>JAABUZ0100000072.1_pt1 | contig 236651 bp, 225 predicted proteins | sample 5562091 | NCBI WGS metagenome assembly JAABUZ01 (sample SAMN12813069, study PRJNA571459) | rock metagenome | isolation source: Antarctica rocks | place: Antarctica: Victoria Land, Linnaeus Terrace sud | collected 2015-12-21
CATGCCCGGTGACCGTATCAGAACCGGTAGCGCGTCGACCGTGTGAGACGAAGATTGCGGGCACGGGTTCTGGACGCGCTGTGAGGCCTTCTTATGGCCGGTCCAGGCGTCGTCGCAGAAACGACCGTTTCTGACACCTCTGGCGGGGCCCCGGATAAGGCAACCGTTGCGGGAATCGTCACCGGGCGGGTCTTACGGGACACCCGTGAATAGGCACCTCGCATGACCTGCGGCGCTCCCGTAGGAGGTTCCGCTTATCGGCATCGCGACAGGGACCAGATTCGTTCCGTTGCTACGGTGACCACAACGACCGAACATGGATTGTCTTGGTGCTCGGTTAGCGGCTGCGGTTACGCGACCTGGGCGGTGACGAGGAAACCAGCCAGTTCGCCGTCGACCGGCCCGTCGCCGAGGCGTGCGGTCATCTCCTCGCCGACGGCCGCTGCCAACGCGTCGAGGTCGCCGCGTTTCTCGAGCACGAACCGCAGCGGCGTGCCGTAACAGAACCCACGGGCCACCTCGCCGGCGGATGGTGCGCGACCGCGGGGAACGAGCCGCTCAATACCGATCGCGGTCAGCCCGCCGGCCGCCAGATCGCCCTTGATCAGAGTGATGTCCCCATAGCCGTGCGGGACCCGGACGACGAAGTCCGGTGGATCGACAGGTAAAACGACGGCCAGACTCTGTACGAGTGCAGCTGCGAGCGTCGACGTCTCCACGGCGTCCCACACCGTGAACAGGAATGTCCCGCCCGGTGCCAGGACTCGCGCGGCCTTTGCGTACGCCGCCGGCTTGTCTCGGAAGAACATCACCCCGAACTGGCACACGACGACGTCGAACGCGCTGTCGGAATAGTCGAGGGTCTGCGCGTCGGCCACGGCATAGGTGGCGCCCGGCACACGAGCCGCCGCATAGGACACCATCGCAGGATTGAGGTCGGTTGCCACGATGTCAGCCGAAGGCACGGCTTCGACGAGCGCGGCCGTGAGGATGCCGGTTCCAGCGGCTAGTTCGAGAACCCGCCGTGGCGACAACGCCGCGGTCGCGGCCGCAACCCGGGCCGCCCAGGGTACGAACATCGCTGGCCCGAGGCACCGGTCATAGATCTCGGGCATCGACTCGACCCAGCTCTCATCCGTCATGAGCGCATTATGTCCGCGCGAGAGAACCTCGACGAGGGAAGCGCGACCACACACGCGCCTAGACCACAACACGCGCCCAGGTTGCGGTGCTCGTGTCCCGATCATCGATCCGGTTGCAGGACGCCGTGGCCGCTCCGAGTCCTATGCCCCCCATGCTCAACCCCCGTCGTGTTCAGGATCCTGCACCGATCCTCGTCACAGGCCGATTACCACGCCGCCGCCTCGCCCCTGGGCACCCATCTGCCCATTGTCCCGCGTCCCGCCCCGACCGGCTAGAACGCCCAGCATGGGTGCCAGCGTGACTCGCCAGCTGATCGAGTCCCATATCGTCGATGGTGAGATGCGCGCCGGTGCGGAGATCGCCCTGCGCATCGACCAGACCCTCACCCAGGACGCCACCGGCACCATGGTCATGTTGGAGCTGGAGGCCATGGGTGTGCAGCAGGTGCGCACCGAGCTGTCGGCCCAGTACGTGGATCACAACCTGCTCCAGGTCGACTACCGCAACGCCGACGACCATCTGTTCCTGCGCAGCGGTTGTCAGCGCTTTGGCATCTGGTACTCCAAGCCGGGTAACGGGGTCAGCCATCCCGTCCACATGCAGCGCTTCGGCAGGCCGGGCAAGACCCTGCTGGGTGCCGACAGCCATACCTGTGCGGCCGGCTCGCTCGGGATGTTGGCCATGGGAGCGGGCGGGTTGGAGGTCGCCATGGCCATGGCAGGAGAGCCATTTTTCGTGAAGATGCCCAAGGTGATGGGCGTGAGGCTCACTGGGCGGCTGCCCGACTGGGTGAGCGCCAAGGACGTGATCCTGGAGATGCTGCGCCGTCACGGGGTTCACGGGGGGGTAGGCAAGGTCATCGAGTACCACGGTCCCGGCCTGGCGTGCCTGTCGGCCATGGATCGTCATGTGATCGCCAACATGGGTGCCGAGCTGGGAGCCACCACCACCGTCTTCCCCTCCGACTCCGCCGTCCGGGGGTTTCTCGAGTCTGAGGGCCGCGGCGATGCCTGGGTGGAGATGGTCCGTGACTCCGACGTCGACTACGACGAGGAGGACGAGATCGACCTGTGCTCCCTGGTCCCTCTCATCGCCCTGCCGCCCAGCCCGGACAACGTAGTGGCGGTGTCCGAGGTGGCTGGGGCCGAGATCTATCAGGCAGTCATCGGGTCCTCGGCCAATCCGGGTCTGCGCGACTTCGCCATCGCGTCAGCCATGGTGGCCGGTCGTCAGACCCATGACCGAGTGAGCTTCGACGTGAACCCCACGTCCCGCCAGCTGCTCGAGGTCCTGGCTGCCACCGGGGCCCTGGGAGAGCTGGTGACGGCCGGCGCCCGGATCCACCAGGCGGGCTGCATGGGCTGTATCGGGATGGGTCAGGCTCCCGCCAGCCAGGAGATCAGCCTGCGGACCATGCCCCGCAACTTCCCGGGACGCTCGGGGACCAGCGACGACAAGGTCTACCTGTGCAGCCCGGAGACGGCCACCGCCTCTGCCCTGACCGGGGTGATCACCGATCCCAGGACACTTCCCATGTCCTACCCCAGGGTGGATCTTGGCGAGGATCAGCTGTCCGGCCGGGGGAGGCTGAGGGTGCGGGGCGCCCAGATCGGCGGAGCAGCAGGTCCCACTGGATCAGGAGGCGAGCTCGTCCCCCCTGGGTCAGGGGGTGGCGAGCTGCGTAGGGGACCGAACATCAGCGCCTTGCCGCACTTTGGAGCCCTGGCCGACTTCATCGAGGCGCCGGTGCTGTTGGTGCTGGGGGACGGCGTGTCCACCGACGAGATAATGCCGGCCGGAGCCAGGGCCCTCCCCTACCGGTCCAACATCCCGGCTCTGGCGCGTTTCGCTTTCGAGGCAATCGATCCCACGTTCTTCGACCGGGCCGTGCAGACCAGGGACCAGACTGGCTCGGTGCTGGTGGCGGGGGCGAACTACGGCCAGGGCTCGTCGCGGGAGCATGCCGCCCTGGTGCCCCGTTACCTGGGAGTGCGCGCCGTGATCGCTGTCAGCTTCGCCCGAATCCACTGGCAGAACCTGACCAACTTCGGCGTGGTCCCCCTGACGTTCTGCAGGCGGGAGGACCGCGATCGGGTTGGCCAGTGCGACGTCCTGGCCCTGACAGACGTGCGGCGGGCCCTGGTCTCTGGGACCGGGCTGACCGTGCAGAACCGCACTTCGGGGAGCACCCTGCTGGTAGAGCACCAGATGAGCAGTCGCCAAGTGGGCGTGGTACTGGCCGGTGGGTTGATCAACGAGTACCACCAGCGTCGCCAGCTCCCGGGCGGCGCCGATCTCGGAGGCACCGATCCGACTGGATGACGGCCCCGCTGGCGTGACGGCCCGGACTGGGGTGGCGGCGGCCCGGCCCACCCGGCCCACCCGGCCCACCCGGCCCACCCGGCCCACCCAGTCAGCGCTTGGGCCGCCTGACCAATCGCCGGGCTCTCCTGAGCATGCGACGCGCCCCGCCGCCTTGCTGGCGGCGCTGGTGGCGGTCCTCCATTCGTCGGCGGATCGTGTCCCGGCGCTCCTGGAGCTCCCGGTGGGTGAGGCCGCCGACGTCGGGGGTGATGCCCATCGAGGCCCGCAGGCCGTCCAGATCCACCGTCATCTGGCGGGGGTCCAAGCCAACGTCACGGGCAATGCGCTCGCCGTGGCGGGCGGCGAACCAGGTGGCCACCTGGGTGATCTCGGCGAACAGGTCCACGTCTGGGGCCAGAGTGGCCATGGCGCCATCCAGGAACAGCATGTCCTTGACGAAGAGCATGAGCTCCTTGGGCATGCGGGCCCCGTAGCTCAGCAGGGCCTTGGTCAGGTCACGCAACTGAGCCGTCAGCTCATCTGCGGTCATGGTGGTCGGATCCTTGACCGGCTGATCGAACCCCAGGTCGTGAATCACCGCCTCCAGGTCGACGTCGGCTGGTAGCGCGCCCAGATCACGCAGGGCGGCCATCTGAAGACCCACGTCGTTGACGGTTGCACCGAGAATGAGGCGCAGGAAGGCCAGACGCCTGGGCTCGTCGAGGCGGCCGGTGATGCCGTAGTCGAGCAGGGCCACTCTGCCCGTCGGCTGGACGAAGAGGTTGCCGCCGTGCAGGTCGCCATGGAAGACGCCGTAGAGGAGGGCCCCTTCCATGAAGGCGATCAGGCCGGCCCTCACCACCGCCGACGTGTCGATGCCGGCGGCATGCATGCCCGCCACGTCGTCCCAGCTGAAGCCGTCCAGTCGTTCCATGACCAGCACCCGGCGGGTGACCAGGCGCGGATGGGGTCGGGGAACAACCAGGGCCCGTTGCTGGCCGGTCTCGGCCAGGATCCGGGCGATGTCGAGCATGTTGTCCGCCTCCAGGCGAAAGTCGAGCTCTTCCACGATGGTCTCGGCGAACAGCTCGACCAGGGCCGGCGGATTAGCCAGGGCAGTCACTGGAATCCGTCCCACCAGGGACGGTGCGATCCAGCTCATGGCGGCCAGATCCCGCCGCACCAGCTCCGCCACCTGGGGCCGCTGGACCTTCACCACCACATCCTCCCCGGTGTGGAGCCGGGCGGCATGGACCTGGGCTATGGATGCTGCGGCCACCGGCTCCCGCTCGAAGCTGGCGAAGACGGCCTCAAGGGGTCGACCCAGATCCGCCTCCACCGTACGGCGCACCGCGGCAAAGGGCTCGGGGCGAACCTGGTCCCGGCACAGCCGGAACTGGGAGACCAGCTCCTCGGGGAAGATGCCCTCTCCAGATGACAGGATCTGCCCCAACTTGATGTAGGTGGGCCCCAAGGCCTCAAAGGCCCGTCGGAGGTGCCTGGACACCCCCGCTCGTGACTCATGGGAGGATCGGCGTCGTTCCAGCAGGTACCAAGCGCCCAGAGCCACGCCCAAGCGGCCACCGACCCGCAGGACGCGTCCCCCGGGCGGGAGGCGGCGCCGCCGCAACAGCCGAGGGACCTCCCGCTGGGTCTGCTCACGCAGGGTCGCTACCCCGCGCCTCCACGGAAGGTCGTCAGGATCCACCACCCACGGGCCCTCTTCGCTGAAGGCTCCGATGGTCAGGTCGGTCAGGATTCGTCCACAGGTGCGATGACCAGGCAACCGTTGTGGCCGCCAAAGCCGAAGGAATTCGATAGGACCGGCGCCGGGTCCAGCGGGCGAGGGTCCCCGATCACCAGGTCGATCCTCATGTTGGGATCGGGCGTGGCGAAGTTGGCCGTTGGGGGGATCAGGCGATGTTGCAGGCTGAGCACCGAAGCGACCGCCTCGATGGCACCGGCTGCGCCCAGGGCATGGCCGGTCACGCCCTTGATCGACGTCACCGGCGGCCCCGGGGCGCCGAACACCTTGGTGATGGCCTCCGCCTCGGCCGCGTCGTTGGGCGGTGTGGCGGTGCCGTGGGCGTTGATGTGTCCGATGTCACCAGGTTCCAGGCCGGCGTCGAAGAGCGCCAGCTCCATGCAGGCGGCCGCTCCCGCGCCTCCCGGGGAGGGAGCGGTGATGTGATGGGCATCGGCGGTGCTGGCCGCCCCGGTGACCTCGCCATAAACTTGAGCACCCCGCTGGCGCGCCCGCTCCAGATCCTCCAGGAGCAGCACAGCTGATCCCTCGGCCACCACGAAGCCGTCCCGCTCGAGGTCGAAGGGCCGAGAGACGCCGGAGGTCGACAAGGCGGTCATGTTGGCGAAGCCGGCGATGGCGACTGGCGTCATCGACGCTTCTGAGCCCCCTGCCAGCATCACCTGACAACGTCCGCTGGCGATCATTCGGGCGGCATTGCCGATGGCATGGGTGCTGGCGGCACAGGCCGTCCCCGTGGTCTCACAGGGGCCCCGCCAGCCCAGTCGCATGGAGACTGTGGCTGCGCCGGCGTTGGGCATCATCATGGGTATCAGGCGGGGAGAAACCCGGCTTACTCCTCTCTCCAAGGACACTGCTACCTGTTTCTCCCAAGTCTCCACGCCTCCGACTCCGGTGGCGATGATCACCCCCGCTCGATCGGGGTCGGCGCCCACCTGGCCCGCATCTTCCAGGGCCTGAGTGGCAGCGGCCACTGCCAACTGGGCGAAGCGGTCGACCTGGCGGACCTCCTTGGGCCCGAACCAGGCGGTTGGGTCGAAATCGTATACCCGGTGCTCACCACTGGGGGCCGGCCCACACAGCCCCTCCCAAAAGGCCTCCTTGCCGGTGCCGCAGCAGGTGACTACCCCCACTCCGGTGATGGCCACCCGGCGGGGCCCGGCGGGGTGATCCGGCTCCCCTGGGCTGGCCCCCACCAATCGCATCAGAGCTTGGCCGAGATGACGTTGAAGGCCTGCTCGATGGTCTCCACGCCTTCCAGCTCTGATTCGTCGACGGTGACGTCGAAGCTCTCCTCCAGGGCCATGATCAATTCCACCAGATCCAGGCTGTCGGCATCGAGGTCGTCGCCGAACCTGGCATCCATGGTGACCTGCTCCGGTTTGACCTGTAGCACCTCCACGGTCGTGGTCTTGAACTTCTCGAAGGCAGCTTCCTGGTCCACGGGGGCAAGTTTCCTTTCGCGGTTAGCTCTGTTCACGACGTTAGTGCTAATGACCCATACCCAGCCCGCCATCGACGGGAAGGACAGCGCCCGTCACGTAGGAGGCAGAGGGCGATGCCAAAAAGCCCACCGCGTCAGCCACCTCGTCGGCACCGGCTATTCGCCCGAGTGGGATCATCCCGGTCATCTGGGCCAGCTGGTCTTTCGACAACGCACTCAGCATGTCGGTGTCGACCGCGCCGGGTGACACCACGTTGACCGTCACCTGACGAGACGCCAGCTCACGGGCAAGCGAACGGGCCAGGCCCACCATGCCCGCCTTGGCCGCCCCATAGTTGGCCTGGCCGGGCTGACCGGAGTAAGCCACCACCGACGAGATGAGCACGATCCTGCCCCAGTGGGCGCGAACCATCCCCCGGGCCGCTCGCCGAGCCACCCGCCAGGCGCCGGTCAGGTTGGTGTCCACCACCTCGCCCCACGCCTCCTCGCTCATGCGCAAGACGAGGGCGTCTCTGGTCACCCCGGCGTTGGCCACCAGGATCTCCACCGGGCCCCAACGCTGCTCGATCTCGTCGAAGGCGGCCTCCACGTCGGTAGCTGAGGTGACGTCGCAACGCAGGGCCAGCAGGTCCCTGTGGGCTTCGAGATCGGCTGGTGGAGGCGGTGACGTCCTCCAGGTGATCGCAACTCGGTGCCCGTCGTGGCGGAGGCGTTGGGCGCAGGCCAGACCGATGCCTCGGGAGCCACCAGTCACCAGCGCCACCCGACGGCTCGGCTCTACGGTCTCCTGGCTCACCGGCCCCACCGCAGGATGATGCTGGACCATGTCATCCCGGCGCCAAAGCCGGACAGGAGCACGTTGTCGCCGGTGGCCAGGCGCCCATCCTCGGCCGCCTTGGCCAGGGCCATGGGTATCGACGCCGCTGAAGTGTTGCCGGTCATGTCCAGCAGAACGGCGGTGCGGTCCATCGGGATCCCGAGGCGCTGGTTGATGCCCTCGATGATGCGCAGGTTGGCGCCATGGGGAACGAAAAGGGCGATGTCGTCGGGGCTCAGCTTGGCCCGCTCCAGCACTGCTTGGATCGACTCCAGGGTGGTCCTCACCGCCCGGCGGTACACCTCCCGACCCTGCATCTCCACGGTGGCGCCATGCTCACAGAACAGGATGTGGCCGGCCGAGCCATCACAACCCTGGTCCCACGCCAGCACCCGGTCTTCGCCGGGGACGACTTCGAGCACCACTGCGCCGGCCCCGTCGCCGAACAGGATGACGGTTGATCGATCGTCCTGGTCGGTGATCCGGGACAGGACCTCGGCCCCGATCACCAGGGCCCGCTCCACCCCGGTAGCAATCATGGCGTGGGCGGTGACCATCGCATAGGCGAAGCCCGAACAGGCGGCATTGAGGTCGAAGGCGGCCCCCTGCATCCCCAGCCGGTGGGCCACGTTGACGGCGGTGGCCGGCATGGCCTGGTCCGGCGTGGTGGTGGCCAGGATCAACAGGTCGATGTCGCCCGGTTCCAAGCCGGCCTGGGCCATGGCCCGGCGGGCGGCGGCCTCGGCCAGCCCGGCGGTGGTGCCCCCGACCCTGCGCTCGCGGATCCCGGTCCGCTCGACGATCCACTCGTCACTGGTGTCGAGGCGCGCCACCAGATCGGCATTGGTGACGACGCTGGGCGGCAACGCGTAACCCCAACCGGTGACGGCCGCACCGCGGCTTACGGATCGGCCGCGATTGTCCATGGGTGCGTTGTCGTGTTCGAGTGAATCACACGGTCCCCGGGTGCTCACGCGCTGGGAGCAACCCCCCCAGCCGTCGCCGGCTCACCAGAGGCCCGCAACCAGGCCACCGGCTGACCGGCGGTCAGGCGCTCGCCGCGCAAGGCGAGCAGGCCGACGAGCGGTCCGGCGAAGGGCGAACGAACCTCGACCGGCTGCCCGGTACCGGCCACCGTACCGATGAGGTCACCCACCGCCACCTGGGCTCCCGGCGCCCCATCGTGAGTGGGTACCGCCATCGCCGGGTCTGGCTCGAAGATTCCAACCGCGGGGCTGAGCACGACCCGCTCGGAGACATACAGGTGCTCGCCGTGATGGGACGCGGCATAGGCGTGCAACGGACTGTCTCCAGCCAGCACTCCGACGAGGTCATCGAGGTCGTCAGGCTTGGCCACTGACACCGCCTGGCTGGTGGGCACGGTCCGGCGGGCCAGACCAGTCAGGACGCCGCCCGGTCCCACTTCGACGAGGGTCGTCGGCCCCTCGGCCACCAGAGACAGCAAGGTCTCCCGCCAGCGCACCGGGCTGCACAGTTGGGAGGACAGCAGTCCCGGCCACTCAGCCGCATCAAGATGCGCTTTGGCGTCCACGTTGGCTGTCACCGCCACCTCCGGCGCACGGAAAGTCACCGCCGCCAGGGTCTTGCGAAGCCGATCCCGGGCTGGCGCCATCAGGGGTGTGTGGAATGCTCCGCCGACCAACATCGGGAGAACCTTGCGGGCCCCCATCTCGCGGGCCAGGTCGCTGGCCCGGGCCACGGCCTCCACCGTGCCGGCGATGACGACCTGGCCCGGGGCGTTGTCGTTGGCCACCCAGACGTCGCCCTCAGCTCGTCGACAGGCTGCGTCTGCCCCGGCCGCATCTATGCCGAGCAGGGCAGCCATGGTGCCTTCTTGATCCTCGGCCGCTCCCTGCATGGCCTCGCCTCGTTCGGCAACCAGTCGCACCGCGTCCTGGAAGGCGACCGCGCCCGCTCCCACCAGGGCTGTGTACTCCCCCAAGCTGTGACCGGCGAAGGCCGACGGCTCCAGCCCCAGGCGCTCTATGGCGTCCAGGATGACCAAGCCCAGGGTGAAGGTTGCCAGTTGGGCGTTGCGGGTGGCGGTCAGCTCTGCCGCGTCGGCATCGAGAAGTAGTGCGCCGACATCTCGCCCGGCCGCCTCCGAGGCGTCACCGACCAGCTCCCAGGAAGGGTGATCAACCCAAGCCCTGCCCATGCCCGGACGCTGCGATCCCTGTCCCGGAAAGGTGTAGACGGCCACATGCTCTCCCTGTCGATGTCGTCGTGAGTGTCGATCTTGGTGCCCCCGGCGGTACGGCATTCGGGCACACGCAGTAAACCCATCCGACCCCGACTGACCAGAAAAGGTTTCAAGCCCGGTGAGCGCGCCGTGCCCACGCCCGACCGGGGGCCACCATGCAAGCTGACAGGAGCGTCCTGGCTGGCCAGTCCAGCCGTGCGCTAGCCTGCGGTTGGGCTGCCCGGGTGGTGGAATGGTAGACACGGAGGCCTCAAAAGCCTCTGCTCTTTGGGGCGTGCGGGTTCGAGTCCCGCCCCGGGCACGAGGCACGAGGCGACGGCCGACGGCGACGACCGACGGCGACGACACCGGTGGTTTCCGATAGGTTCAAACGGGGATGACTCTGCCATGAAGGGACAATCATGAAGGGAATCGTTCGGCCATGTCGTCACCGCCTCGGCCGGGATCTGCATGCCCGTTGGCTGGCCCACCTCTGCGGCTTGTGCCTGTCCCTGCGAGACACGGCCGGACAGTCGACCAGGGTGCTGGCTGGCTACGACGTTCTCCTGTTGTCGGTCCTCACCGAGGCTCAGATGGGGCGCCTGCCCACTACCACCGCGGGGGCCTGTCCGCTGCGGGGATTTCGGACGGCCGAGGTCGTCGACGCTCGTACTCCGGCCATCCAGTCCGGGACGGCGGTGGCCCTGCTGACCGGAGGGGCCGGACTCACCGACAAGCTTGACGACGGCGACGCTCCCAGGTGGGTGCGCCCGGTGCTGTCCCGTGCTGCTCGTCGCCTGGCCAAGGTGGGCGCCACCGCCGCCGAGGCCTGTGGGCTGGACGGTACCGACCTCTCGGCGGCCCCCGCCCGGGCCAGGGCGGTGGAGTCCCGCAAGGGTGCGGGTCTGGACGAGTTGCTGGAGCCATCGGGGACGGCGGTGGCGGCCATGTTCGCCCACACCGCGGTGACTGCCGGCGTCCCGGCCAACGCAGCCGCGCTGCGCCGGGCGGGTGACGCCTTTGGCCGCCTGGTCCACTTGGTGGACGCGGCCACCGATCGGGAGTCAGACCGGCGCCATGGTCGTTTCAATCCGCTGGAGGCCACCGCCACCGACCACCTAGAAGCCGGTCAGGTGGCTCGCTCACTCCACGCCGACATCTCCCGGTGGTTGGGCGAGCTGGAGTTGGTTGACGAGGCACTGGCCGAGGCCCTGTTCGGTCCCACCCTCAGTGCCGCCGTCGAGCGGGTCTGGGGCCCGATGCCTCTAACCGCAATGCCGGCAACCCCTCACCCTCAGGTCTCTCCGGCGCCCCGACGTCGTGGCGGAGCGCTTGTCGGCGTGGCGGCCGCGCTGGCTGCCCAAGCGGCGATCTGGGGAGGGGGCGGCCAGTGGGGTCGGGGCCCTCGCGGTGGTGGTGGTCCGTGGGGCCAAGGTCCCTATGGCTCCAATCCGTACTACGGTCGGCCGTCGTATTACGGGCGGAGGCGGGGTTGTGGACCGAGTTGTGGCCAAATGCTGGCTTGTGACTGCTGCACCAGTTGCGCCTGCAGTGAGTGCTGTGGAGCGGACACCTGCTGTTGTTGCATCTGATCTGACGCCTCTATCTGACGCCACCACGATGGCGCCTGAACGGAGCTCTGGGGCAGGTAACATGGCCAGTCAGGGAACCCGGCCGACGAGGTCTTTGGAACTCCCGAGAGGCTAGAGGAGGCGAAGCATGGCGATCCAGACCCCGCAGGCTCCCCAGGCCGTACTCGGCACCTTGGCCGACGACCTGGCCACCACTTGCCTGGCGCTGGCCCGCCGGTTCTGGACAGGTGCGACGATGTGGTGCACCGCCCCGGCGTGGCCCCAGCATGCCCACCACGTGGCTGTCGAATTCGTCCACCCGGTGATCATGGGCAAGCGGGCCCTCCCGGCGGTGGCCATCACCGATCCTGACCCGGTGTCTGCCCTGCGCACCCTGGCCAGGCAGGGCGACATGGTGGTGGCGGTGGCCGACGCCGACGACCCTCATGTGGTGGCGGCCATGCGCCGGGCCCGCGCCTGGGGCCTGGAGACGGTGTGGATCGGGGCCGGCCCCCGCCCCGAGCCCGGCGCCGCCGACCATGTCCTGTGGCTGGCAGACGAAGATCCCGCTCGGGCGCCCCACGTTGGCTCCTTCGTGCTCATCTACCACCTGCTGTGGGAGCTGGTCCACGTCTGCTTCGAGCATCCGGGCCTGCTTCGGGCGGAGAACGAATGCACCGACGAGGTATGTATCACCTGCTCGGACGAGGGTCACCTGGGCGAGGTGGTGGCCATCGGCCCCTCCAGCCAGGCAACCGTGCGTACCGCCACCGGACCGGCCCTCATCGACACCACCCTGGTGGCCCCGGTGGGACTGAGAGACCTGGTCCTTGTCCATGCCGGCATGGCCATCGAGCTGGTCGAGGGGGCCGGGGTATGAGCCCGGCGATCCACAATGGTGGATCTGCGGGCGGCGAGAACATCGAGACGAACGGCGGTGCTTCGCCAACACCGGCTGCTTCGCCAACACCGGCTGCTTCGCCAACACCGGCTGCTTCGCCAACACCGGCTGCTTCGCCAACACCGGCTGCTTCGACAAGTCCAGTGGTCCGGGTGCCCAGCGGCAGCGACTTCCTTTACCCCTTCATCGAGGCCGACGAAACCGACGCCGGGCCTCTACTGATCGACCTGGCCGAGTCGGCCCGCGGGAAGGCGTCCGACAGCGGCCGGCTCCAGGCGGCGACCATCGAGGCTCATCGGGTGGCGCTGGGTGGCCTGGCCCGAGCCATGGCCGATCGGTTCGCGGCCGGGGGACAGCTCTTCGCCTTTGGCAATGGCGGCAGCGCCACCGACGCGGCCAGCATGGCTGCACTGTTCACCCATCCCCCCGGTGACGCTCGCCCGCTCCCGGCCCGGTCGTTCGTGGCCGACGAGGCAGTGGTGACCGCGCTGGGCAACGATGTCGGTTTCGAGCTGGTCTTTTCTCGTCAGATCATCGCCCACGCTCGCGCTGGGGACATCGCCGTGGGCCTGTCTACCAGCGGCAACTCCAACAATGTCATCCGGGCCTTCGGTGAGGCCCATCGCCGAGGCCTGCTGACAGTGGGGCTGGCCGGCTATGAGGGCGGCCAGATGGCCACTTGTGACGAGCTGGACCACTGCCTGGTGGTGCGCTCGGACAGCGTTCATCGCATTCAGGAGTCCCAGGCCGCCCTGGCCTTTGCCCTGTGGGCGGAGGTGCAGGCCGCCCTGGCCGGCGCAGTAGGTACCGACCGGATCGCCGCCGGCCAGTGACCGAAAGATCGGACAGGGCACAGGAGGCCAGTGGTCGGGAGGCGGCTGTCCTGGACCGGATCGAGGCTTTCCGCAAGCGGCGCCCCCGCTTCAAAGACGAGGTCATCACCTTGGCCCACGGGGCGGGCGGCAAGTCGTCGGCTGCCCTGATCGACGCGGTGTTCCTGGATGCCTTCACCAACGACACCTTGGCCACCCTGGCCGACGGCGCCTGCCTCACCTTGCCTTCGGGGGAGCGGCTGGCCTTCAGCACCGACTCCTTCGTGGTCAAGCCACTGCGCTTCCCGGGCGGGTCGATTGGCGACCTGGCGATCAACGGCACGGTCAACGACTTGGCCATGATGGGGGCCAGACCAGCCTGGCTCTCGGCCGGGTTCGTGCTGGAAGAGGGTTACCCGGTGGTCGAACTGCGAGGCATGGTCACCGACATGGCGGCGGCCGCCACGGCTGCCGGGGTGCAGATCGTCACCGGGGACACCAAGGTGGTGGACCGGGGCGCGGCCGACGGGCTTTACATCAACACGGCCGGTATCGGCCTGGTTCCCCCCGAGCGGGCCCTCGGCACGCAGCGGGTGGCGGCGGGCGACGTCGTACTGGTGTCGGGAACAATCGCGGATCACGGTATGGCGGTCATGCTGGCCCGCGGCGAGCTCAACTTGGAGGCGGACATCCGCTCGGACACCGCCCCTCTGGCCAGCCTGGTGGATGCGCTGTTCGAGGTGGCCCCGTCGACTCGGTGGCTACGTGATCCCACTCGGGGCGGCGTAGGCACGGTATGCAATGAGCTGGCCCGCGAGACCCGCTTGGCCGTGGTGCTCGACGAGTCGCTGCTGCCGATCCAGCCGGCGGTGGCCGGCGCCTGCGATCTCCTGGGCATCGACCCTCTCTACGTGGCCAACGAGGGCAAGCTGGTGGCCATCGTGGCGCCGGACGAGGCGGAGGCGGCAGTGGCGGCCATGCGAGCGCATCCCCACGGCGGACAGGCGGCCCGCATCGGCGAGATCCGAGCCGATCCGGAGGGAATCGTCGTCCTGCTGACCACCTTTGGCGGAACACGGATCGTCGACATGCTCGTCGGTGACCCACTCCCGCGCATCTGCTGAGCACCGGAGTGGGGATGCCCGATTCACCGGCCACCCTGCGCCGGCGGGTAAGAGTGACGGGGACCGTCCAGGGCGTGGGCTTTCGTCCCTTTGTCTATCGCCATGCGGTGGCCCTGGGACTGGCCGGGTTCGTCCGCAACGACAGCGCCGGGGTGTTGATGGAGGTGGAGGGATCGCCCGATCGGGTGGGTGCCCTTTGTCGTCTGCTGGTGGATGAGGCGCCCCCGCTGGCCCGGGTCACCGCAGTGGTCGCCACCACCATCGAACCACTCGGAGGTCACGGCGGCTTCGTCATAGAGCACAGTGTCGAGGAAGGGTCGTCGACCGCGCCGGTGAGTGTGGACACCGCCACCTGCGCCGAATGCCTGGCCGAGGTGGACGATCCGGCTGACCGACGCTACCGCTATCCCTTCACCAACTGCACCAACTGTGGGCCGCGGTACACCATCGTACGCTCCGTGCCTTACGACCGTCCGGCCACCACCATGGCCGGCTTCACCATGTGCCACTCCTGCCAACAGGAGTACGACGACCCAGCCGACCGGCGCTTCCACGCCCAGCCCAACGCCTGCCCGGACTGCGGGCCCCGCCTGACCTGGCTGGACCGGCAGGGCAGATCCAAGGCGGTGGGGCCGCAGGCCATGGACGCCGCGGCCGCCGCCCTGCGAGGGGGGGCCATCGTGGCCGTCAAGGGAATCGGCGGCTTTCATCTGGCCACCGACGCCACCGACGTCACCGCGGTGGCCGAGTTGCGCCGGCGCAAGGCCCGGGACGACAAGCCCTTTGCCGTGATGGTCTCTGATCTGGACCAGGCTCGGCGACTCTGCCTCATGGACTCGGTGTCTGAGGCGGCCCTGACGTCGGTCCGCCGCCCGGTGGTCCTGGTCCCCAAGAGATGCGACCGGCCCACGGGGGACGCAGGTGAGTTGGCACCCGGAGTGGCCCCTGGCCTGCCCGAGCTCGGGGTGCTGCTGGCCTACACGCCGCTGCACCACCTGTTGGCCAAGGCGGTGGGGCGCCCATTGGTAATGACCAGCGGGAACCTCTCCGACGACCCCATTGCCCACACTGACCAAGACGCGGTGGCCCGCCTGTCCCCGCTGGTGGACGGGTTCCTCAGTCACGATCGACCCATCCACATCCGTTGTGACGACTCGGTGCTGCGGGTGACCCCGCCCCCGAAGATGGGGGACGGTTCGACCAGCCGCCGTCAGGTGCTGCGGCGCTCCCGCGGCTTTGCTCCCGAACCCCTGGCTCTGGCCACCCAGGCACGTCGCCAGGTGCTGGCGGTGGGAGCCGAGCTCAAGTCGACGGTTTCGGTGGCCAAGGCCCGGACCCTGGTGACCAGCCACCACATCGGCGATCTCGAGCACCTGGCCAACTACCGGGCCTTTCTCCAGGCCATCGACCATCTCTGCCACCTGTACGGGGTGGCGCCCGAGGTCGTGGCCCACGACCTTCATCCTGAGTACCTGTCCACCAAGCTCGCCCTCGATCTGGACCTGGCCACCTGGCCCGTCCAGCACCACCACGCCCACATCGCCTCCTGCCTGGCCGAGCACGGTCGCACCGAGGCGGTCCTGGGCCTGGCCTTCGACGGCCTGGGCATGGGAACCGACGGCACCCTGTGGGGTGGCGAATATCTGGTGGCCAATCTGGAGGGGTTCACCCGGGTGGGGAACCTGGCTCCAGTGGCCCTGCCCGGGGGAGCCGCCGCCGTTCGCCAACCCTGGCGAATGGCGCTGTCATGGGCCCATGCCAGTCTGGGGGCCGACCAGGCCCTCCGCCTGGGCCTGGGCATGGACGAACGAGCGGCTGACGTGCTGGCGCTGGTGGAGAGCGGGACTGCGCCGGTGACCACCAGCGTGGGCCGGCTCTTCGATGCCGTGGCCGCCCTGATAGGGGTGCGCTTGGCCGTGACCTACGAGGGCCAGGCCGCCATCGAGCTGGAGGCCCTGGCGTCATCGGTGGCGAGGGACGAGTCTGCCGCCTACCCGGTGGACCGCGGCTGGGCGGACGGGCGCCTGGTGCTTGATCCGCGGCCGTTGGTGGCCGCCGTGGTTGGCGACCTGGGACGGGCCATACCCCCCGCCCAGGTGGCGGCCGGGTTCCACCGGGGCTTGGCGGAGGGGGCGGTGTCGGCCGCGGCCGAGTTGGCTCGCCTTCATGGCCTGGGCACCGTCGCCCTGTCCGGGGGGGTCTTCCAAAATGCCAAATTCAGCGCTCTGGTCGAGAGCGGCCTGCGAGCCCATGGGTTGGAGGTGTTGGTCCACCAGCACGTGCCGCCCAACGATGGGGGCATCAGCGTCGGCCAGGCCGCCATCGCCGCCCTCAGCGTGTAGGCTGGCCACCTGACGGCAAAGTTGAGAGCAGCTAGAGAGGAGCACCGACATGTGTCTAGGCATCCCCGGTCAGGTGGTCGAGTTCATGGACGCCAACCAGCACTTGGCCAAGGTGGAGGTGGCTGGGGTTCGGCGCAGCATCAACATCGGACTGTTGGAGGACGAGAAGCTGGAGGTGGGAAACTGGGTGCTGATCCATGTCGGCTTCGCCATGTCCAAGATTGACGAGGAGGAGGCCAGGCGGGCCCTCGAAGGGCTGCAGCTGATGGGCCAGGCCTACACCGACGAGATAGAAGCGGTAATGGAGTCCAGGATCTGAGTTGACGATGCATTGGCAGCTCAGATCGCCTAGCCTCGATGTGCGAGGATACAAATAGCAAATTGTCTCCGGTCGTTGCGGCCGGTCCAGCTAGCAGCCTGCAGGAGAAGGAGAAGCCATGAAATTTGTTGATGAGTACCGTGACCCAGCCGCTGCCCGGGCCTTGGTGTCGCACATCCGGGACCTGGCCCAAGACGATGAATTCAAATTCATGGAGGTCTGTGGCGGTCATACCCACACCATCTATCGTCACGGCATAGAGCACGTCCTGCCGGCCAACGTGGAGTTGGTGCACGGTCCTGGCTGCCCGGTATGCGTCATCCCCATGGGCCGGGTAGACGATGCCATCGCGGTGGCCGAGGCGCCTGGCGTCATCTTCACTTCTTTTGGAGACATGATGCGGGTTCCCGGCGGTAAGGGCAACCTCCTCGAAGCAAAGGCACGGGGAGCCGACGTCCGGTTCGTCTACTCGCCGCTGGACGCCTTGCGCATCGCCGCTGAGAACCCCGACCGCAAGGTCGTCTTCTTCGCAGTGGGCTTCGAGACCACCGCCCCGTCCACTGCCGTGACCCTGCTCAAGGCCCGGGCCGACGGCATCACCAACTTCAGCGTCTTTTGCAACCACGTGACCATCGTCCCGCCCATCAAGGCCATCCTCGAGTCGCCCGATCTGCGTCTGGAGGGCTTTCTCGGGCCAGGCCACGTGTCGACGGTGGTGGGCAACTACCCGTACCGCTTTGTCTCCGACGTGTACCACAAGCCGCTGGTCACTGCCGGGTTCGAGCCTCTTGACATCCTGGCCTCCATAGCCATGCTCCTGGAGCAGATCCGCCAGGGTCGCTGTGAGGTCGAGAACCAGTACACCCGCATCGTCTCCGACGCCGGCAATCCCAGGGCCCTGGCCATCCTGGCCGAGGTGTTCGAGCTGCGGCCGCACTTCGAGTGGAGGGGCTTGGGCTTCATCTCCCAGAGCGCCCTCAAGCTTCGTCCCGAGTTCGCCGACTGGGATGCCGAGCTGCTGTACGAGGTTCCCGGTGTCCGGGTGGCCGATCCCAAGGCGTGCCAGTGCGGAGAGGTGCTCAAGGGTGTCATCAAGCCCTGGGAGTGCAAGGTCTTCGGTACTGCCTGCACCCCCGAGACTCCCATTGGTACCTGCATGGTCTCCTCCGAGGGTGCCTGCGCGGCGTACTACAACTTCGGGCGTCTGCACCGTGAGGCGGCCGTCATGATGGGTCGTTCAGCCTGACTGGACGGGTTGCCGGCTCTGGCTGAGTAGTCGCAGATCGTTTGGGTCGGCGGCTGCTCAGCGAGCCGAGGCCGCTTCTGAGTTGCGCTGGGTGAAGGCAACCAGCACTCGGGCCACCACGATGAGCGCCACCACCAGTACGACCAGTAGCAGAGCGGCGTCAAAGGCCAGGTTCTGGGCCGAGGCACTGGGTTGGTTGTAGAAGGTCCACACCGGATACGTGAGATAGGCGATCGGCGAGTGGGTCACCGCCAGGTGCGGTAGAGACTGGCTGGTGCTGGCGGTGTACAGCAAGGGCGCCGTCTCGCCCAGGGCGATGGCCAGGGCCACGATCATGCCGGTGGCGATGCCCGGAAGGGCCGCTCGGAGCGTGATGCGGCGAAGGGTGCAGGTGGTGGACATCCCCAGCGCCTCAGCGCCTTCCCGGTAGGAGCTGGGCACCTGGCGCAGCGCCACCTCGGTGGTCTTGGCGATGTAGGGGACCACCAGGACCGACAGCACGACCAGGGCGGCTCCCAGGGAGAAGCCCCAGTGGAAGGCCACCACGAAGGCGACGTAACCGACGTAGCCGAGCACGATGGAGGGAATGCCCGCCAGCACCTCCGATGCTCCTCGCAACAGGCCCCCGCGGCCCTCAGGGCACAGGTCGGCCAGGTAGACGCCCGACAGGATGCCCACCGTGCCGGCCAGGAGGGCCACCCCGATGATGAGGACGAAAGTCCCCACGATCTCGTTCTCCAGGCCGCCACCCAGGCCCACGCCCAAGGTGGTGAGCACGCTCCAGTGCCAGTGGGGTGCGGCTCGGGCCACCACTCCTCCCACGATGGAGACGGCCGGGGCGATCACCAGGGCCAGCGCCAGGGCGCAGGCTACCCAGAAAACCACATTGCTGGCCCGGCGTCGCAGGGACGGGCCGGCGTGAAGCGGAGGCATCTCCACGCCAGGTGACCCGCTCCCGTTGGATGGCGGGAGTTGCCGGCCGATGACAAAGGCCTCGGTGTCGCCACCTTCGGGAGGGGCCACTCAGATGCCTCGTCCGACGGGCAAAGCAGCGGTGGCCACCCGGCGCACCAGCAGGCGCCCGGCCACGTTGGTGACCAGGGTGATCACCAACAGTACCAGGGCCGCCTCGGCCAGGGTCCTGACTGCGAACCCCGACGCATCCGACAGGGCGGAGTCGAGCTGGGAGACGATGGTGGCGGCGATGGTGGTGAAGGTGGAGTAGGCATCGTGGGCGTTGGCTCCCAGAGCGGCGCCGGACACCATGGCCACCGCGATGGTCTCGCCCAGGGCTCGGGCCAGACCCAGCACGCAGGCGCCGATGATGCCCGCCCTCACCCACGGCAGGGTCACCCGCCGGGTCACCTCCCACTCCGACATGCCCAGGGCCTGCGCTCCTTCCTTGGGCAGGACCGGCACCTGGCGCAACAGGTCCCTGGTGGTGGCGGCCACTATGGGAATGATCATTATGGCCAGTACCACCCCGGCGGTGAGGAGCCCCTGGCCTGACCCCGTTGGACCCCGGAAGAAGTTGAGCACGGGTACGTCCGGAACGTTCCTGGCAATCAGCGGGCTGACGTCCCGGGACAGGAACGGCCCGAAGGTAAAGATGCCCCAGAGACCAAAGATCACGCTCGGTATCCCGGCCAGGACCTCGATGAAGAATCCGATGGCCTGGGACAGGCGGGCCGGCAGTCTCTCGGTGATGGCCAGCGCTGCACCTATTGAGACAGGCACGGCCAGCACCAAGGCGATGGCCGACGATTCCAGGGTCCCGGTGATGAGCGGCAGCGCTCCGTAGAGGGCGCCGGGCGGATGAGTTGCCCCATGGGTGGTGATGACGTTGGAGTAGAAGTCGCCGGGCCTCCAGGCGACCCCGGTCAGGAAGCCCAGGCCGTTGAACCGGATGGCCGGCCAGGCTTTCCATGCCAGGGTGACCACGATGAACACCAGCGCCACCAGGGGTACGACCGCCGCTGTGCCCGCTGCCCGATGAAGCAGCCACTGAGCGCCATCGCCGGATCGCCTGGTCGGGGGGGAGGCAACCGGGCGATCCGGTGATGGCGCTTGGGTGGCCAGCGATGACATCGGTTACTAGGCCTTTCCAATCTTGGCCACCTGGGCCTGGGAGAGACTCACCACCCGTGCGGGCAGGGCCACGAAGTGGACGGGTCCCAAGAAGCTGGCACTGTTCCCGTTGGTTGAGTTGATGGTCCAGTCCAGGAACGCCCGCATGGCCTGAGCCTTGTTGGGGTCGGACTGGGTGGTGTTGACGATGGCGTACTCATAGTTGACGATCGGGTAGCCACCGGCGGGGGTCCCATAGATGAGCGAGATTGACTCGTTGGTGGGGGTCTGCCCGGCGAAGCTGGCCGCCTCGGCACTGACCGCATCGGCCGTGGGAAGCAGGTACCGGCCCGAGCTGTTGGCCAGCATGGCCTCGCCCAGGCCGGCCATGGTGGCCTTGTCCTGGAAGCTGACCCCGATGTAGGCGACGCAACCTGGGGTGGACCCGCAGGTTGTCACCATGCCGCCATTGCCGGTGGCACCCAGGTTGCCGGGGACCGGCGGGAAGGCCACGGTGGTGCCGGGACTGATGGTCCAGTCGGTCGGGTCGGCCTTGGACAGGAAGGAGCTGAACAAGAAGGTGTCCCCGCTGCCGTCGGACCGGTGCACTGGGACCACTTTGGTGTCGGGCAGGCTGGCACCCGGATTGAGTGCGGCCACCTGGGGGTCCTTCCAGGTGGTGATCTTGCCAAGGTACATCTCGGCCAGGATCTTGGCGTTGAGCTTGAGATGGGCTGGGGCGCCGGGCAGGTTGTAGTTGATCTGCTGGGCCGAGATGGCGAGAGGGATGTTCACCAGGCTGGGAGACGTCTGGCGCTGGGCCGGTGCCAGGTAGGCGTCGGAGGCCCCGATGTCGGAGGTGCCGGCTGTCGCCCCCGCGATGCCTGCACCCGAGCCGGTGGAGGCGGGGGTGATGGTGATGTTGGGATGCTCCTTTGTATAGGCAGGCGCCCAGGCGGAGAACAGCGGGAACAGCAGCGAGCTGCCGGTCTCGGTCAGGCTCACGGTGGCGGGAGGGGCCTGGTCGGTGGCTCCCGGAGCCGACGCGGCCGCTCCCGAGGCGCCGGTGGACGTGGTGGTGGAGCTGGATGTCTTGCTCCCGCAGGCGGCCAGGGCCAAACCGGCGGTGACCAGCAGGGCGACTGGCGCGATAAATCTGGGGGTGGATGACATGTGAGGGTCTCCTGGGTTAGGCGGATCAGGTCGTGTGGCTCGGGACTTGTGGCTGGGTCTCAGCCCATGCGGCCACTGACGTAGCGGGCCGTCTCGGGGTGTACCGGATCCTCGAAGACCTGATCAGTGGATCCCGCCTCCAGCAGACGACCCTGGTAGAAGAACACGGTGCGTTGGCTCACCCGCCGGGCCTGAGCCAGGTTGTGGGTCACCACTATCAAGGTGAGGGCCGGTGCCAGCTTGGCCATCAGGGCCTCCACCGCCTCCATGGTGATTGGATCGAGGGAAGAGGTCGGCTCGTCCAACAGCAATATGTCAGGCCCGATGGCCAGCGCTCTGGCCAGGCACAGCAGCTGTTGTTGACCACCCGACAGCCGAAACGGGGAGTCCCCCAGGCGCTCGGCCACTGCTTCCCACAGCCCCACCTCTCGCAACCGGCGCTCGGCGATGGCATGGACCTGCGAGCGGTCGGCGATGCGATGGGCCCGCACTCCGGCGATCACGTTCTCGGCTATCGACATGGGGAACGGGTTGGGCCGCTGGAACAGCATCCCCACCCGGCGACGCAAGCCCATGAGGGCCACGTCCCGGCCCCAGATGCTGGTCCCGTCCAACTCGACGTCTCCGTGGCGGCAGTACCCCCTCACCTTGTCGTTCATCCGGTTGAGGCTGCGCAAGAAAGTGGTCTTGCCCGACCCTGTGGGCCCGATGAGGGCGGTGATGGTCCCCCGAGGGAACTCGACGTTCACATCGCTCAACACCGTCTTGGCTCCGAAACCCAAGGAAAGGCTGCGCGCCGCCATTGCCGGGCTCTCGGGGGTCTGTCCTTCCAAGGTCAGGGCGCCGAGTGGGCTTGGGCTGGGTGAGGTCCGGTGGGGGAGCACGACGGCAAGCTAACCAACCCCGATGAACGCCAGGCGAACGATGAGCGACGCGGTGGTGCCGGATTGGCCAACAATGCGCTCCCACAGGTGCCTAAGCTCAGAGCGTCATGCACCAGTCGGTGATCGAGCGGCGGCTGTTCGAGGTGAGCGCTCGGCTACGGCGGTCCCGAGACGAGTTGGGGGTGCTCGACGAGCAGCTGTCCGCCCTGTCCGAGGCGGTCGACGAGGCTCAGGTGAAGGCGCTGGTATCGGAGACCCCAGTCGCCCAGCGGGAGCTGCACGAGGCCCGCCGCCACGCCCAGGCCATGGCCAGGGGGCGAACCGCCCTGGTTGCCCGCATGGCCGAGCTGGAACGAGCCCAGGACGAGTTGTTGGGCAAGATCGTGCTCTAGGTGCAGGTCTCTGCGCAGGCAGAGCCCTTCAGCGGCTAGCTTGAGCCAACCGCTGACACAGATGAGAAGGAGCCAACCTCTTGGCCGCCCGCGTCGTCATTGCCGAGGACGAAGCCATAATCCGCCTCGACCTCAAGGAGATCCTCGAAGAGGAGGGCTATGAAGTGGTTGGCGACACCGGCCGGGGCGACGAGGCCGTGGCCCTGGTGCGCGAGCAGCGTCCGGACCTGGCCATCCTCGACATCAAGATGCCGGGCCTGGATGGTCTGGCGGCAGCCAGGGAGATCTCCAACGAGCGTCTGTGCGCGGTCCTTATTCTCACCGCCTTCAGCCAGCGCAACCTCATCGAGGAGGCACGGGATGCCGGCGCCATGTCGTACCTGGTAAAGCCCTTTCAAAAGACTGAGCTGATCCCTGCCATTGAGGTGGCTCTGGGGCGCTTCGGGGAGGTACGAGCCCTAGAGCACGAGAACCGCAACCTGGGGATGGAGAACCGCAGCTTGGAGGACCAGCTCGACACCCGGCGACTGGTCGACCGGGCCAAGGGAATCTTGATGGACGACTACGCCATGCGGGAGAGCGACGCTTTCTCGTTCGTGCAGCGCACTGCCATGGCCCGGCGCCTCACCATGAAGGAGGTGGCCCGTCAGGTCATCGAGAGTGAGCTGAGACCCTAGCCTCGGTGGGGATCACCCTGGCCACGAAGAGTTGAGCGGCGATGGCCGGCCCCAGGGCAATGGTGGAGCCGCCCAGGTCCAAGGTCAGGGTGCCGTCGGGTGCCTTGGCCTTCACTGATGCGTCGGTGCCGGGGACGAACCCGTTGGTGCTCAGGTAGGTGAGGGCCCCCAAGTCGATCTCGACCTGCTCGGTCACCCGTTCCAGGCGCACACGATCGCCCGGTAGCGCCTCGCTCAGAGCCGTCTGAGCCACTGCCTGAGGGGATGACGGGCCGTGGTCGGCCGCCGCCCCGGGGATAGGATTGCCATGAGGACAGGTGAGGGGGTGGCCCAGCAACTCGATGATGCGGGCCTCCACCTCGTCAGAGATCACATGTTCCCAGCGCCCGGCTTCGGCGTGCGCCTTGTGCCATTCGAGGCCGATGACGTCAGTGAGCAACCGCTCGGCCAGGCGGTGCTTGCGCACCACGCTCTCGGCCCGGGTCCTTCCCTGTGGCGTGAGGGTGACGGCCCGGTCGGTCACCCTCACGTAGCCATCGGCCTTGAGCCGGCGGATCATCTCTGACACCGACGGCGGGGAGTGGCCCAAACGCTGGGCCAGGCGGGCCTGGATGACCTGGGTGCCCTCCTCGTCCAAGGCGTGGATGGCCTCCAGGTACTCCTCCACCGGCGGGTGAAAGCCGTCAGCCATCCTGTCGATGGTAGCCCGCCGCCAGCCGCTCGGTCGGGAGCCTGGGGTTGCCAACTGTCAAGCGGCCGTTTGGGGAGGTGAGCCACAGCTGGTAACGGGTGGTCAGGGAGAGGTACAGGGCCCCGGCCGGGTGCTCCTGGATGAGGCAGATTTCGGAATGGCGCCATAACATGCGGCGGGATGTCAAGGCTCTTACTGCTCGACGGCAACTCCTTGGCCTACCGCGCCTTCTTTGCGCTGCCTACCGACATGGCCACCGCCTCAGGTCAGGTGACCAATGCGGTCTTCGGGTTCACCTCAATGCTGGTGAACCTGCTCAAGGACCACCGGCCGGACGGGATCGCGGTGGCCTTCGACCGGCCGGAGCCGACCTTTCGCCACGCGGTGGTGAGCGACTACAAGGCCGGCCGGGCCGAGGCGCCTGACATCCTGCGCCAGCAAATGGGTCTGGTGCGCCGGGTGGTCGAGGTCTTGGCCATCCCAATGGTGGAGGCGCCCGGTTACGAGGCGGATGACGTGATCGCCACCCTGGCCACCCTGGCCCGGGAACGGGGTGACGAGGTGATAGTGGTCACCGGAGACCGTGACGCCTACCAGCTTGTTGAAGATCCTTGGGTGAAGGTGCTCTACAACCGCCGAGGCGTTAGTGATTACGTGCTCTATGACGAGGCCGGTATCGAAGCCCGCACCGGGGTGAGGCCCGAGAGCTACGTCGAGTACGCCGCCCTGCGGGGCGACCCCTCGGACAACCTGCCCGGGGTGCCGGGGGTCGGGGAGAAGACAGCCGCCCGGCTGGTCAACACCTACGGCTCGTTGGATGCGATCTTCGACCACCTGGACCAGTTCACGCCCAAGCTACGCCAGAGCCTGGCTGAGCACGAGATCTCCACTCGCAGGAACGCCACCGTCATCCCATTGGTGCGGGACGTGGCCCTGGACGTTGATCCGGATCAGCTGCGGATGGGGGGATGGGATCCCGAGGCGGTACGGGGCCTTTTCGACTTCCTGGAGTTCCGCACCCTCTGGGACCGGCTGGTGGAGGCGGTGGGGGAGAAGGGCGAAGCCCTGGTGGGCCCGTCGGAGCCGGCAACGGTTCCCCTTGAGGTGGTTCTGGACCGAGTGGACTCGGTGCCTGACGCGGTGGCCGCCCTGGTGGCCGTGGCCGGTCTGGCTCCGGCCGGTGCCGAGGCGGCCGGTGGCAAGGCAGCTGGTCTGGCTCCGGCCGGTGCCGAGGCGGCTGCTCTGGGGCCGGCCCCGGTCGCGCTGGAGGCCGCCTGGGCCGGTCAGGCTGGGAGGTCAAGCCTGACCGGCCTGGCCCTGGTGGGTGGTGGGGCTGAGGGCCCTCCGGCCGGAGGCGCTCGGGTGAAGGTCGTCTGGCTGAGCCGGGGCCTGCTGGGAGATCCGGAGGTGGCCGAGGCCCTGAGCCGATTGGTCGGGATCGGGGGAGCACCGGTGAGGGCCCACCGGGCCAAGGAGCTGGCTAGGGGTCTGGCCGAGCTGGGAGTCGACCTCACCGGCCTGGAGCTTGACACCGCGGTGGCCGCCTACCTGGTGGACCCGGCCGGCGGGTTGTACCTGCTAGAGGACCTGGCGGCCCGATACGCGGGCGTGGATCTGACGGGGCCGGACGGCCCTCCCCCTGGCCAGCTGGAACTGGACGGCGAGTCGCCGGATGGTCCGGAGCTGGCCAGCCGTCGCGCCGCAGCCGTTGCCTGCCTGGCGGCTCCCCTGGCCGCCGCCTTGGATGCGCGTCAGCTGACCCGGCTCTACGACGAGGTGGAGTGTCCCCTGGTACGGGTACTGGCCCGGATGGAGACGGTGGGGGTGAGAGTCGACGCCGACTACCTGAGGGGCCTGGTGACCGCACTCACCCAAGAGGCTCGACAACTGGATGGGGAGATCCAGGAGCTGGCCGGTGAGCCGTTCAGGGTGAATTCGACGCCCCAGCTACGGGCCGTGCTGTACGACAAGCTGGGCCTGGCGCCCCGCAAACGGACCAAGACCGGTTACTCCACTGACGCGGGATCCCTGGAGCGCCTGCGGGGCACCCATCCCATCATCGAGGCCCTGCTGCGCTATCGGGAGGTGGAGAAGCTGCGCTCGACCTACGGGCTGAGCCTGCTGGCCGAGATCGGCCCTGACGGGCGCATCCACGCCAGCTTCAATCAGACCGTGGCCCGCACCGGGCGCTTGTCCTCGGAGCACCCCAACCTTCACAACATTCCCGTCCGCAGCGAGGAGGGCCGCCAACTGCGCCGCGCCTTCATCCCGGCCCAAGGTTGCGAGTTGCTGGTGGCCGACTACGACCAGGTCGAGCTGCGGGTCATTGCCCACCTGGCGTCTGATCCCGGACTGATCGAGGCCTTCGAGACGGGCCGGGACATTCACAACACGACCGCCGCTCGTCTGTTTGGAGTGGCTCCCGAGGCCGTGACCCCAGCGCAGCGATCGAAGGCCAAGATGGTCTCCTACGGCCTGGCTTACGGAATGGAGGCCTACGGCTTGTCCCAGCGCCTCGACATCCCTGTGGAAGAGGCGGCAGTGATCCTGGGCGCCTACTTCGAGGCCTTTCCCAGCGTCCGGGCCTACATGGAGGCCACCGTGGCCGAGGCCAGGACCAAGGGCTATACCGAGACCCTGCTCGGTCGGCGGCGTCTCATCCCCGAATTGGCATCGTCGAATTACCGGGTGCGTCAAGCCGGAGAGCGCCAGGCCATGAATGCCGGCATCCAGGGGCTGGCGGCCGACCTGTTCAAGGTGGCCCTGGTGCGTCTGGATGGCGCCCTGGCTTCCGAGGGCCTGACCAGCCGGCTCATCCTGCAGGTCCACGACGAGGTCATCCTGGAGGTTCCTCCCAGCGAGCGCCAGCGGGCCGCCGAGCTGACCAGAGAGGCCATGGAGGGAGCTGCCCGGCTACGGGTACCATTGGCCGTCGCCCTCTCCTGGGGCCCAACCTGGGCCGACGCCAAGGGTTAGACCGCTAGGTCCCCATTGGGCGCTACTCGCCGCCTTGACCTGGTGGTATGCTCCCGAGCACGGAGGGGCGTCTGTGCGCCACCCCGTCACTTCGTCACGACCATTCACCGACGGAGACCAGTCCGGAAAGAAGGCAACCTACCGACATGTCCGACCCCACCGATCTGTCTCCCACGGAGACCCTCTCCGACGAGGCAGCAGTGCCCAATGGTTCCTCTGGCAAGGAGAGCCCTTCTGAGGCCGCTCCCGCCGAGGCAGAAAGCCCTTCTGAGGCCCCTCCGGCCGAGGCCGCTCTCGCCGTGTCCGGCCCGGCCGAGGCGCCGTCTGGGCCGGACGAGGACCTCGATGAGTACGTCCCTCGCCAAGTGGTGTCCAACGACCTTGACGGTATGTCGCTGGAAGACGCCATCGTAGGCACGATCGTCGAGTTCGAGGACGGTGACATCGTGTCCGGCACCGTGGTCAAGGTCGACAAGGACGAGGTGCTGCTCGATATTGGCTTCAAGTCAGAGGGCGTCATCCCGTCCCGGGAGCTGTCCATTCGCCACGACGCCGACCCTGGTGAGATCGTCTCTCTGGGAGAGAGGATCGAGGCCCTCGTCCTGCAAAAGGAGGACAAGGAGGGCCGACTGGTCCTCTCCAAGAAGCGGGCCCAGTACGAGCGGGCATGGGGCACCATCGAGCGGCTCAAGGAGGGCAATGGCGTCGTCCGGGGCCCGGTCATCGAGGTGGTCAAGGGCGGCCTGATCCTGGACATCGGCCTGCGCGGGTTCCTCCCCGCGTCGTTGGTCGAGCTGCGTCGGGTGAGAGACCTGCAGCCCTATGTGGGTCGCATGGTCGAGGCCAAGATCATCGAGCTGGACAAGAACCGCAACAACGTTGTCCTATCCCGGCGGGCCTGGCTGGAGGAGACTCAGCGCGAGCAGCGGGAGGAGTTCCTGGTCAACTTGAAGCCCGGCGAGGTGCGACGGGGGGTGGTGTCCTCGGTGGTGAACTTTGGGGCGTTCGTCGACCTCGGCGGCATGGACGGGCTGGTCCACGTGTCCGAGCTGTCGTGGAAGCATGTCGACCACCCAGCATCGGTGGTGGCAGTGGGCGACGAGATCGAGGTCCAGGTGCTCGATGTCGACTTGGAAAAGGAGCGCATCAGCTTGTCCCTCAAGGCCACCCAACAGGATCCCTGGCAACAGTTCGCCAGCGCTCACCGGGTGGGAGAGCTGGTGTACGGCCGGGTCACCAAGTTGGTGCCCTTTGGGTCATTCGTCCAGGTCGGCGAGGGCATTGAGGGCCTTGTCCATATCTCCGAGATGGCCATGCACCACGTCGATCTGCCAGAGCAGGTGGTTACCCCTGGTGAGGAACTGTGGGTGAAGATCATCGACATCGACCTGCAACGCCGGCGCATCAGCCTTTCCATCAAGCAGGCAGCCGAGGGCGGCGAGGTGGCGGCTGAGTACCGCGAGGCGTTCGGGGAGCACGCCTACGACGAGGAGGGCAACTACATAGGCCCCTTCGAGTTCTCCGAGACCGAGTTCACTCCCGAGACCGAGGCTCAGAAGGCCTGGGCCGAGTACGCTGCCCAGCAGGGAACGCCGGCCGAGGGCCAGCCCCCGGAGGCCAGTGACACTCCAGTGGCGAATGATTCGGCGGTGGCGAATGATTCGACCACCGATGAGCGGCCGCCGCATGGAACGGCCCAGGCCGAGGGGCCAGCGGACACGCCTGCGGACCAGGAGCAGCCTGCGGACCAGGAGCGGCCTGCGCCGCCAGAGTAAGCCGGTGGTGGTGGTCGGACTCACGGGAGGCATCGGCTCAGGCAAGTCGACGGTTTGCGCACTCCTGGCCGAGAAGGGCGCGGTGGTGATTGATGCCGACGTCATCGCCCGGGAGGTGATGGCGATCGGAGGGGTGGCCTATGAGGACGTGGTGGCTCGTTTTGGTCCCGCGGTGGTGGCACCCGACTCAAGCATCGACCGAGCCGCCCTGGCCGGGATCGTCTTCTCCGACCCGGAGGCCAGGGCCGACCTGAACGCTCTGACCCATCCGACCATACGGGCAGTGATGGCGACCAGGATCCTGGCCAACGCAGGCACTGATCGCGTGGTGGTTGCCGACATCCCTCTGTTGGCCGAGTCACCGGAGCACGCCGATCGGTGTCTGAGTGGGGTGATCGTGGTGGACACTCCGTCCGAGGTGGCGGTCGACCGCTTGGTGTCACAACGCGGCATGGACCGGGCCGACGCTGAAGCCCGCTTGGCTGCCCAGGTGAGCCGGGAGCAACGTCTGATCCAGGCGGACTACATCATCACCAACGGCGGCAGCCGGGCCGACCTTGGCGGTCAGGTGGCACGCGCTTGGGAGTGGATTGTCCAGCTCGAGTCCCGTGATACACGCCATCAGTAGTCTGGGAGGCACTTCCCCCCTGACTAACTGGCCCTTGGCTGTGCCGGCCGGGGGTGACAAGCCGGGGAGTGCCGGTCGGCTCAGCCGGCCGGCCGGGCATCGGGTTCTTCCGTCAGGGGACCGACTGGTCAGCCTGGAGCTGAGCATGGCGCAACCTGGAAGGCGGACTGAGACTGTTCCGGTGGTCTGGTTCGAGGCCCCGGCCTTGGCCACCATGCTTGACGTCGACGAGCAGGCGGCGGTCGTGGGACGGGTCAGACGTCGGTTCTTCCGCTCCGGGGGGAGCACCCAGAGCCGTACAGAGGTGGTGGCCGACACCGTCGTCCCTTTGAGGCGGATCCAGCGGGCCCACAAGGTTCTGGCCGAGGCGGTCAGCCGGCTCGACGCCGCGTTGGAGTTCGAGCCTGACATGGGGATGGGACAGGAATGAGTAGGGCTGTGTGGCGGGCCAACGAGGCCGGCCGGGCGGCACTAGGCTGGGGGCAACAGCCGACCGACGGGTTGGCAAGAACAAGGGGGAAGCCACTGTGGACATCCATCAAATCCTGGGTGACGAGGCCGAGTCCCTGCTCACCCACACGTGCAAGGCCATCCCGCGGGACGATTTGATCCTGCCCGGCCCCGACTTCATCGACCGGGTCCTGGTTGAAAGCGATCGACCGGTCCCGGTGTTGCGCAACCTGTCCACCATGTTCGGCCACGGGCGACTGGCGGGGACCGGTCATCTGTCGATCTTCCCGGTGGACCAGGGGGTGGAGCACTCCGGGGCGGCCAGCTTCGCCAAGAACCCGGCATATTTTGATCCCAAGAATCTCTGCGAGCTGGCCGTTCAGGCTGGCTGTGCAGCCATTGCCAGCACCTTGGGGGTGCTTGGTATGGTCGCCCGCCGCTATGCCCACCGGATCCCGTTCATCTGCAAGCTCAACCACAACGAGTTCCTCACCTATCCCAACCAGTACGACCAGATCATGTTCGGCTCGGTCCGCCAAGCGGCCGAGATGGGAGCCGTGGGGGTTGGTGCCACCGTTTACTTCGGCTCCATGGAGTCGACCCGGCAGATCCAAGAGGTGTCCAAGGCCTTCGCCGAGGCCCATCGGCTGGGAATGTTCACCGTATTGTGGTGCTACCTGCGCAACACAGAATTCAAGCACGAGGGCACCGACTACAGCACCTCAGCCGATCTCACCGGCCAGGCCAATCACTTGGGGGTGACGATTGAAGCTGACATCATCAAGCAGAAGCTGCCCACCAACAACGGCGGCTTCAATGCCTTGAAGTTCGGCAAGACGGACCCGCTGGTCTACGACGAGTTGACGACGGACCACCCCATCGACCTGACCCGCTGGCAGGTAGTCAACTGCTATATGGGTAGGAGTGGTCTCATCAACTCGGGCGGCGGATCCACCGGAGCCGACGATCTGACCGAGGCGGTCCGCACGGCCGTGATCAACAAGCGGGCCGGTGGTACCGGCCTGATCGTGGGTCGCAAGGCCTTCCGGCGACCTATGGCCGAAGGTGTCGACCTGATTAACGCAGTGCAGGACGTCTACTTGGACAAGTCGATCACCGTCGCCTGAGAGTCACCATCGGAGAGGCATTTGCCTGAGCGGCTCCATTGCGTGAGGGACCACGGCCATTCACCGGTCGTTCAGGGCGCTACCGGGCGAATCACCATCCCAGTGCGGGGTTTGGGCCAGAACAGGGTCGTCTTGGGCGGCATGCGTCGGCGCTGACGGGCCGTCTCGGCGATGACGGCCACGTTGGCCGGCCTCAGCAACACTGCCGCCTGCGCCCTGCCTGACCGGACCGAGTTCAGCGCTTCTGGTAGCTCGTGCTGGTATTCGAGCTCGTGGGGGGGAAGGTCGGCCAGGGCCAGATCCAGCCGGCTCGAGTCGAGGTCGGCTCCAGCGGCGGCCAGGGTGGACGGGCGTGGACGGGCCAGCCACAAGCCGCCCGGGGTGACCAGGCCAAGGGCGCCGTGGTCGGCCATGGCGAACAGGAGGGCGGATCCGTCGGTTTCCTCGACTCCCCCGGGAGGCCAACCCGGGATGCAGTCAGGAGCCGAGATCATCTCGAAGTGACGGCTGAGCTCAGCCACGAGGTCCAGGTTCTCGGACAGACCGGACACCAACCGGTGGATGGGCCTGACCGACAGCTGGTCGTCGGCCAGCTCGACCACCAGGGCCATGATGTAGTCATGATCACCGGGCTGGCCGTTGCTCCCGGTCCTGCGCTCAGCCTGGTAGGCCAGGGCCGTCTCGTAGCGATGGTGGCCATCGGCGATGACGACAGGCGCTGATCCCACCAGCTTGGAGATGGCCCTCGCCGCCTGAGGGTCATCCATGGGCCAGAGCTGGTGGGTGACGGCATCGTGTTCTACCGCAGTGACCGTCTCTTCGGCCGCCGGGGGTTGGCACAGCTCTGACAGGCCCGGAGCCAGAGAAAGACCCCATACCGGTGACAGGTTGGCGTGACAGGCCCGCAGGAGGTCAAGGCGATCGCTCTTGGGCTTGGGCATGGTGTGCTCATGAGGCAGGATGTCCCCGACTCCCGGGGGTGACAGGGCCAAGGCTCCGATGACCCCCACGGTGCGTCGAGGCTGGCCCATCTCGTTCTCGAAGCTCATGGCATAGCCGTAGAACGCCGGACCAGTGTCGCGCCGCAGGATCCCATGGCTTCTCCACTCCTCCAAGAGGTGGGCGGCCATCTGGTAGGCGTCCAGCCCAGTGACCGGATCAGCGATCGGCAGCTCCAACTGGACCACGTTGTGATGGCTGCTAGCCGCCAGCTCGTCGCGTTCGGTTGGGCTGATGACGTCATAGGGTGGAGCGAGTACCTGGCTCAGGACCGTCGTCCGATCCGTCGCACTTCCATCCGGTTCCAGGGCGGCTAGGAGATCCAGGTCGTAGCGCAGGCCGGCAAAGGGCACGAAGGTTGGCACCTGTCCTGCGTAGCACAGCGAGCAAGGTCTGGTGCGCTCCTCCAGTACAGTATGAGTTGCCGCCGCTGCCTGCCAGAGTTGTCGGTGCGGATTGCCGCGAGGCTGATTGAGACGATCCTTAGCTGAGGAAGGTTGGTTGTGGTGGCTGATGAACCTGATCGCTCTGGCCAGCTGCTTGTGGCACCCGAATCTCAGCCAAGGCCCAAAGGGCAGATGGGCACACTTACCCGGGATCAGCGCCGAGCCCAAGAGGAGATCACGCTGGCCGCCTCTCGTCGTCTCGGCTATGACGAGAGGGTCCACAAAGATGAGAGTGTGGCCCGAATGGCCGAGGCCCGTTTCAGCTGATGGCGTGGGTTATAGATCTCGACGGAGTCATATGGCTGGCGGACACGCCTATCCCGGGGTCGGCCGAGGCGGTTTCCCGGTTGCGCGAGCTCGGGCAGAGGCCGGTCTTTCTCACCAACAACTCGTCTTCCACGGTGGGGGAGTACCTGGCCAAGCTGGAAAGTCACGGCATCCCCTGCGGGGCTGCCGACCTGGTTACTTCGGCGCAGGCTGCGGCGACCCTGCTGCAGCCTGGCCAGACGGCGCTGGTATGCGCCGGGCCGGGGGTCGACGAGGCACTCGCCGAGCGGGGGGTGAAGACCATACGCACCGGCCCGGCCGATGCGGTGGTGGTCGGCTGGCATCGCGACTTCGACTTCGACCGCTTGGTCGCTGCCACCGACGCTGTGCGGGGCGGGGCACGGCTGATCGGTACCAACGAGGATGCCACCTATCCCACGGCTGATGGCGGCCTGCTTCCCGGCGGGGGCGCCATCCTGGCCGCGGTGGCCACTGCCAGCGGAGCAACGCCCGTCGTGGCAGGAAAGCCCTACCAGCCGGTGGCCGACCTGTTGGCCCGGTCGGTTGACAACGTGGACCTGGTGGTGGGGGACCGCCCCTCCACTGACGGTCGCCTGGCCAAGCGGTTGGGCACCCGCTTTGCGCTGGTGCTCACCGGGGTGACCCGTCCCGACCATGGGGCGGTTGACCCGGCTGCCGATGTGGAGTCGGCTGACCTGGGCGCCCTGGTCGACCAGGAGCTGGCCAGGGACCGTTGATGCCACCAACTCGAAGGCAAGGGGTATGGTCGCCTCAGTGGTCCCTACCGGATTGATGGCCGCCATGCCAGGCATGGGCATGGGCTCGTCGGCCTCGACCTGGCACGCCCTCCTGGTGGCCTGGCCCATCGGGCCGTGGGCCGCCTTCGCCTTGATTGCAGAGGTGCTGGCTGGCTGGTGGTACCTGCGAGCGGTCCGCCGGCTGGCGGCCCGGGGCCGCCCCTGGTCGAGGAGGAGGACGTGGGCCTTCCTCTCCGGTCTGGTTGCGCTGGGGGTGGCCCTGGAGTCGCCGGTGGCCACACTCACCGACACCAGCTTCGTGTTTCACATCTATCAGCATCTGCTGGTCATGCTGATAGCCCCGCCTCTGCTGGCTCTCGGGGGGCCCATGACCCTGGCCCTGCAGACCAGCCCTCGGGCCGTCAAGCGCCGGCTCCTGTGGGCCCTGCGCTCCTGGCCGGCCCGAGTAGCGAGTTTCCCGGTGCTGGTGGCCGCCCTCTACTACGGGTCGATGTTCGTCTTTTTCCTCACGCCGCTACTGGGCATCGCCATGCGCCACATGGCTCTGATGGACGCGGTCAACATCCATTTCCTCATCGTCGGTTACCTGTTCTGGTGGTCGATCATTGGGTTGGAGCCCACTCCCCACTGGCGTATGCCCTACCCATTGCGCATCCTCGCGCTGTTCATGGGCGTGCCCTTCGAGTCGTTTCTGGGTATCGCCATCATGACCACGTCTCGACCGTTGGCCCCGATGTACTCACTCTCCAGTGGGCACACTGGCGGGGGCGTGCTGTGGGTGGGGGCCGAGCTGCTCACCGTCATCCCCCTTCTGGTGGTGTGTGTCCAGTGGTCACGAGCAGAAGAACGCAAGGCGGCCCGCCACGATCGACAGTTAGACGCCTTGCGGATCGAGCAGCCGGTCGCCGGGTCAGCTGGTCCGGTAGCCACCAGCGGTTGACGCGCGGATGACGTCCGTGTCCCAGCACAGCTACGGTGGCGCCATGGGCGACGCCGAGGACATGCTCAAGCGGCTGATTGAAGCGGGGGTCGAGTTCTCGCACATGACCCGCGAGCGCGCTGAGGTGCTGGTGCGAGATTTGGTTCGGTCCGGTGAGATCCAATCCGAGCAGGCCCAAACCCGAGTTGAGGCGCTGCTCGATCGAAGCCGTCGTCGAACTGAGTCGGTGGCGGAGGTGGTGCGCGACGAGGTGGCGCGGCAGGTCGATGCCCTGGGCTTGACCACCCGAGAGGATCTGACCAGGTGGACTTCTCGTCTGGCCGAGTCGGTGGCCGGCGTAGCTGAGGCGGTAGCCAATCGAGCGGCAACGGCCGGTCGCAAGACAACGGACAAGGGCGCCACTCCACCGGCCAAGAAGGCCCCGGCCTCGGCCCCGGCCGAGAAGGTTTCCGCCAAGAAGGCCGCGGCCCCGGCGAAGGCGAGCCCGGCCAAGAAGGCCCCAACATCGGCCAAGAAGGCCCCAACATCGGCCAAGAAGGCTCCGGCCCCGGCAAAGAGGGCCTCGGCAAAGAGGGCCTCGACGCCGGCCAAGAAGGCGGCCGCCGAGAAGGCCCCGGCCAAGCAGGCCCCGGCCAAGCGGCCTCCGGTCTCAACCGCGTCGACCCCGGCCGAGACGGCCCCGGCCAAGAAGACCCCGGCCAAGAAGACCCCGGCCAAGAAGACCCCGGCCCCGGCGACCCCGACCCCGGCCGAGACGGTGGGGACGCAAATCAGCGGGCCCGCAGGCGGCTCGGGGGCCTGAGCCAGCGTCGCCGCCTGGATGCCGAGCTGGTGCGGCGGGGACTGGTCGCCAATCGGGCTCGGGCCCAGGCGGAGGTGGCTGATGGCCGGGTACTGGTAGCTGGTGCGCCAGCGTCCAAGGCCGCCCGCCTGGTCGCCGCTTCTGAGTCGATCACGGTCCTCGGACCGCCTGCTCCCTTTGTCAGTCGGGGTGGTCACAAGTTGGATGCCGCCCTTGACCACTTCGCCATCGATGTCTCAGGCCTCAGCGTTCTCGATGCCGGAGCATCGACGGGCGGCTTCACCGACTGTCTGCTCCAACGCGGAGCGAGCAAGGTGGTGGCGCTGGACGTGGGCCACGGACAGCTGCACGAACGATTGAGGAGCGACCCCAGGGTGATGCTGGTGGAAAGGACCAACCTGCGCCATGTGCGGCTCGACCACGTCGGCGGGGAGGCATTTCGCGTCCTGGTGGCCGATCTGTCGTTCATCTCCCTCACGGCGGTGGCCCCCGCCCTGATGGGCCACCTGGCTGCGCCGGCGGCCGACTTGGTGGTCCTGGTGAAGCCTCAGTTCGAAGCGGGCAGGACCGAGGCATCCCGGGGTAAGGGTGTGATCCGTGACCCGGTGATCTGGCGGCGGGTACTGAGCCAGGTGACCACCACGTACCAGGCGGCGGGAGCAGCCATGATGGGGGCCATGGTGTCTCCCATTACCGGAACCCGGGGCAACGTCGAATTCCTGCTGCATTTGCGGGTCACCCCGTCCCCGCCCGACTTGGTCCTGGGCCCGTCCGATCTCGACGAATTGGTGGCTGAGGCGGCCGCACAGGTCATGGGCTGACCTTGGCCACCATCGCCCTCGTGGTCCATCCCGGTCGCCAAGCTGCCGCCCGCCTGGCCAAGGCCACCTCGGAGTGGCTCGCCAGCCAGGGCCACCAGGTGCGCATTCCCGACACTCGGCCTGACGCGCTTCCCGGTGGCTGGCCTGACCCAGCCGATGCCCAGGGCCTCGACCTGGCCGTCAGCCTGGGCGGTGACGGCACCATGCTGCGCACGGTGGAGCTGGCCTGCCCGGCCGGGGTGCCGGTTATGGGTGTCAACCTTGGGCGCCTGGGCTACCTGACCGAGGTGGAGGCGACCGACCTCGAAGCCGCACTCAAGCGCTTCTTGAACGGTGACTACCTGCTGGAGGAGCGCATGACCCTACAGGTGGACGTGGAGGTGGCTGGCAGTTCACCGGAAGCCCGGTCCCGAACCCGCCTGGCGCTCAACGAGGTGGCGCTGGAGAAGTCGGTGTCCGGGCACACCATCCACCTGGCCGTGGCCATCGCCGGAAGGCCCTTCATCACCTATGCGGCCGATGGCCTCATAGTCGCCACCCCGACCGGTTCTACCGCCTACAATCTCTCAGCCCGTGGGCCTATCGTCTCACCCTGCCTGCGTGCCCTGGTGCTGACTCCGGTGTCACCTCACATGTTGTTCGACCGGCCCCTCGTCTTGGAGCCCAACCAGTCGGTACGACTCGAGCTGTTGGCCGATCGACCGGCCGTGCTGGTGGTGGACGGGGTGCACCACGGCCACCTGGCCCCCGGTGATGCGGTCAGCTCACGGGCCGGTCCACAGCCAGCCTGCCTGGTGACTTTCCGAGATCGCGACTTCTACGCCATCCTCAAGGCTAAGTTTGGTCTTACCTCCCAAGTCGGATCCTCCCAAGTCGGATCCTCCCAAGTCGGATCCTCCCAAGTCGGAGGCTTTCCCATCGGAACTGAGCGGTGACCACTGCGGCACCCGCCGAGGGTGGCTCCTCGTTGCCGAGCAGGGTTGGGGTGCCAGCCTCGGAGTGGCGCTGTATTTTGTGGCCGAATAGTGCGCTATGCGCGCGCCAACGGCCACAAATAGTGACACGGTGGCATCATGCTGGCTGAGCTACGGGTGCGAGATCTTGGGGTTATCGCCGACCTCTCCCTCGTGCTCGGACCTGGTCTCACGGCCCTCACCGGCGAGACCGGCGCCGGCAAGACCCTGGTGGTCGAGGCCCTGGAGCTGTTGGTAGGCGGCCGGGCCGACCCCCTCCTGGTGCGTCCGGGAGCCCGGGAGGCCCTGGTGGAAGGTCGCTTCGTCGGATCAGGACAAGCAGGCGCCACCGACGCCAGCGAGACCAGCGAGACCACCGACGCCAGCGAGGCCACCGAGACCAGCGACGCCACCGAGGTGGTCTTGGCTCGCAGCGTTCCGGCCAGCGGTCGGTCCCGGGCCTGGGTCGACACCCGCATGGCTCCGATCGCCGCCCTGGCCCGGGCCGGAGCCACTCTGGTCGATCTCCACGGCCAGCACTCGCATCAGTCGCTCCTCGGCACGGCCGTCCAGCGAAGGGTCCTGGACTCGTTCGGGCAGGTTGACCACGGCCCCCGGGAGGCGGCTCGCCAACGCCTGCGGGCAGTCGAGCGTGCGCTGGCTGGGCTGGGAGGTGACGCCCGGGCCCGGGCCCGGGAGGCTGACCTGCTCCGGTTCCAGCTGACTGAGCTGGGCAACGCCGCCATCACCGACCCAGAGGAGGACCGGAGCCTCTCCGAGCTGGAAGACACCCTGGCCGGGGCAGCTGCTCACCGGGCGGCGGCCATGGAGGCCCACGCCGCCATCACTGGGGGTGCGGAGTTGCCTGGGGCCCTGGACAGCTTGGGGGCGGCCATGGCCGCCTTGGAAGGCCGAGCGCCACTGGCCGAGCTGGCCAGCCGCCTGCGCGGCATCGGCGCCGAGCTGGCCGACGCTGCCACGCAGGCCCGCCAGATGGGCGAGGCCATCGCCGAGGACCCCGAGCGGCTGGCCACGGTCCGAGAGCGCCGCCAGCTGCTGGCGGAGCTGAGGCGCAAGTACGGCGACACCCTGGTCGACGTCATGACCTTCGAAGCCAACGCCCAGGCCCGGCTGTCCGAGTTGGAGTCTCACGAGGAGAAGGCGGCGGCTCTGGAGGCCGAGCGGGACCAGACCAGTCGGGCCTTGGCTGACGCCGAGGCAGAGCTGCTGGCCGCCCGACGGGCCAGCGCTCCCCGCCTGGCTGGAGCGGTGGAGGCCACTCTGGCCGATCTGGCCATGGCGGGAGCCCGCTTCGAGGTGAGGGTAGAGGACGGGGCTGGTGACGAGGTGAGCTTTTGGCTGGGGGCCAACCGGGGAGAGGCCGTCCTGCCCCTGGCCAGGGTTGCCTCGGGAGGGGAGCTGGCCCGGACCATGCTGGCCGTCAGGCTGGCCAGCGGGCGAGGGGTGACCGGCCAGGCAGGGCTGGCCAGTCGGCGAGGGGTGACTGACCAGGCAGGGCCGCCCAAGTCCAGTCCCGGCCGCCCGGTTCCGGACCTGACGGCCATGACCCTGGTCTTCGACGAGGTGGACGCCGGTGTGGGAGGCGAGGCTGCCCTGGCTGTGGGTCGCGCCCTGTCCGCCCTGGCCGATGACCATCAGGTGCTGGTAGTGACCCACCTGCCCCAGGTGGCTGCCTTTGCCGACCACCAGCTGGTGGTGCGCAAGCGCGAAATCAACGGCCGCACAGTGGCCGAGGCCGCCCTTCTCGACGGCCCCAGTCGGGTGGTCGAGCTGTCCAGGATGCTCTCGGGCCAGCCGACCAGCACCACCGCCCGTGACCATGCCCGGGAATTGCTCACCACCGCGGCACGAGAAAGGGGCGGCTGAACGTTCCGGCGCGGGCATCGCACCCGCCGGAGTGGGCGAGGGACTAGCCTCGGGCGGAGCCTTTCTTTCGCGAACGAGAGGACGCCAGGCCAACGCACGTGGGCGCCAAGCATATCTTCGTCACCGGCGGGGTGGCCAGCTCGCTGGGCAAGGGGCTCACCGCCTCCTCGCTCGGGCGCCTGCTCAAGTCTCGGGGCCTGCGGGTAACCATGCAAAAGCTGGACCCGTACATCAACGTGGACCCCGGCACCATGAATCCCTACGAGCACGGGGAGGTGTTCGTCACCGACGACGGGGCGGAGACCGACCTCGACCTCGGCCACTACGAGCGTTTCGTGGACGAGGCCCTCCACGGTGCCTCCAACGCCACCACCGGCTCCATCTATCGCTCGGTCATCGCCAAGGAGCGCCGGGGGGACTACCTGGGCAAGACCGTCCAGGTCATCCCCCACGTCACCGACGAGATCAAGGAGCGCATCCTGCGCCTGGCCACCGACGACGTGGACGTGGTGATCACCGAGATCGGGGGCACGGTGGGCGACATCGAGATCCTGCCGTTCGTGGAGGCCATCAGTCAGTTCCGCAAGGACGTGGGTCGTGACAACGTCTGCTACGTCCACCTCACCCTCATCCCCAGCATCGGCCCCGGCGGGGAGCACAAGACCAAGCCGACGCAGCACTCGGTGAGCGAGCTGCGCAGCCTGGGCATCCAGCCGGACGTCATCGTGTGCCGCAGCGACCGGCCCATCTCGTCCGGGGTCAAGAACAAGATATCGCTGCGAGCTGACGTGGCCGTCGAGGCGGTGGCCTCGGCCAGCGACGTGTCCAACATCTACGAGCTGCCGCTGGCCCTGCACGACGAGGGCCTGGACGACCAGGTCTGCCGGCTGCTGCGCTTCGACGAGGCCGTCTACCCCTTGGACCTGTCAGCCTGGGAGGCGCTCAATCAGCGGGTCGAGGCGGCCACCCGCCCGGTGCGCATCGGCCTGATCGGCAAGTATGTGAACCTTCCCGATGCCTACCTGTCGGTGGTCGAGGCCCTGCGCCACGCCGGCTTCCACCACGGGGCGGCGGTCGAGGTGGACTGGATACCCGCCGAGGAGGTCACCGGGATGCTGGCCGACGCCCGCCTGGCGGACCTGGATGCCATGGTCATACCGGGCGGCTTCGGCGAGCGGGGCGTGGAGGGCAAGATCGCCGCCGCCGGCTATGCCCGTGAGCACCGCATCCCATGCCTGGGACTGTGCCTGGGGTTGCAGGCCATGGTCGTCGAAATATCCCGAACCCTTGCCAACCTTGCCAATGCCCACTCACGCGAGTTCGATCCGGGCACACCCCACCCGGTCATCGATCTGATGGACGACCAGCGGGAGGTGGTGGACTTCGGGGGCACCATGCGCCTGGGCGCCTACCCGGCGGTGCTGGTTCCCGGCTCCCAGGTGGCGGCGGCCTACGGCGCCACCACCGTCTCGGAGCGCCACCGCCACCGCTACGAGGTCAACCCCCGCTACCGCCGCCGCCTGGAGTCCACCGGGCTGGTGTGCTCGGGCACCTCGGCTGACGACCGACTGGTCGAGTTCATCGAGCTGCCGGGACACCCCTTTTGGGTGGGGACGCAGGCCCATCCGGAGTTCAAGAGCCGGCCCGACCGGGTTCACCCGTTGTTCCGGGAGCTGGTGGGGGCCGCCCTGACCCGGGCCGAGGGCCGAGCCCCCCGCCTGCTCGCCATGGGTGCTGAGATCGAGGGTGCCCGGATCGGTGATGCCCGGATAGAGGCAGGGGACGGGCACGTCAGGGTGGCCGGCGTCGGGTTCGGGGGCGACACTGACCTCAGTGCCCTGTCGTCCCGCTGAGCTCGAGCCAGTGAGCCGTCCGTGATCGCCGAGGTACCCCGCGGGCGCCCCCGCCGGGTACCCCTGGGTCGGGATGCCGAGGAGTATCTCTCCTGGTTGGGAGTCGAACGGGGTCGTGCGGTCAACACGCTGGCTGCCTATCGCCGGGACCTGCTGGCCTACCATGCCCACCTGGCTTCGCAGGGGCTCGGCCTGGGTCAGGTGGACGAGGCGGTGATCGAGGGCTGGCTGGCGGCCCAGCGAGCCGCCGGGCGCCGCCCGGCATCGGTGGCCAGGGCGCTGGTGGCGGTGCGGGGGCTGCACCGCTTCTGCCTGGACGAGGGCAGGACCGGCGCCGACCCCACTGGAGAGGTGAGTCAACCGCGGGTACCCCAAGGCCTGCCCAAGGCCCTGTCGGAGGCCGACGTAGGTGCCCTGCTGGCGGCGGTGATCGGAGACGACAACCCAGGTGCCAGGAGAGATCGAGCCATCCTGGAGGTCCTTTATGGGACCGGAGTTCGCATCTCCGAGCTCGTGGGGCTGTCCCTCGGCGACCTGGTCCTCGAGGAGTCCATGCTGCGGGCCTACGGCAAGGGTTCCAAGGAGCGCCTGGTCCCAGTGGGCCGCCACGCCCGCTCGGCCCTCACCGAGTGGCTGGCGCCGGCCGGGCGGGGGGCCTTCGTGCCGCGCCGCTGGGCCCGGCGGGACGACGCCGACGCCATCTTTCTCAACGCCAGGGGTGGGCGGCTGACCCGCCAGGGGGCGTGGGCCATCGTGCGCCACCACGGCGACAAGGTGGGCCTGGGCGACCGGCTCAGCCCTCACGTGCTGCGCCACTCATGCGCCACCCACATGCTCGATCACGGAGCCGACATCCGTGTGGTCCAAGAGCTGTTGGGTCACGCCTCCATTGCCACCACCCAGGTTTACACTCGGGTGTCGGCTGAGCGCCTGCGGGAGGTCTACCAGGCGGCCCATCCTCGGGCCGGGATAGGGCGACCCTCGCACTAGAATCGCGTCAATGGCCAGCGACGCACCTACTGTTGAGTATCGGCCGCGCCTGGAGTCCGAGCGGGCAGAATTGCGCCGTCAGCTGGGTGAGCTGGGCTTTGGCGACAATGGTGGGCTCAGCTATGACTCCAATTTTGCTGATTCCAGCCAGGTAACGGCCGAGCGGGGGGAGGCCGAGAGGCTGGCCCTGCAGCTCCAGGAGACCCTCGACGACGTGGAGCGCGCCCTGGCCAAGGTGGAAGAGGGTGCCTACGGGACGTGCGAGAGCTGCGGGCGACCCATCGCCCCAGCTCGCCTGGAGGCCAAGCCCGCCGCCCGGCTCTGCATCGACTGCGCGTCGAAGCAGCGCTGAGCGGGTACCGATCCCGGATGGCCCAGCGCACCGGCGGGCTCCGCCAGTACCGGACCATCGCCCTGCTGGTAGCGGCGGTGTTGGTCTACCTGATCGTGCGTCGCCACGCCATCAGCGGCGACACCGTATTGCTGTTCGTCGTGCTGATCCCGTCGATCATCCTGCACGAGGTGTCTCACGGTGCCCTGGCCCTGGTCTTCGGGGACGACACCGCCAAACGGGCCGGACGGCTCACCCTCAACCCCATTCCCCACATCGACCCTCTGGGCACCGTCATCCTGCCCGCCATCTTGGTGCTGGTGGGCTTTGGCGGCTTTGGCTATGCCAAGCCGGTGCCGGTGAACGTCGCTCGCCTGCGCAGTCCCCGCAATCAGGGCTTGCTGGTCTCCCTGGTGGGTCCGGCGGTCAACATCGTGTTGGCGGTGGCGGCCGGCCTGGCCGTGCGGGCCCTGGCCGATCCCTACCTGGGCGTCGACAGCCAGTCGATTGGCGTGCGGGTGCTCTATTTCCTCGGCTTCGCCAACGTGCTGCTGGCCGCCTTCAACCTGATCCCCATCCCACCCCTGGACGGCTCGGCAGTGGTGGAGCGGTTCCTGCCGCGGGCGTGGTGGCCCGGCTACCTGCGGGTGCGGATGTTCGCCCTGCCGGTCATCCTGTTCGTTGTCCTGCTGGAGCCGGCCCTGTTGTCCAACCACATCTTCACCCCGGCCCTGAACCTGTGGCAGCACCTGCTGGGCTGAGGGGCCTTCAGACCCCGACCCTGGCTGGCCATCTGGTCCGGCGCTGGGCCGGGTCCTTGGCCCGGGGGGGACCGAGCTCGACCGACGAGACCTGGGTGGCCTCGGTGCTGGGGCCGGGCGAGACCGCCCTGTGGGAGCGAATGGATGGCTCCGATCGTCGCCATGCAGTGGCCGTCGCCCGTCGGGTGGAACATGCCCTCGCCGCCCCGAGCGGTGCCGTGCTGGCGGCCGCCCTGCTGCACGACGTGGGCAAGGTGGAGGCCGGGCTGGGGACCCCCGGCCGAGTGGTCGCCACCCTGGTGGGCCTGGCCGGGGGTCGGCGCTGCGCGGGGGCGTGGGCCGCTCGCTCCGGCCGGCTGGGCCAGTTGGGACGTTACCTGGGCTATCCCCGCCTCGGGGCGGGGCTGCTGGAGGCGGCTGGGTCGGATCCCCTGGTCGTGGCCTGGGCCGCCCAGCACCACCTGGCCCCCGAGCGTTGCCAGCTACCGAGGCCCCTGGCCGCCGTCCTGCGGGCCGCCGACCGAGCCTGACGGACCAGACCGGACGGACCCGGCCTGAGGAGCCAGCCCCTGGGCGAGGCTTTGGCATCGGTGACGACATCATCAACAGCATCTTTTGAGGGCTACGCTTCGCCCAGCGGGCGCATCAGCCCATTGCGGACCAGACAGGCTGGGCCGGGAGCAGGGAGGACTGGCTGGCGTGGCGATCTCGACGCGAGAGGTACGAGAGGCGCTCGCCGAGCTGGGCCAACTGCGGTTTGGCATGGACGGCCTGGATGGGGCCATGCAGCAGATCGTGGACAAGACCCATGCTCTGTTTGGAGTGGACGGCGCCGGGCTGATGCTGGTCGACAGTGAGTTGGCGCTGCGCAACGTGGCCGTGTCCGATCCCCGCCTGAGCTCACTGGAGGAGCTGCAGGTCGCCCACCACCAAGGGCCGTGCCTGGATGCGTACGAGCACAAGGGGCTGGTGAAGGCGGCCGACCTCGGCCACGAGACTCGCTGGCCGGCCTTCGTGCCAGCCGCCATCCAGGCCGGAGTGCGCGCCGTACTGGCCACCCCTCTGCCCTACAACCTCCAGGCCGTCGGGGTGGTGGTGGTGTTCTCGTCAGCCGTGCGTGACTGGACGCCAGAGGGCGAGCTGGCGCTCATCGCCTTCACTGACCTGGCTGCCCTGCTCATCGCCAGCACCATGCAGGGCGAGCAGCGCTCCGAGCTGGCCAGCCAGCTCCAGCAGGCGCTGGATTCCCGGGTGGTCATCGAGCAGGCCAAAGGTGTGCTGGTGGCTCAGGAGAAAGTCGCTCCCCAGGAGGCCTATGAGCACATGCGTGCCCAGGCGCGGTCCCAGCGCCGCAAGCTGACCGAGGTGGCGGCCGAGGTGGTGGCCGGTGCTCGTAGTAGCGCTGGCGCCTGATCGGCGAACCACGATCCGGCCATCAATAGCCTGGTTTGATGGGGGTGGCAACGGGTATACTAATGACCGCATCGCCGCCCAGAACCCGCGGTTATTGGAGTTCCGGTGGTCGGCTAACCGCCGTGAGCAGGCTCGCGCAGAGCCTCTCACCTCTCGGGTAGCACCATCGGTGGCTGCGAAGGGAAGGTGAGTTTGGTGATTGCACTGATCTTGTTGGCGGTTCTCGCCATCGCGCTGTTCGGCGTTGGGTTCACCATTCATGTGCTGTGGTGGATCGCCATCGCGGTTGCCGTTGTCTGGTTGGCAGGCTTCCTGGTCCATCCCGGCGGCGGCCACCACCGCTGGTACTACTGGTAGGCGCCCATAGCGGCCTCGCTGAGTGGTCGTTCCCGATCGGGGGCGACCACTCAGCCGGCCGCATCATCCCGAGCGGTCCGGGCCCGCTCGTTCGATGGAGATGGCCAGCAGCACCCGCCGCTCGCGTTCCATGGCTGTCCGGTAGTCGTCCCAGTCGGCATGCTCGCCCGCCACCTGGCGGTACAGCGCCACCAGGTCGTCCAAGGCCCGGGGGAGCGGGATCAGCCGAGCCGGGCCCTCCACCTGGATCCACTCACCGAAGAACGAGTCCTGCATGACACACAGAGCCGCCCTGGGGGTGCGCCGGACATGGGCCGCCTTCATGGCTGTCTCCCGGGTACTCACCACCGCCCGACCCTCGCTGTCGACCCCAGCCACCACCGGCGAGCCCTGGGGCGATCCGTCCGCCCGGGTGGTGATGAGCACCGCCCGATGGTTGCGGCCAAGGAACTCACGGGCCCGTTCGATGTCCATCCCGGGAACGCTACTGAAGTTGCCGGCTCGGGTATCTTCCGCGGTGCCAGTTGGAGCTGCCATCGCTCGAGCCCGGTACTGTATCCTGTACCAATGAGATGGAGGTGCCATGGCGATCACGGCCAGCGAAGCGCGCAGAGAGCTTTTCCCGCTCATTCAGAAGGTCAACGACGATCGTGCGCCCATTGAGATCACCTCGAAGCACGGCAACGCGGTTCTCATGTCGGCCGACGAGTACACCGCCTGGGAGGAGACCGCTCACCTGTTCCGGTCACCAGCCAATGCCCGCCGCCTGCTGGATGCGGCACGAGCGGCGAAGCGGGGTGAAACGATTGAGCACCCCCTGGATCGAGAGTGAGGCTGGTCTTCACCAAGCAGGGTTGGGAGGACTACAAGTACTGGCAAAGAGCTGATCGCTCTGTCCTCCAACGCGTCAACCGCTTGCTCGACGAGGCCTTACGCGACCATACCGGTGGTATCGGGAAACCGGAGCTACTCAAGTACGGTGTCAGTGGCGCATGGTCGCGCCGCATCACCGAGGAGCACCGTCTCGTTTACCTCGTTCTCGACAGCGACCTTGTGGTCCTCCAAGCTCGGTACCACTACGAAGGGTGAGCCACCGCGCTGGGCGGCGGTAGCGTTGGGGTCTTGAGCGACGCGTCATTGGTGGCCGAGCTGGGGAGGGCGCTGGCTCCCGACCGGGTGCGGTCCGGTTCGTTGGAAAGGGCTCTCTACGGCCGGGACGCCTCCATCATCGAGGGTCGGGCAGGGGTGGTGGTCTTCCCCCTCACCACTGCCGAGGTGCAGGCAACGGTTGGTACGGCATGCCGCCACGGTCGGGCAGTGGTGCCCCGGGGGTCGGGGACCGGGCTGGCCGGGGGGGCGGTGCCGGTGGGCCAGGACGGGGCCGACCCGGTGGTGGTGGTCACCACCAAGATGGACCAGATCATCGAGGTCGACCCCGACGAGCGGGTGGCCTGGGTCCAGCCCGGCGTGCTCAACCTGGACCTGTCGAGGGCCGTGAGCCACCTGGGGCTGCATTTCGCGCCCGACCCGTCCAGCCAGCAGTCGTGCTCGGTGGGGGGCAACGTGGCCAACAACTCAGGCGGCCCCCACTGCCTGGCCGAGGGAGTTACCAGCGCCCACGTGCTGGCCATCGAAGTGGTCCTCCCCGACGGCTCGCTGGCCCTGCTGGGAGGCCTCGATCCCGAGCCGGCCGGCTACGACCTGCGGGGGGCGTTCGTGGGCAGCGAGGGGACCATGGGCATCGCCACCCGCATCGCGGTGCGCCTCACTCCCGACCCCCCGGCCGTGCGCACCGTGCTGCTGGGCTTCGCCAGCGTGGAGGCGGCCGCCACCACGGTGAGTGGCATCATCGGCGCCGGGCTGGTCCCCGCCGCCCTGGAGATGATGGACGCCCGCATCACCGCCGCGGTGGAGGAGTACGTGCACGCCGGCTTCCCCACCGACGCCGCCGCGGTGCTGCTGGTGGAGCTGGACGGTCTGGCCGGCGGGGTCGAGGCCAATGCCCTCATCGTCACCCAGGTGGCCGAGGCCCACGGGGCCACCCACGTGAGGGTGGCCGCCGACGAGGCCGAGCGGGCCCTGCTGTGGAAGGGGCGCAAGTCGGCCTTTGGCGCGGTCGCCCGCATTGCACCCGACTACTACCTCCACGACACGGTGGTGCCCCGGACTCGCCTGGTGGAGGTGCTGGCCGAGGTGTACCGCATCGCCGAGCGCCACCAGCTGGTGGTGGTCAATGTGTTCCACGCCGGGGACGGCAACCTGCACCCCCTGCTGGTCTTTGACCGCCGGGAGCCGGGCGTCATGGACCGGGTCCAAGCCGCCGGCGGCGAGATCATCGAGGCCTGCGTGGCCGTGGGCGGCGTCCTGTCCGGCGAGCACGGGATCGGCCTGGAGAAGCGGGACCACATGGGCCTGATCTACTCGGGCGACGACCTGGACGCCCAGTCCCGCCTCCGCCTGGCCTTTGATCCCAAAAATACCTGCAACCCTCACAAGGTCCTCCCCTCCGGATCGCGCTGTGGTGACCTCCAATCCGTCCCGGCCGGGGCCTGGGTGTGATGGCCGTCACGACCTCACCGTTGGCCGCCTTGGCCGAGGAGGTGGGGGAGGCCGGACCGGTGGTCCCGGTGGGTGGGTGGACCCAGTGGGAGGTGGGCGGCCCTCCTGACCCTGAGGGCCGGGAGGTGCGGGCGCCGGGCGGGGTGGTGGACCACCAGCCGGCCGAGATGATCGTGCGGGTGAGGGCCGGTACCCCGGTGGCCGAGCTGGCCGGCGTCCTGGCCGAGGGGGGCCAGATGGTGGCCCTGGACCCGGCCCGTCCACAGCAGGCGACGGTCGGAGGAGTCCTGGCCGTGGGTCACAGCGGGCTGCGCCGGCTGCGGTGGGGGCCGGTGCGAGACGCCCTGTTGGAGGCCCGGTTCGTGAGCGCCGAGGGGCGTCTGGTCAAGGCCGGGGGCCCGGTGGTGAAGAACGTCAGCGGCTTCGACCTTTGCCGGCTGCTGGTGGGCTCGCTGGGCACCCTGGGGATCCTGGCAGAGGTGGTGCTGCGGGCCCATCCCATCCCTCCCGTCGCCTGCTGGTTGCGGGGAGAGGCCGGCCCGGACGAGGCGGCCGGGTTGCGCCATCGCCTACTGCGGCCCTCCTCCATCCTGTGGGACGGCGCGTTTGCCTGGGTGCTGCTGGAGGGACAGCCGGCCGACGTGAAGGCCGAGTCCGCCCTCTTGGGGCCGGGGTTCGCCGAGGTGGAGAGGCCGCCGCCGCTGCCTGGCGGGGGGCGGCTGAGCCTGCGGCCGTCGGCTCTCCCCGGTCTGATCTCCGAGAGGGAGCCGGGCTCGTTCGTGGCCGAGATGGGAGTGGGCATCGTCCATGTGGGCGGGAGAGCTCCCTTTGGCCCTGCGCAGCAGTGTGAGCCGTCGACGACGGAGCTCAACCGACGGGTGAAGGCCAACTTTGACCCGACCGGGCGGCTCAACCCTGGGCGCCTCCCATGACCCTGCTCCGCAGGGGCAGTGGAATTGGGTTTTCGTGAGGTTGGCTGTCGACGAGGAGGAGCTGGCCGCCTGCGTGTCGTGCGGGCTGTGCCTGCCCCACTGTCCGACCTTCCGGGTGACGGGTGAGGAGTCGGCGTCGCCCCGTGGTCGCATCGCCGCCATGCGGGTGACCCACGCCAGCGAGGGGCCGCCCGATCCGGAGCTGGTGGACTTCTTGGACCGATGCGTGCAGTGCCGGGCGTGCGAGGTGGCCTGCCCCTCGTCGGTGCCATTCGGCCACCTGGTGGAGGGAGCCAGGGCCAGCCTGATCGAGGCCGGGTACGGGCGGCGGTGGTCACGGCTGGCCTACGCCGGGCTGGGGCATCACCGGCTGCTGCTGGCTGGCTCCAGTGCCCTGGCCGTGGCCCAGCGAGTGGGCCTGGTGCCCCGCCGGCTGGGATTGCCGCGCCTGGCGTTGCGTCGTCCCCGGCTGGTGTCCAGTGGCAGCGACGCCTGGCTGTTCACCGGGTGTGTCATGGACGCCTGGATGCGCCCGGTGCACGCCGCCGCTAAGCGGGTGATGGAGGCCACCGGCGCCGGGGTGGCTCTGGCGGGGGCCGGGTCGGACTGCTGCGGGGCGCTGCACGTCCATGCCGGCCTGGCCGACCGGGCCGCGGCCTTGGCCCGGCGGGTGGTGAGCTCCATGCCCGGTGATGCCCCGGTGGTGGTCGACTCGGCCGGTTGCGGAGCGGCGATGTTGGACTACGGCCGGCTGCTGGGTGGGGCCGAGGGGGAGGCGTTCTCGGCCCGAGTGATGGACATCCACGAGTGGCTGGCGCCTCGAATGGACCGTCTGCCCGCGCCCCGGCGGCGCCTGGTTGCGGGGGCAGGGGGGCCGGTGGCCGTACAGGACCCTTGCCATCTGCGCCACGTGCAGCGGGCGCATGAGCACGTGAGGACCGTGCTATCGCCCTGTGCGGACCTGGTGGAGCTGGATGACGAGGGGATGTGCTGCGGGGCTGGGGGGGCTTACGCGGTCATGCAACCGGAGCTGGCCGGTCAGATTCGCTCCCGCAAGGTGGCGGCCATTGCCCGCACCGATGCGCCGGTGGTGGCCAGCGCCAATCCGGGGTGCGCCATGCACCTGGGGGCGGTCGGCCTGGACGTACGCCATCCGATGGAGATAGTCGACTGGGCCCTGAGGGAGGAGGCGGGGCCGTCACCTGGTGCGTCGCTGGGCGGTGAGCCCGAGGGCGCCCCTGGCCGGGAGGGCGGCGGTGGCCGGGAGGGCGGCGGTGGCCGGTGAGCCCGAGGACATCCGCCGGCGGCTGGAGGTGATCTCCGAGGAACTGGGCGACCTGGCCATCCAGCGCCTGCGTGACTCGATCGACGCCGGAGGCACCGAGCTACCGGTGGACGAGCGACGCCTGACCCGAGCCCGCCGGGCCGTGGAGCGGGCCGTCGGCATCCTGGCCGAGCCCGACGACGCCGATTGACCGGGGGGCGGCGGCGTGGCCGGGGCGGCCTAGGTGGGTCGGCAACCAGGTCCCCCGGACAGCAACTCGGTCAGGTCAGCTCGTCGGGCTGGAACGACACCGGCCATGGCCAGTCGGTCCTGAAGGACTGGTCGGCTCGGGCCTCGGCGGACAGGACCAGCTCGCTCCCGGCCAAGTTCCAGGCCCGAAGCAGCTTTGCCTCCGGGTCCAGCACCCAGTAGGCGGGGACACCGACCGCTTGGTACAAGGCGAACTTGTCCTCCAGGTCCCGCGCCTGGTTGGCGGCTCCGGCAGAGAGCACCTCGACCACCAGATGAGGCAGCTTCTCCTCCAGGCGGGCCCGGCGGGCCTGCTCGGCGGTAACGACCAGGAGGTCCGGCTGCACCTCATGGCGACCACCGTCAGGATCGGTCATCACCCAGGCGAAGGGTGCCACTATGACCTGGTACGCAGACGGGCAGCTAGCACTGAGGAGGATCGCCAGCTTGACGACCGCCACCTGATGAGGGCCAGCCGGGGCCGGACTCACATAATGGACTCCGTAGACCAGCTCGTGGCGGTAGCCGTCATCGGGGAGGGAGAGGATCTCATCGACGGTGAGGGCGAGCCGGGTGGCCACTCGGGCGATGCTATGCGGTTCCTCGGTGGGTCCAGCCCATGTGGTCCAGCGGGCCATGGCCCCTGCCGAGCGTCCAGTGGGCGCCGCCTCGCAGTGCCCTGGTGACGTAGTCCTTGGCTGCCCGGATGGCTTCGATGGGGGGAAGGCCGCGGGCCAGGTGGGCGGCGATGGCAGCCGAGAGGGTGCATCCCGTGCCGTGGACATTGGTGGTGGCAACTCTGGGGGCCGACAGGATGGTGACAGTTGCCCCATCGAATACCACGTCAGCTGATTGGCTGCCAGCCAGATGGCCGCCCTTGACCACCACCCAACCTGCACCACAGGTGTGCAGCTGGCGGGCGGCGGCCTCCATGTCGTCCAGGTTGCGCAGCTCTCCCCCCACCAACAAAGCCGCCTCGGCCAGGTTGGGCGTGACCATGAGGGCGAAGGGCAGGAGCAGCTCCCGGTAGGCCGACTCGGCGCCGGCCTCGAGGAGGGGATCGCCACTGGAGGCCACCATCACCGGGTCGACCACCAGGTTGGCCAGGCGGCCCTTCGCCGCCACGGTGCCCACCGCCTCGATCGTCCCGAGGGTGGCCAGCATCCCGGTCTTGACCGACACCACGTCCAAGTCATCCAGGACTGCGTCCACCTGGGCACTCAACATCTCGGGGGGAACCACGTGCACCGCCCGCACGCCCAGGGTGTCCTGGGCGGTGACGGCGGTGATGGCGGTGGTGCCAAAGACCCTCAGGGCCGAGAAGGTCTTGAGGTCCGCCTGGATCCCAGCCCCGGCCGCCGAGTCCGACCCGGCGATGGTAAGTGCCACCGGTGGGGTGGGTATGGCCCTCGGCCGCGGACCAGGGATCCGCCGCCCTGCCGCCGCCCCGCTGCTTCTTGCCGCCGGCCTGGCGCCGCCCATGATCAGAGCGGATCGGCGATGCTAGGCAGGTCGGCCAGACCGGTCCAGGGACTGGACGCCTCGGCGTGGAACCGGCGTGGGATGCGACCGGCCAGGCGGGCCAGGCGGCCGGCGTCCACTGCCTTGGCCACCGCCTCGGCCATGGTGATGGGGGAGTGGGCCCGGGTGATGGCCGACGCCACCAGCACGCCGGCGCAACCCAGCTCCATGGCGACAGCCGCGTCCGACGCCGTGCCCACCCCGGCGTCGAGGATCACCGGCACGGTGGACGCCTCCACTATGAGGGCCAGGTTGTGGGGGTTCATGATGCCCAGACCGGTGCCGATGGGGGCGCCGAGGGGCATGACCGCCGCGCAGCCCGCCTGCTCGAGGCGCCGGGCCAGCACCGGGTCGTCGTTGCTGTAGGGCAGGACCACGAAGCCGTCGTCCACCAGGCGCTCGGCCGCCTCCAACAGCTCGACTGGATCGGGCAGCAGTGTCCGCTCGTCGCCGATCACCTCCAGCTTTACCCAGTCGGTGCCCAGTGCCTCCCGGGCCAGCTGAGCGGTCAGCACCGCCTCTCCGGCGGTGAAGCAGCCGGCGGTGTTGGGCAGCACGCTCACCCCGGCGTCGGCCAGGATGTCAAGAAGGGAGCCTCGGGCGGCGGCGTCCACCCGGCGCATGGCCACCGTGGCCATCTCCGCCCCCGACGCTTGGATCACGCCCGCCAGCACGTCCAGGCTGGGAAGTCCACCCGTCCCCAGCACCAGTCGAGACGCGAAATGTCGTCCTGCGATGACCAGCCCGTCGTCCACTTACCCTCCCTGCACCGCAGTCAGGACCTCCACCTGGTCACCTTCCATCAGAGCGGTGGTTGGCCAGAGGCTGCGGGGGACAACCTCGCCGTTGACCGCCACCGCCAGCCCCGATCGACCCCTCCTCAAACCGTCGACCACTCCCTCCACTGTGGCCGGCTCGGCCAGGGCCACCACCTCGCCGTTGAGGGACAAGCGGGTCATGGCGTCACTCGGGCCGTCACCGGTGCCCCGAAACGACGGGGGGAAAAGGGGGCGATCACCTCCGGCACGGTACCGCCGACCAGTAGGGAGGTCATCGCGTCAGCGGTAACCGGGGCCAGGAGGACGCCGTTGCGGTAGTGCCCGGTAGCCACCATCAGCCCAGGCAACGCCGACTGGCCGAGAAGGGGAAGGTTGTCCGGGGTTCCGGGACGCAGCCCGGCGTGGGCCTCCACCAGCTCCATCTCTGCGGTGCCGGGCACCACCGCCCGGGCGTCGTGCAGCAGGTCGTGCACCGCGCCGGCCCTCACCGTGGTATCGAAGCCCATCTCCTCCACCGTGGCTCCCAGCACCATTCGTCCATCGGACCGGGGTACCAGGTAGAAGGGACGGCCGGCGGCCAGGCCCCGGACATTGCGCTCCAGCAATGGCTTCCCACTCAGGCTGCGCAGGCGCAGGATGTGCCCCTTCACCGGTCGGACCGGTGGCCGGGCCTCCGGCGGCAGTCCGGCGACCGTCGCCGACCAGCAGCCGGCCGCCAGCAGCACCGCGGCCGCCGGAATCGCTACCCCCCCGGCCGTCCCGTCGGACGGGCCGCCGGCTACACGGACACCGGTGACCCGGTCACCGGCGACCAGCACCTCGGTCACCGCTGCCTGGCGGATCTCCACCCCGGCGGCCATGGCGGCCACCAACAGGGCCCGGTGCAGCGCCCGGCCGTCGACCTGGTGATCGCCGGTCACCAGCAGGCCGCCCCTGATGCCCGGTGCCAGCATGGGCTCCAGGGACCGGCAGTCCCGGGCTGACACCATCTCGGACTCCACGCCCAGCTCCTGGTGGCAGCGGTGCAGGTCTTCCAACACGGCGCGATCCCCGGCGTCGGCCGCCACCGCCAGGGTGCCGGTGGTCCGGTACCCGACCGGGAGCCCCGACGCCGCCTCCAGCTGGTCCACGAACGACGGGTAGCGCCGGGCCGAGGCCAGGTTGAGTCGCAGCAGATCCTCTTCGCCGTAGTAGGCCTCGGTGACCGGGCTGAGCATGCCAGCCGCCGCCCACGATGCCCCCCGACCAGGACGGGGATCGATGACCACTACGGCCAGTCCCCCCACGGCGGCCCGCCACGCAGTGGCCATCCCGATGACCCCGCCTCCCACCACCACCAGGTCGGGGGCGCCCGTCAATGCGGCTCCGCAACCGGCGTGGGCATCTCAGCCAGCTCAGCCGCCACGACCGCGATCCTACCGATCGACTTCTGGCGGCCGGTCAGGCGCAAAGCCGGGGACCACTCGCAGACGCCCAGCTGACCTCAGGTCGGGCGGATCAGGTCAGGCGGATCAGGTCAGGCGGATCATGCCAGGCGGATCATGCCAGGCGGGCCAATGCCAGGTACAGGATGCGCCCGGCGGCCAGGTAGACGGCGGCCGCGATGCCCCAGTTGACGCTGAGGCCGACCTTGGCGTTCTTGGGCCGGAACATCTGGTTGAACGGGCCGGCCAGATCGCCGGCGAAGCGCTCGAAAGACCGGACGATGGTGTTGGCGGCGTTGGCGTTCAGATCCTTGAACACGATCCCCACGGCCAGGATCACGACGACCACCGCGGTGGCACCGACCACCAAGCGGCTGATCGAGCGCATCAGACCCCTGCCCAGCCGGGCCGCCCCGTTACCTACGCCCACCCGTAGCCCCCCAGGCAAAGCCGCTCAGGGCCGACCACTCTGGATCACTCAGGGACTGCCAGACATACAGTGACGCCCCCACCGCTCCTCCCGCCTTGGCCACCGCCAGGAAGCGCAGGACCTCGGCCGCGCTGGGGGACCCCTGGCGACCGCGCTCGTCGGCCATGTCGTAGCCCTGGCCCACCAGGTGGACCGGTGCCATGGGCGACAGCCGCTGGAGGGTCAGGGCGGCGTAGTCCCCCGGCTGCTGGCAGCCCCAGTAGACCATGGGAGCGAAGGCGTCCACGTAGGGCGACATGGCCGCATACGGGTAGGTCGCGAAAAAATGATCATTGGGTGGGAACACCGTGGCCACCAGCGGGCGACCGCCGTCGGCCGGGCGGACCAACCCCAGGTAGGTGACGACCCGCCGAGGAGACAGGACGACTCCCTCGCTGGCCGTCTCGATGTCGGGGCTGAAGCCGTCGAGGGCGGACCCTCCCGGCCCCCTCCAGTCGAGAGCGGCCCGGCTCCACCCGGCGTCGCTCACCGGGTTGTACAGGTAGGGAAATCCCCAGCCGATCACCGCTATGCCGACCCGGTGGGCCGCGGGCACCAGCGAGTCCAGCTGCGGGCCGGCGTAAAAGCCGTCGAACGAGTCACCCACTCGCACCCACAGCTGGTGCAGCCCGGCCGCCCGGGCCCGGGCCACGATGCGGTCGGGATCGCCGCCCTCGGTGGAGCCCAGTTGCCAGATCCACAGGCCCTTGCCCGACAGGGCCGAGAGTTGATGGGTGCGAGGCGCGGGGGGAGGGGGGCTGGGCAGGGATGCCTCCGGGACCAGACCAGGCGGGTGAGGCGGGGCGATCGGCGGTCCGGTGAAGGGTGGCCGGGACGGCAGCGGGCACCCGGCCAGGGGAACCGGGCCGGCCGAATTCGCCTGGGCCAGCTCGCCGGCGTGGCTGGCGGTTGGCGAATCGGAGCTGGGAGGGCCCGAGCTGGCAGGGCCTGAGCTGGCAGGGCCCGAGCTGGCAGAACCCGAGCCGGCAGGGCCGGCGAGAGGTGGAGCGACACCTGATGGGCCAGCCGCCGGAGCGGAGTGGCTCGATCCCGGGGCCGCGCTCAGGGCCGCACCCAGGTCGATTGGCAGGGCAGCCAGGCCAGCCACCATGATCACCAGCGCCAGCGCCAGCATGGCGATCGGCCACCCGACGGCGGAGCGGCTGGTGGAAGGACCTCGTCGGCTCATACCAGTGAGATACTGGCAGGTACCATCTGGCCCCGCATTCAGGAGCGCCGATGCTGGCTCAGGCTGAGCCCTCGGTGCGCATGGAGCGCACTGCGGCCGCCAGGGCGCCAGCATCGAGCACGTCCGCCATCAGTCCGATCTGCTCCTCCCACACGTCAGCTGGTACCTGGGTCCTGACCTCGTCGTCCAATACGTGATACACGTCGAGGCCCAACTGGGCCCCAGCCAAGGCACCTGCGTAGGCCGGATCTCCCTTGATCACCGTCTCGGCTGCGATCTCGGCTGCCTCCGGATCGGGGGCACCGAGCAGCACTACCAGTGACTTGGGGTCGTTGGCCTTGGAGAGCCGGAGAATGGCCTCCTGGCTCTGCAGGTCCATGGCTCCCGACGCCGTTCAGACGAAGCACTCGGTGGCCACCAGGGCCACCTTGCCTCCGGCTGCCTCGGCGCAGGCGGCAATGGCTGTACCCGAGATGCCGTCCCGCTCACCGAGCGCTATCACCAACCGGTCATTGAGCACGTCTCAACTCACCTCCTTGATCTGTTCGTCCACCCATTTGTCGAGCCGGTCCGCCGACAGCGCAGGATCGGCCAGGCGGCCCACCTCCACACCGTCCCGGAACAACACAAAAGCCGGCATCCCCATTATGCCGAGCTCCATGCACAGCCGCCGGGCCTTTGGCGCCTCCAGTTTGACCACCCGGATGTCGTCCTCGTGCCGCTGGGCCAGGATTTCGACGTGGGGCATCAGAGCCAGACAGGAGTGGCAATCTGGGCCCCACACGTCGACCAGCACGGTGCCCTCGGCGACCATGTCGCGGAAGGTCTCGCGAGTGGCTTCGACGATGGCGGGGGCTGGGCTCATGTGGCTGGGCTCATGGGGTCAGGCCGTTCCTTTCGAGCAGGACGCTCATCCCGTCTGACAATTGGCACATCCGGCCGAGAAAGAGGCTGCCCTTGGCGATGAGCATCACTCTATTGGCCGCGCCGGTGGTCAGGCGGTCCACCGCGTGGGGCAGATAGCACAGCGAGGACGCCAGGTGGCCCTGGGTCGGGCTGAAACCGGGCATCCCGCGTTCGGCGGCAAAGGCTCCGATCTCGTCCTTGGGAATGTCGCCCCGCCGGGCGGCCAGGGCGGCGATGGTCCGGTAATTGCGCTCCGGGACGTTGCCCGAGCCCTGCGGCTCGGTTACCTCGGGGTTGTGCAGCTCGGTGGCGTAATCGTCCACCGCGGTGGTGGACAGGCCCAGGCGAGCCAGCGGCTCCACCGCCAGCGCCTCCATCACCGCCGGGTTGGACCCGCCGGCTGACACCTTGTGGCGGCCCACACCGTCCAGGCGGATGCGGGGCGAGACGCCGTCGTCCGCCTCGACCAGGGCGGCCGCACCTCCGAGCACGTCTTCCAGTATCGGCATGCCGGACTTGAGGTGGCCCTGGAACTTCATGCCCAGCTTGGCCAGGGATCCGCCGCCGATGACCATCACTCGGCCGAACACCCCCGCCGAGACCAGGCTGGCCGCCATCACCAGGGCAGGCACGGGTGCCGCACAGAAGTTCTTGACGTCGGCGCCCGACGCCTCGGTCAGCCCGGCCGCCTCGGCCACTGCCTTGGCCAGGTTTCCCCCGCCCCGCTGGTACCGGTCGCCGATGGCCTCCTCGCCGCAGCCCAGCAGGTAGTCGATTGAAGTCGGGTCGATCCCCTGGCGCTCGAGGAGGTGGAGCACGGCCAGGGTGGCGGTGGCCTTGGCCGCCAGGTTGTCCAGCAGGACATGGGCCGACAGGGATTCGTCGTCCACCTGGCCGCAGCGCATGGCGGCGATGCCGGGGATGACGTCGAGGGCACCGGCTTCCTCAACCACCTGGCTGACGTCCTCGTGGGCCCGCTCGACCCGGTCGAGGTCGAACCGCTTGACCAGGGGGTGCCGGGCCAATGCGGCAGCTGCCAGGGCGGCCGCGTCAGGCGACAGAGCCAGCAGCTCGAAGGCATCGATGGACCTCATCAGCCCCAGGAGCTCATCTTCGGGCATGATCTCGCCCGAACGGCTCCACCGGGTGGTCCGGGCCAGTTGGGCCCCATCCGGCCCGGTCGGTCCCAGCTCGAACCAGGGTCGGGGCGGCAGGTCCCGGGGATGGATGGCGTTGGTGTAGGCCTGGTTGGCCGGGTAGCACGCGGCCTGGTCGAAGCTGCGCAGGGAGGAGGCGAAGGTCTCGGCCAGGGCCGCGTCCTTGGACAGCTCCCGGCGAGGCTTGGAGCCGTGCCGGGTGAGCGAGGGGACGTGGGCCAGCACCTGGGTGGCGGCCGATATCACGATGTCAGGCATGAGCCTCCTGGGACCGAGCCGAGGGGCCAGCCCCGGTAGTTGGGGCCGCTGACGCGCTCACCTCGAACACCGTGGGCTGCTGGACCGCAGTTGCCAGGACCTCCAGCGCCCGCTCGCACAGCCGCCGACGCCATTGCCTCTCCGCCTCTGGGCTGAGTGACGGGTCCCCGGTGGGGTACGGGATCCCCCGGGTGGCCACGATGCGGGGCGCTCCCACCCGCTCGGCGATCGACACCAGGTTGCACAGGAGCACGGTCGGGATACCGGCCCGCTCCAACTCCTTCGCCAGCGTTGCCCCGCAACGCGTGCCCGTCCCTCATGTGGCGGTCAGGATGGCGGCTCGGGCGCCAGAGCGGCGCAGGTCGCCAGCCCACTCGATGCCAAAACGTCGGGCGTTGGCCACCGAGGTCCCGTTGCCACTGGTGACGAAATACTCGCCGAACAGGTGACCGACCATGCCTTCCGCCTCGAGCTCCCGGCCGGCGTCGAGCGGCAGGATGCGGTGAGGATCCTCGTTGGCCCACACGGTGGAGAACCCACCATGTATGGAGCGGTATTTCCCCGGCTCCAAGGTGTCGCGACCCTCCAGGGGGTAGCGAAGCCACCGGGTGGCGCGGGCCGACTCCAGGCCGTCGGGGTTGTCGTCCGGCACCAGGCCGCCCTCGGTGACCAGGGCCACCGTGGCAGTACGGGCATCGGTCAGGGGCGCGGCCGGCGTGACTCGGTCGAAGCGGGGCAACGGGATCTCGGTGGCCCCCGCGTCGCCGGCCAGCCGGACCAGGGCCAGGTCAACCGAGCGGGCCGCGGCGCTGGCGTCGGCCACCGTCGTCTGGCGGGCCAGCTTGCCGATGCGACCGTCCTCGGCCGTCAGTGGCTGGCCGGCGAGCATCTTGCTGGCCGCGGCGGCCAGCCGGTCGAGGGAGGCACCCATGCGCCGGGCCACCTCACCACTGGCCACCACCGGTACGGTTGCGGCCTCGTCCAGGCCGGGGTTGTCCTCGTGCATGCAGGCCAGGGCGGTCAGGCCCGCCTCCTCTGCGGCCGCCGCCACTCGGGCGCAGGCCAGCCCGTACCGGCCACTGGTGAAGGCGGGACCGGCAATCACCAGGTCGGGCTGGACCGAGCCAACCAGGTCGACGATCTCGCTCGCCAGCCCCGACGCGACGTCGTCTCCACACCACACGGTGGCCACCACCTGGTGCTCTGGTGCCAACAGCTCGGCCAGCCGCCGACCGGGCCCGACCGGGCCCTCGATTAGCGCCGGGGCCGCCCCTGCGGAGTCCTCACCGCCAATGCCGGCGAAGAACTGGTTGATGTAATGGACGATCTTGGCCATGGGTCAGCCAGCCTCCCGCGGGCTTCATCGGATGGTCAAAGGCTACCCGGCGCGGGCGGTGAGATGGCCCCATCCGAGGGGGCTGAGGGCGCAGTAGACCACCGCGGTCGGGACCTCGCAGGCGGCCGTGGCCGGCGCTCTCATGAGGGCCAGCTCCTCGCCCCCGTAGGCTCGCTCCACCTGGGGCAGGGTGATCCGGTGATCGTAGTTGCCGGTGCTGACCATGGCCGTGGCCCGCTCGGGTGCCACCACCACCGAGGGCCCGGTGCCGTCCACCCCTGCCATCTCGGCGTAGAGACCCACCGCCTGCACGCCCACATCGGACAGGGCATCCATCTTGAGGGCGATGTCGGCATCTGCGTTGCCACCCCCTTCCTTGGTGACGATGGCGGCGTCGAACCCGGCCGCCACGCACAACTTGGCGGCGAAGACCGAGATCAGCTCCTTGCCCGCCTGCTCGACTGGCTCAGGGCAGATCACGACACCGGCGAAGTCCACGTCCTGGCCATGGCGACGGCGCAGCTCGGCCACCACCGGGTGGTTCTGGTGCATGAACGTTGGGTTCTTGAGGGCAGGATGGCCAAATTGACCGCTTACCACTGCGCCGTCATCCAGCTCGCCGGGATCGAGCAGGGTGGGCAGGGCGGAGGCGAACCGCCGGCCGTAGACGAAGACGTCCTTGAACGTGCCTTGAGTCTGCAAGTTGGTGACCACGCCGACCCGGGGCAGCTGGCCACCTCGAGCGGGCGGCGACGGTGAGGGCAGTTGCTCCACCTCGTCCGGCTCGGCCTCCAGGGCGGCCTCGGCCAGCCTGGCGGCCAGCCTCAGCGAGCCCCGCCGAAGCGCGGCATCCACCAGCTCCCAGTCGGCGCCGGCCACCGGAGTGAATTCGATGACCAGGTTGTGAGTGGCGCCCAGCGGCGAGAGGGCAGCTACCGGACCGCTCATGTCGACCAGCGCCTCCTGGGCCCGGGGCAGGTAACCGGCGCTGACCACCGCCGCCCCCCGCAGCACATGGGTCTCACCGCTGCCCTGGGGGCGGGCAGGGCCCACGAAGCCGGGAAAGATACCGCCCCCGCCTGGCCCCTTGGTCCGCGGCTCGACCGCGTCCAGCACCTTGACGATCCGGGCGCTGTCACCGGGAGAGGCCCACGACAGGCGCACCTCGGACAGCTCGGGATCGGCCAGCAGGCCCCGGGCCTCATCGACCGAGACGCTGAGCCTGCCGCCGGAGAAGGACGTCTCGTCGGCCAGACCGACCTCACGAACCTGATGCACCAGCCGAGTAAGGGCCACGATCCCATCCTGCCAGACATGATCGCCCCCCGGCGGAGCGAGGCGACAGAGTGGCCGTCTATAATCCCTCCACGCAGATCGGACAGTGTCGTCCCGGCCAGTAGAGCAGTTCAGGCCAGCAGAGCAGTTCCTCCAATCGGCTCTCCTCGGGAAGATACGAACATGACCTCCAGCAATTCTGTCCCTGAACCCCAGGGCCTGTACCACCCCAGCCTGGAGCACGACGCCTGCGGGGTGGCTTTCGTGGCCGACCTGGGCGGCCGGCCCAGTCACGCCATGGTCGAGCTGGGCCTCACCGCCCTGGCCAATCTGGAGCACCGAGGGGCGGCCGGCAGCGAGACCAACACTGGTGACGGAGCGGGGATCCTGGTCCAGGTGCCCCACCGGTTCCTGATCGACGAAGCCGCGGCCGCCGGGATCGACCTGCCGGCGCCCGGCCACTACGCCACCGGCATCGCCTTCCTGCCCCGAGAGGCCGCTGAGGCCGATCAGGCCATGGCCGGCATCGCCAAGCTGGCCATGGCCGAGGGGCTGGATGTACTCGGCTGGCGGGTCGTGCCGGCGGTGGACGGGTTGGTGGGAGAGACGGCCCGGGCGGTACAGCCTATTTTTCGCCAGATATTCCTGAGCGGAGACGAGTTGAGCGGCGACGACCTCGAGCGGCGGGCATTCGTGGTTCGCAAGCGGGTCGAGCACGAGGTCAGCGGCGTCTATTTCCCCAGCCTGTCCAGCCGGACCATGGTCTACAAGGGCATGCTCACCGCTCCCCAGCTCCCGCAATTCTTCTGTGACCTGGCCGACGAGCGGGTGGAGAGCTCCCTGGCCCTGGTCCACTCCCGGTTCTCGACCAACACCTTCCCCTCCTGGCCGCTGGCCCATCCCTATCGCTACTTGTGCCACAACGGCGAGATCAACACCATCGCCGGCAACCGCAACTGGATGCGGGCCCGGGAGGCGCTGATGCGAACCGACCTGGTCCCCGGGGAGCTGGAGCGCATCTTCCCGGCTCTCACGCCCGGAGCCAGCGACTCGGCCACCTTCGACGAGGCCCTGGAGCTGTTGCACCAGGGCGGGCGCTCCCTGCCCCACGCCGTGCTGATGATGATCCCCGAGGCGTGGGAGAACCACGAGGCGATGGATGCTCCCAGGCGGGACTTCTACAAGTTCCACGCCTCGCTGATGGAGCCCTGGGACGGGCCGGCCGCCATCGCCTTTACCGACGGTCGCCTCATCGGGGCGGTGCTTGACCGCAACGGGCTGCGCCCGGCCCGTTGGTGGGTGACGGCCGACGGCCTGGTGGTCATGGCGTCCGAGGTCGGAGTGCTGGACCTGGACCCGGCCCGGGTGGTGCGCAAGGGCCGCCTGGCGCCGGGGCGGATGTTCCTGGTGGACACCGGGGTGGGCCGCATAATCGACGATGCCGAGATCAAGGCCGGCCTGGCCGCCCAGCACCCGTACGGCGAGTGGCTCCACGCCGGCCTGGTGGAGCTGGACACCCTGGTGCCCAGGGAGCGCGACCTTCCCAGCCACGACTCGCTGGTGGCGGCCCAGCAGCTCCACGGCTGGACCCAGGAGGACATGCGCATCCTGGTGGGGCCCATGGCGGCCAAGGGGGTCGAGCCCCTCGGCTCCATGGGCTCGGACACCCCCCCGGCGGTGCTGTCGGGGCGGCCGCGATTGCTGTTCGACTACTTCAGCCAGCTCTTCGCCCAGGTGACCAATCCGCCACTGGACGCCATCCGAGAGGAGCTGGTCACCTCCCTGCGGGCCACTCTCGGGCCGGAGGGCAACCTGTTGGACGCCACTCCCGCGTCGTGTCGACAGGTGGTGCTGGAGAGCCCGATCCTGGACAATGACCAGCTGGCCCGGCTGGTGCACGTCAACGACGACGGCGACCACCCCGGCCTGGCGGCGGTCACCGTCACCGGGTGCTACCCGGTCGAGGGGGGAGGCGACGCCCTGCGAGTGGCCATCGAGCGAGTGCGGGCCGAGGTGAGCGGGGCCATCGCCGCCGGGGCGTCGACCGTGGTCCTGTCGGACCGCTGCCGGTGCCGCGGTCGAGGCGACCAGGCCCCGGGCGCCAGCGAGGCCCCCTGTGCTCCCATCCCCTCGCTCCTGCTCACCGCCGCCGTTCACCATCATTTGATCCGGGAGCGCACCCGGACCCGGGTTGGGTTGGTGGTCGAGGCGGGTGACGCCCGGGAGGTCCATCACATCTGCCTGCTGCTGGGCTACGGGGCCAGCGCGGTCAATCCCTGGCTGGCCTTCGAGACGGTCGCTGACCTGGTGGTGTCGGGCTCAGTGGCGGGCCGGGTGGACGAGGCCCTCCACCACTATGTCAAGGCCCTGGGCAAGGGCGTGCTCAAGGTCATGTCCAAGCTGGGCATCTCCACCGTGGCCTCCTACACGGGCGCCCAGGTGTTCGAGGCCCTGGGCCTGTCCCAGGAGGTGGTGGACGAGTACTTCTGTGGCACCATGAGCCGCCTGGGAGGCGCCGGCCTGACCGAGCTGGCCGCCGAGGTGGCCGCCCGCCACGCCCGGGCCTACCCCCGGGACGGGCGCATCCCGGTCCGGGCCGATCTGGAGTGCGGGGGCGAGTACCAGTGGCGTCGGGACGGCGAGATCCACCTGTTCAACCCCCGCACAGTGTTCAAGCTCCAGCACGCCACCCGGTCCAAGCGCTACGACATCTTCAAGGAGTACACCAGGGCGGTCGATGAGCAGGCCGGGGCTCAGGCCACGCTGCGGGGATTGTTCCACCTGCGCACCGGCGACGATCCAGGAGCACGCCCCCCGGTGCCCATCGAAGAGGTCGAGCCGGTCTCGTCCATCGTGACCCGCTTCGCCACCGGGGCCATGTCCTACGGCTCCATCTCGGCCGAGGCCCACGAGAACCTGGCCATTGCCATGAACCGCCTGGGTGGCCGCTCCAACACCGGCGAGGGCGGAGAGGACGCCTCGCGCTACGTGCCAGACGCCAACGGGGACTCCCGGCGCAGCGCGGTGAAGCAGGTGGCGTCGGGGCGCTTTGGTGTCACCTCTGAGTACCTGGTCAACGCGGACGACCTGCAGATCAAGATGGCCCAGGGAGCCAAGCCGGGGGAGGGCGGGCAGCTTCCCGGCCACAAGGTTTACCCCTGGATCGCCCGCACCCGTTTCTCCACACCGGGCGTGGGCCTAATCTCGCCGCCTCCCCACCACGACATCTACTCCATCGAGGACCTGGCCCAGCTCATCCACGACCTCAAGAACGCCAACCCCCTGGCCCGGGTCCACGTGAAGCTGGTGGCCGAGGTGGGGGTGGGCACCGTGGCCGCCGGGGTGTCCAAGGCCCACGCCGACGTGGTCCTCATCTCCGGCAACGACGGTGGCACCGGCGCCGCCCCGCTCACCTCGCTCAAGCACGCCGGCGCCCCCTGGGAGCTGGGCCTGGCCGAGACCCAGCAGACCCTGCTCCTCAACAACCTGCGCGACCGCATCGTCGTCCAGGTGGACGGCCAGCTCAAGACGGGCCGAGACGTGGTGGTGGCTGCCCTGCTGGGCGCCGAGGAGTACGGCTTCGCCAGCGCACCCCTGGTGGTCTCCGGCTGCATCATGATGCGGGTCTGCCATCTCGACACCTGCCCGGTGGGGGTGGCCACCCAGAACCCGGAGCTACGAAAGCGCTTCAACGGCAAGCCGGAATTCGTGGAGACGTTCTTCGAGTACCTGGCCGAGGAGGTGCGCGAGCTCCTGGCGGCGCTGGGGTTTCGCAGCCTGGAGGAAGCCATCGGCCAGGCCGAGGCGTTGGACATGGCCCCGGCCCTGGACCACTGGAAGGCGTCGGGTCTGGACCTGTCGCCCATCCTGGTCGTGCCCGAGATGGTGGCTGACGGGCGCCCCCGCCGCTGCGTCCAGAGCCAGGACCACGGCCTGGACCGGGCCCTTGACACCATGCTCATCGAAAAATGCCGTCTCTCGCTGGAATCCGGCAGCCCGCTCGCACTCGACCTGCCCATCAACAACACCAATCGCACGGTAGGCACCATGCTCGGCTCGGAACTGACCCGGCGATGGGGGGCGGCCGGGCTGCCCGACGACACCATCGCCCTGTCCTTCAGTGGGTCGGCCGGCCAGAGCTTCGGCGCCTTCTTGCCTCGGGGGATCACCTTGCGGCTGTTCGGGGACGCCAACGACTATGTGGGCAAGGGGCTGTCGGGGGGCCGACTGGTGCTGCGCCCACCGCTGGAAGCGGTGAACCTGGTGGCCGAGGACAACATCATCGCCGGCAACGTCATCCTCTACGGGGCCACCGCCGGCGAGGTGTTCATCCGGGGCCAGGTGGGGGAGCGCTTCTGCGTGCGCAATTCCGGGGCCACTGCGGTGGTCGAGGGGGTGGGTGACCACGCCTGTGAATACATGACCGGCGGCCGGGCGGTCATCCTGGGCCCCACCGGGCGCAACGTGGGGGCCGGCATGTCGGGCGGGATGGCCTACGTGTGGGACCCCGAGGGGACCCTGGCCGACCGGGTCAACCCCGAGATGGTCGACCTGGAGGCTCTCGACGCCGACGACCGGGAGTGGCTGCACCAGGTGGTGCGACGCCACCTGGCCGAGACCGGCTCGGCCCGAGCCGAGGCCCTGGTGGGGAGTTGGTGGTTCGAGGTCAAGCGGTTCGTGAAGGTGATGCCCAAGGACTATCGCAAGGTGCTGGAGGCGACCCGGGCGGCCGAGGAGAAGGGCGAGTCGGTCGACGAGGCGATCATGGCGGCCGCTCGTGGGTGAGCTGGGCGGCTTCCTGCGCCACGACCGGGAGGGGCCGGCTCGCCGGCCGGTGGCCCTGCGGGTGCGTGACTGGCGGGAGGTCTACCAGCCCTACCCGGCCGAGCGCCTCCAGGTCCAGGCGGCGCGGTGCATGGACTGCGGGATCCCCTTTTGTCACGAGGGCTGCCCGCTGGGCAACCTCATCCCCGACTGGAACGACTTGGTGTACCGGGATGACTGGGGGGCGGCCATGGACCGTTTGCACGCCACCAACAATTTTCCGGAGATGACCGGCAGGCTGTGCCCGGCCCCGTGCGAGGAGGCATGCGTGCTGGGCATCAACGCCAAGCCGGTGACCATCAAGCAGGTGGAGCTGGGGATCGTGGAGCGGGCCTTTGCCGAGGGGTGGGTGAAGCCGCGACCGGCGGCGGTGTCAACTGGTCGGCGGGTGGCCGTGGTCGGCTCCGGACCGGCCGGGCTGGCGGCCGCCCAGCAGCTGGCCCGAGCCGGGCACTCGGTGGTGGTCTACGAACGGGGAGAGCAGGCGGGGGGACTGCTGCGCTACGGCATCCCCGAGTTCAAGATGGAAAAGGCGGTACTGGACCGCCGTCTGGAGCAGCTGGCGGCCGAGGGAGTCGAATTTCGGTGCCGCACGGTGGTGGGTGCTCCGCCGGGGTGGTCCGGCGCGGCCTCGGCGGCCAGCTCCGGCGGCTCCGGCGTCGCGTCGGCGGGCGGCTCCGGCGGCTCCGGCGTCGCGTCGGCGGGCGGCTCCGGCAGCTCCGGCGTCGCGTCGGCGGGCGGCTCCGGCAGCTCCGGCGTCGCGTCGGCGGGCGGCTCCGGCAACTCTGGTCCGACCGGCCCGGCTGGCGACTCCGGCAACTCTGGTCCGAAAAGTGGTGCCTATAGCAACCACTATTCGGACCAGAGTTCCGACGGCAAGCGGATTGCGGGGCCCGGCGCCCCCTGGACGGCCGAGCCGCTGGCCACCCCGACCGGCGTTTCGGTGGTCAGCGCCGTATCACTGGGTTCTGACTACGACGCGGTAGTGCTGGCTGGGGGGGCGACCCTGCCCAGGGATCTCGATATACCCGGCCGCCATCTGGCCGGTATCCACACCGCCATGGCCTACCTCAAGCCGGCCAACCTGGTCCAGGAGGGCGCGTTGGCGGCTACCCCGATCTCGGCCGAGGGAAAGCACGTGGTAATCGTGGGTGGGGGCGATACCGGTGCCGACTGCCTGGGCACCGTTCATCGCCAGGGGGCGGTGTCAGTCCACCAGCTGGAGATCATGCCGGAGCCCCCTGGCGAGCGCCCAGGGTCCAACCCCTGGCCAACGTGGCCGACCATCCTCAGGAGCTCGGCGGCCCACGAGGAAGGGGGGGAGCGGCTGTTCTCGGTGAGTGCCACCCAGTACCTGGACGACGGCCAGGGTGGCGTGGCCGGCCTGGATCTCCATCAGGTGGAGCTGGTGATGGAGGGTGGCCGGCCCAATTTTGTGCCGGTGCCGGGCAGTGAGAGCGTGCTGGAGTGCGAGCTGGTACTGCTGGCCATGGGCTTCCTCGGCCCCGAGCGGACCGGCCTGGTGGAGGAGCTGGGCCTGGACCTCGATGCCCGGGGCAACGTAGCGCGTGACGCCAATTGGGCGACCAACCTGGACGGCGTCTTCGTCTGCGGGGACATGGGCCGGGGCCAGAGTCTGGTGGTGTGGGCCATAGCCGAGGGCCGGGCGGCCGCCGCCTCGGTCGACCGCTGGCTGATGGGTGACACCTCCCTACCCGCCCCAGTGCAGCCCACTCAGATGGCCCTGCGGTAGGGCTGCAGGGCGGACTGGCTATCCGGCTGCCACGTCGGCATAGGCGTTGAGGAGACCCTGCCAGCCGCTGGGCGACTCGAAGCCCATCCGCATCTGTGCCTCCGCTTCGCCGAAACGATCCAGGTCGCGGTGCTCCAGCTCGACCCGGGTCCGCTCTGATCCCTCGGGGGTGAAACGAACCTCGACCTGGGTGACCAGGTCAGGATTGAACTGCATGTCCGTGTCGATCTGCCAAGCCAGCACCAGGCTATGGGGTGGGTCCCACTCCAGGACCCGGCCCCAGTCGCACTCGCTCCCGTCGACGTCGAGCTCGTACCAACGGCCGCCTGGACGACCTTCGAGCACGGCCCGTTGCAGGTGGGCTGTCCCGATCTTGTGGTCCCGGAGCCACCAGCGGTCGATCCCCTCGGTGAAGATCCCGAACGCTCTGTCCACTGGGACCCCTACCATTACGCGCTTCCTGATTGCCCGGTCGGCCATAATCGGACAGTCTGCCAACCTCCGCTCGGGTTAGCCTCGTCGGGAGTCAAACATGTGCCGGACTCAGCACGGGAGGAACATGGGCAGCGTCGACACCGTCAACGGGCCGATCGACACTGCCGATCTCGGTCGCACGCTCATGCACGAGCACGTCTTCGTACTGAGCACCGAGATCCAGGACAACTATCCCCAGCGATGGGGGACTGAGGAGTCAAGGATCGACGACGCGGTGCGCCAGCTCGACGAGCTCAAGGAATCCGGCATCGACACCATCGTCGACCTGAGCGTCCTGGGGCACGGCCGCTGCGTCCCTCGAGTGGCGGCAGTGGCCGCCCGGACCAGTGTCAACATCATCGTCGCCACTGGTCTGTACACCTTTTGCGACCTGCCCATGTACCTCGCCTATCGGGGACCAGGGACCATGCTGGGCGGCCCCGAGCCCATGGTCAAGATGTTCGTGCGGGATATCGAGTCGGGGGTGGCCGACACCGGGGTTCGAGCGAGCATCCTCAAGTGCGCCACCGACGAGCCGGGGCTCACCCCAGGCGTGGAGCGGGTCCTGCGGGCGGTGGCCCAGGCTCATCGGCGCACCGGGGTGCCCATCTCCACCCACACCCACGCGGCCACTCGACGGGGGCTGGACCAGCAGCGGATCTTTGCCGACGAGGGTGTGGACCTGACCAGGGTGGTCATCGGCCACTGCGGCGACACCACCGATCTCGCCTACCTGGAGCAGCTCATGGCCAGTGGCTCGTTCCTCGGGATGGACCGCTTTGGGGTGGATTTCATCTTGTCGTTGGAGGACCGGGTGGCGACGGTGGCTCGGCTGTGCCAGCGGGGCCACGCCGATCAGCTGGTCCTCTCCCACGATGCCGCCTGCCACATCGACTGGCTCGGCTTCGACGAGCCGGTGGGCTCTCCCACCCGGTTCACCCAAATGACCGACCAGGTGGTCGCGGACCTGTACGAGGCGGGGGTCACCGAGGGCCAGGTCCGTCAGATGCTCATCGACAACCCCCGCCGCATATTCGAGCACCAGGGTGCCTACTGAGGCGAGCTGTGGAGCTGCTGATCGTCCGCAACCCGGATCCGGAGTCCAGCCTCGGCTACCTGCTGCGCCTACCGCTGGGAGAGGGGATGTTGTTCCGCACCTCCGATACCTGGCCCCGTACGAAGGCCCTCTACTGCTATCCCGTTCCCCTGACCGAGTGGCCATCCGATCCCGAGGTGGTGGAGCAGGTGGGATTGCGGTCGTGCACACGGCGGGGCGCGGCGGTGGACCTGATACTGGACCGGGCCAGGGAGAACCGTTCCCAGCTGGTGTTCACCATGGCCAGGGGCCGGGAGGCCGTTTTTTGGCAGTCTCCCCGGATCCGCAAGCAGGCCCGGCCCAACGTACGCCTCCCGACCGCCAAAGCGTCAGGAACCCAAGAGCTGGAGATCATCGTCGACTCTCATGAGCAGTATGCCTACCGTTTCGCCAACAAGCCGGTGCGCACCGTCCCCCGGGCTCTTCCCTGCGGGGACTACGGCATGGTCCTGGACGGCCGGCTGGTGGCCAGCGTCGAACGCAAGTCCCTGGTCGATCTGGTCGCCAGCCTGACCAGTGGCAGGCTGCGCTACGCCCTGGGAGAGCTGGCCTCCCTGCCCCGGGCCGCGGTGGTGGTGGAGGATCGGTACTCCCAGCTGTTCAAGCTGACCAAGCCTCGCCCTGCCCTGGTGGCCGACGGGTTGGCTGAGTGTCAGGTGCGCTGGCCGGCAGTGACCATTGTCTTTTGCGAGACCCGGCCCCTGGCCGAGGAGTGGACCTACCGCTACCTGGCTGCCGCCCATGTGTGGGCCACCGCCGAGGCCGGGGCTCTTGATCGGGTCAGCGCTGGAACAGGCGAGCTGGACGAGGCGCCTGAGGCTCCAGAACCGTCCAGCGCTGAGCTCAGGGCGTGGGCCCGGGCCAACGGAGTCGCAGTTAGTGACCGAGGCCGGCCGAGGCGCCAGGTGTGGGATGCCTGGCGAGCCAGCCAGGGGTGCTGGGGCCGGGGCACTGGCTGACCAGCTCGGCACCTTCCTGGACGGTCGAACGCCGAACCCGGCTCCAAGCAGATGCCGATCGAGTCCACACTCAGGTAGCGACCTCCCAGCACGGACACGGCGATGCTGGGACGTAACCACGCCGCGGTGCGCGACGCGGTCATGGCCGTGCTTGCACCCGACAGCCCGAACGCTATGTTGCCCAACGCGTGGCCGCCGAAATCCAGCCATGCCCGACGCCGCTCAGGTCGCGGGCGACTTCCCGGGTCTTATCGAGCAGAGGTCGTCTCGCTGGGGACGACCGGATGGCAGGAGAGCCGCCTCCAGGGCCTCGGTGATGAAGGTGCCGTATCGTTCGAGAGGCCAGCCGCGGACAACCACGAGCAGCTGGTAGATCTCGGGAGAGCTGTAGACCCACATGATCTCCCCGGCGCGCTCGACGGTGATGTCGTCACGGAGATGTCCGGCCCGAGCCAGGTTGCAGGCGTTGCGGGTCATGCGTTCGAGTCGCTGTGCATCCAGATGGGCATGCAGGTTCGCCATCTCGGAGTCCGCGGCGGCGGCGTCGCGAAGCAGCAGCAGCAGGGGCGCCACGCGTGGGGCGACCTCGGTGCTGAGCCGGCCGAAGCCGGCAAGGATGACCCGAGGGTCGCCTCCGCTGGCCTGCAGTGCGTCCGAGCGGGCCTCGGCATGGATAGGGCCACCGCCGGCCAACGCGCCTTCGCACATGGCGCGTACCAGCCCGGGTTTGCCTCCGAACGTCTTGTAGATGGTGTCGACCGACACCCCGACTTCCTCAGCGATCGAACTGATCGTGGTCGGCGCCAGCCCGTCGGTGAGGAACCGGGCGCGAGCCACGTCGAGGATCGCTTCTCTCGTCTGGCGAGCCTGCTGCTGGCGGCGCGTCGAGTCGTAGGGACGCCGCTTCTTGACGGGAAGGGAATTTGGGTCCATAGTGCTAGATCAAAGCTAGCCTACCGGAATAAACCCTGGAAGGGAAGGACCTGTGCCCTCAGCCCGTAGCCACGACGACACCAGCAGCAGCCCACGATGACGACCGCCCATGAGGTTGGTCCGGCCGCGCTGGTGGACCGCCTGTGCCAGGCCACGAACGATCACGATCTGGAGGCGCTCGTCGACTGCTTTGCCGCCGACTACCGCAACGAGACCCCCGTGCATCCGGAGCGAGGGTTCACCGGTCGAGACCAGGTCCGCAAGAACTGGACCCGGATCTTCGCGGCCATCCCCGATGTGACCACCGACGTACTCGCTTGCGCAGTGGATGGCGACATCGTCTGGAGTGAATGGGAGCATCGGGGGACGCGCCGTGACGGCAGCCGCCACGTGATGCGAGGCGTGATCATCTTCGGCGTCTTCGAAGGTCGGGCGGCGTGGGCCCGCTTCTACCTCGAACCGGTGGAACAGGGTGTCGGCGGGGTCGACGAGGCTGTGCACCGCCAGGTCGGTCGGGACGGCACGTCGTGATCCTCGTCGCCGGCGGCACCGGCCGGCTCGGCGCACTCGTGGTCAACCGGCTACGGGCGCGAGGACTCGACGTGCGAGTTCTGACCCGCGACCCGCGGCGGGCCGCGCACCTGGCAGAAGGCACCGTGGTCGTGACCGGCGATGTCCGCGATCCGCGGACCCTGGCGCCCGTGTTCGCGGGGGTCGACACGGCCGTCTCCGCCGTTCACGGTTTCGCCGGACCCGGGGGCGTCTCACCCGCCTCGGTCGACCGCGACGGCAACGCCAACCTCACCGAAGCCGCCAAGGCGGCCGGTGCCGAGCTGGTGCTGATGTCCGTAGTGGGGGCCGGGGCCGACAGCCCCATGGACCTGTTCCGCATGAAGCACGCGGCCGAGCAACACGCCCTCGCCAGTGGCGTCCCCACGACAATCGTGCGCGCCACCGCCTTCGCCGAACTGTGGATTGAACTGCTGCGCCACACAGCCGGCCGCTCGGGCCGTCCGCTCGTGTTCGGCCGCGGCAACAACCCCATCAACTTCGTCTCCGTCGTCGATGTGGCCGCCCTCGTTGAGCGCATCGTCATCGACACCGCCACCCGGGGCAAGACAATCGAGATTGGCGGACCCGACACCTACAGCCTCAACCAGCTCGCCCAGGCCATGCTGACCGCGGACGGGCGCACCAGCCAACCTCGGCACCTACCGCCGGCCACACTCCGCCTCACAGCCGCCACCATCGGACGGCTCAAACCGCAGATCCGACGTCAGGCCCAAGCTGCCCTCGCCATGGACCGCATGGATCTCACCTTCGACACTGAAGACATCTACCGCTCATACCCGGATCTTCCTCGCAAGTCTGTAGCCCAGTTGCTCACCGCCGGCCACACGTCGAGCAGCTAGTGCCGCGAGTCGCTGGCTCCACGCGTAGTTTCACTCCTGTCATCTACAGGGAGACTCAAGATCACGCTGGACGAGCCCACCCGGGCTGAGCGCTCACCTGCTGGCGCCTCAGCTCGACCAGTCTCACCCACAAAGTGACTGGGGTGGTCGATCCCCATTAGCACTCCGGACCTGCATCAACAGCCCGTTCGCCCGTAAGCGCGCAGCCCCAGAGGCCACCGGACACCCCCGACTCAACCGCCAAACAACCATTTCTGCGCCCCTGCTACAGGAACCCCAACCGTGACGGAGGGGCGACCGGCCGCTCATGTACGTCTACGAACGCGAGCTCTGACGTCAGCTGAAGGTTTGGCTGACCACCGGCCTGCTCGGAGTCACAAGGAGATGGAGGGCCCGGGTTCGAGCACTGTTCCGCCGTAGCCACGGCGGAACAGGTGCTCAGGCGCCCCCTGGCGCCAGCAGGCCCATGGCCTGGCTGGCTCGGGACACGGTGGCGGCAGCCACCTCTCGGGCCTTGGCCGCCCCCTTCTCCAGCACCGTGCTCACCGCCTTCGGGTCACTGGCCAGCTCGGCGTAGCGGTCCCGGACCGGGCGGAGCATCTCGACCACGGCCTCGCCGGTGGCCGCCTTGAGCAAGGCGTAGCTGGCCTGCCCGGCCGCTGCCTCCTCCCGCGAGAGTCCGGTGGCCACGGCCAGCAGCTCCACCAGGTTGGACACGCCCGGCTTGGCGGCGCGGTCGTAGCGAACCTCTGTGTCTGCATCGGTGACCGCCCGGCGCACCTTGCGCTCGATGGTGGCCGGGTCGTCGAGGACCCGGATGGTGCCGAGCGGCGAGGAGGTCGACTTGGACATCTTGCGGGTGGGCTCGGCCAGGTCCATGACCCGGGCCCCCACCGGGGGGATGGTGGGCTCGGGCACCACGAAGGTGGTGCCGTAGCGGCCGTTGAAACGAATGGCCAGATCCCTGGCCAGCTCCAGGTGTTGGCGCTGGTCCTCTCCCACCGGGACCTGGTCGGCGTCGTAGAGCAGGATGTCGGCCGCCATGAGCACGGGGTAGGTGAACAGGCCCGCCGGGACGGACTCCCTACCGGCCACCTTGTCCTTGAACTGGGTCATACGTCCCAGCTCGCCCATGGTGGCCATGCATTCCAGCAACCAGCAGAGCTGGGTGTGCTCGGGAACGTGGCTCTGTACGAAGAGGGTGCAGGCATTCGGGTCGAGCCCAACTGCCAGGAGGAGGGTGGCCACTTCCAAGGTGTGACGGCGCAGTCGCGTGGGTTCCTCGCCGGCCGTGAGGGCGTGCAGATCGACCACGCAGTAGTAGGCGTCGTGGGTGCGCTGCATCTCCACCCAGCCCCGAAAGGCCCCCAGGTACCCGCCTATGTGCAGCTCGCCGGTGGGCTGAGTGCCGGAGAAGACCCGCTTGGTCATGGCCAGCCAGCGTACCTGGCCATCCAGTTCCCACTCATGGACAGGCTCCGCCGGTAGGATTGGGGCAATGCCCTACGAGGTCAGCACCCCGGTGTTCGAGGGGCCCTTCGACCTGCTGCTCCACTTGGTGACGGTCGACCAGGTGGACCTCTACGAGGTGTCCATGAGCCGTATCGTCGACGCCTATCTGGCCGAGATGGCTCGCATGGAGGATCAGCTGGACCTGGAGGTGGCCACCGAGTTCGTCCTCATCGCCGCCATCTTGATCGAGCTCAAATGCCGCCGGCTGCTGCCCGGGCCCGCCGATGTGGACGGCGACGAGGAGGTGGCCCTGTGGGAGGAGCGAGACCTGCTGCTGGGCCGTCTGCTCGAGTGCAAGACGTTCAAGGACGCAGGTGCGATCCTGGGTCGCCTGGCCGAGGCGGCGGCCGCCTCGCCGCCCCGGGCAGCTGGCTTGGAGGATCGGTTTGCCAAGCTGGCTCCCGACCTCTTGGCTCACATCACTGCGGACCGCCTGGGCCGCGCCATGACCAGGTTGGGTGTCCCGCCATCCCAGCCCCGTGTGGACCTCTCCCACCTGGCACCCATCTCGCTCAGCGTGGCCGACACGGTGGTGCGACTGAGCCAGATCCTGCCGGCCCGGGGACGAGTCCCCTTCCGGAAGCTGACCGGCGGCCTGGATGGGGGCCTCGAAGTGATCGTGTACTTCCTGGCCATACTCGAGCTCTACAAGGACGGGTTGGTCGAGCTGGAGCAGGCCGAACGCTTCGGCGCCCTGCTGGTGACCTGGGCCGGCGGGGACGGGTGGGCTGCGGGCTCAACCCTGGTGGCCGCTGGGTTGCCACGGGAGGACTAGTCGGTGTCCCCCAGCGAGCAGCCCAGTGCCGTCGAGGCCGACCAGGCCAGGGCCATCGAGGCGGTGCTCATGGTGGCGCCCGAGCCCGTTCCCCCCGGACTGCTGGCCGAGCTGCTGGAGACGGCGGTGGAGCAGGTCGAGGCAGTCTGCGACCGGCTGGCCGAGTCCTACCGGTACGAGCGGCGAGGCTTCGTGCTGGCCCGGGTGGCCGGCGGCTACCGTTTCCAGAGCCACCCCGACCTGGCTGGCTTCGTGGAGCGCTTCGTGATGGAGGGCCAGTCGGCCAGGCTGTCGGCGGCCGCCCTGGAGACCCTGGCCATCGTGGCCTACAAGCAGCCAGTGTCCCGCGCCCAGATGTCGGCCATCCGGGGAGTGAACGTGGACAGCGTGGTGCGCATGCTGACCCAGCGGGGCTACGTGGAGGAGGTGGCCAGAGATCCTGGTCCGGGACAGGCCGTGCTCTACGGCACCACCGGCCTCCTCTTGGAGCGCCTGGGCCTGGACAGCGTCGACCACCTTCCCCCGCTCGGCGACCTGGTCCCGGGCCCGGAGACGGTGGAGGCGCTGGAGGCCGGGCTGCGGGGCGCTTGACCGAGCCCCGCTTGCCCGAGCCCCCCGAGGCCTCCGAGCCCGGAGGCGAGCGCCTCCAGAAGGTTCTGGCCCGCACCGGGTTCGGCAGCCGAAGGGTGGCCGAGGAGCTCATCGCCGACGGTCGGGTCACGGTCAACGGGGAGGTGGCCAGGCTGGGCCGGCGGGTAATGGTGGAGCAGGACCAGGTGGAGGTGGACGGGGCGGCGGTGGGCGTGCGGGCCGGGCTGGTCTATTACCTGCTCAACAAGCCGGCCGGGGTGGTGACCACGGCCGATGATCCCCAGGGCCGACCCACCGTGGTGAGCCTGGTCCCCGAGTTGCCCCGGGTCTTCCCGGTGGGCCGGCTGGACGCCGCCACCGAGGGGCTGCTGGTGCTCACCAACGACGGGGAGCTGGCCCAGCGCCTCACCCACCCTTCCTTTGGCGTCGAAAAGGAGTACCTGGCCGAGGTGGCCGGGAACCCATCACCGGGAGCACTGCGCCAATTGCGAAAAGGAGTGGATCTGGACGATGGTCCCACCGCCCCGGCACGCGCTGCCCTGGTCGCCCCCCAGGCGATCCGCCTGGTCATCCACGAGGGCCGCAATCGCCAGGTCCGGCGCATGTGCGCGGCCCTGGGCCACCCGGTGAGCCGCCTGGTCCGCACCCGCATCGGGCCCCTGGCCGACCGCTCCCTGGCTCCCGGCCAGTGGCGGTCCCTCACGCCGGCCGAGGTGCGGGCCCTGGCTGCGGCCACGGCCACCCATGTGGCGGCTGGGTAGGCTCCGCGCCAGATGCCTGCCGCCTTGCGAGCCCTGCGGGGCGCCACCACCGTGGACGCTGACACCACCGAGCAGGTGACCAGCCGCGTCCAGGCCCTCATGACGGCCATTTTCGAGCGCAACCGGGTGGCCAAGGAGGACCTGGTCAGCATGGTCTTCACCGCCACTGACGACGTACGGTCGATGTTCCCGGCGACGGCCGCCCGGGCCATGGGGCTGGGCGACGTTCCCCTGCTCTGCGCCCGGGAGCTGGCGGTGGTGGGGGCCACGCCCCTCTGCATCCGGGTCATGCTCCACGTGACCACCGAACTGCCAAGGGACCAACTCCACCACGTCTACCTGGAGGGGGCCAAAGGGCTGCGAGATGACCTCCCAGAATGAGCACCGAAGGGCGGCGGTGGTGGGCACGGGGCTCATCGGCGGCTCCATCGGACTGGCCCTTCGAGCCCGAGGCTGGCATGTCAGCGGAATTGACGCTGATCCCGCCCGGGCCGCCCTTGCCCACCAACTGGGCGCGCTTGACGCGGTGGGTGACGACCCCGGTGCTGAGATCGTCTTCGTGGCCACGCCGGTGTCGGCGGTGGCCGCGACAGCCTTGAACGCCCTGGGACGGCCGGGGGGAACGCGGGTGGTGACCGACGTGGGCGGGGTGAAGGGTCCCATCGTGGGGGCGGTGGATAATCCCTGGTTCGTGGGTGGCCATCCCATGGCTGGCTCCGAGCAGGAGGGAGTGGAAGGCGCCGACGCCACCCTGTTCGACGGGGCCACCTGGGTGCTCACGCCCACTACCGGCACTGATCCTTCGGCCTACGCCCGGGTCAGGGGCGTGGTCTCGTCGCTCGGTGCGGACGTGGTGGCCCTTGACCCCGAGCGCCATGACGCCCTGGTGGCGGTGGTATCCCACGTCCCCCACCTGACCGCCGCCACCCTCATGGGCTTGGCCGCCGACGGAGCGGAGGAGCACGCTGCCATGCTGCGCCTGGCGGCGGGCGGGTTCAGGGACATGACCAGGGTGGCGGCCGGCCACCCCGGCATCTGGCCCGACATCTGCGCCGAGAACTCGACCGCCATCGTGGCTGCCCTCGACCGTTTGGTGGCTGGCCTGTCCGAGATCAGGGACACGGTGGCCGAGGGTGACCGGACGGCCCTGCTGGGCCGCCTGGAGAGGGCCCAGTCGGCTCGGCGCAGCCTGCCGGTGCGCCTGGCCCGGCCCGAGGAGCTGGCCGAGGTCCGTCTGGCCGTGCCCGACCGGCCGGCGGTCATCGCCGAGGTGACCACCCTGCTGGGGGAGATGGCGGTCAACGTGGAGGACCTGGAGATCGCCCACTCGGTCGAGGGCGACCGCGGCGTCATGGTCCTGGTGGTCGACGCCCGAGCCGCCGATCAGGTCCGCCGCGCTCTGGCCGCCAAGGGATACCGACCGTCTGTCCAGCCCCTGGTAGCCCGGTGAGGCCCAGGTGAGCGGTCCGGCCCGGCCAGGTGGCCCGCGGGCGCTGGTCGTCGGGGGCGGACGACCGCTCCGGGGCAAGGTGCGGGTGCCAGGTGACAAGTCAATTTCGCACAGAGCCCTGCTGCTGGCCGCACGAGGCAGGGGGACCTCGGTCCTGCGGGGTTTGTCGGACGGCGACGACGTGTCCCACACAGCCGACGCCATGGAGGCGGTGGGGGTCGATCTCGGCGGCCAGCTGGGGCCGGAGCAGGAAATGGTCGTAAGGGGGGCTCCCGAGCGGCTGGCCGAGCCGGAGAGGGTGTTGGACGTCGGCAACTCTGGCACCGCCATGCGGCTGTTGGCCGGTTGGCTGGCCGGCTTCGGATGGCTGTGCGTGCTGGAGGGTGACGCCTCGGTCAACCAGCGGCCCATGGACCGGGTGATCGAGCCCCTGACGGCCATGGGTGCCCGGGTGGATGGGCGCGGTGGCGGGCGCTTGCCTCCCCTGGTGATCCGGGGAAGTGCCCTGCACGGGATCGACTACACCCCGCCGATGGCCAGCGCCCAGGTCAAGTCGGCGGTCCTGCTGGCCGGCCTGCGCGCCGAGGGCGACACCGTGGTGCGGGAGCCACTGGCCACCCGGGCCCACACCGAAGAAATGCTGGCGGCCTGCGGTGCGTCCATCGACGTGGTCCGCCAAGGGGCTGGGCAGGTGGTGACGTTGAGACCCAGCCACCACCTGGAGCCGTTCCAGCTGGAGGTGCCGGGGGACCCTTCGGCCGGTGCCTATTGGGTGGTGGCCGGGTGTGTGGTGCCGGGCAGCGAGGTGGTGGTGGAGGATCTGTACGTCGGGCCGGGGCGAGCTGGCTTCCTCGACGTGCTGATCCGCATGGGGGCTGACCTGTCGGTCGAGCACCGAGACGCCACCACCGCCGACATAGTGGTCCGGCACGGCTGCCTGCGGGGGACCGACATCGAGGCGGGCGAGGTGCCCGGCCTGGTGGACGAGATCCCGGTGCTGGCGGTGGCGGCCGCCCTGGCCGACGGGGTGACCACCGTGCGGGGGGCGGGGGAGCTGCGGGTCAAGGAGTCGGACCGGCTGGCCACCGTGACCAGTGAGCTGCGGGCCTTGGGTGGCCAGGTGGAGGCTACTTCCGACGGGTTGGTGATAACCGGGAGAGGCTCGTTGTCCGGGGGGACGGCAAGCTCTCACGGCGACCACCGCATCGCCATGGCCATGGCGGTGGCAGGGATGGTCGCTCGGGGCAGGACCAGGGTGGAGGGTTGGGAGGCGGTCGATACCAGCTATCCCACTTTCGAGGCCCAGTTGGAGGCGCTGGCGTGAGCGGCGCAGCCGTTAGCGGCGCGGGCGTTAGCGGCGCGGGCGTTAGCGGCGCGGGCGTGATTGCGGTGGACGGGCTGGCCGGGTCGGGGAAGTCGACGGTGACCACCCTGGTAGCGGCCAGGTTGGGCTTGGACCGCCTGGACACCGGGGCCATGTACCGGGCGGTGACCTTCGCCGCTCTGCGGGACGGCATCGACCCCGATGATGGGGAGGCACTGGCCGAGTTGGCCCGCCGAGTGACCATGCAGGTGGACCCAGACGTGGGCACGGGCACGGAGATCCTGGTGGACGGTATGGACGCTACCGCCGCCATCCGGGGGCCGGAGGTTACCGGAGCGGTGTCGGCGGTGTCATCCCATCCGGGGGTGCGGGCGGAGCTGGTGCGCCGCCAGCGGGAGTGGGTGGCGGCCAGAGGTGGAGCAGTGGTAGAGGGCCGGGACATAGCCACCGTGGTGTTCCCGGACGCCCGGCTCAAGGTGTTCCTGACTGCCGACTGTGACGAGCGGGCCCGTCGACGCGCCCTGGAGGGAGCGGGCACTGGGTCGAGCGCGGCATTGGCTCGTCGGGACCATCTTGACTCGACCCGTCGGGCATCTCCCCTGGTAGCGGCGGAGGGGGCCGTGATCATCGACACCACCGGGCGCAGCGTCGAGGACGTGGTGGCCGAGATTCTTAGGAGGTACTGATGGCGTCACCCGGGGGGGCCGAAGAGCCAGACCGCCGAGCCGATGGCACCCCCGAGCCTGGCCAACGAGCGGGGCCGGTCCACGAGCTGGCGCCGGGACCGGGCGCCCGGGCCTGGTATGCGGTGGCGTCCGGGTTGGTGAAGCTGTGGGCCGGGGTGTGCTTTCGGCTGTCGGTCGAGGGACGGGAGAACCTGCCGACCTCTGGGCCCTATCTGCTGGCGCCGGTGCACCGCTCCAACATCGACTTCCTGATGGTGTCCACCGTCACCCGCCAGCGGGTGCGGTTCCTGGGCAAGGAGGAACTGTGGAAGGTGGCCGCCCTGGGACGGCTCATTGGCTCCCTGGGCGCCTTCCCAGTCCACCGGGACAAGGTGGACCGAGAGGCGCTGCGGCGCTGCATCGAGATACTGGCCAACGGTGAGCCGCTCACCATATTCCCCGAGGGAACTCGCCAGTCGGGGCCGGTGGTTAAGGATCTCTTCGAGGGAGTCGCCTACGTGGCCGCTCGAGCGGGGGTCCCGGTCGTCCCGGTTGGCATCGCCGGCTCAGAGGCGGCCATGCCCAAGGGCGCCAAGCTCATCCGCCCGGTCAAGATCCATTTGGTACTGGGGCCCCCGCTGTGGGTCACGACCGCCCAGGAGGGCAGTGCCCGGGCCAACCGCGTATCACGTTTCCAGTTGCGCCAGCGCACCGCGCAGCTACGGGTGGAGCTACAGGCTGTGTTCGACCGGGCCCTGGAACTGTCCCGACACTGAGCCCTGGCCGAAGGGGCGACCCGATTTCCCGGTCCATGGAATCACCTCGGCGAGGTAAGAGGGGGCGACGTGGTCAAAGTGGCAGATTAACGATTCAGGTGAATCGTCTGCGTCAGCAGGTGAGTCCGGGGTGGTGATCAACGGCTGGAGGACGGCACGCCATCGCTATTCACACTGCAAAGTCTTTGCCAGCCGCCGGGGACACGTCCTGGCCGGAAGATTCCAGCCTCCACCAGGGCCCGCAGGACGGGCAAGGTCGCCTGTTGGCGGAGGGCGCCCCGCTGGGTGGTGTGGTTGGCCGCCCACCAAGTGGCCCACCTGGGCAGGCTGGCGGCCTCGTACACGCCCGGGTGGACCAGGAAATCGAACATCCCCCGGATCACCGTGGGGGCTATGTAGCGGACGGCGAGCCGGTCGGTCCAGGTGGTGGCGGACCAGTGCTCGGGCAGCACCGTGCGGGCGAAGGCCAGGTGGCGAGCCTCCTCTTGGCGGTGGTACAGATTGACCTGGGCCAGGAAAGGGTCGGTGTCCGGATGCCCGGCCGCCAGCTTCTGGAACAGGTCTGGGATCTCCTCGCCGGCCAGGACGAGCACATCGAGCAGGGCGGGGCGGCAGATGACCATCAGGACGCCGAGACGTAACAGGCGTCTGGCCAGCCAGTGGTCGAGCGGGTTCCGAGTGGTGGGTCCGAGCTGGGCGAGGAGGCGACAGAACAGACGGGAGTGGCGGGTCTCCTCTCCCATCTCGTGCAGGGCATAGACCACCCTGGCGTCAGTCAGATGCGGCGTCGTCACCAGGGCCAGAGAGAACCCACTGATAAGGGCCGCCTCGAAGCGCAGGCCGACGGCCACGATGGAGGCAACCTCCTCCCTTGACAAGCTGGCCCATTGATGGGGGCTCAGCCTCAGGTCCAGACCGGACACGCTCAGCAGCTCATCACTGATGACCGCTCCGGGCCCCAGCGCGCCGGGGAGTTCCAGGTCGGGCTCGATTACCCGCCGGAGCGAGGCAGCCGAGAGCCGTTCGATCTTGTCGTCGGGGCTGACGGCGTTGGGCCTGATGGCGTTGGGCATTGCCCTCAAAGATAGAAGGCTCAGGTCCGAGCCACTAGCCGGCGCAGGGGCAGCCCGATCTGCTCACCCACCCACTTCTCGGCCACCCGGGTGGCCGCCGCCAGGCGCCGGGTGGACTGACCGGGCAGGTACAGCGAGCGCACGCAGGCCAAGCCCACTTCCGGATTGGAGACCATGCAGGTGAAACGGCGACGTTGGTCGGACACCAGGGCCAGCCCGGCGTGGCTCAGCGCCCTGGCGGGTTCCCGCAGCTCGGAGTCGTTGGGATAGGCAAAGTGGCGCCGTCCCAGCACCATCAGGAGATGGGCATAGCGGGCCAGGTCGCCAGGCGACAGCGGCCGGGAGGAGGGAAGGAGAGCAACCAGTGTGCTGCCGGGGCGCATCACTCGGGCCAACTCGGCCAGGGCCGTGCTCAATGGCTGGAGGAGCATGAGGGCCATCGAGCAGACCACCACCCCGACCGCGCCAGATCGCAGGGGTACGGCCGCCGCGTCGGCCCGCACCACCTGGGTCGCCCCTCGGCCACGGGCCATCTGCAGCTCCGCCGTCGACGAATCCAGACCCACCCAGCCGTGATCCCCCAGGTGGGGCCACAGCGACCCGTTGCCGCAGGCCAGGTCGAGCACCACCTGGTCGGCCGGGACTGCCTCCGCCAGCCACTGGTAGGGAGATTGGCCTCCATCCCGGGCGTGGGACAGGACGACCTCGGTGATGCCGGGGCGCTCATTGTGGAAGTGCTCCAGGTAGCGGTGCCAGTCGACGCTCCCACCGGGGCGCCCAGCGGTCAATCGTCAGGTCATGGCCATCAGGAGAAGCAGTAGGAGTCGGAGGAGGCGTCACCGCCCTGGAGGCGGACCTGGTGGACCCGCAAGCCCCGGAAGTCGGTCACGAAGAAGTCCGGATCCAAGGAGATTCCCCCGGCCGGGTCGGCATCGGCCATGACCATCCACGCTCCGACGCCGTCGGGGTAGAACTGGTCGTCCCAGGAGCCGTAGAGGGAGTTGGTGAAGTAGACCCGTCGCCCGTCCCGGCTGACCTCCACCATCTGGGGACCACCCCGGAGCTCGGCATCCGACGACGGGTGCGCCGCCTTGGCCACGATCCCGCCGATCTTTACCGAGCCGGTGAGCTGTGGATGGAAGGGATCGCTGACGTCGTACTGGCGCAGCTCTCCCGTGCCCCAGCAGGACACATAGAGGAACTGGTCGTCCACCGAGAGGTCGATGTCGGTCACCAGCGGGGGCACCGCCCCGAAGCCCTGGAGCAGGGGGGGCAACAGGCTGGCGTCGGCCGGCTCGGCCGGGATGTCTATCACCTTGGTGATCTTCCAGTCCGCCCCGTCCAGGTGCCAGAGCCAGATCGACGCCGACAGATCCTCCACGCTGACCACCACGCCCAGGAACCCGTAGTTCTTGTCGGGATGGTGGGCCGGCCGCAGCTCCAGGGCCATCTGGTATTGGTCACCCAGCTCCAGAGTCTGGAGATGGCGCCGCTCAGCCATGTCCCACAGATGTATGGCGTGGCCGTACTTGCGGCCCAGCAGCAGCTCGGGGACCACGCCATCTTCGATCATCGAAGGGGTGCCCCACTCGCTGGTGACCATGACGCCCGCCTTGAGGTGCCACCAGAAGTCGTAGGCCAGATACTGAGGCCCCCGGTCGAGCTCCCAACGCTCCAACACGTCGAAGCTGGCATGGTCCAGCATGGCGATGCCGCCGGGGCCCTCCTCGCCCGCGCCCCCCAGAGCGGACAGGAAAAGGCCGTCGGGGCCGCAGTGCAGGGTGTGGGGACGGGAGTAGCCAGCCTTGGCAGCCAGCTCGTCAGCCTCGATCACCCGGTCCAGTCGGGGTTGGCGGGGGTCAGGTTGGGTGTCGATGACATGGATCCGAGACGACCGTATGCCGGGGACCAGCAGATAGCGACGCTCCATGTGTTCAGGGTCGTGGCCGGCGTGGCACAGGGCCGAGCTGCAGGCGTTCCAACCGAAGTGGTGCAGCTCGTCGCCCACCTCGGGCATGTCCAGCCAGCCCACCACTTTGGCGAAGTCGGGCGACGACTTGTCCACCCCGACTACAGCCAGGGCGTCGGGACGGCTGTCGTCGCCCCGGTGGAAGGCGGCTACGTAGGCCAGCTCCTCCGCCGGCGCGGCCGCCGCGTCCTGCGGCGTACGGTAAAACGTCGGATCTGGCATGGCCGGCCTCCTCGGGGTTGGTCCGCCGATCATGGTATCAACGGTGACCAGAGCCCTACCTTTGGGGCCTCAAGGTGCACCTGGTCGCACACCGGCCATGAGGGCGAGCTCCAGCCACTTCCAGTGGCAGTCCACGTCCTCGAAGCCAATGGCCCGCAGCCAGCCGAGCTGCGGCTCCAGCCCAGCCAGCTGGTTGGATGGGTCCTCCTGCTCCGGAGTCTGGCCCAGACAGGACACGAAGCGATGATGCAGCCTCTCGGTGGGAGAGGCCACATGCTCCAGATTGAGGAAGATGCCTCCAGGGCCGAGAAGGTCGAACACCTCGGAGTAGAGGTTCTGCTTGCGTCTGTCGCTCACGTGATGGATGGCGAAGCTGGACACCACCGCATCGAAGGGGCCGGTCAGGGAGAGCGGCTGGTCGAGGTCATGGGCTCGGACCTCCACCGAGGGATGGTCAGAGAATCGCATCTGGGCCTTCTCCAGCATGGCTGGCGAGAAGTCCAGGGCCATGCCGGAGGCGCCTGGCCGGGCCGACAGGACCAGGGCCAGGAGGCGACCGTCGCCACAGCCCAGGTCCAAGACCCGGTCGAGCTGGTCGGAGAGGTGGTCCAGCAGGACTGACTCTCCCTCCGCACGGTGGGGGATGGTGTCGGCTCGTCCCAGGTAGTCAAGGGCATGCTCCGGGTCGGTCCACAGGTTGGCCATGGTTGCCACGTTACGTTTGATTCCCTATGGAGGACGCCTTGTCAAGTGCTTCTCAAGGGGGATCATGCGTTCGATCTATTGACGGGTCAGCTGGCCAGAGCAGAAGATGGTGGAAGGGGAAGGCCGCCCCGTTCGCCTGCGCCTTGAGCGCCTGGCTTCGATTGTCCGCCGAGGACATTCTTGGGGGCCTTCCCCGCCCTCTTGGAGCGCCGCCGAGCGCGCACCTCGGCAGGCACAGTCCACCTCTTGGCGATAATGGCCTTCGCCTGCTCGGCGCTGACAGGGGTGTCGTCGGTGTCACAGATCACATAGGGCATGCCCCGGTCCATAACCGCCCAGGCTCGCTCAGCCAGGTTGGCGGCAACCACGCACAGGGCGCCCAGGTGGTCCTTGCCCCGCTCGACCATCTGGATGTAGTAGATGCGCGCCAGTTGAGGGTCCTGCTTGCGGGCGGTGTCGGCGGCTCGCACCAGTGTTGTTCGCAGCAGCGACGAGCCGGCCTTGGACATGGGCTGGCCCTTGCGGTCGGTGTCGCCGGTCTCAGAGGCCCTGGGCGCCAGGCCGGTGAAGGAGCGGAAGGCCTTGCCCCGCCGGAACCGGGCCGGGTTGCCCATGGTGGCCACCAAGGCCGGGCCACCCACCTCGCCCAGGCCCGGTAGAGACCGAGCCAACCCCCAGGGTCGACCCAGCGATAACAGCTTTCCCGCTCCGCGGCGTGGGGAACCAGTTCGGCCTGGACGGCTTTGAGCAGGCGGACCTCGGTGGACACCTCGGCGGCCAGGACCTGGCAGCTCTAAGGGCTGTAGCCCCGCTGGGTCCACCAGGCCAAGACGGGCCAGGGTGTCAGCGTCGATCCCGTTGGTCTTGGTGTGCCGGGAGAAGAACCGACGCAGATCGGCCGCCTTGGCCGAGCTCACCCGGTACACCAGGTGGCCCCGGGAGCCGAAGAACACTGCGATCGGCAGCCATGCCGGCCCGGTCGGCTCCATGATCACCTCCAAACGGGTGCCCGAGGGTGTCGTGGCCAGTGCCGCCGCTTCCACCTCACCCAGACTCACAGTGGTCGGCCAGCACTTGCGCTTGGCGATGGTCTGGCCGGCCTCGTCGATCACTCGTACCGTGTGCGCAGAGGCGATCCCCAAGTCGATCCCCACCAGGCGTCTGTGTCCCATCTCGTCTCCTTGTGTCGTCGTGTCGGTTTCCACCGGCTCGCCCGCAGGAGCGACGCTCATATCTGGCCACGGTCCCAAGGAGACACGCCCAACCGACGGCTCCCACTCATGTGCTGCAACCGGGCCCGGCCTCAAAGGACCGGCCCACTTCCCTCATCCGGGGCATCCGTGGCCGGGCCGGGTGTGACAATCAAACGTACGGGACCAGACCTCACGGGCCTTCCCCACAGTCATTCTCAACGCCACCCCCCGGACCAGCCGGGATGACCATGCAACCCTGGGACCACGGTGCGGATCAAGCACCGGTGTCCCTTACATGAGCCACGGGTGAGGCATCCGAAATTTCCATCGGACGAGAGGAAGCCCAAAGCGTGACCAAGACGCCAAAGGTGCAAGTCCGGCGGGTTACGACGAGGCGGAGGCGCAGGACGGCACCCGGGTGCTGGTTGACCGCATCTGGCCCCGCGGCCGGAGCAAGGAAAGGCCCACCTGGACGAGTGGCGCAAGACCGTGGCACCCTCCACCGAGCTGCGCCACCAAGCAGATGGAAATCAGTGCGGCGATGGTCCTGGCCGGCGAACTGTAGGCTGGCGCCCGTGCTGGGGCTGCCGGAGGGGGTGCGGGCGTGCCTGTTCGACCTCGATGGGGTCCTCACCCAGACGGCCAAGGTCCATGCCGCTGCCTGGAAGGAGATGTTCGACTCTTACCTGCAGGCCCGGGCCGAGCATACGGGTGACGCCTTTGTCGCCTTCGACCCGCACCAGGACTACGACGCCTTCGTCGACGGCAAGACCCGGGCCGACGGGGTCCGATCGTTCCTGGAGTCCCGCCACATCCGCCTGGCCGACGGCCATCCGGACGACCCTCCCGGCACAGAGACCGTCTGCGGGCTGGGAAATGCCAAGAACGATCTCCTGCTGGAAAAGATCCGAACCGACGGCGTCGACGCCTACGAGGGATCGGTGCGGTACGTGAGGGCAGCCAAGGAGGCGGGCCTGCGCCGGGCGGTGGTGTCATCCAGTGCCAACTGCGCCGATGTGCTGGCGGCAGTGGGGATCGGTGACCTGTTCGAGGAACGCATCGACGGGGTGGTGATCGAGCGGGACCACCTGGCCGGTAAGCCGGCGCCCGACACCTTCCTGGCCGGGGCGGCCGCCCTTGGCGTCGAGCCCAGCCAGGCCGCGGTGTTCGAGGACGCCCTGGCGGGGGTGGCCGCCGGTCGGGCCGGCGCCTTCGGCTATGTGGTCGGGGTGGACCGGGTGGGTCAGGCCGAGGCCCTCGAGGCCCACGGCGCCGACGTGGTGGTGGACGATCTCTCCCAGCTGCTCGACAGGTGATCGAGCACCCGGCCTTTGACGTCGAGCCCTGGTGTCTGCGGGAGACCCAGCTCAACCTGAATGTGCTGGCCCAGGCCGAGTCGGTGTTCGCCCTCTCCAACGGCCACCTCGGTTGGCGGGGGAACCTGGACGAGGGGGAGCCCCACGGCCTGCCCGGTTCCTACCTGAACGGGGTCCACGAGCTGCGTCCACTGCCCTACGCCGAGGCAGGCTACGGATATCCGGAGTCGGGCCAGACGGTGATCAACATCACCAACGGCAAGGTCATCCGCCTACTGGTCGACGACGAGCCCTTCGACGTCCGCTATGGCGAGCTGACCGCTCACGAGCGAGTGCTCGACCTACGGTCCGGTGTGTTGCGCCGTCGGGCCGAGTGGGTGTCCCCGGCCGGTTGCGGGGTCCGGGTGTCGTCCACCCGGATGATCTCGTTCGTGCAGCGCTCGGTGGCCGCCATCGAGTACCAGGTGGAGGCGCTGGACGCCTCGGTCCGGGTGGTCCTCCAGTCCGAGCTGGTGACCAACGAGCAGCTTCCGGCGGCCAGCGGCGATCCCCGCGTGTCGGCCATGCTGGAGGAGCCGCTGCGCCCGGAGGAGCATGCCGGCATGGGCGTCCGGGCAATGATGGTCCATCGCACCCAGCGAAGCGGTCTGCGGGTCGGGGCGGCCATGGACCATGTGATCGAGGGGTCGCCCTCGGTACACGCGGCGATGGAGAGCTTCCCCGACCTGGCCCGGGTGACGGTGACCACCACCCTGGAGCCGCGGCAGGCCCTGCGGCTGGTCAAGTTCGTCACCTATGGCTGGTCGGCTGAGCGGTCCCTACCGGCGGTGAGGGACCAGGTCATTGCCGCCCTGACCGGGGCGGTCAACACCGGCTGGGAGGCGCTGGTGTCCGAGCAGCGGGCCTATCTGGACGACTTCTGGGAGCGGGCCGACGTCGAGCTGGAGGGTGATCCGGGGGTCCAGCATGCGGTGCGATTTGGGTTGTTCCACGTCCTGCAGGCCGGTGCCCGGGCCGAGGGGCGTGCCATCCCGGCCAAGGGCCTGACCGGACCGGGCTACGACGGTCACGCCTTCTGGGACACCGAGACCTTCGTCCTGCCGGTGCTCACCTACACCGCACCCCACGCCGTGGCTGACGCCCTGAGGTGGCGCCACGGCACTCTGCCGCTGGCCCGAGAGCGGGCCCAACAGCTGGGCTTCGAGGGAGCAGCCTTCCCTTGGCGCACCATCTCCGGAGCCGAGTGCTCGAGCTATTGGCCGGCCGGCACCGCCGCCTTTCACATCAACGCCGACATCGCCCACGCCGTCAGCCGTTACGTCGACGCCACCGGCGACCATCGGTTCGAACGCAGCGTGGGAATTGAGCTCTTGGCCGAGACGGCCCGGCTGTGGCTGTCGCTGGGCCACTTCGACTCCCAGGGCCGCTGGCGCATCGACGGGGTGACCGGGCCGGACGAGTACAGCGCGGTTGTCGACAACAACGTGTACACCAACCTCATGGCCCAACACAATCTGCGTTGTGGCGCCGATGTCGTCCGGCGCCACCCAGACCGGGCCGCCCAACTGGGCATCGAGTCGCGTGAGGTGGACGCCTGGCAGGCAGCGGCCGAGGCCATGTTGATCCCCTACGACGACCGCCTGGGTGTCCATCCCCAGGCCGAGGGGTTCACCGAGCATCAGCTCTGGGACTTCGCCGCCACCTCGCCCGGGCAATACCCGCTGTTGCTGCATTTCCCCTATTTCGATCTGTACCGCAAGCAGGTGGTCAAGCAGGCCGACCTGGTGCTGGCCATGCACCTCCACGGTGAGGCCTTCACGCACCAGCAGAAGGTCCGTAATTTCGCCTACTACGAGGCCATCACGGTTCGCGACTCATCGCTGTCGGCCTGCACCCAGTCGGTGATGGCGGCCGAGGTCGGCCACCTCGACCTGGCTCATGCCTACCTGGCCGAGGCCGCCTTCATGGATCTCAAGGACCTCGAGCACAACACTCGAGACGGCCTGCACATAGCGTCCCTGGCCGGGGTCTGGATAGCCCTGGTGGCCGGTCTGGCCGGGATGCGAGAGCAGGGGGGCGCCCTGTACTTCTCTCCCCGGCTACCAGAGGGCCTCACCCGACTGGCTTTCGCCCTCTCCTTCCGGGGCCGGCGACTGCGGGTCGAGGTGACCCGGGACGAGGCTGCCTACTGGCTCCTGGTTGGTGAGCCGCTGGAGCTTCGCCACCATGGGGAACCGCTAACCGCCACCGCCGCTGGTCGGTCGTCGAGCCCCATCCCACCGGCACCGGATCCCGGAACACCCCCCACCCAGCCGCCCGGGCGGGAGCCCACCCGGCGCTGAGATACCCAGCCGGACAGATCAACCCGCTTCCAAGGGATTGTCCCAGCGCAGGCCCTTGAAGCGGGCGAAGCCTGTGTCGGTTGATGCCAGTACCAGCCCGTGCTCCACGGCCAGGGCGGCCAGATGGGCGTCAGGGACGAGGTTGGCAGTTGTCACCTGACCGATCAGCGTGGCCAGTACCTCACGGTGGCGCTCGGTAGGGGTGGGCACCCAAGCCGATGGAGCATCCAGCCAATCACTCACCTGAGCCCAGGCGTGATCCACTGGCTGGGGATGCTCGAAGATACGTGGATTGACGGTGAGGCGCATGAAGGCCAGCAGGCTCTGCCAGGGCAGGCCGACCCGCACCCGGCCACTCAGCTGACCGTCCAGCCATTGCTTGGCCGCCTCATGGCGGGGAAGGCTGGCGACCTGGGCATAGACCAGCAGGTTGGCATCGACCAGGATCACCTGAAGTGCTCGCCTTCGGCCACCGCCAGCACCTCAGACACGTCATCGAGGTCGCCTACCAGCGAGCGCCCCAGTGAGACGCTCCGGGTACGAAACGTACATGGGGAGGCCTTCGAGCCCAGGTTGCCCAGACCCTCCCGTAGGGCGTCATTGACCAATCTCTTGAACGACACTTGCCGGCGACGCCGTTCGCTGCGCAGCAGGGCAGCCACATCGTCCTCCAGGGTAAGGGTAGTTCTCATACATCAGAACATAATCATGTTGATGACTTGGTGCGTTAGGGAGCACCTTGCCTCTGGAGATCCTGGGGGGCGGAGCCCCGAGTGGGCGGGAACAACCCGGAGTGGGCAGCGGTTGTGACAATCTCAGACTCAACTTTTCGAGGTGTCAGATGTCCAATACCCAGATTGACAGCGTTCTTCCCCTCTTACCCCTGCCCGGAGGCGTGTTGCTACCCGGCATGGTCATCTCCATGGCGGCCGACAGCGACGAGGCCCGGGCGGCAGTGGAGGCGGCCGGACAGGTTGGCGGGCGTTTGATCTGCGTCCCCCGAGTGGGGACCGGATTCGCCAAGGTGGGAGTGGTGGCCGGAGTGGAGGAGATGGCCACTCTGCCCAATCGAACCAGGGCGGTGGCGGTGCGGGCCCTGCACCGGGGCGTGGTGGGCGCAGGTGTGGCCGGCCCGGGCAAGGCCACTTGGGTCGAGACCCAGGAGGTGGAGGAGGTGGCAGTCGAGGAGCCCGGCCAGGACGGCGCGGTCGATGAGATGGTCCGGGAGTACCGGGCGGTGGTCGAGTCGATCCTGGAGGCGAGGGGCGCTCGCCCCTGGACTGCGTCGCTGCGCAGCGTGACCGAGCCGGGAGCCCTGGCCGATACCGCCGGATATCTGCCGGAGCTGTCATTTGAACGCCGGGTGGAGCTGTTGGAGACCATCGACCCAGTGGCTCGGCTACGGTCCGCCCTGGCGTGGGCCAGGGCCATTTTGGCCGAGGACAGCCTCAAGCAGCGCATCCGCACCGACGTGACCGAGGGCATGGAGGCGGCCCAGCGCCAGTTCCTGCTGCGCCAGCAGCTCGCGGCTATCCGCAAGGAACTGGGGGAGGGCGACGAGGCCGGATTGACCGACGAGTACCGGACCAGGCTGGCCGAGACGCCCCTGCCGGACAAGGCGCGCCAGGCAGCCATCCGGGAGATCGAGCGGCTGGAGAAGATGAGCGAGGCCAGTCCCGAGCACGGCTGGGTACGGACCTGGCTGGACACCCTGCTGGGCCTGCCGTGGGGCAAGCTGGCGTCCGAGACAGCCGAGGTGGCCGCCGCTCGAGCCGTGCTGGACGCCGATCACCACGGCCTGGACGACGTCAAGGATCGCATCATCGAGCACCTGGCCGTGCGTCAGCTGCGCACCTCTCGGGGTCGTGGTGCGGCCGAGGGGCGCGGCGCCGGCTCGGTACTGGCCCTGGTAGGGCCGCCTGGGGTGGGCAAGACTTCCCTGGGCGCCTCGGTGGCCCGTGCCCTCGGACGGCCCTTCGTGCGCATGGCCCTGGGTGGGGTGCGCGACGAGGCCGAGATCCGCGGCCACCGGCGCACCTACGTCGGTGCCCTGCCCGGTCGAGTGGTGAGGGCCATCGAGGAGGCCGGCACCATGAACCCGGTCGTCCTGTTGGACGAGGTGGACAAGCTGGGCGCCGACTGGCGAGGTGATCCCTCGTCGGCTCTGCTGGAGGTGCTCGACCCAGCCCAGAACCACACCTTCCGGGACCACTACCTCGACGTGGACCTGGATCTGTCCGAGGTGGTCTTCCTGGCCACCGCCAACGTGGCCGACACCATCCCTCCCGCCCTCCTGGATCGCATGGATGTGGTGCGCCTGGATGGCTACACAGAGGACGAAAAGGTGGCCATTGCCACCGACCATCTCCTGCCCCGCCAGGTCGAGCGGGCCGGGCTTGACCCCGGCGAGGTGAGCGTCGAGCAGGAGGCCCTGCGGGCCCTGGCTGGTGAGTACACCCGGGAGGATGGCGTGCGCGGCTTGGATCGCCACCTGGCCCGCGTCCTGCGCAAGGTGGCGGCCTCGCTGGCCAGTGGGTCGGCCACCGCCCCGGTGAGGGTGGGGACAGAGGAGCTGTCCGGGTACCTGGGACGGCCCCACTTCGCCGACCGCCCTGACGAGCGCCCTGACGGTCCGGGGGCGGCCACTGGTCTGGCCGTGACCGGTGCGGGGGGCGACGTGCTGGTGGTGGAGGTGGCCGCCCTGCCGGCCGGGGTCGGCTGGGCCGGAGGTGGCGGTTGGGGATCGGGCGGTCTGGTGCTGACCGGCCAGTTGGGCGAGGTCATGAAGGAGTCGGCCGAGATCGCCCTGTCGTGGGTGCGTTCCCACGCCGTCGCCTTGGACCTCGATCCGACCGGTGCACTCTCCGGGCGCTTCCACGTCCACGTGCCAGCTGGGGCAGTGCCCAAGGACGGTCCGTCGGCCGGGGTGACCATGGTCACTGCCCTGGTCAGCCTGCTGCGGGACCAGCCGGTGCGTGCCGGGTTGGCCATGACCGGCGAGGTGAGCCTGCAGGGGCGGGTCCTGCCGGTAGGCGGTATCAAGCAGAAGGTCCTGGCTGCCCACCGGGCGGGCATGACCGACCTGATCCTGCCGAAGGCCAATGGACCGGACCTCGACGACGTCCCCCAGGGGGTGCAGGATGGCATCCAGGTCCACCTGGTGAGCCGGCTGGAGGAGGCGGTGGCGGTGGCTCTCGGGCCACCGGCCGCCCAGGCGGCGGCGGCATGAGTCCCGCTCAGGATTGGAAACGGGTAAACGAATGTTCACCCGAATTCCACCGTCTGGGTGATGCCGGCGAGGTGAGCCCGCCAGTAAGATTCAGGCAGGCTCGAGCCAGCGGCCGGTCGTTGTCCTACGGAGAGGATTGATGTGACCGCTCGACTGCATGTCTTGAGGCCCTTTGAGATGAGCATCGACATTCCCGACCAGGGTTTGCCCTTGGTCAAGCTCAGGGGGGAGGTCGACCAGGCCAACGTCCCCAGGATGGCTCGTGGCCTGAGCGCACTGGGCGATGCCGGCTGGTCGACCATCCTGGTGGACCTGAGCGACACCGAGTTCATCGACTTGTCGGGAGCACGAGCCCTGGCTGAGATGCACGCCCACCTGCGCAGGCTGTCCGACGGCTCCCTGATCCTGAGCTCCCCAACGGCCAGCGTGAGCAGGCTCCTGGCCTTTACCGGCCTCGACCGGCTGTTGGTCCCGGCGATGGACGGCAGGGTGCCACAGAACCTGCGAGACAGGATCAGCGCCTAGGCTGGTCCGTTGCATCCGGACAGCACATCTCCCAGGGTGGGTCGCGCCTGGCCGGCCGGACAAGAGAGATAAAAGGTCGAGTGATGCCACCCGTCGGCTTCCTTTCCTCCCGGGTCGACCCCCAGTTTCTCCAGCTCGCCGAGCACGAAGTCTCGCTCGGTGTCGTCCGCGAAGCGACGCTGGCGGAAGGTCTGCTCGCTCGGCTGCTCGGTGACCAGTCCATAGCGGGCCAGAACCTCGGCCACCGGCTGGAACGAGACCCACCGAACGACGAAGGCCGCCACCCAGCAACCACCGTTGGTGCTGGCATGGTGCAGCAGATGGTCGAAGGTGCGCTCGGTGATGTAGCCGATCCCACCGGTCACGGTGATCAGGTCCACCGCGGCGAGACGGTGTGACAGAGCCGCACTGGGTTGGCGCGTCTCCAGGTTCTCACTGCTGCTCGCCCGGAGCAGTCCTACTCGTTGTGCATAGGCGACGGCCTGGTCGGCCACATCCAGGCCCAACACGTCGGCCGGGCGAGGGCGCCGGTGCTCACCGTAGAAGGCACGGTCGGCTGTGACCAGCTCGTCGGTCGACAGGGCGGCCAGGTGAGGCGACCGGTAGTGCTCGTAAAGCGCATCCAAGGTGAGGTCGTGATTGAGCAGGGCCGCGTTGATCCCGTAGGAGCAACACACATCCAGCACTGAGATGTCTTGCCGGCCGAGCTGCTGGCGCCGCTGATCGACCAGATGGGAGAAGATGTGCTCGCCATGGGCGGGGGCACGGTAATCCAGGGCCCCCAGTGTGTGGAAATAATCGCGGGGATCGGATTGGTTGTAGAGATGGCCAAACTCGGCCTTCCCGTTCTGGCCGGGCGAGGTGGATTGTGACACGGTGGTTCCAATGCTAGGCGATGAGAGGGATCCAGATGGTTTTCGGTAGGTACAAGACCCGTCTGCCCACCAACGGGGAGGCGCTGAACGGGCGGCCGGAGGCGGTGGCGGTTCCCGAGCGCCACCTGGTTAACGGCCACCCGCTGCGGCCCCCCTTTTCGGATGGGATGGAGTCGGCGGTGTTTGCCATGGGCTGCTTTTGGGGGGCTGAGCGACAGTTCTGGCGGCCCGAGGGAGTGTTCACCACAGCTGCGGGTTATGCCGGCGGCCTTACTCCCAATCCGACCTACCACGAGGTTTGCAGCGGGCGCACCGGGCATACCGAGGTGGTGTTGGTGGTGTTCGACCCCCGACGGATCAGCTTCCAGGCCCTGTTGACTATCTTCTGGGAGAGCCACGACCCGACCCAGGGAATGCGCCAGGGCAACGACACTGGCACCCAGTACCGCTCGGCCATCTACACCACTAGCGAGAGCCAGTTGCAAGCTGCGCGGGCGTCAAGAGATGCCTATCAGGCGCAGCTGCGGGCGGCAGGCCACGGCCAGATAACCACCGAGATCCGCGGCCTGGACCAATTTTTCTACGCCGAGGATTACCACCAGCAGTACCTGGCCCAGAACCCGGGCGGTTACTGCGGTCTCAAGGGCACCGGTGTGGCCTGTCCGGCCGGCTTGGCCACCGGCTGACCGGGGGCCGGTCGGGGTAGGACGATGGCATGAGTGAGATCGCGGTGACACCGCAGGGACAGCGGACTTACGGCGTGGAGGTGAGGGAGGGGTCCAAGACCTCTCATCACCAGGTGGAGGTGCCTGACGGATTCGTCGACGGACTGGCCCCCGGAGCCGACCCGGCCAGGGTCGTACAGGAGTCGTTCGCGTTCTTGTTGGAACGGGAGCCGGCCACCTCCATCCTGGCTCGCTTCGCCCTGCCTGTCATCGGCAATTACTTTCCCGAATATCGCTCGGAGCTGAGCCGCCGGCTGGGTTGAGCGGTCGGTGCTCAGCGGATGACATGAACCTGGTGATCCTGGGGGACACCCACATTCCTGGTCGGGCCCGAGACCTGGCGCCCGAGGTTTGGACCGCGGTCGGTGGGGCGGACGTCGTGATCCACACCGGCGACTGGACCGCGGTGGCTTTGCTTGACCAGATTCAGCCCAGATGCGAGCGTCTGGTGGCGGTCTTCGGCAACAACGACGACTCTGAGCTGCAAGCACGCCTGCCCGAGGTGGCAAGGGTCGAGCTGACTGGGTTGCACTTCGTCGTGGTCCACGACACCGGGCCATCCTCGGGCCGGCCCAACCGGTGCAGGCGCCGGTATCCCGACGCCGACGTGGTGGTGTTCGGCCACAGCCATATCCCGTGGGACACGACCGAATCGGACGGTCTTCGCCTGCTCAATCCCGGGTCTCCCACCGACCGCCGCCGCCAGCCGGCGTGTACCTTCATGGATGCCGAGATCGCCGACGGGCGGCTGGTCCGGGTCCGGTTGCATCAGGTGTCACCCGGATAGGGTCCCGACCATGGACTACGACGTGATCGTCGTCGGCGGAGGGGCAGGAGGCCTGGGCGCGGCCCGGGCGGCGGTGCGCCGGCGGGCCAAGACGCTCCTCCTGCACCACGGCCCTCTGGGCGGTGAGTGCACCTTTACCGGCTGCGTGCCGTCCAAGGCACTCATCGAGGCCGCCGGCCGAGGTGCATCGTTCACCGAGGCCATGGACGTCCTGCGCCAGGCGGTGGCCACCATCGCCGCCACCGAGAGCGCCGAAGTCCTCCGCCGTGAGGGCATCGAGGTCCTCCAGGGCTGGGCCACCTTCACCGCCCCGGGGCACGTTGACGTCGACGGGCGGACCGTGTCGGGTGGGCGCTTCATCCTGGCCACCGGCACCCGACCGGTCGTACCCGCACTCGACGGCTTGGCCAGGATCGATTACCTCACCAATGAGAACGTCTTCTCCATCGAGACCCTGCCGGCGTCGCTGGCCGTACTGGGGGGTGGGGCAATTGGGGTCGAGCTGGCCCAGGGACTGGCCCGCCTGGGCAGCAAGGTGACGGTGGTGGAGGCGGTGGACCGGCTCCTGGCCAAAGAAGAGCCTGAGACATCGGCGGCGGTGGCCGATGCCTTGGTGGCCGAGGGGGTGAGCCTGCGCCTGGGGTGCCGGGTCACCCGGGTGGAGAAGGCGGACGGCGTCGCCAGGGTGCGCTTGGTGTTGGACCAGGGCGAACCGGTGGTGGCTGACCAGCTGTTGGTGTCGGTGGGAAGGTCAGCGGTAACCACTGGCATGGGGCTCGAAGTGGTCAGCATCGAGACCGATGAGCGCGGCTTCATCCGCACCGATGACCGCCTGGCCACCACCGCCGACAATGTCTGGGCGGTGGGAGACGTTGCCGGCAAGCTCCAGTTCACCCACGCGGCCGACGAGATGGGTCGCATAGCCGCAAGCAACGCCTTGTCCAGGTGGCGGCGGCGCTCCTTTCGAACTGCGGCCATCCCGTGGGTCACCTACACCTCGCCCGAGGTCGGCCGGGTGGGAATGACCGAGGCGGAGGCCGCCGGTCGAGGCGGGCGGGTTGCCTACCTGCCCATGACCGAGGTGGACCGAGCGGTGGTGGCCGGCCAGACCAGGGGCTTCGTGAAGTTGGTGGCCGGGCCCAGGCCAGGTTTGGGTCACACCGGCGGCGGCCGGCTGTTGGGCGCGACAATGGTGGCCGCCCGTGGCGGGGAGATGGTCCACGAGGCGGCATTGGCCATTCGCACCGGCATGTTCACCGGGCGACTGGCCCAGACGGTACATGCCTATCCGACCTGGTCGCTGGCGGTGCAAAAAGCCGCGTCCCAGTTCTTCGTGGAAGTCGAGGGCCGCCGGGCCTACCCGGCCAGGAGTGAACCCTGAGGAAAGGGACACCAGCTCCGGATCAGGATCCGCCCCCGCCCTGAACGGTGCCACCCTGAACAGCGCCGGCCATCTGGGCCTGCAGCAGCTGGCGTACCTGGTCGCAGTCCGAGACGGTCACCGAGCCGCCGGAGCCCCCAGACCCCGCCGTGTCCCCAGAGCCGGCAGTGCCGCCAGAGCCCGCCGTGCCACCAGACCCCGCCGTGTCCCCAGAGCCGCCAGACCCAGCCGCGACAGGCCCAGCCGGAGGGGTCGGGCCAGGATCGTCGCTCAGCGTCAGGTCGGGAACCTGCCAGGCTGACGACGCCGGCCGGATGACCTGCGCGGCTATCGACCAGACGTTGGTGGCGGAGGTCGACTGGCCGGCCAGCACCGCGGAAACCAGACGGTCGTCAGCCCCGTCCCCCAGCAGGCCTCCATGGAATGCGGGGACCACGGCTGTGGGGATGGACGCCGGGAAGGGGCCTGGGGCGGCCACTGCGTCGGCCAACGGAAGGATGGCGAACTGGTGCACTCCGGGCAGCGGACACGACAGGACGGATCGAACCGACGCCGCCTCGCCGACCAGGGAACGGACGAACGGAGCGGCGGGGGAGAGGCTTACGGACGAGACGCCCTGAAGGCTGGCGCTCAGGCCCCGCAGTCCGAGTCCGCCGGCCAGGCCCCAGCCCGGCGTTCCCGCCGGAGGGTAATAGACGCGGGCCGGCTGGACGATGGGGCTCAGCATGATCAGTGCCTTCACCGGTGCCCCGGGAGTGGCTTCCAGATAGGTGTTGGCCACCAGGGCGCCCTCGCTCTCGGCCACGATGCTGACCGGGCGGCCGCCGGCTCGGTGGCTGAGGGCGATCACCTGCGCCGCCATCAGCCGGTCCAACTGGGGCAGGGAGCGGTTGGTGTCGGCGCCCACGTACGGTAAGGGGCGGTCGCCGGCAGCCAGGCCGGAGTAGGAGAAGCGGCGTTCGAGGTAGGGGCCGGCCAGCACAGGAGGGCCTCCGCCGTCCCAGCTACCTCCGAAGCCGGTGGCCACCAGCACCGCTTCACCCCTGGTGGACAGCCCGGCGGCATGGGTCGTCTGTGCACCGCCGAACTGCTTGCCATGAGCGGTGGTGAAGCCGAGGGCGGTGCCAGCCACGGCCAGAGCCAGGAAGGCCGTCAGGACCACTGGGTTGACCGGCCGGAATGACCCTCGTTCCTCCCGGCAGACCAGGGCCTCGGACATGCCCCGCCAGGCCCAGGCATTGAACCACCCGGCCAATCCGGCCAGGGGGACGGCCAGGTACCGAGGGGCCAGGGTGATCACGCCGGCGTCGGTGCTCAGCACGACGAAGCTCAACAGGACCCAGGCGATGGCCTTGGGAGCCGGGGCTCTGCGCCACCAGCCAGCCGAGACCGCTCCTGGATGTACGAGCAGGGCGATGACCAGGACCGATGGAACGGCGCCCAGGAACAGCCAGGAAACCGAGATGACGGCCAGACCGAACATCAGCACCGTCATGGGAATGAGCAGCACACCAGCCAGCGCGGTGAACGCCGCGCTGCGAGCGATGAGGTGCCCGAACGCTGGACGGGGCCTGTCGTCGGGCCAGGCGGCGGCCACCGTGGCCGCCGTGAAGAGGCTGCGGCCTACCAGCAGGGCGAGCGCCTCTCCGGCAAATCCCGGCCAGGAATTGTGGTACACGATCAGCCAGCGCAGGTCGCAGAAAATGCCGAACGGGATCACGGCACTGGCTTGAGGGGCCAGCCTCAGCGCCGATCCGGGACCGAGCAGGCTGAGCAGCCCAGCTTCGAGCATGGCGCCCCCCACGCACAGTGCGACCAGCCACGGCTTGCCCAGCAGAAGGCGCCCAGGACGAAGGGGTGCCCTCATGGCCGTGAGGTTAGGCGCCATGTGGTTTGGCGGTACCGATGCCAACGGGGGAGCTGCCCCGGTTAGCCTGGCGGTGGTGCAAGAAGCCCTTGCTGCCGGGCCCCCCCCCCGGACAGGCCTTATCAGGAGGAGGTGTCCCTCCTGACCGGGGACGGCGTGCGGCTGGCCGCTCGCCACTGGCGCCAATCGGACCAGCCCAAGGCGACGGTTGTGGTGGCCCACGGCTTTGCCGCCAACCAGGATCACCGGGATGTTGTATCCATTGCCGCCGACCTTCACTCCGAGGGCTTTGGCGTCATCACTTACGATGCCCGGGGTCACGGTCGCTCGGAGGGCCGGTGCACGGTGGGCGACACCGAGCGCTTCGACGTGCAGGCAGCCCATACCTCGGCCGACGCCCAGGGCGCGCCGGTGGTGCTGCTCGGGATCTCCATGGGCGCCATCGCCGTGCTGAGGCACATGGCCGGGAGCGAGATGGCCGGTCCGGCCGAAACCGTGGAGCCGGCTGGTCCGGCCGAAGCCGTGGAGCCGGCCGGTCTTGAGGTTCCGCCCACCCGGCCGACCGCGGCCGGGATCGTCCTGGTCAGCGCTCCTGCCCGCTGGCGGATGAAGCTCAGTCCGGTCGCCCTGGGTGCTTTGATGCTGACCCGCACCCGAGTTGGGCGCAAGTTCGCCCAGCGCTCGCTCGGGGTGCAGGTCATGCCGGGCTGGTCGATCGGTCAATCACCGTTGTCACTCATCGACCAGGTCCACGTCCCGGTGGCGGTCATTCACGGCTCCCGGGACCGGATCATCCGCCCCAGCCAGGCGCGCCTGCTCTTCGCCGGCGCACCGGAGCCCCGGAGTCTGGACGTGGTGGCCGACATGGGCCACGGTATTGACTCAGCTGGTGGGCGCCGGGCGGCGTGCGACGCAGTGGAGTGGGTTGCCGCCCTGGGCCATCAGGTCAGCTCCGGCCAGGTCAGCTCTGGCCAGGTCAGTCCCACCACCACGCCAACCCGGTAACACCCGGGCCGGTGTGGGCCACCATCACCGGCCCGAAGCTCTGGATGAAGGCGGTGACCGGCTCCACCTCGGCTCGCACCGCATCGAGCAGCCTGGTGGCCGCCCGGGGGTCGAGGGCGTGCAGGGCGGCCACGTGCAGCGGGGCGCCAGGGACCTTGGTGCGTCGCCACTGCGACAGGACGTGGCCGATGGCGGCCTGGTGGGACAGGGACGGTCGCAGGGCGTGAATGCGCCCGGCCCGGAATTCGAAAAGCGGCCGTACCCCCAATCGTCCCCCAGCCCGCCCAGCCACCTCGGGCAGGCGGCCACCGCGCACCAGGTACTCCAGACTGTCCACCGCAGCCACCAGGCGCACCCTGGCAGCCACCCGGCGGGCCTGGGCGGTGACCCGCTCGATGTCCTGGCCCCGGCCGGCGGCCTCGGCCGCGGCCAGGACGACCAGGCCCTGGGCCCCGGCGGCCGTGCCGGTGTCGATGACCCTGACGTCTCCGCCCGTCTTGCCCACGGCTACCTGGGCGGTCTGGTAGGTGCTGCTCATCCGGGACGACACGGTGAGCACCACCACTCCGTCGCCGGTGTCGGCCCTCTCGATGGCGTCGACGAAGGCGCCCGGGGTCGGGCCAGAGGTGTGAATGCCCTCCTGGATGCGGGCCACCAACTCGGCCAGGGCCACCTCGTCATCCTGGTAGCTGGTCTCGCCGATGGTGAGATGCATGGGCACCACGGTGATCCCCCACCGACCGAGCAGGTCGGCTCCGAGGGCCGCCGCGCTATCGGTGATGACGGCGACTGCCATGTACCTCGTTCCGGGGGTCGTCTGGCGAGAAGGGTGGAAGTGGGCGAAGGGCCGGTTTGCAGTCAGCCACCTTTTTGCAAAGTCGAGTTTTGCGAAATTGAGCTGGTACCGCCTACCGTCCCTCGCCCACGCTAGCCGGTCAGGCTGTCACGGTCGAAGATCAGGCGGCTCAGGCAGACCTTTCCCCGGGATGGTCCGCGGGGGAGCTGGTTGCCGAGGACCCGCTTGACCAGGAGGGGAGTGGTCACCGCCGCCCCCGTCCACCAGCCGGTGCGACCTCGGGTGCGCACCAGGAGAGGGACCAGGCCCACCATGGCCACCAGGCAGCCCAAACCGGTCTGGCCGCCCAGGCGGCCCAGACCCAGGCCCAGGGAGAGCACCACGGTCGCCTCGGGAGCCAGGGCGGCGGTGGCCCCCAGGGCAGGGGAGATGCCCCGCCCGCCGGCTCCGCCCAACCACGGGGACCAGTTGTGGCCGGCCACCCCCAGTCCGGCGGCCACGGCGCCCAGCTCGGGACGGGAACGGCCGGCCAGAGCGGGCCCCACCGCCCCCTTGGCCACCTCCAGGCACCCGATCAGGGCCAGGGGCCCGAAGCTGGTCACCTCGTAGAGAGAGGTCCCGGACACCGTGCCGGTACCGACCCGGCGCAGGTCGACGCCGGCCAGCCGGGACGCAGCCAGGTTGGCCAGCGGCAGGGAGCCCACCGCGAAGGCAATGCCCAGCACGGCCGGGCCTGGCAGTTGGTGCCTCAGGGGGTGGGCGGCGATCCGTCCGGGGAGTGGCCGCAAGCCCGCCGGATCTGGCTTCCCGTGCTGTGGAGGGGGGCTCCCGCACCAACCGGCACGCCATCAACCGGCACCGCCACCGGGACGGGGATCGTGGACCGGGGGGGCAGCTGGGCCAGGCCCCCCCAACGCACATGGATGCCGTCGGTGCGCAGAGCCCGTCTGAACCAGAGGGTGGACACCGCCACCGCCAGGCCGATCACCGCGGCCGAGATCAGCGTCTTGATCACCACGAAGGTACCCACCGACACGGTGAGGAGGAACAGCAAGGTGGCGGTGGCGTTGGCCAGGAAGGCAGCCGTCCACAGCAGGGACACCCGTAGGAAGAACTGGCGCACGCACGGCCTGGCCAGCAGTTCGGGATCGAGCGGGCAGAAGTCACGAGCCATGCGCTCGGCGAGTGGCTGCCCGGCCGGCACCGAGATCAAAAAGGCGGCTGCCACCAGAAACGTCCCCACTGTGGGCTGGAGGAAGTAGACGAAGGCGCTTCCGGTGACCCACGACACGGCTGTTCGCACGGTCAGCATGGCCGTGCCCACCAGCAGCATCCCCGAGATCCGGCTGCGGGTGATCACCCGGCGGGCCACCGCCGCCCAGGACCATGCCAGGGCGGCGATCAGGGCATTGCGAAAGCCGAGACCCATCAGCACCACATAGAACAGCGCCGCCGGAGCCAGGGTGCTCTCCACCAGGGTGGGCAGGGCGTGGCGCACCAGGGCTTTGGGCGACGGTAGATGGACAGTGATGGCAGATTTTCCGGCTATGGCCAGGACGAGACCAGCTCTCGAGTCGGTGGCGGACACGACGTCTGCAGTGGCGGACGAGATGGGCTGCTGGACAAAAGCCTAACCCACGGCCAGGTGGCCAGACCAGTCGGTCCTCTAAGGCGGTCGTAAGCTGAGACACGTGGCCGAGAGTCCCGACGACACAGATTGGCGGCTGGGAGAGTTCGTCCGGTCCCTCACCGGCCTGGCCGACGCCACCGTGGATGCCTACCGCCGGGACATGGGCGCCTTCGTCATCTGGGCCGAGCGAGGAGGCCTGAGCGGGCCGGGGGGGGTCGACCGCCTACTGCTGCGCCGCTACCTCGCCTACCTGGCCACCCGCCGCTACGCCCGGCGGAGCATCGCCCGCAAGGCGGCCGTCCTGCGCCGGTACTTCGCCTGGCTGCGCCACCACCAGCTCATCGGGGCTGATCCCGCCGCCCGCCTGTCCGCCCCGGCCGGAGAGGCCAGGCTGCCCCGGGTGCTGAGTCCCTCCGAGGCGGCCGACCTGCTCGACGGTCCACCTGGAAGCGCCCAGCAGGCGGACGCGGTGCGGCTTCGCGACGACGCCGTGCTGGAGCTTCTCTACGGCAGTGGCCTGCGGGTGGGGGAATTGTGCGGGCTCACCCCCAGTGGTCTGGACTTGGATGCTCGTACGGTCACGGTGTGGGGGAAGGGATCCAAGCAGCGCCGGGTCCCCATGAACGACCTGACGGCCGTGGCGCTGCGGGCCTGGATGGAGCGGGGCCGCTCCCGCCTGGCCGGTCCGAGGACGCCCGACCACGCCATTTTCGTCAATCGGCGGGGCAGCTGCCTCAGTCCCCGGGACGTGCGGCGCATCCTCGACCGCCGGGCCAGCGCCCCCACTCATCCCCACGCCCTGCGGCACAGCTACGCCACCCACCTGCTCGACGGGGGAGCAGACCTGCGAGTGGTCCAGGAGTTGCTCGGGCACTCCAGCCTGCAGACCACCCAGATCTACACCCACGTGAGCAAGGAGCGCCTGATGGGCGTGTACGGCCAGACCCACCCCAGGGCCTGATCGGTGTAAAGGCACCGACGCGGCTGTAGCGTCCTTTGACGAGCGGCTGCTCCAGACAGCCGAGGACCGTAACCTGGCGGTCCACGAGCGCTGACCTGAGCGCGCGCCGCGGTAGAGATACTGCGGTGCCTATGCTCAGCACGGTGCTGGGGGGGACGCTGCGACGGATGAGCGTCGCCGTGCTGGCGGTGGTCCTCGGTGCCGGTGGTCTGACGCTGGGCGCTGGTCCGGCGGCCGCTGGGCCCGGTCCGGCTTCGGGGTCGGTGAGCTGGGTGACCAACCGGGTCAGCTTCGAGCCCTTCGGTGCCCTCACCGATGCCGTCCCGTTCACAGTGGGTGGAGTTGGCAGCTACCGAGGGGCAATCGACGTGGGACCGGGCAGCGGGGGCCTGGCGCTGGTCAACAACGTCGGGCTGGAGGACTATGTGCAGGGCATCGCCGAGGTGCCGCCCAGCTGGCCGGCGGCCGCCTTGGAGGCCCAGGCCATCGCGGCTCGAACGTACGTGCTGCACGAGGCGCTCCAGCCCCCGACCGGGCCCCTGCAGGCTCAGATCTGTGCCACCGACGCCTGCCAGGTCTACGTGGGGCTGGCCCGGGAGCACGAGGCGGGTGACGCCGGATGGGCGGCGGCCGTGCGGGCCACCGCCGGCCAGATCGTGGAGTACGGGGGCCAGCCCATCCTGGCCATGTACTCCTCGTCCAACGGGGGACACACGGTGGCCGGCTCCGAGCCCTACCTGCGGTCGGTACCGGACCCGGAGGATGCCGCCAGCTCCCCGGACAACTTCCGCGTGTCCATTCCCCTGGCCGACCTGGCCAGCGTCTTTGGGCTGCCGGGACCGGTGACAGGGGTCACCCAACAGGGAGACCTGGTCACCTTGACCTGGCATTCCAGTCCACGACCATCTTCACCGGCTTCGCCCGGCTCGGCCCGGTCCGGCTCCGCCCCGAGCTCGCCGGCTCCGGCCACCGACAACCAGGGTGCCACCCGCGGCCAGCTCCAGCTCGGATCCGACAGCTTTCGCCAAAAGATCGACTCTGGCGTGCCGGCACCATCGGGCTTCTCCCAGACCCTGCCCTCGGACCGCTTTCAGATCACCACATCGGGGCCCGACATGATCGTCACCGGCGGCGGCCGGGGCCACGGCATCGGGCTGAGCCAGTACGGCGCTCTGGGCAAGGCCGACCGTGGCCAGAGTGACTCTCAGATCCTGGCCGACTACTACGGCGGCCTGCGCCCGATCGCCCCCGGTCATCTGGCGTCCAGTGTCCGGGTGGGGCTGGCGGACGGCAAGGGCCAGTTGTCGGTTGGTGGTCCAACTCCATTCCGGGTCCTCGACGGTCAGGGCCACCCCTTGGCGGTGGCCACCACCGGGACCTGGCAGGTGGAGCCGGGCCCCAGGGCCGGCACGGTGAGAGTGACCGCCGCCCCGGGCCAGGGTGGGACTCCCTCGCTCGACTCACTGGCGGTGGGCCAGCTGGAGCCGGGGCAGCCGGCCAGGGTGCAATTCCGGCTCTCGGCCCCGGCTGCGGTCACCGCCACCGAGCAGGGTCCACCCGGCCAGGCCCCCCCGGTGGATGCCGGGGTGCTGGCTGCCGGCCCATCGACGGTAGCCGTGCCCACGCCCACCCTGGCCGGGACTTACCGGGTCACCCTCACGGCTGACGCCGGGGGGGGGCGGGCCACCACCGTGGCCCTGTCCTTTCGGGTCGGAGGCCCGGTGTCGGCCAGCGGCACGCCAGCCGGCCCCAGTGGCCAGGCGGGGCTGTCCATCCAGGGCCGGGCCGATGCGGTGCGCCTGGGTCGAGCTGCGCCCAGCGGCTCAGGGGGGGACAGGTTGACCGCCGCCCTGGTTGGATTGGCCGCCCTCGGACTGGCTGTCGCGACGGTGGCCACCCGGGCGCGACGAGATCGCCGGCTGAGGGGGCCAGCCACCGGCTGATCCGGGCCGGCAGACGGCGTGTAAGGTTGATCAGCCCGGCAGCAGCCTGGCGGGCCAGACATCCGCCGTGCGCTCCCACGGTCGTCCCGAAGGGGCGCAGCGCACGGTTCGTCCAACCGATGGGAGGAGCGCAGTGGCCGTCGTCACCATGAAGCAGCTGTTGGAGGCAGGTGTCCACTTTGGCCACCAGACCCGGCGCTGGAACCCCAAGATGCGTCGCTTCATCTTCGGCGAGCGCAACGGCATCTACATCATCGACCTGAACCAGACCTTGACGCGGATCGAGACTGCCTATGTCTTCGTCAGGGACCTGGTGGCCCAGGGTGGCACGGTGTTGTTCGTCGGGACCAAGAAGCAGACCCAGGGACCGGTGGCCGACGCCGCTGAGCGCTGCGGGATGCCGTTCGTGAACGAGCGCTGGCTGGGCGGGATGCTCACCAACTTTCCCACCATCCACGCCCGGGTACGCAAGATGCAGGAGTACGAGCGCATGAAGGCAGCCGGCGACCTGGAGGCCATGCCCAAGAAGGAAGCCCTGATCCTGTCCCGGGAGCTGGACAAGCTCCAGCGCAACCTGGGAGGCATCAGAGCCATGGACCGCCTTCCGGGGGCCGTCTTCGTCATTGACACCAAGAAGGAGCACATAGCGGTCACGGAGGCCAACAAGCTGGGACTGCCCATCGTGGCGGTGGTCGACACCAACTGCGACCCAGACGTGATCCAGTACGTCATACCGGGCAACGATGATGCCATTCGCTCCGGCACCCTTATGTGCCGGGTGGTGGCTGACGCAGTGGACGAGGGCCGCTTCATGGCCTCCCGTCGCGCCGCCCGCGCCGCCGCGGCAGCTGGACCGGCCGCGGTGGCCGACGCAGCCGAGGAGGACCGTCGGCGCGAGCAGCAGCGAGAGGCACGTCGTCAGGCGGCTGTCCAGGGCCAAGAGCGGGAGGCTCGCCTGGCCTCCCGGGGGCCTCGTATCCCGCCTCCGCCTGTCTCAGAGGCTGTCGCCGCTCCGGCCGATGCGGCCCCGGCTCCGGCTCCGGCCGATGCGGCCCCGGCCCCGGCCCCGGCCGATGCGGCCCCGGCTCCGGCGGCCCCGGCCCCGGCCCCGGCTCCGGCCCCGGCTCCGGCCGATTCGACGGAGTCACCAGAGTCGCCGGCCAATTCCTGCGCACCGGTGGCGGACTCCCCGGCGGGGGCCTGAGGTGGCCGACATCAGCGCCCGGGACATCCAGGCCCTGCGCCAGGCCACCGGAGCCGGGATGCTCGATTGCAAGCGCGCCCTGGAGGCCTCTCAGGGCGATGCTGAGGCGGCCCGCCAGTGGCTGCGGGAGAAGGGCCTGACCCGTGCCAGCGTGGGCGAGGCCAGGGAGGCCAACCAGGGGGCGGTGGCGGTTGGCTGCGTCGGTGGCCCGGCGGCCATCGTGGAGCTGCGCTGCGAGACCGACTTCGTGGCCAAGGCTGCCGAGTTCGTGCACCTGACCGAGGAGCTGGCCAGGCAGGTGGCAGCCGAGGGTGAGCAGGCCATCTCCGAACGTCAAGATGAGGTCGAGGCCCTACGGATCAGCCTCAAGGAGGCCATCTCGGTCGGTCGGGTGGTGCGCTTCGATCCGGTCGAGGGAGCGGTGACAGGCACCTACCTGCACATCCAGAGCGACCGGGGCGTCAACGCGGTGATGGTGGAAGTGACCGGGGGATCCGCAGATCTGGCCCATGAGGTTGCGGTGCACATCGCCTTTGCCCGACCGGCGTACCTTTCACGCCAAGACGTGCCGGCTGACCAGGTAGCGGCCGAGCGCGGCACCCTGGAGACCCTGAGCCGCAACGAGGGCAAGCCCGAGGCGGCCATGGACAAGATCGTGGAGGGCCGGATGAGGGGCTGGTTCGCCGAGCGCTGCCTCCTGGACCAGGCCTATGTCCGTGACGAGAAGTCGACCGTGGCCCAGCACCTTGGCTCGGCCCGGGTGACTCGCTTCTCTCAGGTAGTGGTGGGGTTGTCCTGAGCACTCAGCCCGGGCCGTCTCCGGCCACCGCCGTGCCCCGGTGGCGGCGGATAGTTCTCAAGATGTCGGGGGAGGCCCTGGCCAGTGCGGCTTCGGACGAGACCATCGACGCCGCGGTGGTCGAGCGGGTGGCCGCCGAGGTGGCCCAGGCCCGGGCCGAGCTGGACGTGGAGATGGCCATCGTGATCGGCGGCGGCAACATCTGGCGGGGCACCGACGGGGCCGGGGCAGGGATCGATCGCGCCACCTCGGACACCATGGGCATGCTGGCCACGGTCATCAACGCTCTGGTGCTCCAGGATGCCATAGAGCGTCAGGGCCAGCCGACCCGCGTCCTGTCCGCCATTCAGATGGCCGAGGTGGCCGAGCCGTACATCCGCCGCCGGGCGATCCGCCACCTCGAGAAGGGACGAGTGGTGATCTTCGCGGCAGGCATGGGCAACCCGTACTTCACCACTGACACCCCGGCGGCCCTACGGGCGGCTGAGATCGAGGCCGATGCCATCCTCAAGGGGACTCACTCCGGGGTCGACGGCGTTTATACCGCCGACCCCCAGCTCGATCGACGGGCTACCCGCTTCGAGGAGATCTCCTTCATGGAGGTCGTGTCACGGGACCTGCGAGTGATGGACCTGACCGCCATAACCTTCTGCAAGGACAACCAGCTGCCGATCCTGGTCTTCGACCTGATGCGGCCGGGCAACATCCGCCGCGCCCTTATGGGTGAGCCGGTCGGTACGCTTATCCGGTGATGGATGACGACTCGCTGGTGGAGGTGGCCCTGGCCGAGTGCCGGGAGAAGATGGTAAAGGCCGCCTCGCACGCCCGCTCCGAGTTCGCCGGGGTCCGCACCGGGCGCCCGGCGCCTGCTCTGGTCGAGAAGTTGAGGATCGGTTGCTACGGCGGCGAGGCCCCCCTCCAGCAGCTGGCTGGCGTGACTGTGCCCGAGGGCCGTCTGCTGGTCGTAACGCCGTATGACAAGGGCCTCATGAAGGCCATCGAGAAGGCCATCCTCCAGTCCGACCTGGGAATCAACCCCTCCAACGACGGCCAGGTCATCCGGCTCGTCTTTCCGCCCCTCACCGAGGAGCGGCGCAGGGAGCTGGTGAAGGTGGTGAGGCACAAGGCCGAGGAGGCCAGGGTGGCAGTGCGCAACCTGCGCCGAGCCGGTCGCCACGACCTCGAGGGTTGGGAGCGAGATGGTGACATATCCTCCGACGAGCTGGAGCGAGGCGAGAAAGACCTCGAGAAGCTCACCCACGATCATGTGAACGAGATCGACAAGCTCCTGGTGCACAAGGAGCAGGAGCTACTCGACATCTGACCCACAGGCGAGAAGCCCGGGGAGGGACCAGTGGACGACGAAATTCGTGGCCAGGAGCCTGATCAACAGACAGACATCGGGCGGGGAACACCCCGTCCGAGAGGTGAGGGCGTGCGTATCATCGGTGCCGAGGAGGCAGCCGCGGCGGTCGAGGCCGGCCAGGTAGCCGGTCGCCGCCCTGAGAACGAGCCTCGCTACGGTGACGTGCCGGCCCCTCCGGCCGGTCCCCGGGCACCCCATCGCTTTCCACTCCCGGACTCGGTGGACCCAGCCGCCGTGCCCCATCCTCCGCTGGCCAGCGATCCCGCACCTGGCCGGGGGCGACGCCTCCAGGGCATCACCCGCGTCTACCAGTCCGACCGACCTGGTCCGGGGGATGACGTGCGCACGTCAGGGCCTGTGACCAGCCCGGTGATGCCCGTGGTTCGTCCCAGAGACGAGCGTGTCCGCTCGGCTGACCCGGTTCCCGCACCGGGAGGCCCAGCACCGGGAGGCCCAGCACCGGGAGGCCCAGCACCGGGAGGCCCAGCAGCGGCTTCAGGAGACTATGTGGCCGGACCACAGGGCAGTCTGACCGGTCCTGGCGATGACCTGGCCGGTCCGGGCGCCGACTGGACGGCTCCAGGCAGCCCGACGCAGGACGCCCCAGGGGCGTCGCGCCAGGACCTCGACGACTGGACGGCGCTGGCTGGTCTGGTCAGAGAGCCCGGTCGGGCCGGGCCACCCGGCGCCACCGACCTGGGTTGGCGGGCACAGCACGAGATCACGCCCGTCGGGCCCTCTGTGCAGAGCGACGAGCCGGCCGAGGACGTCACCGAGGCAGATGACCTTCGGGCCTGGTCTGGCCTGGTTGGTCGTGGGGGCACCCGGCGGGGGCGCCAGGCGCGATGGGAGGAGCCGGGTTACGAGCCGGCGACGCCGGCTGACGATCCGACCGAGCCGGGCCTGCTTGGCCAACCAGGGGCCGAGCCGACGATGTTGTTCGACGAAGAGGGCTCCGGTCCGGGCGGGAGCTGGCCGCCGGCCGAGCCCGGCTGGGCCGGCAGTCCGCCAGACGATCCTGGTCGGCTCGCGAGCCCAATACCAGCGCCCGACCTCCGAGCCACCCAAGGGGAGGCCAACCAAGACCCGGCCGAGCCCCCCGAGGACGACTACCCGCCGCCCCGCTCCCGGCGCATCCGCATTGGTCGTCAGTCGCCCTCCGCCTCTCCCCTCCTGGCGTCGGGCGATCGCCGCCAGGACATGGGCGTGCGGCTGGCCACCGGACTGGGGGCCCTCATCCTGACCCTCGGCTTGTTCAAGGTCGGTCCGCTGCCCAGCTTCGTGCTGGCGCTGGTGGTGGTAGTGCTGGCCGCAGCCGAGGGCTTCGCCGTGCTGCACCAGGCCGGCTACCGGCCGGCCACCCTCCTCGGTCTCACTGCTACCGCCTCGCTCATGATCGCCACCTACCTCAAGGGTGAGACGGCTGTTCCCCTCATCTTTGCCCTCCTGGTGAGCTTCACCCTGCTGTGGTACCTGGCCGGGGTGGTCCGCGCTCGTCCCACGGTCAACGTGGCCATCACCTGGCTGGGATTCTTGTGGGTGGGCTTCCTGGGCTCGTTCGCATCCCTGCTCCTCAACCCGCGGATCTTTCCCAATCGCCATGGCGTGGCGTTCCTCTTGGGGGCCCTCCTGGCCGTCGTGGGCCACGACGCAGGGGCCTGGGTGATCGGGAGCCGGTTCGGCCGACATCCCCTCGTCCCGGCCATCAGCCCCAACAAGACGTGGGAAGGGCTCATCGGCGGGATGGTCTCGGCCATCCTGGTCTCGGTCATCGTGACCAGCCAGGTTCACCCGTGGAACTTCGGCCGGGCGGCCGCCCTGGGGTTGGTGGTGGCGGTGGTCGCTCCTCTGGGTGACCTTTGCGAGTCGATGATCAAGCGGGACATCGGCATCAAGGACATGGGTTCGCTGCTGCCCGGCCACGGCGGCATGTTGGACCGGATCGATGCCCTGCTCTTTGTCCTGCCCGCCACCTACTATCTCGTACGCCTGCTCAAGATCGGCTGATCCACGTGCCGACAACTCTCAGCCTGGTCGGTTCGACCGGATCGATCGGTACCCAGGCCATCGACGTCATCAGGGCTGCGCCTGAGCGTTACCGGGTGGTGGCCATCGGGGCCCATCACTCGGTGAAGGCGTTGGCCGCCCAGGCGGTGGAGCTGCGCCCGGACCAGGTGGCCATTGCCGACGCCAGCCTGGCCGGCCAGCTGGCCGAGGCCCTGCCGCCCGGGATCGAGGTGCTGGCCGGCCCGGAGGCCATGGCGGCCATTGCCGAGCGGGCTGACACCGTGGTCAACGGGGTGGTGGGCTTTGCCGGCCTGCCGGTGACACTGGCCGCCCTGTCAGCCGGCCGCCGCCTGGCCCTGGCCAACAAGGAGTCCCTCATCGCCGGGGCACCGGTGGTCCAGGCCGCCCGGTCCACTCCGGGCGCCGAGATCGTGCCGGTCGACTCTGAGCACTGCGCGGTCCACCAGTGCCTGCGGGCCAGCCCAGGGGGCGAAGCCGATGCCGCCCGGGTGGTGCTGACGGCCAGCGGCGGCCCCTTCCGGGGCAGGAGTCGAGCCGAGCTGGCGTCGGTCACTGTGACCGACGCCCTGACCCATCCCACCTGGTCGATGGGGCCCAAGATCACCATCGACTCGTCCACCCTCATGAACAAAGGTTTGGAGGTGATCGAGGCCCACGAGCTGTTCGGGGTCTCCTACGACCAGATCGAGGTGGTGGTCCATCCCCAGTCGGTGGTCCATTCCATGGTCGAGTTCTGCGACGGGTCGACCCTGGCCCAGCTGTCCATGCCCGACATGCGCCTGCCCATCGGGTACGCCCTGGCCTACCCGGAGCGCCTGGACCGGCCCATCGGCGTCATCGACTGGTCCCGGCTTTCCCGGCTGGAGTTCGAGGCCCCCGATCCTGTCGCCTTCGCCTGCCTGGGCCTGGCCTACCAGGCGGGACGCACCGGGGGCACCGCTCCAGCCTGGCTCAATGCGGCCAACGAGGTGGCGGTGGCCGCCTTCCTCGACGGTCGCCTGGACTGGCTGGGTATAGCTGATGTGGTGTCCGAGACTCTCGAGTCCCATGTGACCGACGGCGCAGTCGAGGATTTGGAGACGGTGCTGGACGCCGATCGCCAGGCCCGCCGGGTGGCCGGCCAGGTAGTGGACAAGAGGGCCAGGGCGGCGTGATCGAGCCCGAGCAGTCCGGAGAGGGGGCCGGCCAGCGGCTGGCCTCTGGTGGTCGGCCCGCCTCCGAGGCGGCCCTCGAGCCGCTGGGCGCGGGGCGCTCTGGTCAGACAGTCAAGGACCGGGGCATCCCGGCGAATCCGCCCGGCTCGGCTCCAGTCAATCCTCGGGGCGCGCTGGGCCGCCTGATCCTGGTGGTGGGGGCTGGCATCGTGGCCGCCGTGCTCACTCATGCCGTGGCCACCCTGGTGGTGGTACTGGCCATCGTGGTCATCATCATGCTGCACGAGGGGGGCCACCTCGTCATGGCCAAGTGGGCCGGGATGAAGGTCACCGAGTACTTCGTCGGCTTTGGGCCTCGGGTTTGGTCGTTCCGACGGGGGGAGACCGAGTACGGGGTCAAGGCCATACCGGCCGGCGGCTACGTGAAGATCATCGGCATGACCAACCTTGAGGAGGTTGACCCGGCCAACGAACCTCGGACCTATCGCCAGGGGACGTTCTGGCGGCGATTGTCGGTGGTGGTAGCTGGCTCAGTGGTCCATTTCATCCTGGCCCTGGTCCTGTTGTGGTCCGTCTTCGCCCTGGCCGGGATTCCCAACCCGTCCAAGGTCTCGGTGGGCAGCCTCAGCCACCTGCAGGGCGCGCCCAGCCCAGCCCGAGCAGCCGGCCTGAGGCCGGGAGACGTCTTCGTGTCGGTCAACGGCCATCGGGTCGGCGGACCGGAGAGCCTGGTGAAGTTGATCAAATCCCACGCCGGCGACCACCTCGACGTGGTGGTCGATCGCCACGGCCAGCCGGTTCACCTGAGCGTCATTCCAGTCGACGGCCGGTCGGTGAAGGTGGGCGGCCAGGCGGTGGCTACCGGTAGCGCACCGGTCGGCCTGCTGGGGGTCGACCTGACGGCACCCACCGAGACGGTGGGCCCCATTGCCTCGGTGGGTCGGGCGGCCAGTGGGTTTGGTGGCACGGTCATTGCCACCTTCCAGGGGCTGGGAACGGTCTTCTCGACCCACGGGCTGTCCTCGCTGGGCCACCAGGTGGTCTCGGCCGCCTCGGGCACCAACCCCAGTGGCTCGGCCAACTCCATCCAGGCCCAGCAGAACCGGCCGGTGTCGATCGTGGGCATCACCCGGGTGGCCTCGCAGGCGGCCCACGCCGGTATTGGCGACTTCCTGGGGATCCTGGTGGTGTTCAACGTTTTCATAGGCATCTTCAACCTGGTGCCCCTGATGCCCCTGGACGGCGGCCACGTGGCCATCGCCATCTATGAGCGCATTCGCTCCCGTGCCGGTCGGCCGTACCGGGCCGACGCGGCCAAGCTGGCCATTCCCACCTATTTCGTCCTGGCTGCCATCGTGCTGTTGGGCGTGAGCACCCTTTACCTCGACCTGGTCAGGCCGATCCCGAACCCCTTCCAGTAGGATCGGAGACGATGAGGACATGAGCCACCCACCCGTCAGCGTTGCCTCTCGCCGCTCTACCCGCCAGATAATGGTGGGCAAGGTTCCCGTGGGTGGTGGGGCCCCGGTCTCGGTCCAGTCCATGACGGTCACCAAGACGGCCGACGTCGAGGGTACCCTGGCCCAGATCTATGCCCTGGCCGGAGCGGGGGCGGACATCGTGCGCTGCACCTGCAACGAGACGGCGGCGGCCGAGGGCCTGGCCCAGATCGTGCCGCGCTCGCCGGTGCCCATAGTGGCCGACGTCCATTTCCACCACGAGATGGCTCTGGCCGCCCTGGAGGCGGGCGTGTCCTGCCTGCGACTCAATCCGGGCAACCTGCGCAAGCCGGCCGAGATCAAGAACATCGCGGCCGAGGCCAAGGACCGAGGTGTTCCGATTCGCATCGGGGTGAATGCCGGGTCACTGCACCCCGAGCTGTACAAGAAGCATGGGGGCGCCACCCCCGAGGCGCTGGTGGAGTCGGCCCAGATGGAGCTGGCCTACTTTGCCGAGGTCGGCTTCGACGACGTCAAGGTCTCGGTCAAGGCCTCCAACGTGGCCCTAATGATCGAGGCTTACCGCCTGCTGGCCGACACGGTGGACTACCCGTTGCACCTGGGGGTGACCGAGGCCGGGCCGCCGCCGGGTGGCTTGATCAAGGCCACCGCCGGCATCGCCACCCTGCTGGCCGAGGGCATAGGCGACACCATCCGCTACTCGCTCACCGCCGATCCGGTGGAGGAGGCCAAGGCGGGGCGCCAGCTCCTGGAGGCCCTCGGGCTGCGAGAGCGCAAGGGGCTGGATCTCATCGCCTGCCCCTCCTGTGGCCGGGCCGAGATCGACGTCATCGGGGTGGCCAAGGCCGCCCAGTCCGCCTTGGAGGAGCGCAACCTGCCCATCCAGGTGGCGGTGATGGGCTGTGTGGTCAACGGCCCGGGTGAGGCCCGGGAGGCCGACCTCGGGATCGCCGCCGGGCGCCACCGGGGCCACCTGTTCATCAAGGGCAAGATCGTCAGGGTGGTGCCCGAGGACGAGATGGTCGAGGCCCTGGTGGCTGAGGCCGATCACATCGTGGCCGAGGGGGTCGAGGCTCGCCTGGCGGCGGCCGACGCCGGGGCCGAGGCGGCCGCGGAGGACGACCGACGGGCCCTGCTGGAGTCCCAGGGCGACGACGTCAATTCCTCTGAGGAACGAATCGAGCTGATCCACAAGTGGCTCGAGGAGGAGTAGGCCTGGCCACATAGGCCGAGGAGCGCCGGCGCGCCTCGGCTTATTTGGCAAAGATGCGGTCGAGCCAACGCTGGTGGCCTACCCTTCGGCCATGCGCATGTCCCGCCTGTTGCTGCGGACCCTTCGAGATGCACCCGCCGATGCCGAGGTGGCCAGCCACCGCCTGCTGGTGAGGGGCGGCTACATCCGCCGGCTGGCGTCGGGGGTCTACACTTTCCTGCCCCTCGGTCTGCGCGTGCTTCATCATGTGACTCAGGTGGTGCGAGAGGAGATGGACGGAGTCGGGGCCCAGGAGCTGCTGCTGCCCGCCTTGCACCCGGTGGATCTGTGGGAGCGGAGCGGGCGTACCACCACCATGGACGACGTCTTGATCCGGGTGCAGGCCAAGGGGGGTGAGTTCATCCTGGCCCCGACCCACGAGGAGGTGGTCACCGCCACCGTGGCCACCGAGGTCGACTCGTGGCGGGACCTGCCCTTGGCCGTCTACCAGGTACAGACCAAATTCCGGGACGAGGCCCGCCCTCGCTATGGGCTGTTGCGCACCCGAGAGCTGATCATGAAGGACGCCTACACCTTCGACGTCTCGGCTGAGGCCATGGGCGCCTCCTATCGGGACATGTATGGCGCCTACTGCCGGATCTTCGCTCGGCTGGGCCTGGCCGTGACTCCTGTGGAGGCGGCGTCGGGGCCCATCGGCGGCGACGTGAGCCACGAGTTCATGGTGGCCTCGGAGATCGGCGAGGACCATTTCGCCAGGTGCCCTTCGCCTGACTGCGCTTGGGCGGCCAGCATCGAAGCGGCTCCGCAGCTGGCTGAGGGGGGAGCCTGTCCCCGGTGTGGGGCCCCGGTGGAGCTGGTGCGGGCGGTAGAGGCCGGCCACACCTTCCAGCTGGGGACCACCTACTCTGCCAAATTCCCGGGCGCCACCTTCAACGACGAGACCGGCCAGGAGTTGCCCTACTGGATGGGCTGCTACGGGATGGGGCTGTCCCGTCTGGTGGCGGTCATCGCCGAGGAGCACCATGACCAGGCCGGGCTGTGCTGGCCGGAGTCGGTAGCGCCCTACCAGGTGCACCTGTCGGCGCTGGGCGCGGCCAGGTCGCCGGCGGTGGCGGCCGCCGCCGAGAGGCTATATGACGAGCTGGGTCGGGCCGGGACCAGTGTCCTTTTTGACGACCGGGATGCCTCGGTCGGGGTCAAGTTCGCCGACGCCGACCTACTGGGCCTTCCGATCCAGTTGGTAGTGGGCGCCAAGGGCTTGGGCCGAGGAGTGGCCGAGCTGAGGCACCGAGCCTCAGGCACCAGAGACGAGGTCCCCCTGGACCAGGTGACCGAGGCCGCCACCACCTGGTGTCGAACCTGACCGGTCGGACAAGAGTTCAGCCGGCGCCCCCCGGGTGAGGTTATACTGAAACCGCTTTTCGTTCGTGGAATCTGTGGAAGGCGTGGGCGAAGGCCCACGCTTTTGTTTCGTGGGTGCACCGATGTTGGTGAAGAGCGACGTTGGTGAAGGGATAGGGGCGAGAGTCCTGGGCCGGCAAGTTCGATTTGAGGAGGAGATTGGAGATGGTGGCGCCGGAGCGGGTGCGTCTTGTCGTCGAGCCGGTGCTGGGGACGTTCGACATAGAGCTGGTGGACGTGGAGAGTGGCCCTCGCGGCCTCAGGGTCGTCGTTGACCGAGCGGATGGCGGTGTCGACCTGGACACATTGGCCGAGGCCACTCGGCTGGTCTCCGGGGCCCTTGACGAGGACGAGGTGGCCGGTCCCAAGGGCAGCTATACCCTGGAGGTGTCGAGCCCGGGGATCGAGCGGATCCTGCGCACCCCTGAGCACTTTCGTCGGTTTGTCGGTACCAGGGTGGCGGCCAAGACTCGTCCGGCTACGCCAGGTGAGCGCCGGATCGAGGGGCGCCTGCTGGAGGCGGACGCCGAGGGCATCGTGGTGGAGATCCCGGGCCGGGCCGGCAGTGACCGGCGACTGGCGTATGACCAGATCGAGCGGGCCAAGACCGTGCTGGAGTGGGGCACCGCCCAGCGGACAGCGAACGCCCGATGAGCAAGAACTTTGAGTTCCTGGAAGCTTTGCAACAGATCGCCCGCGAAAAGGGCATCGGTGTGGACACCCTGCTCGCCGCGGTAGCCAATGCTCTGGTGGTTGCCTACAAGCGACTCCCGGACGCCGCCGAGGAGGCAGTGGTAACGGTTGATCCTGACAGCGGCGAGATCCTGGTGTACGGCCAGGAGCTGGATGCGGACGGCAACGTGGTGCGGGAATGGGACGACACTCCCGAGGACTTCGGGCGTATCGCGGCCCAGACTGCCAAGCAGGTGATCCTGCAGTGCATCCGGGAGGCCGAGCGGGACCTCAAGTACGAGGAGTACGCCGGGCGGGAGGGTGACATCGTCACCGGCATCATTCAACAGAGTGACAACCGCTACACCCTGCTCGACTTGGGCAAGGTGGAGGCCCTGCTGCCCCAGGCGGAGCAGGTCCCCTACGAGCGCTACGACCACGGCTCCAGGCTCAAGGCGTACATAGTCGAGGTGCGCAAGACCACCAAGGGCCCTCAGATCGTGGTCAGCCGGACCCATCCTGGCCTCATACGGCGCCTTTTCGAGCTGGAGGTCCCCGAGATCGGCAGCGGGGTGGTGGAGTTCAAGGCGGCGGCCCGAGAGCCGGGGCACCGGACCAAGATCGCGGTGTGGTCCAACGACGCCAACGTGGACCCGGTCGGAGCATGTGTGGGGGCCCGGGGGGCCCGGGTCCGCATGGTCACCAACGAGCTTCGGGGAGAGAAAGTCGACATCGTGCCCTTCTCGGAGGACCCAGCCGAGTTCGTGCAGCGGGCCCTGCAGCCAGCCCGGGTGAAGGAGGTCCGCCTGGACGACGAGACGGGCACCGCCACCGTGATCGTCCACGACTTCCAGCTCTCCCTGGCCATCGGCAAAGAGGGCCAGAATGCCCGATTGGCCGCTCGTCTCACGGGGTGGCGGGTCGACATCAAGAGCGAGACCCAGCTGGCCGAGGAGGAGGCAGGTTACGCGGGGGAGGAGTGGGCCGAGGGCGAATGGGTCCGCACCACGACGGGTGAAATGGTCTGGCAACCGGCGGAGGGTGGCGAGGCGGTCTCCGCAGAGCAGTGGTCGATGGGAGAGCCACCAGCCGCGGATGGGCCGCCCACCGGACCTGACATGGCCACGGCTGAGTCATCGGCCACGGCTGAGCCCGCGGGTGCCGAGCAGCCCGTGGGTGTCGAGGAACGGGTTGGCGAGGCTGGTTCCGATATATCGGGCGGGTCGCCGGCATAGGCCCCCGCCGTACCTGCGTCGGCTGCCGCAGGGTGGCGCCGGCCAACGAGTTGATCAGGTTCGTGCTGTGCGAGGATGGCCATCTCACTGTGGGGCGGTCCCTGCCGGGGCGGGGGGCCTGGCTGTGCGCCGGCTCGCGGCGATGCCTGGAGCTGGCCCAGCGCCGCCAATCGTTCAGCCGGGCACTGCGGACCGCGGTTTCGCCAGCCGCGCTGGTCGCTCTGCGAGGGGAGCTGGCTGGCGAAGAGCTGTCGCCGCATATCCTGGGGGTGTGCGAGGATAAGGGCTGGGGCACCAGCAAGGTTGATGGCGGGCCCGAGCACCGGGATGATGGCGCCGGGCCCCACGGAGAGGATTGACGCAGCAGTTGGCCAAGAAAATTCGGGTCTATGAACTCGCCCGCGAGCTCGGGCTGACCAACAAGGAGGCCCTCGACCTTTGTCAGGTCCTGGGGATCGGGGTAAAGAGCCACTCCTCGAGCATCGAGGACGCCCAGGCTGACCGTGCCCGACGCCGAGCCGACGCCGAGGGCCTGCGCCGGGACGTATCCCCGGCCGAGCCCGAGCCGGCAACCGGCCCACCCGCTGGGCGGCGAGCTGGCGCTCGCCTGGGCCCGACTGGCCGCTCGGGGAGCCAATCCTCAGGGACATCCGGGAGAGGGTCGAGGGCACCGGTCATCTCGACCGAGCCGTCGGCGCTGGCCCCGGTCATCTCGACCGAGCCGTCGGTGTCGGCCCCGGGCAATGGGTTCGCGCCACCGTCAACGGATGTAGACCCCGAGCCTGCGGTAGCGGCTTCCCTCACTGAGCAAAGAGCCACCTCGACCGGCGAGGTGACCGGTGAGCAAACCGTGAGCTCCGTGCCCGCCGCACCCACCTCGTCCGGGCCACCGGCCGTCGCCCAGCCAACGACACCAGTGGCACCCACTCCTCCAGTTCCAGCAGATACCACTCGGTCGGGGCCCACCCCGCCAAGCAGCACGGCGGAGCCTTCGGGCTCGGGTGCGGCGCCCGAGGTGCCGCCGCGGCGATTGCCGCCTGGGCGGCCCAGCGATCCCCGCCTGGTGACCAGCGATCCGGCCATGTCCAGTGAGGGGATCTCCTCCGCCAGCCAGCCTCCTGGACCAAGCACCGGCCCCGCGCCCAGCACCGGCCCTCCGACAAGCGGTCCCGGTACTGCGCCCAGCACCAGCCCTGCGACAACCGCGCCCAGCCCTGCGACACCCACACCTGGTCCTGCGGTAACCGCGCCCCACCTTGCGACGACGCCTGGTCCTGCGACGGCTCCGGCCGGTCCGGCCACACCTGGCGACCGGCGGCCGCCGGAGACCTCATTGGCTGGTGGCCAGCCAGGCGGTGCTCGCCCACAACCACCCGGTCCGAGGCGACCACCTACCAGCTTGTCGGGCCGGACCATACCGCCGCCGCCGGGAGGGGCTCCCCGATCGGCAAGCACTGGGCGCCCCATCCCGCCACCGCCTGGCCAGGGCGGTCGCACCCCGACCGGCCAGGGCGGAGCACGCTTTGGCAGTCCAGGGGCCCGGACCCGTCCGGTGACCCCTCCCGGTGCCCCCCAGCCTGGTGCCCGACCTGGGGGCCCCTATTCCCCGCCGCGCCCGGGCGCCAGTCCCGGCGGCTATGCCGGGCGACCGGGAGGACCCCCGGGGGTGGGTCTGAACCGAGGACCCATGGGCGGTCCGCCCGGAGCCGGCAGGGGGCCAGGAGGCCGAGGTCGGCCGGCTCCACGTCGGCCTCGTAGGCGGCGGCGCAATCTGGAAGAGCTGGAGCCGACTCAGCTCACCACCTATACACCGTCCCATGCACCGGTTCCCGACCAGGAGGTGATCATCGAGCGGGGTTCGACCGCTCAGGATCTCGGTCCCAGAGTCAATCGGTCGGCCGGCGATGTGGTTCGCTTCCTGCTGCTCCAGGGCGAGATGGTCACTGCCACCCAGTCGCTGTCAGACGACATGATCGACCTGTTCGCGGCGGAGGTGGGCGCCAAGGTGCGCCTGGTCGATCCGGGCGAGGAGCAAGAGGCGGCCCTGCAGGCCAAGTACTTCGACGACGATGAAGAGGGTGTCGAGGATCCGCACGCCCGTACCCGGCCGCCGGTGATCACCGTGATGGGTCACGTGGACCATGGCAAGACCAAGCTGCTGGACCGTATCCGGCTCACCAACGTGGTGGCCGGCGAGGCTGGTGGGATCACTCAACACATCGGCGCGTACCAGGTTGACAAGGACGGTCGGCTCATAACCTTCATCGACACCCCCGGCCACGAGGCCTTCACTGCCATGCGGGCAAGGGGTGCCGAGGTGACCGACATAGTGGTCCTGGTGGTGGCGGCCGACGATGGAGTCATGCCTCAGACGGTGGAGGCCATCGATCACGCCAAGGCGGCCGAGGTCCCCATCGTGGTGGCCATCAACAAGGTGGATCGGGAGGATGCCAATCCGGATCGGGTCATGCAGCAGCTCTCCGAGCAGGGCCTGGTGCCCGAGCAGTGGGGTGGAGACACCATCACCGTGCAGGTCTCTGCCCTGCAGGATCTGGGGGTGGACGACCTGCTCGAGCAGCTCCTGGTGTTGTCGGAGGTGCTGGAGCTGACGGCCAACCCCGACGGCCGGGCCCGAGGCGTCGTGTTGGAGGGGAACCTGGACGTGGGGCGGGGACCAGTGGCTACCGCCCTGGTCGAGCAGGGCACCCTGCGGGTGGGAGATCCCATTGTGGCCGGAGCGGCGTGGGGACGGGTCAAGGCCCTGGTCGATGACCGGGGTGACGGCGTCAAGACGGCTGGACCCTCGGGACCTGTGCAGATCCTCGGCTTCTCGGAGGTTCCGAGCGCGGGCGACGAGCTCAGGGTCACCACCGACCATGGCACCGCCCGGACCATCGGTGAGGCCCGTGAGCAGCGATACCGGTTCGCCGGCTATACGCCGACACCCTCGGCCACTCCCGGCGCCAAGTTGGAGGACATCTTCGAGCAAATCCAGCGGGGGGAGAAGGCCACCCTCAATCTCATCGTCAGGGCCGATGTCCAGGGTTCGCTGGAGGCGCTGAGCGAGAGCCTTCGCAAGCTCGAGCGGGAGGAGGTCAAGCTGGGCTTCGTGCGCCGGGCGGTGGGCGGGGTGACCGAGAATGATGTCCAGTTGGCCGCCGCCTCCAATGCCACCATCCTCGGCTTCAATGTCCGCCCCGACCGTCGGGCCCGTGAGCTGGCGGTGGTCCATGATGTGGAGATCAGGACCTACGAGATCATCTACAAGGTCCTCGAGGACATCGAGGCGGCCATGGTAGGGATGCTGGCCCCCGAGTTCGAGGAAGTGGTCACCGGGGAAGCCGAGGTCCGTGAGGTGTTCCGGGTGCCCAGGGTCGGCGCGGTCGCCGGGTGCTGGGTGCGCAGTGGGACGATCACCCGAGGCTCCAGGGTCCGCTTCCTGCGAGAGGGAGTGGTCATCTGGAAGGGTTCGATCAATTCGCTCAGGCGCTTCAAGGATGACGTGCGCGAGGTACAGGCGGGTTTCGAGTGCGGCATCGGCTTGTCTGCCTTCCAGGACCTGCGCCAGGGCGATCTCATCGAGACCTACGACGAACGGGAGATCCCACGCACGTAGCGGCTCTGGAACTCGACCTCCACCTGCCCCAGAGCCGATCGCTCAAGGCCAAGCGAGCGGTGATAAAGCCCATCTTGGAGGGAGCGCGGCGGCGTTACCTGGTGGCCGCGGCCGAGGTGGCTCATCAGGACCGCTGTCAGCGAGCTGGGCTCGGGATGGCAGCGGTCTCCACCGACGCCGGTCACGTCGAGGAAGTGTTGGACAAGGTGGAACGCTTCGTCTGGTCGCACCCCGAGGTCGAGGTGCTGGCCGCCGAGCGGTCTTGGCTGGCGTCCGGAGCCTGAGAGACCCGCCCGACGTGGCCGAGCGGCGCAGGAGCACGAGCAGGCGTGATACGAAGGCTGATGCCTTGGGTCGATCCCGAGGCCGGCGCGGTTCGGGAGGCGAGTCACAAGGTGCCGCCCGTTATCCGCGGGCAGCCCGGGTCAACCAGCTGCTGCGGGAGGTGATAGCGGAGGAGCTGGAGCGCCTGGCCGACAGTGACGACCGCCTCCGGCTGCTTACGGTCACCGCGGTGGACACTGATCCCGACCTTCGTCGGGCCACGGTGGCGCTGTCATCCCTGCCCGAGGCAGCCGGGAATGCTCTGGCCGAGCACCGCGTCCGCCTCCAGGGCTCCATTGGCCGCCAGGTAAGGCTCAAGCGGACTCCCCGACTGTCGTTCGTGGCCGATCCGGCCGTCGCTGCCGGCCAGCGCATCGAGAACCTCCTGCGAGGCACAGACGCCGAGTAGCTCCGTTGTGGCTGGGGTGGTCCTGGTGGATAAAGAAGCCGGGTGCACCTCCCATGACGTGGTCGCCCGCTGCCGACGGCTGTTCGGCCAGCGCCGGGTGGGCCATGCCGGGACCCTCGACCCTGACGCCACCGGGCTGTTGGTGGTGGGTGTGGGCCAGGCCACTCGTCTGCTTGGCCATCTGGTCGGCCTGGCCAAGTCCTATACCGCGGAGATAGTCCTTGGGGCGGCCACGGCCACTCTCGACTCTGGGGGCGAGGTGGTCGGGCGCTGGAACATGGACAATGTGTCCCTGGCGGACGTTCGCCGCCAGGCTGCCTCACTGACCGGGAACATCCTGCAGGTCCCTCCGATGGTGTCGGCCCTCAAGGTGGGCGGCCAGCGCCTTCACAAGCTGGCTCGCCAGGGCATCGAGGTGGACCGGCCGGCGCGGCCGGTCACGGTGAGCCGCTTCGACGTGGGTGACGCCATCTACACCGATGCCAGCGGCCAGCGGGTGGTCTCGGTCGGTGTCGACTGCTCCTCGGGCACCTACGTGAGGACCCTCGCCGACGACCTCGGCCGGGGCCTCGGTGGGGGAGCTCACCTGCGATCCCTGCGCCGGACCAGGGTGGGTGCCTTCACTGTCGAGCAAGCCCGCCCGGTCGAACAGCTGACGCCTGCGGATGTCCTGGCGCCAGTCGCGGCTGTCGGGCACCTGCCGCGCCTCGAGGTGGGCCCTGCCCTGGCCGAGCGGGTCGGTCATGGAGCCCGGCTCGACTGGGACACCGTCTGGCGGGATGCCTCGGGCTCGCATCCTGGCCTCCCGAGCCGGCCGAGCTCGCATCCTGGCCTCCCGAGCCGGCCGAGCTCGCATCCTGGCCTCCCGAGCCGGCCGGGCTCGCATCCTGGCCCGTGGGCGGTGGTCGACCACCAGGGTCGACTGCTCGGCTTGTACCTAGCGGAGGGCGAGGGCGGATTGCGAGCTGCCCTGGTCCTGTCTGTCCCCAGCGAGCCGATGGCGCCCAGCTAGCCTCAGCGTCATGGAGGTCAGCCGCGCCGGGGACCCCGGTGGCCAGCCCGGGAAGGCCGCGGTGGTGACCATCGGGGCCTTCGACGGGGTTCACCTTGGTCACCAGGCCCTGATCGGCCGCCTGCGAGAGCGGGCCTGGCAGGGCGGTCTGGCCAGCGCGGTGGTGACCTTCGACCGCCATCCGGCCACCGTTGTCCATCCCGAGTGGGCGCCGCGGTTGCTGACCGACCTGGACCAAAAGCTCGAGCTGCTGGCCGGTCAGGGCCTGGACCGCGCCCTGGTGGTCACCTTCGACCAGGGACGTTCACAGGAGTCAGCTGAGCATTTCGTGGCCGACACGTTGGTGGCACGGCTGGGGGCCAGGATCGTGGTGGTGGGGCAGGACTTTCGCTTTGGCCATGGGCGACGGGGTGACGTGGCTCTGCTGACTGCTTGTGGTGACCAGTTCGGCTTCGACGTGGAGGAGATCATCCCGGTGACCGGTCCGGTGCCGGTTGCGAACGGTTCGGTCGACCAGGCCCTTGGCGATCCAGGTCGGGACGTCATCTCTTCCAGTCGTATCCGGCGCCTGGTGGCCGATGGCCAGGTGGGTCAGGCGGCCCGGCTCCTTGGGCGGCCTCACGAGCTGCGCGGAGTGGTGACCCGGGGGGACGGACGAGCCGGACCGCTGCTCGGCTTTCCGACGGCCAATGTGGAGGTTCCCCAGGAGATCCTGCTGCCCGCCGACGGGGTCTACGCCGGCACCTATCGTCGGCCCGGCGGCTCGGTACACCGAGCTGCCATCTCGATCGGGTGCCGGCCCACCTTCTATGGCCCGACCGCCCGTTCGGTGGTCGAGGTTCATGTGCTGGACGGCTTCTCGGCCGACCTGTACGGCGAGGTCGCCCGGGTGCGGGTGATCGAGCGCCTGGGTGACCAGCAACGCTTCGAGACGGCGGAGGACTTGATCACCCAGATCCACAAAGACGTCAAAGCTGCCCAAGCTGCCCTGCAGGGCTGGCGCGGCTGCTAACATCGGATTCGAGCATGCCAGACAAGACGGCCATCATTGCCGAATATCGTCTTCACGAGACCGACACAGGTTCCCCTGAGGTCCAGGTCGCGATTCTGAGCAATCGGATCAGCCACCTCACCGATCACCTCAAGGCCCATGACGGCGACCATCACACCCGGCGAGGGCTGATGATGCTCATTGGTCGGCGCAGACGGCTCCTCAACTACGTCCAGAAGAACGACGTGGAGCGTTACCGCGAGCTGGTCGCTCGCCTCGGCCTTCGTCGCTGAATCAAGTCCAGCTGCTGAAACACTCAAAGCAACCGGTGACGCCTGTCGTCAGCTGCCAGTGGCCGAGCACCTTGGCCCGCCCACCCGGGCCGGGTGCTCGACCACTGGGAACTGACCCGAGCTAGCCGCCCGAGCACAAAGGAGCAACATGGCTGATGCCATCTCCGTGGTAGGTCCCGTAACCGGGACCGACCGCACACTCTCGTTCGAGACCGGAAAGCTTGCCCCCCAAGCCGACGGCGCAGTGGTCGCCCGGCTGGGCGACACCATCGTCCTGGCCGCGGCCACCACGGCCAAGACCATTCGGGAGGGGATCGACTTCTTCCCCCTCACCGTGGACATCGAAGAGCGCATGTACGCAGCCGGCAAGATTCCCGGATCATTCTTTCGCCGGGAGGGTCGAGCCACCGATCAGGCCATCCTCACCTGCCGGCTGATCGACAGGCCGCTGCGTCCGTCATTCCCGGCCGGGTTCCGCAATGACGTCCACATCGTCGGGACGATCCTTGCCGCCGACCAGGCCAACCCCTACGACGTGCTGGCCATCAATGCCGCCTCGGCCGCCCTCATGGTCTCAGGCATCCCGTTCGAGGGGCCGGTTGGCGCGGTGCGTCTCGCCTGGTCCACCGAGGGTACGTGGGTTCCTCATGCCACCTACCAGGAGGGCGATGCCTCGACCTTCGAGCTGGTGGTGGCCGGCCGATCGGTCGGCCACACCGACCAGGTGGCCATAATGATGGTCGAAGCTGGAGGCACGGAGGACGCCTGGCGCTATTACCAGGCTGGAGCGCCCAAGGTGACCGAGGAGGTCATCGCCGACGGCCTGGAGGCAGCCAAGGTTTGGATCAGGGAGTCGATCGACCTGCAGCGCCAGCTGGTAGCCAAGGCCGGGGCTAAGCCCGCCATTGCCTTCGCAGCCCAGCTCGACTACGGCGAGGACGTGGCGGACAGGGTGGCGGCAGTGGGCACTGACTCGTTGGAGAAGGCCAACGCCACCTCCGGCAAGGCGGATCGGGCGACCGCCCTGGAGCAGGCCGGGATGGCCATCACCTCTGCCCTGGCCGATGCCTTCACCGGACGGGACAAGGAGGTCAAGGCGGCCATCAGGGCGTTCACCAAGAAGATCGTCCGGCGACGGATCGTCGAGGAGGGTGTCCGCATCGACGGCCGGGGGATTGCCGACCTGCGGCCGTTGAGCGCCGAGGTGGACCTGCTTCCCACCGCCCATGGCTCGGGCCTGTTCCAACGCGGGGAGACCCAGGTCCTCAATGTCACCACCTTGGGCATGCCCAGGATGAGCCAGCTGCTCGACACCATCGGGACCGACGCCACCAAGCGGTACATCCACCACTACAACTTTCCGCCGTACTCCACCGGCGAGACTGGGTTCATGCGCGGTCCCAAGCGCCGGGAGATCGGCCACGGGCTGCTGGCCGAAAGAGCCCTGCTCCCGGTCGTGCCCCCGGTTGAGGAGTTTCCTTACACCCTGCGCCTGGTCTCCGACGTGCTGAGCTCCAACGGCTCGACTTCGATGGCCTCGGTGTGTGCCTCCACCCTGTCCCTTATGGACGCCGGGGTGCCCATCAAGGCTCCGGTGGCCGGCATCGCCATGGGCCTGGTCCACGTGGATGGCAGATACACCACGCTCACCGACATCCTGGGAGCGGAGGACGCCTTCGGGGACATGGACTTCAAGGTGGCCGGCACCGCCGAGTTCGTCACCGCCCTGCAGTTGGACACCAAGATCGACGGCCTACCGGCTGATGTCCTTGCACAGGCGCTCCAGCAGGCCAGAGATGCTCGCCTGGTCATCCTGGACGTCATGCGGTCGGCCCTGGCCCAGCCCCGGGCCGACGTCAACGAGAACGCGCCCAAGATCGTCAGCCTGGAGATCCCGATCGACAAGATCGGCGAGGTGATCGGGCCCAAGGGCAAGGTCATCAATCTGATGCAACAGGAGACCGGCGCCGACATCAACGTGGATGACGACGGCATGGTCGGCACGGTGACCATCGGCTCCAAGGACAGTGCGGCAGTGGAGGAGGCTCGCCGGCGGATCACCATGATCTTGGACCCACCCTTGGCCGAGGTGGGTACCAGCTACATGGGCAAGGTGGTGAACATCACCAAGTTCGGAGCCTTCGTCAACATCCTTCCTGGGCGCGACGGCTTGGTCCACATCTCCAAGCTGGGGCAAGGCCACCGGGTCAACCAGGTGGAGGACGTGCTGAGCCTGGGACAGGATCTCGAAGTCCGAGTGGACGAGATCGACCCTCAGGGGAAGGTGTCGCTCTCCCTGGCCGGCGAGGCCAACCTCCCCACCGCGGCTGACGCCTCACCCGGTTCGGGAGACCGCTCCGAGAGGTCACCCGGACCGGCGCCAACCGATCGCACGCCAACCGATCGCACGCCAACCGATCGCACGCCAACCGATCGCACGATCACCAACGAGCGTCCGGCACCCTCGTTCGAGGAAAGCTTCGAGGCCGAGCTCCAGAATGAGTTCGGCGACCTCGGCCCCGGATCGGCCGCTGGCGTGGGAGCCAGCCGGCCCGGGTCGGGCCAGGGATCGTCCGGGCGAGAGGGAAGCGGCCCCGGCGAGCGCGGTCCTCGGCGCAATCCTCGGCGCGGAGGCCGGCGCTGAGGCCGGCGCCAAGGGCGGAGCGAAGGCCGGCGCGGAGGCCCGTCAGGGCTGCCTTCGGCCTGCGGTGATCCGCACCACTACCCTGGACTCCGGTCTGCGGGTGGTAACCGAGAGCATGCCAGACGTGAGATCGGTGACTGCCGGCTACTGGGTGGGAACCGGTGGGCGGGATGAGGAGGAGGGTGTGGTCGGCGCCTCCCACTTCCTTGAACACCTCCTGTTCAAGGGGACCCCCACCCGCAGCGCCCGGAGCATCGCCGAGGCGGTGGATGCGGTGGGAGGCGACATGAACGCCTTCACCACCAAGGAGTACACCGCCTTTTACGTCAGGTTGCTCAGTGAGCACCTCGACCTCGGCCTGGACGTGCTCTGTGACATCATCTGGTCACCCTCGCTGGCTCCCAGCGACCTCGAATCCGAGCGCCAGGTGATCCTCGAGGAGATCCTGATGCACGCGGACGAGCCGGCCGATCTGGTCCACGAGGTGTTCTCGACGGCCCAGTTTCCCGGGCACCCCCTTGGCCGAGAGGTCCTCGGCAGCGAGGACAGCATCGGGGCCATGACGGCTGTGCAGGTAAGGGCATTTTTCGCGTCTCATTATCGACCGGCCAACATGGTGATGGCGGCGGCTGGAGACCTCGACCATGAGGCGGTGGTGAAGGCGGTCGAGGCGCGTTTTGCCGGGATGCCCGGTGGGCGCAGCCCTGGCCGTACCGCTCCCGTCGGGGCGCCGGATGCGCTGGCGGTGACCACCCGTTCCACCGAGCAGGCCCATGTGGTGCTCGGAGTCAGGGGGCCGGATCGCCACGACCCGCAACGGTGGGCGGTGGCCGCCCTCAACCACGTCCTGGGCGGGGGGCTGTCCAGCCGGCTGTTCCAGGAGATCCGGGAGACCCGCGGCCTGGCCTATGCGGTGTACTCGGACCAGGTGTCCTTCGAGGACGCCGGATCGGTAGCTGTGTACGTGGGCACCTCGCCGGATCGGGTCAACGAGGTCATCGACCTGGTCACCGCCGAGCTGGACAACCTGGTCGAGTCGGGCATCACCGAGCGCGAGCTGGTGGTGGCCCACGCCCACCTGCGAGCCGACACGCTGCTCGCCCTGGAGGACTCCGGGGCCCGGATGAGCAGGATCGGGCGCAGCCTCCTCCTGCACCGGGAGGTGCTGGAGATTGCCGAGGTGCTGGCCCGCATCGAGGCCGTCACCCTGGACGAGGTGCACCAGGCCGCCCGGGACGTCCTGGGGGGGGCACGGACCCTGGCCGTGGTCGGTCCCTTCGATCCGAGCGACTTCGCCGGCCGGCCCTGACCCTCAGGGTTGGTCGGTGCCGAGCCTGGTCCGGCAGTTAGGGTTAGCCATGGTACGCGTAGGGGTACTGGGAGCCGGCGGACGCATGGGGACGACGGTCTGCCGGGCGGTGGCCGCCGACCCCGACCTCACTCTGGTGGCGGCGGTGGACCCTCGGCTGGCCGGCTCCGCCGTGGGACAGGCCGCCGGCCTGGAAGGGGCCAGCCTGGAAGATGCCAACCTGGAGTTCGAGGATGGTGCTGACGGTTTGGCCCGGGCCGGGGCCCAGGTGGCGGTGGACTTCACCGAGGCCACCTCGGCCATGGAGAACCTGCGGTGGTGCGCGGCCCACGGCGTGCATGCCGTGGTCGGCACCACTGGTCTGAGCAGCGACGACATGGCCGAGCTGAGCCAGCTGTTCGAGTCGGCCGACCGCCGCGCCAACTGCGTGATGGCGGCCAACTTCGCCATCGGGGCGGTGCTCATGATGCGCCTGGCCGAGATGGCCGCCCCCTACATGGACAGCGCCGAGATCGTCGAGCTGCACCATGATGCCAAGCTCGACGCACCGTCGGGCACGGCCCTGCACACCGCCGAGCGCATGGCAGGGGCCCGCCATGCCGCCGGCGCCGGCGACTGGGCGCCTGACCCAACCCGCACGGAGGTCCTTTCCGGGGCCCGGGGAGGCCTGGGACCGGCCGGTGCCCGGTTGCACTCGGTGCGCCTGCGGGGACTGGTGGCCCACCACGAGGTCCTGTTGGGAGCGGCCGGCCAGAGCCTCACCATCCGCCATGACTCCTACGACCGCAGCTCCTTCATGCCCGGGGTGCTCCTGGCCGTCAAGGCAGTGGCCAGTAGGCCCGGCCTGACCATCGGCCTCGAGCCCCTGCTCGGGCTGGGCCCGATCAGCTGACGAGCCCGGCCAGCATCGCCCGGTTCCCAACGGCTCCTCGGTGACCTGATCCAGCCCCAAGCCCCCCGCCGCTGATTCCCATCAGTATCTGACCCTGATCCCTGACCCCTAGTCTCTGACCCATGGCCATGCGCACCCGGGTGGCGGCTAGGACGGGCACCGCCGTGGGAGCGCTGTCGCGGCGCCTGGGCGCGGGAGGCGGCACGGTGATCGGCGGGCGGGTGAGCCTGGCCATCGACCGGAGCGCACTCGCCCGCCTGGCGTCGGGACGACGCATCGCCCTGGTCAGCGGCACCAACGGTAAGACCACCACCACCCGGCTGCTGACCGCCGCCCTGAGCAGTGCCGGGCCAGTGGTCACCAACATCGGGGGGGCCAACCTGCCAGCCGGGCTGGTGGCTGCCCTGTCACTGGACCGCTCGGGATCGCCCGCCGCCCTGGAGGTCGATGAGGGCTTCGTGGGGCCGGCGGCCACCGCCGTGGAGCCAGTGGTGGTCACCCTGCTCAACCTGTCCCGGGACCAGTTGGACCGCATCAGCGAGGTCCGCATGCTGGGGGCCAAGTGGCGAGCGGCCCTGGCTGGGCTGCCGAGCACCCATGTGGTGGCCAATGCCGACGACCCCATCGTGGCGTGGGCCGCCGGGGCAGGTGGAGAGGCCAACGGCCCGGTGACCTGGGTGTCGGCCGGCCAGCCGTGGCGGGCCGATTCCTCGGGGTGTCCCCGCTGCGAGGGCCGCATCCATTATTTGGCGGCCCCACACTGCTCGGAAGGGGCAACCGACTGGTCCTGTCACTGTGGACTGTCCCGACCGAGGCCGGATCTGTGGCTGGAGGGCGACGTGCTGGCCAAGGCAGACGGCCAACGACTGCGCATCGACCTTGCCCTGCCCGGACGCTGCAACCGGGCCAACGCGGCCATGGCCACGGCCGCCGCGTCGGTAATGGGCATTCCCGACCAGACGGCCTTGTCGGCCATGGCCGCCACGGCCGAGATCGCCGGACGGTACCAGGTGGCTCGCACCAGACTGGGCTGGGTCAGGTTGCTGTTGGCCAAGAACCCGGCTGGGTGGGTCGAGACCTTCGACCTCATCGCCCCGGCACCGGCCCCGGTGGTGGTGGCCATCAACGCCAAGGTGGCCGACGGCCGGGATCCCTCGTGGCTGTGGGACGTGCCTTTCGAGCGTCTGGCCGGCAGGGCGGTGGTGGCCAGCGGAGAGCGAGCATTGGATCTGGGCGTGCGCCTGGCCTACGCCGGAGTGGAGCATCAGGTGGTGCCGGACGTGTTGGCGGGGGTGGACGCCGTGTTGGCCGGCCGGTCGGCCCTTCCGGGTGGAGCGGGAGCCGACGAGTCCACGCCGGTGGACTTTGTGGGCAACTACACCGCCTTTCAGGACCTGCGCAGGCAACTGGCTCGGCGCCGCGGGGGGACAGACGGTGCCGGCTGAACCGGTGTCGGCCCGGCGGCGCGACTCGGCAGTGACGATCGTGGTGGTCCATCCTGACCTGCTGGGCACCTATGGCGATGGGGGCAACGCGGTGGTGCTGGCCCAGCGCCTGCGGTGGCGGGGCGTGGCGGCCGAGGTCATCGAGGTCACATCAGACCAGGCAGTACCGGCCAGTGCCCAGCTCTACTGCCTGGGGGGCGGAGAGGACGGTCCCCAGTCCCAGTCGGCCGCCGCCATGGCCGCCGGGCGTCCCCTGACCCGGGCCATCCAGGGGGGAGCGGTAGTGCTGGCCGTGTGCGCCGGCTATCAGGTGGTGGGGGAGTCGTTCGCCGGCTCGGACGGCCAGCTCAGGGCTGGCCTGGGTCTGCTCGACGTGCGGGCGGCCAAGGGAGTGGGTCTGCGGGCGGTCGGGGAGGTGGTGTCCGATCCGGCGCCGGAACTGGGTCTGCCGACGCTCACCGGTTACGAGAACCACGGCGGGTTGACCACCCTGGGCCCGTCGGCCCGGCCCCTGGCCCAGGTGCGCACTGGTGTCGGAAATGGGGGAGGGGATGGCACCGAGGGTGCCTTGGGGGACCGGGTGGTGGGCACCTACCTCCATGGGCCGCTGCTGGCTCGCAACCCGGCCCTGGCTGACCTGTTGCTGTCCTGGGTGGTGGGCCCCCTGGCACCCCTGGACGACACCGAGGTGACGGCCCTTCGCACCGCTCGTCTGACCGCGGCCAGCGCCCGAGCGACCAGGCGCTGGCCGGTGCTGGCTGGTCGCCTGGCTCGGCTCAGCAAGCCTCAGGTGCTCAGACGGCCATCCGCTCCCGGATGAGGTTGAGGGCGCTGCCGGCCCGCCACCACTCGATGTGCTCGGACGACATCGTGTGTTCCGCCTCGAATTCTAGCGTGGTCCCATCGGATCGGGTGATCCGGCATGACACCCGGCGATCAGGCGCCAGGTCGGCCAGTCCCAGCACTGAGACCCGGTCTGCCTCTCCAATCAGGTCATAGGTGGCCGGGTCGGCGAAGGTGAGAGGTAAGAGGCCCTGCTTTTTGAGGTTGGTCTCATGGATCCGGGCGAAGGAGCGGACCAGGATGGCCCTGGCCCCCATGTAGCGGGGCTCCATGGCGGCGTGCTCACGGGAGGAGCCCTCCCCGTAATTCTCGTCTCCCACCACCACCCAGGCCACCCCCGCCTCCCGGCAGTGACGGGCGATGGCGGGGAAGGGTTCGGTGACTCCGTGGACCACGCAGCGCCCTGTGCCGGTTTGACCGGTGAACGCATTGAGCGCCCCGAGGAACAAGTTGGCCGAGATGGCCTCCAGGTGGCCTCTACGGGACAGCCAGGGACCGGCGGCCGAGATGTGGTCGGTCGTGCACTTGCCCTTCGCCTTGAGCACTATCGCCAGCTCCGACAGGTCCTGGCCGTCCCACGCCGGGAACGGATCCAGTAACTGGAGCCGCTCACTGCCGGGGCGGACCATCACCTCGACCTGGCGCCTGTCCACCGGGGGCCTCACCAAGCCCCCATCGCCGGTCTCGAAGCCCCGAGCGGGAAGCTCGTCACCCACCGGCGCGCTCAGGTGCACACCGTCGATGGCATCGGTCCGGGGGTCGAAGGCCAAGGTCCCGGCCAGGGCGTAGGCCACCACCGTCTCGGGCGAGGCGATGAACGAAAGGGTGGCCCGGTTCCCGTCGTTGCGCTTGGGAAAGTTGCGGTTGTAGGAGCTGAGGATGGAGTTGGTCTGGCCCTCCTGGACATCGTGGCGCTGCCACTGCCCGATGCACGGGCCGCAGGCATTGGCCAGCACGGTGGCACCAATGGCCTCCAAGTCCCCCAGCAGACCGTCCCGCTCGATGGTGGCTCGTATCCTCTCCGAGCCGGGGGTCACCAGTAGGGGGACCTTGGCCTTGAGGCCCTGGGCCGCGGCTTGGCGGGCCACGTGGGAGGCGCGGGCGATGTCCTCGTAGGAGGAGTTGGTGCACGAGCCGACCAGGCACTGGGACAGCTCGGTCGGCCATCCCTCCTCGGCGGCCTCGGCGCCCATGCGGGACACCGGCCGGCAGCGGTCGGGGGAGTGGGGCCCGACGATCTGGGGCTCCAGGCGGGACAGGTCGATCTCCACCACCTGGTCGAAGAAGCGGCCCGGCTCGGCTTCGACTTCGGGGTCAGCCCTGAGGTCGCCGGCCACCGCGTCAGCCTTCTCGGCCACCGCCGGCCGTCCAGTGGCCGCGAGGTAGGCCGACGTCTGGTCGTCGTAGCCGAACAGCGAGCAGGTGGCTCCGATCTCGGCCCCCATGTTGGCGATGGTGGCCCTGCCGGTGGCGCTGAGCGACGCTGCCCCCGGACCCAGGTACTCGACGACGGCTCCCGTTCCGCCCCGGACGGTCAGGATCCGGGCCACCTCGAGGATGATGTCCTTGGGCGATGTCCATCCCTGCAGGGCACCGGTCAGGACCACGGCGATGGCCTTGGGCCAGCGCAGGCCGAACGGCTCTCCCACCATGACATCAACCGCGTCGGCCCCTCCCACCCCCACGCCCACCATGGCCAACCCCCCGGCATTGGGAGTGTGGCTGTCGGTGCCGATCAGCAGCCCGCCGGGGAAGGCGTACTGCTCCAGGACCACCTGGTGGATGATGCCCGAGCCCGGCTGCCAAAAGCCGATCCCGTGACGGGCCGATACCGTTTGCAAGAAGTCATAGACCTCGGCGTTGGCCTCCTCGGCCGCCGGCAGGTCCTCGTCCGCCCCTTCCTGAGCCTGGATGAGATGGTCGCAGTGAACGGTGGTGGGCACGGCAACCTTGTCCACGCCCGCGGTGATCAGTTGCAACAGGGCCATCTGGGCGGTGGCATCCTGCATGGCCACCCGGTCCGGGAACAGTTGGGCGTAGCTGCGGCCCCGCTCCAGGTCCTGGCTCTCGGGATCAGCCAGGTGGTTGAAGAGGATCTTCTCGGCCAGAGTGAGGGGCCGGCCAAGTCGCCGGCGTCCCAGGGCAACCCGGTCGGCCAAGCGCGCATAGACCCTCTCCACCAACTCGATCGACGAGCTGGTGGAAACGTCAGTGGTGGCGTCGGCGGCGGCCTCAGCGGCGGCGTCAGTGGTGGCGTCAGTGGTGGCGTGGGCGGCCATGGCCCATTCTGCCCGGCCGGGTCGGTCGTCCGTTACCTCCAGACGCAAATGGCACCCGAATGTCACATGACAAGTCGCCCCACCAACCCCATGAGCCACTTCAGCCAGACGTGGAACGGGGCTCCTACAGCCGGGGGTCCGCCGGCTCGCTCTCCAGGGCCAGTACGCCAAAAACGCACTCGTGCACCCGGTACAGAGGCTCGCGGGCGACGAAGCGCTCCAGCCCCTCGATCCCGAGGGCGAACTCGCGCTGAGCCAGCGATCGCTTGTGACCGAGGCCCCGTGATCGCAGGCGCCCGAGGTGGCGATCGGCGGTGTACTCGGGCCCCTAGATGATGCGGAGGTACTCCCGGCCCCGGCACTTGATCCCGGGCTGGACGAGGCCCTTGGGCCCCCGGTGGACGACCTGCACGGGCTTGACCACCATCCCCTCGCCCCCGGCGGCGGTGAGCTGCTCCGACCAGGCGGTGCCGGCATCGACCGAGGTCGGTGCGTTGAGCTCGACCACCAGGGATCTGGTTTGGCGAAATAGACCTGGATCCGCCGCGCCGAGACGCCCGAGAACGCTTAGGTGCCAGCGATGGTCGGCTAGAGCGTGCACTCGGCCCTCTCCCGCCAGGATCTGAAAAGGCGCCAGCCTCAGGTCGCCGACACTCTCCACCGGCCCGCAGTACCGGCGGTAGGCGGCGACGAAGCCGTCCACCATCTCCGCACTCTGGTGGGCCCGGTCCAGCAGGTCCCCGGCGTCGACGCCGCGGCCGGCGGCCGCCTCGATCACGGCTCGCTCGTCTCTCAGCAAATGGGTGGCCGCCGCTCCCACCGCCGCGTACTGGCGTCGCAGCAGTTCCTCGGCCTTGGCCGACCAGGGCATCAGCTCACAGTCCATCGCCAGCCAATCCGTTTGCAGCTCCGTCCAGAGCCCACCAGGTCAAGGCCGGCTCGGACCTTGTCGAGCACGGCCAGCTCGGTCGCCTGGTCGGAGAAGAAGGGGCGCCCGGTGCGGGTGAAGCAGGTAGCGCTCGGCGATCAGTTGGCGATCTGGATGGACGGTCAGCCACTGGCCGCCGCGGCGCAAGAGCTTGTCGACCTCGTCGGGCCCGACCCAGTAGTGCTTGTCGTCGTCCAACACCGGCAAAAGGACGAAGAGGTGTTCCAGCAGGTCCTTCACCTTGGTCGTTGCGCTCAGCCGGACGGCCAGGTAGCGACTGTCGCCCCAGGCCGGAAAGTGAGTATCGAGGGGGATGGTCGAGGCGTTCACCGCGTAGCCGAGCGGTTCGAACAATCGCCGGAGCACGCTCTCACCACCCCGGCACAGCGCTGAGGGGACGCCTTCGGATAGATGACGTGGGCCACTCCAAAGCTGAGCCCGACGGTGTGGTGGCGGTCGGGTGCTTGTGCAGCAGGAAGCCCAGATCGGTGGCCGGCTGATGGGTGGTGGAGATGGTGAGGAGCATGGGGAGTAAGGGGGCGCGTCATTGGGCACCAGATGCGCTCTGGCGCACGAGGTCGGCCCCGGATGAGATTCGAGGGCGTTGTCGCCAGATTCTATCCAGGCGTCCAGATCCGGAGTCTGAAGGCGGCATGAGGCCGGCGGCGCTGACCGCGCCAAAGGTTTCTACAGGAACTTGTCCAGGGTGACGGGCAGCTCCCGGACCCGGACACCGGTGGCATGGTGGGCGGCATTGGCCACCGCCGCCGCGGTGCCGCAAATGCCGATCTCCCCGATGCCCTTGGACCCCACTGGGTTGACGTAGGGGTCCTCCTCGTCGATCCAGTGCACCTCCACCGCACCGACGTCGGCGTTGGTGGCGATGTGGTACTCGGCGAAGTCGTGGTTGGCCACGTGGCCGTAGCGGGGATCGACCACACTGTTCTCGTGCAGGGCCATGGACAGGCCCATGGTCATCCCCCCGAGGAACTGTGACCGCCCGGTCTTGGCGTTGATGATCCGTCCCGCGGCGAACACCCCCAGTAGCCGAGGGGCGCGGACCTCCCCGGTGTCCTCATGCACCCGCACCTCGGCGAACTGGGCGCCGAAGGCGTGCATGGCATACTGCTCCTGCCAGGGGTTGTCCGGCAGATGGCCGGTGGCCTCCACGCCCTCGGGGGGGCCAGGCCAGCGTGGTCCCGGTCCAGGCACGCCCTCAGCTTGCCGGCCGCCTCCACCAGGGCTGAGCCCCAGCAGGTCATGCCGGAGGATCCTCCGGCCACGGTGGCAAAGGGCAATGACGTGTCACCGATGTGCATCTCGATCCGGTCGACGGGCACCTGAAGGGCATCGGCCGCGATCTGGGTGAGCGTGGTCCAAGTGCCGGTCCCGATGTCGGCTGCCCCGATGGTGACCGTGAAGCGCCCGTCGGAGCCGGCCCGGATGGTAGCGGTGGAGCCGGGCATGCGGTTGACCGGGTAGGTGGAGGAGGCCACCCCGGTTCCCACCAGCCAGCCGTCCTGGCGCCGGGAGCGGGGCGTCGGGTCGCGGTTCTCCCAGCCGAAGCGGCGGGCCCCCTCCCGCAGGCAGGCCACCAGGTTGCGACTGGAGAAGGGCCGTCCCGACTCCGGGTCCACCTCGGGCTCGTTGCGGATGCGCAGCTCGACCGGATCCAGGCCACATGCGATGGCCAGCTCGTCCATGGCCACCTCTGGGCCGAACATCCCCGGGCACTCACCGGGTGCCCGCATCCAGGAGGGCACGGGCAGGTCCAGCGCCGCCAGACGGTGGGTGGTGCGCCGGTTGGGTGCGGCATACCATCATGCGGGCCGGCACGCCGGTCTGCTCGGCGAACTCCTTCCAGCGCGAGGTCTGCTCCACTACTTCGTTGCTGATGGCCGACAGTCGACCGTCGGCAGCATCGGCACCCAGGCGGACGTGTTGGATGGTGGGTGTGCGGTACCCCACCAGGGCGAACATCTGCTGGCGGGTGAGGGCCAGCTTCACTGGTCGGCCGGCCACCAACCGAGAGGCCATGGCGGCCAGGATGACGTGGGCGTGGGGCACGCCCTTGGAGCCGAAGCCACCGCCCACGTGGGGTGCGATCACCCGGACCTGGTCGGGATCGAGACCCAGCACGGGGGCGACTGCCTGGCGCACCTGGTGCACCCCCTGGGTGGAGTCGTACAGGGTGAGCCCGTCGTCTGACCAGATGGCCACCGTGGTGTGGGGCTCCATCGGGTTGTTGTGGTACATGGCGGTGGTGTACACTTGGTCCACCACCTGGGCGGCTGACGCCAGAGCCTGATCGACGTCACCCTGAGCGGTGTCGGCGGGGAAACCGGCGTTGAGCTGCTCGGGGGCGTAGAGGTCGTCGCGGTCGGCCCGCAGCTCGGCATCGTGCGGGCTTGGCTGGTAAGTGACGTCCACCAGGCTGGCGGCGTGCCTGGCGGTCTCGGAGCTCTCGACGATCACCCCACCGAGCAACTGGGCCCGAAAGTCCACCCGGTCGGATTGCAGGATGGCGAGCTCGGGATCGTCGGTCGATGCCACTCGGAGGGCGTTGTGGTGGGTGAGCACGGCCAGCACGCCCACCTCCGTCATGGCCGCACCAGTGTCGATGGAGGTGACCCGGCCAGCGGCAATGGTGGCCTGCAGTGGATAGAGGTACAGGGGCTCGGGGACGGGATGCTCGAACGCGTAGCGGGCCGAGCCGGTGACCTTGGCCGGGCCGTCCAAGCGGGTCAGGCTGGCGCCAATGGCATGGGTCTCCAGGCGCTCGGGAGCGGTCGCCGACTGGGCAGTTGTCGACTGGGCAGTTGTCGACTGGGCAGTTGTCGACTGAGCGGTCATGACGGGGCCCTCCTGGCCAGGTCCCGTAGAGTCGAGACCATTGTGTTGGCCGCCAGGCGCACCTTGAAGGCGTTGCCGGACAGCGGTCGGGCGTCGGCCAGCTCGGCCTCGGCTGCCCGGCGGAACGACTCATCGGTCGCCGGGGAACCCCGCAGAGCCTCCTCGGCCCGCCAGGCCCGCCAGGGCCGATGCGCCACTCCGCCGAGGGCCAGCCGGACGTCAGTGACGGCGCCGTCGCTGGATAGATCCAGGGCGGCAGCTACTGAGACCAGGGCGAAGGCGTATGACGCCCGGTCCCGGACCTTGCGGTAGTGGGAGCGCCTGGCCATCGGGAGCTCGGGTAGGTCCACCGCAGTGATCAGGTCTCCGGGCTCCAGGACGGTGTCCCGCCAGGGCTCCTCGCCGGGCAACCGGTTCAGCTCGGTGGCTGGGATGCCACGCTCGCCCCCGGGTCCGGTCACCCGGACGACGGCGTCCAGGGCGGCCAGGGCCACGGCCATGTCACTCGGATGGGTGGCCACACAGTGCTCGGAGGCTCCCAGGATCGCCTGGTAGCGGTTGTAACCTTCGATGGCCGGGCATCCAGAACCAGGTTCACGCTTGTTACATGGGGTGGTGACATCCTGGAAATACACGCAGCGGGTGCGTTGCAACAGGTTGCCCCCCGTGGTGGCCAGATTGCGCAGCTGGCCCGAGGCGCCCGAGAGCAGGGCCTCGGCGAGCACCGGGTAGTTGGCTCCTACGTCGGGATCGGCGGCCAGGTCGGCATTGCGCACCCCTGCCCCCACCCGCAACCCACCATCCGCCAGCGGCTCCACCCGGCGGAGGGGCAGGTGGTTGACGTCGACCAGCAGGTCGGGAGTGGAGACCCCCAACTTCATCAGGTCGACCAGATTGGTGCCCCCGCCCAGGAACATGCCCGCTGCACTCTGGCCCACCGTGGCGATGGCGGTGCCGACATCGGTTGCTCGCTCATAGCGAAACGGGTTCATGAGACGGCTGTGCCAGCTGCGGCCGTGCCAGCTTCATGATGGCCGGCACGATGTTGGCGTAGGCCCCGCAACGACACAGATTGCCGCTCATCCGCTCCCGGACCTCATCCTCGCTGAGAACGATCGGCCCAGTCAGATCCTCGGTCACCACGCTCGCCCATCCGGCCTCGACCTCGCTCAGCATCCCCACCGCCGAGCAGATCTGGCCGGGGGTGCAGTACCCGCACTGGAGGCCGTCGTGGTCAATGAACGCCAGCTGGAGGCGGTGGAGCACGTGTCCCTCAGCCAGGCCCTCGATGGTGAGTATCTCCTCGCCCTAGTGGGCCACGGCCAGGGCCAGGCAGCTGTTGGCCCGTCGGCCATCGATGAGGACGGTGCACGCGCCGCACTGGCCGTGGTCACACCCCTTCTTGGCTCCCGTGAGCCCGAGGTGCTCACGCAGAGCGTCGAGAATGGTGGTGCGGGTGTCGAGCCGGACCGGGTAGCCGGCTCCATTCACCCGCAGCGTGATTTCGACCTCCATTGAGCACTGCCTCCCCTTGCTGATCCTCTATCAGTGTTCCCATCAACGGTCCGGGCTACTCGCCCGAGGGTTGGCGGACGACGGACCTGGGCACGGTGAGGACATGTCCATTGTTCCCAACGCGGCTCCCAACCTGGCACTCAACAACGGCGTCGAGATTCCCCAGCTGGGCTTTGGCGTGTTCCAGGTGCCTGCCGAACAGGTCATCGACGCGGTGCGCACCGCACTGGACGCTGGCTACCGGCTGATCGACACCGCCGCCGCCTACGGCAACGAGGAAGGCGTCGGCCGGGCCATCGCCGACAGCGGGGTAGCCCGGGAGGACATCTTCGTCACCACCAAGGTATGGAACGACGATCACGGCTACGACAAGGCCCTGAAGGCATTCGACGCCAGCCGAGGTCGCCTGGGCCTGGATGTGCTGGACATGTACCTCATCCACTGGCCGACACCGGCCCGGGACAACTTCGCCCAGACGTGGGAGGCCCTGGAGAAGATCTACGAGGAAGGCGGGGCCAGGGTGGTGGGTGTCTGCAACTTCACCGTGGCCCACCTGCGCCAGCTGTTGGAGACGGCCAGCGTGGTACCGGCGGTCAACCAGATCGAGCTCCATCCCGGCTTTGCGCAGAGCGAGGTGCGGGACTTCCACGATCGGCATGGCATCGTGACCGAGGCGTGGAGCCCCATCGGTCAGGGCAAGGGCCTGCTGGATGATCCGGCGGTGACCAAGGTGGCAGACGCCCATGGCACCTCACCGGCCCAGGCGGTGCTGCGCTGGCACATCCAGCTGGGCAACGTAGTCATTCCCAAGTCAGTGACTCCCGATCGCATCCGGTCGAACATCGACGTGTTCGGCTTCGAACTCACCGAGGGGGAGATGGCCGCCCTGAGCGGGCTCACCATGTTCGGACGCCTCGGCCCCGATCCCGATCAGTTCAACGGATAGCGGGGTAGCGGTACGGGGCTCAGCGGGCCAGGGCGTCGAGGACGTCGCTGGCGGCGGTCTCTCGGTCCTCAGCTGGTAGTGCTCCCACCTCCGCCGGTTCCCCCACCGCCAGGGCAACGGCGGTGGATGCCGCCCGCAGCAGATCCCGCAGCTCGGGTGGGGGAGGGAAATACTCGTCCTCCAGGCCCACCTGGACCAGCTCGACTCCCGAGCGAGGGGCCAGCCGCTCGATCACCTGGCGCACCAGATCCTCGGGAGCCGATGCCCCGGCAGTGACGCCAACGGTCCCGGCCAGATCGTCAGGCAACTGGTCGGCATGGTTGACCCGGTAGACCTCGGTGCAGCCCTCGGCCCGGGCCACTTTCTCCAGGGCCACGGTGTTGGAGGAGTTGGCCGAGCCGATCACCACCACCGCGTCGCACCGTCCGGCTATGGCCTTGAGCGCAGCCTGGCGGTTGGTGGTGGCAAAGCACAGATCGCTTCGTCCCGGCACCCACAGATCCGGGAAGCGCTCCTTGGCCCGGCGCATGATCCCCGACCACTCGTCGTGGCTGAGGGTGGTCTGGGCCAGTAGGGCCACCGGCGTCTCGGGCTCGGCCATGGCGTCCACGTCCTGCTCGTGCTCCACCAGGCGGACCGCCCCCGGTGCCTCGGCCATCGTACCGATGGCCTCCTCGTGGCCGTCATGGCCCACATAGAGGACGGTGAACCCCTTCTTGGCCCGCACCTTCATCTCGTGGTGGACCTTGGTCACCAGCGGGCACACGGCGTCGACCACCACCCCGCCGTTGGCCCGGGCGGCGGCCACCACCTCAGGGGCCGAGCCGTGGGCGCTCAGCATGAGGGGAGCACCGGTAGGTACGTCAGCCACGTCATCCACGAACACCACTCCCAGCCGCCGAAAGCGCTCCACCACCGAGTGGTTGTGGACTATCTCGTGATAGCAGTAGACCGGCGGCTCGTAGATGCGCACCATCCAGGCCAGAGCCTTGATGGCCATCTCCACCCCGGCACAAAAGCCCCGGGGCTGGGCCAACAGCACCCGCTCGACGTCCACGAGCCCCAGGGTACCGGTCAGGTCGCGAACGGCCGGCCAACCCGCCGCTTGTCCAGTGGGTCCCGGCGCTTATCCTGGGAATATGGCACTACCTCGGGTGGTGGCCGTGGACGACGCTTCTCCAGCCGCCCGAGCTGGGCTCCAGGTGGGCGACGAGATCGTCTCCATCAACGGCGAGGCACCCCGCGACGTCATCCAATATCAGATGCTGGTGGACGAGGCCGACCTCGACCTGGACCTGCTCCGCGATGGTCTCGAGCTAAGCGTCACGGTGGCCAAGTCGGAGGGGGAGTCCTTGGGCCTGGAAGTCTCCTCCGCCCTGTTCGACCGGGTTCGGACGTGTGACAACCACTGCGAATTCTGCTTCATCCACCAGCTTCCCAAGGGGATGCGACGAAGCCTCTACGTCAAGGACGACGATTACCGGCTCTCGTTCCTGTATGGCAACTTCACCACCCTCACCCGGTTCACCGAGGCCGATCTGGAGCGGGTGGTGACCGAGCGGCTGAGCCCCCTGTTCGTCAGCATCCACGCCACAGATCCCGAGGTCAGGGCCCGCATGCTGCGCAACCGGCGAGGGGCCACGAGCCTTCGCTGGCTGAGGGCGCTGCTGGATCATGACATCGAGGTCCACGGCCAGGTGGTGGTGTGCCCGGGAGTCAATGACGGCGCCGTCCTGCACGACACCCTGGCCGGGGTGCTCGACCAGTACCCCGAGCTGGCCACTGCGGCGGTCGTCCCCCTGGGGGTGAGCCGGTGGTCCAAGGAGGCGGCCATGAGGCCGCACACGCCCGCAGAGGCGAGGGCAGTGCTGGACACGGTGGCCGAGTGGCAGGAGGCGTTCGTCGAGGCGCTGGGTCGCCGCCTGGTCTTTGCCGCCGACGAGTACCACCTGCTGGCCGACCGGCCCTTCCCCGAACTGGACGCCTACGAGGGCTTCCCTCAGCACGAGAACGGGATCGGTATGGTCCGGGCTTTCGCGGCTTCCTTCGGCGGCCGCGCCGAGGCGGCCATGGGTGTCCGCCCCGGCTTCTTCGCCTGGGTGGACGGCGCTCCGGCCCAGGGCTACCGGGCCAGCCGGGAAGACCTGGGCGGCAGTGGGCAGGGCGAGGAGCCGGCCCACGGATCACCGGCCACCAGGGTCGCCTGGCGAGCCCGACCGAGCGCGCCGGTGGGCATCGTGACCGGGACCTATGGAGCGGCCGTGCTGGCCCCCCTGGTGAGCGGCCTGGGACGGCCCGACGTGCGGGTGGTGACGGTGGACAACCAGTTCTTCGGGGGCAACATAGGGGTGGCCGGCCTGCTGGTGGGCGCCGATCTGGCCAGGGCCCTGGGCGGCGAGCCCGAGGGTCATCGGTACCTGCTCCCCGACGCCTGCCTGTCCGAGGGACGCTTCCTCGACGGCATGACCCCAGCCGAGCTGCCCCGGCCGGTGGAGGTGGTGCCGGCCGACGGCATGTCCCTTCGCCGGGCACTGGAGGGGCGGTGAGCAGGGGCGTGGCAGGCGCCGGCAACAGCACAGTGGCGGTGGTGGGGCGGCCCAATGTGGGCAAGTCGGCGCTGGTGAACCGCTTCGTGGGACGACGGGTGGCCATCGTGGAGGAGCACCCCGGCGTGACGAGGGACCGCAAGAGCCTCTCCGCCGAGTGGAACGACAAGGTGTTCACCGTGGTCGACACCGGTGGCTGGCTCGACACCGACGATCCCCTCGACCATCAGGTGAGTGCCCAGGCGGAGCGGGCGGTGGCCCAGGCTGACCTGGTCCTAATGGTGGTGGACTCGGCCGTCGGGATCACCGCGGAGGACGAGGCGGTGGCCCGGCTGCTGCGCCGGGAGAGCCATCGGGTGCTGTTGGTGGCCAACAAGGTCGACTCCGAGACCCGAGAGCCCGACGCCTGGACCTTCGCCCGGCTGGGCCTGGGCGATCCCTGGATGGTCAGCGCCCTCCACGGACGGGGCACCGGGGACCTGCTGGACGAGATGGTGGGGCGTCTGGCGGAGGCGGTCCCAGTGGAGGTGGGCGAGGGGCGTGGGCAGGAGGAGGCCCATTTAGAAGACACGACGTGTCCCGCGGTGGCGGTGGTGGGCCGACCCAACGTGGGCAAGTCCACCCTGTTCAACCGGCTGGTCGGGGAAGAGCGGGCCATCACGCACGACCGGCCGGGGACCACCCGGGACAGCGTGGACACCGTGGTCAGCACCGATCATGGTCTGCTGCGCTTCGTGGACACCGCCGGCATGCGCCGGGCGTCGAGGGTCGGGGAGGGCCCCGAGTACTACTCGGTCGTACGGGCCCTGCAGAGCATCGACCGGGCCGACATCGCCCTGCTGGTCATTGACGCCACCGAGGGCGTCACCCACCAGGATCAGCGGTTGGCCGAGCGGATCGACGCGGCCGGCAGCCCTGTGGTCATGGTCCTCAACAAGTGGGAGTGCCTGGGAACCGATGCCCGCCAGAGCGTTCTGGCCGAGGTGGAGGACCGCCTGGCCTTCCTCGGCTACGCACCGGTGGTCAAGGTCAGCGCCCTGACCGGCCTGGGCGTCCACAAGCTTCATCCCACCATCAACCTGGCCATCGAGGCCTACCATCGCCGCATACCCACCGCCGAGCTCAACCGGGTGATCCAGGCCGCCCAGGTCGCCCACTCGGCCCCCGGGGCTCGCATCCTCTACGCCACCCAGGGCGCCATCGACCCGCCCACCTTCACCCTGTTCGCCAACCATCGCCTCCATCCGACCTACCTGAGGTATGTCGAGCGGCGGCTCAGGGAGCATTTCGAATTCGGTCCCACGCCCCTCGAGCTGCGGGTGCGGAGCAGATCGAGCTCCTGAGAGGCTTCCGATCTTGCTGGTACTAGCCATCCCAGCTGGCCGGACCGGGTTAGGGTTCCGAGCGTGCAGGTGGAGCAGCCGGTCCTGGTGGTGGTGGCCCTGGCCTGCGGAGTAGCCGCCCTGGTCTGGGGCCGGTCCTGTCGACGCCTCAGCCGAGCCCGGCGGCGGGTCGAGCAGGATGTTCGAAGGGGCCGTACCACCAAGGATGCACTGGTACTGGCCGTTTCTGCCTACACCAAGGAGGCCCACACCACCCTGTTGTACGTGGTCCTGGCGGTCATCTCCCTCGCTACCGCCATCGCCGGGACGATGCTCATGGCTCTGCCGTTCCTACTCATCCTCGTGCCGGTGGCCGTTTCCATCCGCTACGGCCCCCGCTTCTTGTCCGCCTCCCGGCTGGCCGAGCGTCGCACCCTGCTGGAGCGGCGAGCCGAGGAGGTGCTGGCCCAGGAGGAACTGGCCCCCATGCGCTGGGCCGCCCGACTGGCTCCCGGCGGCCTGCCCGACATCGACGGCTTCGAGGTGGGCCAAGTGTACCAGCCCGGTACCGGCGCCATGGCCGGCGACTTCTATGACCTTTATCCCACTGCCATCAATCGCCTGACGGCGGTGATCGGTGATGTCACCGGTCACGGGATCGAGCCATCGATAACCGCTTTCCAGGTCAAGTACCTGCTGCGAGTGTTCCTGCGCCAGTACCGGGATCCCGGTCAGGCCATCGAGGAGCTCAACTTGATGCTGTCCTCGTCCAAGGGGCGCCCCGAGGAGCTGGTGTCATTGTGCGCAGTGGTGTTCGACCAGGTGGCCGGGACCCTGCGGTTTGCCTCGGCTGGCCATCCGCCGGCCTGGCTGTGGCATGACGGCCAGGTCGAGCCCCTTCGCTCCACCGGGCCCCTGCTGACCCTTGACCCCAAGGGCAGCTACACCAGCAGGGAGGTCCGCCTCGATCCAGGCGACCTGCTGTTGCTGTACACCGACGGGTTGACCGAGGCCCGGGCGGGGGAGGCCCTCTTTGGCGAGGAGCGGGTGGCCGCCATGCTGCGCCGGGATCCCGGTCAGGACGTGGGCACCTTGTGCAAGTCGCTGTTGGAGGCGGCCCAGGATTTCGCCTCCGAGCCGCTGGGCGACGACGTGGCCATCGTGGCCATTCGCAGGACCTGATGGGCTCGGCTGATGCCCATGTGACCCGGCCGTCGGCCAAGATCGAACCGATGGGCTCTGACTCGGCGGTTGAGCCGGTGTGGTGTGAGGAATGCGCCGCCTCCTACCCGCGTGAGGCACTCGGGGAGGACGGCACGTGCCCGGTATGCGGCCGGGTGATCGCGGGGGGGTCGTCCCGGGTCCCATGGCATTTTCGGCTGTTGGCGGGTGGGACCGTGGTCTACCTCGGCTACCGCCTCTACCAGGGCGTGGAGTGGGTGGCTCACCACATCTGAGCCTGCCGGGACGGCTGGCCCATCCTGGGGGCTGGCCAGCCGCTACCATGCGGGCAGACGGGCTGTGGCGCAGCTTGGTAGCGCGCTTGACTGGGGGTCAAGAGGTCCCGGGTTCAAATCCCGGCAGCCCGACGAGTAAGTGCAGGTAGGAGGGGGCGCGGCGTGGCCAAGCGGGGATTGCCAGCGGGGATGTATGCAGAAGGTATGGAGGAGTCACACTGGGGAGGTACCATGGGGCCGTGCGTCCGGTCGAGAAGGCAGAGCCGTCCCTACAGCGCCAGCGCGGGCGATGGGTGGTGCGCGTGTCGGGCTACGATCCGGCGACGGGCAGGCGCCGTGTCCGCCAGTTGGGCACCTTCGACACAAAGCGGGCGGCGGTCGCGCGCCTGCGGGCGCTGAGTGGGTCTGGGGCCGGTAGCGACGACGAGACGGTAGGCGCCTTCCTGGAGGCGGTGTGGCTACCTTCCAAGGAGGGCCGGGTGGAGGCGTCCACCTACGACCAGTACCGCTGGGCCGTCACGCGCCACATCGAGCCGCTGATCGGTGCGGTGCGCCTGCGGGACGTGACCCCCGAGATAGTCGACGACTGGGTGCGAGAGCTGTCGGTTCCCGCCCAGGCTGGTCCACCACGGCTGGGTGCAACGTCGTCCCGTCTGGTCCGCAAGGTGCTGTCGATGGCGTTGGAGGAGGCGGTGCAGAGGGGACGCCTCGTTCGCAATCCGGTGGTGCTTACGCAGCCTCCCCGGGCGGCCCGTCCTCCCGAGCGGATGGGCTGGACCCTTGACGAGGCCCGGTCCTTCCTGGACAGCTGCACCGGGCACCGCCTCCACGCCGCCTTTCACCTGTGCCTGGTTACCGGGCTTCGCCGCGGGGAGCTCCTCGCCTTGCGCTGGCGCGATGTCGACCTGAACCGGTGCGCGCTCTCGGTCGTCCAGCAGCTGGCCGTCGAGCGGGGGCGGCCGGTGATCAAGGGGCTCAAGACCGAGACGAGCGAGCGCATCGTGAGCTTCGGAGCGGCCACGGGGGCCCTGCTACGCCGGCATCGAGAGGTACAGGGAGCTGAGGCCTCCCTATGCGGTGAGGCGTGGCGGGACGCAGGGCTCGTCTTCACCACCGCGGCCGGCGGGCTGATCGACCCGAACAACTTCGCCCGCCTGATGGACGACCTGGTTGCCAAGGCAGGCCTGCCTCGGATCACCCCAAAGGGCCTTCGTCACACCGCTCAGTCGGTCGGGCGAGTAGTGGTCGGCGACGACAAGGTCATGCAGGAACGCCTGGGTCACGCCGACGTGGAGATCACCCTCAACACCTACACCCACGTCGTGTCCGACCAGCACCGGCGTGCGGGGCAGCGGATCGATCAGGTTTTTGCCGGGCCCCACCCGGCGTGAGCCCATACAGGGTCAGGACGGAGGCGCTGGCCGATGACGCCCTGGTCATCGTGCGGGGCGGCGAGCTCGATCCGGGCACGATCCGCAGCGATGCCGTGGCGGCCCATGCCCGCTTTGGCGCGTATGGCATCTCCGTCTTCGCCGCACCGGACGAGGCGTCGCTCGACCTTCTGGCTCGGGACCGCCTGGCGCAGTTCGACGTCCTGGTCCTCATGACTGCCGGCGCGATCCGACTGGCGGGGCTCACGCTCCTTCCGACCTTCCGGAGACCCCACTACACGATTGTGTTGGCCAGCCTTGACCGAGACATCGACCGGCTGCTCCGGTGCGAGAATGTCCGGAGGGCCAACCCTCATTACCTAAGGGAAAGGGACGAACCATGACGGTCGCCGTCGAGATTGAGATCGATTGGAACGAGGAGGACGACACCGGCCTCCCGTGGACCTTCGTGCACCGCGCCCGGACGCCCTCGAAGATCGTCCCCGGCGCGTACGTCGTCGCCGGCCGCGGGAAGGCGCTCGCCGTCGCGGAGGTGGTTGATATAGACGAGCAGGGCGTGGTCCATCTGCGGGCGCTTCCCGGCCCGTTGTCGGCGCACCAGGACTTGCTCTCCGCGTCCGCGTAAGCCGCACCAGGCTGTTTCGACGGATCGGAACGGCGGTCCGCGTCCAATCTGAGGTCGGTGCTCACGACCGAGCCTCCTCGGGGACCTCCAGGTCGTCGTAGGTGAGCACCTGGGCCTGCAGGAGTAGGTCCTCGATCTGATTGGCCAGGGAACGAAGCGATGTCCGCCAGTTGGACAGGTTGGCGAAGCTGTGGCGCACCAGGTTGGCCACCCGGGCGTCGGCTAGCTCCTGGATCTGGCGCTGTGCTGCGGTCAAGGGCAACGCCCCCAGGTGGTCCAGGAAGTCGCCCAGGCGAGTGGACAGCAGGCCAACCTGGGACCGGTCCCCGAAGACCAGGTCCACCATCTCGGTGATGGCCTTGCCAAACCGTCCCCCGTCGGGCACGGCCATGATTATCGGCGCCCCTTCTCCCGCGGCCGGGTCAGGGGGCATGAAGAACCAGGTGACGGGCAACTCAAAGGCCCGGGCGAAGGCCACGATCTCATCGGCGTCGAAGTTGCGGATGCGCTCGCCGGCCACCGAGCGCTCGGCAGCTGAGTAGTTGACCACCGACCAGCGAACCCCGAGGTAGGGCTCCAAGGCGGCGGTGGCCTCGGCCTGGGTCCAGCGCCGCTGGGCCCGGGCCAGGGCCAGGGCCAGGTTGTAGGCCACCACCTGGTTGGGGGAAAGCCCGAAGCACCCTGGGACCTCCTCGTCGGATACTCGGGGGGCGGTTGCCGCTTGCTCGGGGGATGATCCCTTGGTTGATCTCTTGATCATCCGGTCCTCCTGGTGTGCTGCTCAATATCTGGGTGTCAGCATAGCACCTGGCCTGTGACGGAGGATGTGTTATAGTGACAGCGCTGTCGTTTTGAGCCCTGCCGGGGCTCCGCTTGGTGCCAGCGCATGGCTGCCCCTGTTGTATTTCGCAGACGAAAGGGGTGGCCCCATGGCCCTCGATCAGTTCCCTGACTTCCTCACCGTGGAGGAGGCTGCCTCGGTGCTGCGCATCGGGCGCAGCCTCGCCTATCAGCTCGCCCGCCAGTGGCGGGTGACCGGCGGGCGAAGCGGCCTGCCCGTCATCGACCTTGGACATAAGCTGCGGGTGCCCCGGGCGGCCCTGGCCCGCATGATGGACGCCGGGAGCCCGGCCGGGAGCGACCGGTAAATAGGGCCGATGGAGCGGCCAGTCTTGCTTGGCTGTCAACACGCCCACCAATGGCAGGTCGCGGCCGAACGGAGCGAACCGCCGGTCATCCAGTTTGACCATGGGCCGCCGGTGTTCCCGGGCGGCCCTGCCTCGCATGATGGACCCGCCTGACCGATCCGGAGCTGGTTTGCGTAGTCAAACCGGCCAGCCCCTTCGCCAGTCCATGGCCAAAGAACGACGCCGGGTGACCCATCCCAGGAGTCCCTATCCAATGAGTCCCTCAGCCACCTGGCCCAGGCCGACCGGGTGCACCTGGGCGCCATGGTCCATGCCCGCCTGCAGATGACCAGGGACGCCGTGATGGGAGCCTTCCCGGCCGATCCCCGCCCGGCCCTGGCCGAGGCCAAGGCCGCCCTGTCCCAGGCACACCAGGCCAGGGCCGACCTGGAGGACGGCAGGGGCGCCCACCAGCACACCCAGGCCGGCCAGGCGGCACGCGAGCTGGCCCAGGCCACAGCTGCGCAGCGCGACGCCAAGTTCAGGGCCACCTGGGCCCAAGGCTGGCGGGGCAGGCGCCAGGTAGCCAGGGAGATCGCCTCCTCGGCCCAGGCAGAGGCCAAGGCCCGGGAACGCTGGGAGGCCCACGCAGGCCCGCAGGCCGCCCGCCTGGAAGCCGAGATAGCCCGGTGCCAGTCCGCCGTCGAGGACCTGGAGACCCGCCATGAACGCCGGGCCGCCGCCATTGCGACGAGCAACCACCGCTTCTACGACCTATGTCAGACCATCCGGGGCTTCAGAGATGGCCTCGAGGCCCATCGGGACCGCATGGACGGCGTGCAGCGCCCAGGCACCGGCCGCCAGGCCGTCCTGCGATCCAGGCTGTCTCGCGGACTGGAGCACGACCACCGATACGACATCCAGCCCGATCGCAGCGCCGGGCGCGGCCTTGGACGATAAGCCCGCGCCCCCAGGGCACGTTGCGCCACCGTCTAGTTGAGCGTGCCAGCGGCGTCAGCTCAGCCGACCACTGCACTACAGCCGTGGCTCAGGACGCGAATGCGGTAGGTGCGGTGCTCTCCTCTCCTCTCTGGCCGGCTGGGAACGAAGCAGTGGCGGCGGGCTAACCCAACCAAACGCAGCTGTCTACTGACGGCGCTACCGGGTTGCCACGGGGTTTCCGCTCCGCATCGGTAGCCAGTCTCACCGCGCTGTTCTCAGCTGGGCTGGTGGGCGCGTTCGTGGGGGGCGCCCAGGCGGCGGCGACAGGAGTACCACTCGGCACCGCTGACAGCTACGCCGTCTTGGCTGGCTCGGGCATCACCAACACCGGCATGACCACCATCGCCGGGGATGTCGGGTCGTCTCCGACTTCTTCTGAGACCGGGTTCGCGGCCTGTCCGGGCGCTAACTGCGTTGCCCTGACCGGAGCCAACCACACCAGTCCCAACCCCAATGACACGGCCACCCAGCAGGCGAAGGCGGCCCTGACGACCGCTTACAACGACGCTGCCGGGCAAAGCCCGACCTTGGTGCCCACCGAGTTGGCAGGCCAGACGCTGACTGCCGGGGTCTATGACTCAGCTTCTGGGACCTTTGGGATGACGGGAACGCTGGTTCTTGACGGCCAGAACAACCCGAACTCGGTCTTCATCTTCCAAACCGCCAGCACGCTGATCACCGCGGGCACCGGCAACGTCAGCCTGATCCGCGGTGCCCAGTCGTGCAACGTCTTCTGGAAGGTGGGCAGCGCTGCGACCCTGGGAGCAGGTTCTACCTTCCGGGGCACCATCCTGGCCCACGACAACATCTCTCTGGGCAATGGCGTGACCGTGGACGGTCGGCTGCTGGGCGGAGAGCAAGCAACGGGGGCCGGCGCGGTGACGTTGATCCACGACACCATCACCAAGCCGACTTGCGCGACGCCGGCGCCCAGTACCCCAGCCTTCACCGCTGATACTCCGCCCGCGGCGACCGTCGGCACTCCCTATTCCTATTCCTTCACCGCCTCGGGCTCCCCCGCCCCCACCTTCACGGTGGCCAGCGGCAGCCTGCCAGTCGGGCTGACCCTCGATAGCGCTACCGGGGTTCTCTCGGGCACTCCCAGTGCTGGCGGGACCTACACCTTCTCCATAACGGCCAGTAATGCGGCAGGCTCGGTCACCAGTGGACCCATCGCCATCACGGTGGGTTCGGGCCTCGCCACGGGCCCGACCACCACCACCCCTGCCTTGGGGGGCGGAGCCGGCGTCGGCGGCGGCAGTCAAGGCGGCGGAGCTGGTATCGGTGGAGGTGGCCAGAGTGGCCGGTCCAGCCTGGGTGGTGGCGGGACCGGTCTCGGTGGTGGCGGAACCGGCAGTGGTAGTAGCAGTGGCGTTGGTAGGTCCAGCTCGTCGCTACCTTTCACCGGCCTCAATGGCCTGTGGCTATCCGTCGCCGGCCTGATGTTTTTACTGATGGGGATCGCCCTTCTCCAATTCAGTCGGTGTAGCCCGGCCCTCGTTGCATCGTTCCGCAAGCAGTGGAGAGCCATCCGGAGCCGTAGCACCGACGACTGAACCGGCCATTCGGACTTCTACTTGGCCACCAGTGGGTACTCGACTTGGCCATCAGTGGGGTCTTTGCCACGGACACCAGTCAGGCCAATCAGGCAGGCCGGAGCTGCTCCCGGCACTTGTCGAGATGATCCCATGCATTGGGCCAACGTCGCCTGAAGGCGGTCTCGGTGACGTGTCGTTGCTGGGCGTAGTCGGTGTCGGCTGCGGTGGCCGACAAGGGCACCAACTGCTCGGCTCAGAGGTCCCCTTGGTGGTCATGTGTGACTCCGTAACCATACGTCGGTCCTGTGATCGTCGGCTTGGACCGACGACTGTTCATGTACCTACTGGGCGCCGAGGTGGCGGGACGAAACAGGGGCTTCAGTGGTGGCTCCGTAGGCCCGGCTGATCGGCAGCAGAGCAGGAGCGCCGTCGTGGCGGCCAGAGACAGGCCCTGCCAGTCGGTCATAACGGCTCAGCGAGGCACAAAGCGGCTGCTGGAAGACCTAAGTGATCCGGCAGCCAGTCGAGCGTCTCCCGCTTCTCGATCATCGGAGTTCGGGCCACTCCCGATCGTCGACCCGTCGACCCCTTGGCCCTTGATCCAGTAAGGGAAGTTGTCACCAAGCAGCCTGGAGGCAGTCGTTACAAGCGTTCAGCCCGGTAACCCGAAGGCTCGGGCGGGCGCCCGTAGGGCGAGCCGGTCCCGGCGAAGCCGGCGGCCGGCGGTCCCGCCCGAGACTCAGCCCCCTCCGCAAAGAGATCGAACGGCGGTCAACGCTGGATCAATTCGTGAAGCAGGCAGTCCCACTGCAGCATGGCTGCGGGTACACGCTCGCGCAGCACCCGGATCGAATGCTGCCAGCCGATGCGCTCGGCCACCACAGTGGCCGCCATGTCGGGGAACTCCCGTAGCAGCTCCAGGATCTCGGGCTCGACGGCGTCGACCACCGAGCCCTTTCTCTGACGCTCGTAGTTCGGCGGCCCTGAGGAGCGCAGCGCTACCCGCACGGTATTGCGGGCAACACCAAGTCGCCGGCAATGGCCTTGACGCCGATGCCCTCGACCCGATGGAGCCGACGGATCTCGGTCCAGTCATCCACTTGTTCACCCTTCCCTCTTCCTGGCTCGCATACGGCCAGAATCCAAGTTCCATCACCATCAGTGGTGGTCCCGGGCAGGGGGGGTCAGTTTTCGGGTGCCGATAGGGGGTCAGTTTTCACGTGCGGCTGACAGGCCGACGACGTGAAACGATCGGTGAGCTGGGTCTCCCAGGCGGAACGTGGGGAGATCATTGTCGGCGACAGTCGTGGCCCGGACGTTGAGGAGCAGACGGGGGTTGGCGCCCTAGGCTCCTATGCGGCACCTCCGAGGTATGCGGAGTGTATGTAAACGCTGGCGCACCATGGTTCCAGAGGTAACATCGTTCAGCACCGTTGGAACGCAAACGTGCTGCTCAATAGCATTATCCGGCATGAGGCGGCATGGCTCCCGGCACCGCTGAGCTGACTGGGGGTCAAGAGGTCCCGGGTTCAAATCCCGGCAGCCCGACGAAGTGAGTGCAGATCAGAGGGGGTGAGCCGGTCCGCAAGGGCCGGCCTTCTTAGCTTAGTGAAGTGCTGCCGGTGTGCCAGCGTTCTGGTGGGAGCAGGAGGCAGGACATGAAGGGACGCACGTACCAGCGGACGCCCCCGATCATCGGATGGCCGTAGCCGAGTAGGAGCATCGGGCGTGGGATCAGCTGCGTGCAGGGGCGGGTCCTGGCGCCTTGATCCATACGTCGCTGCGAGAACTCGTCTCACAGTGTCCGCGAGGGCCCCGGTCAAGTGCCGACGTAGGCCGCGAGATGCTCGCCGGTGAGGGTGGAGCGGGCGGCGACGAGGTCGGCTGGTGTGCCCTCGAAGACGATCCGGCCGCCGTCGTGGCCGGCGCCGGGGCCGAGATCGATGATCCAGTCGGCGTGCGCCATGACCGCCTGGTGGTGAGCGATGACGATGACCGACTTGCCGGAGTCGACGAGCCGGTCGAGCAGGCCGAGCAGCTGCTCGACGTCGGCCAGGTGCAGGCCGGTGGTGGGCTCGTCGAGGACGTAGACGCCGCCCTTCTCGGCCATGTGGGTGGCCAGCTTGAGCCGCTGCCGCTCGCCGCCGGACAGCGTAGTCAGCGGCTGGCCGAGGGTGAGGTAGCTGAGCCCGACGTCGGCGAGCCGGTCGAGGATGGCGTGCGCGGCCGGCGTGCGCGCCTCGCCGGGGCCGAAGAATTCCTTTGCTTCGGTCACCGACATGGCGAGCACCTCGCTGATGTCGCGACCGCCGAGGTGGTGGTCCAGCACCGATGCCTGGAACCGCTTCCCCTCGCACTCCTCGCAGGTAATGGCGACGCCCGCCATCATCGCCAGGTCGGTGAAGATGACACCGGCGCCGTTGCAGTTGGGGCAGGCGCCCTCGGAGTTGGCGCTGAACAGCGCCGGCTTCACGCCGTTCGCCTTGGCGAACGCCTTGCGGATCGGGTCGAGCAGTCCGGTGTACGTCGCCGGGTTGCTCCGTCGCGAGCCGCGGAACGCGCCCTGGTCGATCGACACCACACCCGCACCGGCGGCACGTGAACTGTTGACCAGCGACCCTTGCACGAGCGAGCTCTTGCCGGAGCCAGCGACGCCGGTGACGACGACAAGCACTCCGAGCGGGATGTCGACGTTGACGTCACGCAGGTTGTGTGCCGTCGCGCCGCGGATCTCCAGCGTGGCGGTGGGCGTCCGCACCGTCTCCTTGAAGGAGCCCCGGTCGTCGAGGTGCCGCCCGGTCAGCGTGTCGCCGGCCCGCAACCCGTCGACGGTGCCTTCGAACACCACCTCGCCACCAGCGGTGCCTGCGCCAGGGCCGAGGTCGACGACGTGGTCGGCGATCGCGATCGTCTCCGGCTTGTGCTCCACGACGAGCACCGTGTTGCCCTTGTCCCGCAGCCGCAGGAGCAGGTCGTTCATCCGCTGGATGTCATGGGGGTGCAGCCCGATCGTCGGCTCGTCGAACACGTAGGTGACGTCGGTGAGCGATGACCCGAGGTGGCGGATCATCTTGGTGCGCTGCGCCTCGCCGCCCGACAGCGTGCCCGACGGCCGGTCGAGTGAGAGGTAGCCCAGCCCGATCTCCACAAACGAGTCGAGAGTGTGTCCCAGCGAGGCCAGCAGCGGAGCAACTGACGGTTCACCCAGGGCCCGCACCCACCCGGCGAGATCGCTGATCTGCATCGCACACGCATCGGCGATGCTGATCCCCTTGATCTTCGACGATCGGGCGGCCTCGTTGAGCCGGGTGCCACCGCACTCGGGGCACGCGGTAAAGGTGACCGCCCGGTCCACGAACGCCCGAATGTGCGGCTGCATCGCCTCCTTGTCCTTGGAGAGCATCGACCTCTGGATCCGCGGGATCAGACCCTCGTAGGTCATGTTGATGCCCTCGATCTTCATCCTGGTCGGCTCGCGGTGCAGGAAGTCGTGCAGCTCCTTCTTGGTGTACTTGCGGATCGGCTTGTCTGGATCGAAGAAGCCCGACGAGCTGTAGAGCCGATAGTTCCAGCCACCCGCCTTGTAGCCGGGGATGGTGATCGCACCCTCGTTGAGCGACCTGGTTTCGTCGAAGAACTGGGTGGGGTCGATATCGGTAACCGAGCCCCGGCCTTCGCAGCGCGGACACATGCCGCCGGTGATGCTGAAGCTGCGACGCTCCCTCACGGTCTGTCCGGCGCGTTCTAGGGTGACCGCACCCGCTCCACTGATCGAGGCGACGTTGAAGGAGAATGCCTTGGGGGACCCGATGTGCGGCTGCCCGAGTCGGCTGAAGAGGATGCGCAGCATGGCGTTGGCGTCGGTGGCCGTGCCGACCGTGGAGCGGGCGTCACCACCCATCCGCTGCTGGTCGACGATGATCGCGGTCGTCAGCCCATCGAGCACGTCGACCTCGGGCCGCGCCAGCGTCGGCATGAAGCCCTGCACGAACGCGCTGTACGTCTCGTTGATCATCCGCTGCGACTCCGCGGCGATCGTGGCGAACACCAGCGAGCTCTTGCCCGAGCCGGAGACACCAGTGAACACTGTCAGCCGGCGCTTCGGGAGCTCGACGCTGACGTCCTTAAGGTTGTTCTCACGCGCTCCGTGCACCCGGATCAAATCGTGACTGTCGGCAACGTGCAGCGCAGGCGCCTGCGTGTGCGTCCTGGTGGCCATGCTCATCGTGTCTCCATCTGTTAGGTGGGCCGCCTTTGTGGTCTCCGTTGGCGTCGCCTGGCTCGATCTGGCCAGCTTCTGAGCAGTACGTCCGATTCTCCTTCGTGGGTTTGGCCCAGCCCCAGCCGAACGGTCCCGTGGTGGCAGCCAGGGTTCCTGCCGGTCGGGCCGTCCGTCGGCATGGCCATCAACAGCGCCTCGCCGTCCCAGTCGAAGGACAGCGGCCCAGGTGCGGCGCACCGTCCGCCGAGGCACTCGACACCCAGACATCGATTGCCGTGGGTGAGCCGATGCTCGGTGTCGCAAAGGCGCTGATCGCGAGAGCGAGGTCGGCACTCACCGGTCCTGGAGCAGCCCGAAAATGTTGCCGTCAGGGTCGATGACGGAGGCCACCAGGCGACCGCCACCGACGTCGTGCGCGGGTTCCTTCACGGTGGCACCCGCGGCGGTCACCTCGGTCAGCTTGGCCTCGAGATCCGCCACGTGCCAGTAGGCCACCGGCGAGGTCATGCCCTGAGGTCCACCGCCCGGCAACAGCCCGATGTGTTGACCGGCGGCCTCGAAGCCGACATAGTAGCACTCGTCGGTCTGCGGCGGTACGCCGAGCAGGGCGGCGTACACCGCCTTGGCCGTCGCCAGGTCGGATACGGGATGCAGCACGGTCTTGATTCCCTGGGTGGAAGAGCCGGTCATAGTCACTCCTAAAATCGTGGGTCATATCGACCCGGTGTGTCTCGTCAGCATTATGACGACAGCGAACCAGAGGATGTGACCGTGAGCGACCGGGACCTGCTCGCCCAACGCTTCGAGACCCACCGGGACCACCTCCTGGCGGTCGCGCTCCGGATGCTGGGGTCGAGCCACGAGGCCGACGACGCCGTCCAGGAGGCGTGGCTACGGCTCAGCCGCGCCGACGCCGACGCCGTGGCCAACCTCGGCGGCTGGCTGACCACCGTGGTGGCCCGGGTTTGCCTGGACATGCTGCGCGCCCGGGCCACGAAGCGGGAGGTCCCGCCCGACGCGGCCCCCGGCCCGGTGGCCGTGACCTCCCCCGAGGACGAGGCGCTGCTCGCCGACTCGATCGGCCGGGCGCTCCTGGTGGTGCTGGACACCTTGGCGCCGGCCGAACGGCTGGTGTTCGTGCTGCACGACATGTTCGCGGTCCCGTTCAAGGAGATCGCTCCCATCGTGGGTCGGACGCCAAGTCGCCGCCCGGCAGCTGGCCAGCCGAGCCCGGCGGCGGGTGCAGTCGGGCCCGGCTATCCCCGACGCGTCCGCCGCGACCCAGCGCGAGGTGGTCGCCGCGTTCCTCGCTGCCTCGCGCCAGGGCGACTTCGCTGGGCTGCTGCGGCTGCTGGACCCGCACGTGGTGCTGCGGGCCGACCCGATCGTGGTCGGGTTCGGGGCGGCGGCCGAAGTGCGCGGGCCTGACGGGGTGGCCCAGACGTTCGCCGGCCGGGCCCAAGCCGCCAGGCTCACCCTGGTCGACGGCCTGGCCGGAGCGGTGTGGTCGGTCGGCGGCCGGTCCCGGGTGGTGTTCCGCTTCACCGTGCGCGGCGGCCGGGTGGTCAGCATCGAACTGCTCGGGGACCCCGAGACCCTCGACGTCCTAGATCTGGAGCCGGTGCGGGAGCGAGCCTCAGCGGCTGCGCGCGGTCGGCAGAGCCTCGCTAATCGACCCCCGGTGCGCTGGCCTGTGACCGGGTACAAAGACGTCGTCAACCTTGACCTCCAGTTTGGGCCCCATGGGGAGGCGACCACAACATGCAGCACATCACCGGCTCCGGCCTCGCCATCCTGGCACCGCTGGTCCGGACGGCCGGGCGAGGCCGATTAGGAGCAATGGGACCCGGAGCAAGCGGCGCTCATGGCGCAGGAAGCTGATCGATGATTCGACGTGCGGCCGCATCTGGGTCTGCGGCGCACATTTCCAGTACTCCAACGACGTACCAGACCTTTCCGCCATCGGTTGGATCGATGTTGAGGATAGGACTCTCATAGTCCCAGACGTCACAGGACAGAGAGGCAGTCAATCTCGGTCGTCGTTCATCCAGGGCAGCCTGAACGAGACGGAGAACTTGGGCACAAATCTCGTCCCTGACAGCCCGCCGGGCGGGATCGCATTGGATGATCGCTGGCTCGGTGATGGTGTCACGCTCATACCGCTCCAGGAGCGGCAAAAGCGATTCGTCGGCGAGCCAGGTGGCGGCAGCGAACACCCACACATACTGGTCATCTTGAGCCAGTAGGTCGGCCACCAGAGGCAGAGCTCGACGATCGTGGCGACGGGCGAGACCACAGATGCCCTCCACCCGGACATCCTCATAGGAATCGCCGACACGCGCCCAGAGGGCGTCACGTATCTCAGGGCCGTCAATCTCCATCTGACGGCCGAGGCCGAAAGTTGCCCAGTTACGGACCTCGGGATCACGGTCAGCGGTGAGGCGCAGCAGCGCTTCGACGCCCTTGTCGTTCGGATGGTCAGCCATGGCTGAGGTCAGTGCATGCGCCGTCTGGAACCGGACGTTCGAGTCAGGGTGAGCGGCCAGGCCTATCAGGATGGGAATGGCGATCGGGTCGGACGCGAAATGCAGGGCGCCGGCTACCGACCACAGCACATCCGGATCGCTCTCCCGACCGGCCAGCTCGACCAGCGCGGCCGCCACCGCCCGGCGCGGTTCGTCGCTGCCGTTGAAGACCGTTCCGAGAAGATCGCAGCCCGTGGCTCGGATCACTGGATCGCCCGAGCCAAGCATCTCGAGGCCCGTATCGATGGCGGCCGCGCCGGCTTCAGCAGCCTTACGAAGGGGCACCCAGACGGCCTCGTACTCGTCTGCGGATCGCAAGAGGCGGGACGCCGTGACGGCCTCGTCGATCAGCTCAGGCAGTGGGGTGGTCATGGTTTCATAATGCACCTGCACCTGTCATATCCTTTGACCGTAGGCCTCTGCGATGCTGTTGAGTAGAAGGGGGTAGTCGCCAGGAGTTGGCTTGGCCGGCCGGGGCCAGTGAGTCGCGGCTTCCAGCGGCGGGCCGGCGCCGGTGGCACCTGGTTCTCGGGCCGTGCTTAGCTTAGAAGTCATACTCTTCGTCGGGAGTCATTTGCGGTGTAGTCATCGGTTCCTCCGCTACGGAATAGTAGGGACTCGAGCGGCCTGGTGACAGCCGATGGGTCGGCATCGCTGTCCGTGCTCTTGCTCGGAGCTGGAGGCGAGCAGGTCTTGCCCGGGCTGAGCCGGCGACGGGACAGGTCCACTGAGCACCTGGTGGGTCCCGACGCGCTAGCGTCCGAGCCAGCGATGCAAGGACGGGTTTACCAACCGACACCGGGGGAAGGCCAGCCGTGGTCGATCGCCTACCACTCGGCTGATTGGGTCAGTGGAGCGCGGCGACGGTTCTCCAGGAGCGGCTTCCCCACCCTCAAGGAGGCCGAGGCCGCGCTGGCCCGCGCTGAGGCAGATGCTGAGGCTGGCGTCGACGCCGTCCGACCCGCTCAACGCAGCGTGGCCGACTTCCTGCGAGACGAATGGTTGCCAACCGAGGCCAGCAAGGATCTCGACCCAGAGGTGCTCGAGCGGTACCGGTCGGCGGTCGAGCAGTGGATCGTGCCCCAAGTCGGGGCAGTGGAGCTGGCCCGGCTCACGCCCAAGACCATCCGCGGCCTCTACGACACCCTGCGAGTCTCGGGCGCGACCTGGGGGGCCGAGGACACGACCCAGGGGGGCGAGGGCGCTACGCAGGGTAGCGGGGACTCGCCGGGTGGCGAGGGCGCGGCCCAGGCCCCCGACCAATCGGCACCACCCAACGTCCAGCTCACGGCAGACGTGCTGCGCAGGGCACTGGGACACGCCGTGACCGAGGGGCTGATCCCGCGCAATCCGGCCACCGTGGTGGACCCGGACGCGCCAGCGGCTGGCGCGTCGGACCCGGCAGCGGCTGGCGGGTCGGAAGACACACCCAATCGGTAACTGCCGAGGGGGCCATCCGGACGATTCGTCCAGATGATCGACGTCATTTTGCCCGTGCTGGACGAGGCCGAGGCTCTGCCCGGGGTACTGGCCCGGATGCCCGACGGCTATCGCCCCCTGGTGGTGGACAACGGGTCCAATGACGGGTCCGGCGCCTTGGCCCGCTCCCTGGGGGCGAGGGTGGTCGACCAACCGGTTCGGGGGTTCGGCGCCGCCTGTTGGGCGGGGCTGGAGGCTGCCGAGACAGAGGTCGTCTGCTTCATGGACGCCGACGGGTCGCTGGATCCCGGCGAGCTACCAGCAGTGGCCAACCCGGTGGTCGAGAGACGTCTCGATCTGTGCCTCGGGTGGCGCCGGCTGGCGCCCGGGTCGATGCCCTGGCCGGCCCAGCTGGGCAACCGGGTGGTGGCGGCCGAGCTGCGCCGGCGTACGGGATTGAAACTGAGGGACCTCGGGCCCATGCGGGCAGCTCGCCGGGCCGAGCTCGTCGGGCTGCGCCTCAGCGACCGGCGCAGTGGATGGCCGCTGGAGATGGTGCTGGCGGCGGCCAACGCCCACTGGCGGATCGGCGAGGTGACAGTCGGCTACCAGCGGCGGTCCGGGGGTCGCTCAAAGGTCACCGGCACAGTCCGGGGCACCTTGCGAGCGTCCCGGGACATGGCCAGATTGCTGAGCGAACACGTAGCGGCCACGTGACGGCGGAACGGACGGCCACGACCGCACACGACCACACATGGCGGACCGGATGGGCCGCCGGCCCAGCAACCGAGGCAGGAATGCCACCCCCGGTCAGCCCAGCAGGTGGGCCAGTGGCCCGGTATGGAGCTGATCGAGGATCTCCTTGACGCTGGCGTAGACGTGGAGGGCACCCGCCCCGGCCAACTCGGACTGGCTGAAACCCCCACTCTCCACCGCGACGCATCCCAGGCCAGCTGATCTGGCCGCCTCGATGTCCCAAACGCTGTCACCCACCACCAAGGCCCGGGCCGGATCGATCGATCCAGCCCGGAGGGCAACCTGGAGGACATCGGGATCGGGCTTGGACGCCTCGACATCGTCGGCGGTGGTCTGGGCGTCGATGGCGTCGGTGGCGTCCAGCAGCTCGACCATGGCCTCCACCTCGTCTCCGGGAGACGAGGTGGCCAACACCACCACCACCTCCTGGCGGTGCAGGGCCCGCAGCAGCTCGACGGCCCCCGGAAAGACGCGGGCATCCCCCATCAGCTCCTGGTACCGGTCGGCTCGGCACTCGGTCGCCCGCGGGCTGTCGTGACCGAGTAGTCGGGGCACCAACTGGTCACCGCCCATGCCCACCAGGCGATGGATGGCGTTCATCGGCGCCCACTCACCGGCATCCTGCAGCGCTCTGGACCAGGCCAGGGTGTGCAGATAATTGGTGTCGACCAAGGTCCCGTCCAGGTCGAACAGCACTCCGGGGCGCCCGGTCATGGGCTGGTTGTGCCGGAGTCGGGTCCGTCACCAGGCCCCCGTCCCAAGGCCCGATCGCCAGGCTGGGCGGTGGGGGAGTCACCAGGACCGAGGAGCAGCTCCGACCCCGCTTCCAGGACGGGTGTCAGGCTGGTTGGCGATCCCGGATTGGCTCGCAGGACGGTGTCGGCATCGAGGATCCGGTAAGCATAGCCCTGCTCGGCCAGGAAACGCTGACGTCTGACCGCGAATTCCTGGTCGTTGGTGTCACGTGACACGACTGCGAAGAAGTGAGCCTGGCGGCCGTCAGCCTTGGGCCGCAGGATCCGGCCGAGCCGCTGAGCCTCCTCCTGGCGACTGCCAAAGGTGCCCGATACCTGCACGGCTACCGAGGCCTCGGGTAGGTCGATGGAGAAGTTGGCCACCTTGGACACGACCAGCACCGGCACCTCGCCTCGCCGGAACGCCTCGAAAAGGCGCTGACGCTCCTTCACCGGGGTCCGGCCCACCACCAGGGGTGCGCCCAGGGTGGCCGCCACCACCTCCAGCTGGTTGATGTACTGGCCAATCACCAGGGTGGGCTCGCCCCTGGCCAGCGCCGCTCGGCAGATGGCCTCCACCACCGCCAGCTTGGATCGGGCACAGGCACCCACCCGGTAGCGATCCTCGGCCTCGGCCACCGCGTAGGTCATTCGCTCCTCGTCGGTCAGGGTCACTCGGACCTCGGTGCACCGAGCCGGGGCGATCCAACCCTGGGCCTCGATGTCACGCCACGGCGCGTCGTAGCGCTTGGGGCCGATGAGGCTGAAGACGTCTCCCTCCCGGCCATCCTCCCGGACCAGGGTGGCAGTCAGGCCCAGGCGTCGTCGACTTTGTATGTCAGCAGTCATCCGAAACACCGGAGCGGGCAGCAGATGCACCTCGTCATAGACGACCAACCCCCAGTCCTCGGCTGAGAACAGCTCCATGTGGGGGTACAGACCGCCCCGGCGGGTGGTGAGGATCTGATAGGTGCTCACCGTGACCGGCCGGATCTCCTTGCGCAGACCGGAGTACTCGCCCACCTCCTCGTCGGTGAGGCTGGTCCGGGCCAGCAGCTCGGCCCGCCACTGGCGGGCGGCCACGGTGTTGGTCACCAGGATCAGAGTGCGAGCTCCGGTCCGGGCCATGGCGGCTGCTCCGACCAGCGTCTTGCCCGCTCCGCAGGGCAGCACCACCACCCCGCTGCCGGCAGCCATGAAGGCCTCGACCGCCTCCAGCTGGTACGGCCGGAGCTCGAAGCCACCGCCGCCGCCCTGGCGCAGGGCCATCGGATGGGCCGCTCCCTCGACGTAACCAGCACGGTCCTCGGCCGGCCAGCCCACCTTGAGCAGGGCCTGCTTGAGCCGGCCCCTGCCCTCCCGGGGGACCGAGACCACCTCAGCGTCGATCCTGGGACCGACCAGGGGAACGACTGCCTTGGCCCGCAGGATCTCCTCCAGCACCGGTTGATCGGTGGTGCGCAGGACGAGCCCATGGACCGGGTCCACCTCCAGCACCAGGCGCCCGTAACGGGCCATGACATCGGCTACGTCCACCAGCAGGGCCTGGGGGACCGGGTAGCGAGACCACCGCAACAAGGCGTCGACCACCTGCTCGGCATCGTGGCCGGCGGCCCGGGCGTTCCACAATCCCAGTGGGGTGAGCCGATAGGTGTGCACATGCTCGGGCGACCGCTCCAGCTCGGCAAACGGGGCGATGGCCGCCCGGCAGGCCGGCGCGTCGGGATGATCGACCTCCAGCAGCAGGGTTCGATCGGACTGGATGATCAGGGGACCTTCGCTCACAGCACACGCTCCTCCTCGGCCGGGGTCAGCGTCCTGGCCCACACCATGCGATCCAGCGGCACGGTCACATTGTCCCAACGGGGCAGGCACGCCACCGTGACGTCGTGGGACTCGACCATGAGCGGCGCGGCAGTCACCTGGCTGAGCTGGCCGGTCGAATTGATGTAGGCCATTCGCACCAGCCACTCCTTGTCACCGGCCTGGTCCAACAGGTCTGCTACGGCATGGGGCCCTCGGGCAATCTCGGTGGGCCTCTGTACGTCTGTCCCATCCCGGCGCCGGTCGCTGCCGCTGGAGACCGTCTCGTCGTCAGGCGTCCCCAACAGCCCGGCTCGGGCCAGCATGGCCCGGAAATGGTCCATCGCCTCCTGGTCGTACTCGTCGTCGATCTCACCGTCGTCCATCTCGTCGTCGGGGATGCTGGTTGGGGCCGAGGAACTGGTGCGGTTGTGAGCCGCCGGCGAGCCTGGGGCCGGTCGGGGGGCCTGGCGCAGGGTGGCCACCATGGCGGCGAGGTCAGGAGCAGGCACGGAGTCGAGAGAAGGCACGGAGTCGACAGAAGGCATTGGCACCTGATGCTCCGCCAGGCTCTCACCAGCAGGCGAGCCGGGTGTTCGAAGAGGCTCGGAGCGGACCAGCAGCAGTGAACCGTCGGACTGCTCCTGGGCCGGGAGGTAACCGGCCGCCCTCAGCGTCTCGGTCACGGTGGCCGGGTCGGCGTCGCTCACCAGGACGGTGGGAGCCAACTGGCGCAGGCCCAGGCGGCTGGTGCGGCGGGCTCGCAGGACCTCGGCCAGCAATGACGGATCTGCGGACCGCAGGTAACAGGTGGCCCAACCCACCCGCACCCGCCCGTGACGGCGAGCCAGGTCGGCCACCAGGTAGGCCAGTGGCTGGGGCACTCCCTTGGTGGCGTGGGCTTCCAGGAAGGCCATCACGTCCTGGGCGCTGCGCCCGGCGTCAAAGGCCCGGCGCAGTGACCCCTCGCTGAAGCGGCAGACGGTGGCTCCTCCGCTGGACTCGAGATCGGCCAAGAGGGCCAACTCCTGGCGAACCGGTGCCGCCAGCTCGCCGGTGGCCATCGCGGTCAGGTCGGCCTGGAGCAGCACCTGGCTGGTCACCGCCGGGGCCCACCGGGCCACCGCATCAGCCGCATCCGGGAGCTGTCCGGCGGTCACCAGTCGTCCCGGTCCGCTCAACGACCCGAGAGCGCAGAGCCCAAGGAGCTCCGCTTCTTCTCGTACCCACCCGATGAGCCGATCGGGCGTGGCCGGTCCTCCGCCCCACTGGCCTGGGGCGTCCCACCACGCCCGTTGGCGCAGTGACGAGGACTCCCCGGAGTGACCCTCCTCCACTTGGGCCAGGGTGTGGAGCACCACCAGGCGACGGGGCACGGCCTCTGGCTCGAAGCGCTCCAGCAGCGCCGGGATGGGCTTGTCGTCCACCCCGATGGCGCCGGCCAGGCTCAGGTGCAGGTCAGCGTCGAGCCAGGCACCCACCAGGGCAGACCAGCGGTCCGCCACGGACAGTGTCAACCATTCGTCATAGGCGGGCCGAGGCAGGGCGACGTCCGGCACCTGGCTGTCGCCCGGCCTGCCGGCCCGGGCCCGAGCCCCGCCCGGCCTCCCGGCCCGTCCATCGGGTTGGGCATCCGGCATCGACATGGAGCACGAGGCAACCAGACCAGCCACTGCGGCCAACTCGATCAGGCGGGCGGCCTCGACCTCACTGCGGCCGGTGGCCCTGGCTGCCCGGCGGACCTCTCGCACACCGATGCCGCCTGCCTTGAGCAGCTTGGGAGGAGTGTCGCCCCACTCGTCGAGGATGGCCGCGACATCGCCCACCAGGCGAAGGGCCTGCTCGGCGGCCGCCCTTTCCACCGCCTCGGTCTCGACCACCGACACCGCCAACTCCGGGGGCGCCAGTGCCGGCTCCGCAAAGGGGCGCCCCCCGCGCAGGCCCAGAGCAACCTCCCGCGGCATCACCAGGGTGTCCCAGCTGAGCGGGACCACCAGGCCGCGATTGGCCAGCCAGCCCAGTGAAGTTCGATCGGACAGGTGGTAGTTGCCGTAGGGCGAGTACTCCACGGGCGGCCCGACGGCCAGCCGGCGAGCCAGGTCGGCCGCCTCGGGGGGCGCCTCATGCAACCGGCGCTCGACCAGGCTCGAGTCCGAGAAGGCCCTGATGATGCCGGCCAACGCCTCCCCTTTGGAGATTCGGGCCTTGGGTGCCCGGGCCTGGGGCACCCGGCCCTTGACCGGCCGACCCGAGTTCGGCTGAGCCTGGCAGGCCTGCAAGTCGACGCCGAGCCGCTCGCCCAGGTTCAGGAGGGTGGCAACCGGCTGAGATTTGAGCACCGCCTCGGCTGGCGGCCCGAGGCCGGCTGGATAGCGCACCTGGGCCAGCACTGGCAACAGCCGCACCTGATCGCCCTGTCGGAACACCAAGGCCCTCTCCTCCAGCCTGGCCAGCGGTCCCTCCAGCTGATGGGCGTCGACCGACGATCCCAGCAGGTCGGCCAGCCGGTCAGTGGTGGTTGGTTGCTCCAAGAGGCACAGGGCCTCGATCAAGTGGCAGCAACCCAGGTCCAGGTGGGAGACGCACGCCTGCACACTGGGCCCCGACGCTGCCCGGGCGCTCAGCTGGGCCAGGTCGCCGGGAGCCGGCTGAGCCAGGTCGGGCCTGGATCTGAGCAGGCGAACCAGTCGATCGTCGTCCCACTCGGCCAGGGCATCGGCCACCGAGAACTCGAGCTTGGCCGACTTCGAGGATTGCCCCGCCTCGGCGCGGTCGGCTGCCTGGCTACCTGGCTCGGACCGGGCCATCAGCACCTCCAGGGTGAATCCACGGCGGGCTTGACCATCCGACCCTAGCGGGGTCGGTCCGCCAGGTGTGGGACTTGTGCTCAGGGGCGTCCCCTAGACTCTGGGCGTGTCCGCCAGGTTCGACCGAATCCTCACGGTCCCCAATGCCATCTCGGTGGGACGGCTGGGCTGCGTCCCGGTGTTCCTCTGGTTGCTCTTCAGGCGCCGTGACCGGGCCGCGGCGGCGTGGCTGCTGGCCGCCCTGGGCATTACCGACTGGGTGGACGGCTGGATCGCCCGTCGTTTCGACCAGGTCTCAGAGTTGGGCAAGGTCCTCGACCCGACCGCCGACCGCGTCCTGTTGGTAGTGGGAATTGCCGCCATCCTGGCCGACGGCTCCGCTCCGTTGTGGGTGGGGGAGGCGGTGATGGCCCGTGAGCTCCTGGTGGCCGGGACGGTTATCACCCTGGCTGGCCTGGGGGCGGACCGCATCGACGTCATCTGGGCCGGCAAGGCCGGGACCTTTGCGGTGATGATCGCCTTCCCGCTGTTCCTCATCGGCCACGCAGGTGTCTCCTGGCACCGTCAGGCCATCGCCGCGGCGTGGGTCTGGGCCCTGCCCGGCCTGGCCCTGTCCTGGTACTCGGTGGTCCGCTACATCCCGCTGGCCAAGAGCGCGCTGGCCAGCGGTCGGTTGCGGAGCGCCACATGAAGGCGGTGATCATGGCGGGAGGGGAGGGGACCCGCCTGCGGCCGCTCACCTCCAGGCAGCCCAAACCCATGATCCCCATCGTCAACCGGCCCATGATGGAGCACATCGTGCTCTTGCTCAAAGAGCACGGCTTCGACGACATCGTGGTGACGGTGGCCTTCCTGGCCAACGCCATACGGGCCTATTTTGGCGACGGTTCGGAGCTGGGGGTCAAGCTGTCCTACGCCACCGAGGACACTCCTCTGGGTACTGCCGGCTCGGTGCTCAATGCCGCCGACCAGCTGGATGAGCGCTTCCTGGTCATCTCCGGTGACGTGCTCACCGACATCGACCTGAGCGCTGTGTGGTCCTTCCACCAGGAGCGGGGGGCGATGGCCACCATAGCCCTGGCCGCCATGGAGGACCCGCTGGAGTTCGGCATCGTCATCACCGCCGAGGACGGCTCCATCGAGCGGTTCCTGGAGAAGCCCAACTGGGGACAGGTCTTCAGCGACACCGTCAATACCGGCATCTACGTGCTCGAGCCCGAGATTTTCGAGCACATCCCGGCTGGTCGCAGCGTGGACTTCTCCGGGGAGGTCTTCCCCGCCCTCCTGGCCGCCGGCAAGCCGCTGTATGGCTTCGTCGCCCAGGGCTACTGGGGAGACGTGGGCACGGTGGAGGGCTACAGCCGGGCCCACCTGGACGTCCTGGACTCCAAGGTGAAGGTGGCCATTCCCGGCTTTCGGGTGCGCAAGGATGTGTGGCTGGGCGAAGACGCCGAGGTGGACCCGTCGGCCCGGATCGAGGGACCGGTGCTGATCGGGGACCACTGCCGCATCGGTCCCGGCGCCCACCTGTCGCAGTACACCGTGCTGGGGGCCAACGTGCGGGTGGGGAGCAATTCCTTCCTGGAGCGGGCCATAGTCCACGACAACAGCTACCTGGGCACAGCGGTGCGCCTCCGGGGGGCGGTGGTCGGACGCTCCTGCGATCTGCGGCGGGGGGCAGCCTGCGAGGACGGTGTGGTGCTGGGCGACGAGTGCTTCGTCGGGGAGCACGCCCTCATCAACCCGGGCGTCAAGGTTTACCCGTCCAAGGAGGTGGAGGCCGGGGCGGTGGTCAACACCTCCATCGTGTGGGAGTCAAGGGGCGCTCGTCAGCTCTTCGGCCCCCTCGGCGTGGCCGGCCTGGCCAACGTGGACGTGACCCCCGAGCTGGTGGTGCGGGTGGCCATGGCCTACGCCACCACCCTGCCGAAGGGCTCCACGGTGACTGCCTCGCGCGATCCCAGCCGGGCCGCCCGGGTTCTCAAACGAGCGGTGGTGGTGGGCCTCAACGCCGCCGGGATCAACGTCGACGACCTGCAGGCGGCCACCGTCCCGGTCACCCGCTTCCAGGTCCGCAGTGGGTCGGGACAGGGGGGGATCACCGTCGGACTGGCCCCCGGAGATCCGCAGTCAGTGGTGATCCGCTTCCTCGACAAGTTCGGCATCGACCTGGACGAGGGGGCACAGCGCAAGATCGAGCGGTCGTTCGCCCGGGAGGACTTTCGCCGGGCCTTGGCCGGTGAGATCGGCGACATCGGCTTCCCGCCCCGGGCCTACGAGCAGTACACCGCAGCCATGATGGCCAGCATCGACCTGAGCGCGGTGCGTCGGGCCCGCTTCAAGGTGGTGCTGGATTACGCCTACGGACCGGCCAGCTTCGTGATGCCCAACGTGTTGGCCAAGCTGGGGGCCGAGGTGCTCACCGTCAATCCCTATGCCTCGACCTCCGAGGCCATCGGCTTCGAGCTGGGAAGCCATGCTGACCGGGTGGGGGAGCTGGTCAGAGCGTCTGGCGCCCACCTCGGGGCGGTCATCGACCCCGACGCCGAGCGCCTGTGCCTGGTGGACGACACCGGCCACGTGCTCACTGACGACGAGTCCCTGCTGGCCCTGCTGACCCTGGTGGTGGACACCACCGCCGACGCCACCGTGGCCCTGCCGGTGGCTGCCAGCCAGGCCGCCGAGACCATCTGCGCCAGCGCCGGGGCCCACATCGTTTGGACCAAGCTCTCGGCCGCCCACCTCATGGAGGTGGCGTCCCGGGACGGTGTCACCTTCGCCGCCAGCCGCGACGGTGGCTTCGTGTTCCCGGTGTTTTTGCCCGCCTACGATGCGGCCGCCACCCTGGTCAACCTGATGGCCCTCATGGCCGGCACCGGGTTGCGCCTGTCCAAGCTGGTGGCCCAGCTGCCCAAGGTCCACATTGCCCGCCAGGATGTCCCCACCCCCTGGGAGCACAAGGGGTTGGTGATGCGCACGCTGGTGGAGGCCATGTCCGACAAGGAGCTGACCCTGGTGGACGGGGTCAAGGTGATCGAGGACGACGGTTGGGCCCTGGTGCTCCCCGATCCGGTCGAGCCAGTCAGCCACGTCTGGGCGGAGGCCGCATCCGAGGCCGAGGCCGAGGCCCGGGTGACCGACTACGCCGACCGCCTGCGCCAGCTCTTGAGCTGATCCAGCGCGACACTCATTCGCGAAATAGGCCTCCTACCGCCCACGTCCTCCGGCCACTCTGGGATGACCGGTGTCACTCGGCTGACCGGTGTCAGTCCGCAAGGGGTCGGTAGAGCGAGGACCGCCCGGCGCTCCATGTCCCCAGGAGGTGGCGGGAGAAGCGCTCCTCGGTGGCCATGATGGCCCGCGCCCCGAAGGCAATGTCGCCCGAGATGGCCGGCTCGGCCCTGGCCAGCCCACCGGCGAGGATTTCTCGGGCCAGCACCTGGTGCACGGCGTCGGCGGTGACATGGATGTCGTAGAAGCGAGTGGCCTCAGGGCCCAGGCCCAGCCGGCGCAGTCCGTTGCCATAGGCGGTGTTGGGTCCCACCGAGGCCATCTCGAAGATGGCCAGGTGGCCCACCAGCGCTCCCCGCCAGCGCCGGTGCAGCCCCAGCAGCGAGATCAGGTTGACGGTGGTGAGCGTCACTGCCGGTATGTGCTCCAGGTAGGCCCCGTACTCGGCATCCAGGTCGAGGGCCAAGAGCGTCTCGGCGAACAGCGACGAGTGCATCTCGACCGGTTCGCCCCGGCCGTACTCGTCGCACTGGATGGCGACCAGGGCGGCCTTGGGCGGCCCGCTCAGGCGCGGCAGGGCCCAGCTGTGGGGATCAGCCTCCTTGAGCTGATAGGCCGAGCGGTGCACGGCGAACTCCCGGAACTGAGCGATGGTCCCCGTGCTTGCGAGGTAACCCGAGAGGGACGGGCCGCTTCCCAGTGCGAGGAGGTCATCCAGGTACTCCTCGACGTCGGCACACGGGGCGGGCGGCCCCACCTCGTCGAACAGGGCTTCGATGAAGCGATCTTCGAGCGAGCGGCGCACCGCCAGCAGTGAAGGCTCCCACTCCCAATTGACGTCGACGCCCGCCCATCCCCGGTAGTGCAGCTCGTAGCAGAGGTAGAGGGCCAGAGCGGCATCGTCCCCCAAGAGGGGATCATCGGTCGACGCCGGGCCTGGACCGAGGTGGTGGGGAGGGCGCCGCAGGGAGTCGAGCAGGAATGTGCTGACTTCGCCCCTTGGTCTGGGAAGGGAAGGCTCCGCGTCGACCAGCGACGGACGCGACGAACCGACGCTGGTGAGCGACATGGAGTGATCTTACCCAATGGGCCGGCCCCACTGCTCCCGCTCCAGCTCGACGGTTGGTGGGGACCCAAGGTCTGAGGTTAGATGGGTGATGCCCCTTGACTCCTCATCACCTGACGACTCCGGTGCCGCCGCTTACGGTGCCCGGATCGCCGACGACTACGACGCCATCTACGGCGGCCTGTTCGACACCGAGGGCGCGGTCGCTCGCCTGGCCGAGTTGGCTGGTCCAGGGCCCGTCGTGGAGCTCGGCGTGGGCACCGGCAGGGTGGCCATCCCGTTGGCCGAGCGGGGCTTCGAGGTTCACGGCATCGACGGCTCCGCCACCATGTTGGAGCTGCTGGCGGCCAAGCCAGGCGGCAGCCAGGTCCATGTGGCGTGTGGCGACTTCGGCTCGGCTGAAATGGTCGACGACTGCTCCCTGATCTTCATCCTGGTGAACACCATCTACGCCCTGGCCGATCAGGAGACCCAGATCCGCTGCTTTGCCAATGTCGCTCGTCACCTCGCCACTGGGGGCCGCTTCGTGATCGAGGCCTGGGTTCCCGACCTGCCGCGGGGAGACCAACCGCGGGTCCGACCCCGCCGACTGGCCGCCGGTCTGGCCGGCCTGGTGATCGAGCACAACGACCCAGTAGCCCAGACCCTGGCCACCACCCAGATCGTGCTGGCCGATGGCGCCAGAGTGAGGACCTTTCCCGTCGTGCACCGTTACGCCTGGCCGACCGAGCTCGATCTGATGGCTCGCCTGGCCGGCCTGTCACTGGAGCATCGGTGGAGCGATTGGCAGCGCACGCCGTTTGACGCTCGCAGCTGCGATCACGTCTCGATCTGGCGCAAGCCCTAGTCCGGTGGCACGGACCGAATCGGGTTCGCAGCCGCCTCAGAGCCCCCGAGAGTGGCCGGGGGACTCAGAGCGGAAGCGGCTCCTTTAGCGAGGCAATGACCCAGTCGGCTCCTCCCGCCCGGAGCTGGTCGGCGTCGAAGTTGTGGCTGGCCACACCCACACAGGCCATGTCCGCCGCGTGGGCCCCCTCCACGTCATGAGGAGTGTCGCCCACCACCATGCACTGGTTGGCGGCCAGGGGCTCTCCGTAGACCACGGCCGCCCGGCGCAGGGCGGTACGGGTTAGCTCGCCCCGGTCGGTGGAGTCCGAGCCGTAGCCCCCGAACGAGAAGTACCGGTTGAGCCTGGCCCGGTGCAGCTTGACGTGGGCCGCGGCCTCGACGTTCCCGGTTACCAGGCCCAGCAGGTATCCCCTCTCGATCAGCCCAGGCAGCAATTCCTCGACGCCATCCAGCACCCGGTAACCCTCGGACTCGGCCACCGCGGCATGCAGATAGTGCAGGCGTCGCTCCAACAGCTTGGTGAACTCGGCCCGGGTGGGCTCCCGGTGAAGGACGGCCTGGAAGGTCCGCCGGCCCACATCGGGGTCGGTCATGCCGGTGTCGGTGAACTCCCCGATGTCGGCCGGGATGCCGTACAGCTCGTCGAAGGCCAGGCGCCAAGAGGTGGCTCCCGCCCCCCCGGTGATGATGAGGGTCCCGTCGATGTCGAACAGGATGGCGATGTGCTCAGCTGGCATGGGCAGCCTCCCCGGTATCGTGCCGTGGCAGCCCGGCGCCCGGGCGTTGGCCTGTGCTCGGCAGGCTACGACCTCTTGAGGGCAGCCGCGAGCACCAGGAGCTTCTCGATCTGCTCATCCTGGGCTTCGAGATGGGCCTGGATCTCAAGCGTCGTGTGCAGGACCGCGTCGGCATCCTGGTACGTCGCCTCCGACCGCTTGTCGGCCGCCGCGCTCTGCACATTCTGGCCGACGATGATCACCGAGAGCAGGACCAGCTGGAGGAAGATGGTGGATACCCACAGCGTGTAGTGCGTCACGTTTCCCCCGAGGAGCCCGGGGAAGCCGGTGGTGGCAATGAGGGCAAAGGCATAGGCGCACCACATGGTGCCGACCACGCTGGTGATCCTCACCGCCAGTGCCGCGTTGAACCGGCCTAAGCGGCCGGTGGTGGGCAGTTGATCGGCGACCTTGATGGGTTGCTGGTGTCTGCGTGCTTCGATATGGGGATGCACGACGTGGGTGAAGATCTTGGACATGGGACAAGGATGGCACCACCCGGTCGAGCCTCACCCGAGCCCCAGGTGATCGCCACCCTGGTTGGCATATACCTGAGCCCACAGGCCACCGGCCTGCCCCGCTCCGTCGACTGGGCTCGTGGCGTGCCCGGTCGGGGGCTGGAGGGCGACCGTTACTTCGCCGGCAGGGGGACGTGGTCACACCAGCGGCGGCTGTGGAGCGACCTCACCCTCATCGAGTCCGAGGCGATCGAGGAGGCAGCCCTCCACGGGCTGGGCATCGACCCTGGCGAGGCCCGGCGCAACCTGGTCACCTCCGGTGCCCGCCTGGTGGACCTGATTGGCTGCCGGGTGCGAATTGGCGATGTCGAGATCGAGGGTGAGCGACCCTGTCATCCCTGCGGCCACCTTGACCGGCTCACCGGGCAGCCGGCCAAGGCCGCCCTGGCCGGTCGCGGCGGCCTGCGGGCCAGGATCTGCGCAGGGGGCATCTTGCGAGCCGGCGACCCTCTGGTCCTCCTGTGAGTGTCATGGCGGCTTCCCCGAGGGGCCAGGTCGTGCTATTCCGCCACGGGGAGACAGATTGGAGCCGGGCCGGTCTCCATACCGGGCGCACCGACATCGGTTTGAACGATGCCGGTCGGCGCCAGGCCATGGCGTTGCGCGAGCGCCTGGCCGGCCTGCGCTTCGCCAGAGTGCTCACCAGCCCTCTATCCCGGGCCACCGAGACCTGCGAGCTGGCCGGTCTGGCTGACCAGGCCGAGACGCTCGATGACCTCCAGGAGTGGGACTACGGAGCCTACGAGGGCCTGACCAGCCGCCAGGTACGGGCGGGGCGACCGCACTGGTCACTTTGGGCGGACGGGGTACCTGAGGGTGAGACGCTGGCCGAGGTCAGTGCCCGAGCGGATCGGGTCACAGCGCTGGTCCGGGGCGCCGGCGCTGCTCCTGCCGGCGATGTGGCGATGTTCGCCCACGGCCACCTGCTGCGAGTGCTGGCTGCTCGCTGGCTGGGTCTCGATCCAACTGCCGGCCGCTACCTGTCGCTGTACGCCGGGTCGCTCAGCACTTTGGGCTGGGAGCACGCCCAGCCGGTGGTGGTCACCTGGAACGACGTGGCTCACCTCATCCCCGGCCGGTCGGGGTTCAGGCCTCCGGGCTGACGGTTGACCGGCCGGCGAGGAGGTATGGCTACACCATCCAGATGGCTTCGGGGCCCACTCCAGGGTGCTGGGGTGGCCATCACCCGGTCGGCCAGGTGGTAGGCGATGGCCTCGTAGTTGACTCGCCAGCCCCGAAAATGGGGCCATGCCTCCTCGGGCCTCCGCTCCATGGCGAAGCCGCTGGCGCCCAGGCGGTCCAGTGCCTCGACGAACTCCTCGTAGGAGAGGCGGATGGGCTGATCCGGGTCGGGGTCGGGGTCGGGGTCCAGGTCCAGGGCGGCGGAGATGCTGCGCAGGCAGCTGAACCCCATGCGCAGGCACAGGCGGGCGTCCGAGGGAGCGGCCTGCGGGCTCACCGCCAGGTAGATGGCCGCCGAGTCGAGCACGGCCAGCAGGCTCACCACCCAGGAGTAGTAGGCCTTGGGTGAGCGAAAGTACAACAGCACCGGATAGGTCGTGTGGCTCTCGGAGACCTCCGCCGCCCAACGCTCCCAGTCGGCATAGAACGCCGGCAGCTTGTCCACGATCCCCACCAACTGGTGGCGGACCAGGATCTCCGGCCCCCAGGCCGGGACGCCGGCCCGGCTCTCCATCATGGTCACCAGGGCCTCCCTCCGGTTGAAGGCGCCGTACAGGGTGGGCAGGTAGCCGATCTGGAGGGCCACCACCCCCAACCCGGTGCCGGCCGCCAGATAGTCCACCACCGAGAGGCCGCCATGCCCACCGGCAAAGCCGAGGGTGAAGACCGAGGATCCCCCCTCCCGCAGGGCCTCACCGAAGGAGCTGGTGAACGGCCACAGCACCAGGGCGTAGCCGACGATGGCCCGTACCAGCCAGGAGGCCAGCAGCACCAGCAGGGCCAGGGGAGCGGCCCCCGACAGGAGCCGGTCCTTGCCCTCGAAGCTGGACGACCATCGACTGGCGGCCACGAATGCCCGCCACGTCAGGCGAATGGTCCGGGCCGACCGCCCCCGCCCGGGCGCCCGGGGAAGCACCAGGCTGCGAAACACGTCGGCCAGGGTGACCCCGATCACGACCAACCCCACGGTGAAACCGACCCATCGCACAACGGTCACTCAGATCCGACCGCCGTCAGGTCCTGACCGGGCTGGCTGCCCCCTGGGAGCGGGCGACCATGTCGGCCAGAGTGAAGGAGCTCAGATGGGTGCGCATGTGCTCGGCCATCTCGGACCATACCGCCAACAGGATGCACTGGCCCTCGTGGTCGCAGGCCCCGTCCTGGTGAGGCCGGCCGAAGTCGCCGGCCACGATAGGACCGTCGACCGCGCTGACGATCTCTGACAGGGTGATCTCCCGGGGCGGCCGGGCCAGCACGTAGCCTCCGCCCACGCCTCGCTTGGAACGGACCAGTCCGGCCCCTTTGAGGGCCAGCAGGATTTGCTCCAGGTAGGGCTGGGGCAGCCCGGTGCGCTCGGCAATGTCCCTCACTGACGTGGGTCCGGTCCCTCCGCCGTGAAGGGCCAGGGAGAGCAGTGCCCGGCTGGCGTAGTCACCCCTCGTCGAGACCTTCACGGCCCCATGGTACGGCCACACTGCTCCAGAGGAGCAACCGCGCCAGGCTCGGGGTCAACCGCGCCAGGCTCGGGGATAATCGCGTCAGCCTCGGGGGATACAGTCGTCGGGGTGCCCGCTGCCCTCACGGTCGATTACCCGACGCCAGTCCTCCCCGATTACGGGGGCGCCTGTTTGTCCGGGTTGATCCCTGCCCTGCTGGGACGCAACGACTCTGTGACGACCTGGTTGCCCGAGGCGGCCCGCACGGCCAGCCAGGTGGTCCTGCTGGTCCTGGACGGCCTGGGGTGGGACCAACTGACTGACCACTGGGCCCTGGCTCCCAACCTGGCGGCACTGAGCGGCGGTCCAATCACCTCGGTGACTCCCACCACCACTGCCACCGCCCTCACCTCCATCACCACTGGCCTGGTGCCGGCCGCCCACGGGGTGGTGGGCTACCGGGTCCGGGTGGTCGGGGACCAGGTGATGAACGTGCTCAAGTGGCGTACGGCGGCCGGAGATGCCAAGGAATCCGTCCCCCCGGCCGAGTTCCAGCCCAGGCACGCCTTTTGCGGTACCGGAGCGTCGGCAGTGACTCGCAGCGAGTTCGCCGAGACCGGCTTCACCATTGCCCATCTGGGCGGGGCCAAGCTGCGGGGCTGGAGAATGGCGTCCACTCTGGCCGTCGAGGTGGGACGGGCGCTGAGGGCCGGGGAGCCGCTGGTGTACGCCTATTACGACGGCATGGACAAGGTGGCCCACGAATGGGGATTGACCGAGCACTACGACGCTGAGCTGGTAGCCACCGATCGCCTGATCGGCGATGTCCTGGGCGCCCTGCCAGCGGGCGCCGCGCTGGTGGTCACCTCCGACCACGGCCAGGTGTCGGTGGGCGACGCCGCGGTAGTGGTCGATCCCGAGCTCATGGCGGACGTCCAGATGCTCTCCGGTGAGGGCAGATTTCGCTGGCTGCACGCCCGGCCCGGGGCACTGGACCGCCTGGTAGAGCGGGCCCGGGACGCCTATGAGGATGTGGCCTGGGTGGTCACACGCCAGACGATGGTGGCCGATGGTTGGTTCGGCGGTCCCCTCACGCCTGGCGTGGAGGAGCGGCTGGGCGACGTGGCCCTGGTGCCTCATGCGCCGATCGCCTTTGACGACCCGGCCGACACCGGCGAGATCCGCCTGATCAGCCGGCACGGCTCGTTGACTGCTGCCGAGATGCGCATCCCCTTGTTGGCCTGGCAGGCATGAGACCGCCCCAAACGGGGCAAGATGAGCAGATGACGTCAGACACATCCGATCACCGGGTCATCGTCGTGCCCCCCGCCGAGGGCGGAGAGGGCCAGGAGGTCGCCTCGGGGGAGTCCATCGAGCACCCGGCCAAGGTGCTGCGCATTGGCTCCATGACCAAGCAGCTGCTCGAAGAGGTACGCCAGGCTCCGCTGGACGAGGCCAGCCGGTCCAGGCTGCGGGAGATCTACGAGACCTCGGTCCGGGAGCTGACCAGCGGGCTCTCCCCCGATCTGGCGGCCGAGCTGGACCGGGTGGCCCTGCCCTTCGACAGTGCCACGCCCAGCGAGGCCGAGCTGAGAGTGGCTCAGGCACAGCTGGTGGGCTGGCTGGAAGGGCTGTTCCACGGCATCCAGGCCGCGCTGTTCTCTCAGCAGGCGAGTGCCCGCAACCAGCTCGAGGAGATGCGACGTCGAGGTCTGCCGGCAGGCGACGAGCAGGCCCGACCCGGCAACTACCTGTAGCCGTCCCGAATAAGTCCCACAAGGAGGAACTGATGTTCAAACAACTTATCGCCCGCGACATTGTCCTGGCCCCTCTGGTCACCCGCCCCGCTCGCATAGCCATGGCCCCCATCTTCATCGTCGGCGGGATGGACGCACTCATCGCCCCCGGGCCCAAGTCGGCCAAGGTGGAGGCGGCGGGCCTACCCCGGGCCACGCTGGCCACTCGGGCCAACGGCGCGGCCATGATGGTGGGGGGAGTGGCCCTGGCCGTCGGGCCCTGGCCGAGGCTGGCGGCCGCCGGCTTGATGGCCTCGCTGGTGCCCACCACCGCCGTGGGCCATGCCTTCTGGGCCGAGGACACCTCCCAGGGCCGCCAGGCTCAGCTCTTGCAGTTCTGCAAGAACCTGAGCATGTTGGGTGGCCTTCTCCTGGCTCTTCGCTGACCCGCCTCCCCCGAATCCCTGGCGAGAGCAACCGGACCGCCCGGCGGTGCGCCGCGGTGTAAGGTCCTAACCACACCTGTGGGATTCGTCCACAGGCTGTGGACGACTTCCGCAGTCTGTGGGCTCGGGCACGAGGGGAGAGCCGAGTGGGTGGCGCTACGGCCAAGGGTGCCAGCAACGGGCATGGCTCGTTTGCCCACCTGCACACTCATACCGAGTTCTCCATGCTCGACGGAGCGGCCCGGGTGACCGATGCGGTGGCCGCCGCGGTGGCCGACGGACAACCTGCCCTCGGCATTACCGACCACGGCAACATGTACGGGGTCCTCGACTTCTACAAGGAATGCCGGGCGCAGGGTGTCACCCCTGTCATCGGGATGGAGGCCTACATGGCCGCCGAGTCTCGTCATGAGCGGCCGACGCCTCGGGGCCGGGTGGACGACATGGGCGGCGAGGTCGAGGGTGGTCGCAAGCTCTGGTACCACCTGACCTTGTTGGCCGAGACCAACGAGGGGTACCGCAACCTGATGCGCCTGGCCAGCCTGGCCTACCTGGAGGGCTACCACCGCAAGCCACGCCTGGACTGGGAGCTGTTGGAGGCACACCACCAGGGCATCATCGCCACCACCGGCTGCCTGGGCGGTGTAGTCCCCCAGGCCCTGGTGCACGACGACCAACCGCGGGCCAAGTCCCTGGCTGGGCGCCTTCAGGACATCTTCGGTCCCGAGAACCTCTTCGTCGAGCTCCAGGACCACGGCTTGGCCGACCAGCGCCGGATCAACCCCCTCTTGGTGGGCATGGCCCGGGACCTGGGTGCTCCCCTGCTGGCCACCAATGACAGCCATTACACCCATCGCGCCGACCACGTGGCTCACGACGCCTTGCTGTGCGTCCAGACCGGCTCCACCATCGACGACCCCAGGCGCTTCAAGTTCGAGGGTGAGGAGCACTACCTCAAGACGGCGGACGAGATGCGGGCGCTGTTCGCCGAGGTCCCCGAGGCGTGTGACAACACTCTGTGGGTGGCCGAGCGGGCGGCGGTGGAGATCGAGCTGGGCAAGCCCAAGCTGCCCGAGTTCCCAGTGCCCGACGCCTTCCAGTCCGCCACCGGCTCCTATGAGGAGGCCGCGGCCGCCTATCTGCGCCACCTCACCCTGGAAGGAGCAAGCCAGCGCTATGGGCCCAAACCGACCACCGTGGTGAGAGAGCGCCTCGACTTCGAGCTGGGTGTCATCGCCGACATGGGATTCTCGGCCTACTTCCTCATTGTCTGGGATCTGATCCGCCACGCACGCCAATCGGGGATCCGGGTGGGGCCGGGCCGAGGATCGGCCGCCGGGTGCTGCGTGGCCTATTGCCTACGGATAGTGGACATCGATCCCATCCGCCACGATTTGCTCTTCGAGCGTTTCTTGAACCCCGGGCGGCTCCAGATGCCCGACATCGACATGGACTTCGACGAGCGCTACCGGGGCGAGATGATCCGCTATGCAACGGCGCGCTACGGCTGGGACCACGTGGCCCAGATCGTCACCTTCTCCACCATCAAGGCGCGGGCCGCGGTACGCGACGCGGCCCGCGTGCTGGGCTACCCGTACGGGCTGGGGGACCGCATAGCCAAGGCCATGCCACCCCTGGTCATGGGCCGCGACACGTCCCTGTCAGCCTGCTTCGAGGTGGCCGAGGGCTCCGAGGATGGCTACCGGGCGGCGTCTGATCTGCGGGCCATGTATGACACCGACCCCGAGGCCCACCGGGTGATCGACGTGGCTCGGGGACTGGAGGGCCTTCGCCGCCAGGACAGCATCCATGCCGCCGCGGTGGTCATCACCCAAGAGCCACTGATGGAGCACCTGCCCATCCAGCGCAAGCCCGAGTCAGGCATGGCTCCCGAGGACGCTCCCATCGTCACCCAGTACGAGATGCACGGGGTGGAGGAGCTGGGCCTGCTCAAGATGGACTTCCTGGGCCTGCGCAATCTGAGCGTCATCGAGCGAGCCCTCGACGTGATCCAGGCGACCACCGGTGAGCGGCCGGACATCGACTCCATCCCGCTCGACGACGAGAAGACCTTCGCCATGCTCAAACGGGGTGACTCGATGGGTGTGTTCCAGTTGGAGGGAAGGCCCATGAGGGCCACCATGCGCTCTCTCGCCCCGTCCTGCTTCGACGACGTGGCTGCCCTGGTCGCCCTCTACCGGCCCGGTCCCATGGCCGCCAACATGCACAACGAGTACCCCGAGCGCAAGAACGGGCGGCGTCCGGTCACCTACCTCCATCCCGACCTGGAGCCCTTGCTCGGCGACACCTATGGGCTGATGCTCTATCAGGAGTCGGTCATGCGGGTCGCCCAGCGCTTTGCCGGCTACAGCCTGGCCGAGGCCGACAACCTGCGAAAGGCATGTGGCAAGAAGAACCGGATCCTCATCGCCGCCGAGCGGGCCAAGTTCGTAGCCGGCTGCGACCACGCCGGCTACGGCACGGAGCTGGGCACCGTGCTCTTCGACATCATCGAGCCCTTTGCCGACTACGCCTTCAACAAGAGCCACTCCTACGGGTACGGCCTGGTCGCCTATCAGACTGCCTGGCTCAAGGCCAATCATCCGGTCGAGTACCTGGCCGCCCTGCTCACCAGCGTCAAGGACGACAAGGACAAGACGGCCGCCTACCTCTCCGAGTGCCGGGCCCTGGGCATCACCGTGCTGGTCCCCGACGCCAACCTGTCGGTCGCCGAGTTCACCGCCCGACCGGGAGAGGACGGGGAGGGCGCGTCCATCCCGTTCGGGTTGGCGACGGTGCGCAACGTGGGCGAGAGCCTGGTGCGCCTGATCGTGGCCGAGCGGGATGGGGGTGGCCCATTTCGCAGCTTCTGGGACTTTTGCGAGCGGGTCGACTATGGGGTGCTCAACAAGCGGACCATGGAATCCCTCATCAAGGCGGGCGCCTTTGACTCGTTGGGTCACCCCCGCTTGGGGCTGTGCCTGGTCCTCGATCAGGTGATCGACGCCACCGTGGCCCGCCGGCGCAAGAGTGACATGGGCATCATGAGCCTGTTCTCGTTCAGCGAGGATCCAGAGGGGGCAGGTGACGAGGGCGGGGCAAAGCCCAATTTCGACGACATACGAGTTCCCGTGCCCGAGGTGGAGTTCGACAAGGCTCAGTTGCTGGCCTTCGAGAAAGAGATGCTCGGCCTCTATGTGAGCGACCACCCGCTCCTCGGCGCCGGCGCCGCCCTGCGCCGGCACACCGAATGCTCGATAGCCGAGCTGCGGGAGGCGAGCCCCGGGGAGGGGAGGCGGGATGGCGAGGTGAGGGTGGTCGGTGGCGTGGTCACCGCCCTGACCCGCAAGCACACCAAGAAGGGCGATCTCATGGCCACCTTCACCCTGGAGGATCTGGAGAGCCAGATCGAGGTGTTCGTCTTTCCCCGGGTCATGCAGAGCTGCGGTGAGCTGCTGACCGATGACGCCATCGTGTGCGTGAAGGCCCGCCTTGACGCCCGGGAGGACCCTCCCAAGCTGGTGGCGCTGGATCTTACGCTACCTGACCTCACCGAACCCGGGAGCAAACCGCTGGGAGTGCGAATACCGCCGGGATGCACTGACTCGACGGTCGATCGGCTCAAGGCCATCCTGATGGCCCACCCCGGACCAACGCCGGTCGACCTGACGGTGGGGGACAAGGTCCTTCGCCTGCCGGTCGACATCAGCGTCGAGGCTCGGCCCGGACTGCTGGCGGAGTTGCGCGTCCTGCTCGGCCCCCAGGGCATCGTTCCCTGAGCGGTTTCTCTCAGGCGCTATCCTGGATGAACCATGACTCTGAAGGCAAGATGACGATCGAGGTCGATACCAAGGACTGCACGGCATTGAGCGACGCCGAGCTGGGAGAGATGGCCGACATCAGCGCTGAGGGGCCGGCCGGCTTCGATGTCGGGTTCCTGTCCAAGCAGCGTGAGGAGTGGGTGCTGGTCACCCAGTCCAGGGAGAGCGGTCGGCTGCACGGGTTCTTGTTCTCCACCCTCGAGCGCATCGGCGGGACGCCCGCCATGCTCGTCGGGTTGGCCTCGGTCAAGTCGACCGCTCGGCGGGGCCCCCATTTGCGGGCGCTGATGGGTGACCTTTACCGCCGGGCGGTGCTGGCCTTTCCGGACGAGGATGTGCTGGTGGGGACCAGGATGATCGACGCGGCCGGCTTCCAGGCGTTCCGGGGCCTGGAGGACATCGTCCCCAGCCCCGGGCACCGGGCCAGCGGGGAGGAGCGGGCGTGGGGCCGGCGCCTGGCCAAGCGCTTCGGCGCCGAGGGCCGCATCGACGACCGCACCTTCGTTCTGGCCGGTGACGGCCTGCGCGGCGGGGTGCTCGAGTTCCAGGCCCTCAAGCCCGAGAGCGTCCCGGTCGAGGTGGCTGGCCTGTTCTCAGCGCTCGACACCGCTCGCCACGACAGTCTGGTGACCTTCGGCTGGGCCATGGCCGAGGACCTGGCGACGGCCCACGTCGGTCGCTGAGCCAGCGGGCCGCTGAGTCGCTGAGTCGACGGGTCAGGGCCAGCCATGGGTGAGCATGCACCCGGCTCGGCACGGGCAACACCCCTGGGGCTGGTCCTCGGAGCAGGCGGGACGGTGGGACTGGCCTACCACGCGGGCGTGCTGCGGGCGCTCGAGCAGGAGGCGGGTGTGTCGCCCGGATCCGCCGAGCTGATTGTTGGTACCAGTGCCGGGGCGGTGGCGGCGGCCTACGTCCGTTGCGGCTGGTCGACCGCCGACCTCTGGGCCCATGCCCGGACCGGGCAGGGGGACCAACTGGCGGCGGCCGTCTCCTCGCCGCTCGATCTGGTGCGCAGGGGCCTCGGCTCGGCCTTTGTGATGGGCCGCAGCCTGATGCGAGTGCCGGCGCCCCCGGTCCCAGCCTGGTTGGGGCGGGTCTTCCCTGGTGGGATGTACCGGATGGACGACAGCTTCGGTCGGCTGAGGCGGGACCTGCCGGCGGCCTGGCCGTCTCAGCGGCTGTGGCTCTGCGCCCTCGACATAGTGAGTGGCCGTCGGGTGGTCCTGGGACGGGAGGGCAGCCCCGAGGTCCCCCCGGCCACTGCGGTCCTGGCGTCTTGTGCAATACCGGTCATCCTGGCGCCGGTCAGGCTGGGCCATCAGGTGCTGGTCGATGGGGGCATGCACTCCACCACCAACCTCGACCTGGCCGCCAAGGCCGGCTGTGGGCTGGTCATCGGGGTGGCGCCCATGACCTACGACCCGGCCAGTCATCCCAGTCAGCTCATTCGGGTGCTCAGGCGGGTGGCGTCGGGGACGCTGAACCACGAGGCAGCACGCGTCCGCAGCCAGGGGGCTGTGGTGCTGCTGATACGCCCCACCGCCGCCGAGCTGGCAGTCCACGGGATCAATCCCATGCGAGCCGACGGCCTGGACAAGGTGGCGGCGACGGCCTACGAGTCCACCGCCCGGGCCCTTTCGACCGATCCGTGGCGCCGTGCCCTGTCCCTGCTGGCGGCCTAACCGGGGCCGGGCGCTCGTCGGGACCGGGCGGCCTGAGTCGGCCGGGGCCGGGCGTTCGCCGGGGCCGGGCCCAACGGCCGGGGCGGCCGGGGCCGGCCCCAACGGCCGGAGCGGCCGGGGCCGGGCCCAACGGCCGGGGCCGGGGCCGCCTGTGGCCCTCAAACAACTCTCGTCCGAATAGTGGTTGCTATAGCCACCACTTTTCGGACGAGAGTTTCATCCTGCGGCCCGACTACCTACAGCCAGGGCGTCGGCTACGGTCCGAGCGACCCAGCTCGCTTCGCGGGTGACCTGGCGCCAGGTGAAGCGCATCACCCGCCAACCGCCAGCGGTCAGTTCGGCGTCACGCCGGCGATCCTCTTCGAAGGCCAGGAGTTGGCCGTGATGGCGTTGACCGTCGACCTCGATGACCAGTCCCTCCTCCGGGTACGCGAAGTCCACTCGCCCGGCCATGGAGTGACGACTGCCGGCGGCCAGTTGGCGCACTGGCGACGGCAGGGCCGCCGCTCGTAGCAGGGCGATGAAACGAGCCTCCAACTCGCTGGCGGGAGCGACGTAGCCTGAAAGCCGCTCGGCCAGAAGTCGCTGTAGGACGGCCCAACCAGGACGGCCCGGGGCGGCAAGCCTCTTCGCTACGGCTTCAACCGTCGGGAGGGTAACCAGGCGCATGGCCAGAGCATTGTCGAGGGCCCGCTCTACCTGCGCTTCGGGCAGGACTCCGGCCAGGTCGCACAGCGTGCGAGCCGGTCGGGTCAAGGGGATGGTGTGGCGCACGACGACATCGGCGCCGGGCAGCTCACACGGGTGATGTAAACGATCAACCGGACCGACGGGAGGCCGGCCAGTCGCTCGCCGTGGACGAGACAGCTCGACCCCGCCTTCGGCAAAGCCCGGAATGGCCCAAAGGGCGGCCGCGCTCCGGTGGGATGCCACTGCCCCTGGCCCATTGGCCAGAATTCCAATCATGAGTTCCTGCCGCCAGCCGATGGCTGTCCCGGGAAAGACATATGTTCGTGGTCCGGCGACCAACCACCGTCCACTGCTTGCCCGAGACCGCATCACCGCCCTGGAACCGCCGAGGGCCCGGACCTGAGCGAGCGTGAAGACGCCGTGCTGGGTCTGGGCCAGGCTCCCCAACCGTTGGTCGAACAGTTCGCCTCCCACCGCACCAGCCAAGCGCGCCGGTGTATCACCGAGAGCTCGCTACGGCTGGGGGAGGGCGCCGATGACTGCCTTGTAGCAGTGGCCGGTACGAGGGCCACCGATGGCGATCACCAGGTACTGGGTTCGAAAGCCCACCGCCGCCTCCAGGCTCTCCCCGCCCAGGCTGGAGCGACCGGTGGTCGCCGGTGCCGCTACCAAACGAGCGTCCTCCACCTCCAGCAGATGCACGGTCCCGCCCCACGAGAATCGAGCCATCACGGCTTCGTCACCCTGGCGGAGCAGCACCTGGGGGCCCGCCTCAGGACGGATGAGGGCCATCGAGGGCTGGGTACCGGTCATCGTCCAGTACGGCGCAGCTGGGCCCCGAAAGCCCAGCAGCGGGCGCTTGGCCTTGTCCGGCAGCACCAGGTCCCGCAGGTAGCGGCGGGCCCGGCGGCCCCCGAAGGAACCAACCCGGGTGGGGGGCCGGTCCAGGACCACCGCCTCGGGCCGGACCGGGTCGTCCCAGCGCCCGTCGTCGGCTGCCCGACCGGCCGAGACTATGTCGAAGGCGCTCAGTCCGAGTGTCTCGGCCTCCGGCCAGCGGGCTCGCACGAAGGCTCCCGAGCCCATGTCCACTGCTGCCCACTCGTCGGTCCCGGTGGCCAGGACCAGCAACCGCAGCTGCGACCCGGCCGAGCCGGTCTCCAGGCCCCAACCGTTCGCCGGGCTTAGGGCACGAGCTTGGGTCACTGCGGAGGTCACTTCGTCATTCTGCCTCGTCAGCCAGTCCAAGTGGGGGATTTGCTCTGTTTCGGGTCTGCCGGCCCTAGCATGATTGGGAGTGCCTACCCTCTCGGTCGAACCGGCTCGCAACCTGGCCAGGGCCCTCGCCTGGGGGCGCATCGCCCTGGGAGTCGGGGCCATGGTGGCGCCCGGCCTGCCGGGCTGGTTGTTCTCGGGGGTCGACGCCTGCCTCCCCACCAACCGAGCCCTGAGCCGGGCCATGGGTGGGCGCGACCTGGCCCTCGGACTCGGGGCTGTCCTGGCCATGATGCACGACGCTCCAGCCCGCGGCTGGATCGAGGCCGGCGCCCTGGCCGATGCCGCTGATGTCCTGGCCACCGTGCTGGCATGGCGTGAGCTGCCCCGCTGGGGGCGCCTGGCCATCGTCGTCCTGGCCAGCAGCGGGACCGCGGCAGGCGTGGTGGCGGCCCGGGCCATGGAGCCCCCAGCCACGGAGGCTCGCACCACGGGGGCTCGAACCACGGGGGCTCGGACCATGCCGCCCCCGGCTGCGTCCCACTGAGTGGGAGTGGGTGAGGTGGTCCGCCGGGTGGAGCGATATTTCGAAGAAGAGTGGGCCAGAGGCTGAGAGGATGACAGGGTGGCCAGTTTGCAGCTCTCCAAGTACCACGGACTGGGCAACGACTTCTTGGTCCTGGTCGACCTGGAGGACCGTCATCTCCTGGCGCCATCTGTGGTGCGTCACCTCTGTGATCGCCGCCGGGGAGTGGGCGCCGATGGGCTCATCCGGGCGGCGGCGGCCCGAGACGGGGCGGCCGTGGCCATGGAGCTTCACAACGCCGACGGCAGTCGGGCCGAGACCAGTGGCAACGGCCTGCGTTGCCTGGCCCAGGCTGTCCTGGAGGTCGGCGCGGTGGCCGGACCAGACTTCGTGGTCTGCACCCCAGCGGGGCCTCGACCGGTGAGCGTGGGCCCCGGCCAGAGTCCCGGCGAGGTCATCGTGCGGGTGGACATGGGGGTTCCCCAGGTTGGGCCAGATCAGTCTCAGCCAGGACGAGGGCGACGCCGGACGGTCGGAATGGGCAACCCTCACCTGGTCCTGATGGAGACGGCAACGGCTGGGGCGGAACTGGCCGAGTTGGGGCCCCGGATGCAGGCAGGCCATCCCGATGGGATCAACATCGAACTGGTGACCATGGGACCGGGGCCGGGCGAGCTCAGCATCCGGATCTGGGAGCGGGGGGTGGGGGAGACCCTGGCCTGCGGGACGGGCAGCGTGGCGGCGGCGGCCGCCGCCCGAGCCTGGGGCCTGGTGGGCGACCAACTGGTCGTGCACAATCCCGGCGGACCCCTGGACGTCGACCTCTCGGGGCCTACGGCGGTGCTCACCGGCCCGTCACAAAAGGTGGCGACCATTCGGGTGGATCTCTCGTGACCCGGCCCCGGCCGGTGGACGCTGCCGGCTCGGGCCGGCCGGACGCTGCCCGGCCCCGGTCGGTGGGCGGTGCCGGCTCGGGCCGGCCGGTGGACGCTGCCGGCCTCATCGACCGCAGCTTCCGGGAGCGCATCATCCTGGTGGGGATGGCGTTGCCGCCCACCGGGCTGGATCAGGCAGAGGCCAGCCTGGACGAGCTGAGCCTGCTGGTCGGCACCGCTGGGGCCGACGAGGCGGCCAGGGTGGTCCAGCGACGCAGCGCCCCTGACCCGGCCACCTACGTGGGCAAGGGCAAGGCCGACGAGCTCCACCAGCTCTCGGAGGCAGTTGACGCCGACACCGTCGTGTTCGACGACGACCTGACCCCGGCCCAGCAGCGCAACCTGGAGAAGATCCTGGGCCGCACGGCCATCGACCGCACGGCGGTGATCCTGGACATCTTTGCCCAGAATGCCAGGACCCAGGCAGGCATGGCTCAAGTCGAGCTGGCCCAATTGCGCTACCGACTGCCCCGGCTGCGGGGTCGGGGGCTGGCCCTCTCCCAGCAGGCCGGGCACATCGGCAGCCGGGGGCCAGGGGAATCCCAGCTGGAGGTGGATCGTCGTCGCCTGGTCCAGCGCATAGCGCGCCTGGAAGGCGAGCTGCGTCAGTTGACCCGGACCAGGCGCACCCAGCGCCGATTTCGCCGCCGGTCAGGGCTACGGTCGGTGTCACTGGTGGGCTACACCAATGCCGGCAAGTCGACCCTGCTCAATCGGCTGACCGATGCCGGCGTGCTGGTGGCCGACCGGCTGTTCGCCACCCTCGATCCCCGCACCCGTCGCCTGGAGCTGCCCGGCGGGGAGGCGGTGCTGTGCTCGGATACCGTCGGCTTCGTGCGCAAGCTGCCCCACCAGCTGGTGGAGGCCTTTCGCTCGACCCTCGAAGTGGTGGCCGAGTCGGACCTGGTGGTCCATGTGGTCGACGCCGCGGCTCCCGATCCGCAGGCCCAGATGGACGCGGTGAGGTCGGTGCTCAGCGAGATCGGCGCCTCTGAGGTGGCCGAGCTGGTGGCCTTCAACAAGGCCGATGCCACCCCCGAGGCAATGCGCCTGTCGGCTGCCCACCCCGGCTCGGTGGTCGTCTCGGCCAGCCAGGGACTGGGCATCGACGCCCTGCTCTCGGCCATGGGTGACCGCCTGCGAGCGCTGGACTGCGTGGTCGAGCTGCTGGTGCCCTTCGCCCGCGGCGACGTGGTGGCCGCTGTGCACCGGGAGGGTGGGGTACTGGTGGAAGCTCACGAGGAGGCGGGTACCAGGCTGAGGGCTCGGTTGGACGAGGCCGGAAAGGGAAGATTTCGGGAGTTCCTGGTGGCCGAGACTTGACCTTTCCGAGGGGCTTTCGGCCACCGACGTACCCCTACGAGCGTCTGGCCGGAGCCAAGCGGCTGGCCGAGGGCCACCAGGGTGGGATCGTCGACCTGTCCATCGGCACTCCCACCGACCCGCCGCCGCCGGCCGCGGTAGCTGCGCTGTCGACATCGGGGGCCGAGCGGGGCTACCCGGCGTCGGTGGGGAGTCGTCGCTACCGGGAAGCGGCCCGGGACTGGATGAGGCGGCGGATGGGCGCCGAGGTGCCCCTCGAGGCGGTGGCCGCCTGCGTGGGAACCAAGGAATTGGTGGCCTCGCTGCCCCACCTCCTGCGCCTGCGCCGGCCCGATCGGGACACGGTGCTCTACCCGTCGCTCTCCTATCCCACCTATGAGATGGGCGCGGTGCTGGCCGGCTGCCGCCCGGTGCCGGTGCCCCTCGACTCAGCCGGGAGGCTGGACCTGGCGGCAGTGGCCGAGGCCGATGCCGAGCGAGCGCTGCTCTTGTGGGCCAACTCGCCCGGCAACCCCGCCGGCCAGCTGGAGGACCTGGGGGCGGTTGCCGCCTGGGGACGGGCCCGAGGAGTGCCGGTGGCCAGCGACGAGTGCTATGCCGAGCTGACCTGGGACGGACCGCCCCGCAGCATCCTGGAGCATGGCCTGGACGGCGTGCTCGCCCTGCACTCGCTGTCCAAGCGGTCCAACCTGGCCGGGCTACGAGCCGGGTTCTACGCCGGCGACCCCGATCTGGTCACCTATCTGTCCGAGACCCGCAAGCACGCCGGCCTCATGGTCCCCGGCCCGGTCCAGGTGGCGGCGGCCATGGCCCTGGACGACGATAATCACGCCGAGGCGCAACGCCGGCGGTACCGAGAGCGCCTGGACCGCTTCCGGGCCATCCTGGCCGGCATCGGGGCGGACGTCGCTTTTCCAAAAGGAAGCCTCTACCTGTGGGCACCCGTTCCGCCCACTGGCATCCCTCCTGCCGCGCCCGGATCGGGCGCGGTGCCCTCCCGCTCCTCCGGGGCCGGGAGCGGACCGGCCTGGGTGTTCACCGAGTGGCTGGCGGCCGAGGGAGGAGCCCTGGTGAGCCCAGGGGACCTCTACGGCCCGGCGGGCGCCAGCCACGTGCGCATCGCCATGGTGGCGCCGCTCGACCGCCTGGACCTGGTCGCCCGCCGGTTGGGCACAGCCGGCTGAGGGCGGCCGTCGGTTGAGCCCTGGCACTAACGTCAGGCCATGACGTCGGGGGGCACGGCCAGTTCGGGGAGCACGGCCAGTCCGGGAGGCACGGCCAGTCCGGGGGGCACGGCCGGCCTGGAGGGGCGGATCACCGAGCTGTGGGAGCAGCGGGCAACCCTGGAGCCGGGCGACGGCGACGCACGAGATGCGGTGGTGGAGGCGGTCAGTCTCCTTGACACCGGGCAGGCTCGGGTGGCCGAGGTCGACTCGGCCAGCGGCGAGGTGAGGGTGTACGAGTGGCTCAAGCGGGCCATCTTGTTGCTGTTCCGGATCTCGGCCATGGAGACGATCGAGCTGGGGCCCTTCGAGTACGCCGACCGGGTGCCCCTCAAGCATGACTTCGCGGCCGGCGGCGTGCGGGTGGTGCCCGGGGCCTCGGCCCGGTGGGGCTCCTTCCTCGACCGGGGCGTGGTGCTCATGCCCAGCTATGTCAACATCGGCGCCCGGGTGGGGGCCAACTCCATGGTCGACACCTGGGCGACCGTCGGCTCCTGCGCCCAGATCGGGGCCAACGTGCACCTCTCCGGAGGGGTGGGGATCGGGGGGGTGCTGGAGCCAGCCCAGGCCGCCCCGGTGATCATCGGTGACGACGCCATGGTGGGCAGCCGGTGCATGGTGACCCAAGGGGCGCGGGTGGGTGCTGGTGCGGTGCTGGGCGAGGGGACGATCCTCAACCCCTCCATCCCCGTCATCGACGCCCAGACGGGCGAGGAGCTGAGCCGCGGCGTGGTTCCCCCCTGGTGCGTGGCTCTGACCGCCAACAGGAGGCGCCAGTACGCGGGCGGGGAGTTCTTCCTGCCGTGCGTCCTGGTGGTCAAGCGCCTGACCGAGGGCGAGCGCCACGACAAGGCGGCGTTGAACCAGGCCCTGCGAGAGCACGGCCTGGCCCCGTGAGCACCCCGCTGGCGGTCCCCGACCTGCTGTCCCGGACGGCCTCGCTGGTGGCCGTGCCCTCGGTCAGCCACCACGAGGCGGCACTTGCCGACCTGGTGTGGGCGGAGCTCTCGGGTCGGGCCCCCTGGCTGGAGCTGGAGCGGGTGGGGGACAACCTGGTGGCCCGCAGCCAGTTGGGAAGGGATCAGCGCATCGTGCTGGCCGGCCACCTCGACACGGTGCCGGCCAACCACAACTCGCAGGCCAGGGTGACAGACGGCGTCTGCTGGGGACTGGGGTCCACCGACATGAAGGGCGGGTTGGCCGTGCTGATGGAGCTGGCCCTGAGCCAGCCCACCCCGGCGGTGGACGTTACCTGGGTCTTCTACGCGTGTGAGGAGGTCGACCAGCGCTTCAACGGTCTGCGGGCGCTGGCGGACCAGCGACCGGATCTACTGGAGGGGGACGCGGCCGTGCTGTGCGAGCCGACCGGCGCTCGGGTGGAAGCCGGCTGCCAGGGCACCCTGCGACTGTCGGTGACCCTGACGGGAGAGCGGGCCCACACTGCTCGGGCGTGGATGGGAGTCAACGCCGTGCACCGCCTGGCGCCCCTGCTGGCCAGGGTGGCCTCTTACGAGGGACGCCGCCCGGTGTTGGACGGCTGCGAGTACCGGGAGGCGCTGCAGGCGGTGCGGATCGAGGGTGGAGTGGCCAACAACGTGGTCCCGGATCAGGCCCGGGTGGTGATCAACCACCGCTTTGCCCCTGACCGGAGCGTGGCCGAGGCGGTCGCCCACGTCGAGACGGTGATGGGTGACTCACTGGACCGGGAGGTCGGAGACTGCGTCGAGGTGGAGGATGCCGCCGCCCCGGCCCCGCCCGGACTGCAACATCCCCTGCTGGCTGGCCTGCTGGGGGCGACGGGTCACCCGGCCCGGGCCAAGTTGGGCTGGACCGACGTGTCCTTCTTCGCCGGCCGGGGCACGCCGGCTGTCAACTTTGGACCGGGTGACCCAACGCTGGCCCATACCGCCGGCGAGCACGTGAGCCGGGACGAGCTGACGGCCGTCTACTCCGCCCTCTCCCAGTTGATCAGCCCAGGGTGAGGTGAGCCCGTTTGGCCCGGTCGCCAGCGGGTACATCGAAGGGGCGACTCCAACGGCCACAAGAAAGGGAGATACAAACCATGGGAGTAGATCCAGGGACTGACGCTTCAACGGAAGAGCTGGCTGAGCGCTTCGACAAGGTCCATGAGCACACTTCGCACGGTGAGCATGAGGGAGAGCCCGATCCGGCTACCGGCGCAAATTATGACAAGGACGCAGACAGTCGGGGAGGCCATGTGGACCACGACCAGGACTCAAATGCGGACGAACCAATAGACCGCTGAGCTGACGGCGCGATGGATCTGAGACGGGCATACGTCTGAGACGAGCGCTGCCAAGTCCTGACACAAAGAAAGAAGCCAGCGAGACGCCTTACCTTCGGGTAGGGCGTTTCGTTGATTAAGGGCCGCGGAACGGCGAGCCGAACGGCCGGCAATGGGTAGAGGAAGGCTGTGACTCTCCATCGGGCCTTGGGCGAGCGGATGGCGGTACCGGCGCGGTTCCTTGTCCTGATGAGTGCCAGTCTGGGAATTGTGGGCGTGGCCGGGCACTTCCTGGGCTGGCCCCTCATGGCCAGCACCCTGGGGCCTACGGGCTATGTCTTCGCCTCTCATCCGGGCAGCGAGGAGGCCAAGCGCCGTAATGCCGTGGTCGGCCATGGCATCGCCTTGGCGGTGGGACTGTTCTGCTTGGCCGTCTTTGGCCTGTGGCACCACCCGTCCATCGCCCAGCAGGGCCACTTGGTACTGACCCAGGTGGGAGCGGCCGCCCTGGCCGGCGCCCTCACCATTGCCCTGCTGGAGGTGGTGGGCGCCCATCACGCCCCAGCCGGCGCTACCGCACTGCTGGTTGCTACCGGGCTGGCCAAGCCCGGCCCCCCACTGTACGGCCTGGTATTGGGGCTGGCGTTTCTGATAGTCGTCGGCCCTGAGCTGAGCCGCCGGTTCCCGCTGGCGCGCCGCCAGACCGAGGACTCAGCCTGATCGATCTGGTCGCCCGGGAGTGCCGCTCAGCCAGGGGCAGTCAGGACTTGAGGTTGGGCGCCAGCGGTGGTCCCGCTAGCGCCGGTCCCAGAGCCATTTGAGGGTAAGGAATTCGACGATCTTCTTGAGCACGGTGGCCTCCTTTGCGAACGGGCGGCCAGCATACGCACAACTCAACCGCTCGGCCAGTGGCGTGACGGATTGGGTCCCCGGTGGCCCGGAGCTGGGCTTGTCACCGATGGGCGTGTCGGGGACCGCCGTCCATCTATTCGTCTCCGGGCCAGCTACCGACAAGTTTGCGGTACCCTGCGGCCCCCCATCGCTCGACCACCGCCTTGACAGCACCGAACACCGCGCCTTGTACCGCCGCCGACACCAGGACCACGCGCCATCCTCGCTGGGCGTCGGTGGCCTTGGGTGCTTCTTCTTCGTGGGCCACCATCTTCCAGACCGGCCGGAACAGCGCGCTGGCGACCACGCCACCCACCGCGCTGGATGCCAGGCCCAGCGCCTTGTCCACCAGCTTGGCCATCTTGCGTGAGTCCTCAGCCATGCAAAGTCCTCCTCTCACTTTCACTGCCCGCTCGGGCACTGGAGAACGTACCCTGCCTCACCTGCCATGGGGCCAGGCCTTCAGAGGCGACGCAGGACGGTGACCACCTTGCCGTAGACGGTGACGTCGGCCGGGTCCAACACCATGGGCGCCAGGCGTGAGTTGGCCGGGCTGAGCACCACCTTGGCTCCGCGGCGGCCCCAGGTCTTGACCGTGCCCTCCTCGCCCGGGATCCCGGCCACCACCACGTCACCCTTGTCCACCTCGGGCTGCTGGCGGACCACCACGTAGTCGCCGTCGAGGATCCCGGCCTCCACCATGGACTCGCCTCGCACCCGCAGCATGAACAGCTGGCCCGAGCCGGTGAAGTCCTCGGGAAGGGGCAGGACCTCCTCCAGGTTCTCCTGGGCCAAGACGTCGGTGCCAGCGGCCACGTCGCCCACCAGGGGGACGTGGCGTACGGGCCGGCTGGCCAGGGCCGCGCCGGAGGAGGCCTCGTAGCGCACCTCGATGGCACGGGGCTTGGTCGGATCCCGGCGCAGGTAGCCCTGGCGCTGCAGGATGCCCAGGTGGTTGTGGACGGTTGACGACGATGCCAGGCCCACCGCCTCGCCGATCTCTCGTACTGACGGCGGGTAGCCGCGCTCCCGCAGCTGGGCGGCGATGAAGTCCAGGATCTCCCGTCGCTTGGCGGTGAGCACACTGGTACCTGCCTCGCCCCACTCCGCCTGGCCAGCTTCGTCGTTTGTCACCGTGCTGCTACCTCCCATGGCGCCACCACCCATGACCGCACCTCCCAGTCGTCGATACCCAACCCTAGCAACGCTTCTGGGTTGACAGCAAACACCCGTTCGTGGTTCCATAGAGTCTGATCGAACGCTCGTTCGTCAGTGATCTACCGGCCGGGTGGCCGGGCCGAGATGGAGGTGGTCGTGATGGAGGTGGTCGTGATGGAGGTGGTCGTGATGGCAATGACCGACGTGACGATGCCAACAGCTACCCCTTGGGCGCCCACCCCCGATGCGCCCGCTCCTGGGCCATCTCACCCAGCCATCCTTCGACGGCGTCGGATGGCTGCTGGGGTGCTGGTGGTGGTCCTGCTGGTGACCCTGCGGGCGGTGCTCGGCCTGCTCGGGGGCGGATCCCTCACCGCCCCCGAGCGGGCCTCGGCGGCTTCGGTGATCCCGGCCGGCCAGAGCACCTACGTGGTGCGGGCGGGCGACACCCTGTGGTCCATCGCCAACCGCCTGCACCCCGGCGAGGATCCTCGGCCGGTGGTCGACCATCTGGCCTCCGAGGCCGGGGGGACCAACGTGGAGATCGGCCAGCGGATCCGCGTTCCCGGGCGACCCTGAGTCAACCGATGGCTCGATCGGCGCCCGAAGTAGGATGGGCGAGATGCGAGTTGGGGTACTCACCGGCGGAGGTGACTGTCCGGGACTGAACGCTGTCATCCGGGCCGTGGTCCGCAAGGGCCAGGTCTCCTACGGTGACGAGCTGGTGGGCTTCGCCGACGGGTGGCGGGGAGTGATGGAGGGCGTCGTCCTGCCTCTCGACATCGAGCACTGCCGGGGCATCCTGCCCCGGGGAGGGACCATCCTCGGGACTTCCAGGACGAACCCGTTCAAGACCACCGGCGGGGTGGAGGCTGCCCTGTCCAACCTGGCCGAGCACCGCATCGAGGCGCTGGTGGCCATAGGTGGCGAGGACACACTGGGAGTGGCCCACCGCCTGGGCGAGCGAGGGGTTGCGGTGGTCGGGGTGCCCAAGACCATCGACAACGACCTGTCGGCCACCGAGGTGACCTTCGGCTTCCATACCGCCGTGCAGATTGCCACCGACGCCATCGACCGGCTCCACACCACCGCCGAGTCCCACGACCGGGTCATCGTGTGCGAGGTCATGGGTCGCCACGCCGGCTGGATCGCCACCTACGCCGGCATCGCTGGGGGAGCGGCCGAGATCCTGGTACCGGAGGAGCCATTCGACATCGAGGTGGTGTGCGACAGCTTGAAGCGCCGCCACCAGGCCGGCCGCTTCGCCTCCATCGTGGTGGTGGCCGAGGGAGCCAAGCCCCGGGAGGGCACCCTGTCAGTTCGCTCCGGCGAGCTGGACCAGTTCGGGCACGAGCGTTTGGGAGGGATCGGCAGCCTGCTGGCCGCCGAGATCGAGAACCGCACCGGCTTCGAGTCGAGGGTGACCATCCTCGGCCACATCCAGCGGGGGGGCACCCCGACGGCCTACGACCGGGTGCTGGCTACCCGGTTCGGGGTGGCGGCCATCGAGGCGGTCCACGACGGTGAGCTCGACACCATGGTGGCCCTACGGGCCGACCACATCGTGCGAGTGCCCCTGGCGGAGGCGGTGAGCACCCTCAAGACGGTCGACCCGGTCCTGGTGCATGACGTCGCCGAGGTCTTCTTCGCCTGAGGGCCAGGCCGGGGCGGCAGAGGGCGGAGGCCGCTTGCGGTCAGCCAGCGCAAGGCTCCTCGGCCAGGAGTAGTCGGAGGGCCTCGACCAGCTGGACTGGCCCGGCCATGGTCATCGACCGCGACGGTGGCCCCCCGTGGAGGTCGCCAACCCACGCCCCGGCCTCGGCCGCCACCAGGGCGCCCCCGGCCCAGTCCCAGTGGTGCAGTCCGGCCTCCCAGAAGGCGTCCAGGCGGCCGGCCGCCACCCAGCACAGATCGAGGGCAGCCGCGCCGAGGCGGCGGATGTCGCGCACCAGGGGGAGGATGCGCACCAGGGCGCGGGCCTGCTCGGCCCGCCAGTCAGAGTCGTAGTTGAACCCGGTGCCCACCAGGGCCTGGGCCAGCGCCGGCGGCCGCGGTAGGTGGAGGGGCCCGTCATTGAGCCACGAGCCCATGCCGGCCACCGCAGTGAAGGTCTCGGCCCGGCTGGGGTCGTGGACCACGCCCACGGCTGGTCGGCCGTCCACCTCGGCCGCCACCGACACTGCGAACTCGGGCCGCCCGTAAAGATAATTGGTGGTGCCGTCCAGCGGGTCGACCACCCAGCGCACGTTGCTGGTGCCGGAGGTGTCAGCGCCTTCCTCGGCCAGGATGGCGTCATTAGGTCGGTGCCTGCGCAGGGCTTCCACCACCACCCGCTCAGCGGCCCGGTCCATCTCGGTCACCATGTCAGTCGAGCTGGACTTGGTCTCCACTGTCCGGCGAGCCTGGCCCACTCCTTGCATGAGCACCGTGCCCGCGGCAGTGGCGGCTTCCACCGCCAGTTCGAGCAGGGCTCCAAGGTCGGGCTGGGGCACAGGCGAGACTACCCGAGGCCAGCCATTGGTCAACCATCGAGCTCGATACCAGCGGGCGACAGCCGCTCCTGGTCACCGCCGATCGTGGATCGCCGCCTACCCTAGCCACCGATGGCTTCTCCTGGCACCGGGCTGGTCGACCTGCGTTCGGACACCGTCACCCGGCCCACCCCGGCCATGCGACGGGCCATGGCCACCGCCGAGGTGGGAGACGACGTCTACGGAGAGGATCCCACCGTCAATGCCCTGGAGGAGGCGTTCGCCGCTCGGGTCGGCAAGCAGGCCGCGCTGTACGTGGCATCAGGGACCATGGGCAACCAGGTGGCGCTACGCACCCTGGCCCGGCCGGGCACGATGGTGGTGGCCGGCCGCCACCAGCACATCGTCATCTACGAGCATGGCGGTGCCCAGCGCAATGCGGGCGTCGCCTTGCGGACGGTCGACGACAGCGACGGCCGCGTGTCGGCCGTCGAGGTGAACGAGGTGGTGGAGGCGGCACGCCATCACCAGCCCCACCCGAGTCTGGTCTGCGTGGAGAACACCCACATGCCAGCGGGCGGGGTACCGTGGCCACTGGCCGCCCTGCGGGAGGTGGCTCAGGCGGCCGATGACGCCGGCTTGGCGCTGCACATGGACGGCGCCCGCCTCTTCAACGCGGAGGTGGCCACCGCCACCCCGGCGGCTGACTATGCCGCCGCCTGCACCACGGTGATGTGCTGTCTGTCCAAGGGGCTCGGCGCGCCGGTGGGATCGCTGTTGGCTGGTCCAACCGACGTGATGGCCCGAGCCCGAGAGGAACGGGCCGTGCTGGGCGGCGCCATGCGCCAGGCGGGCGTAATCGCGGCGGCCGGCCTGGTCGCCCTGGAGACGATGGTCGACCGGCTGGCCGAGGATCACGCCCGGGCCCGACGCCTGGCCGAGGCAGTGGCGCAGCGCTGGCCGGACGCCGGCCTCGACCCGGCCACCGTTACCACCAACATGGTCATATGGCGCCCGCCCCACCGCTCCCCGACGGACGTCAAGCGGCTCCTGGACCACCTGTGCTCCGAGGGGGTGCTGGGGGGAACCATCGCGCCGGGCACGGTGCGCCTGGTGACCCATCATGACGTCGACGACCGGGGCATCGAGCGGGCGACCAAGGCCATCACCACCGCGCCGTGACCTGAGAACTGAGAGCCAGCCGCCCGCCCCCGGCCATCTGCGCCCGACGCCACCCGTGGTTGCCCGCCCGACGGCCTACGCTGGCGACTGATGGCCGAGATCATCGACCAGCCTCCGGCGAGTGCCCTGGCGATCTACGCCCACCCCGACGATCCCGAGGTGTCCTGTGGCGGCGTGCTGGCTCGCTGGGTGCGGGCGGGCTCGCAGGTTCACGTGGTCGTGTGCACACAGGGGGACAAGGGGACCTCTGACCCGGCCACCGATCCGGTCGAGCTGGTCGCCCGGCGGGCCGGTGAGATGACCGCCGCCGCCGCCCGCCTGGGCCTGGCTGGCCACCACACGCTGGGCCATCCCGACGGGGAGCTGGAGGACGGCCCGGGCCTGCGGGCCGAGCTGGTGAGGTTGGTCCGCCGATTGCGGCCCGAGGTGCTGGTCTGCCCCGACCCGCTGGCGGTGTTCTTCGGCCAGGACTACTTCAACCACCGGGACCACCGGGTGGTGGGTTGGTCGGCACTGGACGCGGTGGCCCCGGCCGCCGCCCTTCCCCTCTACCATCCCGATGCCGGACCGGCTCACCAGGTCCGAACGGCCTACCTGTCGGGCACCCTCGAACCCGACGTATGGGTGGACATCACCGCCACCCTGGACGACAAGGTGGAGGCCCTCCTCTGCCACGCCAGCCAGCTGGACGAACCGGGGGAGTGGCTGCGGACGGTGGTCCGGCGCCGAGCTGAGGAGGCCGGCACCCGGGCTGGGGTCGCCTACGCCGAGGGCTTTCGCAGGGTGCGGCTGGCCCCCTGAGGTAGTACCGCCTCGTCCATGTGGCGCTCCTGGGCGAGGAGGGCTTCCAGAGCCTCCTCCCTGGTTATCTCTCGAAATTTGATCTTTGCCGCCGGACGGCTCTGGCCCACCAACGCCAGGTCCGCCCCGGCCACCACCGCCACCACTGGATACCCACCGTGGGTGGCATGGTTGGCCAACAAGACGATGGGCTGGCCGTCGGGGGGCACCTGGATAGCTCCGGCCACCATGGCCTGCGAACCCAGCAGCCTGGCCCCTTGGACCAATTCGATCGTCGGGCCGGACAGCCGGGCCCCGGTGCGATCAGACGACGGCGTCACCGTGAATTCCTCGCTGAAAAGGGTTCGCAGCCCAGCCGAGGTGGCGCGGTCAGCTCGCGGGCCGAGCACCACCCGCACCTCGTTGTCGGGGGAGTAGCTCAGGTCGACTCGAAGCCGCCGCAGTGGCGAACGGGCCCGGGCCATGCCGTTCACATCCGGGCCGTTCACATCCGGGCCGTTCACATCCGGGCCGTTCACATCCGGGCCGTTCACATCCGGGCCACCCACGTCGAGTTGGTCCCCGGCCCGCAGGCGCGGTTGTCCAATCCCCGAAAGGGTGTCGCAGCTGGCGCTGCCCAGCACGGTGGCCACCGCCAGGCCACCGGCCACCGCCAGGTAGGCACGCACCCCGGAGCGCACCTGCCCCATCCGCAGCGTCTGACCGGCCCTGATCTCCAGCGTCTCGGCCGTGGGGACGCCAGCCCCGTCGACCGCGGCCTCCACGTGGCCGCCCACCAGGGCGATGGTCGTGTCCATTCCAAAGGCCAGCTCCGGCCCACTCACCGTCACCTCCAGGGCGGCGGCCCCGTCGGGGTTGGCCACCAGGCGGTTGGCCAGACGCAGGCTCACCGGGTCCATGGCGCCGGCCCGGGGAATGCCCAGGTGGGCATATCCGACCCGACCAAGGTCCTGGATGGTGGTGAGCGGGCCCGGACGGACCACCGAGATCAACTGGTGGCGACCAGACGGACTCGGTCGGCGGGGCGCAGGAGGGCAGGAGGATCGCCGGCAGGGTCGAAGAGCACGATCTCGGTGCGCCCGATCACCTGCCAGCCGCCGGGTGTGGCCTGCGGATAGATGGCGGTGTGGTTCTCGGCCAGGGCCACCGAGCCGGCTGGGACGGCGGTACGCGGCGTGGCTCGGCGAGAGACCGTCAGGGCGGGGTCGAGGCCGGTCAGGTAGGCAAAGCCGGGCGAGAAGCCAAGAAAGGCGACCGTGTAGGTGGGAGCAGTATGGCGGCGCACCACCTCCTCGGTGGACAGGCCACACATGGCGGCCACGTCGGGGAGATCGTCGCCGCGGTAGACGACTGGTATCTCCCACGTGCGGGGAGGGTCCGGGCTGACCTGACCCAGCTCGCAGGTGGGTAGGGCGACAGCCACCGCCGCCAGATCACATTGCCGCGGGTCGGCCAGCACCGTTACCGTGCACTCACCCGGTACCACGTCCTGCACCCCGGCCAGGCCGGCGGCGGTGACTGCGGCCGCCAGACGATGGGCGCTGGCCTGGTCGTCGACCTCGACCAGGACGGCCGCTTCACCCAGGAAGCGAACGGCCCTGGGCGCTCCCTCGGCGGCTGGGGTCACCGACTCCGTCCTCGACCGGCAGTCATGATGCCCTGGGGGGAGCTGATCACGGTGCGACGAAGGGGGCGATGATGACGCCCGCATCTTCGAGGGCGCTGCGGATGCGACGAGCCATCCCCGCCGCGCCCGGCGTATCACCGTGGACGCACAAAGAACGGGCCTCCACCCTGACCATGCTGGCGTCCACCGCCTCCACCTGGGACTCGGTAGCCAGGCGCACCGCCCGGGCGGCCGCCAGATCGACATCCTGGATCACCGCGCCGGGTACGTCCCTGGCCACCAGGTGGCCGTCGGGGCGGTAGGCCCGGTCGGCGAAGGCCTCGGCCCGGGCCTCCAGGCCGGCCCGCTGGGCCAGATGCATGGCCACCGAACCGGGCAGGGTGAGCAGGACCAAGCTCGGGTCGTGGGCCAGCATGGCCGAGATCACCGCCTGGGCCTGCTCGGTGTCCACCGCCATGCGGTGGTACAGGGCACCGTGGGCCTTGACATAGGCCACCTTGGTGCCGGCCGCCCTGGCCACCTCGTCCAGTGCCTGCAGCTGCTCGATCACCTGGGCACTGAGCTCGGTGGCGTCGAGGTCGACGGGCCGCCGACCCCAATCCTGCTGGTCCCGGTACGAGACGTGGGCACCCACCACCACACCGCGCCGGGTTGCCACACGCACGGTGTCGGCCATGGTCTGGAGATCACCGGCGTGGAAGCCACAGGCCACGTTGGCACTGGTGACCACCTCCAGCACTGCCCGGTCGCTCTCCCGTCCGGACGGCCCCGCCAGCTCACCCAGATCGCTGTTGAGGTCGATGACGGCCATGTGGCGTCGGCTCAGCTGTGCCCGGCGCACTCCCCGCACAGCCCCCGAAAGGTCACCTCCACCTCCCCCAGGGAGGGCCGTGTGTCCAAGGCCGGTGTCACGAGCCATGACGAGCGTACCTGAGGTACAAGAAGCCCTGGTCCTCGAGGACGTGGACCAGATCCAACTGTCTCGGTCTGTCCAGCGTCACCCCTGCGCCGAGGTGGACCGGCTGCCAGCCGGCCAGGCGGGGCGATACGGTCAGGCACAGCTCGTCCAACAGGTCGGCCCCCAGCAGCTGGGTCAGGACATGGGGGCCGCCCTCGCACAGCACGTGGCCAAGGCCGCGGGCCCGCAGGGCATCGAGGGCAACCGGCAGATCCACCGAGTCAGTGCCGGCCACCACCACCTCCGCCACCTCGGCCATGGCATCTCGGCGCTCGGGGGACGTGGACTTGGTGGTGAGGATGATCGGGCGCGCCCTGGCTTGGCTGAAGAAGGGCGACTGCAGGTCCAGGTCCCCCCCCCGGGTTACCACGGCTATGGGAGGAACCTCTGCCTGGCCGGCGTCCCGGCGCTCCTGGCACTCGGTGTCGCTGAGCCTGACCGGCCGGTAGCGCTCGGCCCGAACCGTCTCTGCGCCGACCAGCACCACGTCGGCCAAACTTCGCAGCAGGTGCAGCAGGTCCAGGTCCACCGGATTGGTCAGCGGGCGGACCCGACCCCCCACCGCCGCCGCCCCGTCCAGGCTGGTCACCATGTTGGCCCGCACCATCTGAGCTGGCATCGGAGAGCTCCCATGCCGGGCAACGCCGTAACAGGACCGGAGCTCAGGCTCGTCCAGTGGCTGGGGTTCGAGTGACTGGGGTTCGAGTGACTGGGGAAAGATGCGACGCACCACCGTTTCGTACACTAAGGCAGTGGCAGATGGCCAGGCTCTGGAGCTGCTCCATGTGGACATGGACGCCTTCTATGCGGCAGTGGAGGTGCGGGAGGACCCCAGCCTGGCCGGCCGCCCGGTCATCGTGGGGGGCGCGGGGCCACGAGGTGTGGTTGCCAGTTGCTCCTATGAGGCCCGTACCCACGGGGTGCGCTCGGCCATGCCGTCGACCCGCGCTCGTTGGCTCTGCCCGGATGCAGTGTTCCTCCCCGGGAATTATGACGCCTACCGCGAGGTCAGCCAGCACCTCCACCAGCTCTTCAATTCTTATACTCCAATGGTCGAGGGAATCGCCCTTGACGAGGCCTTCCTGGATGTGTCGGGCGTCCACCGGCTGTTCGGCTCCACCCTGGAGATTGCGCAGCGAATTCGAGCCGCCGTGAGCCAGGATCTGGGGCTTCAGTGCTCGGTGGGAGTGGCCCGCAGCAAGCTGATGGCCAAGCTGGCGTCTCGCATGGCCAAGCCCACCGCCACCAAGGCGGGGACCGTGCCTGGACCGGGCGTGGTCGTGGTCGAGGCCGACGCCGAGCAGGCCTTCCTCCATCCGCTACCGGTAACGGCCATCTGGGGGGTGGGGCCAGCCACTGCTGAGCGACTGGCCAGACTGGGGGTGACCACCGTTGGCCAGCTGGCCGCCCTGCCCATGACCAGCCTGGTCTCGGCTCTGGGTTCGGCCCATGGCCGGTCCCTGTACGACCTGTCGCATGGCCGCGACCGGCGCCCGGTGGTCCCGGATCGAGCCGTGAAGTCCGTGGGTCACGAGGAGACCTACGCGGTGGATCATCACCTGCACGACTCCCTGCGCCGCCAGGTGGTTCGGATGGGCGATGCAGTGGCCTCACGACTTCGAGAAGCGGGCCTGGGTGGACGGACGGTGACCCTCAAGGTTCGCTTCGCCGACTTCTCGACCATCACCCGGTCCAAGACCTTGGCCGAGCCGCTCGACTGCGCCAGAGACATCGCTCGTACCGGCGGGGCACTCCTGGATCTGGTTGACGTCAGCGCCGGAGTGAGGCTGTTGGGGATCAGCGTGTCGAACCTGGTGACTACTGGTCAGGCACCATCTCGGCAACTCAGCCTGGACGAGGTGGGAGTACCCACCGGCTGGATGGAGGCATCGATGGCAGTGGATGCCGTGCGCGCCCGTTTCGGATCCGACGCGGTGGCTCCGGCCACCCTGGTCGGCGCGGAAGGGATCGAGGTCAAGCGCCCAGGCGACACCCAGTGGGGCCCGGGCCGATAAGCGGACCGGCTTGGCGCGTTGTAGGACGCCCCCACCTGCGCGAAGATGAGGCACGGTCTCGGTCAGAACCGGGGCCCAGAGCTCAAAGGGGGAGGTTGTGCCGCTTTCCGAGGAAGAACAACGGATTCTCCACGAGATCGAGCGCAACTTCTACGAGCAAGACCCCGCTTTTGCCGACAAGGTTCGCAACGAGACCATCTACCGCCACGCCTGGCGCAATCTCAAGTGGGCGACACTGGGTTTCTTCGTCGGCCTGATCGTGCTGGTGGCCACCTTCTCGCGGTCCTTGATCCTGGGCATCGTCGGATTCGTCGTCATGCTGGGCTCGGCCTTGCTCTTCGAGCGCAACCTTCGCCACGCGGGTCGGGCTGGCTGGCATGACATGAGCCGATCAGTGCGAGATCGCGGCCTGCTCGACTCCCTCGGCCAGACTGGGGAACGGCTGCGAGAGCGCTTCAAGCGCGAGGATTGACCCGCCCGCGCCTGCCCATGAGGGGCCGGGCGCTGAGCGTCCAACGGACTCGCTGGCTCACCGAGGCCGTCACCCACAGGGCATGCTCGACGTCAGCCGCAGCCGTCACCGACAGCTCGACCACAGTCGCTGGCAGCCTGTCACGGGCATAGCTGGCTGCTCCGGCACTCCTGGCCAGCAGGGCCAGGGATCGGGACGGCTCGGCGCCCAGGAGGCTCACCACGCAGGCCCGGGCGGCGTGCTCTTCGAATGTCTCCGCCGACCGGCGAGGGGCGCCGGCCAGGGTCAGGGCCTCGGCCGCCTCATTCCAGGCCACCAGGACTCGTTCGGCTCCGCTGACCACGCAGCGCCGGCGATGCCACCGGCGCAGTCGCTTGGCCACTGGGACGGCCGCCGCCGCCATCACCACCAAGAGCACCAATGCCAGGGCGACGAGGAGCCTGGGAGCTGGGTGGCCGGCGGGAACCGGCGCATGGCTGGCAGGGGGTCGACGAGTCGTCGGGATGGCCTGGGGAGACAGCGGTGCTGAGCCAGCCGTCGGTCCCACCTGGTTGGCCGTCGTGGCCGGGGGGACCGACGGGGGCGTCTGGGCCTGGGCCGGTGGGATCCCGGTGTAGTCCTGGGTGCCGGGCTGGCCCCTGCCGGGAGTGGGCTCGAACGAGACCCAGCCAGCGCTGCCGAGGTGCACCTCGGGCCAGGCGTGAGCGTTGGAACCCAGCACATGATAGAGGCCGTCAGCCTCCAGGCTGCCCGGCGTGAAGCCAACCGCGACGCGAGACGACAGTCCCACCAGACGCGCCATGACTGCGTAAGCGCCGGCGAACTGCTCGCAGTAGCCCGTCCTGGTCTGGGTGAGGAAGCTGACCAGCGCGCTGTCGCTGTGGCCGGGAGGTACTTCGGTACTGTACTTGAAGCTCCCGTTCCGTAAGAAGCGCTGCAGGGCAAGCGCCTTGCTGTAGGCGGTTGTCTGGCCGGCCACCGCGGCCCGGGCGAGGTTGGCGATGACGGTCGGGACGTTTGCCGGCAGGGTGAGGAAGCGACCGGGATCGAAGCCCGGCGACCCACCGCCCTGGGCAGCCAGGACCGCCGGGGTCAGCTGGGGCACACTTGACGTCACCTGGTAGCTCAGGCCGTCGGAGGTGGCGGAGGCACCGATGATGCTGCCCGACGTGGAGTTGTAGCTGGTCCCCTTGCCGCCAGTGAGCTGGATCGGCTGATAAGCGGCCGGCAGCCAGGCGCTGGCCAGGTTGGAGATGTGAAAGCTCTGGACCACCGAGTTGGTGGGGGCCGATGTCGGTACGGCTGGGAGGTCCCTCCCGGCAACCGACTGGTAGGCATCACTGGATGACCAGACGTTGCCGTCGAAGGAGTCGAGGGATGTGAGCCGCCAGTAGGCCGGTCGGGCGGAGGCCACGGTGAGCACCTCGACGTTGGACTGGCGGACCAGACGGTCCCTGATGTCCACCAGGGGATTGACGGTGATGCGGGGGCTGGGCTGGGTCTGGTTGTCGTGATGCAAATTGACGACCGGAGCGGCGCCCGCGCCGGGAAGGCGGGGGCCGATCAGGCTGCCCGCCACCACCGCGACAGCTCCCAGCACCAGGCCGCCGCGGGCCAACGTGGCCGCTCCGGACCTGGTCCGGCTGGCGAACCACGCAGTGGTGGCTCGGGCCTTGTCGGCTTCATGGACCACCACGAAGATCAGCACGGCGGCCACGTAACCGGCGATGGTCAGAGCTCGCCCGGCCGGCCGGCCCAGAGCGGCGGTGAGCAGGACGAGGGTGAATGACGGGATGAGTGCCTCGAGCGTTCCTCCGGTGCGAAAGGCGGCCCAGTCGGCCAAGGCCGCCGCCATGCCCACGCTGTACATGGCAATCAGCAGGAATCCCTTGGTGGCGGGCGCCGGAGCGGTCAGTCGGGCAAAGTCCATCCGAGCGTGGGAGATGGCCGAGCTGAAGGCGTGGATGGTGCCTGACCCGGGGATCCCATCCACCGTGCTGGCCGGCAGGACCAGCCATACCACTGCCAGGGTGACACCCAGGGCGCACAGGGCGAAGGTGGTGGTGGTGCCCAGGCCCAGGCGTCTCCCGGCGTACGCCAGCCCATGGCCGACCAGCACAGCGACCACTACCGGCAAGAGGAACGCCAGCCCGGCGAACAGCCGTCCCATCCCGGCCGCCGAGATCAGCGTCACCGCCGCCAGGGTGGCAGTCGGCAGCGCGGTCCGTCTCACAGTGGGGCAGGGGCCGAGCCGTGGGTCCGGACCGGACGGGGGCCCAAGTGGGCCTGGCGGCTCAACATCTGGGCCCAGGCCACCGCCAAGGGGATCTTGGTGCTCACCCTGACCGTCGTGAGATCGCCGGGGACCGTCGGCTCCCTGGGTACAGCTCCGGATGCGCCGTCGGCTTGGAGGAGCACCAGGATGACCGGCCCGAACCAGCGCCGTAACTGGGCCACCTTTCCCAGATCAAGCTCCGAGGCGGCGGTGGTGGTGATCAGGACCAGGGACCCCCCGGCCCTCTGGTCCGCCAGCAGGGCGACGGTGGATGCCAGGTCACCTGACTGGGTAACGGTTGCCTCGGCCAACCTGGTCAACATGGTGTCCAGATGGGCTGACCCGGACCTGGTGCCCGAGTCGATCCCGGCGCTGGTGACCAGGCGCACCGGTGTGCGCGCCACGGTGGCCGCGGTGACCACGCTGGCCGCCGCCGACAGGGCCACTTCCAGCGATGAGGAGCTCTGAACGGTTCGTCGCAGATCGACGGCCACCGTGACGCCGCCCTGCCAGAGGGCCTCCTCCTGGCGGATCAGGAGGTCTCCGGCCCGAGCGGTGGCTGGCCAGTGCACCCGACGCAGATCGTCGCCCTCGTCGTAGGAGCGCAGGGTGTAGAAGTCCTCGCCTCGCTGGCCGAGGAAGGAACGGGGGTCACCAGTACCGCTTTGGTGGCCGCCGCGGGCCGGAGCCGGACAGGTGATCGGGTCGACATGGGGGTAGACGGTGAACCGGGTCGGACCAGCCGCGGTGGTCGCCGAAGTCGCCAGCCCAAACGGGTCTCGGCGTTCGAGTGCCAGAGGGCCAAGGGTGAAGACGCCCCGGCGCTCGGAGGGTAGGCGGTAGGCCGCCCGGGCCACCTCAGCCGGCTCGAGGGGCGCCAGGAGGAAGCGGGCCGATCGACGACCGCCGTCGAAAGGGTCACGGGCCAGCATGAGCGGCGAGTGGCGCCTGGCCAGGTTGCGCACCGTCAGCTCGACCCGGCATGACTGGCCGGCATGAGCCCGGGGCGGGTGCAGGGTACGGGCGCCGACCATCTCGCAGCGGCCCAGGCGCACCCAGACCACGGCCGCCATCACCAGCACCGCGGCCGCGGTGGCCAGCACGTACAGCTCCACCAGTCCAAGGAGCCGGCCGATCACCGCCAGGACTACCGAGGCACCGACCAGCAGCCAGCCGCGCCGAGTGGGCAACCGTGCCTACCTGGATGCCACGGCGGCGGGCACCGGTACCCTGGCCAGCACCTCGTCAACGACCCCTACCGTCTCGATCCCGCTCAACTGAGCACCCGAGGTGAGGGTGAGGCGGTGCTCGAGCACCGGGCCGGCCACCACCTTGACGTCGTCAGGGATCAGGTACCCACGGCCCTCGGCGGCCGCTCTGGCCCGTGCCGCCCGCTGAAGGGCCAGCACTGCCCGAGGTGACATCCCCAGCGCCAACGCCCCATGGGACCTGGTTGCCGCGGCCAGGTCGACGATGTAGCCCTTGATGGCTGGAGCCACGAACACGGCCTGGGCCACCTCGACCATGGCGGCCACGTCGGCCGGCCCGGCCACCGGTCCGAGGGTGTCAACCACACTGCCGCTGGCCTGGGTGTCGAGCATGGCCAACTCGGCCCAACGTGCCGGATAGCCCATGTGGATGCGCATCAAGAAGCGGTCCAGCTGGCTCTCGGGCAGCGGATAGGTGCCCTGATGCTCGATCGGGTTCTGGGTGGCGATGACGATGAAGGGCGACGGCAGGGCGTAAGTGACGGAGTCCACCGTCACCTGGCCCTCCTCCATGGCCTCCAGTAGGGCCGACTGGGTCTTGGGGGACGCCCGGTTGATCTCGTCGCCCAGGACGACATTGGCGAAGAGGCCTCCCGGACGGAACTCGAAGCTCTCCTTGGCCCGGCTGTAGACGTTGACTCCCGTCACGTCCGAAGGCAGCAGGTCGGGAGTGAACTGGATCCGCTGGCAACGGCAATCCAGCGAGGCGGCGATGGCCTTGGCCAGGGTGGTCTTGCCCACCCCCGGAACGTCCTCGATGAGGAGGTGACCCTGGGCCACCAGGCAGACCAGGGCCAAGCGGATGGCGTCGTCCTGGCCCTGGATGGCCTGCTCGATGTTCTCGACCATCGACTCGAACAGCTTGGCGAAGTCGATGTCGCGCCCAGCCACCAGTCGTTGCTGTCTGGCCATTGCCTTACTCTACGGTAAGGGTTGTGGCCCTTTGCCTCGCCATCGACGTCGGGGGTACCAAGCTGGCCGCCGGGCTGGTGGACGACCGAGGGCAGGTGCTGGCCGAGCAGCAGGTGCCCACCCCACATGAGGGAGACGCCGAGCAGGTCTTCGCCACCCTGGCCGGCCTGGTGGACCGGATCCGGGCTGACCCACGCCCTGACAAGGCCACCAACTCACCCGGAGACGCGCTGGTGTGCTGCGGGGTCGGGTGTGGTGGGCCAATGACCTCCGACACGGTATCGCCGCTGAACATCGGTGCGTGGAGATCGTTTCCCCTGATGTCCCGGTTGGCGGAGTCCACCGGGCTGCCCACCTTCGTCGACAACGACGCCAAGGCCCTGGCCCTGGGCGAAGGCTGGCTGGGTGCGGCCGCAGGCAGGCAGGACTACCTGGCCATGGTCGTCTCCACCGGCGTGGGGGCGGGGATCGTGCTGGATGGGCGACTGCTGGACGGCCGGACCGGCAATGCCGGCCATATCGGCCATGTGGTGGTGGTGCCTGACGGCCGCCGGTGCTCGTGTGGCGGACGCGGGTGCCTGGAGGCAGAGGCGGCCGGACCGGCCATCGCCGCCGTCACCGGCCGTCCGGCCAGTGAGGCCGACCAGGCGGTGGTGGCCAGGACCGGGCGACTGGTGGGTCGGGCGGTGGCATCGACGGCCAATCTGTTGGACCTGGACCTGGCGGTGGTGGCCGGGTCAGTGGCGCTGGGCTTTGGCCAACCGTTCTTCGCCGCCGCCCAGGCCGAGCTGGACGCCCTGGCCTGCCTGGACTTCTCCTCGGGGACCAGCATCGTCCCGGCTGGACTGGGCCGCCAGGGTCCCCTGGTGGGAGCGGCCGCAGTGGCCTGGCGAGCGATGGCTGGCGCCGGCGCCTGGCCGGCGCACTCGTCATGATGCTGCGCCGCAGATCAGCCTCCGAGCGGTCGGTGGCGCCCATGGTTGTGGCCCGTGCCCTGCTGGCGGTCGTCCGCCGGCCTGACCTGTGGACCACCGCCATGAACCAGGCCCGAGTGACGGCCCGCCCCGGCTGGTGGCGACACTGGCCTCCGTGGCCGATGCCCTCCGGCAGATACCTGGCATTTCGCATGGAAACGGCCTATGGCTCGGGCAGGCCAATCGCCATGTCCCCGGGTGATGTAGTAGGACACCTGGAATGGTGCCGCGACCAGCGCAAGCTGTCGCGCTAACGTCGGGCCATGTCTCTACCACCACCGCCGTGAGCCGGGCGCTGGTCCTCAACGCCAGCTTCGAGCCACTGTGCGTGGTCACGGCTCGGCGTGCCCTGTTGCTGGTGCTGGACGAGAAGGCCGAGTTGTTGGCGGCCACCGACGGAGTGTTCCGATCGGTGAGGGCCAGTTTTCCCGAGCCCTCGGTGGTGCGCCTGGCCCGCTACGTCAAGGTTCCCTATCAGACCCGGGTGGCCCTCAACCGCCGGGCCGTCTTCGCCCGGGATGGCCACCGCTGCCAGTACTGCGGAGCCGGGGCGGAGAACATCGACCATGTCGTGCCCCGCAGCCGGGGGGGCACCCACACTTGGGAGAACGTGGTGGCCGCCTGCCGGCCGTGCAACAGTCACAAGGAGGATCGCCTCCTCCACGAGGTCGGCTTCACCCTGCGCCATTCCCCGGCCCAGCCCCACCAGCGAATCTGGCTGTTGGTGGCCATCGGTGGGGTGCGTCCGGACTGGGAGCCCTATCTCGGGATCGCTCCGATGTCCGATCTCGGTACCACCTCGCTTTCAGCTTGAGCTCCCTCGCCTGGGAGGTACGGCGGCGGACGGCCGACGCCGCCGACCTTCACCAGCCACCCCTGGAGGCCTGTGGCACCAGGCAGGTCACCTTGTGCCGGGTCAGCCGCCCGGCCCTGGTGCTGGGCAGTACCCAGGCCGAGGGCGACGCCGACCTGGGCCGAACCGCGGCCGCCGGCATTGCCGTGTCCCGCCGACGCAGCGGTGGGGGAGCGGTCCTGGTCGTACCCGGCCAGCTGGTCTGGGCCGAGGTGCGCATCGAGCGGGCCGATCCCCTCTGGGAGGCGGACGTGGGAAGGGCCTTTTGGTGGCTGGGGAACGTCTGGGCCGCTGCCCTGGTCGATCTGGGGGTGGGTGGCGTCGAGGTGCACAGGGGGGGCCTGGTCGCCACCGGCTGGTCCTCGGTGGCCTGCTTCGCAGGTTTGGGGCCCGGAGAGGTGACGGTCGGAGCAGTCAAGGTGGTCGGCCTCTCCCAGCGCCGGACCCGGGAAGCGACCACCTTCTCGTGTGCCGCCCTCCTGGACTGGGAGCCCGGCGACCTGCTCGAGCTGCTGGCCCTCAGCCCCGAGCAGCGCGTCGAGGCAACCGCCTGCCTCAGCCGAGCGGCCACCGGCCTGCGCGCCTTGGTGGAGCGTCCCGTCGAGATGACGGTGACAATGGTCGAAGACGCTTTCCTGGGTCGCCTCGGTCGCCTGGACCATCCCGGTGCCGGGCCGCGCCGGAGCCGGGGGATTGACGGGTGGGGGTAAGGGGCGTAATGTGGCGGCTAGTGGCGCGAAGGGGAGGGTCCGGACGCGCGTGAGGGAGAGCAGTGGGAGCGAGCCAGGATGGCCAGGTTCTATGGGGAGTTCGAGCACTCCCTGGATGTCAAGGGACGAGTCATTCTGCCCGTTCGATTTCGCGATGCACTGCCAGGGGGAGGTTATCTCTCGAAGTTCGACGGAGGTTGCCTGGCGCTCTGGGCGCCCGACGAGTTCGAGCAGCAGATGGAGAAGTTGCTGGAGCAGGCAGATTCCAGTCCCGAGCAGCGCGATCTGGCTCGGGTGCGGGCTGCCGGCACCCACGAGGTGGAGATCGACCGTCAGGGGCGGCTACCCATCCCCGGCCGCCTGCGGGAGTTCGCCGGCCTGGACGGCGAGGTCCTCATCCTGGGTGCCATCAACCGGATCGAGCTGTGGCCACCAGTCCGGTGGCGCCAGCAGTTGCAGGAACCTTTCGAACGCCGACTCACCGAGGGTGCAGTTGGTCAACAGCAGTGAGCACCTGGCGCATGCGCAGCCCCTCGACTGGGGCGATGGGGGACTTCCCTCTCCGCCGACCCCCATCGCCGCCGGCAGGTTTCCCACCTGACGGCACAGCACTGGTCGGGGGGCTGCGGATGAGCCAGGTGACGCAGGGTCGGGAGTTCGATCACCGGCCCGTCATGGTGCGCGAGGTGGTGGACCTGTTCGGACCGGTGCCACCTGGCCTGGTACTCGACGCCACCGTTGGTGGGGGTGGTCACGCCTCGGCCATCCTCGCTGCCCACTCCCATCTGTCCCTGGTGGGCCTGGATGCCGATCCAGAGGCGGTGGTCGCTTCCCGGGCGGCACTGGCTGCAGTGGGAGACAGGGCTGCGGTTCACCAGGCCAATTTTGGCCAATTAAGGGCAGTTGTGGGCGAACGTGCGCTGTCGGGTGTCCTGTTCGACCTCGGGGTCAGCTCGGCCCAGCTGGACCGGCCCGAGCGGGGCTTCTCCTACCGGGTCGACGCCCCCCTCGACATGCGCATGGACCCCCGCCGGGGCGCCAGCGCAGCTGACCTGGTCAACACCATGGACATTGACGAGATGGTCCGGCTGTTGGCGGCCAACGGCGAGGGGCGCTTCGCCCGCCGCATCGCCAGGGCCATCGTCGCCTCCCGGCCGCTGGCCACCACCGGCCAGTTGGCAGACGTGGTGCGCTCGGCCATCCCGGCCGCCACCCGGCGCCAGGGCGGTCACCCGGCCAAGCGGGTGTTCCAGGCCATCCGCATCGCAGTCAACACCGAATTGGAGGTGCTGGGGCCCGCCCTCGACTCCGCCATCGAGCTGCTGGCTGCGGGTGGGCGCTGCGCGATCCTGTCCTACCATTCCGGCGAGGACCGCCTGGTGAAGGGCCGCCTCACTCGGGCTGCCAGTGGGGGATGCGCCTGCCCGCCGGGCCTGCCGTGTGTGTGCGGAGCCCAGCCTTGGCTCCGCCTGTTGAACCGGGGAGCTCGTCGTCCCTCCTCCGCCGAGGTGGAGGCGAACCCTCGCGCCGCCAGTGCCCGTCTGAGGGCTGGGGAGCGGCTGGGACCGGAGCACCGAGACCCGCCCAACACAGGCCAGCAGGCTTGCCCATGAGCGTGGCCGAGACTCGGTGGGGCAGCCCGGCCCTGCGCCAGCCGGCGAGAAGGCGCCCGGCGGCTCGCCCTTCCCCCCGAGCACCTCTACGAGTACTCGACAGTTCCAGCCGGTCACGGCCGCGCCTCGCTCAACGACCCAGGTTGGTGCTGGTCGGTGGGCTGGGCGTCATCTGCCTGGTGCTGCTGGGGGTGGTTGCCGCTCACGTCATGCTGGCTCAGAGCCAGCTCCGCCTGGATCGGCTGAACCACCAACTGGCCAACCAGGTCCAGGTGCACCAGCGCCTGGAGCTCCAGGCCGCCCAGCTGGAGTCACCCACTCGCATAATGACCACCGCTCAGCAGCGCCTGCACATGGTGGCACCGGCCAGCGTGACCTACCTGTCCCCGAAGGCCCGGACTGCGCACCCTGCCCGGACTGGGAGCACTGCCGGGGTTGGCCGGACTGGGAGCACTGCCGGGGTTGGCCGGACTGGGACCACTGGCCCCTCGGGTCGGTGACCGGACCGCCCCGGCCCTCGCCCAGGGTGGCGCCCTGGGTCCGTCGCCGCGCCGCCGGTGGTGGTGCCCCCAGTGCCGCCGACCGCCGCCGCGCTGCCGGTGGTGGTGCCGCCGACCGCCGCCGCGCTGCCGACCGCCGCCGCGCCACCGCCCATCGCCGCGCCGCCGCCAAAGGTGCCGCTGCCCGTCGCTGCGCCGCCCGTGGTGCCACCGTGCGCCGCCGACCCACGCCGAGGACCAGGCCCAGGCCGACGACCACAAGCAGGTCCACAACCAAGCCCAACGCAAGGCCCAGCGCCAGCGCGAGGCGCAACTCCAGGTCCAGCTACAGGTCCACGCCCACCACTCCCCGCCAGGCGGCCCGACGGCTGATCTCTCTCATGGTCGTCATTGGAGTGGCATTCGTCCTGGTAGTAGTGCGCCTCACCTGGGTCCAGGTGATCCACAATCAGGCCTACGCGGCGGTCGGCCGCTCGGAGCTGTTGCACACGGTCAGCCTGGCCGCCCAGAGGGGCCCCTTGCTGGACAGGGACGGCCGAGTCCTGGCCATGTCGGTTCCCCTTCAGACGGTGGTGGCCGATCCCCACCAGATCGACGACCCGCTCGGCGAGGCCAAGGCCCTGGCCCCGGTGTTGAAGATGAGCGTGGCCACCCTGCAACACGATCTGAGCCGGGGCTCGGGCTTCGTCTACCTGGCCCACCAGGTGGGCGACCCCACCGCGGCCGCGGTGAAGGCCCTGCAGCTGACCGGGATCGGCTTCGTCAAGGAGCCCAAGCGGGAGTTGCTGGCCGGCAATCTGGTTTCGCCGGTGCTCGGCAGCGTGGGGACCGAAGGCCACGGCCAGGGAGGCATCGAATACGAGTACGACCATCAGCTGGCCGGACGCTCCGGTCAGATGGTCGTCCAGCGCGACCCCAACGGCAGGGACATCCCCGGCGGGGTGGTCAGCGATCAGGCGGCCCAGGCCGGCCGGGGTTTGGTGCTCACCCTCGACACCCCCTTGCAGATCGAGGTCCGCCAAGCCCTCTCTGACGAGGTGGTGGCCAGCAAGGCCCAGGCCGGCATGGCCGTGGTGATGGACTCTCACAATGGCGACATCCTGGCCATGGCCAACCTGTCCCGCCCGCCCAACCAACCCACAGGAGCTCCGGTCCCCGCCCCGTCCAACCTGGCCCTGACCGAGGTCTTCGAGCCCGGCTCGACGGCCAAGATCGCCACCATAGGTGGTGCTCTGCAGGATCATGTGGTTACCCCGGAGCAGCGCCTGGTGGTACCCGACCAGCTCCAGGTGGCCGACGCCACGTTCCACGACGCCGAGGCTCACCCGACGACTGATCTGTCGGTGAGCGACATCCTGGCTCGCTCCTCCAACGTGGGGACCATCACCATCGCCAAGATGCTGGGCAAGGAGCGGATCAACCGGTTCCTGCAGGGCTTCGGCTTCGGCCAGCCCACCGGACTGGGCTTTCCTGGCGAGTCTGCCGGCTTCCTGGACAAGCCGGCCCACTGGTCAGGCACGTCCATCGGCGCGGTGCCCATTGGCCAGGACGAGGCCGTCACCGCAGTGCAAATGCTCGACGCCTACAACGTGGTGGCCAATGGCGGGCTGATGGTCCCACCTCGCCTGGTGGATGCCACCGTCGACGCCAGCGGCGTCGAGCACCCCGTCCCGGCTCGGCCCGGGCGTCGGGTGATCTCATCCCGGACGGCAGACCAGCTCAAGCCCATGCTGGAGCAGGTGGTGCAGGGGGCAGACGGTACCGGCAACGCGGCTGCCATTCCCGACTACACGGTGGCCGGCAAGACCGGCACCGCTCAGAAGCCGTACGTGGGCCGACCTGGCTACCAGCCGGGGGCCTACATGGCCAGCTTCGCCGGCTTCATACCGGCGCAGCGCCCAGCGCTGACGGCCATCGTGGTGCTGGACCAGCCCACACCCATTTACGGCGGCTCGGTGGCTGCCCCCGTGTTCGCCGAGATCGGCCGGTACGCCCTGAGCCATTTCCAGGTCCCCCCTGACCTGGGACCGCCCGGGAGTGGGTCGATCACGGTTCCGGTCATCAGCCCGACTCCCGCCAAACCCGGAGCCACCCCAGGCTCGACCATGCCCACCTCAACCACGCCCAGCTCAACCAAGCCCACCTCAACCACGTCCACCACTACCACCACGGCCAGAGTTGCGCCGCGGACCTCAGCGTCCCCGACCAGCTCCACAGCTTCGGGCACCAGTTCAACCGGCGGCTCAACCCCCGGTTCGGCCCCCAACCCCCGGGGGCCGACCACGACCACTACGCTCGGACGGTCACCAGGGATTCGGAGCAAACCGTAGTGCCGCTCGACCGGCTGCTGGGGGGGGTCGACGTGGTGGAGGTCCGGGGGAATCCGGCCGATGTCGGCGTGAGGAGCATCACCTTCGACACGAGCGATGTCGTGCCCGGGGCACTGCACTGCTGCCTGCCGGGGGCCAGGGTGGACGGGCACGACCTGGCTGAACAAGCGGTGGCGGCCGGGGCCACTGCCCTGCTGTGCGAGCGGATGCTGCCCCTGGATGTGGTGCAGGCCCGGGTGCCCCAGGGGCAGGTCCGCCCAGCCATGGCCCAGGTGGCCGCCTCCTACTGGGGCCATCCCGCCTCATCGCTGGTGATGACCGGGGTGACCGGGACCAACGGCAAGACGACGGTCACCCACCTCCTGTCGGCCATCCTGGAGGCCCACGGGTGGCCCACCGAGGTGATCGGTACCCTCCACGGGGCCCGCACCACCCCAGAGTCCCCGCTCCTCCAGCGGATGCTGGCCGAGCTGCGCGACCGGGACGGCCGGGCGGTGGCCATGGAAGTGTCGTCCCACGCCCTGGCTCAGCACCGAGTGGACGGCGTCCGCTTTGCGGTGGCGTGCTTCACCAATCTGAGCCGGGACCATCTCGACTACCACGGCACCATGGAGGCCTATTTCGAGGCCAAGGCCGACCTCTTCACTCCGGAGCGGGCCGAGGCCGGCGTGGTCAACGCCGACGACCCCTGGGGCCGGCGCCTCCTCGCGGATGCCCGGATACCGCTGGAGGCGTTCAGCCTGGACGACGCCGGCGACCCGGAGGTGGGGCCCACCAGCACCACCTTCACCTGGGGCGGGCACCACCGGGTCAGCCTGGGCCTCGGCGGACGGTTCAACCTGGCCAACGCCCTGGCGGCGGCCACCATGGCCCGCTACCTCGGCGTACCGGGGGACACGGTGGCGGCCGGACTGTCGGCCGTGCGGTCCATCCCGGGCCGCCTGGAGGTGGTGAGTGCGGGTCAGCCCTTCACCGTGCTGGTCGATTACGCCCACACGCCTGCCGCCCTGGAACAGGCACTGGAGGCGGCCCGCCTGGCGATCGTCAACTCTCGTCCGAAAAGTGGCTGCTATAGCGACCACTTTTCGGACGAGAGTTGTGATCGGGCGGGCGGCGGCGGGCGGTCCGGCGGCGGACGGCCCGGCGGAGCGGGTGGCACCGGCGGCGCGGGCAAGGTGATCGTCGTGTTCGGCGCCGGGGGCGACCGGGATCGCACGAAGAGGCCCCTCCTCGCCGAAGTGGCCACCCGCCTGGCCGACCGGGTCTACCTCACCTCCGACAATCCCCGCCACGAGGACCCGCTGACCATCATGGCCGAGGTGGCCAGGGGCGCTGGCCGTCCGGGAGTACTGGTGGCTGAGCCCGACCGGGCCACGGCCATCGCCCGGGCCCTGGAGGATGCCACTGATGGCGACGTGGTGCTGGTAGCCGGAAAGGGCCACGAGACCACCCAGGACATGGCTGGCCACCGGGCCCCCTTCGACGACCGGGCAGTAGCGAGGGCCATCCTCCAACGCCGCTACCAACCAGCCGGCGCCAGCCCCGATCAGCCGGACGCCAGCCCCAACCGCCCGGCCGGCACCGGCGGAGGCGCGCCGTGATTGCCCTCTTCACGGCGGGCGGGGTGGCCCTGCTGTTGACCGGCCTGGGTACGCCTGTCCTCATGCGCTGGCTCACGGCCAGAGGCGTCGGCCAGCACATCCGGGAGGACGGCCCCAAGGGCCATGTGACCAAGGCCGGCACCCCGACCATGGGGGGCATCACCATCGTGGGGGCGGTGGTGATCGGCTACATCGCCGGTCACCTGGGGATCGGGGCCCCCTTCACCCGGTCGGGTGCCCTGGTGATCCTGGTGGTGGCGGCGGCCGGCCTGGTGGGGCTGATCGACGACTGGATCAAGGTTCACAACCAGCGCAACCTGGGCCTGTCCAGCCGAGCCAAGCTGGGCGGACAGCTCCTGTTGGCCCTCACCTTCGTCTTCCTGGGCCTCTACTGGGTCAAGGTGAGCACCATGTTGTCCTTCACCCGCTACAGCTCCACCGGGATCAACCTCCACTACGCCGGGTGGGGGATACTGGCGGCGGTGGCCCTCATCGGCGCCTCCAACGCGGTCAACCTCACCGACGGCCTGGACGGCCTGGCCGCCGGATCCGCCTCCATCATCTTCAGCTGCCTGGCGGTCATCGGCTACTGGGTGTTCCGCCACCCGCGCATCTACCACGTCCACAATGGCCTCGACCTGGCCCTGGTGGCGGTGGCGCTCACCGGGGCGTGCACCGGGTTCTTGTGGTGGAACGCCGCCCCGGCCCGGATCTTCATGGGCGACACCGGCTCCCTGGCCATCGGGGCGGGCCTGGCCGCCCTGTGCTTCGAGATGAACCTCCAGCTGCTGCTGCCTCTGCTCGGCGGCCTGTTCGTGCTGGTCACGCTGTCGGTGGTGATCCAGGTGGCGAGCTTTCGCCTGTTTGGCCGGCGGGTGTTCCTGATGGCGCCGCTGCATCACCACTTCGAGCTGAAGGGGTGGCCGGAGACCACCGTGATCATCCGCTTCTGGATCCTGGCCGGGCTGTTCACAGCCATGAGCCTGGGCCTGTTCTACGCCGACTTCCTCACCTTCGGGACGGCCGGCTGATGGCAGGCGCCGGCGCGCTGGTGGTGGGACTGGCCCGCACGGGCGAAGCGGTGGTCAGGCACTTTGCCAAATTGGGCCTCTCGGTGGTCGCTGTCGATGACCACTCCCGCCCGGCCCTGCGCCAACGAGCGGCCGCCCTCGGTGTCGAGCTGGTGGAGGCCCCCTCGCCATCCCGCCTGGCCGAGCTGGCCCGGGGCGCCGAGGTGGTGGTGGTGAGCCCGGGGGTGCCGGCCCATCATCCAGTCTTCTCCCTGGGCCCGGGGATCCCGGTGGTGAGCGAGGTGGAGCTGGCCGCCCGGATGGCCAAGGTGCCGATGGTGGCCATCACCGGGACCAACGGCAAGACCACCGTGACCACCCTGGTAACCCGGATGCTGGCGGCCAGTGGGTACCGGGCGGTGGCTGCCGGCAACATCGGCATGCCACTGGTGGAGGCGGCAGCCGGCGACGCAGAGGTCCTGGTGGCCGAGGTGTCGTCGTTCCAGCTGGCCCTGACCTCAAGCTTTCGTCCCCAGGTGGCCACCTGGCTCAACGTGGCCGAGGACCACCTGGACTGGCACCCCGACATGGTTGGCTATGTGGCGGCCAAGGCCCGTATCTGGGCCAACCAGGGTGGCGGTGACGTAGCCGTGGTCAACGCCGAGGATCCGGTGGTCATGGCCGCAGCAGGCTGCGCCCCGGCCCGGCTGGTCACCTTCGGTCTGGGAGTGGGCGACTACCGGGTGCGGGAGGCGGCCCTTTTCGAGGAATGCTGCGAAGGGCCGACCGAGGTCGCCAGGGTGGACGAGCTGCCCAGGGCCATGCCCCACGACCTGGCCAACGCCCTGGCCGCAGTGGCCACCGCCCGGGCCGCAGGGGCCAGCCTCGAGGCCTGCCGGGAGGCGCTGGTGGGCTTCGGTGGCCTGCCCCACCGGGTGGAGCTGGTGGGGCGGTTTGGGGGAGTGTCCTGGTACGACGACTCCAAGGCCACCACCCCGGCCTCCGTGCTGGCCGCCCTGGGCGGGCTCGACTCGGTGGTCCTGGTGGCCGGCGGGCGCAACAAGGGCGTGGACCTGTCGGCCCTGCGGGCCGGGGCCGGGCAGATCCGCACGGTGGTGGCCATCGGGGAGGCGGCCGGGGAGATCGAGGCTGCCTTCGCCGGTGCCTGCCCGGTGGTAGTGGCCGGGTCGATGGACGAGGCGGTGGCGTTGGCGTCCGAGGCGGCCCGGCCGGGTGACGCCGTGGTGTTGTCCCCGGCGTGCACCTCGTTCGACTGGTACCGCTCCTACGCCGAGAGGGGTGACGACTTCGCCCGAGCCGTCAGGCAGGCATTGGCCAGGGAGGTAGTCGGTTGAGAGCGCTGTTGTCCAGGTGGTCGAGTGCCCCGGCCAAGCCGGCCAGCCCGCAAAAGCCCGGTCTGTTCGTCGGGGTGCTGGCCCTGGTCGTGATCCTCAATGTGATCGGCCTGGTCATGGTGCTGTCGGCCTCGTCGGTCGAGTCCCTGCGTCAGTACGGCTCGTCATGGTATTTCTTCGGGCGTCAGGTCCTGTGGCTGGTCGTCGGCGCCGCGGCCATGGCCCTCACCGTGCGGATCGACTACCGGACCTGGCGCCGCTGGAGCAGGCCGTTCCTCCTGGCCTGCCTGGTCATGCTCTTCTTCGTCCTGGTTCCCGGCATCGGGGTGAGCGTCGGTGGTTCCAGCCGATGGCTGGGCGCCGGCTCGCTGCGCCTTCAACCCTCCGAGCTGACCAAGCTGGCCCTGGTGCTGTTCGGAGCCGACCTGCTGGCTCGCCGAGCCGACCGCATGGGCGACTGGCGGGCCACCCTACGGCCCATGCTGATCATCTTCGGCCTGGCCGGCGCCATGGTCTTCAAGCAGCCCGACCTGGGCACCACCCTAGTGCTGGCCTGCATCACCCTGGGACTGCTGTGGTGCGCCGGCACACGCCTGGCCACCATGTCCGGCGTGGTGGTGCTCCTGATGGGGGGCGCATTCATCTCCAGCGTGATGAAGCCGTACCAGCGCGCTCGGCTGCTGTCGTTCACCAACCCCCTGGCCCATGCGTCCAACTCCGGTTACCAGGTGGTCCAGTCCCTGGTGGGGCTGACGTCGGGGCACCTGTTCGGAGTGGGCCTGGGTGCCAGCCGGGCCAAGTGGGGCTTCTTGCCCAACGCCTATACCGACTTCATCTTCTCCATCATCGGCGAGGAGCTGGGCCTGATCGGAGCGGTGCTGGTGATCGGCCTGTTCGTGGCGCTGGCCGTGCTGGGCATCCGAGTGGCGGCCCGATCCCCTGACCGCTTTGGGGCGCTGACGGCGGCCGGCATCACCTGCTGGATCGTCAGCCAGGCGGTGATCAACATCGGAGCGGTGGTGGGGGCACTGCCGGTCAGCGGGGTACCGCTTCCATTCGTGTCCTACGGCGGATCCTCGCTCGCCATCCTCATGGCGGCCACCGGCGTGCTGCTCAACGTGGCTGGCCAAACGCGGGGCGGCCAGTCCAGGGGAGCCGGCCAATCTCGAAACGCGGCCGCGGCCGCCCAACCCAAGGGACCGGCCAAGATGCTGCGGGGCGTCCCACGATGAGGCTCGCCTCTCGTCGCCTTCGCTCCGGCCATTCTCGCCCCGAAGATTCTGGCTCGGGAGACTCAGCCACGTTCGCCATGGTGGCCGGCGGCGGTACCGCCGGCCACGTCCTGCCCGCCCTGGCCATAGGCCACGCCCTGGTGGCGGCCGGCCATCCGCAGTCCAGCATCCACTTCGTCGGCTCGCGCCGGGGCATCGAGGCCCGCCTGGTCCCCGACGCCGGCTTCGAGGTGACCCTCCTGCCGGGCCGGGGGGTGGTCCGCCATCTCGACCGGGAGAACCTGGGGGCCGTGGCCGGTCTGGTCCGAGCCCTGGCCATGGCCCTGGGCCTGGTGGCCCGCCGCCGCCCGGCAGTGGTGGTATCGGTGGGCGGCTACGCAGGCCTGCCCTGCGCCCTGGCGGCCGTAGCGCTACGGGTCCCCTTGGTGGTGGCCGAGTCCAATGCCGTGCCGGGGGGCGCCAACCGCCTGGTGGGCCGTCTGGCCCGGGCCAGCGCGGTGGCCTTCGAGGGCACGGCACTGCCTCGCGCCGTGGTCACCGGGAACCCGGTAAGCCCGGAGATGGCGGCGGTGGACCGCTCGCCAGAGGGAAGGGCAGCCGCCCGAGCCCGACTGGGCCTGCTGGAGGAGAGAATGGTGGTGGCCGTCTTTGGTGGCTCGCTGGGCGCCCTTCGGATCAACCAGGCCACCCTTGGGCTGGCTCGGGCCTGGGCCGATCGCCGCGACTTGGCCATCTATCACGTGGTGGGCCGGCGGGACTGGCCCGAGGTGGCCCGAGATCTGCCCAGGGCCCCGGGCGGGGGCCTGGTGTACCAGGGGGTGGAGTACGAGGAGCACATGGACCAGGTCCTGGCGGCTGCCGACGTGGTGGTGTGCCGGGCCGGCGCCACCTCGGTGGCCGAGCTGGCGGTGGCCGGGGTACCCAGTGTGCTGGTGCCCCTCCCGGGTGCCCCCGGTGATCATCAGACGGCCAACGCCAGGGCCATGGTGGACGCCGGGGGAGCGGTGCTGCTGGTCGACCAGCAGTGCACGCCAACCGGGCTGGCCGAGGTGCTGGGCAGCCTCTTGGCCCAACCCGGGCGTCTGGCCACCATGGGTCGGGCGGCGGCCCGGCGGGGCCGGCCCGATGCCGCCTCCCGGGTGGTCGAGCTGATCGAGAGCCACGCCCGAGGAAGGCAATGAGCGACCGTCCCAGGGGTGGCGCCCCGGCTCTTGACCTGGCCATGCCCCTCCGGATCCACGTGGTGGGAGCCGGGGGGGCAGGCATGAGCGCCATCGCCTCGGTGCTGGCGGCCATGGGCCATACCGTGAGCGGGAGCGACGTACGTGGGTCGCCCAGCCTGGAGCGCCTCCGAGCGGCCGGGGCGGCGGTTGTGGTGGGCCACCACCGCGACAACGTGGGCCAGGTCGACGTGGTGGCCGTCTCCAGCGCAGTCGGGAGATCCAATCCCGAGGTGGCGGCGGCCACCGAGCGTGGAATCCCGGTGCTGAGCCGGGCCGACATCCTGGCGGCCATCTGCGCCACCCGTCGCACGGTGGCGGTGGCCGGCACCCACGGCAAGACCACCACCGCGTCGATGCTGGCCCTGATGCTGGTCGAGGCGGGAGCCCAACCCTCCTTCATCATCGGCGGTGAGCTGAACGAGATCGGCACCGGCGCGGTGTGGGACACCGGGGAGTGGCTGGTGGTGGAGGCCGACGAGAGCGACGGGACGTTCCTGCGCCTCAGCCCCGAGGCCGCCGTGCTCACCAGCGTGGAGCCCGACCACCTGGAGTACCACGGTTCGTTCCGGGCATTGGTGGCCAGCTTCGACCGCTTTCTCGCCTCGGTTCCCGGCCCCCGGGCGGTGTGCGCCGACGATCCCACCGCCGCCGGCCTGGCGGCAGCCCAGGGCGCGTCCACCTACGGCACCTCGGCCGACGCAGGTTGGCGCATGGTCGCCATCGAGCGCTCGCGGGCCCAGACCAGCTTCGATCTCGAGGTCAATGGGGAGCGCCTGGGGCGCCTGCAGGTGGGTGTGCCCGGCCTGCACAACGCCCGCAACGCGGCCGGGGCGGCGGCCATCTCGCTGTCCCTCGGGGCCCGCTTCGAGCACGTCAAGCGGGCCCTGGCCCGCTTCGCGGGCGTAGCCCGGCGCTTCCAGTTTCGCGGCTCGGAGCGCGGCGTGAGCTTCGTCGACGACTACGCCCACCTCCCCGGCGAGGTGGCGGCTGCCCTGTCCACCGCAGCTGACGGTGATTGGGAGCGGGTGGTGTGCGTCTTCCAGCCCCACCGCTATTCGCGCACGGCCACGCTGTGGGCCGACTTCGCCGATTCCTTCGTGGCCGCTGACCTGGTGGTGGTGTGCGACGTCTATCCGGCCGGCGAGGAACCCAGGCCGGGGATCACAGGCGCGCTGGTGGCCCGGGCGGTGACCGACGCCCACCCGGCGGCCAACGTGGTCTACCTGGGGACCCGACCCGAGGTGGTGGACTTCCTGACCACCTCGCTGCGGCCCGGTGATGTGTGCCTGACCCTGGGCGCAGGGGACCTGACCACGCTGGCCGACGAGCTGACAACCGCTTGGGGGCAGCCGTGATGCCGCGCCAGGTCGAGGAGGCGGCGGCCATGCTGGGGTCTCTGGCCCGGCGGGACTGGCCCATCGGCCCCCTCACCACCTACCGGGTGGGCGGCCCCGCGGCGGTGTTCGTGGAGGTGGCCGACCACGCCGACCTGGAGGCGGTGCGCCGGGCGGTGCTGGCCGTCTCAGTGCCAACGGTGGTGCTGGGCAAGGGCTCCAACCTGTTGGTAGCGGACGCCGGCTTCCCCGGCCTGGTGGTGGCTCTGGGGCCGGCCTTCGCTGACATCGAGATCCAAGGGCACCGGGTCAGGGCTGGAGCGGCGGTCAGCCTTCCGGTGTTGGCCCGTCGCGCCGCGGCTGGCGGACTGACCGGGTTCGAGTGGGCGGTGGGCGTGCCGGGGTCAGTGGGCGGAGCGGTCCGCATGAACGCCGGCGGCCACGGTTCGGACATGTCACGATGCCTGAGCCGAGCAGGAGTGGTGAGCCTGGTCGACCCGGACAAGCCTGGGGAGGCGGTGCCTGGGGAGACGGTGCCTGGGGAGACGGTGCTGGAAACCGAAGCTCTGGGCTACGCCTATCGCCACTCTGATCTGGTCCCGAGCCAGGTGGTGACCTGGGCCGAGATGGACCTGGGGGCCGGTGACCGGGAGCGGTCGGAGAAGGCCATCGCCGACATCGTGCGCTGGCGCCGGGAGCACCAGCCCGGCGGACAGAATGCCGGGTCGGTGTTCACCAACCCGCCGGGTGACTCCTCGGGGCGAGTTATAGAGGCCGCCGGGCTCAAGGGTCACCGGGTCGGATCGGCGTCGGTGTCGGAGAAGCACGCCAACTTCATCCAGGCCGACCCCCAAGGCCGAGCCGACGACGTGAGAGCCCTGATCGAGGAGGTTCGACAGCTGGTGAGCCAGCGGCTGGGGATCGAGCTGGTCCCCGAGCTTCGCATGCTGGGGTTCTCCGGCACTGCCGAGCTGGCCTCCAGCCCAGTGGCCCGGTCCGAGAGGTTCCCATGATCGCCGGTGGGGCGGGGCACCCGCTGATCGACCCCCGCTTTCGTGAGCGCCAGATCGCCGTGCGCCGCCACGCCGGCAGGCGCCGCCTGCTGATCGCAGGAATCCTGGCCGGGGCCTTGAGCCTGGGCGCCGGCGGGCTGGCCCTGCTCCACTCGTCGCTCCTGGCGGTGCGCACCGTCCGGGTGACTGGCGTCACCCACACCAGCCGAGCCAGGGTGCTCTCGGCTGCCCATCTGAGCAGGCTCATGATCGACGTCAAGGGTGCGAGCGCGGCCCAGCGAATCGAGCGCCTGCCGTGGGTGGCTGACGCCCGGGTCGAACGGCACTGGCCGTCGAGCGTGCAGATCTCAGTGACCGAGCGCAAGCCGGTAGGCGTGGTCGCCCTACCGGGGGCCGCGGTTGGCCCGCCGGGGGCCGCGGTTGGCCCGCAGGCGGAGGCCGTGGCCCCGCCGGGGGGCGGATCGAGGACCGCCCCGGCTGGAGGCAGCCTCTGGGCGTTGGTGGACCGGACTGGCCGAGTGCTGGCCGACGTCTCCCAGCCACCGCCGGGCCTGGTCGTCCTGAGCGGCGTGGGCGACCCGGGCCAGCCCGGCTCCCTACTGGCGCCAGGAGCCGACCCGGCCCTGGATGCGGTTGCGGATCTGGGCCCGTCTCTGGGGCAGAGGGTGGCGACCGTGGATGCGGTCGGGGGTGGCCTGGAGATGGTCCTACGTCCGGTACCAGGTACCCCCGTGCCGGTAGCCCTACAGGGGGGTCATGCTGCGACCGGCCGCCCGGCGGCCCCGCCGGCTATCACCAACGGCCCCACGGTCGTGCTGGGCGGAGCCGATCAGCTGGGTGCCAAGCTCCAGGCACTGGCCCTTCTCGTCAACCAGGTCGACCTGTCCGGTGTCCGCAGCGTCGATCTGCGGGTTCCCCAATCTCCGGCCCTGACTCGACGATGACCCGATGTCGTAATCGAGCTGATTGCCTTCGAGTCAGATCAGGAGGTGGGGACATGCTCTTGGTCACCAAGGCTGGCGGATGGGGGTCGGCAATGCCCAGGGTCAAGCTGTCGAGTCCGCCGCAAACTGGCTCTATGAGCCACGCTGCCTCTATGAGAAACTGACTCTCGGGCCAGGGCCCGCGGCTGCGAATCGACTGGGATGGCGGATCGGCGGAGGTGTGACCTGATCGCCCTTGACCGATGGGGATTCCCCTTCTATAGTTTGAAGCGAACCGAGAGGTTGACATAACTCAAAACCTTTAGTGGAGGGTGAGGGATGGCGATAGCCCCCACTGGTGAACAACGGAAGGCGGCACACAGGCCCATGCCGGTCGCATCTCAAAACTACATAGCGGTAATCAAGGTGGTCGGCATCGGAGGTGGCGGGGTGAACGCCGTCAATCGGATGATCGACGCAGGTCTGAAGGGCGTCGAGTTCATTGCGGTGAACACTGATGCCCAGGCCCTGCTGATGAGCGACGCCGACGTCAAGCTAGACATCGGCCGCCAGCTCACGCGCGGGCTGGGGGCGGGGAGCGATCCCGAGATCGGCCGCCAGGCGGCTGAGGACCACAATGACGAGATCGACGAGGTCCTCAAGGGCGCCGACATGGTGTTCATCACCGCCGGTGAGGGCGGTGGGACGGGCACTGGGGGGGCTCCGGTGGTGGCCGAGATCGCCAAGAGCCTCGGGGCGCTGACCATCGGAGTGGTCACCCGGCCATTCGCGTTCGAGGGCCGACGACGCGCCGTCCAGGCCGAGTCCGGTATCCAGCGCCTCAAGGAGAAGGTCGACACCCTCATCATCATCCCCAACGACCGGTTGCTCACGGTTTCCAACGACAAGACGTCGATGATGAACGCCTTCAAGATGGCGGACGAGATCCTCCTCCAGGGAGTGCAGGGGATCACCGACCTCATCACCACTCCCGGCCTCATCAATACCGACTTCGCCGACGTGAAGATGATCATGAGCAATGCCGGTACGGCCATCATGGGGATTGGCTCGGCGTCGGGAGAGGGCAGGGCCATCAACGCCGCTCGGGGAGCCATCACCAGCCCATTGCTGGAGGCCTCCATCGAGGGTGCCAGGGGCATCCTGCTCAACATCGCCGGCGGCAACGACCTGGGGCTGTTCGAGGTCAACGAGGCAGCCGAGATCATTCACGGGGTGGGTCATCCCGATGCCAACATCATCTTCGGCAGCGTCATCGACGACGCCATGGGCGATGAGGTCCGGGTCACGGTGATCGCGGCCGGCTTCGAGCGCTGGGACGAGGGTCAGGACCGGCCCGCTGAGCGTGCCGGGACGAAGACCGTGCCGCCACGAGAGGATATTTTCGCCGAACCGGATCTCGACTTGGACGACGACGAGTTCGATGTCCCCTCCTTCCTCAAGGGGTGAACCGCTCCGCCTGGGCTCAGCGCCCGTCCTGGCTCGGTGGACCACCCGCATTGACGGTGATCTGGCCCTTGACCGGACCGGCGCGCCCTGTCCGCAGCGGCGTCGGGCAGTGCTGGACCGGCCGTGGAGCTGGCTGCGCCAAGTGCACGGCGACCAGGTGCGGATCGTGAGCTACGCCGGGGAATGTACGGGCATGCCCGGCGACGCCCTGGTGAGCAGCGACAGCCTGGGGTGCCTGGCCGTGTTCAGCGCCGACTGTCCCACCGTCGCCCTGGCCAGCTCCGAGGGTGTCATGGGCGCGGTCCATGCCGGCTGGCGGGGGCTGATGGCGGGGGTGGTGCAGGCGGCAGCCAAGACCATGCGGGGCTTGGGCGCCACCGACATTCAAGGCGCCCTCGGACCGTGCATCGGTCCCGAGTGCTACCAGTTCTCGGCCCGGGAGCTGGACGAGGTGGTGGTGCGCTTCGGGCCCTCGGTGAGGGCCACGACCACCTCCGGCCAGGCCGCCCTGGACCTGGGTGAGATGGTGCGGCTGGCCAGCGTGGCGGCCGACGCCGAGCTGGTTCCCACCGGTTCGTCCTGCACCGCGTGCTCATCGGATTACTTTTCCCACCGAGCCCGGGCGGACCAGGGGCGTCAAGCCCTGGTGGTCTGGCGACCGGTGATGTCTTGACGGTACGCCAGCCGGCCACCGGCGAGGCGACTGACCTGGGGGAGCGCCTGGGCGAGGTGACAAGGCGCATTACCAATGCTGGGTCGTCGCCTGAGGCGGTCAAGGTGGTGGCGGTGACCAAGGGCTTTGGTCAGGCGGTGGTGGACGGCGCGGTGGCTGCCGGCCTGACCGACCTGGGCGAAAATTACGCGGCCGAGCTGACGGTCAAGGCCGGAGAGGTTGCCCGAAAGAGCAGCACGCAGGGGATGCCGGGCGTTCGCTGGCACTTCTTGGGCGCCATCCAGCGCAACAAGGTGCGGGCCTTGGCACCCCACGTCCATCTCTGGCAGTCGGTGGCTCGGCCCGAGGAGGGCACCGCCATCGCTCGTTGGGCTCCTGGCGCCGCTGTACTGGTCCAGGTCGACCCGGACGGGACGAGTGCCGGCCGCAACGGCTGCTCTGCACAGGCGACCCCTGGGCTGGTGGGCCACCTCCGCCAGCTCGGCTTGGAGGTGCGAGGCCTGATGATCGTAGGTCGGCCAGGAGAGGCCGAGGGATCACGGCCAGGATTTCGCGCCGTGGCTGGCATCGCCCAGCGGCTGGGACTACCCGAGCTTTCCATGGGTATGACCGACGACCTGGAGGTGGCGGTCCAGGAAGGTGCCACCATGGTACGAGTCGGCAGGGCACTTTTTGGTGATCGTCCGCCCTGCCTGGCGCTGGGACAATAGGCTGGCCCCAAGGAGGGGACGATGGCATCTTTCATTCGTCGAGCGATGGTCTACCTTGGCCTCGACATGAACGACCAAGACTACGACGACTACCAGCATTACGAGGAGCCCGCCCCGCCGGCCGGAGGGCGCGGCGCGCCCCGTTCGTTCGGGCCGGCACCGGGTGGCTCGGTGCAGGGATTCCCGGCTCCGGTCGAGGAGCAGACGATGAGCCCTGTCAGGGCCCTTCCTCGCGAGGACCAACCGGCCACCGGGGTCATGACGACACGCGGCGCGGTGGTGCGCCAGATCGTGCCGACCCGCGGCGCCCGGGTCCATGTGGTCGCACCCGAGCGGTTTGGTGATGCCCAGGAGATCGGGGACCGCCTCAAGATCGAGCAGCCGGTGATAGTCAACCTCCAGGTGGCCGACCGAGATCTGGCCCGGCGAATGATCGACTTTTGCAGCGGGGTGGCCTATGCCCTAGGGGGGGCCATGGACAAGGTGGCGGAGGACGTGTTCCTGCTCACGCCATCCAACGTCGAGGTGTCACCCGAGGAGCGACAGCGCCTCCAAGAACGGGGCCTCTACCGACCTTGATCTCGAACATCATCCGGTATGTGCTGGAGGCTTATGTCGTCATCATCTTTGCCCGGATCATCCTCAGCTACTTTCCGACCACGCCGGGCTCGGGGCTGGCCAGGGTGGCACAGTTGCTCAACAAGCTCACCGAGCCGGTGTTGGGTCCGCTGCGCAAGATCCTGCCTCCCATCGGGATCGGCGGCGTCGGCCTCGACCTGTCTCCGCTGATCGTGTTGATCGTCATCCAGGTGGTGCTCATCCCCCTGTTCGCTCGCTAGTAGATAGGATGCCTGTCATGGCTATGGAGGTGTCTTCGGCGACTCTTCGGGACATCGAGTTCCGACTCGAGCTGCGCGGCTACAACAAGGACGACGTCGACGAGTTCCTTGAGCGAGTGGCGGCTGGCATCGAGCTGTTGCAGGACCGGATCAGGGAGTCGGCCGGCCGAGCAACCCAAGCCGAGGGCGAGCTGTCCCAGGCCCAGTCGCGCCTCTCTGATACCCGTTTCCAACCACCTCCTCGGCCGGCCGAGCCGGAGGTGGACGATCATTCCATCACTCGCACGCTGCTGTTGGCGCAACGCACGGCCGACCTGGCGGTCAGTGAGGCTCACCAGCAAGCCACTGAGGCCATGAGCCGGGCCCGGGCGGATGCCGGAGCCATGGTGGCCCAGGCCGAGGAGCAGGTTCGCAGGATGACCGAGGAGGCCACCGTCGAGATGCGCTCCGACATCGACCGCCTGGTCGGCACCCGGGCGGCGCTCCAGGAAGACGTGGACAACCTCCAGCGCTACCTGGCGGCTGAGAGGACGCGGGTCGAGGCGGGCTTCGCCGAGGCCCTGCGCTGGGTCGAGGAGAACCTGCCCTCGTTGTCACCGCGGCCCGACATGCGCCATCCGAACTCCCGCCCCGCTCCTCCTGGCTCGGCGCCGGCCCAACGATGCGATGCGGACCGGTCAAGCCCTAGTTGAGCGTCGTTGGCCGCTGTCCGGCCACCAGACCGGCCACAGGTGCTGCTGCGATGCGTTCCGCTGGTGGGTCACCTGAGGAGGCTATGGTGACAGGGGGCGCGGCGTCTCGCGGAAGTGGTGGATCTCTTTGGTGCTGATCGTGACAATCGGGCTGCTGTTGGTTGCTGCCGTCACCCTGGTGGTTGGTTTTGTCGAGCACTCACTGGCATTGATCTACGTCTCAATCGCGGCCAGCGCGGTCTGTGTGGTCATACTGGTGGTGTTCACCGCGCTCAACCGGACCAGAGGCCGAGCGGTGACGGTCCCATCCGTTGGCCGGCCACGTCGGGAGGTCGCCGGGTCGGAGACTGACGCCATGCTCGACGAGAGTCGGGTCGACGACAATCGGCCCACCCAGCTGGTCGAGGCGGTCAGCCCGCCCGCAAGCCGCCGGGGCCCGAGGGGCTTTCGTGGCTCCGGGCGCAAGGGGCGGGCCGAGAAGGACGTCGAGATCGACGAGTCCGAGTACCCGGCGGAGGAATCCGAAGATGAGGTGGAGCCACTGCCGGCGGTGGTACCGCTGCGGCGGTCGTATCTAGCGTCGAGTCGCAGAGCGGCGGCTGAGGATGTCCCATCCGAGTCCGATCAGGACAGCGCCGAACCCGAGCTGCTACCGGAGCCGGTACCGGCGCGGCGGTCACTGTTGGGATCGAGACGCAATGCCGTCACCGAGGACACGCCACCCGAGCCGGCGCAAGCCAGCGTCGAGCCGGAACCCCAGCCGGAGCCGGTCCCGGTGCGCAGGTCGTTATTGGGATCGAGACGCAATGCCGTCGCCGACCAGGGCTCGGCTGGGCCCAGCCGGACTGAGCCTGAGGCCGAGCCAGTGCTCGAGGTCGAGCCGGAGCTGCCGGAGGCCGAGCCGGTGCCACCGCCCGAGCCCGAGCCCGAGCCCTCGCCGGAGCCGGTACGCAGATCTCTGTTGGGATCGAGGCGCAGGTCCGTCGCCGTGGTTCCGTCCCGGGACGACACGGCCGACGAGATTGAGGCGGCCGACGAGGTCGAGGCGGCGGGCACTCCACCGCCTTTCCGGCGTGCTCGGGCCGTCGTACCTACGGTGATTTCCCAGCCGCTCGAGCCCCAGCCGGAGGACATCGACGAAGCCGAGCTGGAGCCGCTGCCCGAGCCGGTACCGGTCCGGAGATCATTCTTTGGCTCTCGCCGCAAGGTCGCCGAGGAGGTGGCGTCGTGGTCCGCCGATGAGGGCGGCGAGGAGGCATCGTCACCAGGAGCATGGTCGCAAGAGACATGGTCGCAAGGGGCATCGTCACCGTATGCCGATGCCGGCTCTGACGCCGTCTTCCCAATCGCCGACTACGACGAGTTGACAGTGTCAGAGGTCATGCCCTTGCTGGGAGAGCTGGTGCCCGACGAGTACGACGTGGTCCGCCAGCGAGAATTGGCCACTCGGGGGCGGTCCACCATTCTCCGGCGCCTGAATGAGCTCCAGACCAGGGACGCGCTGCTCTCCGGGGTGGCCACGGGTGGGACCGATGCGAGTCCCGAGGCCTACGCCGAGGCGGACATGTTCCCCATTGCCGACTACGACGATCTACGGGCGGCCGAGATCCTGCCTCTGCTTCGTCAGCTCGATCCCGAGGAGCTGGAGGTGGTGCGCCGCCGGGAGGAGGCAGGGGCGGCCAGGTCAACGGTTCTCAAGCGGATTAACACCATCTTTGGTTTGGACAACGGAGCGTCTGCTGGTCTTCCCAGGGTGAAGGAGCAAGCCAGGCCAGAGGTGGCTACGGCACCTCGGGCCACCAAGGCACCGCCTCGGGCCAGGGCAGCCACGCCTCGGGCTACCAAGGCAAGTGCGGCACCGACCTCCAAGGTGGCCGGGGCCCGGCCCAGGAAGGCCGCCGGTACGCCGGCCAAGAAGGCCGCCGGTGCGCCCACCAGGAAGGCGGCCGGGCCCACCAGGAAGGCGGCCGGGCCCACCAGGACGGGATCGGTCCGGGTACCGCCGGCAGGGGCAGGGGCCATCCAGGTTCCCGGGTCGAGGGTCGCTCAGATGCCCCGAGCGGGTGGCAGTGCGATCCCGCCGACCAAGCGTCCTCCGACCGGAACAGGTCCCCGGCTGGTGTCCAGGCGCCCCAGCCCCCGGAGTGGCAGGGGTACCTGAGGGACTCACCCGGGTACGACATCCTTGGCTGAAATGTCGCCCCAGTCATACAGGCGCCAACGGGTTCTCCCACCGCCCCTCAGAGAAACGGGCGAAGTCAGGCTGGTCGTCGGCCGCCCTTGGTCGCATTACGCTTGGGACATGAGCGATTTCCTCTCGGACGTGGAGACCCTTCGGCGCAACGCCCGCGAGCACATCGACCAGGGCCCCATCACCGCGGCCTACGGCGCCGACCGAGAGCGGGTCATCGCCGTGCTGAATGAGGTGCTGGCCACTGAGCTGGTGTGTGTGCTGCGCTACAAGCGTCACTACTACATGGCCGAGGGCCTCAACTCCGGACCGGTGGCCCAGGAGTTCCTCCAGCACGCCAACGAGGAGCAGGGCCACGCCGACCAAGCGGCCACCCGTATCGTGCAGCTCCAGGGGGAGCCGGACTTCAACCCCGCCACCTTGCTCGCTCGCAGCCACGCCGAGTATGCACCAGGGAACGACCTGATCGACATGATCAAGGAGGACCTGGTGGCCGAGCGGGTGGCCATCGCCTCCTACGAGGAGATCGTGAGGTGGCTGGGGGACGGCGACACCACCACCCGGCGAATGATCGAGGGAATCCTGGCGGTGGAGGAGGAGCACGCCGACGACATGCTCACCCTGCTCAAGCGGATGGGCCACCCGGTCGAGGATTCGGCCGGCCAGGCGTCGGTCGGCTAGGCGTCGGACTGACTGAGCCGGTGGGAGAGCAGAGCACGCCTACGTCTGTCGTCGTGGTGGTGGCCCATCCCGACGACGTGGACTTTGGGGCGGCCGGGACCGTGGCTACCTGGGTCGATGCCGGCACTGAGGTCAGCTATTGCATAGTGACTGACGGTGATGCCGGAGGCTTCGACCTCGATGTCCCCCGTGGTGAAATCCCCGGCATCCGCCGGGCCGAGCAGGAGGCGGCGGCCAAGGTGCTCGGCGTGTCCGACGTCATGTTCCTCGGCTATCCCGACGGGCGTGTGGGGCCCAGCTTGGAGCTGCGGCGGGACATCTCCCGCATCATCCGCCAGGTGCAGCCGCAGCGGGTGCTGTGCCCGTCCCCGGAGCGCAACTTCGAGCGCATCCACGCCAGCCACCCCGATCACCTGGCAGTGGGGGAGGCCACCCTGTGTGCCGTCTATCCGGACGCCCGCAACGCATTTGCCCACCCGGAGCTGTTGGTGGAGGGTCTGGGTCCCCACAGCGTTCCCGAGGTGTGGCTGGCCGGATCACCGTCTCCCGACCACTTCATGGATGTGACGGCCATGTTCGAGCGCAAGGTCGCTGCCCTGCGCTGCCACGTCAGCCAACTGGTGGACGAGGGTGCGGTCGCCGAGCGGGTCCGCGCCTGGATGTCGGCCACCGCCGAGCTGGGAGGCCTGCCCGCCGGCACTCTGGCCGAGGCCTTCCAGGTGGTAGTCACCGCCTGAGGCCTGGCGGACGATAAGGGTAGACGAGGACTTGCCCTGGGCCCGTTGTGGGTGGCCGGCCGGGAGGCGAAGGCCCTCGTGATGCAGGTGATGCGCTAGCCTCAGCACCGTGCGCACCACGATCTCCCTCAATGACGAGTTGCTCGCCTCGGCCAAGCGGCGGGCCCGTGAACGGGGCACGACTCTAGGCCAGGTCATCGAGTCCGCTCTGCGGCGAGAGCTCACTGCCGGGCCTGCCACCCTGGCGCCTCCGGCGATCCCAATCTTCAGCCGCGGGACGGGGCCGCGACCGGGCCTCGACCTCACGTCCAATCAAGCGTTGTACGAGATCCTCGACGAGGCATCCGAGCTCGACCACAGGCGCTGAGGGTGGTGGTCCTCGATGTCAATGTCGTGCTGGCCGCTCATCGCTGCGATCACCCCCACCATGGCGCGGTGCGACCATGGCTCGAGAATGTGATTCTCTCCGACGAGGACTTTGGAGTACCAACGACGGTCTGGGCATCCTTCCTTCGCCTGGCTACCAACCGGCGAGTGTTCCCGATTCCCACCCCGCTCGCCGAGGCGTTCGACTTTGTTGACGCCCTGAGCGCCCAGCCTCGCCATCTGCCGGCTGAGCCGGGGCCACGCCATCTCGGGCTCATTCGTAACCTGTGCGAGGAAGCCGACGCCACCGGGGACCTTGTTCCCGACGCTGTGATCGGCGCCATCGCCGTCGAACACGGCGCAGTGGTGGCCACCCTCGACCGCGACTTTGCACGGTTCTCGTCAATTCGCCACCTGCGCCCCGGTGACTGACAGTCGCCCTGCAACATCCCGGGTTGGCCAAGATGACAGAAGGGCGTCCCTTTGGTTGATTGATCAGGCTCTATGCTGTGTAGCTGTTGGGCCGGTAACTGGTGCCTGGGGAGGTGACCGATGACTAGCGCATTGCCGTGGTGGGCGTACCCGGTGATCGGCGTGGCCACCCTGACCCTGACCCTGGTTTTCGTTCCCGGCGCCCTGTGGGCGGCGCGGCGTTGGGACTTCCTCGACCGGCCCACCGACATCAAGGCCCATTCCACGCCCATCCCGTACCTGGGCGGTGCCGCCATCGTGGTGGCATTCACCGCCGTGATGCTGGGTGCGGCCTTCATTCGACCGGCTGGCTCCAGCCTGCACCAGCTCGAAATCTTGTTGGGCATGGCCCTGGTCCTTTCCCTCATGGGCCTTTTCGATGACCTGCGCGGGCTCTCACCCTGGGTGCGCCTGGCCGTGGAGGTGGCGGCCGGCATCGGTGTGTGGGCCAGCGGCAGCAGCGTGGCGCTGGACTTCCTCCCCGGTCCGGTCAACGTGGTGCTCACCGTGGTGTGGGTGGTGGGAGTGACCAACGCCTTCAACCTGCTGGACAACATGGACGGGCTGTCCGCCGGAGTGGCCGCCATTGCATCCCTCTCGTTCTTCGCCCTTGCCCTAATCTACGGCCAGTTCCTCTTGGCGACTCTGGCCATTGCCCTGGCCGGCTGTGCCGCCGGGTTCCTCCGTCACAATTTCCACCCTGCTCGGATTTACATGGGTGATGCCGGGAGCTTGTTCCTGGGCTTCATGTTGTCCGTAATCGCCCTGCGCCTGCGCATACTCCCAGGCAACAAGGTGTCCTTCCTGGTGCCGGTGGTCGTCCTAGGTGTGGCGCTGTTCGACACCGCTCTGGTCACGGTCAATCGGCTGGTTAGTCGCCGGGGGGTGCTGTCCGGTGGAGTCGATCACACCAGCCACCGGCTGGTCTTCATTGGCATCCCGGTGCCGGTGACGGTTGCCCTGATCTATGCCGCAGGGGCCACACTGGGCTGGGTCGGGATCGTCGTGTCCCGGATTGACAGTACGACGAGCATCATGCTGGCCAGCCTGATCTTCGGCATTGCACTGTTCCTGGGTGTCCTGTTGAGCCTGGTGCCGATCTACGAGCACAGTCGTCGCCGGCGCCTGGTCCTCACCGAGGTGGCCCGCCACGACCCTGCCGCCGACCTGCCGTCGGTCCCGCTGGTCAAGATCTCGTCTTCATAGCCCAGATGGCGTAGCCGGGTGACGCACCCCAGCCCTTCCCGACGCCGGCGGTGGCCCGTATGTGTGGGATAGCCGGAGTAGTTGGCGATCATGGCGACACCGAGGCAAGCGTCTGGCACCAACTCGAGACTCTGACCCACAGAGGCCCGGACGCCACGGGAGTATTCGCCGGGCATGGCGGGGCCATTGGCCAGACCAGGCTGTCGGTCATCGACCTGGTCACCGGTGACCCACCCATCACCAACGAGGACGGCTCCATTGGGGTGGCCCTCAACGGCGAGATCTACAACTATCGCCAGTTGGCCGACTCCCTCAGACGCCAGGGTCACGACCTCAAGACGACGGGCGACACCGAGGTCCTGGCTCACCTGGCCGAGGAGCGCTCGCCCACCGAGCTGGCCTGCGACCTGGACGGGATGTTCGCCTTCGCGGTGTGGGACCGTGGCCGACGCCGGCTCATCCTGGGCCGGGATCGTCTCGGCAAGAAGCCCCTCTACTACTGGTCGGGTGATGGCCACATCGTGTTCGCCAGCGAGATCAAGGGGCTGCTGGCGCACCCCCGAGTGCCCCGTCGCCTCAACGTGGGTATCCTCCCCGATTACCTGGCCATGGGCTATGCCCCTACGCCCGACACCTTCTTCCAGGACATACACAGCGTGCCCCCGGGTCACGTGCTGGTGGCCGAGGAGGACCAGGCGCCCCGCCTCCAGCGCTATTGGGAGCCGCCAATGGCGGGGGAGTCGGGGCTCAGCATCCTCGACTGCACCATGGCCGAGGCGGCCCGGAGGGTTCGAGCCGAGCTGACCGGCGCCGTCGAGCGTCGCCTGGTGGCCGACGTGCCTCTCGGCGCCTTCTTGAGCGGGGGCATCGACTCGTCCGCCGTCGTGGCCCTGATGCATCGAGCCGGGGTGGCTCCCCTGTACACCTTCACCATCGGCTTCGAGGACCAGACCGGGTTCGACGAGCGACAATACGCCAATCTGGTGGCCAAGCGCTTCGGCACCGACCACACCGAGCTGGTGGTCAGGCCCAACGCCACCGAGCTGATGGAGGACCTGGTCTGGCACCATGACCAGCCCTTTGGCGACTCCAGCGCCCTGCCCACGTACCTCTTGTCCCAGATGACCCGAGAGCACGTCACCGTGGCCCTCAGTGGCGACGGCGGAGACGAGGTCTTCGCCGGCTACGAGCGCTTTGCCGCCGCCGGTCTGCTGGGCTGGCTGCAACAGCTGCCCGGTCCCGTACGCCGGGGCCTCTTCCGGGGGACGGCGGTGCTGTCGCCTTCCTGGTTCTCGGGCCGGGCCCGTAGCCTGCAGCGGCTGGTGGCCAACAGCGATCGATCCTTTGCCGCCACCTATCTTTCCTGGATCAGCTATGTGCCCGAGCAGTGGCGAGTTGCCTTACTGGGTGAACACGCGAAAAATACCGCATCCCGCTTCGAGGCCCAATGGCCACTCACGCCGGGTCCCAGCCTGCTGCACCGCCTCCTGCAGCTCAACCTGACCAGCTACCTCCTCGACGACCTGCTTCCCAAGGTCGACCGCATGTCCATGGCCCACGGCCTGGAGGTTCGCTGCCCCTTCCTCGACCCGGCCGTGCTGGAGCTGGCTACCCGCCTGCCCGCCTCGCTCAAACAACGAGGTTTTGCCCTCAAGCGGGTGCTCAAGGTGGCCATGGCCGACCTCCTGCCGGCCGAGATCCTGCACCGGCGCAAGCGCGGCTTTGGGGTGCCACTGGACCGTTGGTTCCGAGAGGATCTGGCCGGCTATGTGGCGGCCACGTTGGGTTCACCAGATGCTTCGGTGCGCCAGTACCTGGTAGGTGACGCGGTCGATGACCTGATCGCCGAGCACCAATCCGGCCGGGTCGGTCACGGCAATGCCCTGTGGACCCTTCTCACCCTGGAGATCTTCCTGCGCAAGGAGGGGTGGTGAACACGTCGGCGACGTGCTCCACGTCCGAGTTGAGCTACCTCGGGGATGGCATTGGAAGGGCTCGGCGCCGCCGGCCACGGTCAACCTGGATCACGACTTCCAGGGGAGTTGGACCGTCGTACCCGGCCGGTAGACACGCGGATCCCCGTGCGTGGCCCGCGGTAGGGCATAGCCGGTTGGAAGTCTTGTCCCTTCCCGGCTTGTTGGAGAGGCGGCACCGGCTCGAGGGTCGTGATCTTGTCCTCCATCCGCTCGAGTCGGACGACGATGTCCTTGTTGAGGAGACGGAGATCCTCGAGCTGTTCGAAGACAGCCGCGTTTGCCTCATAAGAGCGGTCGCCGGTTAGGGACCGCGCCACCTCAGTCGTCTCGGCCATGGTGGCTGCCAGTGCGGCGATGTCCGTCCTCAGTGCGAGCAATGCCCCGCCGTTCTCGCTCAGGTGGGCTCCCAGGTTGTCGTTTCGCTTGGTTCCATTCGACCCGAGTTCGGAGGAGCGCCGAGAGCCAACACCTTGGTGGACGGTGGACAGCTCCAGTTCACGAACCGCCCAACCCATGTCTTCCAGTCGTGCTCGGACGCCCCGGGTCAAGTTCTCGTCGCTGTCAACATGTCCCCCGGCGACAACCGGCAGGGCGGAGCGGGGACCGGAGCCGATCGTACTGACGCTCCCACCGCCGGCCGACACAGGATCACGGCTCTTTGAGGAGTTGTTAGCCACCTGGTCACGACGGGCATTCACCAGCTTGGGCCCACTGGCCCAGACCCGGGTGCACCCGGCGAAGCGACCCTCGCAGACGACCCCGCACTCGGGGCACTCGCAGACCGTCGAGCCGGCCACCATGGGGTGCCCACAGCCGTCACGGATCAGTGGCCCGAACTCGTGACACCATCCCATAGGGCACACACTACCGTCACCGGTGCCCAGAGTGGCTGGTCACCAGACAGGCGTCCAAGGCGATGACCATGTCGTTGATTGAACGGTGATGGGCGACTGAGCCGGTTAGAGTGAGCGGCCGTGAAGGTGGTGGTGACGGGTGGGGCCGGCTTCATCGGCGCCAACCTGTGCCGGACTCTCACTGCCACCCAGGGCATCGACGAGGTGGTGGCCCTAGACGACCTCTCTACCGGCTCAGCCGACAACCTTGCCGGCGTGCCTGAGGCGCGGCTCATCGAGGCCACCATCCTCGACCCGGAGGCCCTCGACCGAGCCTTCGCCGGCGCCTCGGCCGTGGTCCACCTGGCGGCTCGCCCCTCGGTGCCCCGGTCGATCGAGGATCCGATGGCCAGCCATGAGGTCAACGCCACCGGCACCGTGCAGGTGCTCCAGGCTCTGCGCCGAGCGGGCGGCAGTGCGCATCTGATCCTGGCCTCCTCGTCCTCCGTCTACGGCGCCAACCCGGTCCTGCCCAAGGCCGAGGACCTGGTGGCCGCCCCGATGTCCCCCTACGCCGCCAGCAAGCTGGCAGCCGAGTCCTATGCCCTGGCCTTCGCCAGCTCCTTCGGGGTGGATGTGCTTGCCTTGCGCTTCTTCAACGTCTTCGGGCCTCTCCAGCCCGCCGGCCACGCCTACGCGGCCGTCATTCCAGCCTTCGTCTCGGCCGCCCTGGCCGGGCGTCCGCTGCCCGTCCACGGTGACGGGCACCAGACTCGGGACTTCACCTTCGTGGACAGCGTCGCCGCCGTCATGGTCGCCGCCCTCCTGCGCCGGGTGAGCTGCCAAGGCCCGGTGAACCTGGCCTTCGGTTGCCGGGTGTCGCTGCTCGAGGTCGTCTCGCTGCTGGAAGAGGTCCTGGACCGATCCTTGTCCATCCAGCACACCCACCCCCGGCCGGGCGACGTTAGGGACTCCCAGGCCGACCATTCCCGCCTGCGCAGCCTCTTCTCCGACCTGGTGCCCATCGGGCTGGAGGAGGGCCTGAGGGCCACCGTCGAATGGTTCCGGGCTGGCTCCTTGCCGGCCCTCGTCCCGACCGGGCCGGCCTGTTGATGTCGCCGAGCTGCAAAAAGGTGATGTCCTAGGATCTCGCTTGCAACTCGGACTGGGGGCGGTCGTACCCCTCACGCCGGGACGTCGGCCCCCAGGACCACCTCCAGGCGGGCCTCCGCGATGACCTCGTCGAGGATCTTGTCGAGGCACCGGGTGGGCACCCATCCGGTGAGCTCCTGCAGCTTTGTGGTATCGGGACGCCGGCGCTCCATGTCCTCGAAGCCTGCCTCGTAGGCGTCCTCGTAGGCGATGAGCTGGATAGCCGAGGAGCTCTTGGACCGGGCGATGATGCGCTTGGCCAACTGGGCGATCGAGATTTCCTCGGGAGAGCCGATGTTGAACACCTCGCCCACCGCGCCGGGTTGGTCAAGGAGGCGGATCAAGGCGTCGACCACGTCGACCACGTGGCAGAAGCATCGGGTCTGGGTTCCATCTCCGTAGACGGTGAGAGGCTGATTGGCCACGGCCTGGCGGGTCAAGCGAGGGATGACCATACCGTAGGCTGCGCTCTGACGAGGGCCCACGGTGTTGAACAGCCGGACCACCACCGTGGGCAGGCCTCGCTCCTTGTGATAGGCGTAGGCCAGGGTCTCATCGAGGGCCTTGGCCGTGGAGTAGGCCCAGCGGGACACGGTGGGGGAGCCCAGGATCCGGTCCGAGCCCTCGTGCAGGGCACCGGCGGAGTTCTTGCCGTACACCTCCGACGTGCTGGCCAACAGGATCTTGCGTCGGTAGCGGTGGGCCGCCTCGATCATGATCTCCGAGCCTCGGATGTTGGTGGTGAGCGACCGGAGGGGGTGGTCCACGATGAGCTTGACTCCCACCGCCGCGGCAAGGTGGACCACTACTTCGCACTCGTTCACTAGCTCGTCCACCGCCAGCTCGTCCAGCACCGAAGCCTGCACGAAGCGGAAGTTCGGTTGGCCCTCCACCCGGTCCAGGTTGGCCAGCCGTCCGGTCGACAGCGAATCAAGGGCGACGACCCGGTCCCCGCGGGCCAAGAGGGCGTCGACCAAGTGAGAGCCGATGAAGCCGGCTCCGCCTGTGATCAGATAGGAGTCCGCCATGCGGGGATCGTAGGTGCCGCGTCCATCCCAGGCAATTGGTGCCTAGTGCGCTCGCGGCAGTCCCCGCGCGCGTTCACGCTGCAACCTTGAGCGGTTAGCCCGTGTAGGTCCATGCGAACGGCTTATTGTCGGTCCCGGTCACCTCGTGGACCGGGTGATCGCTTTGGCCCTGACCCGGTTTGGCGGACATCCCACCACAGAGGCGCAGCCTCAGGAAGGATGTCCATCATGGAGACCATGGAGCGGAACAAGCCCCGTGCCCGTAGGTCGTTCGCCCCAGAGTTCAAGGCGGAGGTGGTCGAGCTCGTTCGCACCAGCGGCAG
>JAABUZ0100000073.1_pt1 | contig 235600 bp, 217 predicted proteins | sample 5562091 | NCBI WGS metagenome assembly JAABUZ01 (sample SAMN12813069, study PRJNA571459) | rock metagenome | isolation source: Antarctica rocks | place: Antarctica: Victoria Land, Linnaeus Terrace sud | collected 2015-12-21
CGTTCGGCATGCACAACATGAGCACAGTGGTACGTGACGCGCTTGAGCCGGATGCGGTGAAAGCCGCACGTCCGGTTCTGAGGGGAGGGGGCGGCAGCGATGCTGCCCTCTTACCCGACAGATCGAGATCGCGATCATCGGCAGAGAATGCCTCCGGCGGCGGGCCGAGGACAAGGCGACGCTGGAGCGCCAGGTCGCGGCACTGGAGGCAGAGCGTAATGCCCAGCGGCGGACCATTACCTGGTCGTTCACTGCCTACGACGCTCGCACCAAGCTTCGCCGGCTTTATCCCATGCCTCAAAGCTAACTGGACACACCACTAGGTAAGGCTACTGGCCAACGGCCCCAGTTCAATCGCGCGGCGGTGCAGATGGCTTGGGACCTGGCGCGGTCCAGTTTGCCGGAGGACCGGCCGGCGGATATGCCTTTTGCTTCCGCTGCCGCTCCAGACGCGGACGCGTCGGATCTGGACCGATTAGCCGCGTATTTGGGCCTGACATTCTGAGCCAATCGCGGAGCGGTCCTGCAGCGAATTCTGCTGCAGGATCGCTCCGCGATTGGCTGCCTGCGCCCTTACAGGGCCGGCAGTGCCTCCAGCTCCCGCTGCACCTGTTCCTCGCGTAGCTCAAGATTCTGCATCGACTCTGCAAAATAGGCGTCGTACGCGGCGAGGTCAAAAAAGCCATGGCCGCTCAGGTTGAAAAGAATGGTGCGTTGCTCGCCGCTCTCACGCGCCTGCAGAGCCAGGTCTATCGCAGCTCGAATGGCGTGAGCGGACTCCGGCGCAGGCACCAACCCCTCGACTCGGGCAAAGGTGACTGCTGCCTCGAACACAGGAACCTGTTGGAACGCGACGGCATCTACCACACCTTCATGCACAAGGGTGCTAACAGTCGGTGCCGCTCCGTGATATCGGAGTCCCCCTGCGTGGATAGGCGACGGAATGAAGTTGTGACCCAGGGTGTACATCTTCATCATCGGGGTCATACCCACTGTGTCTCCGAAATCATACTCGTATGCGCCCCGCGTCAGGGTAGGGCAGGCGCTCGGTTCGGCTGCCAGAATGCGTGTATGCCTGCCGCCGGCCAGCTTGTCATGCACAAATGGAAATGCTAGCCCTGCAAAGTTGCTTCCACCGCCGAAGCAGGCAACGATATCGTCCGGATACTCTCCCGCCATTTCCATCTGCTGCTTTGCCTCCTGGCCAATGACCGTCTGGTGCAGCAGCACGTGGTTCAGCACACTGCCGAGCGAGTAGTTAGTGTCCTCATGAGTGGCGGCGTCCTCCACGGCCTCGCTGATGGCAATGCCGAGACTGCCGGGGGACTCAGGGGCCTGCTCCAGGATGCTGCGTCCGGCCTGGGTTTGATCGCTGGGACTGGCGAGAACCGAGCCGCCGTAGGTATGTATGAGCGACCGGCGGTACGGTTTCTGGTGATAGCTGGCCTTGACCATGTATACGGTGCATTCAAGGTTGTAGAGAGCGCATGCCATCGCAATCGAGGATCCCCATTGACCTGCACCCGTCTCGGTGGCAAGACGTTTAATTCCAGCTTGTTTGTTGTAATATGCCTGGGCAATTGCCGTATTTGCTTTGTGGCTGCCCGCCGGGCTTACACCTTCGTACTTGTAATAGATGTGCGCGGGCGTATCCAGATGCTTTTCAAGGGCGTGGGCACGGAAGAGCGGCGTTGGTCTAAAGCGCCTGTAGGCGTCGCGCACCTCCTCAGGTATCGGAATGTGCCGCTCGGTCGAAACCTCCTGCATGATCAATTCCATAGGAAAGAGCGGCGCGAGGTCTTCGGGGCCGATCGGTTGCTTGGTGCCGGGGTGAAGCACGGGTGACGCGGCAAAAGGAACATCTGCGGCAATGTTGTACCACGTCTCCGGAATTTGGGACTCGTCGAGCGTATATTTTACTTGTTTGGACATGCCGTTCTCTCCTTTTTTGAACCCATAAAAAAACCGGCCAGTTCATCGAACCGGCCGGTGGCTGTGTGAATCGGATCAGGGAGAGCGATGTGCTCTCCCAGTCCAACGACAGCCGACATCGCCAGCTCGGCAGGTACGCCACCACCACGATTGTGCCGTTTGTCGGATACTGGAGGAGTTCATAAGCGAAGTTTATACGGGTCGAGGCTAAGTGGACAAACGTGCAGCGTGCACAGGCTGGAGAAGCGTTCTATGTATCGCGCGCAATTACAAAAACTCGTGACATGGGCGAGGAGGCATCCTACCTCTCTCCTTTCCTCCCGCAGCGCCTTGAGCTTTGGAAGTGTCCTGAGCCTCGGGAGCGCTCTGAGCATTTTGAGCATCAGCAGCAGGGGAGGCTTCATCCCCTATCAGCACACACTATCCATTGTGGAACTGCACTAGGGACGCCCTAATCGCTTAGTTCGCTTGTTCTCATACATACGGGCGTCGGCGGCGGCAACTAAGTGGGCTGCGTCGGCGCCGTCCGACGGGCATCGGGCCACGCCCACGCTCGTCGATACCTCAATGCCCATGGACAGGGCTATCCCAGTAATGGCGTCTGCAATACGCATGCTAAGCCCGCTGTCCGTCTCACCCGCGCCGGCCAGGACCAGAGCAAATTCGTCTCCGCCGTATCGACCAGCGAAGTCGTATGGTCGAAGGACGCGCTGCAGCGCATCTCCCACCGTGTGAATCACCTCATCTCCTTTGGCATGCCCGAATCGATCGTTTATTCCTTTAAGGTTGTCCAGGTCAATAAACACGACAGCGAAGGAACTGGCGGTTCGTTTACTCAAGGCAACTTCACGTTCGAGCACTTCTTCGAAGGCGCGCCGGTTAGGTAAGCCCGACACCACGTCATATGAAGCGTGCCTGCTGTATTGCAACAAATGGCCAATGTGCTTGGCCACCGCGTCGGCTAGCGCAATGTCATCTGCAACGAACTGCCGGCCTCCCCATCGATCAGTAATGTTGAGCGCCCCTTCAATGCCACGGTCGGAGACCACAGGAGTACTGACAAAGGTCTGCGCCCCGTACGCGCCGAAGAGGGAAATGCCCTTCTCCACTACCAGTCCCGCAATACCCTTGCCAATCTGGACACGAATGTCGGGCACGAGCGACGAGTCCAGTCCCACCGCAGCGGCCACAAAGAGAACTGGCTCGTTGCCGTGCCGCAACAGCAAGCTCGCACGGCCCGCTTGAAGTAGGCGCACTCCGGTGGAAAACGCGGAGTGCACCGGAGACAACGCCGCCCCGTTGCCATTCAGCATGGTTTCGCTAGCAATCACTCACCCTGCTCGCCGCAACGTCAAACTACCTCTAGCACTCAGGCGACGCGCGGATAGAGCACAGTCACAAATGTCTCCCCCGAGCGATAGCCGCCAAGGTTATCCCCCCGGGTTCGCGCTCCTCTTATCTTAGAGCATCCTTTTAGAACATCCGCCAATTGTCCAAGAGCCGTCCGGTAAGTCTGGTGTCGGGTGAAGTAGGCAGTGGTCGAACCTGGAGTCGTGGCGCCTGCTCCCGTGTTGGGGGCTATCTCTAACGACGCGCGATACACGGTCGATGCAATAGCCGTAGCTTTGAGTGAGCTCGCGGCGGGATAGCACCGGTGACGCCGTACATAGAGTCGATGACCCATATCGCACAGTATGTCAGGCTTGGGCCAACTAATCAACGTCACGTTTCGATTGTCGCCTCCGCGAACTCATGAGGACAGCTAGCCAGGGGCGGTCCGCAAAAGGGGTCGGCGCGCCGAGAGGAACTCGTCTGTCTCGACCGATCGATGGCAAAGTGAACGGCAGGAGTGCGAGCCGCTTTCTAGCTACTGGGAGCCAAGAAACGTGTTGGTATACGGATCAAGGCCGCCGCGCCTGTGCGTCACTCCGCACTACGAGCGCGCCCGAGACGTAGCGCCGCACCATCTACTTCAAAAATTGGCGAACAAACTCCACAACTTTAGTGGCGTGTGGGAGCGCGTGCTCGGCCTCCGCAAGCGGCGGGCTATCGGTCCACCAGGGTATCGGAAGAGCGTGGCATACGGATTCAGGAGCTGTATTCTCTCTCCATAAACGTTGAGCTGTGGAGCATTGTGGTCGGGCGGTATGCGTCGTGCGGGCTAGAACCCACTGTGCCTCCCCACGCTGCGCTGTCTGCGCTGTCGCGCTGCGCGCCTGCGGCTACAACTCTCCAAGGTACGCTGCCCGCACTTTCTCGCTTTTGAGCAACTCGGATCCCTCTCCGCTGAGGACGATTCGACCGTTCTCGATCACGTAACCCCGGTCGGCTCGCTCTAGTGCAATCTGCACGTCCTGCTCTACCAGCAGAATGCCCAGATGCTCCTCTCGATGAACGATATCCAGCGTCGCCAGAATGTCGTCCACAATGTTGGGAGCGAGCCCGAGCGACAGTTCGTCGATAAGGAGCACATCTGGATGCGTCATAAGTCCTCGCGCGATGGCGCACATTTGCTGCTCGCCACCGGAGAGGGACCCGGCCAGTTGCGTGCGGCGCTCCGCAAGTTTAGGAAGGAAGTCGTAGACGCGCTCCAGATCTCGATCGATCCCCCCCGCCGAGCCCTGCCTGCGGCTGTATGCGCCGAGCCTCAGGTTCTCCTCAACGGTTAGACCGGCGAAGAGGCGACGCCCTTGTGGCACGTGTGCAATGCCCAGCCGGACCACGCGTTCCGCGTTCAGCCGCGTGGTGTCCTGCCCAGCAAACACAATCTGGCCGGTCCAAACGGGCAGGAGGCGGGATATGGCCGCGAGCAGCGTTGTCTTGCCGGCGCCATTCGCGCCAACCAGCGCTACCAACTCCCCTGAGCACACCTCCAGCGAGACTCCCCAGAGCACCTGGCTGTCACCATATCCCGTCGATACATCCTGTACCGCCAGAAGTGGCGTGACTGTCGCCCCCGCAACCTCTGCGTCTGGTGCCTCACGCACGGTTGGGATTCGACTCCACTGATTGTGCGGGCGGGCGCAGCATGGGATCGTCCTGACCGCCAGCGCCGTCTGACAGACCACGGTTCGCATAACGCGAACCGAGATACGCCTCGACCACCTTCACGTCGGAGAGGACTCGGGAGGGAACATCCTCGGCGATCTTGCGACCATGGTGCATCACCAGGACCCGGTCCGAGACGCCGGTGATGGCTCGCATGATGTGTTCGATCACCAGGACAGTGACCCCGCGGCGATTGATCTCCCGGATCAGCGCGATGGCTTCCACGACCTCTGTCGGTGTTAGTCCGGCCATGACTTCGTCAAGCAGCAATAATTCGGGGCCTGCGGCCAGGGCACGAGCGAGTTCGAGCCGCTTCCGGTCCGCAGTGGTGAGTTCGTCGCCCTTCAGTGTGGCCTTGCCTGCCAGTCCAACGGTATCCAGTATGTCGTCAGCAACTCGCATAGCTGCCATCCTTCGCAGCCGCTGCCGGCCATAGAGGGCTCCGATGAGGACGTTCTCCCGAATGTCGAGGCCGGCAAAGGGTTGCGTAATCTGAAAGGTGCGGGCGATCCCCAGCCGTGCGCGCCGGTGCGCGGGAAGGTTGTTTATATCGCGACCGCCGTACCGTACCACCCCTGAGGTTGGAGCCAGGGCGCCGGCAATTAGCCCGACCAGGGTCGACTTACCGGCACCGTTTGGCCCGATTATGCCCAACACTTCCCCACGTTGTACGGCAAAGCTGAGAGTATCGACGGCTGGCAAGCCACCGAAATGTTTGGAGACCTCAATCATCTCCAGCAAGGGATTAGCCCCGGGCGTCTCCCCCATCAGCGACGACTCAGATGCCATTGGCGGTGATGTAACGCCGGACATGGCGTACCCCTTCGCGGAAGCGGTTCCCTCGCTCCGCGCCAGTGGCACGGCGGCGCAGGAACTCACCGGCAAGACCGACCAGACCTTGCGGCAGAAAGATAGTGACGATGATGATTGCCAGGCCCAACAGAGAATTGTGATAGGTGAAGTTTGTGGTGAGCAACCGGAAGGAACCGTACTCGAAGAGAATCCCCCCGATTAGGGGACCGAGAACCGTTCCGGCGCCGCCGAGGAAGGCCAGAAGCACTGTCTCCACTGAGAAGCCGACGTTCAGCACTGCGCCGGGGTCGAAACCGGTGCGTTGGTAGGCGTACAGCCCTCCAGCCAGGGCAGTGGGAATGGCGCTGAGTACGAACGCCGCCACCTTGTGCCGGTAGGTCTCGATGCCCAGCGCCTCGGCAGCGCGCTCTCCCTCTCGAATGGCAATCAGCGCGTAGCCAAATTTGCTCCGGCTGAGCCATGCCGTGAGCAGTAAACAGGCCAGCGAGAGCGCCACGAAGGCGAAGAAAAAGCTACTGGGACCCAAGGCGGGGAGGGGCAGGGCCATGGTGCCACCCGACCCGCCGATGTTTTGCGCGGCAGCAAGTTCGCGCAGCGCCTCTGCCACGCCGAGAGTGGCGATGGCGAAGTAATGGCCCCGTAGCCGGAGTACGGGCAACCCGAGCAGGAGGGCGAATAGGCCGGCTGCCAATGCCCCCACAATGAGCCCGACCCAATACGGCTGTCCGCTCATGAGACATATGCCGACCGAGTATGCCCCGATGCCGAAAAAGGCCACATTACCGAACGCCGCGTACCCCGTGAAGCCGCCGATGAAGTTCCAACCTTGGGCCAGTACGCAGAACATGAGAATTTGCGTCCAGATGTTCAGATCGTTCGGGTCACCGGCAGCAGGAACCAGGGTGGCAATCAATCCAAGAATCAGTATCCCAATCAGCAGGTTCCAGAGCCATGTACGACCTTGTGCGTGCCTGAGCCCTCTGCTGCCGCTCCCTCGCGACGTTTCCGCTCCGGCGTTGCTTGCCATTCCCCGCTCCATTCAGGAATAGAACTGTTTTCCGAGCAACCCGTTTGGCCGAACGGTCAGGACCAGAACGAGCACCGCGAAGGCAATCGCGTCCTCGTAGCCCGCTCCGACGTTGGGAATGAGCGGCACAACCGTTTCCACCAAGCCGAACAACAACCCTCCGGCCAGTGCCGCCATCGGCGTGCCCAGACCTCCGAGAACCACGATGACGAAGGCGCGTAAGGTGAACGAGCCGCCCAGGGTAGGAGTGAACGACTGGACTTCCGCCAGCATCGCTCCTGCCGCGCCGGCCAGGGCGGCACCGATGCCGAAGGTCAGCGCGTAGATATGTCGGATGCTGATGCCCATCAACCGGGCCGCGTCTCGATCCATGCCGGTCGCCAGAATCGCGTTTCCGGTTCGTGTTCGTGACAGGAAAAGGCTCAATCCTGCAGTGAGGGTAATCGCGATCGCCGTGGCCCCAATCCGATCGTAGGCAACGTGCGTTGAGCCAAGGTCGACGCCCGCTCCGGCGTACGACGTGCTGATGGACTGTACGTCACCGCCAAAGTGCTGCTGGATGAGATCGACAATCAGGAGATCCAGTCCGAAGGTGAGCATGAACGTGACCAGGAAAGGGGCTCGAATGACACGGTTAATGGCAACATATTGCACCACCCAGCCAATGACGAACAGGACCGCCATGGCCAACGGAATACTGAGGAAAGGGTCAACGTGGAACTGCTGGTACAGCACTAGCGCCACGTAGGCACCCACCAGTATGAGCGCCCCGTGCGCCAGATTGACGATGTTCATGATGCCCCAGACCAGCGAGAAGCCGACGGCGACCGAGGCGTAGAATCCCGCCAGAAAGATCCAGTTAACGACATCTTGGCCGTGCACGTTGAGGAACCCCTACCGGCTCCCGAACTTGGGCGTTGGATAGACCAACCTTTTGTTCGCAACCTTGGTGGGATAGACCGTGACGATGGTCCCCTTCTGAATCTGAATCGTGGCCATCGGCTTGTAGGTGTTGGCGCCGGTTGAATTGAAACGAAGCAGGCCGTAGAAGGTCAGCGCGTGCAGCTTCGCGAGGGCGCTGCGAACCTTATCTGGGTTGATGGAGCCCGCCTGCTGGATGGCGTACTGGAACGCAAGCCCGGCCGCTGTTCCCGATGCGGACTGATACGACGGCACGTGACCATACTCTTTCTTGTACATCTTGCCGTAGTTGGCCGGCGTGCGAAAGGTGTCGATACCCCGGTACTTCTCCTGCTGCGTCCATTGCGCACTGCCGACGACGTCATTTGCATCGGAACCCAGAGCAGTGATGAAATCCGGCGTCGCCGGGCCCACGGTGAAACCGTAAAGCTTTGGATTTATGCCGAGTTGGCGGCACTGCTTCATGGTCACCACTGCCTCATCCGTGTGCCCGGATCCCAGCAGAAAGTCTGGCGCCGCAGATTTCAGAGGCGTGAGCACGCTCGTGAGATCAGTGCTGGCGGCTGGATACTCCTGATACGCGACCACCTTCAAACTGTGAGAGAGGGCGTAATCGCGTGCCGCCGAGGCCACCTCCGTGGAGAAGGCATCGTTCGCGTAAATAATCGCGATCGTTTTCGGCGCCTTCTTCAATGATAGGGCAGCCCGGATCATAACCTTGGCGTACTCCGATGCTGGACTCAGTACGCCAAATATGTAGCGGAAGCCACGCGAAAAGATCGCCTTGGCAGCTCCGTTGCCCTCCACCATCGGGATCTTCGCCTGTTCTGCAATTGACTCATCCTGGAGGGTGGCTGCGGTGCCGTATGGTCCCAACAGAAAGTTCACCTTGTCGGAAGTAACCAGTTGATTGGTCAACTGTGCGCTCTGCGTCGGATTGCTGCCGTCGTCGTAGGACTTGAGCTCGACCTTGTAGCTGGTTTTCCCGACTTTAATTCCACCGTGCCGGTTGGTCTCTTTGACCCAGAGCTTATAGCCCTCAAGCGTGAGTTGCCCTTCGTGCGAGGTAGCGCCGGTGAGCGAGACCGGTGCGCCGAATAACAGTGTCTTGGTGGCCCCACTGGCGGTGCCTCCCTGGAGCAGGGACATCGTCAGAAACGCCAGGATCACACTCAAACCTATGACCTTCACAAATCTTGTTGCCACTGTCCATCTCCTCTTGGTTATTCGTCCCCCGGGCGCTGATTAGGTCCTCAGTTCTCCAGGGGCCCTCTCACAGGTGCTCCGCGTACTACGATCATACCTATTAATTAATCGCAACCATGCTAGTGAGCTGCGATCACACGGAAATGGAGGTGCTATCTCTGAATCAAGCACAGACGTTGATTGAGCGCACTGAGGCCAACCGCCTGCACGCGCTGTGGGTGTTGCTGTGCTCGACCGGCGTGCGAATCGGCGAAGCACTGGCCCTGCGCTGGACCGACGTAGACACGGCTGCCCACAACGTCACAGTACAGCGATCCCTACGACTCGTCTAGGGGCAGGGGTTGCAATTCGGCCAGGTCAAGACACACCGCAGTAATCGTCGATTGGACCTACGCGCGTTGGTGGTCGATGCCCTCCGACTGCAGGAGGACCGTCAGCGCATGGAACGGTGCGATCGGCCGGCGGGCGCGAGGCTCATATTCACCACTACTACCGGCGACCGCCTGGACGCGGGAAACATTCGCGAGTCACTGGGCCACCGGCTCAGGGGCGGCAATCTGCCGGCGCTCCGTACCCACGACCGGCGGCATACCGCGGCCTCGATTCACCTGCGTGACAATCAGCACCCCAAGGTGGTGCAGGAGCTGCTTGGCCACAGCACCTTCACTCTTACCATGAACACCGACAGCCACCTGATACCGTCCATGACACGCGACGCGGCGGACCGCATGGACGCCCTCTTTCGCCGGTCAGAGACCGCCACGTGACCCGCGTTGATATATTGCGCCCACCCGTCCGGCCGGCGTGCCGAGGGCGAACGCCGGCCGAATTACCGATGTGCCGGTTTTCCGGCGGCCAGACGGGAAAAAATTGGCGGGAGTGCATGGGAGTCGAACCCACCTGGGAACGCAATGGTGCGCCCCCACAACGGTTTTGAAGACCGCGCCCCTCACCAGAGAAGCCGCACCCCCGAGCCAGTGTCTCAAGTTGGAGTCGTCGATGCCAAGCCGAAAGTTGACCGAGGCAATGGTGATACTACGGGCTGAGGTATTAGACTGCGGCGTGCGCTATCTCGTCATCTCGGACATTCATGCAAATCTCGAGGCTTTGGACGCAGTGCTGGCTGCCGCCAACGAATTCGACGGTTGCCTGTGCCTTGGAGACTTGGTTGGGTATGGACCCAACCCAAACGAGTGTGTGGAACGGGTTCTGGCTCTACCGAAGTTGACGTGCCTGGTGGGCAACCACGATATGGCGGCGCTGGGCCGGATTGATGCCGCGATGTTCAACGGCGCGGCGCGAGCCGCGCTTGAGTGGACTGCGCGCGTCCTCGATCCGTCGGTGCGCGAGGCGTTGCTCTCTCTTGAGCCAAGTGCTCGGTCTGAGGACTATGCGTTTGCGCATGGCAGCCCGCGCGACCCGGTATGGGAATACCTCGAGGATGAACGGCAAGGTGCGCTCAATTTTTCCTTGTTTGACACTCCCACGTGCTTTGTCGGTCACACACATGTGCCGCGGGTCTTCGTCCAGGAGTCTGGCCGGAGGTCACAGTCCGTTGTCCAGATTGGGCAGCCGGGTGAGACGTTGCGGTTGCACGACGGTAACCGCCGTATCGTAAACCCGGGCGGGGTGGGCCAGCCCAGGGACGGCAACCCGCAAGCGGCCTATGCTCTATTAGATACGGGTACCGGCCAGTTTATCTTCGGGAGAGCCCCCTACGACATCAGCCTGACCCAGCGTAAAATTGAGGAGGCAGGCCTGCCACCGGTGCTCGCCTCGCGGTTACCTCTGGGTCTCTAAGTGCAAGTACCTGCCATTGGCGTGGGAGCTACGGGGGTGGGCTAACTCCCCCCGGCGGACCGGGCTGCACACCAGGCACAGGCTGCTGTGCTGGTTGCGGCGGCGCCGGCTGTTGTGGAGCCGGTTGCTGTACGACCGGTGGTTGCGGCGTGGGCTGTTGCGCGGCCGGCGCCTGGGACGCAGCTACAGGAGGTGAAGTAGGAAGTGGTGCGGCGGGCGAGGTGGGCAAAGGCGCTACAGGTACCGCAGGCGCGATCGGCGCCGCCGGAGCACCGGTTACTGCCGGCGGCTGATACGGCGTGTTCTGCGGCGCGACCGGAAGGGAGGTATTGTATGTGCCGACGGAGCAGTAGGGCACAATGCCCGCGAAGATGTCGTAGCCCATGGTCGAATACGACGTGTAGGCGCCCGGCTGCCGGCAGGATGACCCGGACATAATGCCGGGCGGTTGCCAGAATGGCCTCGGCGGCAAATTGTACGCATCGAGAGCGATCAACATAAATTTGTGCCAGATCGGGGCGGCGCCAGTAACGCCCGTCGTACCGACCATCTGCGAATTATCAGCGTTGCCAACCCAGACGCCGGTAACAATGTCAGGGGTGTAACCGACCGTCCAGTTGTCGGTATAGCCATTGGTCGTTCCTGTCTTGACAGCGGCCGGCCGGCCCAGATTCAGTGGGCTATCCAGACCGAATTCACAGACGGCTTGACAGCGAGACGCGTTGTCGGACAGCACATTATTCATCAAATACGTGTACTCGGGCTGCTTAATAACATGCACCGGCTGCGGTCCATCATGATATGCGTCATACAAGAGCTTGTGCGTGTTGCGATCAAATACCTTCCAGATCGCAATCGGCGGTACCGTGTAGCCGTTCGTCGCGAAGACGCCATAGGCGCTCGTCTCCTCGACCAGACGGACACCCCGTTCGAGTCCGCCGAGCGTCAAGGAATAGCCACAACAGTGAGGATTATCACTATTAAAACTGGTGAGGCCCATATTGACCGCCTGGTCTCGAATAGCAAACAAGCCCTTTTGACTCTGATCCGCATTGAATTGCTCAACCTTCACCGCCGGAACGTTGAGGGAATTCTGCAAGGCTGTGCGCAGTGTCACTGTCCCGTGCCAGGTTAGGTCATAGTCCCGGGGCTCGTACCAGCCGCCATCCTGTGGGTTGCCGGCGTCCGGTATGGCAAGAGGAGCATCAAGCACTGTGGTCGACGGGGCCAGGCCGTTCTCGAAACCAAGGATGTAGTTAAACGGCTTGAAGGAGGACCCGGGCTGGCGGGGACGATCTGCCATGTTGATTTGGCCGCTAATTGCCCGGTTTCGATAATCCGCACTGCCTACCATCGCTCGAATGAAACCATAGCAGCAGATAGGCCCCAGTCCATCGTGGACGTCAATGTGTCGACGTAGGTCCTCGGACACAAGCGCTCCGTCAGTAACGTGGTACGACCCCAATTGCCCAATCTGGGTTTTCACAATACGCTCCGCGTCGGTCTGAAGTTTCGGGTCGAGAGTCGTCCAGACATCCAGGCCATCGTACAGACGGCCGTGTAGGTTTTTGTTAGTGAGAGACAGGGCCTGAAGCTGGTCGATCGCATACTGGACAAAATGCGGGCTGTGTTTCAGCGTGGTTGGCGGGGAAAACTTCCAGCTTCGCACTTCTTTACTGTTCATTAGCTGGCTAATCAATTGCGCTTCCGGCAGCTTTTGCGGGTTCTTCAAGTATCCGTGCTGATACTCGAGGTGCAGCACATGGAACATGCGCGCTTTGGCTGCCGGGAGGTTGTTTACAGGGTTGTACAGCTCGGGAGCCTCGGGCAACCCGGCTAGAAATGCGCACTGTAACGGGTCGAGCCTCCACACCCCGGTATGAAAGTAAGTCTTTGCCGCTGCCTGCGCCCCGATCGAGAGGTTTCCGTAGGGCACACTGTTGAGATAGTAGAAGAGAATCTGCTGCTTCGAGTACTTTTGGGTGAGTTCGGCCGCCAGGACGATCTCCTCCGCCTTCCGCCCAAGGGAAGGAGAAGGGTCCAGCATGTACTCTTTGACGAGTTGCTGAGTTATGGTGCTGCCGCCCGAGACGATGTGACCTTGCGTGTAGTTGTCGATCCCAGCGCGCACAATACTGAGCGGATCAAAGCCCAGATTGTTATAGAAGGTGGCGTCCTCGGTAGCGATAGTGGCGTTCTGCAACTCGACTGGGATGCCGGGAGAATCCCAGCCCGCCAGCCACGACTTGTTGTGCGCGCGGTAGTACGAAGTCCGATGGCTGGGATCTCGGATCGGCTCGACCACCCGCTTGCCTCCACCCACCCGTTGAAGGTCTGCCATGTCATAAAGTTGACGCCCCGTCGAGTCCCGAATGATGGTGTTTTGAAACTCGAAGCGTTGCTTGAAGTTCTTCAGCGTAGGCAGATTCTGCCCATAGAAGAAGATCGTCGCGGCACTGGCACCTGATGTGACCATGGTGATCGCGACCAACCCAACCACGAAGAACTTGAGAAACGGATGGGACTTGACGCGGACGTGTCCATTCACAGCCCGGAATGAGGCTCGGCGGCGAAGTGCTCGGGATGCCATATCCGTCGATTATGACCTACGTGCAGGAGGACAGTCCACCGGGCGCGGTTATGATGGAAGGCGAATCTAGAAAGGGAGAAGGTCTATGTCTCGCAGTGTCTACGTTACCCGTGTCATTCCCCAGCCGGGAATCGATTTACTCCGAGAGCACGTTGACGTTGAAGTGAACGAGTCGGACGAGCCTCTCTCCGCGGAAAAGTTGCGTCTACGTGCTGGGTCACACGATGCCCTCGTCACGGTGCTTACCGACAAAATTGATAGCGCGGTACTGCAAAGCGGTGAGGGGTCTCTGAAAATTGTGGCCAATGTGGCAGTGGGCTACGACAACATCGATGTGCCGGCCGCTACCGCAGCTGGCATCATGGTGAGCAATACGCCCGGGGTATTGACCGAGACCACAGCCGACTTCGCCTGGGCCCTCCTGATGAGCGTGGCGCGACGAATCCCTGAAGCCCAATCATTTCTACGAACGGGGAAATTTCAAGGGTGGGGCATCATGATGATGCTCGGCGAGGACATCCACGGTAAGACGCTGGGCATTGCCGGATTCGGCCGCATTGGCCAGGCAGTAGCACAGCGCGCTACCGGATTCGGCATGAAAATTCTCTACTACGATCCGGTCGTTCAGGCAGAAGATGCTGCCCGCCGGCTCGGCGCAAGGAGCGTCGACCTCAACACGCTGCTTCGTGAGAGCGATTTTATAAGCGTGCACACCCCCTTGACCCCGGAGACGCGTCACATGATCGGGAAGGAGCAGTTCGACCTGATGAAAGACAGCGCCTATCTCATCAACACGTCCCGGGGACCGGTAATAGATGAGACGGCTCTCGTCGGTGCACTGAAGGCGAACCGAATCCGAGGCGCCGCACTCGATGTTTTTGAGAACGAGCCGCAGGTCCACCCGGAGCTGCTCCAATTTGACAATGCTGTTGTAACACCACACATTGCCTCGGCATCGGTAGCCACGCGAAGTCGCATGGCCACCATGGCCGCGGAAAACGTGATCGCGGCACTCGACGGACAGCGACCGCCAACCCTGATCAACGAAGAACTCTCGAACGGCTGAGAAGCGGTACCGGCTTTTTCTACCCCTCCGAGTCGCCGGCTCTACCTCGTTCGCGCGGCGGTTTTGCTCTCGATGGCCTGCTTCACGCGCTCGAGTGCTGTTTCCAGATTTTCGTACGAGTTCGCGTACGAGAACCGTAGGTAGCCTTCGCCGTTCGCGCCAAAAGCCGTTCCCGAAAGGGCCGCGACCCCGGCCTCGTAGAGAAGAAAATCAGCAACCTCTCGTGACGTCATCCCGGTTCCCGTGATATTGGGAAACGCGTAGAAGGCGCCGTCCGGCATCGTGCAGCGGAACCCTTGAATCTCATTGAGGCCTCGTACCACCAGGTCTCGCCTCCGCCGAAACTCGGCCACCATGTTGTGAACCGATTCCTGCGGTCCCGTTAACGCTTCTACTCCAGCCAACTGAGTGAATGTGGCAGTGCACGAATTGCAGTTTGTTACCAGCCGTGACACGTGGGGGGCCAGCCACTCCGGCATGAGTCCGTAGCCCAGTCGCCATCCAGTCATTGCGTAGGTCTTGGAAAACCCGTCCAGAATGCAGGTGCGCTCAGCCATGCCGGGAAGTGTCGCGATACTGGTGAAGGTCCCGTCGTACAGAATTCGGGAGTAGATCTCGTCGGCGAGTACAAAAACGTCGTGACGCACCGCTACCGATGCGATACGCTCGAGATCCTCGATGCTTATGTCGCAGCCGACAGGATTGGACGGCGCGTTCAAGATGATTAACTTCGTACGTTCGCTCACCTGTCGAACGAGCGAGTCAACGTCCCAGCGGAATCTGTCGCTGTCCTCGATGAAGCCGATAGGAACCCGCCTGGCGCCCAGAAAGTCGATCATCGACTCATAAATCGGGAAACCGGGATTCGGGTATACGACTTCATCGCCTTCCTCAACCAGTGCCATCATCAGATAAAACATAACCGGCTTGCCGCCTGGCGTTACCACGACATTCTCGAGTGAGGCAGCTAACCCCTTGCGTCGCGACTGATCGACTGCAATGGCCAATCGGAGTTCGTCCACACCGGCGGAAGGCGTGTAGTGAGTCGCGCCCGCTTGAAGCGCGGTTGCGCCCGCCTCGATCACATTACGCGGCGTATCGAAGTCCGGTTCGCCGATTTCGAGATGGATGATGTCCTGGCCTTGACGTTCCAGTTCCCGCGCCCTCGCCAGCACTTCAAATGCCGTCTCGGTGCCGAGCCTTCCCATGCGTCTGGCCAATTCCATTCTCATCTCCTTCCTTTGTGTCGCGGAGCCGTTTTGCCTGGCTCTTCTCGGTCCCGCATTCGCACCCGCAGTATATCCTTGGGAGCAGAAAGGGAAGGTGCGAGTGACGAGTAAAATGATCGGCTGGCGCGCGGTTGCGGCGTATGTATTGCTGGCGTCTGTGCTCGCGGCGTGCGGAGAGGGTAATGCGACCGTGACGGCTACCTCACCACCGACTCCGATACCCACTTCATCGCCCACCTCTACCGCCCAAGTGGGCTTTCAAGTCCAGGTGACACCGATTGTCCTTCACCTTCGGCCGACATCCACGCCTCAACCACAGCGTACGGCCTTTACTGCCCCCGTCGGACCGTACCTACAGTTGTTGCCTGATGCCGGCCCTCCGCTTAGCAAAAGCATCGGCATACGGGGAGGCCACTTTCCACCTGCTGTGACCGTAGAAATTATTTGGTCCCCAAACGGCAAAATATCTCCGCTGTCTTCTACGGCATACACGGACCGTCACGGCGGCCTTCGCGACACTCTGTCCATTCCGGCCTCGCCGCCCGGTCCGTACAAAGTGGTGGCTGAGATTAATGGAGTACCGTACGCGCAAACCAATTACCACGTGGTCTCCGGCGCCACCCTGCATGTACTGAGTCCAGGGGGAAATGCGCTCATCATCTCCGGCAGGCGGTTTATCCCGCGCATCCGCCTTGCCCTGGTCGCATATCCCACTTTTGAAGCCCACAAGTATTTTGTCCTCGGCACAGTGCAGAGCGATCGGCGCGGCACTTTTCGCTTTTCATTGCCAACGAAGCGCCTCGGTCAAGGCCAGTATGTCTTGCGAGCCTTCTCGCAGAGCACGCTGGCGGCACAGATGGCCGAAACGTTCTTCGAAGTCGTGGTGTAGCGTGGACCATCGCATCGAAGTTGGCGATCCTTTGATCCCCGCCGAACAGATTCAACGGCGAGTGCATGAGTTGGCCGAGTCTATTAACGCGGACTATGCCTCTTCGGCCCGCCCGCTCTCGGTGGTCGTGGTGCTGAAAGGCGCCTGTTTCTTCGCCATCGATCTTGTTCGTCACCTGACGCTGCACACGAGAATGGACTTTCTTCAAGCATCTTCATACGATGGGATGGGTTCGACTGGCGAGGTGCGCCTGGTAAGTGACATCACGATGCCGATTGGAGGCACCGATGTTCTTATCGTGGAGGACATTGTGGACACGGGGCTGACTGCTTCATGGCTCAGCGGCCACCTGGCGAGCCACTCAGCGGCCAGCGTGCGTCTCTGCACGTTGCTCGACAAGCCCGCCGCCCGTCGCGTGCCGGTCGACATCCACTACCGCGGCTTTACGATTCCCGAGGCGTTCGTCCTTGGGTATGGTCTGGACTACGAGGAAGGATACCGGAACCTTCCCGGCATTCATGTCGCCCGTTCTGTACCGAAACGAGAGATCACCTGACGAGTGTATGGCGGTGTGCGGGCGGCCACACGGAACCGGGGAGTTGGCGAGGAAAATCGTCCCCTCATATAGTTGGATTGGGGATGGATACTTTGTACGGATCGGAGGCACGCATGTACAACGCCCCCGCCGCCGCGGAACGCGTGAGAAATGGTCTCCAGAATATTCCGTCGCACATGGTGGCCTTGGTCAAAGAGAATCGAAGCGCCGGCGCGACCTTGGCGGAAGCCCCGGTCCCAACCTACAGCCCGAGAGATGTGCTGATTCAGGTGCGCGCCGCCTCCATCTGCGGCACAGATCTGCACATTTACGAGTGGGATTCCTGGGCGGCAGGGCGCATTCGGCCACCCCTTATTTTCGGACACGAGTTCTGCGGCGACGTCGTTGCTGTCGGCGCCGAGGTGAATACCATACAGGTCGGCGACTACGTGGCGGCTGAAAGTCACATCGTCTGCAACGAGTGTTACGAATGCCGCCACGGGCTTCAGCATATATGCCGGAGGGTCCAAATCGTCGGCGTGGACCGCCCGGGCGCCTTTGCCGAGTACGTGGCCATCCCGGCGCAGAACGCATGGCCGACCGATCGGCGTTTCCCGCCTCGCATTGCGACGATTCAAGAACCGATGGGCAACGCTGTGCACGCGGCCCTTTCGGCTCCGCTGGCAGGCTCAACCGTCACCATCTTCGGTGCAGGGCCGATAGGCCTTTTCGCCATACCGATCGCGCGAGCATCCGGGGCCAAGAAAATAATCACCGTGGAGCTCAGCTCGTTCCGACGCGGGTTGGCCACCACCATGGGTTCGGACATCATCATAGATCCCCTCGGGGAACCCGTGGTTCATCGCATTCTTGAGGAAACACAAGGCGAGGGCTCGGACGTCGTCCTGGAAATGTCCGGGAACGCACAGGCCATTTCGCAGGGTCTGGGCGCCCTCCGATACGGCGGATACGCCTCCTTACTGGGCATCCCAGCGCGGCCGGTCGAGATGGACTTGGCCGATGGGGTCATTTTCAAGGGAGCCACCGTGCAGGGAATAGCCGGCAGGCGTATGTTTGAGACGTGGTATCAAACTCGCGGTTTCCTGCAATCGGGAATGGACCTATCTCCCATCATTACTCACGAGTTACCGCTAACTGATTTCGAGCGTGCGTTTGAACTGGTGCGAAACGGTCTATCTGGGAAGGTCATACTCTATCCGAACGGACGCGACGGAGAGATCGACACGTAGTAGGGCTGTGAACGGAAGGAGTGCAAAGCGTGCCGAATAATGTGATGGCCTTTGTCGATCAGGAGCTAGAAGCGTTGCGGGGGAGAGGACTCTTTCGCACGCTGCGTGAATTGCAGGGCCCCCAGCAAGCGCGTTCCATCTTCGACGGCCACCAGGTAATCAACCTATCGTCAAACAACTATCTGGGGCTCACTACGCACCCGCGTCTGGTCGAGGCTGCGATACGTGCGACGGAAAAGTACGGCGCGGGCTCCGGTTCGGTGCGAACCATCGCCGGCACGATGACGTTACATGAAGAGTTGGAGGAAAAGCTGGCGGCGTTTAAGCACACAGAAGCCGCCCTGGTGTTTCAGTCCGGATTTACCTGCAATAGCGGCATTATTCCCGTTCTCGTCGAGCAGGGTGATGCCATCCTGAGCGACGAACTGAACCACGCCAGCATTATCGACGGCATTCGCTTGACTCGTGCCGAACGGAAAATTTGGGCTCATGCCGACCTGGATGCGTTGGAGACGGCACTGAAGGAGACGCAGGCAGCCCGCCGGCGGTTGATCGTGACCGACGGCGTATTCTCTATGGACGGAGACGTGGCCAGTCTTCCAGGGATCGTTGACCTGGCGGAACGGTACGGCGCCATAGTCTATGTGGACGACGCTCATGCCAGCGGTGTCTTCGGTCGCCATGGCCGTGGCACTGTCGACCACTTTAACTTGCATGGTCGCGTCCACGTCCAGGTGGGCACCCTGTCGAAAGCGATCGGGTCCCTCGGCGGGTATGTAGCCTCGACCCAAGGACTGCGGGAGTTGCTCATTCAGCGCGGGCGGCCCTTCCTCTTCAGCACATCCCACCCGCCCTCGGTGACCGCGGCCTGCATCGCCGCTCTCGACGTGCTACAGGAGGAACCGCAACTGATCAACCACCTCTGGGACAACACCCGATACTTCAAACACGGTCTACAAAGGCTGGGGCTGAACATTGGAGCGAGCGAGAGCCCAATCACTCCGGTGATCGCGGGCGAGGGACAAAAGGCTACACGACTGAGCGACCGATTGTTTGAGGAAGGCGTGTTCGCCCAAGCTATCGGGTACCCAACAGTGCCAGACGCCAAGTCGCGAGTCCGTACCATTGTTACCGCGACTCATACGCATACCGATCTTGATCAAGCCCTGGCAGCCTTCGAGAAAGTCGGTGACGAGCTGGGACTTGTTGATCTGCCGGTTCAGACAGCCTAAGAGGAAGATTACATGGAAGTACGTGTTGCCAGCGAGATCTCGGAACTTTCGCCAGAGACCGCGCTGATCATTTTCATTTTCGATGGGGCCGCACCATCGTCTCGGCCAATTGACATTCTTGGCGCCGATCAGGTCGCACTCCTGGAACAGACCGGCAGGTTACCCAGCTCCCGTTACAAGACGACGATGGTTCACTCCGACGGTCATCACCCTGCCGTGGTCTATATCGGCGGGGGCGAACGGGCCAGCCTCGAAAACATTATCGTTATGCGGCTGGCCGCGGCGGCCGCCAGAACCGCATTATCCGAGCGGTACAGCCGGCTGGCGTTTCTTGATCCAGAGTTGATCGACCCAGTCGAATTTGGGCACGTGGTTACGGAGGGAGCCATACGGGGGGCGTACGACCCGGGCATCAGGAAAAGCAAGCGGGACGAACCGCCGCAACTTCTGGAACTTGTCCTGGTTTCTAGCCGCGACAAGACGGCATTGCAACAAGGAGCTGATCTCGGACGGATCGTGGGAGAGGCCAATACGCTGGCTCGCGACTTAATTAATCTGCCGCCCAACGACTTGACTCCGGTTGTTTTTGCGGAGCGGGCACAGCAACTCGCGGAGGAATGTGGTCTCCGATGCGAAGTGCTCGAAGAACAAGCCATGCGCGACCTGGGCATGGGAGCGATTCTCGGAGTCGCAGCGGGGAGCGCCGAGCCTCCTCGAGTCATCGTGCTGCGCTATGGCACGGACGATGCTTCGGTCAAGTTGAGCCTCATCGGTAAGGGGCTGACTTTCGACAGCGGCGGCCTGTCGCTGAAGACCGCCGAGGGAATGGAGACCATGAAGCATGATATGGGCGGCGGGGGCGCGGTTGTTGCCGGAATGGTAGCTATTGCTCGCGTCAAGCCGCCAAACATTCAAGTCACTGCGTACGTCGGAGCCACCGAAAACATGCCAGGAGGAAAGGCGATGCGCCCCGGTGATGTGCTCACGGCGCTGAACGGTGAGCGCATCGAGGTGCTAAACACCGACGCGGAAGGCCGCTTGGTGCTGGCCGACCTCCTGGCGTATGCCAAGCAGCAGGGCGCCACGCACGTCGTCGACTTCGCCACGCTCACTGGCGGAGCCGTGGTTGCTCTAGGCACGGCATGCAGCCTGGCCGCAGGACACTCAAACGGTTGGGTCGCATCGGTGGTCGAAGCCGCGGAACGAGGTTTGGAACGGACCTGGCAAATGCCGTTGTTCGAAGAGTACCGCCAAGCGATGGATAGTGAGATCGCGGATATTAAGAATTCCGGCGGCCGGCAGGCCTCGCCGTTGACGGCCAGCGCCTTTTTGAGCGACTTTGCGGAGGGTATGGAGTGGGCGCATATAGACATTGCCGGGACGTCGTGGTCCGACCGGGGATCTGCCTATCAGTCTAAAGGCGCTACCGGGGAGGGCGTTGGAACCATCGTCAGTCTGGTTCGCTGGATGAGTGAGAAGCAGTAGCGCTTCAATGCTATTGACTGCCCTCCCGCTAAAAAGTATAGGCTGCCACCAGAGAGCGGCGGGCGCCGGCAATTTCATCGCGCACAGTGGAGTCGTCCTCTCGCTGAAGAGCTGCCTGCAGATGCTGGACAAGGTCGGGCTCATGCTGCCGAACGCCAATCTGTCCCAGGGCCCAGGCCGCGTGTCCTCGAACCACGGGGTGTTCGTCCGTCTGCATGGCCACGATAAGGGCAGGCAGGGAGGCCTTGTCCGCCACATTACCGAGAGCAACCGCCGCGTTTCGCCGTAACATCCAGACTTTGGCTCGTCGAATCGCTGTACCGCGGAAGGCGTCGAGATACTCATCGTGGGTGAGGCTCAATAACCAGAGCAAATCCACATGAGGGCGAACGTCCTGGATAAAGAGAGGGTTGACTGCTCTGGAGTCCGTGTGAAAATCGCCAAGCTCGGAGTCAATCGCCTCTCCCGTCCGGAGCTGGGCGCGCACTTCCCGCGCCCACACTCGACGCTCCTTTGCGCCGTCGAGGTACTTCTCCATCGTCGGCGGACACACATCCTGACAGATGTCACAACCGAAAACCCAGCGGCCCATGGCGCCGCGCAGTTCGCGCGGAATCGGCCCCCGGTGCTCAATGGTGAGATAGGAAATGCAGCGACGGCTGTCGATACTGTATTCCGGTCCAAGGGCGCCGGTGGGACAGGCTCGGATGCAGAGACGGCAAGATCCGCAGTCCTTCCCCAAAGGCTCGTCCGCCGCCAGCTCCAGCGAGGTCAGGATTTCTCCCAGCAGCACGAATGAGCCAAGCTCTTCGCTTAGCACGTTGGTATTCTTGCCATAAAAACCCAGGCCAGACCGTGCGGCGAAAGCCCTGTCCATGGTTGGCCCCGTGTCCACGTACCAGCGGTGATGCTCCCCGAACTCCTCGTGTAAAGCGCCGGCAAAGAGTTCCAGCCGATCGCCCATCACTCGGTGGTAGTCAAGCCCCCAGGCATAGCGGGCGATTTTTCCATCCGTGCTGCTACTCCGCGGCCGATGACCTCCCCAGTAGCCCAACCCGACAGAGATGACGGCGCGAGCCTCGGGAAAGACGGTTGTGGGGGAAGTGGCTCGCTGCGCGCGCTCCGCCGTGATCCAGCTCATCTCCGCCTGCCGTCCGTCTTTGATCCAGGCCAGGTACCGCGCGCGTTCCACGTGCATGTCGGACGCCGGAGCAATCCGCACGAGATCGAATCCGGCCTCACGTCCGAGCTGCTTAACGCGACGAGCGGTCAGCTTGTCGCCCGCCGCTTGGAGCATAGAATCAACCGGCCTCAGCTGACGGATTCGCCGCGTGCTGAAGCAGCAGGCCCAATTGCTGCGCGTTACGCACACCGTAATCGGCGTAGCAGTTGTTCATGAGGGCGTGCACCTCGCGTGTCTCTCTCGCCAGATCTTGAATCTTCGGCACCCACTCCGCAAGCTCATCATCGGAATAGAGATACTTGAAACGCTCCTCGACGCCGACGTTGCGCTTGTCCCAAGTTTCCTGCCTTCTGCCGTGGAAGCGTACGACCGCCAAATCGCTGGTGGCGGCCGCAACCGGTGGAACGCTGGCAGAAGTGCCCTGCGGCTCGTCCACTGCGGTGTACGCGATGTGATGTTCCCGTAAAAATGCCAAGGTGCTGTCGCGATTTCGATCACTCATCCAGCTCGGCTGCCTGAACTCAACCGCGAGTGGATAATCCGGCAGATGCCGGCGCGCGCGGGCGATACACGCCAGGCTATCCCTGCCATACAGGAACCACTTGGGGAACTGCAGAAACACAGCGCCTAATTTGCCCGCGTCGTGCAGCGGCATCAGCGCGCTCCGGTACATGTCCCAAATCTCGTCTACCACCGGTCCTGGCAGGTCCTTTGAATAGACACTCGTCTTTCTGCCTAACGCTTCCGGTAACTCCTCGCGCACTCTCTTCGGTAGAGCTTTTACGGGGGTCGGATGCCCAGTGAAAAGACGAAACGCCTTGACGTCGAAGGTGAAATGATCGGGTGTCCGTTCCGCCCATAGCGCGGCGGTTCGCTCCGCCGGCAAACTATAGTACGTACTGTCCACTTCAACCAATGGAAATACCGATGCGTAGTACCGAAGTCGATCTCCCGCTGAGGAGGCCTCGGCCGGATACCAATCCGTCTGCAGCAGCGTATCGTCGGTCCATGAGGCCGTCCCTGTTAACACCTGTCCCATGTAGCACTCCCTGCTTCATCCCGTACCCGATGGTACCGGTTCCGCGACGCGCACGAACTCAATTCTGAAAGGTTTGCATCGGATGTCGGCCGCCGCTTGATCGATGGAACGGACCGGTCGGGAAATCAGCAGAGCAATGACCCAACGATACCCACCATCGTCTTACGTCTTTTTATGTGCGTCGATGATCTTTTGAGCTTCATGGGGGGGGAGATGCTCATAGTGGAGCAGGTTCATGGTAAACGTGGCCCGCCCCTGAGTAATTGACCGGAGAACGGTAGCGTAGTGCAGCATCTCTGCCATCGGAGCATGCGCCATAATCCGCTGGCGTCCACCCCCGATTGGCTCCATACCGAGCACGCGCGCGCGCCGGGAGTTAAGATCCCCAATTACATCACCCATGTAGTTCTCCGGCACGATCACCTCCACGTTCATGATCGGCTCGAGCAGTACGGGATTGGCTTTCATGATGCCTTCTCGGAGTGCCAGCGAACCGGCAAGTTTGAAGGCCATTTCGGAGGAATCTACGTCATGGTACTTGCCGTCGTAGAGAGTGGCTCTGATATTTATGACGGGATAGCCGGCCAATGGCCCCTTAATCATCGCCTCCTGTACGCCTTTATCCACCGCTGGGATGTACTGTTTAGGCACCGCCCCACCGACAACTTTGTTGACGAACTCATAGTCACCGTCCGGGTTCGGATCGAACTGGACCCAGACGTCGCCGAACTGCCCGCGCCCTCCGGTCTGCTTTTTATGTCTACCTTCCGCTTTGGCCGACGAAGTAATCGTTTCTCGATAGGGCACAGTTGGTTCACCCAGTTCGATGTCGACGCTGTACTTGCGCTTGAGCCGCTCGACCGCGATTTGCAGATGTGATTCGCCGACCCCCGACAGAATTGTCTCTGCCGTTTCCGGATCACGCTGTACATGTAACGTCGGGTCTTCCTCCGTGATGCGGTGCAAGGCCTGCCCCAATTTATCCAGGTCAGCTTTGGTTTTCGCCACTACCGAGGCGGAAAACGCGGGAGCGGGGAAGACGATCCCATCCAGCGTAACTGGCTTCTCCCGCATGCAGAGCGTGTCTCCCGTGTGTGTGTCGTGCAGTTTGGCCACGGCTCCAATGTCTCCGGAGTGGAGCAGCGCTATATTCTCCTGCTGTTTACCGCGGAGCACAAGAACCGGACCAATGTGCTCGTCGTGGCTTCGCGTGGCGTTATACACATGTGAATCGTTGCGGACAGTACCGCCGTATACCCGAAAAAAGTTGAGCTTGCCCACGTACGGATCGGCGATTGTCTTGAACACCAGGGCGGCAAACTGACCGTTCAAGCTCTCGGTAGTTTCATCGGGACTGGGCACGTATTCAACCAAAGCATCCAGTACCTGGACAACGCCCATATTGGTGGTCGCAGACCCGCATCCGACCGGGATGACTTCACCGCGCGCGGTAGCAGCGTGTAGCCCCTGTACCAAATCGTTATCGCTCAATTCCTCCTCGTCGAGGTAGCGCGCCATCAATCCGTCGTCCGTCTCGCAGATGGCTTCGACCAACTGTTGACGATACGTGGCGACCTGTTCTTGCAATTCGGCCGGCACGTCGATTTCAGTTCCTTTGCCGCCTTTATACGAGTACGCTTTTCCACGCATTACGTCGACAATGCCCTCGAAGGCATGCTCACGGCCGATCGGGACTTCGACCGGCACCACTCTGGGCCCGTACCGCTCACGCAATTGACTGACCACCGCCTCAAAATCTGCGTTCTCGCGCTCCATCTTATTGACGAAAACGATCTTGGCAAGATTCCATTCGTCGGCGTACTGCCAGGTCATCTCGGTGCCGACCTGTAGACCATCAACCGCTGATACCACAAAGAGGACCGCATCGGCCACTCTCAAGCCCTCTCGCACCTCTCCCACGAAATCTGCATACCCAGGGGTATCGATCAAATTGATCTTGTACCCCTTCCATTCGACGGGAGCAAGAGCCGTGTTGATCGAGATATGGTGCTTGACTTCGTCGGGATCCCAATCGCAAACGGTATTTCCCTCCTCGACCTTGCCCAGACGAGTGATGCAGCCGCTGTTAAATAACATGGCCTCGACCAGGGAAGTCTTTCCGGTCCCCTGATGCGAGGCCACTGCCACGTTTCGAATGCGGTCTGTGGGGTACTCCTTCATGTGCTCTCCTCTGCTTCCCGTGTGCTCAGGTGCAAGATTCCCGCGCGATAGCAACCCTGTTCGATCTCGTGATTATAGTGCCTTCCATACCCGTTCCCTCGCGTGGATGGAGGATCCCGGAAAGAGGCGGCACTAGCCGCTGATAGTGCTCGTCGCTAACCTCCTCAGGTGCGCCTGATCGGCTGCCTGCTCCAAATCCTGACAAAGGTCTCTGGGGCTTTCGAGCCCCACTGACAGGCGAATCAATCCCTCGCCAATGCCCGATCGCCGCAATTCGTCGGGCGACAGGGTGCGGTGCGAGCTGAGCGGCGGATACAGGACAAGACTCGCCGCGTCTCCCAGACTGGTCGCCGCGGTAATCAGCTTGAGTCGATCAATAAAGGTAAGTGCGCCACGCTGATCTGCTCGCAGATCAAAGGCGACCATGCCCCCGAAGCGACCATCGAAAAGTCGTGCAGCGAGGGCGTGCTGGCGATGGGATGCCAGACCGGGATAGTGGACCTGCCCCACCCACTCCTGTTCCACCAGCCATTCGGCAATACGGCGAGCACTGTCGCACTGCCGCTGCATCCTGAGCGGCATAGTTCTGATGCCTCGCAGGGTAAGCCACGCTTCGAAAGGACTAAGGACGCTGCCGTGCGCGGTCCGTGCTTGCAAGACCCGCTTGCCATAGGAGGCGTTGGTGACTACCAGGCCCGCCATCACGTCGCCGTGGCCGGCAATGTACTTCGTGGCACTGTGAATCACAATATCGACGCCCAACTCGCTAGGCCGCAGCAAATACGGAGTAGCGAAGGTATTGTCGATGAGAGTTACCGCCCGATGGGCGCGGCCAATCTCGACCAACCGATCCACGTCGGCGACGCGCAGCAACGGGTTCGAGATGGACTCGAAGTACACGGCTCGGGCTCTTGTCTCGATTACGACCCGTTCCACTTCTTCCAGGTCCAGGATATCGACATAGCGGGTCTCCACCCCGAACGCCTCGAACTGTCCCAGGAGAGTTCGCGTCACACCGTATAGATCACTGGCCACTACGATGGTGTCGCCAGACTCGATACCGATTCCCAGGAAGGCCGCGTGGATGGCGGCCATCCCCGAGCCAAACGCTATTGCCTGTTCTGTGCCCTCCAGGGCCGCTGCTGACTGCTCCAGAGCGACCACCGTGGGGTTGGCGTTACGAGCATATGCGTACCCTTTGGGGTCCGGCCCAAGTGCCGAGTGAATTTCCTCCACCGAATCATACGAGTACGTCGTTGAAGCGCTGATTGGCGCTACCGTGGCCGTAGTATCTCCCAGCCGCATGCCCATCCCTGCATGCGCTGCAAGAGTTTCAAAGTCCAGTTCGGATTGAGCCACGAGCGCCTCCAGGAAACAGGTCGACTTTGTCGTAGGATATCACGCCAAACTACCGTAATAGTACTTATGTAAACGAAGGGCGATAGGCAACCGCTGGTATAATCCGCCGTCGGCGCGTCGGCGCGCCCAAACTTGGTCAGGGGGAGCGGCATGCCGGTCACAGCCATTGTGGGTGCGCAGTGGGGAGATGAGGGAAAAGGCAAGATCACCGACCTATTGGCGCAGGATGCGGATATTGTCGTTCGATATGGGGGCGGCAGTAATGCCGGCCATACCGTCATAAACGACCGAGGTGAGTTTAAGCTGCATCTGGTGCCCTCCGGTATTTTCAATGAGAGCGCGATCAGTCTCGTAGGGACGGGCACGGTCGTGGACTTTGATTTCCTCGGACCCGAGCTACAACAGCTTACTGCCGCCGGTGTGTCCACCGATGGGCTACGCATATCTTCGCGGGCTCATGTGGTGATGCCCTATCACTTGCTGCTCGACCGGCTCGGCGACGAAGCTCGTAATAGCTTCGTTATCGGCACCACCCGCCGAGGGGTGGGTCCCACCTACGTGGACAAGGCAGATCGCGTAGGAATCCAGGTAGGAGATATCCTCGATCCCCGTGTGCTGAGACGAAAGCTTGGACTGGTGCTCCCGCAGAAAAACCGCCTGTTGCAGGAAGTGTACGGGCAGCCGCCGCTGGAGATGAACGAACTCCTGGAGCGTGCGCAAGTGTGGGCCGAGCGGTACAAGGCTTTGATCGTCGATCAAGTACCGCTCATCGCTCAGGCCTTGCAGGACGGGCGGAACATTTTGCTCGAGGGCCAGTTGGGAGCGCTGCGCGATCTCGACTGGGGTACCTATCCATTTGTCACCTCCTCAACAACCGTTGCCGGCGGCGGGGGAGTTGGCGGGGGTGTGCCACCTATGTGCATTACTCAAGTTATGGGCGTTGTCAAGGCATACACTACGGCGGTGGGTGAAGGGCCGCTGCCAACCGAACTGCTGGATGAAACCGGGGAAGCGCTACGCCTCCAGGGTGGCGAGTTTGGCGCCACCACTGGGCGGCCTCGCCGAATCGGCTGGTTCGACGCAGTCGCCACACGCTACGGGCACTATCTTAATCGCTTCACTGGAATCGCCGTGACCAAGCTGGATGTGCTCGATCGGATGCCGACGCTCCGCATCTGCACCGCATACCTGGACGGGGACCAGCGCTACGACACCGTCCCCAGCACATCTATATTGGAGCGAGTCGCACCAGAGTATGAAGAGATGCCCGGATGGACACAGTCCACCACAGGCGCCAGAACATGGAGCGATCTTCCCCCGGCCGCTAAAGCGTATCTTCAGCGCATAGAGACGCTGGTAGGCGCCCCAGTAAGCATGGTCTCGGTAGGACCGGCCCGTGAGCAAACGATTATCTACCGCGGTTCTCCCGCGCTGCGCTAGAGAGAAATCTTCAGTTGTCCCGTCGCGCTTCGTCACTGCGGCCTGGGAATTGCGGGGCGTAGAGGTATGACGACTAACCTGCTTTGCTACCTGCCCCTGCACCCTGGCATGCTCTGTTCAGTCATTGGCGCAGGTGGAAAGACCACGACGGTGATGGCCCTGGCCCGAGCGTTGCAGCAGAGAGCGCAGCCATTGATAATCACCACAACTACGAAGATCTGGCCTCCATTGCACCTCCCGCTTCTGCTGGCCGAGACGGTTGACGGCGTCTTGTCGCTACAGTTCCCAGCGTCTGGCACGGCGATTGTGGTGGGAAACCGCACGGGCTCCGACGGGAAGCTGTACGGTCTTGCCGTGGAATCGGTTGACGCTCTGGTGGCACGTGACGATCGATACGTGATTCTCTGCGAAGCAGACGGCGCAGCCGGGCGACCGCTGAAGGCTCACGGTCCATGCGAGCCCGTCATTCCTAAAAGGACATCTCTGGTCCTGGTCGTGGCCGGCCTCGACGCCATCGGCCGGGATCTGGATGAGACGGTGGCCCATCGCTTGGAACCCTTCACCCGTATCACTGGCTTAAAGGCCGGGGACGTAGTAGGACCGCCTCACGTTGCAGCCGCCATACAAGCGGCGGCAGAGCTTGCGCCCGACGGCGCCGATGTCGTCTCTATCCTGAACAAAGCCGACACTACGGCGCGTCTGGTGGCAGCGGAACAGGTGTATAGACGACTGGCTACTTCTCGGGCAGGAATGACCACGTTGGTCACCTCAGCTGGTCGCGTTCGGGCAGCGTTCGGACCGGCACGGGCCCGCCGAGTACCGGCGTAGTCCGGTGGTTTTTCCGGATCTCAAGGCAGCACTGGGGGTGGCGCTGGCTGCACATGAAGCGGGCCACGGATCAATAGTAGTCACCGTTATCGACAATCGTTCATCCTCGCCGGTGACGCCGGGGAGCCGGCTGGTGATCTTCGAGTCCGCGCCTGCTCAAGGAACCTTCTGGCCAGCGCTAGACCGGATCATAACTGTTGATGCTCGAAACTCATTGGCCGAGAAACGATCGCTTTTGCGCTCTTATACGATCACCGACGACAGTGTTGAACAGGCACGCCTGGGAGAGGGCAATTTCGACGTGTTTTTCGAAGTGCTGACTCTGCCGCCCAGCTTGATCATTGTCGGCGCTGGGCATATTGCGCTTCCTCTGGCTCGGATAGCAAAGCTGCTGGAATTCGACGTGTCGGTACTCGATGATCGTCTCGAATACGCCAACCGAGCCCGTTTTCCGGACGCGGATCAGATCATGGTTGGTCCCTATCGAGAAACGCTGTCCGCCATGGCCGTTCACACAGATACCTACATCGTGCTGGTGACACGAGGGCACGTGCACGACCAGGCCTGCCTGGAAGAAGTACTTGAATCGCCTGCCGCGTACATCGGCATGATCGGGAGCAAGCGTCGCGTCCGGACGGTTCTCCAACACACGCTCGATTCGGGACACAGCTCCGAAAGTTTGCGGCGCGTGCATGCACCTATAGGCATTGACATTCACGCCGAAACGCCAGGGGAGATCGCGGTTGCTATCATGGCCGAAATCGTGAATGTTCGACGCGGCGGCGCATCCCGGGTCACCTCACGGGAGTGTCTCCGTGTTTGACCGCTTGGTGCTAGTCCGGGGCGGCGGGGACCTGGGATCCGGCGCCGCGCTGCGGCTCTGGAGGGCCGGTTTTCCGGTCGTCATTCTCGAGCGGCCGAATCCGGTCGCCGTCCGGCGGACGGTCTCCTTTTCAGAGGCGGTGTACGACGGCGTCGCCCGAGTAGAGGAAGGCGTGGCGTACCGAGCAGAGAGCGCGCGACATGCGGCAACGATGGCATGGCAGGGAGTCATTCCAGTGCTGGTCGATACCGACGCGCTCACGGCGCGCGACGCCCTGCTGCCCTATGCCGTGGTGGACGCCATCATGGCGAAACGAAATACCGGAACGGCCATTACACTGGCGCCGCTGGTGGTTGGACTGGGGCCAGGTTTCACGGCAGGTTGCGAGGTCCATGCGGTAGTAGAGACCAACCGAGGACCGGATCTGGGTCGAGTCATTTGGAATGGGCGAGCCGCAGAGGATACGGGGCTGCCCGCGCCGGTGGCCGGCCAGAGCAACGGGAGAGTCTTACGTGCGCCCGCCAGCGGGGTACTGAGCACGCGGAGGCAGATTGGGGATATCGTAGAGGTAAGCGACACTGTTGCGACGGTAGCCGGTGAGGCGATCGTGGCAAAATTCCGTGGACTTTTGCGCGGACTCGCTCGTGATGGTCTGACGGTATCGCGTGGCATGAAGATCGGCGACCTTGATCCGCGCCTCGATTCTCGCCTTTGCTACGTGGTCTCAGACAAGTCGCTCGCGATCGCGGGTGGCGTGCTGGAGGCGATATTAACTCACGTGAGGTTAGCGCAGTAGTGAACGACATCTACCGAGAGCTTCAAGATGTAATAGACCACGGGGAAAGGGCGGTGGTCGCTACGGTGGTACGGACCAAGGGCTCGACGCCACGCGAGGTCGGCGCTCGCATGGTAGTGAGACCAGACGGTCGGATCGCAGGGACCGTGGGCGGCGGCTGCGGTGAGGCGGATGTCTGGGCCGAAGCGATGGAAGTTATGGAGACGGGTACGCCACGGCTGGTCGAGGTAGACCTGCTGCATGACCACGACCTGGAGGGCGGTAGAGCCTGTGGCGGCATCATGTACGTCTTCGTGGAGCCGTTGCAGTCCTCTTCTCGCGTTTGAATCACGGCGGCCAGCCGTGCCACAATCGCGCAACAACGTAGACGGAGTCGAGTAGGCTTTCGACGACATGTAGCGAACCCGGGGCGGTGCGAGCCGGGTCGTCCGACCAGCCGAACATCCCTCCTGAGCCTCGCTGCGAGCTGGCTTCGCCAGTAGCATCCGATGGGGTCGCCGTCCATTATCACGGCGGGGGTACCGACGCTTTGCCGGTACTCGCTGAGCGGGCGCATGCGTCAAGGTGGGTGGTACCGCGGGATTCGTCTCGTCCCATAAGGGGCGAGTTTTTTATGGAGATAGTACCGTGCGGGCCACCGAACTGCTCTATCTATACGATAGTTACTTGACGACTGCGACGGCGCGCGTGATAGCTGTCGACAATCACAACGTGGTGCTGGATCGGACCGTCTTCTACCCGCGCGGCGGCGGACAGATGGCCGATCGGGGCTATCTGCGTTCTTATGGAAACAGGTGTTCGATCATCGCGGTTGAGAAGCGTGGCGATGCGGTGTTCCATACACTCGACGGCGCGATCCCGGATGTCGGGAGCCTGGTGGAGTGCCAGATAGACTGGGAGTACCGGTACCAGATGATGCGAACCCACACAGCTCTCCATGTGCTGTGTGGCGTTATCTATCACCAGTATGGCGCCACAGTAACGGGCTGTCAGATGTACCCGGACAAAGCTCGCATGGACTTCGCTCTGGGAGACCTTTCGAAGGAGCGACTGAACACTATCGACCGACTCAGTAACGAAACGATTATGGCCGGCTTTCCCGTGCGCACGAGCTGGATCCCGCGCGAACGTGCCAGCTCCATGACCGAGTTAGTGCGGACCAAAATTAATTTAGTTCCACCTCAGATAGACCCAATCCGTACCGTCGAAATTGTTGGTCTGGATCTCCAGGCGGACGGTGGGACTCACGTCGCCAACACGCTGGAGATTGGGTCGCTGAGCATCGTGCGCGCCGAGAACAAAGGACGAGACAACCGGAGGATACAGATTGAACTGTCCCCTCCGGTTGTGAAGTGAGGAGTACCAATATGTTCCGCTTAGTTGCCAAGAACTTCAACCTGCCAGAACTGGAGAATGAAGTTCTCGAGTTCTGGCGCGAGAACGAGATTGAGCAAAAATATCTCGAGCGCAACGCGAAGTCCAGTGAGCGATTTTCCTTCCTGGACGGTCCCATTACCGCTAACGGCCCCATGGCTGTCCACCACGCCTGGGGAAGAACCTATAAGGACCTCTGGCAGCGTTACAACACCATGCTCGGCAAACGCCAGCGGTACCAGAATGGGTTTGACTGTCAGGGACTGTGGGTAGAGGTGACAGTTGAGCGTCAGCTAGGCTTCACGTCCAAGCTCGATATCGAGGAGTTCGGCATCGCTGAATTCGTCCGCCTCTGCGAGCAAGATGTGCTGCGCTGGGCGGATCTGCAAACCCAGCAGTCGAAGCGGCTCGGATACTTCATGGACTGGGATCACTCGTATTTCACGATGTCGGACGAGAACAACTACACCATCTGGCATTTTTTAAAAACCTGTCACGAGCGGGGTCTGCTTTACCAGGGTACCGACGTTATGCCGTGGTGCACTCGCTGTGGCACAGGTCTCTCTGAGACGGAAATGGCCGAAGGATATCAGGACATCACCCATCGGTCGGTGTATGTGAGGTTGGCACTGCGCGAGCGACCGAATGAGTACCTGCTGGTGTGGACTACTACCCCCTGGACCCTCACCTCGAACGTAGCGGTGGCGGTCAATCCCGAACTGCCGTATTTGAAGGTACGGCAAGGGGACGGCGACTATTACCTGGCAAAAGGCGCTGTTGCTTCTCTCCGAGGCGAGTACGAGATCCTGGACGAAATGCTGGGGAGTTCGTTGCTGAACTGGCAATACCATGGTCCCTTTGACGAGCTTCCCGCCGCGGAGGGAGCGGAGCACGTAGTGATCCCCTGGGCGGATGTGTCGGAGGAAGAGGGGACAGGATTGGTGCACATTGCGCCGGGTTGCGGTAAAGAAGACTTCGCGCTGGGAAAGCAGTTTGGGTTCAAAGCAATCGCGCCACTCGATCAGTTTGGCATGTATGGCGAAGGCTACGGGTGGCTGACCGGGCGAGACGTTCATGAGGTGGCCGACGACATTGTCGCCAACCTGCACGAAAAAGGCGTCCTGTACTATTCTCACCAGTACTCTCACCGTTACCCCACTTGCTGGCGATGTGGCACGCAACTGATCTTTCGCCTGGTTGATGAGTGGTTCATCTCGATGGGCCCACTTCGCGACCCCATGATGGACGTCGTCCGCAGCATCCGCTGGATCCCGTCGTACGGGTTGGATCGTGAAATCGATTGGTTACGCAACATGGACGACTGGATGATCTCTAAGAAACGGTACTGGGGACTTGCCTTACCGTTCTGGATCTGCCCCAATAAGCACCTTCAGGTCATTGGCGGCAAACAGGAACTCTTCGAGCGCGCCGTGTCGGGAGCCGGGCAGTTGGAATCACCGCATCGACCCTGGGTGGACGAGGTCACCATCGCTTGCCCAGAGTGTGGTGAAGTGGCGCACCGCATTCAGGATGTCGGGAATCCATGGCTGGATGCCGGCATCGTGCCGTTTTCGACAATGGGTTATAACACCGACCGCGAGACCTGGAAGAAATGGTTTCCCGCAAATTTTATTACCGAAAGCTTCCCCGGCCAATTCCGTAACTGGTTTTACTCTCTTCTGGCGATGAGCACGGTTTTGGAAGATACCGCGCCCTTTGAAACCGTGCTCGGCTATGCCTCGTTGCGGGACCAGCAGGGTCGCGAGATGCACAAGAGTTGGGGCAACGCCATCCCTTTTGATGATGCGGCGGAGCGAGCCGGGGCCGACGTGATGCGCTGGTTGTTTGCACAGCACACACCGGATGCGAACTTGAACTTTGGGTGGGATACCCTCGACGACGTCAAGCGGCGACTTCTGACGCTCTGGAATACCTACAGCTTCTTCATTACGTACGCCAACCTGGATGGCTGGCATCCGGGGCGCACCGCTCCGCCTCTGGCTGACCGCCCGCAAATTGATCGCTGGATCGTGGGGCGTCTCAATCAGGTCGTTTTCGAGGTCCGGAGCGGTCTGGACATGTTTAACGCGCAGGGACCGGCGAGAGCTATAGACTCCTTCATTGAAGACATGTCCACGTGGTACATCCGTCGCAGTCGCCGCCGGTTCTGGCGTGCGGGAAGCGACGCGGATAAAGAGGCAGCGTATTCAACGCTCTACCACTGTCTGACAGTGCTCACCCAATTGCTCGCGCCCTTTATGCCCTTCATAGCGGAATCTATGTATCAAAACCTGGTCGCTGAGCAGAGCCAGGGTGCCGCCCTCAGCGTCCATCTCACCAGCTACCCATCAGCCGACGCTGAGAACATAGATGGGAAGCTTCTCGGCGCTATGAATGCAGCCCAGCGCGTGGTCGCGCTGGGTCGCGCTGCACGCGATCGGGCATCAATCAAGGTTCGACAGCCGCTCGCTCGAATCTTTGTCCGCACTCCGGGAGCAACGTCCAACCGCGATGTCGAAGAGGTACGGAACGTGATCCTGGAGGAACTGAACGTTAAAGAACTTGAATTTGTGGGAGCCGCCGACGACTTCATCGTATACACCATTCGCCCCAATCTTCCCGCTCTCGGCCCGGTCTACGGGAAGCGGCTCCCCGAAATCAGGCAGGCACTCGCGATGCAAAATGCGCTTGAGGTAGTCGAGACCGTCGAAAAGGGTGAAGATCTGGTTTTGCCGCTGGGCGATTCCACTATCACGCTTCATCCCGACGATATTCTCATCTCGGCCGAGCAACGGGAAGACTTTGCTGCCGTCGCCGCGGATGGGTATCTGGTTGCCCTCGACACCCAACTCACGGACGAATTAATCAACGAAGGCCTAGCTCGGGACGTTATTCGCATCATCAACAATGGGAGAAAGGAAGCGGGCTTCAATGTGGAGGATCGCGTCGCGATACGATATCGGGCCAGTGCCGGATTGAGAGCAGCCATGTGGGAGTACCAAGCATACATCCAGCAAGAGACGCTCGCCGTATCACTGGATCAGGACCCTGCCGAATCCGTGTCATTGCCGTTAGAAGCGGCTTTTGCGGGCGAATCGATTAGATTCCAACTGGAGCGCAGAGGCTCGTAAGGAACTTGTGAAGCACTTTCCGAAACCTCCCATCGTCGCCGCAACCCTATCGGGCTTTGTAGTGGGTGTATTCGTAGCGCTGATCGCCACCGGGGTCGTGAATCACACAGCGCCCACAGTACAGCCCCCAGCAACTCTACCGCCGGCAAATTCGGTGGCCGCCTCGCAACTCCACAGTCGGGTGCAGAATATCGTTAATCATCAGCTAGGGTCAGCTTACCCCCTCCAGCGCGGCCCTCGTCTGGTACACCTCTCCTTGGTCCACTCAGAGTCCTTGCTGCAACCACCCACCTCTCCCAAGATTTCGTCCCATTACCGCTCGGTCTACCTGACGATTCGGCTCAATGACCATCCGCTGGGACGGAGCTGGCGCCTCCGGGCAGCTAAGGCCGATGTGTTCCAGTTGCTTAAAGCGTTATACACCAGCCGGTTACCGATCTACCGGGTGCAGATCACCGGAATTTTTCCTCTACGGCGGGGCAGGACGGCGGCGGAGCAACAGGTACTTGTCGCCGTAATGAACCATCCAACGGCCGAGCGCATTCCCTGGAAGCGCTGGGGAAGAGACCACGAGAGTCAGTTATGGGCCATGCTGGACTACAAGGTCGTTGACCCGCGATTCAGCTGACCTACCATAACTTGCGTCTTTGTGGATAATCATCGACATACAGGCGCAGTTTTCCACACGCTTCGCACTGTTGTCCACAAAAGTTACTCGTTGCCGTAGAGCATGCTCCGCACCGCGAGAACGTCGTTTCGCAGTTGATGGTCCTCCTGGAGTGCGCCACTAATCTTGTCCCAGCCGTGCATAACGGTTGTATGATCCCGGCCGCCGAGTAATTGGCCAATGTGTTCGAGAGAGGAGGTGGTTTCCTCGCGCACCAGGTACATCGCGATTTGACGCGGCAGCACAATTGATTTATCCCGACTCTTGCCCGTCATGTCATCGAGTGCCAATCCAAAGTACTTCGCGACCGACTGAATAATTGACTGCGGCGTGAGTTGTGCGCGACGGGGACCGCTCAGGCTATCGAGGGCCGCAGCCGCGAGATCGACGCTCAGTTGTCGCTCGTTCAGTGCGGCATAGGCAATGATTCGATTAAGGCTGCCCTCCAACTCACGGATATTACTTGGCACGCGGCGCGCGAGGTACTGGATGACGTCTTGCGGCACCGGCAGATCCTGAAGTTCAGCCTTTGATCGCAGAATCGCAATCCGAGTCTCTAGGTCGGGTGGCTGAATATCCGCTATGAGCCCCCACTCAAAACGGGACCGCAAACGCTCCTCAAGCGGGTTTAACGCTTTTGGAGGCTTGTCGCAGGACATCACAATTTGCTTTCCATTATCATGCAATGCGTTAAACGTGTGAAAAAACTCTTCCTGCGTGCGTTCCTTTCCACTAATAAACTGAATGTCGTCAATTAGAAGCAGATCCACCTCGCGATAATGATCTCGAAACTCTTCCGTACTGGTTTCACGGATCGCCTTAATGAGTTCATTGGTGAAGCGCTCGGATGTGGTGTACACAACTCGGAAATCCGGAAAATCATGGAGGGCCCCGTGTCCGATAGCGTGGAGCAGGTGCGTCTTGCCGAGACCGACACCTCCATAAATAAAGAGCGGGTTGTAAGTCTGGGCAGGACGCTCGGCCACCGCGCGCGCGGCGGCATGTGCGAAACGATTGCTACCCCCGACGATATAGTCCTCAAAGGTGTAGCGAGGGTTAAATTCGGTGCGGTTGCCGCCGAAAAAAGCGTTATTACCTGCAGAACTACCGCGGCCCCGTACACGCTTCCCGTTTCGATCGCTCAGCTCGCTCATCACCTGAAACTTGAGATCTAACTCCGGCCGGCCGATCTCTTCCAAGGTCTTACGAATAACCGCGGACAGGCGCTGCTCCAGCCATTCCCTACCGTAGGTTGTTGGAACACCGACGAGCAGAACATCGCCGTCGCATTCGATGCCACGAGTCGGCCGCATCCAGGTGTCGAAGTTTGCGGGCGCCATGCTCGCCTGGAGAGCGGCGAGGACCGATCGCCATAAAGTTTGAGCTTCCAGAGAGCTTTCCGTACGCAGCATTTACGCCCCGAGATAGAGTGCAGGTGGCGTAATCGTAGCAGACACGCCTGGTCCCGGCAACGCATGAATATGTGTCGAATGCAGATATCTTGCGGACTCTCACTAGATATGCTACTCGGCTGGCATGTCTTGCCACCATGTAGTATGGTCGCCTGAATCTCGCTCGGAAAATTTCGAAGTCTCCAAATTTTTCTCATCGCAACGAGTACACACGCTCGATCACAGGCGACGGGACTTGCCTATCTCTCGTCCGAAAGTTTTTGGAGAACCGAGGCGAGTTCGAGCGGGAGGGGCGAATTGAACGTCAGCCGTTCGCCGCTGGTCGGAGAGTCGAAAGTGAGGCGGGTGGCGTGCAGAAATTGACGCGTCAAACCGGGTATCGCTGGTCCTCCGTATGTGGCGTCACCGGCGATGGGATGGCCAAGAGCAGATAGATGCACCCGGATCTGGTGCGTTCTGCCAGTACCCAATTTCAGGTCCAGTACCGAGTAGTCAGAGAAGCGACGGAGAACGGAATACGTCGTGGTGGCGGGACGAGCATGAGTTCCAAAGACAGCCATCCGCTTTCGATCAGTCGGATCCCGTCCGATGGGCGCGTCAACGGTACCGCTGTCGGGTTGCACCTGCCCTGCGGCCAGCGCAATGTACTCTCGTTTCGCCACGCGCGACGCAATTTGTTGCTGCAGCGAATGGTGAGCAGCAGGGCTAAGCGCCACCACCAGCAGACCGGATGTATCTTTATCGAGACGATGGACGATACCTGGCCGCTCGGTCGACCCGACAGATGCGGTTTGCGGGAACAAAGACGTGAGCGCGTTGGCCAACGTCCCACCGCCGTGCCCAGGCGCCGGATGAACAACCATCCCCGCCGGCTTATTCACTACCACCAAATCGGCATCTTGATACACGATGTCAAGGTTAATCGGCTCCGGCCGAGCGGCAAGCCCGCGCGTGATGCCGTCGACTTCGACCCGCTGGCCTGCGGTAACCTTATTGGACGGCTTGACAACCTGGCCATCCACCCGCACTTGGCCGGCTCGAGCCATGGCCTGGACCATACTTCGCGACACTGCCGGAATCCGTTCGGCCGTTACGATGTCAACACGGGTGCCCGACTCATCGTCGCCCACGGTATAGAGAAACCGACATGTCATAGCTGATCGCCGCCGAACCGGATACTGTGGAGAACCATAAGCGCCACCCCGGCCACGATCGCACTGTCCGCAAGGTTAAACACGTACCACCATCGAAGATCGACGAAATCCACGACGTAGCCAAACCGAACCCGATCGAGCAAGTTGCCGATTGCTCCGCCGACGACTAAACCGAGACCAAGTCGCACCAAGTACCCGCTGCGCGCGACGCGTTGGTGCGAGAGCACGATACCGACGGCCACGAGCACCGCAATGGCCGCAAAAACGAGTCCTCCTGAGCGGAAAATGCCAAACGCGGCCCCGGTGTTTCGGGTAAAGTCCAGTCGCACCAGTCCGCCGAGGAGATCAATTACCGGTCCGTGTTGAAGGCTGCGAAGCACCAGATACTTGGAGACCTGATCAAGCACGAGTACCACGAGAGCAGGAACGGCCAGGAGAGCGAGCCGCCGTGTTTGCATCGAACCCGCGGCGAAGACATTTTCCTCGCGTTTCCGCCCGGTAACCGGCGTGGGCACGTTGCTATCGAGCATGGACAGACACCAACGGGGCAGCCGCCTCAGTACAATCGAGTGGAAAGTAATATGTTCGGGCAGCGAGGGGAGCGTCATGCGCATCGGCATTCTTGGACCGATTTCCTGGCGCACGCCGCCGCGTCACTACGGCGCCTGGGAGACAGTCGTGACAAACCTTGCCGAGGGACTGGTCTCTCGCGGGTACGACGTGACTCTTTTTGCCACGGCCGACTCTCGTACCTCGGCGAAGCTTGAAGCGGTGGTACCTCGTCCGTATTCCGAGGACGAGAGTCTGGACCCGAAAGTCTGGGAGCTCCTGCATATTTCTCACGCAATGGAACGCGCTACCGAGTTTGATCTGCTGCACAACAGCTATGACTATATGCCCCTCACGTACTCTCGCCTGGTGTCAACACCGATGATTACGACGGTTCATGGATTTTCGCTTGACCAGTTCAGGTTGGCGTACCGTAAGTATCGAGAAACACACTTCGTCTCAATTAGCGATGCCGATCGTGATCCGTATCTACCATATGTCGCAACGGTATATAACGGCATACAGCTCCGCGATTTCACCTTTAACTCTACGCCGGACGACTATCTTGTTTTTGTCGGACGAATCCACCCAGACAAGGGTGTGCATCTGGCGGTCGAGGTGGCACGGAGTGCCGGTCGAAGACTGATCATCGCCGGCATAGTTCAGGACCAGCCGTACTTCGATGAGCGGATTGGTCCGGCGCTGTCAAACGAGGTGGAATTTGTAGGCCCAGTTGGTCCGGTGCAGCGCGACCAGCTGTTTCGCCATGCCTCAGCGAGCCTTCACCTGACGACCATACCGGAGCGATTTGGGCTGGCGATGGCCGAGTCAATGGCGACAGGCACCCCTGTAATCGGTTTCGACCGGGGCTCAGTCCGAGAAGTGGTGGCGGACGCTGAAACCGGATTTGTGGTTCAAACCATAGATCAGGCCGTCGCGGCTGTCGATCGCGTCCCTGATATTGATCGGCAGGCATGTCGGCGCCGAGTCGAACAACTTTTTTCGGTGGAGGCTATGGTAGAAGGCTATATCCGTGCATATCACACCATCGTGGGAGAACAATCGGACCGGCTTTAGCGGCTTCCATACGCCCGCGGTCGCGACGACTTTCAGGACGCCTACTCCCCACGGCCCAGCTTTCACTGAAACCGTGACGGTAGCCGCCACAGTATGGTCAAGCACCTTGACACATGACCAAATCGGGCAATTATGAACAATTGTGCGGCACTTCTACGTGGTGTAGGCTGTGAAAAGATGGCTCGCATACAGCAGCCGGCACAAGGAGATTGGGGTGCGATACAAGATCGGGATCGTGGGCGCGGGAAACGTTGGTGGTACAACGGCGCAGAGAATCGCCGAGCGTAACTACGCGGATGTTGTTCTCCTGGATATCCCGGCCGCCGAGGGACTCGCTCAGGGAAAGGCCCTTGACATCCAGCAAAGCGGCCCGGTCATGGGGTACGACACCAAGATCTACGGCGGGTGTAATCACGACGCGTTACAAGACTGCGATGTGGTTGTGGTCACCGCGGGGTCGCCGCGAAAACCGGGTATGAGTCGTGACGATCTGGTGGCGATCAACCAGGGCGTGATGAATGAATGGGGCGGAGCTATCAAGCAGTATGCGCCCCATGCGGTCGCGATTGTCGTCACCAATCCGCTCGATGCCATGGCACAGGCAATGTTTCAAGCGACGGCTTTCCCGCGAGAGCGCGTGCTGGGGATGGCCGGGATCCTCGACTCTGCCCGTTTCCGCACCTTCATCGCAGACGAGCTGGAGGTTTCGGTGGCGGATGTGACAGCCTTTGTCTTGGGCGGGCATGGCGACACGATGGTTCCGCTTGCGCGATATTCCACCGTGGCGGGCATTCCGCTGCCGGATCTTCTGTCTGCCGACCGCATCGCGAAGTTGACGGAGCGCACGGCAAACGGAGGTGCCGAGATCGTGAATATGCTGAAGAGTGGCAGCGCCTATTACGCGCCATCTGCCTCGATACTGGCCATGGTAGACGCCGTCCTGCTTGATCAGAAGCGTGTCATGCCGTGCTCGGTATATCTCGAGGGCGAGTACGGCCACCATGGACTATTTCTCGGCGTGCCGGTTAAGCTGGGAGCGGGCGGAATCCAGGAGATCGTGCAGATCGAGCTGACGGACGACGAAAAGGCGGCGCTACGGCGTTCCGCATCGTCCGTACAGGAGTTGCTTGACATCATGAGATCACCGACGAAGGCAAGCCGCTAAAGGGTCTGCTACATTCGCCAGGTTTTGCGCTCCGAGAGGCAATGGGAAGGATATAGATGATCCGGGACGAGGCTCGGTTCAGGCGCCACAAGGGAGCCTGTCCGTACTACCGAGAGAACTGGGTGCACGGCGAAAACCGTACATCGCAAGGCGAACTCTTACTGTACGAGGTGTACTGCCTGAAGGGGTGGCCTCTGACCTCCGTTGAAGAACAGGATGCATGCATGTGCAGCCTGCGGAGCTGTTGGCGCAACCGGGAAGATCACCGTGTTACACCGGAGGAGAGCGCGACGCTGCATACCTCGCAGTCTGCCTGAGTCATTCCAGGGTTAGCGCGCCAAATCTGGCAGTAATGGCGCGTAATCGGTGTCGCAGGGCCAGCAGTCCCGGGTCGTTTTCGTCCGCTCTCGGCACATTCGCCACGTACTGCTCCACGTCTGTTGCCAGCGTCACCAGATCGATAGATAGCGCCCAATACTCGTCCATTTCACTTGCGGGAACCTCGACTTCGGAGGCAAGCAATTCGATGGCGCGAACTTCTTGCTGCAGGAAATGGGCTTCGGATCGTGCGGATCTCGGCACGCGTTGCTCCTCAAGTGGTTACTTAAAGAGTATGATTTTCCGGGTGAGGGCTGCTCAACGAGGAACACACGCCGCTTCCCCTATAATGTGCTGCCTCCGGCGTCTCACCGGAGATTCTTTTGTGCTGTAATTCTGGAGTGGACGACGCGCGCCACGATTGCAGCGGGGGTAGGGCGCGACACGATGCGAGCACTGATCAGCGTATACGACAAATCCGGCATCCTCGATTTTGCTACGGGTCTGCGGGAGCTCGACGTGTCGATTGTCGCGACGGACGGAACCTATGAGTTCTTGAGAGAAAACAATATCGAGGTCTCTCCCGTCTCATCGATCACGGATTATCCCGAGATACTGGGTGGACGTGTCAAAACGCTCCACCCTGCCATCTTCGGCGCCATTTTAGCCGAACGCGGCAATCAGGAGCATAGCGTAACGCTCAAGGAACGCGGTATCGAACCAATTGATCTAATCGCGGTCAATCTCTATCCATTTGTCGATGTTATGTCCGGCGTCCGCGGTTCCCGAGATGAGGCCCTGGACTACATCGACATTGGAGGAGCTTCACTGATTCGGGCCGGCGCGAAGAATTTCAAGGATGTCACCGTGGTCGTGGACCCAGACGATTACGAGGATGTTTTGGCCGAACTGTACCGATATCGGGCGAACAAAGACAAGACGCGCCGACGTATGGCCGCCAAGGCATTTGCTCACACTGCGGCCTACGACTCATTTGTGGCCTCGTACTTTCACGACCCAGACGAGGAGAGCTTTCCCGAGGCATTCAGCGTTCCGCTCCACAAAATTCAAGACCTGCGTTATGGTGAAAATCTCCATCAGCACGCTGCTCTCTATAGTGACACGCCCAAGTCCAGAGACTTGCGCTCCCCCCAGAGCATTGCGACTGTTCAGCAGCTCCACGGCAAAGAATTATCTTTCAACAATCTGCTGGACGTTGATGCGGCGTGGTCCATGGTGAGCGATTTCTCCGCTCCGACAGTTGCCATCGTAAAGCACACCAACCCGACGGGGCTAGCAGCCGGGAAGAATGTGCGCGAAGCCTTTCTTAAGTCCTTCGCCGGCGATCCTTCCGCGGCATATGGCGGCATCATCGGCGTGAACCGAACCGTGGATGCGGGCACGGCAGAGGAAATTGTGCGAATGTATTTCGAGGCGGTGGTCGCACCTGCCTTTGCCCCGGAAGCTGTGCAAATTCTTTCGCGAAAAAAAGCGATACGATTGCTGGCGGTTCGCGGCCGTGAGCCGGGTCAGTCCCAGGACGTGTCCTGGATTCCGTACGCCAATCTAGACTTCAAACGAATTGACGGCGGATTTCTGGTGCAGAGTCGAAATGCGGCCTCTGATCCCACCACGAGTATGCAGGTGGTTTCCAAGCGACAACCAACCCTCGAAGAATTGACCGACCTACAATTTGCCTGGCGAGCGGTGAAGCACGTGAAATCCAACGCCATTGTGCTCGCCAAGAAACTTGCGTTGGTGGGGGTGGGCGCGGGACAGATGAGCAGAGTCAACTCCGTCGAGTTGGCCTGTCGGATGGCAGGTGATCGAGCGCGAGGCTCGGTCCTTGCGTCGGACGCATACTTTCCATTTCCAGACGGCGTCGAGCGAGCGGTTGAAGCCGGTGTCACGGCCATCATCCAGCCCGGCGGTTCTATTCGTGACAAAGACGCCATTGACGTGGCGGATCACGTGGCCGTCGCCATGATCTTCACCGGAATGCGGCACTTCAAGCATTAATTAGTCCAACGCATTGACTCTCAGTTCGACTTGTCTCTATATTCGGTGCAAGCTTGGGCGATGAACCGGTGAATCGCGCAGGATCGTTAGAAGAGGAGGATCAAACATGTCTTTGCGTCTGTGCACTCACCTGTCTCTGTCCGCGGTTGTCCTGGCCTCGTTACTCCTGAGTGGGGTCGCTCCCTCCGCCGCAGCGCGCACCCCGCGAACCCACGACTATCTCAAACTGGTGCATCCCGGGACACTTACCGTGGGCTCGGATACTACCTATCCGCCTATGGAAGCATCGGATGTCAACCATCCAGGTACCTTTATCGGCGCAGACGTGGATCTAGCCAATGCTCTAGCCAGAGCCATGCATTTAAGCGGCGCCAGGATCGTCAGCACCAGTTTTGACTCACTGATCCCGGCCCTCGGTCGGCACAACTTCGACGTCATTATGTCCAGTATGAACGACAGGGCGGACCGACGTAAGTTGATCTCGTTTGTTGACTATATGCAGCTTCGCGCCGCGGAAGCGATTGTGGTGCCGAAAAGCAGTTCGCTGCATGCCGGCGGCTACCACGGGCTGTGCGGGCATAGTGTGTCCGTCGAGAAGGGAACGGCAGAACTGGATGACTTGACCGCAGCAAACAAATCATGCAAGACCAAGATGGATGTCAAGACATTTACCGCTGATACGGACGCCTTTCAAGCACTCGTCTCCGGCCACTCCGAGGCATACACCACTGATTTGCCGGTGGCACTTTTTCACGTGAAGGCACATTCTGGTACGATTCGCTTTGCCGGTAGGGCGTTCGGTTCAGGAGCCTTCTACGGCATTGGACTGGCACGAGGGAATATGCCGCTCCACCGGGCGCTGGTGGCCGCACTGGCGAGGATTCGGTCTAACGGCCAATACCGCCGAATTCTGGCCAAGTGGGGGCTTTCCAGCACCCACTTGTAACCAGGACAGGGCGAGGAGAAAGGATGGGCGGCGGGGTCGCTCATCCTCTCCGTTTTCGGTGAGGTATTGCTACGGACTTCGATACATCGTTCTTCTGGAAGTATCTCTTCTATGGGCCGATTGTGGACGGGGCGAAAATCACCGTCGTGCTGGCGGTTCTTTCGCAAACTGCTGGCGTTGCTCTTGGCCTGCTCGCGGCGGTCGGACGACTATCTCGCTCCCGCATTCCGATCTTCCGCGCGGTGAGTTGGTTCTACCTTTGGCTGTTCCGCGGCACTCCTCTCCTCGTCCAGCTCTTCTTTGTGTACTTCGCCGTTCCTCAACTGACCAACCAGCGGATTGAACTCAACGAGTTTTGGTCTGCCATAGTAGCGTTGAGCTTGAACGAAGGCGCGTATATGGCCGAAATTATCCGGGCCGGGATTGCTTCAGTGGACGCTGGACAGGCGGAAGCCGCCGAATCGCTTGGTATGACTCGAGCCCTCGTAATGCGACGCATCATTTTGCCTCAGGCGATCCGCATTATTATTCCACCTACCGGGAACGAATTTATTTCTATGTTAAAAAACACATCGCTGGCCTACGCTATATCGACTCAAGAAGTATTTTTTGGCGCGGACCAGCTCCGCAGTGCCACGTCCAAAGAGTTTGAGTCACTAGCCATTGTTTCGGTCTGGTATCTGGCAATGACTACCGTCGCCACGTACTCACAAGGGCATCTTGAGCGGTATTTTGAGCGAGGCGTGTCGCGTGAGATCCGAGATCCCGGCCTTTTTCAACGGGCCATGATAGGGACATTCCGGAGGGGATGAACAGCAAAGTGCAGCCGATGGTTCAGGTCGAAGACCTCCATAAACGGTTCGGCTCCTTGGAGGTACTCCGCGGCATCGATATGACTGTGGCCAAAGGGGAAACCATCGTCATCATTGGCGCCAGCGGATCGGGCAAAAGCACCTTTCTGCGCTGCATTAATAGCCTGGAAGCGGTCGACCGCGGTCGAGTCGTCATCGATGGGAGGCTCGTCGGCTACAGCGAAAACGGCGCGAAGCGGCGTCCGCTGCCACCCAGAATCGTCGCTCGTCAGCGGGCGTCAATCGGGATGGTATTCCAGCGCTTCAATCTATTCCCCCATATGACAGCACTGCAGAACGTCGCGGAGGCGCCGATTCATGTGCGGGGCCTCCCCAAGCGCCAGGCGACGGACCAGGCGCTTGTTTTGCTTGACAAAGTCGGCTTGGCGGAAAAAGCAAAGAACTATCCGAATCAGCTCTCCGGAGGTCAGGCACAGCGCGTGGCAATCGCGCGCGCCCTGGCGATGGAGCCGAAAGTAATGCTGTTCGACGAGGCGACGTCCGCACTGGACCCGGAGTTGGTGGGAGAGGTTTTGCTGGTCATGGAGGATCTGGCTCGATCCGGCATGACGATGCTGGTGGTTACGCATGAAATGCACTTTGCGCGTGAGGTCGCGGATGAGGTGTACTTCATGGATGGCGGCGTGATCTGTGAGCAGGGAAAGCCGGAGGATATTTTTGAACAACCACAGAAAGAGCGAACTCGCGCTTTCCTACGAGCGGTGCTGTCTCCGCGCGAGGCGCCGCAACGCTCGCCAGCAGGTCGCGGTCCGCTTGCTAGCATAGAACGTGATGAGTGACGATACATCGCGAGAAACGCGCGTCTGCGTGCTTCTCTTCGCCTCCTATCGGGAATTGCTCGGCGCATCCCGCCTCGAACTCAGCATGCCGGGGGGAGCCACGCTGCAGGATGTGTATCGGGCGCTGGAGGTACGGGAGCCACGCCTGGCACAGCTTCGTGACTCCACCACGTTCGCGCTTAATCGCGAAGTGGCGTCGGCTGGAAGCGCCGTGTGCGATGGAGATGAGATTGCTTTGCTACAACCGATGAGCGGAGGAACGGCATGATCGAGTTGCGTCACAATGCCCTCTCGATCCAAGAGTGTATGGCGGCGGTGCGGCGACCGGGTAGCGGCGGACTGGTCACGTTCGTTGGCTCAATTCGCGATTTCTCTGATGGGCAGGCGGTGCACTTTCTCGAATACGAGGCATACGAGCCTATGGCACTGGACAAGCTGGCCCAGGTGGTCGAGGAGGCTTCCCAACGCTGGCCAATACACGCCATGGCTATTCAGCACAGGCTGGGACGGCTCGAAATTGGGGAGGACGCGGTCGCCATAGCCGTATCGAGCGCTCACCGGACCGAAGCGTTTGCGGCGTGCGAATACGCGATCAACCGGCTCAAAGAGATCGTGCCGATATGGAAGAAAGAGCACGGCTCGGACGGAACAACGTGGGTGGGCGGTCCTACTGCCGAGTCGACCATAGGAGACCGGGCTGGCGCGTCAGGTTAACCACGTCGCGCAAGACGGTCATTGCGGTGGAAATGCCGCCCGAGACTCCCGAGCCCGACTCTTCGATGGCAACGTTGAGATCACCCAGCGGCTCTGTTCGGAAGCTTACTCCCATGTTCGCGCCGTCAAGTCGCCCGAAGAAGCTGTTGACCGGTTGCCGTTCCGGCTGCACCTCGGCCCAAACGCCATGGTCGTCTGCCCGAACTCGCGCAACCAGTTTAATCGTCTCCCCCCGCTGGCCGGCTTCCTCCAGTTCACGGACTGTAATGTCCCGTATGCCGGTACGCCTGACGTCGGACAGTTGGACGTTTCCGCCCAGCACCGCATTCGCAACGATCACCGCTTTAGCAGTCGCGTCCCACCCATCGACGTCCAACGTTGGGTCCGTTTCGGCGATGCCGATCTCCTGTGCCTGCCTCACGCCTTCATCGTATGACGCGCCGCGCGCCATGGCAGTTAAAATCTGATTGGTAGTTCCATTCAGAATCCCGGCGATCGAGATAATCCGAGCGCCAATGAGAACGCGCTCGGTGATTTCGAGTACCGGCAACGGTGCTCCCACCGTGCCGCCGAAACGAACGGCTAAATCGCGTGCCCGCGCTTGTGCCATAATCTCCGCATAATGCAGAACCAGGGCACCCTTGCTGGCCAGCACAATATGCATGTCGCGCTGGAGAGCCGCGCAAATGTACGACCATCCAGGTTCACCATCCTGGTAATTGGTACTTGCCGTCTCCAACAGGAGGTCGGCCCCGCTCCGCTCAAGAAATGGGGTGCCTGCCAGGTCGCTTTCTCCATGCGGGTGACCGGCAATCGTACCATCCGCGTGCTTGGAGCGGAGTAGGGACGCTGGGTCGAGACCGTCGCAGGCAACGGCGGCGCCTCCCCGATCTGCTACTCCGGTCAGAATTAAATTGACGCCGTGGTCAGAACGATACTGGGCGCCGTGGTCAGCTAGAAGACTAGCAACACCCTGACCGACGTTTCCGAAGCCAGTCAGTGCGAGTCGAACGTCCATGCCAGGTTCCCCCCCGTTTTTCGGATGTTTTTGTGTGTTGGGATAGCGCGCACTGGAACATAGCGAAAGTATCGGCGGTAGCGCGCTTTCCATCTGGCCGCGGCTGCGGCAAGGCGGACCGCACGCTGCGCCGCCTGGCGCGCTTCACCGCCCGTGTAGCGCAACCGCCGTATATCCGCTGACACCATGCCCAGCGGATCGTACCACGACACATCAGCCAGTCGAGTGATCCAGATGCCCTCACTATACTGCGCCACCAACGTTGCCAGAATCGTGCGCAGGTAAGTGTGAACCTGCGGCCCCGCTTTGAGCGCATTCAGGCTCCGGATCTGATTGCCACAGCGACCTGCCTGACGGTACAGCCGGATTGCCGTCCGTTTCACCCCGATCGCTCGTTTCCGCGCCATCGACACACTGTCATGCTGCATCGCGAGGTTCAATCTCCACAGATCGGCCGCAACCTCAGACGACCGGTTCGTTACCGAACGCAACGGAAGTCGCAGCCGATCGAATCGCTCCAGTACAGACCGGGTTCGCCGTTGGTGTGTCCCGCTGCACCCCGTCAACCAGAGAGCTACGAGACAAAGCAGGCCGACCTGTCTCACTTACGTCTCTGATCTGAAACCGGTAAATCGGGCCGCCACGCCTGGTAACGCAGTCATGGCAGCCATACCGGTCGGTTGGAGCCATCGAAACCAGAGCCGGCCTGATCCACCTTCACAGCTTCACCCCCGCTTCCCGGCTCGATATACACATCGAAGCCCGAGGTGCGCGCACGGAGGTAGGATATCCAGCGGCCATCCGTGCTGAAAGCCGGTTGCGCCACTCGCCCGCCCGCAATAAATGTGCGCGGGCCGAGGTGGGGACCGCCACGCGACTGCTCGAGCGCCGCCACGACGATCTGATCCTGCCCGTTGGGTGCCCTCCGAATGTAGACGAGCTTCGTCCCTTGCCGGTTCCACTGCGGCTGGAGGATCCGGCCACCCGTCGGCGTCAGATTCCAGATGCCGCCGGTTGCCAAATCCTTCAACTCGAGTTGCGAATACGGCTGGTACGAGGGCTTCAAATAGTCCCACCGCACGTACACAAACTGCGAGGTACCGGGCCGCATCGTCGGCTCTGTATCGCCACCGCTTCCCTGTTGCGGCACGGTGAGCTGAGCCAGAGGCACACCGCGGTTGGAAAGCGACCACACAGCCAGATCGACCGAGCGGCTCTCAGAGGGCGGCCTAGGCAGCTTGGCGCGGTCCGTGGAGAACAGCAGGGTCTTGCCGTCCTTCATCCAGGTCGGCCAGGCGGACCATAGGTCATTGTGAACGTTCGCGTTGATGCCATAGGTGAGCCGGCGCAAACGACCCGATCGCGTGTCGAGCGTCCAGAGGTCGGAGGAGTTCTGCAGGAACTGAGCCAGTGCAACCGTGCGACCATCTGGCGACGGACTGAGCATAGTCGCGCCGGGAATCACTGCGAGCGTCCGTGTACTGCGGTTTGGATTGATTTCCACAATGTCGCGCCCCTGAACCATGATCAGATGGCCTGGCAATCTGGCCACGGTCGGCGGCGTTGCCGACGGTGACGGGGTAGGGCTGGCGGCAGCAGTGGACGTTTTGCCTGGGACACCGGTGGCAGTGGGGCTCGGCTCCGGTCTCGGGGTCGGCGTTGAGGTTGGCGCCACGCGAGGACGCGCCTGCCCCAAGTTGGACGGAATGTGGCCTGGCGGGATTTGAGCGAACATCTGCTTGATCAGGGGGCGGATTCTCGACCAGGTGGGGATCAGGATGCTTTGCGGGCCGGCTGGAGTGACAGCCGTTGAGTACTGCGAATACAGCGGGTTCTGCAACACCACCTGGTGGATATCTTGTGGTCCAATGCGGCGGGCAAACTGGCTGAGATCGTAAATCTGTGGCAGGCTGAGATCGGTCATGACCTTCCCCTGCAGTTCGGTGACCAGCGACTCAATGTTGAGCAAGACATCCAGCGCGTTGATGCGCTGGTGGAGCTCCAGCAGCACCTGCTGCTGGCGGGCCGACCGGCTGAAGTCTCCGATCAGATCGCCGTGGCGCGAGCGGACGTACTGCAGCGCCCGGTCTCCCGCCATATGCTGCCACCCGGCTGGGATGAAGATCCTCCGGTACACATACGGATTCAAGCTGCTGAGGTCGTCGGGGTAGAAATCGTCCAGGACAGGGTGTTTTATGTCAAGAGTAACCCCGCCGAAGGTGTCGATGACTCTGATGAAGCCGTCGAGGCCAATCCAGACATAGTGATCGATCCTGATGCGAAAAGCGCTCTCGACTGTCTCGCGAGCCAGCCGCACCGCCTCCACTCTGCCGCCATCTGCGGCTCCGTACTTGAAGGCCAGCATGATCTTGTCTTTGCCGTGCCCGCGAATGGGTACGTAAAAGTCGCGCGGAATCGAAAGCAGCGCCACGGTGTGATGCTTGGGATCGAGTGTCACCACAATCATGCTCTGGGTCAGTGGTTTCGATTCTTCTTTCTTCCGGTCGTTGTCGCTACCCAGGATGAGGAAGTTGATCCGTTGATTGCCGTTGAACGGCGGCGGCGTTGCTTTGGGCTCGAAGGTCGAGTGCGGCACCGGCTGATTGGTAATCTTCTGGATGCCCTGGTACACGTGGTAGAAGCGCGAGCCAAACCAGAGAGCGACCAACAGCAAGGCGGCAACGCATAATGCGAGGACGGATCGCAGGGCGCGCCGGTAGGACACCGGGCGAGCGGTCGACGTGGAAGGCACGGGTTATTCTATCCGGGCCGGCGGACCACATTGAACCATCGCCAGCAGTTCGCCATGCAAGGTCGGACTTGACGTTGCCATCAGGGCGAACGTTTGCTCCGTATAGGAGCCACCCACCATATCGGTCACCTTGCCCCCTGCTTCGAGCACCAGCACCACCCCCGCTCCATAGTCCCAGGCGTGAGCATAGCGGTGCAGCATGGCATCAAAACGCCCACACGCCACGTAGGCGAGAGCGAGTGCAGCGGATCCTATGTTACGAGTGCGCAAGACCATGGGGGCCACTACCTGAATGTCTCGCAGTCCTTCCAGCATACTCTGCTCATGAAAGTCCACGGTCATATGCGCCACGGCCTCCCCGATTCGATTGACCGAACTGGTGTAAAGCCGTTGCCCGTTCAGCCAGGCGCCGTTTCCGGTCGAGGCAGAAAAGGTCTCGTCTCGCATCGGATCGACAATCACGCCCAGAACGGGACGCCCGTGTTCAAACAGGGCCATGCTGACACACCACATCGGCAGACCGCGCGAGTAGTTGAGCGTGCCGTCGAGCGGATCCAGATACCACCGTCGAGCGCTCTTCGGTCGCGTCGCTGCTCCTTCTTCGCCAACAACCCCGTCGGTTGGAAAGCGCTCTGTCAGGCGCTGCAAAAGAAGCCGTTCGCTCGCCATATCCGCCGCAGTTACCACGTCACGGTCGCCCTTCGCCCGTGCGTCAGCCCGATCGGTGGTGAAATACACGCGCACCAGGTCAGCCGCCTCACGCGCGATGTCGACCGCCGCCGCTAGCTCTTGCTCGGCGCCCATTCGCCCTGTCCTCCCCCGCTCGTTCTACGTGGTTTCCCCGATACGCCCGATTAACCATCCATGTATACTGATTTTGATTTGGACGGCGCTAAACCACGGCGTCGTCCTATCCAGGAGACGGAGGAGAGCCACGCTTTGAATCTTCAATCTATGCTACCGACACGGGCGCCGGCCATGGCCGATCTCGTGCTTGGTCCCCTGTTGGGCAAGCCGGTGATGGCGTACTACTACGTCACCTACAAGTGCAATGCGCGCTGCGTGTTCTGCAACATTCCGGACGGACCGATGGACGTGCTCCCGGTATCGCAGTACAGTTCGACCGAGAAGTCGATCGAGCACTTCGACATTTTGAAACAGCTGGGTGTTCGCCTCATTGACTTCACGGGTGGAGAACCCCTGCTCCGTAAAGACATTGCGACACTGCTGCGAGCTGCGAAGGAACGCGGTTTCCGCACGCAGATGACCACCAACTGCACGCTCTACCCCCGGCGAGCCCAGGAGCTGCGAGGCCTCATCGACATTCTCAACTTCTCGCTCTGCTCGCCAGGTCCTGAACCGCACAATACCCTGCGCCGAGACAATTCCTATGACTCGGTCATTCAGAGCCTTGACATTGCGCGGCGTCTTGGGGAGCCGTACCAGATTATCTTCGTCCTGGGGGACGACAACGCCGATCTCCTGCCAGAAATGATCGAGCTGTGCCGGGAAAAGCAATGCATCCTGAAAGTTCAGCCGGAATGGGACTATTTCGGAAACGACGGTGTGGCCACCGAGAATTTGGTGAAGGCCAATGCTATTGCGCTGGAAAAGAACGTATACGTCAATTGGGGTGAAACGCGCATTATGGGACAGGGGGGCAACCAGATGGAGAAACCCTCCTGCAAGGCAGCGAACGCGGTCATCGCGATCTCCCCGGATGGGTATATTCTCTATCCCTGCTACCACAAAATTGCTCAGCGCATTAAGTTCGACTGGAACATTATCGACTTCTTCAAAACCGAGAAGTGGAAGCAAATGCAGAGCAAGACCGGAACGTTCAAGTTTTGCGACGACTGCAGCAATCTCTGCTACATCCACCCATCATTTTATTACAAGCTTGACCGTAACTTCGTGCTCAGTGCTCTGGCGGATATCCGCTACATGAAGGAGCGCAAGCGCATCGAGCGCCAACGTGAGCGCTCGCTGGCGCAGGAAGCCCTTGCCGTCGCCGGGTGAAAATAGGCATCGTCACAGACTTTTACTATCCGTGGATCGGTGGCCCCGCTACTCTGATACGCAATCTTGGCCACGGGCTTTCCGCTCGTGGCCATCCTGTATTTCTCCTGGCACCCAGCCCCAGTGGTGAACCGGGTGTTGAATACGATGGCCCTTTGCGCGTGACTCGCGTACGCTCTCATCCGGTCCCGTTCGGGTACAACCTTCGCAGCGCGCTCCGTCCGGGCGGGGAAATCGATGACTGGCTGGGGGCGGTTCGGCCCGATGTACTCCACGTACACCACCCTTTCGTGCTCAGCACCATGGCCGTGCTGGCTGCCCGCAAGGCAGACATCCCGGTGATAGCAACGAATCATACCGTCCCGGAGTGCTCGCTCTGGGGTATTCGAAATCATCAGCTCCTGTACTCCATCAGCAACCGGGCATTTGGCGCATGGCTGAAGTGGGTGCTGCACCGCTGTGACGTGATTACCACCCCAACGGTCACCGCTGCTCGATCACTGAGAGACCTCGGTTTCGCACCGCAGGTTCAGCCAATCTCAAATGGCGTCGATTCCGATCGATTCAGGCCGGGCTCGGGCGATCCGGCCCTGCGCGCGCGCCTTGGGCTGGACGAGCGACCCATTGTGCTTTACACGGGACGATTGGATGCCGAGAAGCAGATGGATGTCTGGCTCCAGGCGGGAGCGGAGCTGGTGAAGACGCTTGACGTACAATTTGTTGCTACCGGCAAGGGGACGGATGCGGCTCGTCTGGAGAAGATGACGAGGTCGCTCGGTTTGGGCAAGTATGTACGCTTCGTCGGTATCGTGCCGGAGAACGACTTTCCGGGCGTCTATCGCCTGGCAAACGCCTATTTCATTACGTCGCCGGTCGAGTTACAGAGTATCTCAACGCTAGAAGCCGTCGCTAGTGGCCTGCCCGTCGTGGCAGTACGTGCCGGCGCCTTGCCCGAACTGGTGCATCACGAGAAAAACGGATATCTATTTGCGCCAGGGGATTGGTGCGCCGCCGCGGTGGCCCTCGCCCAGATATTATCCGACGCAGATTTGAGCCGCGGGATGAGTATTGCCAGCCGGCAAATCGGTGCAGCGCATGACCTGGCGTCGACTATAGACTGCTATGAAAACCTCTTACAATACGCGATGCGGAGAGGAGGTCCTATTGAGCAAGCCGCTCACGCCGGGGCTTGAAACGGCCTCGACCGCGGATACTGTGTCTCTTCCATCGGTCCCGACTCCGCAGCGCACGGGCTTCCGCGCCGTGTTGCGCAATCGCTCCTTTCTGTCGATCTGGGCAGCCCAGATGGCCTCGCAAACGGCCCAAAACAGCCTCTGGTACGCCCTGATCATTATGGTCGGGGAACTTACCGGCAAGCAGCCGGCCGGTATCGGTTTCACCATTATTCTGGTCCAGATTCCCACTGTCTTATTCAGCAGCCTGTCTGGAGTACTGGTAGATCGCGTGCCTAAACGAACCATCCTGGTTGGCACCAACATTATTCGGGTGGCGGGCGTCTTACTGTATGCGCTTTTCCAGCGTGACGTAGTGGGCTTGTACCTCGTTACTTTCGCAGTCGCGGTCGTCAGTCAGCCGTTTGCGCCGGCCGAGGGTTCCACTATTCCTCTAATCGTGGAAGAGTCGGAACTCATCACAGCTAACTCGCTCTTCCAGATGACTTTTATGACCTCGCAGGCCGCGGGCTTTGCGCTGGCCCCCATCGCCATCGGTTTTTTCGGTATCAGAACTACACTGATTGTGCTTGCCGCGCTCTTCGCGTTTTCCGCGCTGGTGCTCCTTCCGCTGCCGGCGGCAACACGGCAACGAGTTCCACGCGAGCACCTGAACACGAAAGAGGCAGCGCGACGAGTATGGCACGACCTGACCGAGGTCGTGCAGTTTATATTCCATGACCCGCCGCTCGCAGTCGCGCTCTTCCAAATCGCGCTGGCCCCGACCCTGCTGTTGGTGCTGGCGGAAGTAGGACCCGACTTTCTATCGAACACCCTGGGTATCGGTCAGACCAGTACGTCACTGTTCTTCCTGTTGGCGCCTGCCGGCGCTGGGCTTGCTCTGGGCATGGTGATTCTTGGTCAATGGGGGCACCGCTTGCGCAAAGACCGCCTGGTTCTGGTGTCGCTGATCGCGCTCGGTGTCACCGTGATCGGTCTGGCATCGGTCCCCACCATAGCTCTTTTCTGGCACGGGCTAGTTCCTCAGGGGGTCGAGTTGACCGCCACCATGGTTCCCATCGCGGCACTCATGGGAATCGAGGTAGCCTTCATTAACGCACCCGTCCAGACTATCGTCCAGGAGCGAGCCACCGCGGAACTTCGAGGGCGGGTGCTGGCCCTGCAGCAGACGCTCACCGCGGCGATGGCCATTCCGCCACTGATACTCGTCGGTGGTGTCGCGGCCATCTTCGGTACGCCCGCCACTCTCTCCTTGATGGGCGTCTTAATCATCAGTATTGGTCTGGGAATCGTGTATTACACGTGAGCCCAGCTAAAGCCCCCATACATCGGGCCGCTATGCGTCGCCGTGTGCGGTCGCTGCCTTACCGGAATGCGCGCATAGCGTCAAACACATCTCGCCCCATCCGCCGCAGCGGTCGATACCGGCGCACGAGTCGAAAAATTTCGCCGCGACGCTCCTTCTTGGACGTATCGTCAACAGTTAGGAAGTCGCGCGCTACCTCGTTCAACATACGAGGATAGGTGCCGAAGAACTCGCGGTGCGTGCGGAAAAAGCTGGGTGCATTACGGAGGTCGTAGAGATCTTTCATGATAAAGCTGTCCTTCAGCTTCTTCTCGTACAGCGATAGCGAATCGGCGGAATAGTCGCCCTTTTCCTTGGCGGCTATCACCGTCTCCCCGGCCAGCTTCCCGCTGGTAATTGCCAGGTTGGAGCCTTCCTGATACATGAAATTCACGAAGCCCGCAGCGTCGCCTAGCAGCATGTAGCCGTCCCCGTAGGGGCGCGGCAACTCTTCGAATCGGACCTCGGGAATCAGGTGGGCCAGATACTCCTTGATCTCGGATCCTGCGAGCAATGGCGCTATCGCGGGATGTGCCTTGAGTTCCTCGATCAAATCGTTCGGCTTAATCTTGGTCTCGACCAAGTGGCTCACGATAGCTCCGAATCCTATCGAGAGCGTGTCCTGATTGGTGTAAATAAAGCCGCTACCCATCATGCCGTGCGCGAACTCGCCGGTCAACAAAATGGTTACCCCTTCGTTGTCGCCGACGTTGAATCGCTCGTTGATGACCTCCCGTGGTAGCGCGTGAACCTCCTTCACCGCCAGCGCAGCGTTCTCCATGGTAAAGTCTTGGCGCAAGCCGGCCTTCACCGCGGCGAAGGCGTTGATTCCCTCGGCATCCAGCACGACATCTGCAAAGAGGTCTCCCTCACGACCGGTGCGTACACCGACGATCTTGCCGTTCTCCGAGACTAGATCAGTGACCTGTGTTTCCGGAATAAGAAACGCCCCCGCATTCTCCGCTTGTTGAGCGAACCAGGGGTCGAGCCGTGCTCGCAATACGGTAAACGCATTGTAGGGAGGCCGTCCGAACTCGGCGGTACGATATCCAGCTGTGATCACCGAGTTCTTGCCCAGCATCCAGAGACGCTGCTCGATCACGGGTCGTTCGACGGGAGCTGATTCCCAGAAGTCACCAAAAACAGCCTGTGTCGCCTCTCGGAAGATGACCCCGCCCATCATGTTTTTCGAGCCAGGTTTATCCCCTCGCTCGATCACCACCACGCTCAGCCCGGCTTTCGCCATGGTGAGCGCGGCAGCCGAGCCGGCGGGCCCGGCGCCCACCACTATCGCATCGAACTTTTCGTCGTCCAATCGAATCCCTCTCTTTTCGTTTACTGGTGCTTAGTCCTGAAGGCCATGGGCCGTTGACGAACTAAAGGTCGTTGCTACCCATCATCGAGGCTGGTTAGCGCAACACGGCCCGAAGGCCATGGCCGTTGACGATTTGAAGGTCGTTGCTACCCACCATCGAGGGTGGTTAGCGCAGCACGGCCTGAAGGCCATCGACCGCCTGGGTGGCCAGGTTGAAAAAACCGCCCGGCAGGATGCCGAGACCGATGGTGCCGGCGACCGCCACTACCATGGCATAGTCGGCAGTAACCGGGATCAAACTGGAGCGAGGATCGGTTTCAGAGGCCTCGCGGCGCTCGAACATGACCGCCACCACCCGCAGGTAGTAGAAGATCGAGACGAGGCTTGCCATCACGCCGACAATCGCTAGTTCAGTATGGCCCGCCTCCACAGCGGCTTTCAATGCCAGGTACTTGGCAAAAAACCCGACCGTTGGGGGAAACCCGGCCAGCGAAAACATAAATACCGCGGTAGCTCCGGCCAGCACCGGGTTCCGATAGAACAACCCGCGGTAGGTTACGATCTCGTCGCCCGCCAGGCCTTGACTCTCCAGCACGCTGACGATCACAAAGGCGCCGATGTTCATAAAGGTGTATGCGAGGAAGTAAAAGGCAATCGCTGTTATGCCTGAGGCGTTATTGGCGGCCATCGCCACCAGAATGTAGCCGGCATGAGCGATGCCCGAATATGCCAGCAGACGCTTCATATTGGTCTGCACCAGGGCGAGCACATTGCCCACGATCATGGTGGCGATGGCGAGTGCCCAGATAAGACCGAACCAGTGCGACTCGACCGACCCCAGCGAGAAGTTGAAGACGCGAACAAAGGCGGCAAAAACCGCCGCCTTGGTGGTTACCGACATGAAGGCGGTGATTGGCGTTGGCGCCCCTTCGTACACATCTGGGGTCCACATATGAAACGGAACCACGGAAATTTTAAAAGCGAATCCAACCACCATTAAGCCAATGCCGACGTATAGCAGAGCACTGCTCGCGGCCCCTGGGCCGCAGCTGACTCCGTGGAGGCAGGCATTGATTACCTGGAGCTGCGTGGAACCGGTGGCGCCATAGAGCAGCGCCATTCCATAGATCAAAAAGGCGGAGGCGAATGAACTGAGCAGGAAGTACTTGAAGCCGGCCTCCTGAGACCGGTCGCGGCCCCGTTCAAAGCCCGCCAGAATGTAGAGCGAGAGCGACAACAACTCTAGCGCCAGAAAGAGAATCATAAGACTGAGGCCTGACGCCATCAGCATCATGCCGGTGGCCGAGGCCAGGAGTAAAGCGTAATACTCGCCGGCGTCGAAGGCGGAAGTCAGAATGTAACTGGGCGAGAGCAGTACCGAGAGCGCGGCGGCAACCAGAATGACAGCGCAGAAGAACATCGCGAAGCGATCACTGGTGACCGTGCCATAGAGCGCCGAGGGAGAGCCGGTAGTCCAGAGATGAGCCGTGGCAATGAAGGCCAGAACGATTGCCGCTAGGGCGAGACCGGTAGTAACCTCCATTTTGCGCCGTTTGACGAAGACGTCCGCGAGAAGCAAGATCAGGACACCCGCGCCCAGAATCAGCTCCGGCAGGACTGCGCCCCAGTCGGCGGCGCTGACGCGAATTGGTATAGTCGACACCGCGACCGGGAAGCTCATCGCCCACCCCCTACGCCGGGCGACGCATGACCAACGGTTTGCACCAATGTTGACAGCGGCCCCGTCGTCGGGTTCATCCGCGTGGTGAGGCTATCTGGTTGCACGCCGATGTAAAAAATCAGTGCCATGAGCGGAATCAGTAAACCGAGTTCATTCAGCCGTAGATCACCCGGGATCAGGCGGCGTAACACGGGGTACTGATAGACGGTTCGCTCCGGCGCCTCAACACTCTCAGTTCCCTCAGCTACTTGTTGGGACGAGACCGTGATAGGGCCATTCATGCTGCTCTGGAAGAAACGGATCATATACCACGCCGCAAGAATCACGGTTAACGCCGCCACACTCGAGTACCAGGCGTTGGATTTGAACACCCCGACGAGAATGAGAAACTCGCCCGAGAACGAACTGAGACCGGGCAAATCCAGTCCGGCCAGGATAAAGACAAAGAACACCCACATCAGCACGGGCCGCTTGATACCTAACCCGCCCAGAGCGGGCAACATGCGCGTGCCGGTACGCGCGGTGATAAAACCCACGGCGAGAAACAGGCCGGTGATGATAACGCTGTGATTGATCATCTGAAGAACCGTGCCGTCGATCGCGGTGTTGTTGTAGGCGAAGATGCCGAGTGCCAGGAGGTTCATGTGGCTGATACTCGAATACGCGACCAGCCGCTTGATGTCAATCTGCACCAGGGCCAGCACCGCGGCATACAGCATCCCGATAACGCAGAGCACGGACAGCAGTGCCGCCAGTTGGCGCGATGCCGAGGGAAAAAGCGGCAAGCAATAGCGCAAGAAGCCAAACGCGCCGGCTTTCGACAGCACGCCCGCCACCACGACCACCACGGGAATCGGGGATTCGGTATACGCCGTGGGCGCCCAGGTGTGGAAAGGCCAGATAGGGATCTTGATGGCGAAGGCCATACCGAAGGCCAGAAACAGCCATATCTGCGCCGACGAACTGACAGGGTGAGCGATCAAGCCGTTCGGGCCTGCCATATCGAGGGTGCCGCGTTGTGCCCAGAGGTAAAAGATGCCGACGAGCATCAAGAAGCTGCCAAAGATTGTGTAGAGGAGAAACTTAAGAGTGGCGTAGACACGCCGTTCCTCGCCCCACACACCAATCAGGAAATAGGTCGGAATTAACATCGCTTCCCAAAAGACAAAAAAGAGGAACAGATTAAGCGACATGAACACGCCGAGAACGGCCGTCTGCAGGCTTAACATCAACATCAAAAAAATCTTGAGCCGTTCCGCGATCATGTAGTTCGCGGCGATGACCGCGATTCCAACGATGAGGGTGGTGAGGCCGACCAGAAATACGCTGATGCCATCGACGCCGAGCCAGTACGTGATGCCGAGGGCCGACACCCAGTCGTACTTGTCATGAAACTGGAAGACCCAGGTCTGCGAATCGAACTTGAAATCCGCCAGCACAAACATCGCCAGCACAAAGTCAAGCGCCACCACCGCGACGCTCGCCGCCTTGATTTGCCTTTCGTCGTTCAGGAAAGAGATAAGCAATGCGCCGGCTAACGGCAGGAAGAGAATGATGCTCAAAATCGGCAGTGAGAGGCTATTGCTGGCCACCGAGCCGGGCATGACGGCCGACAAACCCAGAAGATGCACCACTACCGTCCTCCCAGCACGAAAAATCCGACCATCAAAACGGCGCCCAACAAGATGGAGAGCGCGTAATTTCGCACGTATCCAGTCTGAATTCGCCGGAGACGACTACTACTCACGCGTAGAAGCTTGCCAACCCCGTCCACCGCTCCGTCGACGATGTCGGTGTCGAAGTACTGGTTCAGCATTCGACCCGTGAACTTGATGGGCCGGACAAAGAGGAAATCGTACAGCTCATCCACGTAGTACTTATGGTATAGAAACCGGTACACGGCGGGTGCTCTCGCCGCGACACGATCAGCGCTCGGCTGCCGCCTGTAATAGATCTGCCAGGCGATGCCAAAGCCGATCAGCGTGGCCAGCAGGGTGGCGATCATGGAGACCGGGGCGAAGGGCTGCGGGGTCAGTGTCGGCCCGCTCACCGTGAAGCGCGTAAAGACCGGAGACAGCCAGTCTTCCATTTTGTTATATGCCCCGGGAAAGGCCAGGAATCCGCCAAATACGGACAGAACCATCAGGACAGCCATCGGCGCCCTCATGGCAAGCCCCGGTTCATGCGCATGATCGTACAACTGCTGGTCGCGCGGCTCTCCGTGGAAGACCAGGAAGAACAGACGGAACATATACGCGGCCGTCAGGCAGGCCGTGAGCACAGTAAGCGCCCAGACGATCCAGAGCGAGGAATCGCCATGCAGAGCGCGGCTGTATGCCGCGCCGATGACATCCTCCTTGCTGAAGAATCCCGAAAAGCCAGGGAAGCCGATGATCGCCAACACGCCGATCAGGAAGGCGAAGTAGGTGAAGCGAAGCTTGTTCCTCAGGCCCCCCATTTTCCGGATATCCAGTTCGTCGTGCAGGGCATGCATCACGCTGCCGGCGCACATGAAGAGCAACGCCTTGAAAAAGGCGTGTTCGAGTAGGTGGAATATCCCGGCTGAGTAGACCGCCACACCCACGCCCACGAACATATAGGCAATCTGGCTCATGGTCGAATACGCCAGCACCCGCTTAATGTCGGTGTTTGCGAGTCCCATTCCGGCTGCATATACCGTGCCGATCGCTCCGATGAAGGCGACGGTATGTAGACCAATTGGCGACTGCTGATAGATGGGATACGAGCGCGCCACCAGATAAACGCCGGCAGTCACCATGGTAGCCGCATGTATCAAGGCGCTGACGGGAGTTGGGCCTTCCATGGCGTCCGGCAACCAGGTGTAGAGCGGCAATTGGGCCGACTTCGCCACGGCCCCCACCAGTAGCATCAATGCCATCACGGTGATGATCTGGCCGTTATAGGGCAGCGAGCGCGCGTGTGAAAAGACCGTTTTGTAGTCGACGCCGCCAAATTCGAGGAACATCATGAAGATGGCGATCATAATGCCCCAGTCGCCGATTACATTCATAATGAACGCTTTACGAGCGGCGGCCACGGCGGTCGGGCGTTCTAGGTAGAAGCCGATCAACAGGTACGAGGTGAGACCCACGCCGGCCCAGCCCACCAGCAGCCAGAGATAATTGTCTGCCAGGACGAGCAACAACATGGTGAAAATAAACAAATCCATCTTGGCAAAGAAGCGCCGGAAGCCGCTCTCACCATGCATGTATCCCACGGAGTACACCAGGATCAAGAAACCAACCCCGGTAATAATCAAGCTCATGGTCGAAGACAGTGGATCCAACTGCAAGCCAAAGTCGAGGTGGAACTGTCCGGCCAGCACCCAGTGCCACCCAAATTCATCCCACTGTCGGGACGCGCCGGACTGGCCCTGCAGCCATGCGAAACAGACGATCGCGCAGAGAAACGCCAGTCCGACAGCCAGCGGCCCGATCCACCGGACCTCCCGTTCGGTCAGCCGCGTGACCAGCGTGTTGATGATGAATCCCGCGAGGGGCAAAAGCAAAACGCCCCAGATAAAGTGCTGCACCCAGCTACCCTCTCATCTGATCGAGCTCGTCAACGTCGATCTGCTGGCGCGTCTGAAAGATTGAAACGATCAGCGCCAAGCCCACCACCACCTCTGCCGCGGCTACGGTCATGATGATAAATACAAAGATCTGTCCATCGGCGGAACTTAAATAGTGCGAAAAGGTAACGAAGGTGAGATTAACCGAGTTCAACATGAGTTCAACCGACATGAACATGATCAGGGGATCGCGTCGGATGAGCACACCAACCGTGCCCAGCGTGAAGAGGATTGCGCTCAAAATCAGAAAATGGTCCGGACCCGGTGTCACACTTCGGTCCTTTCACGTCGTCGTCCCAGGGCTACTGCTCCAATCATGGCGACAATGAGCAGCAGCGTGGTGCCCTCAAACGGGAACACAAAGTTGGTGAACAACTGCGTGCCGAACGCCTGGACATTGCCGCGCGCCAACTCCGCATTGAAGGTACTGTGTGCCCCAGTCAATGCATGTGGGGCCTGGGCCACAAAGTACACGACACTCAAGAGCAACAATCCTCCGAATAGGACGCTCAGCGGCCGCTGGCCGGGCAGGTGCTGGCCGATGAACGGATAGTCCTGCACCCCGAGCAGGGTGATGACGAACAGAAAGAGTACCATCACAGCCCCGGCGTAGATGAGGATCTGAGCGGCGGCGATGAACTGTGCATTGAGGAGAAGGTACAGAATAGCAAGCTGAGCCAACGTAACAATCAAGGACAGGGCGCTATAAATTGCGCTCCGCGCCGTAATCACTCCGACACCGCTGATCACGGACGACGCAGCGGCTACCCAGAAGACGATGCTCTCGATCACCGTCAAAGCTTCCTCCTCTTCCCGATCGATCCGCCTCAGGCGGGTAGTGTGCTCAGATCCTTCGCCGGCTCCAGTAACATATCCTTGCTGTAGATCAGCGACGCGCGCCGGTAGTCAGACAGGTCAAGTATCGGTTCCAGCGTAATGGCGCCCGTCGGGCAGGCTTCTTCGCAGAAGCCGCAAAAGATGCATCGGAGCATATCGATCTCGTAAATGGCTGCATATCGCTCTCCGGCTGAGACGCGGTGCTCCGGGCTGTTTTCGGCTGCTTCGATGTAAATGCAGTCGGCGGGACACGCCCCGGCGCAGAGGTAACAGCCAATGCAGCGCTCCAGGCTGTTCTCATACCGGTGCAAAACATGGCGGCCACGCGTCCGTTCCGGCAATTGTCGTCGTTCTTCCGGGTATTGAACGGTCGTGGGCGGCCGGAACATGTTTTTGAACGTCACGCCCATACCGCGCGCAAACTCTAGCAATGCCAACGTTTCCTCACTTATGTCTCGGTGAGACACGCGGGAAGGCGCCCCTCCGCGCAACTTCCGCTCACCAGGGAATCTAACTTAAGGATACATACAAGGCGGTCACCAACATGTTGACCACCGCCGCGGGGAGCAAGACACGCCAGCCAAACCACATGAGCTGGTCGTACCGTATGCGCGGCAAGGTCGCCCGGACCCAGATATACATGAATAAGAAGAAGGCGACCTTCACCAGGAACCAGAAAACGCCGATCAGCTCAACCCAGGGATGACTCGTGATCGTGAAGATAATGCCGTTGCCGATACCCACCCAGCCGCCTAGATACAGCGTGGTCACGAGGGCGCTGATGGTCACCATATTGATGTATTCGGCGGCGAAGAACAGGGCGAAGCGCATACCGGCATACTCGGTATGATACCCAGCTACCAGTTCCTGCTCGGCTTCGGCAAGATCGAAGGGGGCACGATTTGTTTCAGCGAACCCGCCGATTGCGAAGAGCACGAAGCCAATCGGCTGTAACAGCACGAACCAGGTCAGCGCATGATTCTGCACCTCGACCAACCCGATGGGACTCAGCGTCCCTCCCAACAGCACCACCGCGACCAGCGCCAGTCCGAGTGACAACTCGTACGAAATAATTTGGGCAGTCGATCGCAAGCCACCGAGCAGCGAATATCGGTTGCTCGAACTCCAGGCGCCCAGTACGATTCCGTAGACGCCCAGCGAGAGAATGGCCAGGATGTAGAGGACACCAATGTTGACGTTAGCCACCGCCATAACCCGGTCCTTGCCAAATAGAGGGAAAGTAGGTCCGACCGGAATCACGGCAAATGCCATGAGAGCAACGAACATCGAAATCGCGGGGGCAGCGAGATACACCACGAGCTTCACTTCGCGAGGCGTGATTTGCTCTTTCAACAGCAATTTGAGCCCGTCGGCAAGAGGCTGCAGCAGCCCAAAGGGACCCACTCGGTTCGGTCCATAACGGGCCTGCATCCGCCCCAGGATTTTTCGTTCGGCTAGAGTTAGGTAGCCAAAGGCCGCCATGAGCAGTGCTACCGCGATAGCGCTCTTGATGAGCGCCTCGATGACCGTGTCAACTGCGCCGTTGGGATTTGGAATGCCAAAGATGAGGCCTAGTACGATGACGATTCCTCCCCTTACGCCGGCTGCAGCGACACTGAACGAGTCCCGGTCCCGGCAACATCCGCCAAAGTCATGCCGCGGTAGCTGTCCACGGAGCGCGTGATCTCCTCCCATATTTGCCCCGGCATGCTGTAATTTAACGGCGCGTCCAGATACTGGGAGAGATCGACCAGAATCTCCCAGTCAGCGCGCGAGATACCGGGCGAAGGGACTGTTTCAGTAATGGCTTGAACACGGCCTTCGGTATTGGTGAAGGTGCCGATCTTCTCAGCGAAGGACGCAGCGGGCAGAATGACGTCGGCCAGCTTCGCGGTATCGGTCAGCACTAGCTCGGTAACCACCAGCAGGTCAAGGGTAGCCAGCGTCTCGGCGGCGCCCAATGCCGCGAAGTCGCGAGCAAGATTGGCTCCGAGCAGGAAGGCCGCATGGATTCCGGAGGTCGGGCGCAGAAGCTGAGCGACGGTAGAACCGCCCCAACCGGACACGGGCAGCACCCCCAAGTCTCGCGCGCCCATCGAGTTGCAGGCATCGAGCATGGGAATAGTGCCCACCTCAACCGAGTGCCCCAGCGTCTCCACCAAGCCGGCAACGGCGTCTAGAGCGTCACCTTTATCCTCGATCCCCTCGAAGGCGTCATCGTACAGCACGGCGATCGGCCCTTCGGCCAGGAACCACCCAATCGCCGCTTCGCCGAGCGCATTGCCGGGGTGTGACGCATCCAATCCCGAAGCAGCCAGCGATGCGGTCAGCCCTCGAACGTACTGAGCGAAACGACCGGGCGCGACTTGCGCACTCCGATCTGCCTTGGCGGACAGCGTAATATCGCCGGGGCCAATTATCACCAGTTTCGCACCGTGTTTGTTGATTGCCTGTCTGATCCGAAGTTCCATGACCGGCTCTCGCTCACTGGGATCCGCACCCAGGAGCATGATGGTTTTGGCTTGCATCAACCCGGCGATGGGCATCGCCGTACGACTGAGGCTCACCAGCGCTCGCTGCTGTATTGGGGAGAGCGCCAGTTGTGGACGCGGGAAATGATCAACGTGCGACGTCCCGATCACATCGGTCATAAACTTTTTGAAGACATACAGATCTTCATTGGTCAACCGCGGCGTGGCGACTCCGGCCACAGCGTCCGGCCCGTACTCCTCGAGAATCAGGGTAAGGCGAGTGGCGATGAATTCCAATGCCTCCGACCACGATGTCTCTTCGAAGACGTCGCCTCGGCGTAGCAACGGAGACTTTAACCGCTGCGGGTCGTTGATGAACTCAAAATTGAAGCGCCCTCGGTCGCACAGCCAACTGTCATCAACCTCTGGGTTGTCGCGGGACAGAAAACGGATGACTTCGTCGTTCTTTCGCACGGAAACGTTGATGTTGCAGCCCATCGGACAGTGCGGACAGACGCTCGGACGATTAACCAGCTCCCAGGGTCGGAAGTTAAAGCGCTGCTTGCGGCTGGTCAGCGCGCCCACCGGGCACAGTTCAACAACATTGCCCGAAAAATTGGAGACATATGGCTTGTCATGAAAGGTGCCGACCATCGAGTGATCGCCGCGATCCAGCAGCACAATGGACTTGTCCTCGGCCACCTCGGCACAGAAACGGACGCACCGCCAGCAGAGAACGCAACGCTCGCGGTCGAGCGCGATGGTAGGACCAAGGGCGATCGGCTTCACATGGTGCCTTTTTGGCTCCACATATCGACTGGTACCCGGGCCATAGGCAAAGGTTTGATCTTGCAGCGGGCACTCGCCGGCCCGGTCACAGATCGGGCAATCCAGAGGGTGGTTGATCAGCAGGAACTCGAGTATGCCTCGCTGCGACTTTTCCGCGATGGGGCTTCGCGTCCGCACCACCATACCCTCCGTCACCGGAGTAGAGCAGGCAGTTATCGGTCCTTTAGTATTTCCCTCCAGCTCGACCAGGCAGGTGCGACAAGCACCGACCGGCCCCAGCTTGGTGTGATAGCAAAATATCGGGATGTCGATAGCGTTGGCCTTGCACGCCTCCCACAGGAGCGTGCCCTTTGAGGCATACAATTCGCGCCCATCGACCGTGATCTTTACCTGGTCTTCCAACTGGTCCTCCGGTGCTGTCGACCCGGCGATTTGCTGCTTGGCCGCATGTCAGGCAACCGCCGCGCTTCTGTGCTGATAGGGGCAGCCGTGCTGCCGTATGTGCTCCTCATACTCGTCGAAGAAGTATTTGATTGACGCCACCACATTCGAGGTCGAAAAGTCTCCCAGCGCGCAGAAGGAGCGGCCCAAAATGTTATCGCAGATATCAAGCAGCAGCGGCAGATCCTCTTCGCGCCCCTCGCCGCGCTCGATACGTCGAACGGTCTTGGCCAGCCATGGTGTTCCCTCCCGGCAGGGAATACACTTCCCGCACGACTCGTGCGCGAAAAACTCGCTGAGACGAAGTTGCACCTGAAGAATGCACACGTCCTCCGGAATCAGAATAAAACTGGCGGAGCCAAAGGCCGATCCGGCATCACGATAGGCTTCGTAGGACAGCGGCAAGTCGATATTTTCCCATGTCGCGGGCAACATGGGAGCGGATGCCCCTCCGGGGATATACGCCTTGAGCGTTCTCCCGTCGCGCATTCCGCCGGCACGATCCTCCAGCAGCTCACGAAACGGAGTGCCCATGTTCATCTCGTAGTTGCCCGGCCGGTTCACAGGACCGCTGATGGAACAAATCTTCGTTCCCGGGCTCTTCTCGGTTCCGTAGGAACGGAACCAGGCAGCCCCGTTTCGGACGATGTGCGGGACGTTTGCGATGGTCTCGACATTGTTGATGACCGTCGGCTGGCCATACAGTCCCTTGACAGCAGGAAAGGGCGGACGCAAACGAGGGAAGCCGCGATAACCTTCCAGCGAATCCAGCAGAGCGCTCTCCTCGCCGCAAATATAGGCCCCCGCCCCACGATGCACAATAATCTCGATGTTGTACTCGGAGCCGAAAATCTTTTGCCCCAGCACGCCGGCGGCATATGCTTCGGCAATCGCCTGGTCCAGAATCTCTCCGATGTACAGGTACTCGCCACGAATATAGATAAACGCTTTCTGGCAGCCGATCGCGTATGACGCGATGGCCACGCCCTCGAGCAGTTGGTGCGGGTTTCGCTCCATCAGCTCCCGGTCTTTGAAGGCTCCAGGTTCGCTCTCATCGGCGTTGATCACCAGATAGGTAGGAAGTATCCCCTTGGGGATAAAGCTCCACTTCCGCCCAGTTGGGAAACCAGCGCCGCCCCGCCCGGCCAGTCCAGACTCCGACACGACCTGGGTCACGTTGGCCGGCTGCATCTCGCTCACGGCAGTTTGTAGCGCTTCGTATCCGTGGTTGGCCCGGTACACGTCTAGCTGGTGGATGTCCGGTGCGTCGATGTGTTTAAAGAGAATCGGCTCCATTTACTTGCTCAACTCCACACCCTCTGACCAGCTTCGGCGAATGGTGAAACCGGGTGCGCCCGCACTTTGCAGTTGCTGCCGGCGCGCCGCGTCGATCAATGCGTCGACCTTTTCGAGTGTCAGGTCCTGATAGTAGCGGTGATTGACCTGCATGACCGGCGCGCGATGGCATCCGGCAAGACACTCAACGCGAAAGAGCGTGAACAGCCCGTCGGTCGTGGTCTGACCCGGTTCAATATTGAGCTTCCGTGAGATATATTCAATGATCTCGTCAGCTCCCATGTACGAGCAGGGTGCGGTCTTGCATACCTCCAGCACGTAGGTTCCCACCGGTTCGGTGTAATACATGGTGTAGAAGGTCGCAACCTCCTCTACCTGATCTGCATCCACGCCAATCACGGCGCCGACATCCTCCATCACCTCGCGGCTCACCCACCCACACTCGTTCTGCGCGATGTGGAGTGCGGCGAGCAGAGCAGAGCGTGGCGCCGGGTACACGGCCATGACCTCCCGGATGCGTTGCACTGCATCCTCTGAAATCACCGAGGTCATCAGCGGTCCACCTCTCCCAACACGATATCGATACTGCCGATAATTGCCACGATGTCTCCCACCAGGTATCCCTTACTCATTAGCGGCAGGGCCTGGAGATTGTAGAAGGAAGGAGCGCGCATGTGAAAGCGATATGGTTTTCCACTGCCATTGCTGACGAGGTGATACCCCATCTCGCCCCGCGCGCCCTCGATTGCCGCATACACTTCACCTACCGGAGGTTTCAGTCCTTCAGTAAACAGCTTGAAGTGATGGATCAGTGACTCCATGCTCTGGACGATCTCATCTTTCGGAGGTGGAACGATTTTGCGGTCGTCAATTCGCCACGGGCCGTCCGGCATACCGTCGATGGCCTGCTGAATAATTCGTAAACTCTGGCGCATTTCGCCCATCCGACAGAGGAACCGATCATACACGTCGCCGTGCGTGCCAAGCACCACATCGAAGTCAAACTGGTCGTACGCGCTGTACGGCTCAACCTTGCGAATGTCGTACGGTACGCCCGAGGCCCGAAGGGTGGGACCCGAGCAACCCATATTGATGGCCACATCGGTAGGAATCTTGCCGATTCCCTTGGTGCGGTCCAGCCAAATCTCGTTCTGCGTGAGGAGTTCCTCGAACTCGTCGATGCGCGGTGGCATGTAGGCAAGAAAATCTCGGACCATGGGCTCGAAGGAGGCGGGGAGATCGGCGGCTAAACCGCCGATGCGAATGTAGCTGGTCATCATGCGGACTCCGCTAATGGCCTCTTTGATCTCAAGGACCTTTTCGCGCTCACGCCAGCCGTACATGAACATACTCAGGGCGCCGAGGTCCAGCGCATGAGTGGCCAGCCAGAGGCAGTGGCTGGCGATGCGCTCCAGTTCGCTCAAGAGCACTCGAATCCACTTCACCCGCTCGGGCACGTCGATGCCTAACAGCTTTTCGCACGCCAGCACGTATGCCAGCTCATCCAGCATGTTGTCGAGGTAGCCCATACGATCAGTCAGGGTAATGACCTGCTGATACTTGAGCCGCTCCCCCGTCTTCTCGATCCCCGTGTGCAAATACCCGACATCGGGAAAGACGTTTACCACAGTTTCCCCGTCCAACTCCAGCAGCAAGCGCAGGACGCCGTGGGTCGAGGGGTGATGCGGTCCCATGTTCAGGAGCATAGTCTCGCCGGCGCGTTCAGTTACAGCCATGGCTAACCTACTTGTAGACTTTGTCGGACTTGGGACGCGGCAATGCTATCTGGGTCTGCGCGAAGTCTTTACGCAAGGGGTGACCGATCCACCCGTCGGGCAACAACAAGCGGCGCAAGTCCGGGTGACCGGCGAACTCCACGCCGAAGAGATCCCACACTTCGCGTTCGCCCCAGTTCGCGGCGCCCCACACGACGGACAGTGTCGGCACCGGCACGTCCTCGTCGGTCAGGATCTTGAGGCGGAATCTGGAGGCATGAGGAAGGGAGGTCAGATGATAGATAACGTCAAACCGCGGCGACCGGTCCAGCCAATCAACACACGACACATCGGACAGGAAATCGTATTCCAAATCGTCATGGCAATAGTGCGCCACATCCACGATCGATTCCGTTTGGATCACGGCGGAAACCTCATCGCGGAAGTACACGACGTCTCGCACGGCGTCACCGAACTGCCGGCGCAGTGCGTCGGCGGTCTCACTCGGGGTCACCTCTACACTCCGCGCGCGCTTAACTGGAGATCAGAGGCCGGCGGGATTCCCTGTCGGATCTTGTCTTGCAGCATGGTGAAGCCGTACATCAGCATGTCCGGCGTGGGCGGGCAGCCCGGCACATACACGTCCACCGGAACAATTTGATCAACCCCCTGAACGATGGCGTAGTTGTTAAATACGCCGCCGGTGGAAGCGCAGGCCCCCATGCTGATTACCCACTTGGGATCAGGCATCTGGTCGTACACCTGACGCAACACCGGCGCCATTTTGGTGGACAAGCGGCCGGCCACGATCATCAAGTCCGATTGGCGCGGAGAAGCGCGGAATACCTCTGCCCCGAAGCGCGCCTGATCCCACTTGGAGGCGCCCATCGCCATCATCTCGATGGCGCAGCACGCCAGCCCAAAGAGAGCGGGCCAGATCGAGTTGGCCTGTGCCCAGGTGCCCATCTGTTTGACGGTGGTGGTAAGGATACCGCCGGCGTGGGTTGGCAGGTAGTCCGTATCGCCCAGACCGCGAAGGGTCCGCGGCTCAATTATGGGAACGCTATCCATGGCGATCGTATCGGGCAATTTGTCTATTCCCAATCAAGCGCCCCCTTCTTCCAAATGTATACATACCCCACCGATAGCACGATAACAAAAATAAACATTTCGATAAATCCCGAGAAGTGAAGCGGTCGGAGCAAGACCGCCCAGGGGTAAAACGAGAGCGCCTCAATATCGAACAGCAGAAAAAGCATTGCTATCACGTAGAACTTGATGGGAAATCGCTGTTTGGGCGGCTGAATTTCCGTCATGCCGGATTCATACGGCGCCAACTTCTCCCGCGTCGGTCGATACGGACCGATAAAGAGGGTCGCTACGACGTTAAATGCCGCGAAGCCGCCGGCAACCAGAGACAGCACGAGAATGGGGGCGTAGTCGCTGATCATTCTTCCCCTGAACCTCACACCGTCTGCACGACCCATCGGTACCGGGCAGTTCTTGGCACTGCGCCGCCTTTCGCAAGCGGGCAAGACGGGTGTTTGTGAGCTACTTTCACAGTATCACAGCGGGTATTGCGGCTTAAATCGCCATGCTGTTACCACATTCGCGATACTATGGCAACGACGCCAGAGGCGTGCTACAAGAAACTGATGGATTCGTCCTTGGGAGGAAGTGACCATGCGTACTGTCCGGGCCAGACGGCGAGGATTCCTGGACCTGCGGCAGATCGCCATCGGCGACTACATCGTGCTGGCCGCCAGTCTAATGACCGTGATCAGCCTTTTCCTGCCCTGGGTGGTCAGAACCGATGGTGTTGGGACCCACACCGACTCGGCCTTTGCCTACTCCGAAGTCGCCGCGGTGGTGGTGATCGTGTTTTTCCTGGCCACCCTTTTTCTCGTCATCTATCCGGCCATTACACGCGACCTTGGTTTCCCTGTCCTGCCCTTTTCAACCCCACTCATCTTCCTCTCGCTGGGCTTCGTCCTGTTGCTCATATTCGACTACGAATTGGGACAATACTCCTGTCTGTTGTGCACTGGCGTTGCCACCGCGAACCGAGGGTTTGGCGTCTATCTCGCCTTCATATCCAGTCTTGCCTACATCGTCGGAGCGATTATCCTCTGGGGAGCGCGACCCAGTCGTCGCGGATGACCAGGTCGTGATCGAGCAAGGTAAACGCACCATTCGGGCTCCGCGCGGCGCGGCGCTGTCCTGCAAGGGCTGGCAGCAAGAAGCAGCCCTGCGCATGCTCATGAACAACCTTGATCCTGAGGTGGCCGAACGTCCGGATGACCTGGTGGTGTACGGTGGGACCGGGAAAGCAGCGCGCAACTGGGCCGCGTTTGACGCTATCGTCCGCAGCTTGTGCTCGCTGGAGAACAATGAAACGCTCCTGGTGCAATCTGGCAAACCGGTCGGTATTTTCCGCACTCATGCTCTGGCGCCGCGAGTGCTGATCTCGAACTCGATGATCGTGCCGGCCTGGGCCACCTGGGACAATTTTCGTCGCTATGAGGCCATGGGACTCACCATGTACGGCCAGATGACCGCTGGAAGCTGGATTTACATCGGCTCACAGGGAATCCTCCAGGGCACCTATGAAACGCTGGCCGAAGTGGGTCGCCGGCACTTCGATGGCTCGCTACAGGGCCGGATGGTGGTGACCGCCGGTCTGGGCGGCATGGGAGGAGCTCAGCCACTGGCCATCACCATGAACGGCGGCGTGGCTTTGGTTGCCGAGGTGGACTCGCAGCGCATTCAACGACGACTTGAGACCGGCTATCTGGACCGAGCAGCCGGTAGTATTGGCGAAGGTTTGGCCCTGGCCGCCGAGGCCGCACAGCGTGGCGAGGCGGTATCTATCGCCGTCTGTGCCAACGCGGTGGACCTCTGCAAGCACCTCGCGGATGAGGGACCTGTTCCGGATGTGCTAACCGACCAGACCTCAGCTCACGATCTGCTCAACGGCTACGTGCCCGCCGGGGTCGACTATCAGCAGGCACTGACCTTGCGTCGCGACGATCCAGAGCGCTACGTATCCTTGGCCAGTTCCAGTGTCGTGGAGCACGTGGGCGCTATGCTGCGACTTCAGCAACAGGGCGCGATCACCTTCGATTACGGCAACAACATTCGTCAGCAGGCGTTGGAGGCAGGTCTGGCCGAGGCGTTCCAGTTCCCCGGCTTTGTTCCGGCGTACATCCGCCCGCTCTTTTGCGAAGGCAAAGGCCCTTTTCGCTGGATTGCCCTGTCGGGAGATCCCAAGGACATCTATCGCACCGATGAATTGGTGCTCGACCTCTTTCCGGAGGACACCGCGCTGCAACGCTGGATTCCCCTCGCCCAGCAGCACGTCCAGTTCCAGGGGCTGCCGGCACGCATCTGCTGGCTGGGGTACGGTGATCGGGCGAAGGCGGGGATCGCGATCAACGAACTGGTGCGGACCGGCGAAATATCAGCGCCCATCGTAATCGGTCGGGACCACCTCGACGCCGGCTCGGTTGCGTCACCCAATCGTGAGACGGAAGCGATGCAGGACGGGAGTGATGCCATTGCCGACTGGCCGATTCTGAACGCGCTGGTAAACACGGCGGCGGGAGCTTCGTGGGTATCTGTCCACCACGGCGGTGGCGTGGGCATTGGATACTCTTTGCACGCGGGCATGGTGGTGGTCGCCGACGGCAGCGAGGAAGCCGAGCAGCGTCTTCGCACGGTGCTTACCACAGACCCGGGGACCGGAGTCATGCGCCATGTCGATGCGGGCTACCCTGAAGCCGAGCAAGCGGCCCGGCAGGGCAACATTCAGATTCCCATGCTGGACTGAGCGGTCCTTCCAGCACCCGCATTACGAGCCGGTCAGATTACCACCACGGTCGTGCCCAGCGGCGCCCAGTCCCAGATAAACTGTGCGGCGTCAAAAGGCAGATTCACGCAGCCGTGGGTACCCTGGATACTTCGTCCCGTGCCCAGATCGGTCGGCGCCAGGTTCGAACCGGGTCCGAAGTCGGAGCGCCAGGACGCGTCGTGGAGACCTTCCCCGCCGTCGAACGGCATCCAGAACTGGACAGGAGTCGGAAAATAGTAGAACGGCGAGCCGGGTGGCCAGGGCGAATGAAAGACGAAGGGACTGGCCTTGAAGTAAATGTGAAACACGCCGTGATCCGTGGGAAGCTCCGGGCCTCCGGTGGTAACCGGAGTGTCTAGTACTAACCGGGTGCCCTCGTAGAGATGTGTCCACTCGCCTTCCGTGGAGACCACAATAATCTTGGCTGGTAGAGTTCGCGTGGCATCGACCGCCGCAGTGGCGACCACTCGGCGTAGCTCCACTTCCTTGACGGCCGCCGCCAGCGGTGTTGTTTGACTATGAACGACGGCGGCGAGACGAGCGATCTCCGATTGATATCTCGACGCGCGCGGCGTGAGCAGTTGCAGCAAATCAAGTTGCGGCTGCGGGGATGCGGCCTCCGCATCCGCTAACGCGCCAATGCCCACGACCGTGCCGTGCGCCTGAGCGATGAGCGCGTCGAGAGCGCGCACACGGGCGTCCACGGCTGCCTTCAGTGATAGGTCAGCGGACGCGAGAGATGACTCGATTCGTCGAAATTGACCCGGGGTCGAGGCGCCTTTCAATGCAGAGGTCTGCTGCTGAAGCAGGGCTCCAGGCGCCGCTGTGGAGATGTCGATCCCGTCTGCATGGGCAATATCCTGGTGCAAAACAAGCTGTACGGCGCCGGCCGCGGTGGCAGTCTCAGCGGTAACTCGCGTAATCGTTCGTGCAATGCCACGCACAAGACGGCGATACGCTGTGACCTTTCCGTCATAGAACGACAGACCGGACGCATTCCAGATTGGCGACGCGTGCGGGGCAGGAGACTGTTCGAGGTGTTTCAAACTGGCTTCGAGCGGTGCTAGCTCGGAAGAACTCAGCCCAACCGTCGACGCGTGGCGGAGTTCGGCCAGGACGGCAGTGTGCGCGCGATCAAGGCGGCTCTGCGCCTGTGCTTCAGCTTGAATCTGGCGAACTCGCACGGTGCCAAAAGTGGCTACCAGCACCACTATCATCGCGAGTACGAGTTTGATCGCTGCCGACTTAGCCATCTGCCCCATCCGCCTTGTTAATCAATACTACGCTGACGGTTGTCTGATACGTACCATGCACAACGTTGAAGCCGCCGAGAAAGTTACGGTTGAACGTATCTCAGGCTTTCAAAAGTCACCGCGTGCACAGTATGTGAGGATCGTCACTGATAAAATCGACGGACGTAGAGCACTTAGGAGAGACACGCGTGGCCGCAATTCAACACTCGATCCCTGGCCGAGCCGGCATAACCCTTGATTATTTTCGAGTCGGCGTTCTCAGCATCGGGCACCTCACCAACGACATGTACGGCAACGCCCTCACCGCTCTGATGCCATACCTGGTGTTGCAGGGGCGGATCACGGCGACTTTTGCTGGTCTGGTCCTCCTGCTCTATCTGATCGGGTCCTCGGTACCTCAACCGTTTTTGGGACTGATGAGCGACCAGAGCAGTCGCCGCTTCCTGGTGGTTCTTGGCCCCCTCTGGATCGGCTTGGCAGCAGCCTCCGTGGGATGGGCGCCGAACGGCGGCGCGGTTCTCGCGCTCGCGCTGGTGGGCGGTCTCGGCACCGCGGCTTTCCATCCTCAAGCGGCGTCCATGGTTGATCGGCTGAGCGCGGGATACAAGGGTCGAGCCATGGCCATCTTCTCCATGGGTGGCAATCTCGGCTTTGCCCTTGGTCCGCTGGCGGCCGCACTGATCGCCCTCGCGGGTCTCCACTGGAGCTTGATTCTTATTCTTCCCGGCATCCCAGTTGCCGTGCTCGTGGCGCGCTACGCGCCTCGGGCCCCTCGCGTTGCAGTGGCCACGGCACGAACCAGCATCAGAACCGCCGCCCATGGCTCCTGGGGCGCGCTCAGCTTGATCGTTACCGTCATCGCCATTCGCAGCGCAGTGCAATATGCGTTGATCATCTTCTTGCCGCTCTACTATCACGTGCGAGGATTGCCCCCGCAGCTCGGCTCCTACATCGCCTTTGTGCTGTCGGTGGCGGGAGCACTCGGTGGGCTCGCCGGTGGAAATCTCTCCGACAAGTACGGGCGAAAGATCGTGGTGGTATCCTCCCTCCTGGCCTCCGTTCCACTCCTGTACCTTGCCCTGTTGGCGAACGGGCCCTGGGTGTGGCCGTTGGTGGCACTAGGAGGGGCGGCGTTGCTGGCTTCGAACTCCGTGACGGTCGTCCAAGGGCAGGAACTTTTGCCCGGCAATACGGGCGTCGCTTCCGGCTTGACGCTCGGGTTCGCCTTTGGTCTCTCGGGTATCTTTACCGCCAGTCTCACGACGGTCTCCGATCATATTGGTGTGCAGACCACCATTTTCCTCGTGCCCGCCATGGCATTGGTGGGCGCCTGCATCGCCCTCTTCGTGCGACAGGCGCCGGGCTCAACCCTTGCGCCGGCCCATCCGGCCGCCCTCAGGCCTGCGTGACCGAGCGAACTCAAGCGTGCGTGGCGGCGCTACCAATGCTGCTGGACGGCGCACAGCTACTCGGGCTGACTCTCGACCAGCAGGCTCAGGAGCGGTTCGTCGCCTACTGCAGCCTCTTGTTAGAGGCCAACTCGCAGTTCAATCTGACGGGAGTGCGCGAACCGGCGGGCATCATGCGGACGCTATTTCTCGACTCGTTGTCGATCGTGCCGGTCCTACCGCGGCGCCTATTCGAGCCAGCAACGCCTCCCGCGCGGCTGGTTGATGTCGGCACCGGCGCCGGCATTCCAGGTCTCCCGCTTCACATTCTGTTCCCCCGCTGGGAGGTCACGCTGATCGATTCGACCGGCAAGAAAGCGCGTTTCGTTCGTCATGCCGCGCAGCAACTGGGCCTGGACGGCATCACGGTGTTGGACCAGCGCGCTGAACAGACTGGCAGGTCAGTTGAGTGGCGCGATCGCGCAGACCTCTGTGTGGCGCGGGCAGTGGCGCCGCTCTCGACGCTGATTGAGTTATGCGCTCCTCTGGTGCGCCCGGGCGGGACTCTACTCTTTCCCAAGGGCGGTGATCTCCGTGAGGAGATGGCTCAAGCAGACGCGGCCATGGCGGCTCTGCGGGTTGGCGAGCCGGCTATTCACTCTGTTTCTGCCCGTCTGGGTCTAGGCAGCGAGCGCAAAATCGTGGTTTTGACCAAGGAGGGGCCCACGCCGAACCGGTATCCGAGACGGATTGGGCTGGCTAAGATGCAGCCGATTGAGGCTGGGTCCCGCTGAACAGTGGTGCTGCTTCGTGTACCAGCAAGGCGACGAGTATCAGCCCAGCGCCCAAGGCTTGCCACCTGGTGAAGCGGTCCGCGGCAAGAAGCACACCGAAGAGCAGGGCAAAGGCCGGTTCCATAATCAGAATGAGAGCGGTGCGCGTCGGTGAGATCTGTTGCTGAACGTAGGTCTGGACCAGAAAGGCGAGTGCGCTCGCCAGAACACCGGTAATGAGGAGCGCGATCCACACCCTCGTCGATGGCACTGGAAAGCCTCCCTCAGGAAGGGCAGAGGCCACGAACAACAGGCATACGGTTGTCATTTGTCCCAGGGCCACAGACTTGGCTGGTTGGCCTCGCGCCTTGGGTCCCAGCACGATCATATGCAGCGATATCAGCAAGGCGGTGAGAACTTCAAGTGCGTCACCAAGCGCCTCAACGCCAGCGCCATGCAGCGCGCCAGGCCCGGCCACCAGCGCCGTTCCGCCCAGCGCTACCGTCACCGCCCCCACCGTGAGCACGGGGGGTCGGCGCCGATAGATCGCCAACTCGAGAAGAGGCGTCATGATCACGAACAATCCGGTCAGCAATCCGGCCTTCGAGGCCGTGGTATGCTGCAGGCCGAGCGTCTGGAACAGATAGGCCAGGGCCAGCACCGCGCCGGGCACCACACCTGCCGAGACTCCTCGTCGCCCTTCCCGGCGCGCCAGGGGAAGCAGGCAGAGCGACGCGATGCCAAAGCGAAACGCCAGGAAGGCTGGAACCGGATAGTGGGACACGGCGTCCCGCACCAGCAAAAAGGTCCAGCCCCACACGGCGGTGACCCCCACCAGTAGCGCCACGGGAGCCACTCGAAGCGTGTTTCTCATAGCCGACGGGCCGAGCGTCTCCAATCACTCCTGCGCGGCAAGTCGCTCTGGTCGGGCCAAGCTCGGGCGTGCCAGACGGTCACGCGCCCTGTTGGGCCGTCCCACTGCCAGAAGCAAGATAACCAGCGCAACCAGCGGCAAGAGCGTCTGCCAACCCTGTAACCCGAGAAATAGTCCCGCGTTGGGGGCAATGTGGTTACCCGCTAACTCCGGCAGCGAATCCTCAAAGAGAGGGTTTCGGTGCCAGGCTTGGGGGAAGAGTTCCCCTCCCAGGAAGCCGCTCCAGCAGGCAAAGATGGACCATCCCCCTAGCACGACAACGATCGCCCTGCCGCCCACCCAGGCAAGCATGCGGTCTACCGCGAACACCGCGGGAAAGGCGCAAAAGGGCACGATGGGAACCAGATAGCGCGGTCCGTCGACCTTCCCACCATTCCATCCCCAATAGGCGCTAATGGCCAGAATGAAGAGGGCGACGCTGACCGCACAGACCAGGGCTTCCGAACCCAGTGCTCTCTTACGCATCAAGAGCAGCCCGGGCATGGCGAGTAACAGGAAGGGGGAGGCGAAAAAGAGCCCCCTGAAGGGGCCGATAGTCAGATCAAACAACGGTCCCAGATGAGGGTAGGTGAACCCGGCGAAGCCGGCGCCCTGAGCCGACGACCAACAGAAATCGTGTGAGTACCCGGTGTCCAACGGATTTCCGAAGCAGGCGTAGTTGTAGGCAAAGAGACCCGCGACCGGAACCCCTCCCGCCAGCGTCATGCTCGCCATACGGCGTACTCGTCCGCGCACCGCCCATAGACCGTAGAGGCCGATTACGGCAATGGCGAGGGCCACGGTGTACTCGGTGAGAAAGGCGAAGCCGAGCAGAAATCCGGCCGCGGGAACCGCCCAGGAGCCCGCCATCCGGCGAGAGACCAGGTACAGAAGTGCAAAGGCAGTGAACAGGGCGCCGGCGACCAACTGGTGCGAGTAGAACACCGTCGAGTAGGGCAGCGCCACCGTGGCGAAGGCGTAGAGCAGCGTTAGTAGCCAGCGGACCATCCGCGACAGCGCGAAGAGGCTGAGAAACCAGAAGAAGAACGCAACAAAGAGTGCCGAAAAGAAGGATACGGCCCCAACGGTCACTACGTACTTGGAGAGAGCCCAGTCGCGTATGGGAGGCACCAACCGGTTGCCCCACGGAATGTACTGCACGTTCCGAGCTCCTCCCGACCGCTGACACCCCCCCAGTGCCGTACCGCGCGCCGCCGGCGCCGCCTGTGTACCGGTACGGCCCAGCCGGATTGCCGGCTCCCACGCGCTGGAGCGCTCCACGGCCCGGATGCCCTGCCCGGTCAGCGGCGCAGCCCGAGCCAGCACAAAGAGTCCATACACCCCCGCGCCCAGCAGCGCCGTGCCGGGCGCCTTGTCGCTGTAGAAGTGACCGTCGAACGTCGCCTTGTCCCAGGTGTTCTGGTGATATTTATCAATCTGGATCGTATGCCGATCGACCATGGCGTGCACCAGATCGAGGCGAGAGTCGATATTCCAGTCCGCCCAGCGGGGCATGAAGTAGGCATAGACCACGAAAGCCAGGAAAAAGACGCGAACCACCGACCCACGCCCAGCGATTCTGGGTCGAGAGCCCATAAAGCTAGGCTTCCTCGAGCTCGGCTCGCGCAATCGGCCGTGCAGCCGGCACGCGTTGCCGTTGCTCGCTTCGCCGGCGCATCAAGCCTGGGAGACCGTGCATCACAAGCGCATATCCTAGGCCGGCGTAAGCAAAGCCGATAATCGCGTCGATCATGTAGTGCTGTCCGAGATAGGTGATTGAAAAAAGAAGCCCCGCAATGTAAAACAGGCCGAGGTAGGCCCACTTTCCGAATTGACGGCGCAGGAAGAGCAGCCAAAGCATCGGGTACATGGCGTGTTCGGACGGAATGGCAGCGACGTTGTCATACTTGAAGGAGTGCAGGCCGCCAAAAAAGATCGTGCCGTTGTAAGGGTTATACCAGCCACTCATGATGGTGGCGAACAAGTTCTGCACGCCGGGCAGGTACACATGACCGCTCTGCAGGTCCTCCGCCCATCGGCCAGGGACGTATACAATCCCGCGCTGCACATCCTCCACCCACCTGCCATGCACTTGTATGTACGGAACGGCGTACTGGTTACCCGACGCCACCAGGTGCTTGGCCGCCAACCAGGGAGGCACTGCCGGATACAGGATGTACGTGATGAAGCCAGCCACCGCGACCAGGACGAAGGTAAGGGCGTACTTCTGGAAGAGCTTCCGGTTGGTCATCCACAGCAAGAAACCGGCGGCAAGAGGGGTCAGGAAGTGCAGCATGTACATCGTGGCGGCAAACACATCCCACGGCTCGAGCACGCCGGGATGATAGAGATGCTGCTGCAACCACAGCGGGGGAACGCGGCCGAAAAAGAGCAACTTGTCGGCATTGATCAACTCTTGCAGGTGCCACGGGAAGCTGAAGCGTGTGGCCAACGGGGAGGTGAGTTGCCATGCCATAAGAACGGCAATGAACACGCCCCAGTCGCGCACAAAGAGCAGGGCGCGACCGGAAAGCACCGCCGCGCCCAGGAGAATGATCGCCACCCACTCGATGGTGAGCCGCATATTGAAGTACAGCATCACCGCTGCCACGGCTACGATGTACAAGGCAAGGGTATACGGCACAAATCGCCGATACGTGGTAATCACCCGAGGAGAACCCTCTTTTTCCATGAAACTTGACGATGTGCGGCGGCAAGGCAGAGTATCCGCCGCGTCAGCGTGTTATTGTACCCGCGGGAGCGGAGCGCCGCAATGAGTGTCGCGGTCGTGAAGCGGCCGGATTATGCAACGCTTCCCCGCCTGGCGCCCGATCTCCGTGAGCTGCTCATCGTGATGGGAACGGCTCTGCTGTTGCGCCTAGGGTTCGCGCTGCTAACTGCCAACACCTATGACTACGACGAATTCGTATTGTTGCTCAGTGGGCGCGACTACGCACACGGAGCGGTTCCGTACCGCGACTTCATGTTCTTCCACCCGCCGGGCATGCTGGTGTTGCTGCGTGCCGTCGAGCCGCTGACAGCGCTGTGGTGGCCGCTGGCACGCGGCATGGTGTTGGTCATCGATAGCGCGACCGCGGGCCTGGTCTGGTATCTCGGCCGGCGTTTGTATGGCTCGCGCGGCGGCCTGGCCGCCGGATTGCTCTACGCCGCGAACCCGCTTGCGCTGATTGCCGCCGTGCGCGTCGGCCAAGACTCGATCATCACTGCTGTGGGAATGGCGGGGCTGGTGCTACTCCTCAGTGATCGCTCCTGGAAGACCGCCGTCCTGGCCGGCGCCTTTCTGGCCGCGGCGCTGTGGATCAAGTACCCGGCGGTCTACTTCCTGCCCGTCTATATGCTGGTCGCTCCCCGCCGGGTTCTCGGTCTGTTGCTTGGGCTGAGCATGGCTGGCGTCGCGCTCTTCCTGCCGTATCACGCCGAACTTCACGCCGTGTGGAATCAGACCATTCAGTTTCAGCGCGCGCGCTGGTCGATGGACTTCGGCGCCCGTTTCGAGACCACGGCGCTCTTTTGGCTCGCGGTGAATCCACTTGCCCTCATCGCGCTACGCCGGCGGGCGCCGCTCTGGATCGCTGCCGGTTTTTTGCTCGGCGGCCTGTTCCTGCTCCCCTCGCAGGTGTATTACCACTACTTTGTGCCCGTGGTTCCCTTTGCCGCGCTGTTGGGGGCTCCCGCCGCGTTGTACTTCACCCGACTACCGAGGCCGGCCCTGCTCGCCTTGATCGTTGGTGTGGCGCTCGGCTGGGGCCTGATCATCGATCTTGGTGGCCGGAGTCCACTATTTGTGACCGCCGCTCGGCTATCCGACATCCAGCCGACTATTCACCTGCTCGACTGCACCACGCAGGATGACGCCGGCATCCTAGACGATCGTGATGAATATCCATATCTGGCCAATCGCAGAGCAGTCGCCCACTACTTCTGGAACGTCGGGGTGCTGGTGGACGCGGAGTTTCTGGAGAAGCGGTTACCGCGCGCCCAGGCGGTGGTGCTGAGTTATGGCGCAAGCAGTGGCTACCCCGCGGGTCTGGTCTCCTACCTGAACACGCACTACCGCCGCGTCGATACCCCTGCGAATACCGTGTGGCTGCCGCCCACGAGCGGCCTGGCGCACTGCCCCTCATGAGAGGCAAGTTGCTTTGGAGAGGGAAATGGTCGGGGCGAGAGGATTTGAACCTCCGACCTCAGCGTCCCGAACGCTGCGCGCTACCAAGCTGCGCTACGCCCCGACTGGGCATCGTCCGCCCGCGTTCGCGTCGGACAAGCCACGCATTGTAGCCATCTTCCGAAAAGGCAGTCAATCCCGAATGACGGTCATGCCACGCATCAGCGCAAGGCAGACACCCAACGGGCTGTCCACTCCTCCAGGCCGCAGTTCTCCAGCATCCACCGGTCTCGCGTTTTCAGCGCATTAACCTCTTCAGCCGAAAGATTGAACTGAGCGAGCGCCGTATCCGGCTCATTCACCAACAGATTTCGATAGGTACCGTCCGACATGAGTTTCGTGGTGACATCGATCAGGGCCCGCAGGCTCACACGCTTCCTCCTGGTGCTTCACTTCGTCGTTATTCTACCCAGATGCAGCGGCAGGTTAGGACTTGCGGCCAAAGGGAGACGCGGCAGCGAGCAGGAAGAGTAGAAACACGACGAGAGCGCCTACTGTAATGGCCACGCGATGGGTAGGAAAGAGCAAGGCACCGAGGAGCAGGAGTACGGCTAGTAGCAAAGCGTAAAGTGTGCGCCGCCCCACTCGCTCCACACGATCAACCGCCCGAACCAGTTCTACCGACTTAAAGTGGAAATCGACCTCTCCCTGCTGCACCCCCTGCAGCACCTCACGTGTCAAATAGGGGAGAGCATATCCGGTAGCCGCCAGCGAACGCACCTCGCGGGAGATTTGATTTAACGCCCCCCGGGCGCCGCTGTCGCCTCGGACAAGATCCCGAGCAAACGGCTCCGCCACGGTGACAAATTGAAAACTCGGGTCGAGTGCCGTTGCCAGTCCGCTCAGCGTACCGAGGGCGCGGCCCAGAAAGGCAAAGTTGGCCGGGATCTGAAAGGCTTCAGCGTATAACACATCCTGGAGCTGGCCTAACACCTGAATTGGGTCAATGGCCTGCAACTCGCCGAAGGACATCTCGTAGAAGGTGTCCACAGTCCAGATAAGCGCACGCTTTAGCGCTCGCAGGTCTGCCTGGCGAGTGAAGAAACCGAGCCGTCCCAGGGCTGCTATGACGCCATTGAAATCTCGTCTCACGATTCCGACAAATACCTGGCGGATGTTCGCCCGCATCTTGGGAGAGATTTCGCCGACCATGCCGAAGTCCAGCAGCACCACCACCGGACCGGGGCGCACAAAGATATTGCCCGGGTGTGGATCGGCGTGGAAGAAGCCGAACTGAAGGATTTGCATCAAATATGCGCGGATGAGGAGTTCGGCGACCGCGGGCCGGCTGATGCCTGCCTGCTCCAGTCCGGCAAAGTCTGTCACTTTAACGCCGGTCATGAACTGCATGGTGACGACGGTACCGCGAGAGTGTGACCAGTAGATACGTGGGACCGTAATCGTCGGCTCGTTGGCGAACAGAACAGACAGGCGTTCCGCGTGATGACATTCCCGCTGGTAATCCAACTCGAGCCGGAGCGTATCTTCGAACTCGCGCATGATCTCCGGAAGATCAGCTCGTTTCCGAATTGACCGAAATCGGTCAAGCCAGTCCACGATCGTGCGGACGGTACGCAGATCTACTTCAATAACTTGGTCGATGTTGGGCCGTTGCACCTTCACGGCAACCACGGCGCCAGAATGGAGAAAGGCCCGGTGAACCTGTCCCAATGAGGCAGCTGCTACCGGGACCTCTTCAAACGATGCGAAGTGCGTTGCCAGCGGGCCATTCAGCTCTCGTTCAACCTCGACCTTGATATCCTCGAACGGCACGCCCGGCACTTCGTCCTGCAGGAGAGCCAATTCTTCGATGTACTCCGGAGGCAGCAGGTCGACTCGGGAACTGAGGAACTGTCCGATCTTAATGAGAACGCCACCCATTTCCAGGGCGACAGTACGGATACGTATCGCCCTCTGCCGGTTTCTCTGAGCGTCCTGAAAGAAGCTATAGGTCCGGCCCGTGATCCTGGTTCGCACATATTGCAGGAGAAGACTGAGCAGTAGACCGAAAAAAAGACGAAGAATTTTCCAGTTTCGGCTTCGACGGTCAATGATGGGTGTTGACATGTATGATCTGCACCACCTGGCTCCGCATAGTTCTGTCGGGATCAAGAAATGAGCAAATGACCGGGCACTTCAAATCGTATAGCACGGACAGCGAGCAAGCGACCTACCGACTCGGAAAGTTGCTCGGGCAGCAATTACGAGCGGGGGACGTCGTGCTCCTCTATGGATCGATCGGCGCGGGTAAAAGTGTGGTGGCGCGGGCGATTGGAGATGCGCTAGGCGTCTCTCGTTGGTCCGGCAGTCCCACCTTCTCGCTGGTGCATGAGTACCACACCGTTCCGCCCTTCTATCACGCGGACCTGTATCGGCTGTCTCCCGGTGAGGTCGCAGACCTAGGCCTCGATGAGTATGCCCAAGACGACAGCATCCTGGCGGTCGAATGGGCCGATCGTGGGCATAGTCTGCTCGGCGCGCTATCCACCGGGCGCACCATTTCAATCGAGCTGACCTATTCGGGGGAAGATAGCCGTGAGGTGCAGGTCTCAGGTGTGCCCGCTCTGTTGCCTGAACCGGCAGAGTTTGTCGAGAATGATCGGTGATTCTGGCGCTCGACACCTCGGATAGTCAGGCCAGTGCCGCACTCTGCCGCGACGGACTGGCCGTGGCTGAGTGGTCATGGGACACCGCCGGCAACCACTCCCGCCACATGCACCTCGCGGTGCAGCACATGCTCGCATTACTGAGTGTCTCTGTGCGCGAGGTTACCGGCCTGGTGGTCGCCAAGGGACCGGGATCTTTTAGCGGGCTGCGTGTTGGCGTCAGTTTCGCCAAAGGATTGGCAATGGCCCTGGATATTCCCCTGGCCGGGATTGGCACCCTGGACACCATAGCCTTCCAGGCCAGCGCCTGCGGCGACAGCGTCTGGGCCGCCATGCCTGCCGGTCGAATGCAAGTATACTCGGCCCGTTTCGAAGGACGGGGAGCGAGGTGGCGGCGCAGCAGCGAGTACATGATCGTGTCAGAGGAGGACATGGTGGCGATCAGCGCAGAGGATGGGGTGCTAGCTGGACCGGCTGCGCACGCGATTGCTGGCCGCGCGGCGCTCATCGGTCAACAGCGCAACATTGTTCCACCGGCCTGGCAACTACGCCGAGCCGCTTTTTTGGCAGAATTAGGGAAGCAGTACTTTGATCGGGGCGGTCCAGACGAGGCGTCCACGCTGGAGCCGCTCTATCTTCGTCGTTCTTCAGCCGAAGAAAAGCGCGCTTTCCTGCAGGAGTGAACGTTGAGGCTCATTGTCGAGGTCATGGACCTCGAGGACATACCGCGGGTGATCGAAGTCGATCGTGAGAGCTACACACTACCCTGGCCGGCCAGTGCCTACCGTCGCGAAATTTTGCACAACCGCAATGCCAAATATCTCGTGCTGCGCGAGTTAACGCCGGGAGCGCTCCCCCGGGGCGCCGACGCTGAAGTAGATTCTCGACCGCGATTACCGTTCGGATTCTTTCGCAAACCGGCCAGGCTGGCCGATAAACCGGCCGATCGAGGTCGGATTGTCGGGTACGCCGGCATGTGGCTGATGGTGGATGAGGCTCACATCACCACTATCGCTGTCCTGAATGATTGGCGCGGAAGAGGATTGGGTGAGTTGCTCCTGGTCAGCTTGATCCAGCAAGCCACGGAAGTGTATGCCCACCACATGACTCTCGAAGTGCGAGTCTCCAACGAGACCGCGCAAAAGCTGTATCGAAAGTACGGCTTTTCGGAGGAAGGCGTTCGTCCCCGATACTACAGCGATAACAATGAGGACGCGTATATTATGTCTACCAAAAACATTCAAGAAATCACATACCAAGAAGCGTTCACCGACCGCCTCGAGCGACTCCAGAGCCGCTTTGGCAACGTACCCGAACTCGAGGTTGCAGCTCCCGTCTTTGCCGCCCAGCACCCGGCGAGATCGCAGTAGCCGATTTGTCCATGTTGGTGCTCGGCATCGAAACATCATGTGACGAGACCAGTGCAGCCGTCGTTGAAGATGGTCGAATTGTGCGTTCAAATATAGTTGCTTCTCAGATCGCTGCACATGCTCCATTCGGCGGCGTGGTGCCGGAGATTGCCAGCCGCCAACACATCCGGGCCATTCGCTGGGTGGTAGAGTGCGCACTACAGGAGGCAGGTGTGGTGACCTCAGACCTGCACGCCGTGGCGGCCACGTGTGGCCCCGGTCTGGCGGGCGCCTTACTGGTGGGCGTCAACTTTGGCCGCGGTCTGGCCCTCGGTTTGGACTTACCGCTGGTGCCTGTGAACCATCTAGAAGGGCACCTTCATTCCGTCTGGCTGACAAATAAACCCGATGAACCGGAGCCGGTTCTGCCTATGCTGGCGCTGATTGTCTCCGGGGGGCATACCGAATTAGTGGTGATGCATGCGCACGGTCTGTACGAGCGTGTCGGCCATACCCTCGACGATGCCGCGGGCGAAGCGTTCGACAAAGTGGCCCGGCTGTTGGGTCTGCCGTACCCAGGTGGACCAGCCATCCAGGCGGCAGCCACACGAGCACTTGAACCAATCAGACTTCCCCGAGCTCGGCTCCCAGGAACCTTCGATTTCAGCTTCAGCGGGTTGAAAACAGCAGTGCTCCAGCTAGCCGCGCGTCTGGCGACTCAGTCCGGACCTGAGGAACTTCGTGGCACAGCGTTGCCTAAGGTGGACATCGCTGGTGGACTAACCGGGGAGCAGATCGCCAACATAGCCGCCGGATTCCAGGAGAGCGTGGTCGAGGTGCTCTGTCAGAAAACGGCCGCCGCGGCCGACGCCCTGGGCGTTGTCTCTGTGGCAGTGGTGGGTGGAGTCGCAGCTAACACTGCCTTGCAGGAACAGATGCTTCGAATCATCCAGCAACCGCTGTACCTGTCACCCGCCGAGTTCGCTACCGATAACGCAGCGATGATAGCGGCGGCCGCATATTACGTCCCGCCGGTCGAGGAAGAACTTGATATCCTCCCCAATCTGGCACTGGGAATTGCTTGACTATGTAGCCTTCCCGGCTTCCTCCCAACGTGCCAGGATAAAGAGCAGGTCGGACAGTCGATTAAGATAACGGAGCACCTCAACGTTGGTCACATCGCCCTCGTGGTAGAGCCGAGCGACCTGGCGTTCCGCTCGGCGCACAATGGTGCGGGCCAGATCCAGCGCCGCCCCAGTCACGGTCGCCCCGGGGATGATGAACTCCTTGCCGATCTCGACCTGCTCTTTCAGTTCCTCAGCGGCTACATCTAAACGGGCAACGTGAGACGGCTCGATTTTAAATGAAACTTTCTCATAGTTTTCAGGCGGCGTAGCGAGTTCCGCCATCATCAAATAGAGATCCTGCTGCACCTGGCGAATCTGATCCTTGAGGTTGTCCCCCTTTGCGAATGCTCGCGCCAACCCTAAGGCCGAGGTGGCCTCATCAACGGTTCCATACGCCTCAGGTCGCCGGTGGTACTTGGGTACCCGCCCCGCGCCTAGAAGATCGGTATATCCCTCGTCGCCGGTCCGTGTGGTCACTCTCGCCAAAACACGCCTCCTGTTTTATACTCTAGAGTTGTCATGGGCGCCCGTGGCGGAACAGGTAGACGCGCTAGGTTGAGGGCCTAGTCCCCGTCAAGGGGGTGCTGGTTCGAGTCCAGTCGGGCGCACCATCATAAACGAATTCTGGGACGAGAACGCTGACGGCGTGGGCCGGCCGCCGGGTGCGTGGTGGCAATGCGCGTCAGCGGAGCGAGAGCAGTGAGAGGTCTTCCATCGGAAAGGTGCTGCTCTTTTCTAGCGACGGATACGTTTCATTGATCCGTGCCTGGTTCTATGTGGGTGCTTCGGCGGTCGTATGGTTTGTCGAGGGGTTCCTGTTTAGCTACTTTCTGCGCTTCTCCGCCTGGCAGACGGTGTTGATGGCTGTCTTCTACGTACTGTTGTTTAGCGTCGGCGCCCGGTACTTTGTTCGGGGACTGAGTGGATTAGGTAGCTCGACCGAAGACATGGCCGCATGGCGACTGGTATCGCTCATGCCAATGCTCGTTGTAATTCTCGGCTCATTTGTTTCGCTCCCGATCTTGCTGTTGGTGGTCGTAGCTGGAAAGCTTCTGTAGGACCGAGTGCTGCCGGGTCGGACTATAGCTGACCGACGCTACCCACCGCCCGCTGACCAACGTTGGCACGAACCCACTCGACGATATCGACCGTTGACGCTCCTGGAGTGAACAACTCGGCCACACCCAGCTCCTTCAGCGTCCGCACATCCTCTTGAGGGATCGTTCCCCCACCGAATAGCAAAATGTCGGCGGCGTCGTCCTGCCGTAACAAGTCCAGAATGCGCGGAAACAGCGTCATGTGCGCGCCGGACAATAAACTGAGGCCGATACAGTCAACGTCCTCCTGAACAGCAGTGTTTACCACCTGTTCAGGCGTCTGGTGCAAGCCGGTGTAAATGACTTCCATGCCGGCATCGCGCAGCGCCCGCGCCACCACCTTCACCCCGCGGTCGTGTCCGTCCAGCCCCGCCTTGGCCATCAGGATTCGTATCTTTGGTTCAGCTGTCATGGTGGCGCACCTCTCTGCATCGGACTTGCTCAGCTTTAGACGAACGCCGGTTCACGGTAGGTGCCGTAGATCACCTTCAGCGTATCGGATACTTCTTGAACGGTTGCATATGCCCGTACCGCATCCAGTATGTAGGGCATGACGTTCTCATCGCGCTCGGTTGCCGCTTGCAGTGCATGCAGCGTCTCCCGCACCCGCGCGTTATCCCGCATTTGCTTCAGTTCTTGCAATCGCTGAGTCTGCGCCCGCTCAACTTCCGGATCGATCTTTAGGATTGGAATATCGATAGCCTGGTTCTTGACGAAGTCATTCACGCCCACCATGATCTTTTCACGGCTTTCCAGCTGCTTTTGATATACAAAGGCCGACTCACCGATTTCCCGTTGGAAGAAGCCCTGATCGATCCCCGCCAGTACACCCCCCAGACCGTCGATGCGGGCGAAGTAATCGAGCGCGCCCTGCTCCATTTGATCGGTCAGCGCTTCCACAAAGTAGGAGCCACCTAGAGGGTCCACGGTGTTCACTACCCCGGTCTCAAACGCGATAATCTGTTGGGTCCGCAGGGCAATTTCGACCGCCTTCTCGGAAGGGAGCGCCAACACCTCGTCCATGGAGTTGGTGTGGAGCGACTGCGTGCCGCCCAGCACCGCCGCCAGCGCTTCAAGAGCCGTCCGAACAATGTTATTTTCCGGCTGCTGGGCGGTCAAAGAGACCCCAGCTGTTTGGGTATGAAAGCGCATCAGCCACGATTTCGGATCTTTGGCTCCGTATTTCTCGCGCATAAGACGCGCCCAGATACGACGCGCGGCCCGGAACTTGGCAATTTCTTCGAAAAAGTCGATGTGCGAGTTCCAGAAATACGAGAGCCGTGGTGCGAAGGCGTCGACATCAAGCCCCCGCGCGATGCACGCCTCGACATAGGTCATGCCGTCCGCAATAGTGAACGCCAGTTCCTGAACAGCGGTCGAGCCTGCCTCACGAATATGGTAGCCACTGACACTGATCGGGTTGTACCTGGGAACGTGCTGCATCGTGTACTCGACCGTGTCGACGATCAGCTTCACGCCGGCAGGGGGCGGATACACCCACTCCTTCTGTGCGATGTATTCCTTGAGGATGTCATTCTGAAGCGTTCCCGTCAGCTTGGTTGACGGGACGCCCTGCTTCTCCCCCACCGCTACATACATAGCAAGGACGATGGCAGCCGGGGCATTGATCGTCATGGATGTACTTACCTGGTCGAGTGGGATGCCCTCGAACAGCACTTCCATGTCCGCCAGCGAATCGATCGCCACCCCCGTACGCCCTACCTCTCCCAGAGCCCGTGGATTGTCGGAATCGACGCTCATCAGGGTCGGATTGTCGAATGCCACCGAGAGCCCCGTCATTCCCTGATCGAGCAGGTAGTGAAAACGCTCGTTCGTATCCCGCGCCGACCCGAAGCCGGCAAATTGGCGCATGGTCCACAGCCGGCCGCGATACATGTTGCCGTAGATGCCTCGCGTGTACGGATACTGCGCCGGAAAGCCGATGTTCTCGTCGAAGCCCTTTCCTGCCAGGTCCAAGGGCGTGTAGAGCGGCTCGATAGGCTGGTCGGAAAGTGTGGTCAGAGAGACGTCACGATCCTTGCCGTACCGCCGGGTTCTCCACTCTTGAAAATCTTCTTCGATGGTACGATCTTTCAGCATCTCCATCTCCTACTTTCCGACCGGTAGCTCATGATGCGCGAGGATTTGTTCGGCAACCTGGTATGGGTCCATCTGACGGCGGACGGCGAGATCAAGCATGTGATGAAACCTTTTACTGGCTGCCTGCGGCTGCAGCACCTGTTCCCGCAGCCGCCGATCCGCTATCTCCATAATCTCGCGTTCCAGCCGATCTTTGCGACGCTGATCCAGCTCACCGCTGGTTTCGAGGAACCTGCGATGCTGCTGGATGCGAATCCATAGGTCTTCCAATCCCTGATTCTGCGTGGCCACCGTCTGGACAATAGGCGGCGTCCACGGCCGTTCAATCACATCCATTCGCAGCAATTCGCGAATGTCGGCAACGGTTCTGCCGGCTTGCGGATGGTCCGCTTTGTTAACGACGAAGATATCGGCGATTTCCATGATTCCTGCCTTGATGGCCTGAACGCCGTCGCCCAGTCCTGGTGGGATAACTACCACGGTGGTGTCTGCTGCACCCGCCACCTCCAACTCCGACTGGCCCACGCCGACCGTCTCCGCCAGCACGAGGTCCATGCCCATAGCGTCAAAGACCATCATGGTGTTGGTGGCGGCCAGGCTCAACCCTCCCAGATGACCACGCGCGCCCATGCTGCGGATGAAAACGCCCGGATCGGCGGCATGACGCATCATCCTGACGCGGTCTCCCAAAATGGCGCCGCCACTGAACGGGCTATTAGGGTCGACGCCCAGGACACCGATGGTCATGCCTTGCTCACGCACGACCCGGATCAGCTCATCGACCACCGTGCTCTTGCCGGCTCCTGGCGGCCCTGTGACCCCCACGGTGTAGGCGTGGCCGGTCTCAGGGTAGATGCCCCGCATGGCGCGCTCCAATGATGGCGCATCATTCTCTATCAAGCTGATGAGGCGACCGGCTGCCCGCCGATTGCCCATCAGAACCTGCTCCACCAATTGCTCCGGTGAATGTCCACCGACCCGCCTATCAGTCACCCTTGAGCAGCTCGCGGGCAATCACGACGCGCTGGATTTGATTCGTACCCTCGTAGATCTGCGTAGCTTTGGCATCGCGCATGTACCGCTCCACCGGAAACTCTTTGATGTAGCCATAGCCACCCAAAATCTGTACAGCATCGGTGGTTACGCGCATGGCGGTGTCGGTCGACATCAACTTCGCCATGGACGCCAGTCGTGTAAACGAGTCCCCTCGGTCGCACGCTCCGGCGGCCTCCCAGGTCATGAGTCGAGCGGCGTCAATGGCCGTCGCCATGTCGGCCACCATGAATTGGATACCCTCGAAGCTGGAGATAGGCTTGCCGAATTGGCGACGTTCCTGAGCATAGGCGACAGCGGTGTCCAGAGCACCTCTCGCCAGGCCCACGGCTTGCGCGCTGATGCCGATACGTCCGCTGTCCAGCGCCTTCATGGCAATTTTGAACCCGTCTCCCTCTTCGCCCAGGAGATTCTCGGCCGGCACCAGAACATCCTCCAAGATCAACTCGCCGGTGGGTGAGCCGCGCAGTCCCATCTTGTGCATCGGCTCGCCAAAGCCGAGGCCCGGCATGCCCTTTTCAACAATGAAAGCGGAGATACCGCGCACGCCGGGAACGTCTCCCAGCCGAGCCATCACGATATATACATCTGCCACACCGACGTTGGTGATAAAGGTCTTCACGCCGTTGAGCATAAATCCGCCATTGCTACGCACCGCGCTCGCTTTAAGGCTTCCGGCGTCGCTTCCCGCGTCCGGCTCGGTGAGGGCAAAGGCGCCCAACTTCTCTCCCCGGGCCATCGGCGGCAAATACTTCTGCTTCTGCGCCTCGCTCCCGAAGTAGAGGATGGGCTCGGTACCGACCGAGGTATGCACATCTAGGATGACTGCGAGGGTACCGGAGATCGCGGCGATCTCCTCAACGAAGAGCGCGAAGCAGATATGGTCCAGGCCCGCCCCACCGTACTCCGCCGGCACCACGATGCCCAGGAAGTCAAGTTCGGCCGCTTGCCGGACCAACTCCGCGGGGAACTGGTTGAGCCGGTCTATCTCTTCCGCGTGGGGGGCCACAACGCCGCGCGCGAAGTCGCGAACCGCGTCCCGAATCATGGTCTGGTCATCGGTCAACTCGAGATTCACTTGCCCCCCATCACCTGGCGTGCAATGACCAGGCGCTGAATCTGTTGGGTGCCCTCATATATTTGGGTGATCTTGGCATCGCGCATGTGACGTTCAACCGGATATTCCTGCATATAGCCATACCCGCCAAAGATCTGGACCGCATCGGTTGTCACCTGCATGGCGGTATCGCCGGCAAAGAGCTTTGCCATCGACGACTCACGAGCACAGGGAATATCCTTGTTGCGCAGATACGCAGCGCGCAGCATCAGGTTGCGGGCAGCCTGAATCTGGGTCGCCATGTCGGCCAGCATGAACTGTATGCCCTGGAACTGACTGATCGGCCGCCCAAACTGCTGACGACCGGCCACGTAGTCCAGGGAATCCTCCAGGGCCGCGCGCGCGATTCCCACCGCCTGGGCCGCGATGCCTATGCGTCCGGCATCAAGTGTATCCATGGTCACCTTGAAGCCATTGCCCTCGCCACCTAGCACGTTCTCCACCGGAACTTCGACGTTCTCCAGCACCACGTCGGTGGTGGGAGCGCCGCGGATGCCCATCTTTTCGTAGTGGGTGGTAAAGGAAACGCCGGGCATGCTTTTCTCGACAATAAAGTCGGTGATCCCCTTGGTGCCTTTCTCTCTGTCGGTAACCGCCGTGACCACATAGACGTCCGCCACCTCGCCGTTGGTGATAAAGATTTTGCGGCCGTTGAGGACGTAACACCCGTCGCGCTGCACCGCGGTGGTGGTGATCGACGCCGCGTCCGAACCCGCCTCCGGCTCGGTCATGGCCAGCGCGCCCAGCTTTTCGCCGCTGGCGAGGGGTGTAAGATACTTCTCCTTTTGCTCCAGCGTGCCAAACATCAAAATTGGCTCGCCGCACAGCGAGATGTTCACATCCAGAATCAAGCCGGTACTGGCGCAGGCTCGGCACAACTCCTCGACCGCCAGGGCAAATACTATATAGCTCTGCCCGGCGCCGCCATACTGCTCTGGGAAGGGTATCCCCATCAAGCCTAGCTGGCCCATCTTGTCGACTAGATCAGCGGGGTATTCCGCCGCTTCGTCGATTTTGCCCGCTCGCGGCAAGACCTCATTTTGGGCGAACTCTTTGACGAGGGCCAGGATACCCTGCTCCTCGGATGTCAGCGTGAAATCCATCGCGCCTCTCGTGAGACCATCCGGCCGGTGTGTGTGATCAGCAGATTCAAATTTTCTGCCGTGGCTACGACGCTAACCGGACGACGGTAGCTTCGCCCTGGGCCATGCCGCTACAGATCCCCGCGGCGCCGTACTCCACCTTCCGGCGTCGCATCTCGTGAATTAGGGCGCCCAGAATGCGAGCGCCGGAGGCGCCGATAGGATGTCCCAGGGCAACCGCGCCCCCATTCACGTTCACCAGTTCGGGGTCGATCCCCAGCATCTGAACGCTGCGAAGGGTAACGGCGGCAAACGCTTCATTGATCTCGAACAGCCCGATATCGTCAAGTGACAGGCCCGCCTTGCGCAACGCCTGCTTAATGGCATCGGCCGGTACCGTATGCAAGTAACGGTTCTCAGCATTGGCCTCCCCCTGAGCCACCAGCACCGCCAGCGGTTCAATGCCCAATTCTTCAGCCTTGGAGCGCGACATCACCACTACCACCGCCGCGCCATCATTCACGCCCGGCGCGTTGCCGGCGGTTACGCTCCCGCCGGCTTTCAGCGGTCGCAAGTTAGACAGGGACTCGAGAGTTGTGTCAGCGCGTGGCTGCTCGTCCCGATCCACCATGACCGGCCCACCCTTGCGCTGCCGCACTGCGACCGGGACAATCTCGTCCTGAAACTTGCCTGCTTCCAGTGCCGCTTGATATCGCTGCTGGCTGCGCAACGACCACCGATCTTGGTCCTCTCGGCTAATTTCAAACTCGGCAGCCACGTCGCTACCGTACTCGTGCATCGGTACGCACCCGGATGGACAGCTCAGCCCATCGCGCATCATGGCGTCAACCGCGGTTTGATCTCCCATGCGATAGCCGGAGCGAGCGCCCTCCAGAAGGTACGGCGCCAAGCTCATGCTTTCCATGCCACCCGCGACCACCACTTGGGCATCGCCTGCTTTGATCATCTGGGCAGCCAGATTTACCGCCTTCAGGCTGGAGGCGCAGACCTTGTTGACGGTCAGGGCGGATACTTCGTTGGGCAGTCCTGCTTTGAGGGCTGCTTGCCGTGCCGGAATCTGCCCCTGCCCGGCGGCGATAACCGTTCCCATGATGACCTGGTCGACCGCGTCAAACGGCACGTTGGCTCGCTCTAGCGCCGTCCTGATCACGCACGCACCCAACTCCACCGCCGGTACCGTACTAATCGCGCCGCCCAACTTGCCGAACGGCGTTCGCACGGCACTGACAACAACGACTTCTTCCACGGATCTACCCCTCTCCATCTTGTCCTCACTTTATTATGGCGCAAGGTTGCTTAGAAGAGGCGTCGCTGCGCAACTGAAGCAGGCGGCCTCCTAGACTCCAAGCAGGCGTGCTATGACGGTTCGCTGAATCTCGGAGGTGCCCTCGCCTATCTCGCCGATCTTTACGTCGCGCCAATAGCGTGCGACGGGGAATTCCTCCATGATGCCGTAGCCGCCATGAATCTGGACGGCGTGATTCGCCGCCCGTGTGGCAACCTCCGCTGCGTAGAGCTTGGCCATGCCTGCCGCCAGACGAAAATCACGCCCTTGATCCTTAAGCCAGGCAGCTTTGTAGGTCATCAAGCGAGCGAGTTCAATCTCGGTGGCCATATCAGCCAGGCGGAACTGGATGGCCTGGAACTTCGAGATTGGCTTGCCGAACTGAGTGCGTTCGGTCGCGTATCGAAATGCTGCGTCATAGGCCGCCTGCGCCAGGCCGACGCTCAGGGCTGCGACTGAGATGCGGCCGCCATCAAGGATTGTGAGGAACTGGTGGAATCCCTCGCCTCTCTGGCCGAGCAAGTTCTCTCGCTGCACGCGTGCATCCTGGAAAGCTAGCTCGTGCGTGTCCGATGCGCGCCAACCCATCTTGTCGTAGTCCTTGGAGACGGAGTACCCGGCCGTCCCCGTCGGCACGATGACGTTGGATATCTCCGGCGTTCCGTCGGGACGAGTCCCGGTCACCGCAGTGATCGTCACGCCACCGCTGATGGAGGTGCCAGAATTGGTAATGAACGACTTCACGCCGTTGATCACCCAGTGACCGTCGGACTCGACGGCCTTGGTAGCGGTCGCACCAGCATCCGAGCCCGCCTGTGGCTCGGTCAGCCCAAATGCCCAAAGCATTTCTCCGGAGGCCAGGCGAGGAACGTACTCCTCTTTCTGCTCTTCGGATCCGAAGAGCAGAAAGGGCTGCGTTCCTAGAGAGGTGTGGGCTGCCATGGTAATGCCGACTGACGCATCTCCTCGGGAAATTTCTTCGACCGCAACCGCGTAGGTCAGCGTATCGGCGCCCGTTCCACCGTATTTCTCGGGAATCGGCAACCCCAAGAATCCCAGTTCCGCGAGCTTGGCCACGATGTCGTACGGAAACTCTTTGGCCTTGTCGTAATGCTCGGCTCTGGGAGCGATCTCGTCATCGGCGAACTCGCGGGCGAGATCGCGGATCATTTTCTGTTCGTCGCTCAGATCGAAATTCAGGGCTTATTCCCCTTTCCGCTTTCGGATTTCCTCGGTCAAGGCCGGCACCACCTTGAATAGGTCACCAACCACGGCAAGGTCCGCCAGTTGAAAGATCGGCGCGTCTGCGTCGCGGTTAATGGCGACAATAGTATCGGCGGTTTGCATCCCTACACGGTGCTGAACCGCGCCGGAAATGCCAATCGCAAAGTAGAGCTGCGGCTTAACCGTTCGGCCCGTCTGCCCCACCTGATGCGAATACGATATCCATCCAGCGTCCACGGCGGCTCTTGATGCCCCCACTGCTCCATTCACCTCCGCCGCCAGGTCGGATAGGAGACTGAACGGCTCGGGTCCGCCCAGACCTCGGCCGCCGGATACGATCACGTTCGCCTCTTCCAGCGGAGCCGGAGCGCCCTCCTCCTGCACCGTGTTGCCCTTCTTCACTCGTTTGGCGCTATCGGGGACCGCGAAGTCGAGCTGTTGCACGGTTGTGTTTTTAGGGTTCTCGGCTAGAGTAAACGCATTGGGTCGAACCAGGTAGACGGCGGTAGCGCCCTCACGACACTCCACGTTGGTGGTGTAGTTGCCGCCGAATATGGTCTCGATAGCGTCGATGTGCCCGTCGTGCAGCACCAGGTCCACGACGGCGGCTACCAGCCCGCCTTTGAGCCGAACCGCCAGTCGCGACGCAATATCCTTGCTGTCCGCCGTGTCGGGAAACAGAATGCAGATCGGGTCCTGCTGCTCGACGATGTGCGCCAAAGCCTCAACTGCCGGCTCGGTCAGATACTGGTCGAACGCCTCGTCTTCAGCGATGTACAACGTGTCCACGCCATACTGGCCCAGCCGACCCACTAAACTTGCCGCGCCGCGCCCGAACGCAACGGCGGCGACGCCGCCAGAGAACGAGCCGGACAGCTCCGCTGCCTTTCCGGCAGCCTCCAGGGCGGTGCGCTTGGGCTGGCCGCCTTCATGTTCGACGTAGATCAGGATATCTCCCGGCATCTCTTCCCCTCTTCGCGTCGTCCCCAACAACAATGGACCGCACGGGTCCGCTAGATAAACTTGCGTTCGGCCAGAAAATTGGCGATGAGTGCGGCGGCTTCCTCCGGCGTTTCCGGCTTCACGACTCCGCTGGCTGTCTTCTCCGCCCGGGGAGTTGCTCCCGTTACCACGGTGCGAGCGCCGGAGAGTCCCACCTCATCGGGAGAGACTCCCAGGTCGCCACAAGACAGTTTCTGAATTTCTTTGCGCTTCGCCGCCATGATGCCCTTGAGCGAAGGGTAGCGCGGTTCATTGATCGCTTTCACTACGCTCACCACCGCGGGCAGTGGCGTCTCAACCTCAAGGTAGCCGCCGGCGATCTGACGGTTCAGGTAGGCCATGCTGTCTCGCACTTCCAGTTTCATCACAAAGGTGACCAGCGGAAGACCCAGGCGCTCCGCCAATCCGCCCGGTACAATGCCGGCCCGGGCATCAGTGCTCTCCATACCAGTCAAGATCAAATCGAACGGTATCTGCTGCAGTGCTTGCGCCAGCACCTGACAGGTACCATACCAGTCGGTGCCCTCCAGTGCCGGATCGGTGACCAATACCCCTTTATCCGCTCCCATTGCCAGGGCCTTCCGCATGGTGTCCTCGGCGGAGTTAGGCCCCATAGTCAACACCGTCACCTCGCCGCCATGCGCTTCTTTCAGACGCAATGCCTCCTCCAGGGCATATTCGTCAAAGGGATTGATGACGCTTTCCAACTGCGCTCGATTTAACCGGAAATCTGGTCCCAGTTCTTTTTTGGCAGTTGTATCCGGCACTTGCTTGACGCACACCACGATATTCACTGGCTCATCCTCCACGTCTGTCGAATGTCCGCCCGTCCGCAGCACGATCTTGCTGCCTGGGTCGGACACTACCTCCCACGCCTCACCGCGGCATCGGCGGATTCCGAAGCGAGAGATATCTCACGATTTTCACACTTCCTCAGGAGACAACCACCCGCCGCCAAATGACTAAAGAGTGATGGTAGCGCATACGGGATTCGAACCCGTGGTCTCCGCCTTGAGAGGGCGGTGTCCTAGGCCGCTAGACGAATGCGCCTCAATGGACTCGAGGGTTGCCTCCAGAGCACCGTAGGCAGTTTACCAGAGGTTTGCTCAGGGGACCAACAGCATCTCATGCCGGGTAGGTGATAAACGACACCACATCAACCCCGTACTGCTCAAGGCGTTCCCGACCGCGCAGCCCTTCCAGTTCAACCAGCACGACGACGGCTACCGGTTCGCCGCCGAGCTCTCGCACCATGTCGAGCGATGCGGCCACTGTGCCCCCGGTGGCCAGCAGGTCATCGACCAGCAGCACTCGTTGCCCGTGCCCAATGGCGTCGCGGTGCATTTCCAGGGTGTTCGTTGCGTACTCCAGCGTATAGGCGCGCGTAATTTTGGGCGCGGGTAGCTTCCCGAGCTTGCGGATCGGGACGAAACCGGCGCCGAGCAGATAGGCTACTGGAGCACCGAAAATGAACCCTCGCGACTCCATGGCAACTACTGAGTCGATGGAAGAGTCTCGAAAGTTAGCAGCCATCATGTCGACGGCGGCCCGGAATGCGTTACCGTCTTTCAAGACGGTGGTAATGTCGTAGAAGAGGACGCCGTCACGGGGAAAGTCCGGCACTTCTCGGATCCTCGACTGCAGTCTCTCCGTCAATGGAACCTCCAGGAGCGATGGAAGCACATTATAGTGGCAGCCTCTCCACCGTCTCGGTCGAACACGCGGTGGCCGAACCCCGTCTTCGGGAGGAGACCGTGGTCTCGATCTGGGAACGTCAGGCCTTCGACCCCGCTGCCCTCACATCCCTGCACCTCAACGTCATCTTCCGCGGCATGCCGTCCGATGCGGGAGGACCCGACTATCAGGACGCGCTCCTTGCTTGGCAAGACCGAGAGATTATCGCCGGGGACATCGAATTTCACGTGGCGGCCTCCGACTGGTATACGCATGGCCACCACCTCGATCCGCACTACAACCGGGTGGTACTGCATGTGGTGTGGCGAGATGACGGCCAGGCGACAATCCGCGAGAACGGGGGAATCGTACCGGTACTCGCGCTGGAGCACCACACGACAGTCACGATGGCGGACGATTCCTCAGCGGGCGTCCAGGTGCTGCTGCCCCACGCCTGTGTAGCGCGGTTTCGTCGCCTGCCAATTGAAGACCTGCGGGAACGGATCCGTCGCGCGGGAATGTTAAGGTTTCAGGAACGAGCCGCCTTGTTCGCAGCCGATATGACAGGCGTGCAAGCCGACCAGATTGCGTATGCGGCGTTGTTCGAATCGCTCGGGTACGCCTCTAACCGTGAGGCCTGCCGTCAGTTGGCGGACCTGGTACCCTATGCCTGGTTGATGTCGGCGCCACCGGCGGAGCGGGCCAGTACGTTACTGCGGTCTGCCGGGTTCAGCACCCATGGGACGGCTGCTCCGTCCGGCTGTATGAAGCGAGATAGCTGGCGCGTGGCCCGTATCCGGCCAGGCAACCACCCGGCGATCCGGATTGAGGGAATGGCGCATCTGGTGAATAGGGTTGGCGCCCCTCTCGCCGAACGCCTGGTCGATCTCGTATTCGACGCTCGCCGTCCCTCCGACGTACGGGCTGGACTGATAACCAGCACTGCGGGACGCCCACTCATTGGCGCGGGAAGGGCCGACGAGATGGCGTGCAGCGTCGTTCTGCCGTTTGTTGCCGCGCTCGTGCCGGACGCGCCCCGCCCGCCGGATCTCTTCACCAGGTACCCAAGCCCACCAGACACCCGCTGGACTCGGAGCATGCTCGACTTGCTCGCTCAAGCCGGTCATGGCGGCATTAAGTCACGCACCGCGGCAGATCACCAGGGCTTGCACCACCTCTACCACCGTTTTTGCCGACGTGACGACGCACGAGGATGTCCGGTGTGCGGATGCGATGCAGTGGAATGGGGCCAAGCCTGATACGAGACCGACAGGTGTCAGGCATCGGCAGCGAGGATTCCCAGGCGTCAGGGCGATGCCGGCCGGCATAGCTCCTCCAGCATCGGGCGCACACGCGTCACTACATGTGGGATATCGGCCGCTTCTCGCAACAGACTTGTTATCGCCGCGAACAGGGCGCGCCTCAGTTCAAGCTCAGTCAACTCACTCACCAAGGCGGTCGCCAATGAGTTGCGAACCTCGAGCGGCAGACTGTCATATCCCCGCCCATGGCTCACCTCTAGTCCAAAGCGGCGACACGCGAGGGATAGCGCCTGGTTGCGTGTCCCATGAGTCCAGTACTCTGCCTGCCACAGCCGTCCCCGTAGGATGGAGATGTGGGCGCGAACGGCGTGGTGAACCCCGAGCCCGAAGATCTGGTCTGATGACGGTGGTGAGACCCAGGGACGCTCCAACGCCTCCCCGAACAGCAGCTGGAACCGTTGTCCGCGTGCACCGAACTCAGCGGCCGGTGTGAAGGAAAGATCCACCTGGAGCGCGCCGGGTAGCAGGAAGACTCGGTAGATAGTCGAGAGAACGGGAAGGTCAAACAGCACCGCCGCATCGAGGTTAGCCACGACGGACCGAGTCCATTCTGCGAGAACCTCCTCCACCGGTACGCCGTCCGCGACACCGAAGGTAAGATCGAGATCCGACCAGCGGTCCCCGCCGACGGCCGATGAACCGACCGCTGCGGCAGCCACCAGGCGGGGGTCCGCCCGCGCCTTCTCGGTGAGGAGCCCCCTGATTCGCTCGCGATCCTCAATGCTGAACAAGGGAACGTGTCCATCCCGGGCCCGCCATTTCCGGCCCGTGCCACCGTAGCCAAAATGGACGCGCCCGAGCGAAGTCGCTACTGGTGGTATTGCGCAGCATTGACGCCCAGGACGGCGCACCTGAGAAGGTACCTGGCATGAAGGTACCTGGCATGAAGATATGTGCCATAACAGTACTAAGCAACCGGCTTCAGGGGAGTCATGTCGTACCAATCGCGCCCCACTTTCATCTCCACCTCGAGTGGGACGGCCAGTTCCAGCGCGTTCTCCATGGCATCGCGTATTAGCGGCGCCACCGCCTCCACCTCGCTCGCCGGCACGTCGAAGACCAGTTCGTCGTGCACCTGCAAGAGCATGTGTGCTTCCGGGTGGCGCTCCGCGAGTTCGCGATGTAACCGGATCATCGCTAGCTTAATAATGTCGGCTGCCGTTCCCTGAATCGGCATGTTAATGGCGGCCCGCTCCGCGGCCGTGCGAATCCCCGGATTCGGGGAGTGGATATCCTGAATGTATCGACGACGGTTCAGCAACGTCGATACATACCCATACAATGCGGCGCGCTTGCGCATGTCGTCCATAAACGCTTTCACGCCTGCATAGGTGCGGTTGTAGTTGGCGATGAACTCGGCTGCCTCGGAGCGTGAGATGCCCGTCTCGTGCGCCAGTCTATTCTCGCCAATGCCATAAATAATGCCGAAGTTGACCACCTTCGCGATGCGACGCTGATCGGAGGTGACAGCCTCGAGCGGCACGCCAAAGACGGCGGAGGCAGTGGCCCGATGGATGTCCTCACCGGCAAGAAAGGCCTGCAAGAGCCGTTCATCGCCCGACATTGACGCCAGAATTCGCAGCTCGATCTGTGAATAGTCGACCGCCAACAGCACGTTCTCGGCGCCCGTGGGCACGAAAGCCCGCCTGATCGTGCGGCCCAGGTCGCCCCGAATCGGGATATTTTGCAGGTTCGGGTTCGAAGAACTGAGGCGACCGGTGGCCGCGACACACTGGTTGAAGTCGGTGTGAACCCTTCCGGTGTCCGGGTTGACCAGGGTGGGCAAGGCGTCGACGTAGGTGTTCTTGAGTTTGATGAGCTGGCGGTACTCGAGGATGGCATCGACGATGTCATGCTTTCCGCGCAGTCCTTCGAGCACCTCGTTATCGGTGCTGTAACCGGTCTTGGTGCGGCGACCGGAGGGTAACTTCAACTCCCGGAACAGTAGCTGGCCCAACTGCTGGGTCGAGTTGATGTTGAATGGATGACCTGCCGCCTCATAAATCTGCCCCTCGAGCCGGGCAATAATCTCGCCCATTTCGACCGACATGGTCGCCAGCACCGGCGGATCCAATGCAACACCTGCCGTCTCCATGTCGGCCAACACGCGTACCAACGGCATCTCGACCTCTCGAAAGAGGTCGACGAGCCCGCGGTCCGCCAACTGAGGCATCAGAGCCTCCTTCAACCGGAGGGTAATGTCGGCATCAGCACCGGCATAGAGCGCCGCGGTGTCGATATCCACTTCAGCCATGGTGATCTGACTTTTGCCCTTGCCGATCAGCGTCTCGATCGGCGTCATCTCGATCATGAACGTTGAGAGAGAGAGCGACTTTAGCGAGAGGCCGCGCGAGGTGGGATCGATGAGGTAGGCCATGATCATCGTGTCGAAGTCCATGCCGCGCAAGCAGATGCCGTGGGTAGCGAGTACTACGTAGTCGTATTTAAAGTTGTGCGCGATCTTTGGAACGCTCGGGTCTTCCAGTAAGGGCCTTAGGGAGTCCAGTACGTGCTGCAACTCGAGTTGACGTCCCTCCCGATGCCCGATCGGCAGATACCAGGCATGATCGGACCGCGTGGCGAATGACAGGGCCACCAGGCGGGCGCGCAATGGATCGGTGCTGGTGGTTTCCGTATCCAGTGCGAAGGCGCCGGCCGCACGCAATTCAACGAGTAGCTCCGCGAGATCGCTTTCTTCCCGTACAACGCGCGTCTCGGTCGTTGTGTCGATCTGTCCGGTGTGGGCTAGAACCTCATCCTCGGGGCTGGGTCCCTGGTCCACGCTACCACCGGCGAACATGCTCAACTGTTGCGGACCGCTGGGAGGTGCCGGCCGGCTATAGGCGGCCGGTGAGCCGCGTGGGATCATTCCCTGAACTCGATCGATCAATGACCGAAACTCGAGATCGCGGAACAATTTGATAAGTTCCGTCCTATCCACGTCGTGCCAGGCACAGTGTTGCAAGTCGAGCGTCTCGGGAACATCTCTCACGATTGTCGCGAGCCGCTTGCTTTGCACCGCTTGCTCCCGATGCGGCTCCAGCGCCTCTTGCCGCTTGACCGGTAGCTCGGTGAGATGGTCGAGTAGATTCTCGATTGAGCCGAACCGGCTCAGCAATTCCTCGGCGGCCTTCTTGCCGAACCCGTTAACGCCCGGAATATTGTCGGATTTGTCGCCGACCAAGGCTTTCCAGTCGGGGATTTGCGTTGGTTCAAGACCGTACCTCGACCGCACTGCTGCCTCGTCGTACAGTGCGGTTTCGCTGGCTCCACGGGCCGGCGTCAGCACTCGTACGTGCTCACTGACTAATTGCAGCGCATCCAGATCGCCGGTGAGAATGACGGTCTCAATGCCCTGGTCTTCGGCCTGTTTGGCCAGAGTGCCGAGCACATCGTCAGCCTCGAAACCGTCGCGCTCGTGCACCACAATGTTCATGGCGTGCGCCACCTCGCGCACCCGCTGGAATTGACCAACGAGTTCTGGTGGGGTACGCGGCCGAGTGGCCTTGTACTCGGCAAACTCCTGGTGTCGAAACGTCGGCGCGGGTCGATCCAGAGCCATGATGACGTGAGTCGGCTTCAGCTCGTTGATCTCCTTCAGCAAGATGTTCGAGAAGCCAAAAACGGCGTTCGTCAACTCACCTGAGGAGGTCGAAAGCGTCGGAATAGCATGATAGGCGCGGTGAACCAGTGCATGCCCGTCCACCAATAACAGCCGAATATCGTTCTTCACTGCGCCTGCACCTCCCACCTCACGGGCTCATCATAGACAGCATCAAACGGGAGGCCCAAGGGTGGTGCTGGTCACCGGATCAGGCGCCGCGGCACCCCTGGTCAGCGGAAAGACAAACGACAGGACGGCTCCGCCCAGGATGCCGCCCAGGTGGGCTGAGTTGTCCACGTGAGGGGTCAGAAAGGCGAAGGCCAGGCTGAAGGCCACCAGGGGAAGCATCGAGGATGAAACTCTCCGCCGCAACTGATCCGGGATAACGTTCGATCGCTGAAATCGCACGGTGATTAATGCCGCCGCCACCCCAAAGATAGCGCCCGACGCCCCCACGCCTACCTCCTGCGTCTGCCCGGACATCGTGCCATACACCACACTGGAGATCGAGCCAATAAGTCCGGCTCCCAGATAAATCGCCAGGAACCGCGGACTACCGTACAACCGCTCCGCGAGCGTGCCGACCGCAAAGAGCGATGTCATATTGAACAAAATGTGCGCTACGCCGGCATGCAGAAAGATGGCCGTGCACAGCCGCCACCACTGCCCATGTTGAATCAAGATCGGAGAGAGTGCGCCCGAGTTTATCAGCGTCTGAACGTTGTCCGAGCCTCCGTTGAAGGACTCGAATCCGAATACGAGCAAATTAATGGCGATGAGACCGTACGTCACTAGGGGTTGCCGCCCTCGCATCAACTCGTAGAACGCTTGGTTGCGGGCCAGGTGCGTTTGTTGTAGCGCTTCGATTCGGTGCGGCTCAATGCTCAAGCCGTTCGCTTGGAGCGCGACCTCCAGCATGGAGGCCGCATCCGGGCGCCTGACGCCGGGCGTGTAGATCCGCTGCGCCTCTAAATCCGCCAACCAGGTCGCGGGACGCAAACCGGCGTAGAACGCGGTGGGTGTTAGACCGGTCGGCTTACGCGGGTTCTGGTCCGCCTCCGCGCCGTCGTCCGCGATGATCGTCACCAGGGAGAGTGGCGCTCCGTGCAACATTCCACTGTTGGCGATACCCTGGGCAATCCGGTCCAATCGCGACTGTAACTCGTCGCGTGTCACGCTGCCACCATAGGTGAACGCATAGAGCGTTTGTGCCCCGGGGGCATCGCTCAGCAAGACGCCATCCCAGCCTGCCGCCCACGGCGGCGCCTCCCTGTCTATTGGCGGCGGCAACAGTGTCCGCGCTCCGTCACCACCCAATACAGCCATGGCTTTTTGCAAAAACTGGTGGTAGCGTTCCGTCATCCGGACTCCTCGAGCAGATTAATCCGCTCGTGCAGTCGATCGAGACGCTCCCGGAGCAATCTTGCCCGCTGTTCCTCGCGCTCAACTATTTCGCGCGGCGCTCGCGCCGTAAAGTTCTCGTTGGCCAGCTTGGTCTGAAGAGAACGCCACACCTGCTCGCTCGTTGCCAACTCTTTGCCGAGTCGTTGTTTCTCACCTTCTATGTCGGTGAGTTCCGCGAGCGGCAAATACACGGTTACCTCACCGACCAACAGAGCCACGACCTGCCTCGGCTGATCGGCCACCACATCCACGACTGAGAGTGGTTCAAGACGAGCCAGCCGCCCGATCACGCTCGACAACGTGTCAATTACATATTCGCGGGATCCAGCGGCGATAGTGGCGGACACATATTTTGCCGGTTCCACTTTGTACTCGGCGCGCGCTGTTCTAACCGCCCGCACGATTGCAATCGCTAGATTCATGTCGCGCTCTGCCTGGGCATCGGCTCCATCCGGGCTCGGCCAGTTCGCCTGCATCACACTGCTCGGCAGCTCCATGGACCACCCAGAAAGTCCATGGGCGGCCAGGGAGCCGGTGCCACGTAGGTGCTGCCAGATCTCCTCGGCCAGAAATGGCATGTAGGGATGAAGCATCCGCACCACCCGATCGAGCACCGACCAGAGCACGGCCGCGGCCGTTCGTGCTCCTTCTGGGTCGTCATCGTCATAGAGACGGATCTTCGCCGCTTCCAGATACCAGTCCGCTAACTCCGACCAGATAAAATCGTGCAATTGCTGACCGGCGCCGTTCAGCTCGAAGCGCTCCAGGTCAGCGGTGACACCACTCGTTATGGCGCTCAAGCGGCCGAGGATCCAGCGGTCCTCAATGCGGAGTCGCAGCTCACACGCCTCCTCATCGCGCCCTTGCTGCGAGATAATGGCGCGTGCGACGTTCCAGACCTTATTGCCAAAGTTGCGGGCCAGCTCAACCCGTTCCGGCGAGAACCGAATGTCCTGCTGATGGGTACTTCCCGACGTGATCAAGCCAAAGCGCAGCGCGTCAGCCCCGTACTCGTCTATTAATTTCAGCGGGTCAATGCCGGTACCCAACGACTTGCTCATGCGCTGGCCATGCTTGTTCAAGATCGTGGGATTGATGAGGACATCGGGAAACGGCACGTCGCCCATAAACTTCAGCCCAGTCATGACCATGCGAGCTATCCACAGATAGAGAATCTGGCTCGAGGTATTCATGAACGACGTCGGATAGTATCTTTCCAAATCAGCGGTTTTCTCGGGCCACCCGAGCGTGGCGAACGGCCACAAAGCCGAACTGAACCAGGTATCAAGAACGTCGGGGTCCTGCCCTTCGATCGGTTTTCCGCATGTGGGGCAGGCATCCGGCCAGGACTTGGCCGCTGTGGCGTGGCCGTCCGCGCAGTAATACACCGGAATCCGATGGCCCCACCAGAGCTGGCGTGACAGAGTCCAGGGACGAATATTTTCCATCCAGTCGAGATACACCCGCGTCCAACGGTCCGGCACGAATCGGACGCGCCCGTCTCGCACCGCGTCGATCGCAGGTCGGGCCAGGTCCTTCATGTGCATGAACCATTGCTCGGACAGCAGAGGTTCCAGCAGCGTTCCACACCGCTCGCAGGTTGGTACGTTGTGCTGATATTGCTCGGTCTTTACCAGGAAATCGCCGGCTTCAAGATCGCGCAGCACAGCCACTCTTGCCTCACCTATCGACAAACCTTGGTACGGCCCGCCCACAGCGGTAATGCGGGCGTCGGTATCGATCGCGATAGGCATGGGCAAATCATGACGTTCGGCGACTTCAAAGTCAGCAAAGTCATGGGCCGGCGTAATCTTCACGGCACCGGTCCCAAAGCCTGTTTCAACCATTGCATCGGCCACGATTCGGAGTTCGCGGTTCAGCAGCGGCAACATAGCGATTTCACCAATCAGCCCGCGGTAGCGTTCGTCGTCCGGGTGAACGGCAACCGCGACATCACCCAGGATCGTCTCAGGCCGCACCGTCGCTACTACAATCTGGTCAGTGCCATTCTTTAGCGGGTAACGAAGGTAGTACAGCGTGTCCTCACGCGGCTCATCCTCCACCTCGATGTCGGAGATCGCCGATCGACAGCGGGCGCACCAGTTAATGACCCGCCAGCCGCGATAAATTTGGTCCTCGTTAAACAGGCGGATGAAGAACTCCAGGACGGAGTCAGCGTACGCGGGGTCCATAGTGAAACGTTCACGGCTCCAATCAAAGGCGCAACCCATAGCCCGAAATTGGTGACGGATATTGGCGGCATACTCCTCCTTCCACTGCCACACCCGCTCGACAAACTGCTCGCGGCCGAGGTCATAGCGACTGACCGTCTCTTTCGCTAGCTGCTTTTCCACCACGTTCTGCGTGGCGATGCCGGCGTGATCCGTGCCCGGCATGATCAGTGTGTTGTACCCCTGCATGCGCTTAAACCGACCCAAAATGTCTTCGATTCCATACGTCAGCGCATGGCCGATATGCAGTTCGCCGGTTACGTTCGGCGGCGGAATGGTGATGACGAAGGTTGGAGCGTTGGACCTATCATCCGGTTTGAACAGTCCTGCCTGCTCCCACCGGTCGTACCATTTGGCCTCCGCCTCGGCTGGGCGGTAGGCGGATGACATGCTCGCCGCCTGCGTCGCCTCTTCGCTGCTCATTAGCCCGACCTCCCCGACTCCACGTAGCTCCGCACAATCAATCTCACTCCGGCGACTCGTCGGATTTCTTCCGCGCTGATCGCCCCGTCGCGATGCACAATCAGTCTCTCCTCGGCGATCTCCACGACGCTCGATGCCGGTCCTCCACCGACTGCGGCATCGTCGCAAAGAATGGCATCCGGCTGATTGCCGAGCTGTCGCACGACCTCGTCCGCGAAACGGGAAGCCGGCCGGCCGCTTCGGTTTGCGCTTGTACCGATTATGGGCTCTCCTATCAATTCGAGCAGTTCAAGGCATGAGCGCGCCGACGGAACGCGAACGGCAACAGTCTTGCCGCCTCCACGCAACTGCGCAGGCACCGAGGAACGCGCAGGCAATACCAGCGACAGCGGGCCCGGCCAGTAGGCCTCGATCAGTCGCCAGGCGATGCGCGGAACAGCCGCGACTACCAGTGGTAGATCAGCGGCGGTGGCCAAAAGGAGAGGCACGGGACGGCCCGACAGTCTACCCTTAATAGCAAACACGCGCTCACTGGCTTGCCGCTGGAAAATGCTGGCTGAGAGCGCATACAGGGTATCTGTTGGAACGACAACGACCCCTCCCTCACGCAGCAACCGAGCAGTTCGCTCGATCTCGGCCGGACGGGTTGCTCGCAGCACTTTAATTGAGGTGCCGCCCTCGTCAATGGGGTCCGCGCTCATGGTTCGTAGACGACAAAGCGATCGTAACCGGCGTAGTCTTGCAACACGTCGAGCCGGCCAACCGGCAGACGAGCACGGACACTCGAGCGGAGATGCTCGGCCTGACACGGATCAATTTCGAATATGAACGGTATTTCCCATGCCCGCTCGCATAATTGATCTACTAGCCGCTCGTACAGTTCCCATCCGGACTCTCCGCCGTAGAGCGCTCCCATCGGTTCGTGCCGCACTTCGCGCGGCAGGCTGGCCATCATAGTCGCCGACAGATACGGCAGGTTAGCCACCAGCAGATCCGGTCGCGCGAGGACAGGGCTCAATAGGTCACCGCACCGGAGAGAGATCCGCTCATCCACCGCCATCCGTTCGGCATTGCGAGCGGCTACCCCCAAAGTACTCGCTGTACGGTCGGTCGCAACTATGCGGCAGTGTGGCAATGCGCGCGCCAGCGCAATGGCAATTGCGCCGCATCCCGTACCGATATCCGCTATCTGCAAAGCAGAATAGTTGTGGGCCATCCTCACAGCCTGCTCGACCATTAATTCGGTCTCGGGACGCGGAATCAAGACATCAGGCGTCACTTCAAGTGCCATACCGTACCACTGCACGACGCCGCGGATATAGGCTACTGGCTCTCCGGACCACCGCCGCTCGATGAGCAGGCGAAAGGCAGCCGACTCGGTGCTTGCAGCCCGATAGTCGTCATGCGCCAGTACCCAGCTCCGATCCCTGCCTAGAACGCAACCCAGTAGCAGTTGCGCGTCCAGCGCAGCGGACGGAGAGCCTGCCAACAGCGCGGTCCCCCACGCCAGCAGGCTCGTTACTCGCATGCCTGCCGCGTTTGCTGCTGCAGGCGTGAAATTAGCTGCCACCCGCCTCCAATCGCTCGGCGCGATCCGCGGCGGCCAGTTGTTCGACGATCACTCCAATGTTTCCCGCCAGAACCGAGGGAAGATTGTGTACGCTCACGTTGATTCGATGATCGGTGACGCGGTCCTGCGAATAATTGTACGTTCGGATCTTCTCGCTTCGGTCTCCGGTCTGCACCTGTAGCTTCCGAGCTTCACCCATTTCTTTTTGTCGCCGGGCTTGCTCCAGTTCATAAAGGCGAGACCGAAGAACCGCCATGGCACTGGCCCGATTCTGAATCTGCGACCGCTCGTTTTGACAGGTAACCACCAGGCCGGTAGGAAAGTGAGTTATGCGCACCGCGCTGTCGGTCGTGTTGACGCCCTGACCGCCGTGTCCCGCCGAACGGTATACGTCAATCCGTAGGTCCTCCGCTCGGATGTCAACGTCGACATCCTCAACCTCGGGTAACACATGCACGGTAGCCGTCGACGTATGAATCCGGCCGCTCGATTCGGTGACCGGCACCCGCTGCACACGATGCACACCGCTTTCAAATTTGAGTTTGCCGAAGGCCTCGCTCCCCTCGATCTTGGCGATGACCTCATTCAGCCCACCACTCCCGTTCTCACTCATATCCAGAATTTCGACGCGCCACTTCTGCTGTTCCGCGAAGAGGCTGTACATGCGAAACAGCTCGCGTGCAAACAGGTTCGCTTCGTCGCCCCCGGCGGCGCCTCGAATCTCCAGAATCACGTTCTTGTCATCATCCGGATCGCGCGGAGCCATCGCCAGCTTGAGTTCCTCTAGCTGAGTCTCCCGCTTTGGCTCGAGTTCGGCGAGAGTATCTCGGGCAAGCTCTTTCATTTCATCGTCGGCGTCGTTATCCAACCACGATCTTGCTTCGTCAATATCGGCGTTGGTGCGCTGCAAGTCGTGAAAAAGGACTAAGAGCGGAGTGAGCTGGGAATGTTCTCGGGCCAGCTTCTGCAGCTTTGCCATGTCCTCCAGGACTTCCGGATCGCTCATCAGACGGCCCAGCTCTTCATAACGCTGCTCGAGTGACCCAAGTCGATCGAACATGGCCTGTTACCTCGCCGCTTCTACCGGCTGTGCTCGCTCCGCTGTGCGGCCAATCTCGGAGAATTGGCGAGAGAGCAGGACGTCGTCCGCCGCCAGCACCGGCATCAGTGCCGCGATAGCCACCTCGATCTGGTCATCGGATGGTTCCCGCGTGGTAAGCCGCTGTAACCACAAACCCGGTTGCAAGATGAACCGAACTGGGGCGACGTGATAGAACCGAGCCCCCACCCGCAGCACCTCGTAACTCAATGAGCCGATCAAAGGAATCAGCACCATGCGCTCGGCCACCCCGAGTAGCAACGGTGGATGGCCAAGGAGACCAAAGACAAATATTGAGATTACGACGACCCACAGCAGGAACGCTGTACCGCAGCGGACATGAATGGTCGAGTACCGCTGCACCACGGCCGGGGTTAACACGGCCCCATTTTCGTACGCATTGATCGTCTTGTGCTCGGCTCCGTGATACTGAAACACCCGTCGCATTCGACCGAGTTGACCAATGAATCCGAGATAGACGATGAAAAGCAGTAAGCGCACTCCGCCTTCCAGGGCGTTGGCCGCGAGGGTACCGTGAACCCAGTGTCCTCCTGCCCTGGTCAGCAACAGAGGCAAGACGAAAAAGACACCGACCGCAAAACTGAGGGAAAAAACGAGCATGCCCGCCACGAGTGAGCGGGGCACCTCCGAGCCCATGACGCCCATGACCCCGCGCGCCTGCACATTTGCTGAAAACAGCATCATGCGCGTTCCCAGAATCAACATCTCCCACAGGGTGATCAATCCTCGGATCAGGGGAAGCCGACCCCACCGACGCCGATATAGCACGCCCGGCAGGTTCTCACTGTGCGTAACTAGCTCTCCGCCTGGATGGCGAACAACTACTGACGCGCGCTGCCGGCCTCGCATCATGACGCCTTCGATAACCGCCTGGCCGCCGTAATAAAACTTTGCCATCGCCTATAGTACACACAAAGCAAAACGAGGGGCCGTAGTACTTTCGGCCCCTCGCGTCAGTACGACAACCTAACCGTCGCTCGGCTTCTCCTGAATGTTAAAGCGCCGGCGGAACCGCTCGACCTGACCGGCGGAGTCGACGATACGCTGTGTGCCCGTATAAAACGGATGGCAGTTCGAGCACACATCAACCTTCATGCTGGGCCGCGTCGATCGTGTGGTAAAGGTGCTTCCGCAGGAGCACTGCACGGTCGATTCAACGTATTCGGGATGTATTCCCTCTCTCATGGGACGGGTCCTTTCCTTATGTCCGGGTCGAACGCAACTGGTCGGCGAACAGCCGGACTTGCTTGACGAGGCTGGGCGCCTGCTTGAGCGCGCTCATCGCCAAACTCGCTGCGTCTGCCTGGGTTCGCTGATCTGATTGCACCGGACGCTTCTTCAAAAAATGCGCGATCTGTAGTATGAGATTGACGACGACACTGGCAGCGGTAAGCCCACTGGCAATGATAGTTAAGGTGCGGATAAGGCCTGAGCCGGTCGGCGCCGGCTCACCCGGGATCTTGACGTCGTCCATTTACTCTCCTCTCCAGACAACAGGCGATGTGGTCGCTACCCCTCGCCCTTCCCCCCTCAGCGGGATGCTTTAGTATAGCCGTCTTTAGCCTAAATGGTCAAGAATAGGAGGCGTGTACATCGACCGACGTATTGTTCTCGGTGTGACCGGGAGCATCGCAGCCTTCAAGGCGGCCAAACTCGCCAGCGATTTGGTCCAGGCGGGAACGCAAGTGCGCGTCGTTCTCACTTCGGGAGGCGCTCGCTTCGTGTCCGCGCTCACCTTCGCCGCTCTGACGAGTCACGAGGTCGCCGGCGATATCTGGGAGGAGCAACCGGGCCAATCACGCATGGGACATCTCGAGCTGGCGCGCTGGGCAGACATCCTGGTGGTGGCTCCGGCCAGCGCCCATTCCGTCGCATGTCTGGCGCTGGGGCTGACCGATACCTTACTGGGTGCGGTAGCGCTCTCCACGACGGCGCCCCTGCTGGTCGCGCCCGCCATGGAAACCCACATGTACCGGCACGCTGCGACTCAGCAGCACTTGCACACCTTGCTCCAACGAGGCGCCACCATTGTGGGACCGGAAAGCGGTCACCTTGCCTCCGGCGACGAAGGCGCGGGTCGTATGTCCGAGCCGGACGCCATCCGCAGTGCGGTGATGGACGCCCTGGGGCGCAGCCACGATCTAGAGGGCTTTACCGTGCTGGTGACCGCGGGGCCGACCTATGAGCCGATCGATCCTGTTCGCTTCATCGGTAATCGAAGCTCCGGGAAGATGGGGTACGCCATTGCGAATGAAGCAGCAAGGCGGAGCGCACGCGTGATTCTGGTGGCGGGACCAACAGCCTTGCCCCCCCCGGAGGGCGTGGATCTTATCCAGGTCGAGACCACCGAACAAATGCGCCAGGCCGTGCTGGCGCGGGTTGCCAATGCGGACGTGGTGGTGATGGCCGCGGCCGTTGCCGACTTCCGGCCCAGCACTACCTCCACCGAGAAGCTGAAGCGGGAGGACGCTATCAGCCTCCAGCTGTCGCGGACCGGCGACATATCGGCCGAAGCCGCCAGGTTGGCACCGAGGGCGATTCATGTCAGCTTTGCGCTGGAAAGCATGGAACTTTTGCCACGGGCGCGTGAAAAGCTGACCCGCAAACATAGTGATCTGGTTGTCGCTAACGAGATTTCAACGGAGCACAACCCCTTTGGCTCGGACACGAATCGCGTTGCGATCGTAAGTCATGACGGGGTAGAGCACTTTGCCGAGATGTCCAAAGGAGACGTGGCCGTCAAGTTGTGGGATATCGTGCTGACGCGACTCAGGACGGCATAGACGTCGAGGCGGTCGTCGCTCGCTCAGTTTACGATGACTGCTCCAACCAGCGTTCCACCCACACTCTCAATGTTCTCGCGTATGTCTGCTAGATCGGAGCGCAAAGTTCGGCCACCACGTACCACGACGATGACTGCGTCCACCGCTGCACTCAAGCGTAAGGCTTGCGCGTCGTGCTGCAACGGTCCCGCGGAAGCAACGGTGAAGCCCCCTCGCGATTCGAGAGCGCGCGCAATGCGATTAGCATCTCCCATCTCCGCTTCGTGCAGATCGATGCTGTATATTCCTGGCGTCGCACCCGCACCGCCGAGCTCGTTGTGTTGCTCCTGGCGGGGCTTCCCGTCGCCGACATCTATTAGGCCTACCCGCTGACCGGCTCCCGCAATAGCCACGGCGAGTTGTCGAGCGAGATCGACTGCGGAACCCGTCGCGTCCGCCGGCACCAGTAGTAGGTGCCGCGCGTCCGGGTAGCGAAGCTGAATGCGCGCGAACAGCAAATCGGCATTCGGTGTCCTATGTTTCATGACGTGTTACGCCACGATGTACAGGACGGGGGCGCCCAGTGTCTGCTCCACGTCACGGCGATCACGCACCCGTGGGTCAACCGCATCCCATAGCAGGGCAAAGCCAAGCGCTATCAGCAGACCGAGAAACACTCGCAAGGCGAGGCTGAGCCGGCCGCTGGAAACGGGAGCAGGCGTCGCGGTCGGGTTGGATACCGTCATCACAAAGGTCCGCCGGGCAATGCTTTTACCCATAAAGAGGGCCCGATTTTGGGTCATGGCCTGACCGATTACGGACGAGATGGCGAGCGCCGATGTCTGGCTTGGATTGCTCACACAGATGTCCACCGTCCGGTCGCGGCGAGAGCCGGTTACACTCCCCATAATGTCTCCGAGTCGTGATGACGCGAGACGGAGACGAGACAGGCGCCGACTGGCGAACTGAGCCACGTTTCTCGACTGTGATACGTCTAGCACGTCATCGGCGAAGAAGTTAGCGGCCGACTCGCCGCTAAGCAGTTGCCCCTCACCCTGCAGGGTCGCGTCCGGCGCGGAAACGATGCTGGGCGCTGAGACGTCGGCCACGTACAGCGTCTGGCAGGCTACGAAACCGGCACGCTTCGCCGAACGGGCGTAGAGTACGCCACTGACCAGCAGGTCTACGACCACGATGACCACCACCACCGTCCAGCGACGGCGAAGAATGGCCGCGTAGTTTGACCACGCCAAGGATCAGTACGCTCCGTGCCGCGTCAACACGGCGATGGCGGTCCTCACCAAAATTTTCACGTCGAGACCCAGTGACCAGTAGTCTACGTACGAGGTATCCATCACCACCATTTCATCGAAGTGAAGATCAGAGCGCCCACTCACCTGCCATATCCCAGTCATCCCCGGCTTAACCTCAAGGCGGCGCTTGTGGGCCGGTTCGTAGCGGACAACTTCCGCAGGCAGTGGTGGCCGCGGCCCAACTAAACTCATGTCTCCTTTGAGAACGTTCCAGAGCTGAGGTAATTCGTCCAGGCTCCAGCGTCGAATCCGGCGACCGACCTGAGTACGGCGCGGGTCGTTTCGGATTTTGAAGAACGGCCCTTGCGCCTCATTGAGAGGCTCCAGAGTCGATTGCAGATCCGCAGCGTCGAGACGCATGGTGCGGAGCTTGTAGCAGCAGAATTCGCGTCCCAACAGTCCAATGCGAGGTTGGCGAAGGAGAGCCGGACCGGGGGACTCGGCCCGGATGAGAGCGGCCAGCACGGTGAGTAGAGGTGCGCTTACGATCAGGAGGATGACAGACATGACGATATCCATGGCGCGTTTGGTGGCGCGCGCCACGCGTCTCAGTGGTTTTTCCTGGACGTCCAGGAGCGGGATACCTCCGATACTATCCACCTGCACCCGGCTGAGGTTCATCTCGAAAAGATCCGGCACCACCTTGACGGCAATGCCACGCGTCTCGCACAGACGAAGAATCGGCCACGCGTCTTCGTGCGCGGCCGCCGGCAAGGCCATGATAATCTCATCGACCTCCCGTTTCTCGATCAAATCCGGTATGTCGGCCAGGCTTCCCACGGCGCGGAATCTTCCAAAGTCTTGCATGTGCGGTGTCTCGCGATGCTCCACGAAACCGACTAACTCGTACCCGAGGTCTCGACGGCTCATGACGCTCTGCATCACTATCTTCCCGGGCTCCGTAGCCCCGATCACAAGCAAACGCCGGACCCCCCACCCCCGGCGATACATTGCGGCCTGCACGCCCCGATACGCTGCTCGTCCAACGGCTACCAGCACAATTACCAGCACCCAGACATAGACCACGACACCTCGCGAGTAGACCCACTGGCGAAGAATAGCGGTTATTACCTCCAGCAAAGCGACGCTAATAGTACCCGCGCTAAAGATGGTGGCGAACTCACCCATCAGTTCGGTGCTCATGCGCGCTCGGTAGGCGCCCTTGATCAGCAGCGTGGGAAGCATGATGACGAGCAGCAAGACCACAACCGGCTGGTACATCTGGAACGATATCTGTTGCTGAATGTGTGGTCCGATTTTGAGGATGTAGCGCAGCCAATACGCGAGCATGAAGGCTACATAGATGAGCACCGCGTCAATCACCGCAAGAGGGAGTGTTATCGGATGGCGCCGAATTTGCGTCCGCGCGCCGAGACCCGCGGCGACGGGTGGCTTTACCTCAAACACGCGCACACTGTCCACTGGCCTGTTCATACACCTCGACCGTTTGTCGAGCGGTTTCCTCCCAGGAAAACAGCTTCGCCCGCGCAAACCCCATAACTCGCATAGTAGACCTCAGCCCGCTATCTCGTAACACTCGGGCCATCGCCATCTGCAGAGCCTCCTGGGAGCCTGGTTCAACGGTCAGGCATGCTTGCCCGGCGAGTTCAGCCAGGGAACTCGCGTTGGATGTGATGGTGGGAACACCGCACGCCATGGCCTCAAGCACCGGCAGGCCAAACCCTTCATAGGCAGACGGGTACACGAACAAGTCGGCGCAATTATACCAAAGGGGTAGGCGGTCTCGAGCAACATAGTCGATGAAGTGCACGTGATCCTCAAGATGCAATGCGACAACCAGCTCGAACAGGTCTTTGTACATCCAGCCTCGTGCCCCGACCAGTGCGAGGGCGTGCGGAATACCGTCAGAGACACGCAACTCAGCATAGGCGCGGATCAATACGTCGATATTCTTCCGTGGCTGCAACGTCCCAACGTGGAGGAGGTACGGGCGGCCGGCCAACGTCTGGCCGCGAAATGCCGCGCGTTCTGATAAAGGGAGGGGTCGGAAGTGGTCAGAGACTCCGGAGTAAACGACATCAATCCGTTTCTCTGGGATGGCGAAAACGTCGATCAGGTCTCGCCGAGTGTTTTCGGACACGGCGATGACCCGCGTCGCTCGTCTGGCGCTATGCGCCACGGCGGCCTGCAGATACCATCGTTTCGCGCGTTGAAACGTATCGGGATGGCGCGCAAACGCCAAGTCATGGACGGTGACCACGCTTGCCTTCCCGTTCACCGCCGGCAACACATTCACTGTTCCATGCACCACCTCTATGTCGAGACGCCGCAGCTCAATAGGTACCGCCGCTTGCTCCCAGGCAATCCGGAGCAGTGGCCGCGCGGTGTTCACGCGACTCACCACCTCTTCGACATTGAGGAGGGGAGGTGCATCTGCACCGTGAAACGCGACGTACCGATGCTCGGGGCAGACTTTCGGCAGGCACTCCAACAGCAATTGTGTGTACAAGCTCACCCCCGCTGCCCGATAATCGGCGCCGCGATGCAGCAGATACGCAATCAGACCTATCCGCATTTGCCGGCCATACTGCCGAGAACTCGCTCGTCCCCGTGGCGCCGGGTGACCCGTTCGGCGTCCAAATGTTCTAGGAGGGCCAGGGCGAATTTTCGAGTGGTGCCCAACCGGTCGCGCACCTGAGCGACCGTGATCGGTCCCTGGCGTCGAATGAGATCGACAACGTGTCCACGCATTTCATCGAACGCCTGCCGGGTAAAGAAGAGGCCCTCTGTTACCTGCACGATTTGCCCCTCATCGGCCATCGCCCCCAATAGGGCGGTGTCTGCGTGGGAGAACAACTCACTACCGCTGGGCGGCGAGAACGGCTCTTTACTCAGCAGGTCGAGGATCGCAGCCGATTCCCTCTGCCTGTTTGCTGTTCCGCCCGCATGGTCGGCAGTCGCGATGAAGGTGCTCGTCTGGCGGATCAATCTCCGCCCTTCGAGCAGCGTGATGCCGGCTTGCCAAACCGCGTCGCTCCATCCCAGTTTCCGGCGCAACTCTTCCCGCGGCATGCCCTTCTGCAGAGGGTGCGCCGCTTGGTAGACACGCAACAACTCCTGGACTCGCTGAGTCATCCCATCCCATCCCGACGAACTCAAGAAGAATTGTCCCAACTGCACGGTCGCCCCGTCCTTGGTGAGTTCGGCGAGAACGTCGGCGGCATTGAGAAGTCCGGAAACGGCCACAATCTGGACTGCCGTACGGGGTCTGCCATCCATAAGCACTGCCATCACGGCGTCTTGGGGTGAAGCGGAGCGCAAGTGCAACAGGCGACGGGTGGCCGCCGGATCCAACCTGCGATGTCGCGGGGCAAGATCCACCACCTCACCTCCGGCGATAGTCCGCCCGGGTGACGGCATTCGGACAATGAATCGCTGGCCCAGGACTGCCGGGACAGTTCCTTCGAGTCGAATCTGCACCCATCCCTGTTGCCCCGGCGATAATTCGTCGCTGTCCAGGATGGTGAGTATCGCCGCTCGCTCCGCCGAACCGATATGGATTGTGGCCTCGGTTCCGTGCCGCACTGCAAACGGTGCGTCAGGCAGCACGCGAAGTGTGCCATCGAATCGCCTCACGCCAGCCACCGAGCCGGCCCGTGCAATGACATCTCCACGGTCAACCTGTTCTCGTGAGGCGCCGGCGAGATTAACGGCAACACGGCTGCCGGGACCAGCTGTGTCCACGGTCACTCCGTGAGACTGCAGCGTCCGAATCCGGGCACGGAGACCGCGCGGCACGATTTCAACCTCATCACCGCTCTGCAACTGTCCGTCGTGCAAAGTGCCGGTCACAACCGTTCCGAAGCCGGCCACCGTGAACACGCGATCGATGGGAAGATAGGCGGCACGGAGGCCCTGATGTTCAGGCGCCGCCGCGACAGAGGCATCGAGCGCTCGTACTAGATCGGGCAGGCCGGCGCCAGTGGTGGCACTGACCGGAACCAGTGGACTCCCAGCCAGTGTCGTCTTCAGCAGCAACTCTGAAACTTCACTGCCGACCAGTTCTAGCCACTCGTCGTCGACCAGGTCCGCCTTGGTGAGCGCCACTACGCCTTGACGGACGCCGAGCAAATCAATAATGTTTACGTGCTCGCGCGTCTGAGGCATGATCCCTTCGTCCGCGGCGACGACTAACAGTGCTACGTCGATTCCGCCCGCCCCAGCCAGCATATTGCGAATAAATCGCTCATGGCCCGGCACGTCCACCATGCTCGTGCGTGTGCCGGATGGCAGGGTCAGCGCCGCAAATCCCAGATCAATGGTCATGCCGCGGCGCTTCTCTTCCTCCAGCCGATCCGGGTCGACTCCGGTCAACCGATGAACAAGAGCAGACTTGCCATGGTCGATGTGGCCGGCAGTACCAATGACTTTCATAGTGCGATGGTAGCGAACCTGACGCGCTCGCTTCTCTGCTGTACCATTTTCGGACATTCCGGCCTCGGGGAGCACTCGTGTTCGTCGGGAGTGTGTACGCTTTCGGGTACAATGAAACGGAGAAATTTGGGCGGGATAGTCGGACTTGTTGGTTGTTCAACATGCCGGGATCCCAGCGGAGAGAAGAGGACGAAGTGGAGGAAAAGAAACTTATTCTGGTGGCGGATGACGATCAATCGATCCGCGGCTTGCTCCAGAGTTTTTTGGAAGGCGAAGGTTTCCGCACCGCCGAGGTGAAGACCGGGCGAGAGGTTATTCCCGCCATCAATAAGCTCCGTCCGGACCTCGTCATGATGGATGTCAGGATGCCCGGTATGAGCGGACTGGAGGTGCTCGAGCAGATGAAACGTCTGCATATTGAAGACGTTCCAGTTCTTACCATGACAGCATACGGTACCTCGAACATCGCTATCGAGGCGATTCAACGCGGCGCCTACGACTACGTGACCAAGCCGTTCGGTCTGGATGACCTGCTGATCACCGTCAATCGGACCCTGGATCATCGCGCCCTCGCTCTCAGGGTACGTGCTGTTGACGAAACGATACGCGATCCGTTGGATAACATCATCGGCAATACAGCGGTAATGCAGCAGGTGTACAAAACCATTGGACGAGTGGCCCGCACCGACGCGACGGTTTTGGTCACCGGGGAGAGTGGGACCGGAAAGGAACTGGTGGCCGGAGCACTGCACCTTAATTCCAACCGTCGCACCGGTCCATACGTCAAAGTCCCATGCGCCTCATTGACGGAGACGTTGCTTGAAAGCGAACTGTTTGGGCACGAGGCGGGAAGCTTCACCAGCGCGGTAAAAACGCGTAAAGGTCGCTTTGAGATGGCCGACAAGGGAACCATCTTTCTCGATGAAATCGGTGAGATGTCTCTCAACACCCAGAAAAAGCTGCTGCGGGTACTGCAAGAGCGTGAATTCGAACGCGTCGGCAGTAACTCGCCGATCAAAGTGGATACCAGAGTGATCGCCGCGACCAACCGTAATTTGGCAACTGAAGTGGCTGAAGGTAGGTTCCGCGAAGATCTGTACTACCGTCTGAACGTAATCGCCGTCGAATTGCCCTCATTGCGCCAACGCATGGAGGATATCCCCATCCTGACGGAGCACTTCTTGCAAAAGTATCGCAGCGATTCGCCCAGCAATAGCCCCCGTATCTCCGAAGAGGCGATGGAACGGTTGATGGAATACAATTGGCCCGGCAATGTTCGCGAACTGGAGAACACTGTCCACCGGGCGATTATTTTGGCTCGTGAATCCGTTATTACCCCGCAGCACATCCTTTTCACCGGCGCTCCGGGCAAGCAGCGCGAACAAGAAGGAGACGGCGCGATCGCTGACAAGGTCGCATCTGGCATGAGCTTAAAAGACATCGTGGCTGAGACGGAGCGCCAGGCGATCGAAGCGGCCTTGCACCAGTCAGACGGTAACCGCAGCCAGGCCGCGAAACAACTCGGCATTTATCGTCGTCTGTTGTATGCCAAGATCAAAGAGTATGAGCTGGCAAGCATGTCTGGATAGGAACCTCCCAAAGGCGTGCCTTTAGTCCGCTCGGAACACGCCGGATCGTCCGCCCGCTTTGTACGTCAACCGGATCTTGCTGATCTCCATTCCTCTGTCTACTGCCTTACACATGTCGTAAATTGTTAGCGCCGCCATGGACACGGCGGCAAGGGCTTCCATCTCCACCCCAGTTTTTGCCTCGGTCCGGACGCGAGCCTGTACCTCGATCCTAGAAGGATTCTCATGCAGTTCGAACTGGAGTTCGGCGCCGCTGAGCGGAAGGGCGTGGCACAGCGGAATGAGTTCGGGTGTTCGCTTCGCTGCCATGATCCCCGCGATTCGGGCCACTGCTAACACATCGCCCTTTGCCACTCCATTCATCCGCACCAGTGCCAGCGTTTCGGCTTTCATAAATACGGTGCCGCGTGCCTCGGCTTCCCGGTCCGTTATCGGCTTGGCGGCCACATCGACCATACGAGCGGACCCCGCCGCGGTGACGTGCGTCAGGGATTGCCCTTCTTCGCCAGCACCCACGGTTACCCCCTCCCTATAATTCTTTCTCTTGGCCACATTGCGAATCAATCGCTACAATTTTGCGGTCTTTCCACCTCGGGTGGCATTCGGAGTATACCTTTGCGTTTTTCGCTGCGCGGAATGTTGGCTGCTGTCAAAGCCGCCGCGACTCTGCGGCGCCTACAGCTTCCATACAGCGAAATCGAACGGCGACGACGTGGCTTCGTCGTACTGCAAATCGATGCGCTGTCGTTTGACGATTTTCACCGCGCGATGGAGCAGGGGCACCTGCCACACCTCCGCGAGTTGCTTGACTCATCGCACCGCGTCAACAGATGGCGCAGTGGCGTGCCGAGTGACACCGCGGCCATCCAGTGCTCGTTGATGTACGGCAAGAAACGGGATATACCCGGCTTCTATTGGTACGATCGTCGGAAAAGGCGGCCGGTGATTTGTAGCTGGCCGCTGGATATGGCCGGCGTCGAGGCGGACAATGCAGAGGGGCGGGCGGGGCTGTTTCGGCACGGCAGCGTCTATATGGGAATGGCGGCAGGTGGAGCGCAGCGCGCCGTATTTACGACCAGTGCTCTGGGTCGCACCACATTTCCGCCTCGCCTGACCGGAATCGACGTCTTCCTGCTGCTGGTGCTCAACCCCTGGAGGCTGATGCGCGCGGGTACCTTGACGGTGGCGGAGGTGTTCATCGAGGTCTATGAGCAGGCGATCGGGCGCATGACCCGGCGGTACGTGGCGCCGGAGGGGATATTCCCGTTGACGAGAGCCTTCACCCACGTGCTATTCAGAGAGCTCACGACCCTTGGGATCCGGCTGGATATATTTCGTGGGGTGCCCACTATTTACGCCAATTACATCGGATACGACGAGATTGCCCACCATCTCGGGCCACGCAGTCCGGCCGCCTATCGCGCCCTCAAAGCGCTGGACCGGCAGATTCGGGACGTGAAGAAGGCGCTCGACACCGTGGCTCTCCGTCCCTACGATCTCTACATCATGAGCGACCATGGTATGACGGAGTCTCTCCCCTTTCATCACCTCTACGGTCAGACGCTCGGCGCGTTCATTGCTGCACACGGCGTGACACCCCCTACCGCGAGCGAACTCGATACTCGGCCCTACCGAGACCTTGCCACTCTTCACCAATTGGAAGAGCTATCCGCTGAGATAGGCCCTCGTACCAGTTCGGCCACCGGTTTTTTTCTGGATCGAGTCATGCGGGTAGCGATGCGCATCGGTACCGGCCCTCTCCAAGCGGGACTCGCCGATAATCACGACAGCCCGGTTATGGCGATTTACTCGAGCGCGCTGGCAAACGTGTACTTCACCCACTCAACAGAACGCGCAGGTATCGCAGACATAGACGAGATGGCGCCAGGGTTGCTGAACGCGCTGGTCCGGCATCCGGGCATCGGACTCGTCGTTGTTCTCAGCGAAGGTAAGACTTGGGCCTTACACGGTGAGGGGCGTGTGTGCCTGGATGAGGCGTGCGAAACCGAACTTGAATTTCTGCGCGTCTACGATCGGCCAAGCCTGATTTGCGCTCAGTTGATGGAACTGGCGGCCATGCCGAGCGCGGGCGATTTGCTCGTATTCGGCGCCTATGATGGAACAACGGTTGTAAACTTTGAAGATCACGGCGGAGCGCACGGCGGCCTAGGCGGTGTGCAGCAATTTCCGTTCATGGTCTCGCCCCGGTCCGCGCCGAACGCCTTCGAAAGCATCGTGGATGCCACGCAGCTTCACCCGTACTTCGCGAAACGCTATCAGTCCACATCTCGTGGCGCCGATCGAGATAAGGCGGATTCAGCAACCGGCGAAAACAATCCACGGCGCAGCGCGGCAGCGGCAGGATAGGCGCCGGTCGCTCTGCTGGCACGGGACAATGGTATTGACAGAGCAGCACGCGCCAGCTAATATATAAAGGCATATTTCATTAACGATTCTTTATATTTGGGTGGCACGTTGACGCAGGATCTTTCGCTCTACTTCCGCGCGCTGAGTGACCGCAAGCGATTGCAGATCGCGCAGTACCTGGTGCACCATGAGCGGATTCCCGTGACCCAGCTGGGAGAAGAGCTACGTCTTAGCCAGCCCCTCATCTCATGGCACCTCCGTCTGATGCGCCGTGCCGGAATTGTGAAGACGCAGCGAGAAGGGAGACAAGTTCTCTGCTCTCTCAATCGGCGAGCGCTGCAGTCCTACCAGCAACGCCTGAACGTGCTCCTCGATCTGGAAGAGCACAGCAACGACCCGAGTACCAATCTGCCGGTCCAGGCGTTGGAGCCGGCGTCACAGGGATGATGAAAGGAAAACTAAATTGTCGAAAGTTCGAGTAGGGATCATAGGGGTTGGAAACTGCGCATCGTCACTGGTGCAGGGCATCGAGTACTACAGAGACGCCAAGGACGGTGACTTTGTTCCGGGCCTGATGCACGTGAACCTGGGTGGCTATCACATCAGCGACATCGAGTTCAGTTGTGCTTTTGATGTGGATGTCGAAAAGGTTGGCAAAGATCTATCGGAGGCCGTCTTCTCAGGCCAGAACAATACCATTAAATTCGCGGACGTGCCTCACCTCGATGTGCCGGTGCAACGAGGAATGACACACGACGGTCTCGGCAAGTACCTCTCCGAGGTCATCACCAAGGCGCCAGGGCCGACGGCTGATGTGGTCCGTATCCTCAAGGAATCCAAGACCGATGTCGTTGTCAGCTATCTGCCGGTTGGTAGTGAAGAAGCAACCAAGTGGTATGTGGAGCAAATACTCCAAGCAGGCTGCGGGTTCGTCAACTGCATCCCCGTCTTTATTGGTCGCGAGGACTACTGGCGCCAGCGGTTTGAACACGCCGGTCTGCCGATCGTGGGTGATGACATCAAGTCCCAGGTAGGCGCGACTATTGTCCATCGCATGTTGACGAGCCTGTTTAAAGATCGAGGCGTCAAGGTCGAGCGAACCAGTCAGCTCAACGTGGGCGGCAACACCGATTTCCTGAACATGTTGGAGCGCGAGCGGCTCGAGTCGAAGAAGATCTCGAAAACCAACGCGGTAACGTCGCAACTCGACTATGACATGGGAGCCAGCAACGTCCATATCGGACCCAGTGACTACGTGGAATGGTTGACCGACCGAAAATGGGCCTACATCCGGATGGAGGGCCGTACTTTTGGCGATGTTCCGCTCAATGTCGAAATGAAGCTCGAGGTGTGGGACTCGCCCAACTCGGCGGGAGTGGTCATTGATGCTGTGCGCTGCTGCAAACTGGCACTCGACCACGGAATCTCCGGAACGCTGGAAGGCCCTTCGGCATACTTCATGAAGTCACCACCGATTCAGCACAAGGACGAAGAGGCGCGCGAGATGACCGAAGCCTTCATCCATGCCACAGCCCGCATGTCGGAGCCGGTGGCAGCCACAGTCGCAAAGTAAGGCTCGATGGCGCTTTATCTGGTCATACAGATCAGTGCCTTTCTCTCGCGCTACATCCCTCGCCCATGGCGGTACGCGATTGGTACCGTCGTGGGCGACGCCGTCTATTGGGTCTGGACCAGCAAGCGGAATACGCTGTTGCAGAATATGGCGACGGTCCTGGGACTTGATCCGTCCGATCCCCGAGTTCGACTGGTGGCGCGTCGATCGATGCGGAACTACTGTAAGTATTTGATTGAGTTCCTCGACCTGCCAAATCTGAACGCTTCGCATCCGGTCGTTGCGTCCATGCGCCTGGAGGGCGAGGAGCATCTGGCGGAAGCTATCAGCCGAGGCAAAGGACTCATTGTCGTTTCCGGGCATTTCGGTACCCTCGAACTCGGCGGAATTCGATTGGCCGCCATCACCGACTTCCACGCTGTCTACGACACGTTTCAGCCTGCGTACCTGGATAACCTCATCCGGCGCAAGCGCCTGGAAAAGGGGATCAAGCTGATACCGGTCAATAGAGTACGGGAGATGCTGCGCGTGCTGCACGGTGGCGGTACCCTCATCACCCTACTTGACCGCCCGATGGCGCCGGGAAAAGGGATTACCGTGCGGTTCTTTGGCAGGACCGCGTATGTGCCGGCCGGTCCGGCGGTCCTCGCGATGAAGACGGGCGCCACACTGCTCCCCATCTATCTCCGCAGGTTGCCCGACCTAACATTTACCGCGCGCATCCTGCCTGCTATCGTATGGACGCCTTCCGGCGACCGAGACACTGACACCCGGGTCATTATCCAGAAGGTAATGGACACGCTTCAGAGCGCCATCCGTGACCATCCCGATCAGTGGTACATGTTTCGACCAATGTGGCCTATCGACAGCAGGGCCACGCCGATGGGCACAGTGGCTTGCGGACGAGCTGCCGGCGAGCCAGGAGCTTGATGTCAAGCAATATCGCGCTGTACTTCGCTCTGCGTCTGGGGGCTCGGGTGGTACCCTTGGTCCCGGTTCGCTTGGCTCACGCTCTCGCCTCCGCAGCGGGGATCTGCGCGTTTTACCTTTTTCGCTCCCCCCGAGCCGGCATCACCTCCAATCTCGCCGTCGTTCTTGCCCTTCCCGCGAGCGACCGGCGGGTGCGGGCCGCGGCGCGGGCCGCTTTCCGGACAGACGCAAAGAATTGGCTAGACACGCTTCGCATCGGTAGGTTACAGCCGGAAGTGATCGATGCTCTCGTTGATGTGCACGGGTACGAACACCTCCAGGACGCGCTGGCGCAGGGCAGAGGTGTAATCATCGTGTCGCTCCATCTCGGTAACTACGACTTGGTGGGACAGGTGATGGCGGCGCGCGGCTGCCGGCTGACGGTGCCGGCAGAGCGCGTCGAACCCGAGCAGCTATTTCATTTTTTGATGGCCGAGCGACGTAGCCAGGGAGTCAATGTCGTACCCATCGAGCGCGCACCCCGAGAGATGCTGCGAGCGCTGCGGGCAGGGGAAGCTGTGGGACTCACCGCGGACCGCACCATCGCCGGCAGAAGCGTGCAGGTGGATTTTTTTGGCCAGCCGGCCATCCTTCCACGTGGACCGGCGGCTCTCGCCAGGCACAGCGCATCTCCTGTTCTGATGGCCGTTGGGTTGCGACTTCCCAGTGGACGCTTCCGCGGAGAGATCAGCGCTCCGCTGTCCTTGGTGCGGACCGAGAACGCCGATGCTGATGAGATTGAGAACACCTCGCGACTGGCGAGGCTGATGGAGACGTATATCGGGCGACATCCTGACCAGTGGTTGGCGTTCAACTCGATCTGGCCTGTCCCGGGCGCCACAAGCGGTGTTGTTACCATGGGGCAACAGAAAAAGGCGGCGGTATGAACCTTTTGGCACTCCTGACCCCATACGCTCGTTGCTATCACGCAACGATCCGGTCAGGCTTCTGTCTATCGCGACTGCTCCGTGCCACCCCCCTCGTCGATCATCCTACCAGGGTCATGCGACTTTGAAAATAGCGCTGGTTTCTCCGTACGACTATCCGTATCCGGGCGGGGTCACCAACCACGTCCGTCACTTACACCGTGAATTCAAGCTGATGGGTCATGAAGTGCGGATCATGGCCCCTTCCTCGAATCGAAACCTTGAACGAGACGAGGAGGAGGTCTACCGCATTGGCGGCGTTCGTAGGATACCGGCCAATGGCTCCATAGCACGCATCACGCTCTCGTTCCGTTTGGCTCGTAGGGTCCGGGAGGTGTTGGAGGAGGAGAAGTTCGACGTGGTTCACGCCCATGAACCGCTCATGCCTTCATTGCCGCCGACGGTCCTAAAATATTCGACCTCGATGAATATTGGAACCTTCCACGCCTATCGAGGCTCCTACTACGGCTATTTTTACGGCCGTCCCGTATTACGCCATGCCTTTCGCGAGCTAGACGGCCGAATTGCTGTTTCTCGAGCGGCGAAACGCTTTGTGAGACAGTACTTCATGGCCCCCTACAGGATTATTCCGAACGGGGTGGAATTAGGCCGTTTCGATCCCGGGCGAGTTGAACCGTTGGCCGCGTTCCGAGATGGGCGCCCCAATGTGCTGTTTGTTGGCAGGCCCGAGAAGCGCAAGGGAGTCGGATATCTGCTCCGCGCTTACAAGCACATCAAGCATTGCTTTCCAGACGCTCGAATCATTATTGTCGGCGCAGGCAATTGGCAGGATTCGCCGTACACAGCTTACATTCAGCGTCACGAACTCCGAGACATCGTCGTGATTGGGGAGGTTTCCGAGGAAGCTCTGCCGAGATACTACCGCAGCGCGGATGTATTCTGCGCGCCGGCGGTGCAGGGAGAGAGCTTCGGAATCGTGCTGCTGGAAGCGATGGCGGCTGGACTTCCCGTCGTGGCCTCCGACATCGAGGGGTACCGTCAAGTGCTAGCCGGCGCGCCCAAAGAGCTATTGGTTCCTCCGCGAAACGAAAAGGCCCTGGCCGACGCCATTTGCGCGCTTTTGCAGGACCGGGACACGGCGCGGGCGGTGAGCGCATGGGGACGAGAGGCGGTCCAGCAGTACTCCTGGACGCATGTGGCCGAACAGGTACTGGACTTCTACCTCAAGACTGGAAACCGTCCGGCGCCGGCGTTGGCGAGACCGGTGCTTCGGCCTTCTAGCATGGTGATGTGAGATGTTTCCTGAATGGCTTCAGGCACGTGCCCGCCGGATGGCCGAAGGCGTTGTTACGCCGCTGGTGGCGATGGGTGTTACCCCCAATATCGTCACCGTGACGGGATTTCTGGTCAATTGCGTGACCGCCGCGGTGCTCGCCAGTGGACACTTGAGTATCGGTGGAGGGTTGCTTTTCTTTTCGGGCATGTTCGACATGCTAGATGGGGCGCTGGCCCGAGTCATGTCCCGACAAAGTGACTTTGGTGCTTTTCTGGACTCTATTCTCGATCGTTACTCCGAGGCTGCGATTCTTTTAGCCCTGATTTACCAGTTCTCAGTCGACACGCCCGCGCGGCCAGTACCGGTCCTTCTGGTCTACGCCGTGGCCGTCGGGTCATTGGTCATCAGTTATGCCCGGGCGCGGGCCGAAGGACTGGGACTAGAGGCCAAAATGGGCATTGCTCCCCGCCCAGAACGAGTGGTGATACTTGGCATCGGATTGCTCTTCAACGCCACCACGACCGTTCTTGCGCTCGTCATACTGACCTTCATTACGCACTTCACGGCGATGCAGCGGTTGTACGCGGTGTGGCGGCAGACGCGGGTCGAACTGCCCGATCCCAAGCGATCTCGCGTGAAGGCGCCCGAGACGGGAGCCACCTGAACAGGCACGTCGCTCCACCACGATACACTGAAGAATGATGTCTCTCCGCTGCAGCGGCAAATGAACGTCTTGGGTCGTCGGTTGCTGATCCTCGCTGAAGGGACCCTCGACTTTCACCATGGAAAGACGGCAACCAGCTTGCTTCGTTACCGGTCGCACGAGGTCGTCGCGGTAGTAGATAGCGAGCATGCGGGACAAAGCACTGATGAGGCGCTTGGTGTAGGTGGAGAAATACCTATCGTCGCCCACGTCGACGACGCATTTGCGCTGGAACCAACCGCGCTATTGATCGGCATCGCACCCCGAGGTGGCGCTCTGCCCGATAGCTGGCGTCGGCAGATAGTGACCTGCATCGCGAACGGTATGGATGTTATTAGCGGATTGCACTTCATGTTGAATGAAGACCAGGAGCTAGTGCAGGCAGCCAAAAAGTACGGAGTGACGCTTACAGACGTTCGCACGCCGCCTCGCGATCTCAGGGTCGCCGATATGAAGCCGCGCCGCGCTGGCGCGCGGGTCGTGACCTTCGTGGGCAGCGACTGCGCTGTGGGCAAGATGACCGCGGCACTGGAAGTAGCCGCTGCAGCCCGACGTCTTGGACTATCGGCCGCCTTCGTCGCAACGGGTCAGACGGGCATCATGCTGGAGGGTGCGGGCGTGCCGGTGGACAGAGTGATCGGCGACTTCATGGCCGGAGCCGTGGAGACGGTCGTGGTTGACGCCTGTGACGAAGCGGATTGGGTATTCGTGGAGGGTCAGGGATCGCTCTTACATCCAGGATATTCCGGCGTCACACTGGCACTGCTCCACGGCTCTTTGCCGGACGCCATGATCCTCGTGCATCCGCCGTCTCATGACTTTATCGAGGATTACCCATTAAAGATCCCGTCTCTCCGGCGTTTGATACAGGTCTACGAGGAAGCGGCCGGGTGGGTAAAACCGGCTTTGGTAGCTGGCGTGGCGCTCAACACCCGAGACCTCAACAGAGCAGAAACCGAGCAGGCGATTATCCAGGCCGAAGAGCAGACCGGTCTGATCTGCATAGATCCCGTGAAGTGCGGCGGAGAAAAGCTGGTACAGGCACTGCTAGTCTTGTTTCAGGCTTCGCCGATCTGAAAGCGGTCAATCTGATGCGCCCAAGGAAGGAGGTAGCAATGGAACGCGACGTACGTCTGACGTCCCTCGTGCAATACGCGGGTTGAGCGAGTAAGGTCGGCATGACTGACCTGGCGTACGTGTTACGTCAACTTACTCCTCCCGGCGACCCCAACCTTTTGGTCGGCGCCGATCCCGCGGATGATGCTGCCGTGTATCGCCTAAACGACGACCTTGCACTCGTGCAGACCGTTGATTTTTTCACGCCCATCGTCGATGATCCGTACACCTTCGGTCAGATCGCGGCGGCCAACTCGCTGAGCGACGTGTATGCCATGGGTGCGCAGCCCTTAACCGCGCTCAATATCGTCGGATTCCCGATCAAGTCCCTGCCGGCACAGGTCCTGGGAGAAATTCTCCGAGGAGGCGCTGACAAGGCGCGCGAAGCAGGGGTACCGATCGTGGGAGGCCATACCATAGACGATACTGAACCGAAATATGGCTTGTCCGTCACGGGAACAGTCCACCCGCAACGGTTTATTACCGCCCGCGGCGGCCGGGCCGGAGACGTGCTGGTGTTGACCAAACCGCTCGGTACGGGGACGATATCGACCGCGTTGAAGGCGGGAAGCGCCACGACCACACATGTCGATCAAGCGGTTCGCTGGATGACGACACTGAACCGCGCCGCGTCCTCGGCGATGCTGATGGCGGGGGCGCACGCCGCCACGGATATTACGGGATTCGGGTTGTTGGGTCACCTCCTCGATCTCTGCCAGGCCTCCAGGGTGGGGGCACTGATCGATAGCGCAGCCATCCCGTTCTTGCCTGGGGCGCTTGGCTACGCCCAACAGGGATTCGTGCCGGGCGGGACACAGACCAACCTCAGCTACGTGAATCCCTTTGTCGAATTCGGCGGGACTGACGAATCTGTCCAGACCATCCTGGGAGATCCGCAGACCTCAGGCGGCCTCCTGGTCGCTTTACCTCCTGACCGCGTGGCGAATTTCGGCAGCTACGCGGACGGGGGGATGCTCGTCACTACCATCGGCCGCCTAACCTTGCCAGACTCACAGCCCCTGATCACTATTTTCTAACAGAGCGCACAGGCATGGGATCAGTGCGAATGCTTGATAGGGAAGCACTAAGCATCAATGGCAGTGTTATAATCAAGGCGCGGATGTCTGGGGAGTTTCTGCCCGTGTTATTGGGACAGGGGACTGGCTGGATAACGCAAGTACGCAGTAGTGCGCAGATCCGGATAGAGTAATCGAGGGGAAATCATGACAGAAGAATCCGCGGAAACTGAGGCAAAGACTGAGGGCCGATATCGCTTACCCGTCTTGCCACTGTTCGAAACCGTTGTGTTTCCGCATATGTTGACGCCAATACAGGTCGGCCGGCAACCATCACTGCTAGCCGTGGATGAGGCCGTGAAACAGCGACCACATCGGATCGTACTGGTGACGCAGAACAATTCCAGCAAACAGGACGTAGAGCCCGACGATCTGATGGACATTGGGGTGCTGGCGAGTCTTGGCCCCATGTTTCGTTTACCGGATGGAAGCGTCCAACTTCTGGCCCAAGGAGAGCAGCGCGTCAACATCCTACGTTACACGCAAAGCGAGCCTTTTCTTGAAGTCGAGGTGGAAGTTATAGCGCAGGACGTCCAACCGTCCCGTGAGTTGACCGCCCTGATGGAGGCGGTAAAAGAACTGTTCGTAAACTATGCCAACTTACGAGGCAACCTTCCGGCCGAGCCGTTGTCCACGGCGCACGAGGTCGATGACCCGGCATGGCTGGCGGACATGGTGGGGTACATTCCCGAGATTGAGCCGCAAGAGCGCAAGGACCTGCTCACCGTCGTTAGCGTTGAGGAGCGCCTGAAGCGGGCGCACGAACTGCTCTCCGAGCAGGTAGAAGTGCTCGAGTTAAAGAGCAAAATCAGCAACGAAGTGCAGAAAAACATTGATAAGACACAGCGCGACTATCTCCTCCGGGAACAAATGAAGGAAATTCAGCGTGAGCTGGGCGATCTCGACCCGGAGCAGGCAGAAGCTCAGGAGTGGCGGGACAAGATCGAAGCAGCTAATATGCCGGACAAGGCCCGAGGGAAGGCGGAGAAAGAGGTCGATCGTCTCGAACGCATGCCGGCTGCTTCGCCCGAGGTAGGCATGATCCGCAGCTACCTGGACTGGTTGGTGGGCATGCCCTGGTCCGCAAGCACGGATGACCAACTCGATATTCGTGCCGCGGCGGAGCAGCTTGATGCGGACCACTACGGGCTTGAACTCGTCAAAGAAAGGATTCTCGAGCACCTGGCGGTCCGCAAGCTGTCCACCGAACTGCGCAGCCCGATCATCTGCTTGGTGGGTCCTCCGGGCGTCGGAAAGACCAGTCTCGGCAAGTCCGTCGCGGTGGCTCTCGGCCGTGAATTCGCCCGCATGTCGCTTGGAGGTGTGCACGACGAGGCGGAGATTCGAGGACATCGCCGAACGTATATCGGTTCGTTACCGGGCCGCATCATTCAGGCCATAAGACAGGCCGGTTCGAATAATCCCGTAATAATGCTTGATGAGATCGACAAGGTGGGAGCCGACTTTCGGGGCGACCCATCGGCCGCTCTGCTCGAGGTGCTGGATCCGGAACAGAATACGGAATTTTCCGATCACTACCTTGAAGTACCTTTTGATCTATCGCGCGTGATGTTCATTACCACGGCCAATGTGCTGTACACCATTCCAGCGCCGCTGCGCGATCGCATGGAAATCATCGAGTTGCCCGGATATACCGAAGCGGAGAAGGTGGAGATCGGCGAGCGCTTTCTTACCCCGAAACAGCGAAAGTTTCACGGGATCGAGGACGACCAGCTCACCTTCACGCGAAATGCGATGCACCTGCTGGTCCGTGAATACACCCGTGAAGCCGGCGTGCGCCAGCTAGAACGCGAGATCGCGTCTGTCTGTCGAAAGATCGCCCGCCGCTTTGTTGAGGACGGTCCTGTGCCCACCCATGTGGACACTGCCGACGTGGCTACTTACTTGAAAGCGCCACGCTTTACCTGGGGAATCGTGGAGGAACATGACGAGATAGGCGTCGCTACCGGACTGGTGGTCACTGAGGCTGGCGGGGACGTCATTCCGGTGGAAGTAACGCTCATGGATAGCAAGCCGAATTTTATTTTGACCGGTCAACTGGGCGAAGTGATGCAAGAGTCGGCTCGGGCGGCCATGTCGTACGTCCACTCGCGATCACGAGACCTGGGGATCAAGCCGTCGGCCTTCGAGGAACATTCGATCCATATCCATGTGCCGGCGGGCGCAATCCCCAAAGACGGTCCATCGGCAGGTATTACCATGGCAACGGCCCTGATCAGCGCCCTTTCCGGCCGCAAGGTCCACAAGGATCTGGCCATGACCGGCGAAATCACGCTTCGTGGGCAGGTGCTACCGATCGGCGGTTTGAAGCAGAAGGTATTGGCAGCACACCGCGCCGGAATCAAGACCGTGGTGTTTCCTAAGAAGAATGTGAAGGATCTGGAAGAGATACCGGACGATGTGCGCGCGGAGATACACCTGATACCTGCCAGCAGCATGGACGAAGTCATTCAACTGGCGCTCCTGGAGCGTCCGGCGCCGGGCGAGGTCATGAAGTACGCACATTTTGACGCTATCCTGCTCCCTGGACTGGAGGGAACCTGGCAGACCCCACCCGCTCCAGCGGGGTAGCATCGGTGACAGAGAGAGGGCCAGCCGGGAAGCGGTACTGGCCCTCTCTTTTCTGTCTGCCTGATTCGATTTACCGGCGAAGCTCTTGATAGGCAAACGCTCAACTCTTATGCTTGACACCGTGACACTCAAGATTCTATACTGAGACAGATTGCAAGGAAAGTTTGGGCTTTCGAAAAATGGGCAACGACATAACAAAGTGATTAAGGCAGAACAAAGGAGTTCTACAGATGGCAAAGGTGGTTGGTATCGACCTGGGGACAACGAACTCGGTCGTGGCCGTCATGGAGGGGGGCGAACCGATGGTGATCCCCAACACGGAGGGCAGCAGGCTTACCCCGTCTGTCGTTGCCTTCACCAAGACCGGTGAGCGCCTGGTCGGGCAATTGGCAAAGCGCCAGGCGGTCGTCAATCCCGATCGGACGATAGCCTCTATCAAGCGAAAAATGGGCACTAACGACAAGGTTGATATTGACGGCAAAGGGTATACGCCGCAAGAAATATCTGGCATGGTTCTCGGCAAGCTCAAGGCCGACGCGGAGAAGTATCTCGGCGAAACCGTGAATCAGGCGGTGATTACGGTTCCCGCCTATTTCAACGACAGTCAGCGACAGGCCACCAAGGACGCCGGCACCATTGCTGGTCTCGAAGTGCTCCGCATCATCAATGAACCGACCGCTGCCGCTCTGGCTTATGGGCTGGACAAGAAGCAGTCGGAGACCATTCTGGTGTTCGACCTGGGGGGCGGAACGTTCGATGTATCGGTACTGGAAGTTGGCGACGGTGTGTTCGAAGTGAAATCCACCGCCGGCGACACGCATCTCGGCGGAGACGATTACGATCGCCGAATCGTCGACTGGATCGCTGGCGAGTTCCAGAGCGAGGAGGGCATCGACCTCCGCAAGGACCGTCAGGCCTTGCAGCGCTTGCTGGAAGCCGCCGAGAAGGCCAAAGTAGAGCTTTCCGGTGTGGTGCAGACAGAAATTAATTTGCCGTTCGTGACGGCGGATCAGAACGGTCCCAAACACCTCATTAAAACGATTACGCGGGCCAAGTTTGAGGAGCTTACCGACGACCTAACGCAGCGTTGCGTTGGACCGTTCCGCAGAGCACTCGATGACTCGAAGCTCAGCGAGAAGGCTATTGACGAGGTCGTCCTGGTCGGTGGATCGACCCGCATGCCGGTTATTCAGGAACTCGTCAAGAAGCTGACTGGCAAAGATCCACATCAGGGTGTGAACGCGGATGAGGTAGTCGCGGTAGGCGCCGCCATCCAGGCCGGCGTGCTGATGGGCGATGTAAAAGATGTCGTCCTGCTGGATGTCACCCCACTCTCCCTGGGGATCGAAACCTTGGGAGGCGTGAATACCGTACTCATCCCGCGCAATACGACGATTCCAACCGCCAAGAGCGAGACGTTCAGCACCGCCGAGGATAATCAGACGGCAGTGGATGTGCATGTAAGTCAGGGCGAGCGTCCGATGTCGCGCGACAACATGAGCCTGGCCCGTTTCCGCCTCGAGGGGATTCCGCCCGCACCCAGAGGTCTACCGCAAGTTGAAGTGACTTTTGACATTGATGCCAACGGGATTCTCAACGTTCATGCCAAGGATCTTGGTACTGGCCGCGAGCAGAGCGTGAAGGTCACCGCCAGCACCAATCTCAGCAGCAACGACATCGATCGCATGGTTCGCGAGGCGGAGCAGAACGCGCAGCAAGACGCCGACACACGCGCTGTTGCCGAGGAGCGGAATGCGGCGGACACCCTCGCCTACAGCACCGAAAAAACGCTGAAGGAAGCCGGAGATAAGATCTCCGAAACGGATCGGCAGAGCGTCGAACGAACCCTCTCGGAGTTGCGCGATGCACTCAAGGGCAACGATGGCGGCGCAATTCGTTCCGCGCGAGAGAGCCTGGAACAAGCCTGGGGACCAGTTGCATCCTCCTTGTACAGTCAATCGGCTGCCGGCGCAGGCGAGCAGACTGCCTCGGGCGCGGCTGCCGGGGGCGAGTCCCGACCGAATCCAGCCGACGACGTGGTTGATGCCGAATTTCGATCAACCGAGCAGTAGCCGAGCGGAGTGAGGAGCGGCCATGCGCCGCTCCTCCTGACCCAGTGGAGAGAAATACATGACCGATCAGTTAGACGAACAGATTGGCGCCTCTGGCCAGAAAACCCAGCTTGATCCACGCTCCGCTGAAGAGGCGGTGACGGCGGCCGGCGCCAGGGATCTGAGGGCGCCCTCCCAGGTGGAGGCGCTGGAGCAAGAGCTAGCCGCGACCCAGCGAGAAGTGGCGGCCAGTCAGGATAAGTTCTTGCGGGCGCGAGCCGACATGGAAAATTACAAGAAGCGCATTGAGCGGACGTACGCGGAGTTGACGAAATCCTCGAAGAAGGATCTTCTGCGAAAGGTATTGAGTGTCAAGGACAACCTGGAGCGAGCACTGCAGTTCGGTGAGGACGCTGAGACGGCCAGTGAATCGGTCCTCGAGGGCGTCCGGCTCACCCAGTATCAGCTCGATCAAATGCTGCAGCAGGAGGGCGTGACGCCCATAGACGCCGAGGGGAAGCCATTTGATCCGTACACAGAAGAGGCGATTCAGACTATGAATGACCCCAACGTGCCGGACCACACTGTCGTCCAGGTGGTCCGGACCGGTTACACCTATCAGGATGAAGTTCTACGGCCCGCTCAAGTTATTGTGAGCGTCCACGCACAGGGATAGTAGGCGCCGAGCCCTGGTTCTCCCCAGGCCTGGGCGCCTAGCCTCCAGTACTACCGCGGATACGAGGACGTCAAGCGTATGGACTACAAGGACTATTACAAAATCCTCGGCGTCGACAAGAAGGCATCCGAAAAGGAAATCAAGAGCGCGTATCGCAAGCTCGCTCGCAAGTACCATCCTGATGTTAATCCCGGAGACAAGTCGGCTGAGACAAAGTTTAAAGAGATCAATGAGGCCCACGCCGTGCTCACCGATGCAGATAAACGGAAGAAGTACGACACGCTTGGACCCGATTGGGAGAAGCGATTCCAACAGGGCTACCGCCCAAGCCAGGGACCATACACCTATACGCAGGGCGGGAATGCCGGCACAGCCGACTTCAGCGACTTCTTCGAGGGGCTCTTTGGACAGCGTGGCGCTTCCTCCGGAACGACTAATGCCAATTTCGACTTTGATCTGGGCTCACTCTTTGGTCGTGGGCGCGGCAAACAGCAGCAAGTAGGACAGCGTGGCACTGATGTGGAACAAGGAGTTGACGTTACTCTCCCGGAGGCGTTTCACGGAGTTGAGCGGGCATTTACCCTGCAGACACCGCAAACCTGCCCCACCTGCCATGGCACCGGGGTTGTGGACAATCTCTCCTGCTCGACGTGCCAGGGTGCCGGGACGGTCCTGAAGTCGAAACGCCTCGAGGTAAAGATACCCGCCGGCGTTCGGGAGGGCTCGCGAGTCCGTGTGGCCGGTGAGGGCAACCCAAGCGTGGGGGCGGCCCCCACAGGAGACCTGTACCTCGTCGTTCATATGGTGCCCGACACCCGGTTCCGACGAGAGGGCGACGACCTCTACATCGACGTCACAGCGCCCATGACGCGGTTAGTCCTGGGCGGAGAGGTGGAGGTGCCAACGGTAGGGGGGCGCGTCAGCATGCGTGTTCCGGCCGGCTCGCAGAATGGCCGCACCATGCGACTGGGTGGTCAGGGCATGCCAAACCTCAAAACGGGCCAGCGAGGCAATCTGTACGCCAAACTCGTCGCCCTTCTTCCCACCACGCTCGATGAGCACCAGAAGGACCTTTTCCAGCAACTGGAAGAAGCCGGTGTGTGAGTTGCCAGAGTAGATGAGGAAGCAGGATTGCCAGTGGAGGACAACTCGGTGAGAGAACGAAGGCTATACACCATCAGCGTGGCCGCCGAACTGGTCAGTGTCCATCAGCAAACACTCCGCCATTACGAGCGACTGGGACTGGTTGAGCCTCTTCGCGGCAAGGGCGAGATCCGTTATTACTCCCCGCAAGACATTGAACGAATTCAGCAGATACGGCGTTTAGTTGAAGAACTCGGCGTAAATCTAGCTGGCGTGGAAGTCATTCTGAACATGCGCGACCATCTCGAACGCATACGCAACGAATCGATGGAAAGTATTCTCCGCATGCGTGAGGAGCACGAGAGCGAGACGCGACGACTCAAAGAAATTATTCGGAGGTTACAGGGCATCGGCGACGAAAAACAAACGGTGGAGGTCTAACCGTCTCGCCGTTGCTCTATGCATGACACATGAACACACAACGATTTACCGAAAACTCACAGAAAGCTTTGGTGGCCGCGCAAGAACTCGCCGCCGAGCGTGGAAACAGCCAGGTAGAGGAAGAGCACCTACTGACGGCCCTGCTCAACCAGCCGGAAGGCATCGTTCCGACGCTGTTGGAAAAGGCCAACTTTCCAGCGGGCAGCCTGCGTCTGGAACTAACGACTCTGCTGGATCGCCTCGCGAAGGTTTATGGCGGCTCGTCCCAGCCAAGTATCTCACCTGAGTTGAGAAACGCGATGGTGAGGGCACATGAGATCATGGTCGACATGCACGACGAGTATGTGTCGGTTGAACACCTACTGCTGGCCATGGTCGACAACCGGGACAACAGTACGGTTGGCCGTCTGCTCCGACGGCTTGGCGTTACCAAAGACGGAGTCTTCACGGCACTTGCATCTATCCGTGGGAGCCAGCGCGTCACCGATCAGAATCCCGAAGGGAAGTATCAGGCACTGGAACGCTACGGGCGGGATCTGACCGCTTTGGCCCGGCAGGGCAAGGTCGATCCAGTTATCGGGCGCGACGAGGAAATTCGGCGCGTCATCCAGGTATTATCGCGTCGCACCAAAAACAATCCGGTGTTGATCGGCGAGCCGGGCGTCGGCAAAACAGCAATCGTGGAGGGCCTGGCGCAGCGCATTGTGCGGGAGGACGTTCCCGAGCCACTCAAAGGCAAACGCGTCATGCAGCTCGACCTGGCGGCCATGGTCGCGGGGGCCAAGTATCGAGGCGAGTTTGAGGAGCGCCTCAAGGCGGCACTCAAGGAAGTGCAGGAAGCAGGCGGGGATGTCATCCTCTTTATCGATGAGCTTCATACGGTGGTAGGCGCGGGCTCGGCCGAAGGAGCGATGGACGCGGGCAACATGCTAAAGCCGATGCTGGCACGCGGCGAGCTTCGGCTGGTGGGAGCGACCACGCTCAAGGAGTACCGCAAATATATTGAAAAGGACGCCGCCCTCGAGCGGCGTTTCCAGCCAATACTGGTCCCCGAGCCGAACGTGGACGATACCATCAGCATCCTGCGTGGACTGAAGGAGCGCTACGAGGTCCACCACGGGGTAAAGATCACGGACGCAGCGCTGGTAGCGGCGGCGGTCCTGTCGGATCGCTACATCACCGATCGGTTTCTTCCCGACAAAGCCATTGACCTGGTCGACGAGGCGGCCAGCCGCCTGCGCATGGAGATCGACTCCATGCCATACGAGATCGACGAGATTGAACGACGCGTAATGCAACTGCAGATCGAGAGCGCGGCGTTGTCGAAAGAGCGGGATGAGCCTTCGCGTGAGCGCCTCGATCGCGTTCAACGGGAGATCGCGGAGTTGCGCGGCCAGTCGGACGTCCTCAAAGCGCAATGGCAAGCGGAGAAGGAAGTCATCGCTGACATTCGAGCCACGCGCGAGGAGATTGAGCAGACCAAGACGGCCATCGGGCAGGCGGAGCGCGATCTGGACCTGGGCCGAGCAGCCGAATTGCGCTACGGGCGAATGGTGGAGTTGGGCAAAGAGCTATCCAACGCTGAAAGCAGACTGACAGAACTGCAGAAGAACGGCCAGATGCTGAAGGAAGAGGTTGGAGAAGACGACGTGGCCGAGGTGGTCGGTAAGTGGACCGGCATTCCGGTCAGCAGGCTACTGGAAGGCGAGGTGCAAAAGCTTATCAGCATGGAAGAGCGTCTGCACGATCGCGTCGTCGGCCAGGAGCAGGCTATTGAATCGGTGTCGAGCGCCGTACGCCGTGCTCGAGCAGGATTGCAAGACCCCAACAGACCACTTGGAAGCTTTCTTTTTCTTGGTCCGACCGGCGTCGGAAAGACCGAACTGGCGCGGGCACTCGCCGAATTCCTGTTTGACGACGAGCAAGCCATGATTCGACTCGATATGTCGGAGTACATGGAAAAGCACACCGTTGCTCGCTTGATCGGCGCGCCGCCCGGCTACGTGGGGTACGAGGAAGGCGGTCAGCTTACCGAGGCGGTACGGCGCCGGCCGTACGCGGTACTCCTGCTGGATGAGATCGAGAAGGCGCACCCAGACGTCTTCAATGTCCTGCTCCAGATCCTGGACGATGGCAGGCTTACCGATGGGCAGGGCCGCGTGGTGGACTTCAAGAACACGGTCATCATCATGACCTCCAACATCGGCAGTGACGTGATTCAAGACATGGGATCGGCGGATTACGAAGCCATGCGCCAGGCAGTGGTGAGCGTTCTTCGTGACCACTTCCGCCCCGAATTCCTGAATCGTATCGACGAGGTCATCATCTTCCACGGGCTGAGCCGGGCACAGATCAAGTCGATTGTCGATATTCAGCTTCGCGCGCTGCAGGAGCGCCTTGGCCGGCGGAAACTTACGGTCGAACTCGGCGACGAAGCCAGGGAACTGCTGGCCGAGAAAGGCTGGGACCAACTCTATGGCGCCAGGCCCTTAAAGCGAGCAATTCAGAAGCTGGTTCTCGATCCCTTGGCGATGGATGTACTGCAGGGCAAGTTCCATGAGGGTGACACAATCACCGTGGATAAGGACGGAGACCGCCTGGTGTTCCGCGTCGCGGCGGACGAACGAGAACCGGTTGGCCTCTGAAGATACCGCAATGTAGTAACCAGGGAAGACCGGGCCAAGGCGGCTCGGTCCCCTTTTTTGCGCCCGACCAGGCGGTGGCCCCTGTTACTATGGCGCGTGCTCAATCGTCGATACCCGCACCGGGACGCGGGCCGGGTCTCCGCTCCTGTATTCGGCGTGGCCGGAATCATCGCGGGCGTCGCGAGCGCTTCTCTGATTCGTAATGCTCCTCCGCTGGTGGTAAACGCTGTGCTGTGGGCGGCGATCGGCTGGGGCGTGGCCTACCTGGTCTTCTCATCGGAGGGACCGCAGAAGCGGCCGGCCTCCGTGGTCCAGGCGGCCATCGCCGACGGTGTGGTGGCCGGCGTCATTGTCGCTACCACATTGATCCTGCTCGATCTGTTCGCCGGAGCCGGCGCCGGCGGGACAACAGGCATTCCGGTTTCCTTCGGGCGAGTAGCCGAGGGAGCCGGCAGCGGCTTGCTCAGCGGCGCAGTGGGAGGAGGTCTGCTCGGCTATCTGGTCTTACTAGTGGGCGGCCGCGAAAAGCTGCAACGACGGCCGGCCGGTTCTCGACGCAAGGCCTCCAGGGCAAAGGGCGAAACCAGCCGGCGCAAGCACTGACATGGCCGCGAATCGCCGACGGCCGCTGCGTCGAGGACTTCCCGTGTGGCGCGGCATGTGGGAAGCTGCGCGTCCTGGGCCGCGGTATCCCACCCGACAGGCAGGCATCTTCGCCTTCAGTTCAATAGCATCGGAAACTCCCCCCTCCAGCGCGGGATGGTAGAATCAACGGTTATGTTGGCACGCCGAAGCGCACCATGCCGGTAGATCGAAACGCCGTGGAGCATGTCGCTAGGTTGGCGCACATCACACTGAGTGAGGACGAGGTTCTGGAGCTGACACTCCAGTTGTCCTCGATCGTGGACCACGTGGCTCGGCTGCAGGAGTTAGACACCGAGGGTATCGAGCCGACTGGGCATGTTGTGCCGTCTATGAACGTCCTTCGGGACGACGAGGTGCGGCCCTCCTGGCCGGTCGAAGCGGTGCTCGCCAACGCGCCGGCCCGAAATGACACGCTTTTCGAAGTGCAGGCCGTGCTGGACTGACGGCGCCTTCCTCCTGGCGACGAATTGCGATCCCTGTCGCCCCTCTGATCATTCGTGCGATTAGATTATCAATACGGACACCATGGATCTTGCGTATTTATCCATAGCCGAGACCCGCACGCTCTTGACCACTCGCCAGGTCAGTTCGGTCGACCTTGTGCGGGCCGCCCTAGACCGAATAGAGCGACTCGACCAACGTCTGGGCGCCTACCTGCGCGTCACCGGGGATCTTGCGCTTCTCCAGGCACAGCGGGCCGACTCGCGGTTGATGTCCGGCGACGCCGGTCCTCTGAACGGCATTCCACTGGCCATCAAAGATATTTTGTCGACCAAAAGTGTTCCGACGACCTGTGCGTCGCGAATGTTGGAACACTACGTGCCGCAGTACGACGCCACAGTTGTCTCTCGATTAATCGAGGCCGGTGCGGTGATCCTGGGCAAAACCAACATGGACGAATTCGCCATGGGAAGCTCGAACGAAAACAGTGCCTTCTGGCCTGTGAAAAACCCGTGGGACCAGAGTCGGGTGCCGGGCGGTTCAAGCGGCGGCTCCGCTGTCGCGGTCGCGGCCGGTATGGCCACCGCGGCGCTGGGAACCGATACCGGCGGGTCGATCCGCCAACCGGCGGCTCTCACCGGCACCGTCGGACTCAAGCCCACGTATGGGAGGGTCTCTCGCTTCGGGCTAATTGCTTTCGCCTCGTCACTCGACCAGATCGGCCCACTCGCCCGCTCGATTGCCGACGCCGCCGAGGTGCTGCAGGTGATCGCGGGAACCGATCCACTGGATTCTACCGCGATCAACGCGCCCGTTCCGCGGTACACCGGATCACTCGATGGCGATATCAAGGGCGTGAGGCTCGGCGTGCCCAGGGAATACTTTGGCGAGGGAATGGAGCCGGCGGTGGCCGCCGTGATTCAGACTGCGCTGCGCACCTACGAGTCCCTTGGCGCCTCAATTGTCGACGTGTCGCTACCCCACACGGAGTACGGTTTATCGACGTATTACATCATCTCGCCGGCGGAAGCCATGGCTAATCTGGCGCGCTACGACGGTGTTCGGTACGGTTTATCCGTGCGCGGGGAGGATATTTGGGAGATGTTCGGCCGCACGCGGGCGGCTGGATTTGGAGCTGAGGTGAAACGGCGCATTCTGCTCGGCACCTATGCGCTGTCGTCGGGGTACTATGATGCCTACTATGTCAAAGCGCAAAAGGTCCGTACGCTGGTCCGGCAAGATTTCGAGCGGGCATTCGAGCAGGTTGATGCCTTAGTTGCGCCCACCACGCCGACAGTGGCGTTTCAGCTGGGCGAGAAAACGGCCGATCCACTCCAGATGTACCTGAACGACGTGTACACGGTACCGGCCAGCATGGCAAGCATCCCTGCCGTGTCGCTCCCCGCCGGTTTCGCGGGGGGCCTGCCGGTGGGCCATCAGATCCTGGGAAAGCCGCTGGACGAGGAGACGATTTTGCGGGTGGGTCACGCCTTTGAACAGGCGACATCACACCATAAGATGCACCCATTTCAGGAGCCAGCGTCGTGACTAACACTCGTTTTGAGCCCGTCATTGGCCTGGAAGTTCATGCTCAGTTGAATACCAGAAGCAAAATGTTCTGCGGGTGTGACGCGCACTATTTCCAGGCAACCCCCAATTCACATGTCTGCGCGGTGTGCTGCGGCATGCCCGGCGCGTTGCCCGTCATTAACCGGAGAGCGGTAGACATGGTGGTTCTGACCTCGCTGGCCCTGAGCTGCGCGGTCGCCCCGCAGAGTAAGTTCGACCGCAAAAATTATCCCTATCCGGATCTGCCCAAGGGATATCAGATTTCGCAGTACGATCTACCCATAGGGCAGAGCGGACATTTGGAGTACCTGGTCGGCGTGGCCCCCCGCCGCTGTGGCATCGTCCGTGTCCACCTGGAGGAGGACACAGGAAAATCGCTGCACTCGGACGAGAACGATGATCGCAGTTTTCTGGACTATAACCGCTGCGGGGTTCCATTGATGGAGATCGTCGGCGAGCCAGAACTTCGGTCCGCCGAGGAGGCCCGCGCGTACTTTGAAACGCTCCGCCAGGTACTCATGTACCTCGATGTCTGCGACGGGAACTTACAAGAGGGCAGCATGCGGGCCGACGTCAACGTGTCCCTGCATGAACACGGTGCACCGTATGGCACGCAGGTCGAGATCAAGAACCTCAACAGCTTCCGCGCCGTCTTCCGCGCGCTGGAACACGAAATCGAGCGGCAAGCCGATCTACTGCGGCGAGGCGAGAGCGTGGTCAGGGAGACCCGCGGGTGGTCCGAAAAGCGCGAGGTAACGGTAAGCCAGCGCAGCAAGGAGCAGGCCCACGACTACCGATATTTTCCGGAGCCCGACCTACCGCCGATAGTGTTAACCGGTGCATATCTTAGTGCCATGAGCGGTCGCCTTCCCGAGCTGCCCGCCAAGAAGTTGGAGCGCTTCCGGCAGCAGTACGGGCTTGCGGAGCGCGTTGCCGGAGTGTTGATCCAGGAACGCGTTTTGGCCGACTTCTTTGAAAATACAGTGCAAGCGACCTCACGGGTAGAACCGAACGTGATTGCCAACTGGATCATCGGCGACGTGTTGCGTCTCGCGAAAGAAATCGACTCCAGCATTACGAATATGAAGCTAACGCCTCCACTCCTGGGCGAATTGCTCGGCCTGCTGCAGTCCGGCGCCATTAACGGGACATCAGCCAAAGTGGTGCTGGAAACCATCGTCAGATCCGGCGAGGCGCCGTCAGATATCGTGACTCGATTGAAATTGGGTCGCATAGCTGATCCAGCACTCCTGGCGCCAGTCGTGCGACAAGTTCTACAGGAGAACCAACGTCTGGTCGAGACCTACCTGTCCGGCAAAACCAACGCCTTGCAAGCTATACGAGGCAAAGTTATGAAGGCAACCGACGGCAAGGCGGACATGAAAGCGGTCGATGAGATCCTGGCGGAGGATTTGGAGGTCCGGACGCGACAAATATAAGCGTAGTTAGCTTGCGGCTCTTTCCCGTCAGCCTCTAGACTGAATCTCGCGGGCGATTAGCTCAGTTGGTTAGAGCGCACGGTTCACATCCGTGAGGTCACTGGTTCGAGCCCAGTATCGCCCACCAGAGCCGCTCACCCCAGTTTCCCATTCGGCAGGACCAGACGCGCGTAGACGATCAGCTTATGGTCGTAGCCAGTACCATCCCGGCGAAAGACACCGGTACAGGTGAACAGCACCAGGCCGTGCTCGGTGGATCCCCCGTAGAGAAACTTGATGGGAAGCTTGGTATTGGCGAATATGCCCTGCCACAACACCCTGAAGGTAAGCGGCCGCCCCTTGGCATACGTCACCTGCACGGTGTCCCCGGCCTTGAGATCCTTGAGCTTGTAAAAGATGGCGGGACAACAGGCCGAGTCGAGGTGGCCATAGATGGTGGCGCGCCCAACCTCGCCCGGACGAGGACCACGAGTGTACCAGGCAACATCGCTCCACTTGGCCGGTGCGTGGACCTCACTGGCCTTGGAAAGATCAACGCCTTCCACCGGCGCTTTGACGCCGATCTTTTGAATGGTCAGAGACTTCGGCCAGCCGGACGGAACCGTGACAGTCGCAGAGGACGCGGCGGAGGCGGAGGATCCGAGAACAGAAAAGGCAGTCAGCCCGAGGGCAAGTGCACGAACGGCAGTTAAACGCGGCAAAGTACAGACTCCATGTGAGAATTGGACTGCAGCATGATATCAAAAGACCAGGGCCGGCGTCTGTCGCGACAAGGGCTATGATACAATTCGTGGCTGCAAGCGCGCCATACAAAGGTGCGCATGTCTCGAGGCTCACGGTGACCGTAGCTCAATAGGCAGAGCTCTGGATTGTGGCTCCAGTGGTTGTGGGTTCGAGCCCCATCGGTCACCCCACTTTTTGAATATAAACAGTGGAGGGTCCTGAAAGTGGGCTCTTCTTTTTTCTGCGCTCGTTGCCCGTGGGATCGTGCGAACAGGAGTATTGACAGTATGGAAGACTGGCAACAATGGCAGATAAGGGCAGACCAGATTGCGACGTCTCTAGGCGAGGAAGTGGACGCCCTCAATACAGATTTCTTTGGGGAAGCAGGGGATACGAGCATGCGCGGCTTCTGGCCCCGGCTCCGCGATTTGAAGGAACGCGTTCGCACGGCGCCCGCCATTCGGCTGGAGGCGAAGCTGGATCTAGAGCGACGGCTACGCTCCCTCGGCTCGCGCGCTTACAAGGCCCAGGAGGTGGTGTATGCGCACTCGAGCCAGCGCAAAACGCAACTCCTTGCTTCTATTGAGCAGGTGCGTATCTCGTCTGAAAGCGTTAGCGCGCCGCGTGACCTCCGCGGTATACGTCGCAGTCTGGACGACATCCGGCAACAGTTCGATTCAGGCGCGCAGTTGGTGCCCCCCGATCGGCAGGCAGTGTGGGACGCATGGCGAGGGGCCAATCAGTTCGTCTGGCAAAGGTTGACGGACGGTTGGGCCGAGAATGAGGCCCAGTTGCGGGAATTGATTGCCGTTGCCCGAAACTATATCGAGAACGGCGAGGTTGCCGCTGCGAAGCAAGCGGTGCCGCGGTTCTTCGACGCGCTGAAAACACGAGAGTGCAAGCAAGAAACCATGACTGCACTGAAGTCTGAAGCGGAGTCGATTCGTCGAGCGGCAGATCAGCTAGAGTCTCGCAAGGTAGCGGAACGCGTAATCAGTCAACAGCCCCGGGTCGTGCCGGCGGTCGATTCCTGGCGTGCTGAACTGGAACGCAACCGCGAGTCGATGGCACGGCTGCAAGAAGAGATTACCGTGCTGGATATGCAATTCCAAAGCAGCGCCTCAATTCTGGAACAAGCGATGGTGCGGGGATCGCTCGTTGACAAAAAGCGTAAACTTGCAGAATACGAGCGTAGTGCGAAGGCACTTCTTCGACGTATTGAGCAGTCCGAGGAGTCTCCTGTTTTTTCGACGACCTAGACCGCAATCAGCGGGTCCACCCCCAAGGGCGACACGTGGACGCGGCAATGTTCTGTACGCTAACCGCAGCCGAGCCCGGCACAAGGAGCAGGGGATGCCAGACCATGATCAAACCGGACAGTTAACCGAATGGATAGGGAGCCTGTTGCTGGCGGACTCGGACCCTTCGCCGACTCGTGACTATTACTTCGTTCTGTTGCGTCAAGGCCGCGGGGTACCCGAGGCGGTGGGCATGGCGGTGGACGATCTCCTGGAGGAAGTGCGGTCTGCGGTGTCTCGCGGGGAGCCTTATAGCCAACGGACGCATCGCGCTCGTCTTGGCTTGCAGTCCGATGTTCCTTTCAGCGTCCATCGATTACCGCGACCAGCACTGGTACGCCGCATCGTCCAGGAGAGGGTCGCCGATAGCCGCACGTATCCCGGGCGGCAGAGCACGCGTCGAGGCGGCCGGTAGATGGGGCAACTCGAAGAGTTGCTGCGACGACGAGACTTGCGCAGCGCGGACCGTGCCGTCGCCCGATCATGGTTGCGGAAATTGCAGAGCGGTCAACCGCTAAACTACGTCGAAACGCAGAGTATGTGGGCGTGTCTAAGCCGCTACGGTTTCAAACCGGTCGACACGCCGTACCATGCCAGCGACGCATAAAAAATTACGCGGGACGAGCCGGCAAGAAATTGTCGGTAAAATGATGACATGAAGAACCAGGTTCCCGTGCTTCGCCGAAAGTATCACGTCGCGGTGAGCGTGGCCTACCTGCTTCTCGGTGTGGTGATAGCGGTGCGAAGCATCGCCGGACATGTGCTGCCGGTCGGAATCCTCGGTCTAGTATTTATCGCGCTGGCACTGGTTCGACTGCGAGACTACCGGTCCTGGAAAAGGAGATCGCAGTGATACACGAGGGCGCGTCAATTATTGGTGCATTGATTGCCGTTACCTATGTGTCCACCATCAGCAGCATTCTCTGGTGGATGCTTCACATTCCAAAAGTGGGCAATCTACAGCAACACGTCTCGCGCATCACACGCGAGACTACCAAGTTCGCTCGTATCGTGGTGCCGGTGCAGGGCGACGTCGTGAGCGATCGACTGGTCGCCCTCGCGAGCCAAATGGCGAAGTTTCGCGGGGCAACCATGGACGTTCTCTACGTGGTGGAAGTGCCATTGCAACTACCGCTCGACGCGGTCTCGGGAGACGAGGAGCGTCAAGCGTTGGACGCCTTCGCTCGCGCCGGCAAGATCGCGAGGCGATATGACGTGAAGATCAACCGGCGTACCCAGCGTGCTCGACAGGCTGGCCCAACCATTGTGCAGTATGCCCGCGACAACAATGTCGACCTCCTGATGATGGGAGACGTCCCGAAATCGAATCGCCGCGGTACACGCTACGCTCGCTCGGTGGAATACGTCTTTGAGAACGCGCCCTGTGAGGTCATCATCGACCGACCGCCAATGGAGTAAGCAGAAGCGGCGCGGCACGGGGTGAATTCGAAATGGGACGGAACTTTGGCTTTCTGCTACGCTCCAGCATCGCGGTATGAAGGCACGACGGATGGAGCGGGGAATGCTTGAAGGCAAAAAGATAGCTCTGATAGGCGCCGGAGTCATGGCCGAGGTCCTCGTCGAAGGATTGCTCAAGAGCAAACTGGTTCAACCGAGCGACATTATTACGTCTCACTACCGTCAGGATCGCCTGGACGACCTCCACCGGCGTACCGGCGTCGGCACCACGCTGGACAATGCGGAGGCATACGCTGGTTCCGAGTTGGCCGTGCTATGTGTTCGTCCGCAGGCGATGGGCGCCGTGCTCGCGGAATTGCGGCCGCATCTAGTATCGGATCGTCTGCTGATGACCATAGCGGCCGGACTGCCCACCGACTTTTACGAAACTGAACTCAGAACAACTATCCCGTTTGTCCGGGCTATGCCAACCTTTTTTGGGAGCATCAAGGCCGGCACGACAGGACTTGCGCTGAACAGAGCCACCAGTGCCGAGCACCTTGCGCTCGCGTCCCGCCTGTTCGCGACGATCAGCGAAAACGTAATCGTCCTTCCGGAAGACGAGATCGACGCGTTCACCACCTTCGGATCAACGACGACCGCCACCATCTACGTTCTGCTCGACGCGTTGATTACCGCGGGATCATTGGTTGGGTTACGGCATCAAGCGTCGCACGCTCGCGCTATCGAGCAGGTGATCGCGGCGGCCCGCAATGTGGTCGCCACGGACAAGCTTCCCTCACAACTGCTCGACGAGTTGTGCACGCCCGGAGGCGTGACCGTGGAGGGAGTGAAGGTGCTGGAAGAGCGGGCGGTGCGGGGTGCGGTCATCGACGGTGTGCTGGCGGCGACGGAGCGCGCTCGCGTGTTGCGACAATCATCCGGGACGAATTAGCCGGCCACGGAGTCGAAGGACGGCAGATCTATTGCGCGTCGTCCCCTCCCGCGCAGGGCGCCTGGCTCCCGAGTCTGCACAAGGAGCAACACGAGAGACAGAGTTGCGCACCCGAGTAATACCAGGGCAATGGCATCGCGGGTGCGAGGCCCCAGCAACGGATGCCGACCGTCGTTCCACCAGAAGGCGAACGTATTTATGGCATAGTTATCGGCCGGGTTCGACGCGAAGGGGTCGGGCTTGACCGTCAATCGGTACCGGGCATCTCCCAACGACAGTCGTGCCACCTGATAAACGTTGTCCAGCTGGATCAGGATAGGGGATTGACGTACCTGCCAGTAGTACTGATAGTGCTGCGCGCCCCAGCGGAAGGGTGTTCCGAGCCAGTTCGCGGCGCCGACCGACTGCTGCTGGACCGCTTGAAGGCGATACCAAAATCGCCACTGTGTGACCGAGATGGCCGAAACTTGAATAATCAGGCTGGTCGCAACCAGACCGACGAAGGCCACACGTGTCACCTTACTCTGGACTCGCCATGCTATAAACACTTCTCCCAGGGGCAAGATCAGGTACGGCACGGCGGTATAGAGATATCGCGGGCCCCACGATGGGTCGCCGTGCCAGTACTGCACGTTCGAGTAGAACGCGATTGGAATCAGCACCAGAACGGCCAAAAATGTGGCGAGCGTGGCTCTCTCGCGGCAAAAACGTGGAAGCGCCCAGGGAAGTGCGAAGACGAGCGGCAGGTACCAGATAAGGCCCTTTCCCGGGCTGACCAGGAGGTTTGCCAGACCCAGCCAGGGCGGCTCTCCCAGAGTCTGCTCGTGAAGCCCGGTAAGAAACACTGACCCGAACCGTAAGTAGTCCCAGAGCGCGACCGCCAACAGCCAGGGCGCCAAGGCCAAAAGGTAGACCGCGACATCGGCCGCCAGTTTTGGCCGCAGCCCGGTTCGGAACCGCATCCAGATTGGCAAAGTGACGATTATCGGGACATACAAGAGGGCGTCGTACCGTGTCAGAACTGCCCAACCGAGTGCGCTTCCAGCGTATAATAACCATCGCCGTGGTCGGCAATCGTGTTGGACGAACTGCCATACACTGTAGACGGCGGCGAGGAGAAACAAATTGACCTGCGTTTGCTCCAGGCCACTCTGAGCGTCGGGCCAGGAAACCGTGGCTAGCCCAAAGATGAGTGTCAACCCCACCGCCGATCGCCTGCCGTACCCCAGGCTCGACGCCATTAGATAGAACAAAATGGTCAGCATGGCGCCGAGAATGAGATCGAGGGAACGAGTTGCGTAGAGGGTTGTTACCTCGTAGGGTAATCCCAGATGATGCGCCACGACCTTTCCTGCCAAGTACAGCGGCGCCATAAGGATCGCCTGTCCCGGCGCATAAAACGCGTACAGATGGCCGTCCACACCTCGCGCCATGCGGGTATCGAGCGACTTGGGGTGGTCGATCCAGGCGTGGTGCTGATCGACCAGAGCCTGGGTAGTCTGATAGCGAAGCAGCGTGTCGCCGTTATGCTTGAGATCGTTGGAGCCTGTGAGAAGATAAACCGACAGGAAGAACAGGCCGAGAAGCACGGGAGTGAGCGCGTCTGAGAACCGGAGGGTCGAATGCATCACACGGCGCGAGCAACGACCTGCAACCAATTTCGTGGCAACTCCGAAATGCCCAGCTCGTCGTAGGCCTGAACCACAGCGTTCTGCAAAATCGGAATCGCCACGTCGACCGGTACGCCCGGCAGCGCGCCGTTGACAAACTCAGAATAATGGCTTATGTCCTGCCAGCTCTGGCACGTCATGAGCGCCTGATCCTCGTGCATGTACTCGACCTGAAAACCGTGTCGTTCCACCAACGCACGGTATTCTTCCTTCGTCAGCCAGCGCATCGCTTCGACCTTGGAGCGGTCTGGCCTCAGGCCGGTCTCCCTTTTCAACGCCTGGAGGGCCCGTAGCATCCACAGTCTGTAAAAGCCTTCGGTTCCGACCGTGTAACAGCCATCATAGAACGAGGTGTTGAAGCCCAGTACGCCGTCCTCATTCAAGGCTTTGTGTGCTTCCGAAACCACGCAATCCTTGTCGGGCAACAAATGGATGGCGTTGCAGAATAGGATGACGTCAACACCGTTCACCAAGTTCGAGAACGCCTGTGCGGTTCCGCGCACAAAGGCCGCCGTATTGCCGACCAGCCGTCTGGCCTTTTCAAGAGCCGAGTCCGAAGGGTCGAGGCCTATAATCTCGACCGGCTCCCGTAAACGTCGCACCCGTTCCACCAGCAATTGGGTGACCGCGCCGGTTCCACACGCGAGATCAAGCACCCGCCTAATTGGACCGAGTGCTAGACAGTCACGCAACTGCAAAGTAACGTCAACTAACTGCTCGTTTACCGCGCGGTAAAAATCGTGCTTAGCAAAGGCCTCGAAGGTATAGTCCAGGCTCTCGCCGCCTGTCGCCATTGCATTGTCTCCTTCGGGCTGGTCGTCAACCTTCAACTAGAATAGCAGAGATATGAGTGGTTCTATTGTGCCGTGCGCGGGGTCGGCTCTCGTCACTGGAGCGTCGCGGGGGATCGGCCGAGTCGTCGCTCTGCGGCTCGCCGAGGCAGGCTATGCGGTGGTGGTCAATTATCGGGTATCGGAGGCAGAAGCACAGTCAGTGGTCGACTGCATCTGCGACCGGGGCGGGCGGGCGGCGGCTGTTCGGGCGGACATAGCTGTACCGGCCGAAGCGGCTGCCCTATGGGGCGAGGCCGAGCAGGCACTGGGGCCGGTCCAAGTCTTGGTTAATAATGCGGGCATCACCCGCGATCGATTGTTGGTCCAGATGTCGGAGGACGACTGGGACGCGACCTGGCTGACTGATCTGTGGGGGCCCCGGACGCTGGCGAGAGCAGCACTTGTATCGATGTCCACACACGGCTATGGCAGAATCGTCAACATTGGTTCGGTGGTCGGCGCCACTGGAAACGCGGGCCAGGCCAATTACGCGGCAGCCAAATCCGGCATGATGGGGTTCACGCGTGAACTTGCTATTGCAGCAGCGCCGCGTGCGATTACGGTCAACTGTATCGTCCCTGGTTATATTGTGACCGATGCTACCGCACATCTTAACGCTCGGCAGCAAGCTGAATGGATGGACCGAATCCCGATGCGCAGGTTTGCACGGCCGGATGACATCGCCGAGTTGGTACTGTTTCTGAGTGGAAACGGCGCTTCGTATCTCACCGGTCAATGCATCGCGGTGGATGGCGGGTACTGCGCCGCCTCGGGATGCGGGTTTGCGTCTTGACCTTTTGAGCATCACGAATTCGCCCCGGTGAGCCGACAGGAGACTCAATCGAGGTCGGCCACCGTCATGGCGACGCCGCCGGTCGAACCCGCCTCCCGTATGGAATTGTTCGCCCTCGGGATGTACTTCGCGATAGTGGTGCTGGCCGCGGATCTGTTGAACATCCGGCTCGGCGTCGAGTTGCTGACGGCCGTAGTAGTTCTCGCGGCGGCATTCATTTCCCGCTCATTTACCGCTTTTTGCCGCGACTGGTGGGTATTCCTGGTCGGCCTTCTACTCTGGAATCTGAGCGGCCCGGTCGCCGCGCAGTCCACCTTTCCGCAGCACCTGACCTTCATGCTGAATCTCGACCGGCTGTTGTTCTTCGGGCATCAGCCGGTTTCCTGGATACAGCACCATCTGGCAACAGCGGGAAAGGTCGGGCCGCTCGACGTCCTCGCTGCTGTCCTGTACAACATGCATCTGTCGGAGCCGTATATCGCCGGCTTCTTTCTCTGGCGACTGCGACGCGCAGTTTACCTCCAGTTCGTCGCGGCCTCGCTACTACTGCTGGTATTGGGATTTGTCACGTTTATCCTCTTTCCCGCCGTCCCGCCCTGGCTGGCCGGGGAGCCACTCCGGCATGTCGGCAACCAGTACGTGCGGTCGGCCGGGGGTCACATATATCTACCGGGCGTGTTCAATGGGTTCTCGCCCGTGCTGCACAAACATCCTTTGCCATTTCACGGCACCCCGATCTTCTACGTGTTTCACTTCGCCGGGGATCGAGTTGCAGCTTTCCCTTCGGAGCACGCGGCGTTTCCACTCCTGGAGTGCCTGGCATTCGCCTGCATTTCCCGCTGGGTCGCCGCCGGACTGGCGATATGGGTCTTGTTGATCTTTTGCACAATCGTGTACCTCGGGGAACACTGGGTCACCGACGCTCTCGCGGGATACCTATACGCCGTCGCCATCTGGAGCGGTGTTCGGCTGATCACCCGCACCGGCTATCGTTGAGCGAAGCGGCGTTTTCATCACAGACGCGCGATACTCCATCAGCACGAAGGCGGCGCCAAGGAGCACCGCCAGCAAGACAAAGGCCACCAGTTTTTGAATTTTCACGAGCGCCAGATCGAGCGCACCAAGGCCAATGCAGAGCAGATAGAGCGAAAGCACAGTCGCAGTATGGCTCATGCCCAGTTCGAGCATACGATGGTAGACGTGCTGCTTATCGCCGGAAAGAAAGTTTCTGCCGCGCAGCCTCCGTCGAACGATTGCCCAGGCGACGTCCAGCACGGGTATCATTAGGACTAACAGAGCGGTCGCGAGCTTCGCCGGCCCCACGATCGAAAGAGCAGCCAACGCCAGTCCCAGAAACATACTGCCGGAGTCACCGAGGAATATCCTTGCAATGTGCCAATTAAACGGCAAGAAACCGATCAACGCTCCGGCCAACGCTAGCGGAAGAATTAAGTCTTCGTGGTGTGCGCTGAGCGGAATGATGTGGCCGCGCGGCGCTTCCCAAGCCCAAATAGCGAGGAGCAGGGCCGCTAGTGCCACGACGCCGGTGGCCAGGCCATCTAGACCGTCCAGAAAGTTAACGGTATTCATCATCCCCACGAACCAAAACAGCGTAACGATCAAACCGACCGCGGTGGGCAGCGACCAGCCAGGTCCGGTGACACCGGCAAAGGGATCACTGATGGACTGGATCACGCCCACACCGCAGACGATGGCGACGAAGGCGGCGACGATCTGACCCGCCAAATGCTTTAACGGTGGCAGCGTCAGAAACTCGTCAGCAACTCCCACCAGGACGGCTGCCAGACAACCGGCCAGCACCCCTCGAACCGGAGAACTCAGCGGGAGGACCAATACTGCTGCAGTGGCAAAAGCCAGATACACGGCCACGCCTCCCATCAAAGGCGTAGCGCGCTTATGTATCTTTGGTCCGACCGGACGGTCGATGTTGCCCAAACGAACGGAAGTCCAGCGCACTACCGGAGTGAGAACCAGCGAGACCGCGCAGCCGATACACAGCGGATACAGCCATTCGCTTAAGGAGCCGGATGTAACCGGTAGCAGTACGATCTCCTCGTCAGGCGGATATCGTCGACGAAGGCTCCGGCCATACCAAGTATGGCCGAGGGTCTTCAGTAAAGCGACGCCCCACCTCATGGTAACGAACGCCCGTGAGGAACGTCCGGTCGCGCCAGGTGCCAAAATTATCCACGATGGCCGTCCCTGGCTGCACGAATCGTTCAATGTCTGTCTCACGGTACAGGGAATGCGGCGTCACTAGCAGGATGCCGTCGCATTCCGCCAGGTCATCGGGAAAGGATAGCGCGGCAACGTGGCAGATGTCTTCGATCTCCTCTGGACTGTAATAGGGATCGTGGAGACGGAGTAACGGGGTATCTTTGAGGCAGTCGAGAGCATCCAGCGCCGGCGATAACTTGTGCATTTTCGCGTCGGCAGTATAGGCGAGACCGAGTATAACTACCGACCGGCAATCCTTGAACAAATCCCACAGCCTTGCCTGGTACAACCGTTTAAAGTAACCGTCGTTGAACTCCACCGCTTCACGCACGGAATCCAGATACTTGTTGTCCTCTCCTCCTTCCTCAAGCGCATAGCGAGGAGCGAGCGGTATGCAATGACCGCCGATTCCCATGCTTGGATGCACCAGTGGAATGTTCCACTTGGTGCTGGCCAGACTTAAAACATGGGTCATGTCATACTGCGGAAACGCGAGCGACAGCGAATTGCCGAGCGCCAGGGCTTGAAATCGAAGCAAGTTCTCGACGACCTTGGTGAAGGCGGCGTGGTGCGCATCGCGCGCCGGAACGACCTCCCGGCAGACGAGTGAATAAAGCACTCTCAGCAACGCGGTTGCTTCGTCGTTGTTGCCACCGACTATTCGGGGTAGGGTTTCCAGGGTGTGTTCGCCTCCGGAAAACCAGTCGCGCCGCGGCGCCGCTCCAACCAGGACATCGATGCCTGGACGCAGACCTTCAGCGTGAAGCTGTGGCAGAACGACGGTGTCGATCCAGCTGGGCTGGATCGTACTCTCGATAATCACGGTTGGCAGGAGGGGGCCCAGGTCTGTGGCTTTCACCACTTCACAGATGCGCGGCATTACGTGCTCGAGATTGGCCGAACTCGGTTCCGCGCCACGCTCTGTCGGCACCGAGATAATGTGGATAGCAACGCGATGGTCTTTGAGATCTCGCCAATGAGTAGTCGCGGTAACCGGGGTGTTCGCCTCCTCCAGCCGGCCGGAGGGCACAATATCAGTGGCGAGAAACCGCCCTTGACGGATCTCCTGCACCCGCGTTTCCGCCACGTCGTAGCCGACGCAGCGAATTCCCTGGCGGCTAAACGCGTACATGCCACTCGCCCCTATATGACCGCAGCCCCACACCCCTAGCGATACCGATTGGTCCCGCAAGGAATCGATCGTTTGCGCCACGCGAACCTGCTGCTCGCTCATTACTTCGTCCTTTCACCGTTCCGCCGGCTTTGGCCATCACATATCAAGGCAAGCCACACAAAGCGTGGTAGCGCCAACATTCTGCGCCAACGCCGGGGCTGGAGCACCAACCGCCAGAGCCAATCGAGCCCGTGGTCGCGCATCCATCTTGGCGCCCTTCGGGCCACCCCGGAAACATAGTCAAAGCTACCCCCTACTCCCACGGCGATCGAAACGCCTAGCGGGAGCAGGTGATCGCCAATCCATATTTCTTGCCTCGGCGCGCCAAAGGCGACAAAGAGAATGTCCGCTCCGGAGCACCGTACCAAGTCTACTATGAACGCTGCATCTCGCTCTGCCGGAGAACCGCTGTACGTTCCGACAACCCGCAAGCCAGGAAACTGAGCCGCCAGACGCCGCGCCGTTTCCCTGGCCACGCCGGGCGCTGCACCGAGGTAAAACACTCTCCAGCCAGCACTGGCCGCCAGCCCTGATATTGAGTAGATCAGGTCGGACCCGCCCACCCGTGTCACCTGTCGGGCTCCCCGCCGCCGCATAGCCCAGACGACTCCAGCGCCGTCGGGTGTCGCTAACGCTGCGTCGTCGAGCACATGGGCAAAAGCGTGGTCCCGCCTGGCCCGCATTACAAACTCAGCGTTCACCGTGACAATGTGTGACGGCGCCCGGAGCTGAGCCCTCTCTTGCACGAAAGCGAGTACGTCTTCTTCGGAGACAACGTCGACGGCCACTCCCGCCACGTCCACACGATCAAACATCAAAGGAGGAATTGGCCTCCCCCCGCTGCTTCCCTGTCTTGCTGCGCACGCCCCTGCGAGTCCCGGAAGCGACCGGCTGTTTGGGCACCCTTAAGTATATGGGTGTGTGGCGGTTGTCTTCGGCGCCGCCGAAAAGGAGTGGGCACCGGCAACCGTCAGTGCGCTACGTTGATTTCACCGAGAATTCGTGCCAGCGCCTGGACGGCAAGTCCCTCGACTTCGTCATCCAAGCCATTCGGACGGGACACCATGCGATGGTGCCCGGTCCGAACTTCTTCGAGAACCAGACGCGTGCCGTCGCTGCTCGGTACCTCGCGGACAATCCGCATTAGTCCTCGACGTACACAGATCATGGTCCACACGTAGTGGAACAGCTCATACGAGCGAGTCTGGTCGTCTTTGATGGATTCCATAAGCGTGGCAATGCGGTGCCGAGTCTCGATATCCGGCTGGTTCATCGCCCGGAAGTCCGGGAGGGCAGAAGTACATATGTCACGCCCACAAGCACGAACAGGATACTGTAAATCGTCACGGGGTCTCCCTTACGCAAAGTTGGTTCAGGACCAACTATACGGGTGCCCAGCAATGACGAACAGGCAGCGGCGACCCGGTGAAAAGGCGCGCCGATTATGTCGAGTGAGTGCGGCAGGCCGTTGCCAGTGAGGTGAGATTAGCGCGACTGGAAGTGCTTCCACCGGGAACAGCGCACGATCCACGTCTTTGTCCGGAAGCCTGTCCACCACAGTAAACCGCGGGCATTGAGCCGTTGGGAAAAAGAGGTCCGGCCGATCAATGCACTTCCGAACGTCGACACGAGTGTCCTTTACCTGAATTCGTCCTCATGCTGCTCGAAATACTCGGCGTTTAACTGGGTGAAGCGCTGCCACTTATCAGGGACTTCCTCCTCAGGATAGATGGCATCAACCGGACATTCCGGCACGCATACCCCGCAGTCGATACACTCGTCCGGGTCGATGAAGTACATGTCGTCGCCCGGAAGCGTGTGAATGCAGTCGACCGGACAGACGTCCGCGCAGGATCCGTCTTTCACACCAACGCAGGCCTCTGTGATTACGTAGGTCATTCACTTTTCTCCCATTGTCCGCGCAGCGCGAACGCTGATTCTCTTCCTGTCAGCCCCATCATAAGCAACCCCCTATAACGCCGCCTATTACAATGGGCCGGTCACCGCCCCGGTTCGCCCACGACGCCCTCCCATTCCTCAGGACCACTGTTGTTCGTCTTTCGCGCGCTTGCCAGCGGCAGTTCAGGAAACGCCTTCCTACTGCGTACTGACCACGTTAATTTGCTTTTTGAGGCAGGTCTCAGGATGCCGGCGCTGCGGAAGGGACTTGCTGCCGAGGGCTTGAATCCCGATGGGCTGAGTGCAGTCCTGATTAGCCACGAGCACCGAGATCATTGCCTCTCGGCTGGGGAACTCGCCGGCGTGAATCGATTACCGGTGTGCGCGAATCCCGAGGTATTGCGAGCAATCGGTCTCCATGGCGACGCACGCAGTGAAGCCCTGAGTGTGGGCCGCAGTGTCCGGTTCGGTGATGTTGAAGTCAACACTTTTCCTGTCGCTCATGACTCGGTCTGTCCCGTCGGGTTTCTCATCCAAACACAGGGACGAGTGATTGTGCTTGCGACCGATCTGGGTGGCGAATCCGCTGAAGTCACTGACGCCGTGGAACGGTCGGACCTGGTCGTATTGGAAGCAAATCACGACCGTGAGATGCTCCTCCGCGGGCCGTATCCGTATCACTTGCGGAAACGGGTGGCCGGCCCAACCGGACATTTGTCGAATTCCCAAGCAGCCAACATACTGGTACGTCACGTCAAGAGCGATCGAGTCGAAGTGTGGCTGGCGCATCTGAGCAAGCAGAACAACTCGCCTGCTCTGGCCGTAAAGACGGTGACGCGTTCTCTCAAGGCGGTGGGACTTGGCGATATCGTGGTCGGCGTAGCGGAGCGCGACCGCGCGTCACTACGCTGGAACGGGTCCGCTCGACCACGCCAACTTTCACTCTTTCACGGTATGACTGGAGGTTGACCTATGGCGTCATTCGTCGCTCAACGCACGTCTGGCTTTACGGAGTCGGTCATACGAGAGATGTCGCGCTTAATTGCGCTCCACCACCCCTCTGACGGTATTAATCTAGCCCAGGGATTCCCGGACTTTGCGGCTCCCGAGGCGCTTAAACGGGCTGCCTGCGATGCGATCGAAGCAGACGTGAATCAGTACGCCATCACCTGGGGAGCGAAGTCGTTCCGCGATGGAATCGCCACCAAAACAGAGCGGTTCCTGGGGATTCAGGTTGACCCGGAGCGAGAAATCACGGTCTGCTGCGGCGCTACCGAAGCGATGATCAGCGCGATGCTTGCGACCCTGGACCCTGGAGACGAAGTGATCATCTTCGAGCCGTTCTATGAGAACTACGGCCCAGACTGCATCCTGTCGGCGGCGATACCCCGCTTCGTTCCGCTTCGTCCGCCGAACTGGACCTTCGACCGCGATCAGCTTGCCTCTGCGTTCGGCCCGAAGACTCGTGGACTCGTATTGAACACGCCCAACAATCCGACTGGCAAAGTGTTTACACGTGACGAGTTAGAGATAATCGCCACCCTCTGTCAGGAGTGGGACGTGCTGGTGTTTGCCGACGAGATCTACGAGCACATGGTGTACGACGATCAGCAGCATGTCTCAATCGCGACCCTGCCAAATATGCGCGAACGTACGATCCTCATCAACGGCCTATCGAAGACATTCAGCGTGACCGGCTGGCGCGTCGGTTACGCGATCGCTCCACCCGAACTTACCGCGGCCATCCGCAAGGTTCACGACTTTCTTACCGTGGGAGCCGCAGCGCCGTTGCAGGCTGCCGGAGCGGTTGCCATGACTTTTGCCGACGACTACTACACCGACCTCTGCTTCGGTTACCAGGCTCGGCGCGACTTCCTACTGCCGGTGCTGCAGGAAAGCGGTTTCAAGCCCTTCATGCCCCACGGGGCCTATTACACAATGTGCGACATTGGCGACTTCGGGTTTAGCGACGATGTCAGTTTCGTGCGCTTTTTGGTGGAGCAGGTGGGAGTTGCCGTGGTGCCGGGCAGCAGCTTCTACAGTGAGCCGAAGCGAGGGGCGCAGCAGGTCCGCTTCGCATTCCCCAAGCGCCTCGAGACGCTGCAACGCGTTGCTCCACGGCTCCTGTCGGTCAGAGACCGGACCGCGTCCCTCCGCGCTTAAAGTGACATGCGCTGCCGTAGCGACTGAACGACCCGAGTGAGCGTCCCAACTCGTTTCTGAAGGCGCTCCGCCGCTCCGGCGGGAGGCTCGATCAACGCATCGGCCAGCACGATGCCGTCAACCCGAGGCGGCGTAAGACCCAACATGCTCTCTATGGTGGGGGCGATGTCGACGAGACGCGCAGGAAAACGGGAAACGACGCCTCGGTTCACACCGTGTCCCGCGATAATCAGCGGAATGTGTTGGTCGTCCCACTGCAACCCGAGTGAGCCGGCGGTTTGTTCGAATCCACCGCGAACAGTCCCTCCCGTGCCTGTACCCGGTGCGTAGCTGACGACCACATCGGCCGAATCCGACGTGGCAATGGTCGAAAGTAAATAAGAACTGGAATCCGCGAATCGGGCGGGAAGATCCGGATTGGGGTACTGCAATTGATACGACCAGGAACTCCCGTTCCGATTCTTGTAGTAAATGGCATCAACGCCACTGAGGCGCTGGTCTTGTATCGCCTGGGCAACGGGTTGAGCCTGGATGATAGTGCCAAGTCCCAGAAAGGTGGCCGTGTCAGACTGCAGGTAGGCACGAACTCCACCCGCGGCAATCACTGCCGTTTCAAGGGTGGCGCGCCGAATGCGCGACCGAATAGGCGACAGGGCGCGCCCGGAAGTAATGACAAATACGCTCGAGCGAAACACCCGTTCCCTTTGCATCTCGTGTTCGATCAGCGCAATATCGCGGTCTACCCCCTCCATCACACGCATCTTCACCTCCTGACGCAGCGAGGGAGGTGCAAACTGCAACAAGGTGCTTAGCTCGCTGAAGGTCACTACCGTCAGTGCCGGATGAACCCGGCGCATAGCAGCCACTGTCTGCCTGGCGACCCACAGATCCTGTTGTCCCAGAGGCCACCCTTGCACACGGACAGCAAAGCGGCGATCTCGCGGCCTTCCCGCGGGCACGACATCGTTGTGGAGGGTCCCTGCCGGCAAATCGTGTCCTACCACACTGGTGGCGACCCATCGTGGCCCCTCGCGGACCGCGCACGCAATGTAATCGGCGGTCCACGCGGCGGCGGCAGCGGCACCCGCGCAACTTTCGCCACCCACCGACAATACACGTGCCCGCGGGTTGCGCGTCTTTATCAGCGTCGCCAATGGAGTGACCGGCCGGGTCTCCATCACCTGATCGAGACTGCCAACGAGCACCTGGGATGGATCGGCGGGATAACGCACCTGCCCGCTTTTCGCGTCCATCCAGGCGTTACCCAAGACCCCTGTCGCCCTTGGAAACGACCCAGTGGCGATCGTCGCGCCGGAGGTGGCCGGCACCCCTTCTACCTGGCCCAGCCACGCATCACTGTAGCGGACGCCCTTATCCTCAAGGGCGCGGATCGATTTCAGCTCCGGCGACTGTAGATCGCCCGCGCTTGCCCCATCGATCACAAAAATGACAGCGCGGACTGCATGGCCGTAGGGAGATGCATAGGACAGGTCCGAGGCATCGTGGGCACGCACAGCTACCGCGATCGCTACAGCCGCGCTGAGAGCAAGAAACGCTGCGAATATAGCGAAACCGCCACGTTGACCGCCGCGCACTCTTGCAGGCCGACGCCGTGGGCGCCCTCTCTGGAAACTAGCATTCCGGTTGGCCCGCTGCGCCGCTGCAACTCCATCCTTGTCGCGAAGCGCTGACGACCGCCGTTCGACCTTTTCCTCCTCAAGCATGTTGCAGAGTACACGAAACGGAACACCTCATGAAATCGCTTGTCAACGCGGTTATAATACGGAGAATTAGTGGTAAGGAGTTCTCGAGGAGCGTAAATGACTACAACTCTTATGCAATCTTCTCAGTTGTTTTTCACCTCTGAATCGGTGACTGAGGGGCATCCAGACAAGATCTGCGATCAAATTTCGGACGCAGTACTCGACGCGGTTCTCGAGCAGGATCCCAAGGCACGGGTTGCGTGCGAGACCGCCGCTGCCACGGGATACGTCCTTATTTTCGGCGAAATCACGACTTCGGCAAACATTGACCCCGAGCAAATTGCGCGAAAAGCGATTGCTGAGATTGGGTACAACCGTCCGGAGCTAGGCTTCGATGCCGCCAGCGTGCATGTTGCGGTACGACTCAATCAGCAGTCGCCGGACATTGCGGTGGGTGTGAATCAGTCGCAAGAGTCCGAAGAAACCCACGCGAAGACAGACCAGATAGGCGCGGGCGATCAGGGGATGATGATCGGCTTCGCCTGTACGGAGACGGCGGATTTCATGCCGCTGCCAATTTACCTGGCACACGCGCTCTGCAGACGGCTCGCTGAGGTGCGGAGAACCGGCGCGGTTCCATATCTACGCCCGGACGGCAAGTCGCAGATTACAGTCGAATATCGATTTGGGGCGCCCTTCCGGGTCGACACGGTTCTGATCTCCACTCAACACGATGACGAGATTGACCATCAGCAGATCGAATCTGATTTGATGGAGCATGTGATCAAGCCTGTTATCCCGGCCCACCTGCTGGACGGCAATACAAAGTATTACGTTAATCCAACCGGCCGTTTTGTGATCGGCGGCCCCCACGGTGATGCGGGACTCACCGGTCGCAAAATCATTGTCGACACCTACGGTGGTATGGCCCGCCACGGTGGTGGCGCATTCTCGGGCAAGGACTCGACCAAGGTTGATCGTTCGGCGGCGTACTACGCTCGGTACGTTGCAAAAAACCTGGTCGCGGCCGGCTTAGCGGACCGACTCGAGATACAGGTCGCCTATGCAATTGGGCGCGCTCATCCGCTATCGATCATGGTGGAGACATTCGGCACGGGACGGGTTTCGGATGATGCGCTGATTAGCATCATCAACGAGCACTTCGACTTTCGGCCCATGGCCATCATTCAGAACCTGAATCTGCAGCGTCCCATTTATCGCGACACTGCATCATATGGCCATTTCGGGCGTAGCGACATCGATCTTCCCTGGGAGCGGCTCGACAAGGTTGAGGCGCTGCGCGAGGCGACCAACGTTCAAGAGGCTGCTACCGTTTAACCGTCCGCGATGGAGCCGCCGGCGCCGGGCGTCGGCGGCTTTGTGTTTCCTGATAGTCAGAACAACGGCAGTTGATCGGGCTGCTCAGGAATGAAGTTCGAGACGCCGACTCCCACCAAGCGGACAGGTTTACCGTTCCAGGCTGTGTCGAAGAGCAGGAGAGCGTGACCGGGTAGCGCAACGGCACTGATAATGGTTCCTGGGGCCAAGCGCCGGGTGACTGTTTCAAAGCCCGCATAGCGCAATTTTAAAGTCACAGTTCGCCCCGGACGTTGCAGCGATAGAGTGGGACTCATGTGTATGCATAGCTGCCTAATTACCTCGCGAATGACCTCCGCGTCTGTAGCGTCCACCTCAAAGGTCGTTTCTCTACTGACCTGCCGGAGCTCCGCGTCCGGTGTCACCACGCTTCGGTCGATACCCCGAGCGAGCAACTGCCACTCGAGACCACCGTGCCCGAAGCGGGCGACCACCCACGCTTCCTCACGTGCTGCGAGGTCCCCCGCCGTTTTGATGCCTTGCGCCAAGAGCCGGCGCTCCGCGCGAGGGCCGATTCCCCACAAGCGCCGCACTGAGAGCGGCGCCAGAAACGACGCTTCCTGCCCGTCCCACACCTGAGTGAGTCCATCCGGTTTCTCGTGATCCGATGCCACTTTAGCGACCAACTTGTTTGATGCGATACCAACGCTACCGGTGAGTTCCGTTCGCATTTTGATTCTCACTTTGATTTCGTTTCCAAGTGCAACCGCCTCCTGCCTAGTCGCTACCAGGGTCGACACATCCACATAGGCTTCGTCCAGTGCCACAGCTTCCACCAATGGGGAGACATCTTGCAAAATCGCCATGACAGTACGCGATACCTCGCGATAAACATCGAAACGCGGCTGGATAAAAATGGCTGAAGGACACAAACGCCTTGCCGTACGACAAGGCATCGCGGAGTGGATACCGTAGCATCTCGCCTCGTAGCTGGCCGTGGCCACCACGCCCCGCCGGTCGGGGTCGCCACCCACGACTATCGGCTGCGCCCTCAATTCCGGTCGATCGCGTTGCTCGACGGAGCTGTAGAAAGCGTCCATATCCAGGTGAATGATCGTACGGTCCATCAACTCGCCCCAAGTAGCGGGGACAGTACACCTGTCACGTCCTGGCTCAGCTAGAAACCTCGTTCAGTCCCTTATCGCGGGTCCAGTACTTAAGATCTTGCTGAGCTCGCTTCAGCGTCGGCCCCTTGTACCCGAATCCGAGTTCTTGTCGCTCCCTGTCAAGTAGGACAATATAAAAATTCCCATCACTTTCTCGTAGTTGCACATACTTTGCTCGTGCGTAGTCCGTCACTCCTGCCTCCCTTGGTGCGCTCTCTCGCGGTATCACTACCCGCCCCATTTGCGTTGGGAGTAGCATAGACGAGTGTAACGCGATGAACTTCAATGGCAAGGGCGGCGCTCGGATGCTGGCTCTGCAGGGAAAGCAACGGAGAGGTGGCGTGGAAAACTTAGTGAAGCTCGACAGGCGCCTCTATTTACTCTGTCAAAGAAAGTTGCGCTGGCCCTGGTTCAGTCCCATGATGGTGTGGCTCACCAGCTCCGGCACCAAGGGATCGTTGTGGATCATCCTGGCCGGGGGACTCCTTCTGGCCGGCACAGAGCATGGGCGCGTTGTGGCCGGCCTCAGCGTTGCCTCTCTTCTCTGCGCGGAAGGGCTTATCAATCTGCTCCTCAAGCCACTCGTGGCGCGAGAGCGGCCTTATTCTCGGTATGGGCTGAAGCGTCTACTGGTGGAAGCACCGGGCGCGTATTCCTGGCCGTCGGCGCACGCCGGTTCCTCCATGGCTGCCGCCCTCGTGCTTGGCTATGGCTACCCCAATTGGGCTTTCGTTCTGTTACCGGTCGCCGCGCTCCTCAGCTATTCTCGCGTGTACGTTGGGGTTCACTATCCACTGGACGTGCTCGCGGGCGCGGCACTTGGAATTGCCTGCGCGACCGCAATTCTGGCCTTTGCAACGGCAGGCTTGCACCTTATCTGACGTTCTGACCTTACACGATGAGATGTGTGCGCGGCTGGCGCCGAGCCGGGTCGGCGCCAGAGGCCCGTCATCCACATGTTGAGCATGCTGATCGACAGACTGCCATGAAACCTGTAGTCAGCGGATGCAGGACGCTTGTGGGAGTGGCCCGCTCGGTCCATCCCTTTCCTACCGGCGTGGTTGTCCTGACCACACTGGGCCTTGCTCTGATTGCCCACCGGGGCTTTCTGCCCACCGGCTCACTCGGGCGTATGCTGGGCGTTGTGCTCTGTTCGCAAATTGTCGTCGGCAGCCTCAATGACTATCGAGACCGACACACTGACGCAATCAGCCAACCAACGAAACCAATACCGTCGGGCGATGTGGGAGCAAGGGCGGTACTGGTGCTCTGTCAACTGAGCCTCATTTCGTGCTTCCTGCTAGCGGCGACCTTTGGACCGCTCCCTCTTCTCCTAGTTGTAGTCGGAACAATGTCAGGTGTCGCCTACGACCTGTGGCTGAAGCCTACGCCGTTCAGCATTTTTGGCTATCTGGGAGGATTTCTCTGCCTGGTCAGCTGGGTGTGGCTGCTCGCAGGCCACTTCACTCCAACCTTTCTCCTGGTGTATCCAGCCGGCGCCTTCCTCTTACTGTCGGTCCATCTCGCCAACGGCTATCCCGATCTGGAAAGCGATCGTGCACTTGGCCAACGCGGCCTGGCCGTGCTGCTGGGGGCGCCGAGGACCCGCCTGGCGATCGTTCTCTCTTTTAACCTCGTGGCGATAGTGGGTACGGCCGCCGTGATTCTGCAACGTTCCTGGCTAGCGGAAGCATTACTGCTGGTGGCCTGGGTCTTGGATATCAGTGCGGTCAGAATCAGCGGTCGCGCGATCGCTGATCTTCAGGCACGTCGACATCTGTTTACGCTGCTCGCCCCTGCCACGGCGCTGCTGAGTGCGGCCTGCCTGCTGGCCATCTCCCTTGCTTCCTGAGCGTTATTTCGTAGCGCACGTGAGCGAAGACGCGGTATCATAGTACACATGTTCTATGATATTTTGGCAGCGATCAGGAGGTTGGCAGTGATCTATGAGGTCCGCAAGTGGTTTGACGATTGCGATTGCTTGTACACGGACGATCGGCGAGTGAAGGATCTGGCCATTCAGACGGGCGAGTTACAGATCGTGGGCACATACTTCAAGTCGACGCGCGAACACCAGCCGTTTGCCTGGGACATCGTGGGACCTCACAACCTCGTCAGCAGTCTATCAAAGCAGTTTTCCGCCGCACGTCGACGCATGCGATCTGCTTCCTCAAGCTGATAGCTGAGTCCCCCGCCATTGACATGTCCTGTACAATGGGGCATAGAGCTAAAGGGGTTTGAGGCAATTGTCGACGTTTGATCAAATATTTTCAGAAGCGAAGAAGCGCGTGACCGAGATCGATGTGGCCGACCTGCCGAAGGGGCAACAGCCTGAGCAGGATGGCACCATGGTCGATGTGCGCGAAAAGAACGAATGGGACCAGGGACACATTCCCGGAGCGGTTCATGTGCCGCGGGGCTATCTGGAGTTGCGCATCGAGTCTGCGGTTCCGAACAAGTCTGCGCCAGTAGTACTGTACTGCGCTGGTGGCACGCGGTCGGTCCTGGCTGCCCGCACCTTGCAGGAACTGGGGTATTCCGATGTACGCTCGGTCCGGGGGGGCTTTACCGCCTGGAAAGATGCGGGCAATTCGTTTGTCGTACCCCGCACGCTCACCGCCGAGCAGACACAGCGGTACAGCCGACACGTCCTCGTACCGGAAGTAGGCGAAGCGGGGCAGTTAAAACTGCTGGATGCCCGAGTGCTGCTGGCCGGGGCGGGCGGACTCGGATCCCCGACGGCTCTTTATTTGGCGGCAGCCGGGGTCGGCACGCTGGGTATCGTGGACTCCGATGTGGTGGACGTCAGCAATCTTCAGCGCCAGGTTATTCACACCACCGAACGAGTCGGGATGCTCAAGGTGGAATCGGCCCGGCTCTCCATCGAAGCCTTGAATCCCGATGTACGGGTTAACACCTATGAGACCCGGCTGACCCACGAAAACGTAGACGAGGTGATCGGCCAGTACGATATCGTCGTGGACGGCACGGACAATTTTGATACGCGCTATCTGATTAACGAAGTGTGTGTGCGTCAGCGCAAACCGAACGTGTCGGCCAGCATTCTCAGCTTCGACGGCCAACTCTCCACCTTCGTACCTGTGGAAGGTCCCTGCTATCGCTGCGTCTACCCAGAGCCGCCGCCGCCGTCGCTGGCGCCCACCTGAAGTGAGGCGGGAGTCCTGGGCGTGCTTCCCGGGATAATGGGACTGTTGCAGGCCAATGAGGTCATAAAGCTTATCGTGGGTATTGGCGAGCCGTTAATTGGACGGCTGCTCATGTTCGACGCACTGAGCACTTCATTCATGGAGTTGAAGCTCCGCCGAGACCCCGAGTGCCCGGTCTGCGGTGGCCTGACCGAGGTAGCCGCGCCAGCCAGAACCGCAGCCGGCGCAATTGCATAATATCTGATTAGCAAAAAAAGGAGTGGCACGTCATGAGCAACGTGCGCATTCCGCCTGTGTTGCGCAAGCAAACGGGCGGGTCCAAAGAAGTCGACGCCGAAGGTAACACTGTGCGCGGTGTTCTCAACAATCTGACCAAGCAGTTTCCCGCATTGCGAGAGCACCTGTTTGCGGACAACGAGTTGCATCGCTTCGTGAATGTGTATGTAAACGACCAGGACATTCAGTACCTGGACAAGCTGGACACACCCGTAACGGCCACCGATACAGTCATCATCTTGCCCGCGATGGCGGGCGGATAAGGTGACCAATCTCACGCCGGCGGCGACGATGCCATCTGAACGTTTCGCTCGCCCCGTGGCGGCTAGCGTCCTGCAGTCTATCGGCAATACCCCCATGGTGGAGTTACGTCGCCTCAACCCAAATCCAAATGTTCGTTTGATCGCCAAGTTGGAGGGCGCGAATCCGAGTGGCAGCGTGAAAGATCGCGTGGCACGTTATCTGGTGGAGGAGTTCGAGTCCCGCGCCGACTCCCCGGATTACATTCTGCTCGAGCCCACCAGTGGCAACACCGGCATCGCTCTCGCCATGATCAGCCGGGTCAAGGGCTATCGGGTGGTGGCCGTGATGCCGGCGAATGTAACTTCTGAGCGGCGCAAGCTGCTCGAGATCCTGGGCGCGGAGATCATCGACTCGCCGGCGGAGAAAGGCACCAACGGCTCCATCGAGATGGTGCGCGACCTGGATCGGCAGCAACGATTCTGGGTACTCAATCAGTACGCTAACCAAGCCAATCCCCGGGCACACTTCGAGACCACGGCGCCGGAAATTCTACGCGACGTGCCGGATGTCGATGTGTTCGTGGCTGGACTGGGAACGGGTGGGACCTTGACAGGAGTTGGTCGAAGGTTAAAGCTGGAACGGCCGGGCGTCAAGATCATCGCCGCGGAGCCATTACCGGGCGACCTGGTGCAGGGGCTCCGCAGTCTGGATGACGGCTTTGTGCCGCCCATCCTCGATGCCTCTGTCCTGGATCGGAAATATCTGATCAATAGCAGGGATTCCATCGACATGATGCGCCGACTCGCGTCGGAAGAGGGCATTTTCGCCGGCGTGTCATCCGGAGCAATTCTGGTCGCTGCCATTCGCTACACCGAGCACATGGAGGAGGGAACAGTTGTAGTGCTGTTGCCCGATGGAGGCTGGAAGTACCTGAGCGGCGATTTGTGGACGGCCGACACCTCCTCTCTCGAAGAGGGGCTCGAGAGCGCCTTTCTGTGGTGATCCCGCGGCGCTTCCACGAGGCGATGGTGCGTGAAGCCCTCGAGTCCTTTCCCAATGAAGCCTGCGGGCTGCTAGCGGGCAAATCAGGCACTGTCGTCGGGTTTTATCCCGTCAAGAATGTTGATGCCAGCCCGGTGCAGTACCGTCTCGACCCTCAGCAACAACTCCGTGCTATGCTCGAGATCGATGACCGAGAAGGGGATCAGTCCGCCATCTTTCACTCGCACACTCGTACGCGAGCCTATCCCTCTCAGACTGACATTAACCTCGCTTTGTATCCGGACATGCTCTACGTGATCCTGTCGCTGGCCCTCGAACAACATCCCGATTTGCGAGCGTACCGAATCCTCGACGGTGCAGTGACTGAAGAACTGATCGAGATCGTGGACTAGTCGGTCACCACCGTCTGGTTCTGTTCGTGCAGAAATTGCTGTACATAGTACGGACCGAGAGCAGACTTACCGGTTGAGCCACTCGCTTTCCAGCCGCCGAATGATTGGACTCCGGGCCATGCTCCCGTCGTCGCCCCGCTCTTGCGATTCACATATGCAACGCCGGCCTCAATTCGGTCGAGAAACTCTTGCTGCTCGTGTGAGTCTTCGGTAAAGATTCCTGCTGTCAGGCCGTACTGGGAGTTGTTGGCAAGTTGGATCGCTTCATCCAGAGACGCTACCGCAGCAACCGCCACTAATGGTACGAAGAGTTCTTCGTAGAAGAACTCGTGATCCTTTGGCAGGACGCAAATGGCGGGAGAGCAGTAGTAGCCAAACGCGAGATCGCCGTCGGCGACGATGTCCCCACCATTTAGAACCGTGCCATCGGTGGCGGCGCGTTCTACAGCGCTCTGGTAGCGCTCGTAGGCCCGTCGGTTGATCACAGGTCCCATGAACGCATCCGCTCGCGCCGCATCTGCCACGACAACTTTTTTGGTACGGTCTACCAAGCGCCGATTAAACTCATCCGCCAATGACTCGTGCACATACACGCGGGACGCCGCGCTGCATTTTTGGCCGCTATAGCCGAAGGCAGCACGCACCGTTCCCTCCACTGCCTTGTCCAAATCGGCGTGCTCTGTAACGATCACCGGATTCTTGCCGCCCATCTCTGCAATACAGGGACGTGGTCGCTCAGAGCTGAACTCTCGATACACATGCGTCCCCACTGCCCGTGATCCCGTGAACACGATGCCATCGACATCGGTGTTAGAGGATAGAGCTTCGCCAATCTCATTCCCCGTACCCGTGACGAAGTTGAGTGCACCGGTCGGCAGACCGGCTTCTGCCAGACACTCATACACTTTGACGCCCGTGAGCGGTGTTTCTTCCGACGGCTTGAATACGGCGGTGTTACCCGCCGTTAGCGCACCGGCCAGCATGCCGGTGGTCAGTGCCACCGGGAAGTTGAACGGCGAAATAACCACCCAGACGCCGTACGGTCGCAGGACGCTACGGTTGTGTTCCCCCGGCGACAACTGATTCAGGGTGATGACGTAGCCATCATGTTCTTCCATCTGATCGCAATAGGTGGTGATAAGGTCGGCAGCCTCTTCTACCTCGCCCATCGCCTCCAGGCGTGGCTTTCCCGCCTCAAGGGTGAGCCAGGCAGCGATCTCGTACTTGCGCTGCCGGAAGTTGACGGCGGCTCTCCGCATGATAGTGAGCCGGTCTTGCCACGGAGTGTGCGACCAGGGGCCAAAAGCACGGCGTGCCGCTGCCACGGCGTCGTCGGCCGCGGCACGATCACACTCTTGAAAGGCCCCCAGGAGGATGCGGGTATCGTTCGGACTACGGTCCTCGAAGGTATTTCTGGCGGTTGTACGAGGCTCGTTGTCAATGTAATACGGATACTCCTGGCCCAACTGCGCCCGGACAGTTTCCAGTGCGCGATCGTATGCTTCATTGAATGCTTCCGCCTGCTCCACGTCCATCGTGGTATAGGTGACCTTTTGGTCGCGCTGACCAGTGACCATACTTCCTCCTCGATAGATGGATAATGCGCTGAGGGTGCCTCAATGGTACCAAGGCAGTTGCGCGACCACCACGCCGAGAGCAACGAGCCACACTCTCGGGGGCACTCAAACGAGGTCTATGACGGTTCCCGAGCAGCGCCGTCGCGCTGCACACCTGAGAAAGCAGCGGGAATACACGCACTTTTCGGCCTCGCGACCGTAAGCTGGGACCAAAGCATTAAGCGTAACGGAACCGACGGAAGGAGCCGAGCATCGTGGACGAACAGATTCAACGGGATTTGGACGAGGCCATTCGGCACAGCAGAGCCGGGCTCAAAGCATTGGAAGCGGCCCAGCAGCTTCTCTCCGCCAGCGGCAGACTGTATGCCACGCATCTTCACCTCAGCGCGGTGGAAATGGCTCATGCCATCGAGGTAGCGATGAAGGTGGCGTTGCGCAATCAATAATCGCTATCCCACTCCCAAAAGAGAAACAGGGCCACATTCTGCTCACTTACATCACCGTTCGTGTACAGGTGGTCGTTAAAGCCGGCGATCTGAAAGCCGCACCGCCGATAGAGCGACACCGCTGGAAAGTTGTTGATCTGAGTCTCGACCAGGATGCCTCGCGCGCCGCGCTGTCGAGCGATTCCCTGCAGGTCACTGATAAGGGCGGTTCCAAGGCCCGCTCGCTGTGCCTCCTGCCGGATGCGTATGTCCACCAGCCACAGAGTGTTGTTCCACTCTTGCGCGCACCAGGTGAGCAGGCCATCAATTCGGCCATCTCGCTCGACACCGACAAAGTGGAGATCGAGGAGCGGAACACTGCCGGTATAGGTTGGCAGCCACCGATCTGGCTCACCCGAGTCATACTCTTTGGCGAAGGGGACAGACAGTTTCTGCTCTCGAAGTCGCCACACAAATCCATCAGCGCCGGCTTCCCGCTCAATCCGGAACACCTGACTGGTTGTGAAATAGCTGGGTATGACCGCAATCCGGCGCACCTGCTGCACGGTGAGCTCTCGGCAATGAAACAAGCCTTTCACAGGACCAGAGGCCGCCGGTCACCGATATGCTGTGAACAACTAGAACGCATGAATTGCCTCAGTCTGGAAGTCGAGTAACTCCGCCTCGACTCGCCCGCTGTTCATGAAATTGACGGCTTTCGCGATTACCGCGTCCGCATGGGCGGCGCTGGTGGAGACGCAGGCCAGTCCCAGAATCCCGACCTGCCATTGATCGTGCTGCTCGACTTCGGCCACCGCTAGCTGGAATTGACGCTGCACCTGCGCAATGAGCGACTTCAGCACCTGCCGCTTATCCTTGAGCGACTGACTGGCCGGGATATGGAGCACGACGCGCGCGACTCCAATCACCATGATGCCACGAGATCAAAGCGGGCCGAACGAAGTTCCGGATGCCCACGAACCAGGCGGTCGATATCGAGCGCACGCCCTCCCGCTAACTGTGCCTCTTGTATTGCCAATAACCGTCGCGAGGTACCCACTAATAGCCGGCCATCCTTGAGATCGACCACGGTTCCCGGCTCCGCTGCTCCGCATTCGACACCGGCGCGCAGGACCCGCAGTTGGCGTCCCTCCAGATAGGTATACGTAGTCGGCCAGGGATTAAAAGCGCGCACGCGGCGAGCCAGTGTGTCGGCCGTCTCTCGCCAATCCAGCAAGCCATCGTGCTTCGTGAGCTTCGCGGTGTAGGTCGCGGCGCTTTCATCTTGAGCGAGTGGCTCAAGCTGCCCCACTAACCAGGCAGGGAGGTGGCGCAGTAAGAGGTCCGCGCTCTTCCTGGCCAGACACGCCTCCAGCTCGCCGGCGGTCTCGGTACCATCGAGATGGACAGCTTCCTGACCCACAATCGGACCAGCATCCATTTTCATGCTGACCTGCATCAGAGTGGTGCCGGTTACATCGTCGCCGGCCAGAATAGGGGCCGAGATCGGAGAGGCGCCTCGGTAGCGCGGCAACAGAGACGGGTGAAGATTGAGACACTTGTGAGACGGAGCCTCGCAGAGAGCGCGTGGGAGGATCTGTCCAAACGAAGCCACCACAATCAGATCCGGGCGGAGAGCAAGCACAAGCTGCACCGCGCCCACGTCCCGCAGACGCTCCGGCTGCAACACAGGCAGATTCTCGGCCGCTGCCCGGAGCTTCACGGCATTGGAAGACAGCGTCCTCCCTCGCCCCACGTTTCGGTCTGGCTGGGTGACCACGCCCACAAGTTCAACGGGCTGCGACAGATGGGGCGCATCCGAGATCAGCGCCTCCAGAATGGGCAACGAAAACGAATCGCTGCCCATGAAGACGGCTCGAACCATGAATGAGTATAACAATGGCCATACTGGCTACAGCTGGCCGGCGCGGGAGCCGGAACGAGGGAAAGGCCTAGACCGAGGCCACCTCGCGTTCCAGGCTCTTGCCAACCATGGCCACCTCTTCGACGAGCCGATTTGCGTAGCCCCACTCGTTGTCGTACCAGGCGAAAACCTTCAAGAAGTCTCCGTCGATGAGCTGCGTTAATTCCAGATCAACAATGCAGGAGGCGGAATTACCGATGAAGTCCGCGGACACGAGTGGCTCGTCACTGGCCTGCAAGATCCCCTGGAAACGGTCGCTACCTGCCGCATCACGAAAGGCCTGATTAACGGCCTCCGTTGACGTTTTCGTCTTTAACAGCACCGTTAAGTCGGAAAGGGAGACGTCAATGGTGGGAACGCGCAGTGCCACACCGTCGAACAATCCTTTGAGCTGCGGCAGGGCTTCCGTGGCCGCCCGGGCTGCGCCGGTACTGGTCGGGACGATATTCTGAGCAGCCGCGCGACCGCGGCGCCAGTCGGAGTGTGGACTGTCCACCAGTCGTTGATCGGCGGTGTATGAGTGTATGGTGGTCATCAGCGCCTTCTGCACGCCAAATGTCTCGTCTAGAACGGCCATGACAGGTGTAACCGAATTTGTCGTGCAGGACGCGTTTGAAATGACAGTGTCCTGCTCAGCGTCGTACTGTCCTTCGTTCACGCCCAACACGAAGATCGGCGCGCCCTTCGCAGGCGCGGAGACCACGACGCGCTTCGCTCCGGCCTGCAGATGCGCCGTCGCTTGCTCCCGTGTGGCAAAACGACCGGTGGACTCGATGACCACATCCACGCGCAGATCTGCCCAGGGCAGTTCCAGGGGATCCTTGACCGACAATATGGGGTACGTCCGCCCGGCGACTACCAACGAGCTGCCCTCGGCGTGGACGTCCTGATCGTCTCGCCGATGAACAGAATCGTACTTGAGTAGGTAGGCCATGTTTTCGACGTCGCCAATGTCGTTGATCGCGACTATTTCCAGGTCCGGCCGCTGAGAGGCGACCTTAAACGCCTGCCGTCCAATTCGCCCGAATCCGTTGATTGCTACCCGTGTTGCCATTCCTCACTCCTCTCGCTGCGCTCAGATCGTGGATACGAAGCAGGTCCGCGTTCCACGCGGCACCGCCTTATTCCGCGCGGTGCTGCCCTGGTTTACCACGAGCTACCGATTTCGCACAAAGCGCAAGCGTCCTTTCGCGCATGGCACGAGTTGGCGGTTTGTGACGTGTCAACCCGAATGCCCATAATCGGTCACCCTCGTTCAGCGGCGTCGCACGATTGAGAAGCAACTGGATGAGGCACTATTTTGCCGCACGGAACGCTCGACCGGTTACGAACGAGCGCGTTCCACGGCTGGAGTTTGGATGCGGTTTTTTCGGTCCGGGAAGAAGTCAAGGTTGTTCATTCTCGGGCTTGATGGATCTCCACTGCCCTTGTTGCGACGATTGATGCAGGCCGGTGACCTGCCGAATCTGGCAAGAATCTTCGAGAGTGGCACGGCCGTCGAGATGAACTCCTCCTTTCCAGATGTTTCCGCTGTTGCCTGGACCTCGGTCAACACCGGCAAGAACCCAGCGAAACACGGCATTTACGGCTTCGTAGACCGCAAACCAGGTACCGATAGCATCGAGATCATGACCGCAGCGCACGTGCGGGCTAAAACTATCTGGGAATTGGCGAGCGACCAGGGCCGACGAGCCGTGGCGATCAATGTTCCGCTTAGCTACCCTCCCCACCATATTAATGGCGTGGTCGTCTCTGATTTTCTTGCTCCGACCCTGCCCAAGGCCGTGTATCCCACTGCCTGGCTTTCTCCCCTCGAAGCTCTTGGTTACCGGATAGATACGGATCCATGGGCGGCTCGCGAGTCGCTCGATGCCTTTGTGGAAGATTTCAGAATCACCGCCGAAAAGCGGGCGGAAGCGGTGATCCAGATTATGGATGTGGAAACCTGGGACCTCTTTATGGTCGTGTTCATGGAAACCGACCGGCTTCATCATTTCATGTGGCAGTACATGGAGGAGAACGATCCCGTGTGGGGCCCCAAATTTCTAGACGCATATCGACAAATTGACGCACTCGCCGGCAGGCTTGTTGCCAAGCTCACCCCTGAGGACGAGCTCATCGTCCTCTCCGACCATGGCTTCACGACGCTCAAACAGGAAGTGAATCTGAACGTCTGGCTGGAGCAGCAGGGGTACCTGTCGGTCGACCGGACCACCATAGAGGGATCCGGTCCACTCCGCGCGATTGAGAATGGGTCACGTGCGTATAGTCTCGACCCAGGCCGGATTTACCTCAATCTTGCCGGCCGCGAACCGCGAGGAACATTGGCGACAGTCGACAGGAGCCCTGTCCTGGAGGAGATCACCCAGGCGTTACGTGAGCTACGAGATCCGTCTGACGGCTCACCAGTAATTCAGAACGTCTTTCACGCGGACGAGATTTACCATGGTCCGGAACGCCGGCGGGCTCCGGACCTGCTGGTGATGCCGCACGATGGGTACGACCTGAAGGGCAGCTTTGAAGCGACCGAGCTGATGACGCGCGGCAAGCTCGTCGGGATGCACAAGTACGACAACGCAACGCTTTTCGTGCGTGGACGGCAGATCACTGTCGACCATGCCTCGGTACGCGACGTGCTTCCGACTGCCTCCCGTCTGCTTGGAATCGAATGCCCGGGTGACGTTGACGGTCGCGTGATCGTCGCGGCGTAAGAGTTCGCCGTCTATCGCCACCAGGAAAGAGGAACAGTATGCAGAAGGTCTATGTTGTGGGCTTTGATGGCGCCAGTTGGCGCTTTGCCAGGCCGCTCATGGAGCGCGGCGAGATGCCGAACTTTTCCCGTTTGATGCAGGAAGGGGTCTCCGGCGAGTTAACCTCCACCATCCCCTTCCAAAGCGCGGCCGCGTGGGTTAGCTTCATGACGGGCAAAAACTCCGGCAAGCACGGCGTCTACATGTTCCAGGATTACGATGCGCTCAGTTACTCCTATGTGGGACGCACCGCTAATTCTCGGTATTTCGCCGGTCAGACGATCTTCGATCTGGTGGGTGAACTGGGCGGGACGGTGGCAGCCGTGCGGGTTCCCATGACGTATCCTGCCTGGCCGGTTAAGGGCTTGATGGTTTCGGGATTCCCCACGCCGGGCGATACACCGGAATCTTTTTACCCGCCTGAGTTGCAGGCCGAAGTCGGCAGTGCGGGCCGGTCTGACGAAGCAGATTTTCGGCTGCTGACCACCGAACAGCAAGTGGCGAGTCTCGATGGGCAGATGGAGCGGATGTCTGGGCTTGTACAGAAACTAATTCGGGGTTCGCATGATCTCTTCATGGTCGTGCATCGGGTGCCCGATCCGATCCATCACTTTTTTCTCAAGTTCGTGGACAATCGTACGCCGGCGTACGACGCGCAAGAAGCGGCACAATGGGGCGACGTGGTTGACCGGTTCTACCGGAAGATGGATCAAGCCCTGGGCGAGGTAGTGGAGCACCTGAGGGAAGAAGACAGCATTTTCGTCATCTCCGATCATGGGGGAGCAATTACGCCACCTCGGCAGCTTAACCTCAATGTATGGCTGGCCGAGCAAGGCTTGTTGACCGTCAAGGAGGAGACCCAGTCACTGAAAGAGCGAGTCTACGCGCTGAACCAACGCTTTCTCCCCTCCAAGTTACGATCGTTTCTGCGTCGTAACGCACCGAAAGGTGTACAGGGCGGGCTGCGCGGCATGTGGCAGGGGTTGCAGCAAATTGACTTTTCGCGAACGAAGGCGTATCACTTCCCCATGAAGTGTCCGCCACTGGCCGGCATTAATTTGAACGTCCGGGGACGGCAAATGCAGGGCATGGTCGCTGCCGAGGAGTATGAAGGGCTTCGCAACGCCATCATCCGCGACATCCAAGACCTGCGCGACCCGAAGACCGGTGAGAGCGTGGTCCGCCAGGTATACAAGCGTGAAGAACTATATCATGGCGAATTCGTGGAACGGGCTCCGGATATCATCGTATGGTGCCACGATATGTATAAAGAGGGACCGCTAGCGCAGGGGCCTCTCGTGGGGGAGGTGCCGTACGATGAGCTGCTCCAGGTTCCGGGCTCCCACGACGAGAAGGGAATCCTGATCGCCAGAGGTCCCGGGATTCTATCGGGAACCACGGTGGACGGGGCTCGCCTGCTCGACATGCCGTCTACCATCCTCCATACGATGGGTCTCCCGGTACCTGCCGAGATGGATGGTCGGGTGCTTGCTGAGATTTTTGTCGCAGGCGGGCGACAGGTCGAATCAACCGACATGTCTCTCGCCAAGCAGAGTGAGCAGGACTTCCTCTCCGAGGATGAGGAGCAGCAAATCAAAGACAAACTCAAAGGCTGGGGGTACCTGTAGACAATGGTCACAGAAACAGCAATGCATCAAAGCTACGGTTCTATTCCACATGGCGGAGCGCTGGTCAATTGTTTCGTGTCGCCGCAAGAGGCGCAACGCCTCGCGGCTACAGCGGGCGAACTACCCTACATAGACCTTTCGGCCCGCGAACTATCCGATGTGGAAATGCTGGCCACGGGAGGATACAGCCCACTGACGGGTTTCATGGTAAAGGCTGATTACGAATCGGTGGTCGATTCCATGCGTCTCACTTCGGGCCTTCCCTGGACCATCCCCGTCACCTTGTCACTGCGCGCCGGACGGCAGGGCAACGTTCAGGTTGGCCAGCGACTTGCTTTGCGCTATGAAGGCAAACCGGTCGCTGTGCTGGATGCGCACGAGGTGTATCGACGCGATAAAGTTCATGAAGCGGAGATGGTGTACCGAACGACCGAGGAGTCGCACCCGGGTGTCGCCGCGATGTATGCGGAGGACGATTTGTTGGTGGGGGGTCCGATATCGGTCATCGGTGACCTACCCGAACGAGTCTTCCCGAAGCACCGGCTATCGCCTGCACAGACTCGCGCCGCCTTCGAGGAGCGTCGATGGCGGACGGTCGTGGGCTTCCAAACCAGAAACCCCGTCCATCGAGCCCACGAGTACATACTGAAGTGCGCGATGGAGATCGTCGATGGGCTTCTGTTACATCCGCTGGTGGGAGCAACCAAGTCAGACGACATACCCGCCGACATTCGCATGCGGTCATACGAGGCGCTTTTGGCGAACTACTTTCCCCCGAACCGCGTACTCCTGGCGGTTAATCCAGCGGCCATGCGGTACGGCGGTCCTCGGGAAGCAATTTTTCACGCACTCATCCGCAAAAATTTCGGGTGCACGCACTTTATCGTGGGACGAGACCATGCCGGAGTTGGCAATTATTACGGGCCGTACGATGCACAGCACATCTTTGGGGAGTTCGCCTCTGGAGAGTTGGGCATACAGCCGCTATTCTTCGAGAACTCGTTCTTCTGCACCGTGTGCGGTAACATGGCAACCGAAAAGACGTGTCCGCACGGTGCAGAGACACGAGTATCGCTCTCGGGCACTCAAGTCCGTGCCATGCTTAGGGCCGGTGAGCTACCCCCTCCGCAATACTCCCGCCCTGAGGTGGCCCGTATTCTCTCGGAAGCGATGCAGACGGACCGTTGAGTGTCAACACCTCTCTTCCGGGCCCGTTTTGTTGCGCTGGCGCTCTCTGAACACTGACCAGAAGAACTGTGGATTACCGATGAGGTACCGGCGCCATAGCTTCCGTGGCTCTACCCAAAGGCGGCAGAGCCACTCGAAGCCGTGCTCCGTCATCCATCGCGGCCCCCGCGGAATCCGGCCGGAGACAAAACCGAAGAGCGCCCCTACTGCCCAAACAACCGGCGCGTCGATCCGGTCTCGGTGCGCCTTGATCCATCTTTCTTGTCTCGGTGAGCCGAGGCCAACCAGCACGATGTCTGGGCGTACCGCATTGATGTCCCTGGGGACGCCAGGATCTAGACCGTATCCGGTGCCGCAACCAGCGATCCGCAATCGTGGATGGCGCTGCAGCAGCGCTGCTGCAGCGGCATCGGCCAGCCCTTCCTCACCTCCAAGCAAATAGAGCGAATAGTCGTGGACAACGCAGAGGGACGCCAGATCCCAGATCCAATCCGCGCCGGTCATCCGTTCCGGGAGCTTCTGGCCCGTCACCCAGGCGGCGAGCCGCACGCCGGTGCCATCGCAGTAGACGACCTGTGCTCGATTTAGAATCTCACGATATCGACTGTCCCCGCGAGCGAGATTCAGGCAATGCACGTTGACGTAGAGGAGTGTGGTCCGCGATCCAGAGACAATGCACTCGGTGACGAAACTAAGCACATCGGTCAGCAGCGCGGGATCGACGCGCACGCCAAACAGCTCGATTGGAGGACGTTCGGTCGTCAGCCTTGGCACGGACGGCTCGTGGTACGGCGTCATTGATCTTTAACTTTCTTTAAACGAGGCGGTAAGGACGGCATCGCACAGCATAACAACCACTATCATTGAGCGTCAGAAGGAGCGTATGAGCGCGGATCCACAACAAGCCCTGGAAATGGCTCCCCGAGCCGGAATCGCTCCACGTATGTTGGGCTTGCCAGGGCGCTTTATGGGCAAGCTGCCGACCAAAGAGGGCGCCTTCTGGGTGCTCTTTGCTCTGTTTGTGCCCAAAATTCTAGGGCCCGTATTCACGATCGGTATGCGTCGGTTCCTCGGTCCCGGCATCTCCGGCACGTTCGATCTGGCCACAACACCGTACAAATTCCTGGACAACTTCCGTAACTTCGGAACGGGGCCGGCACTGGTGTACGAGCGAACGGTGAGCCGCGCCGCCGCTAACACCGCCTGGACGCTCAACATGCTGTTCGCGGTGATCGTGACGCTCGCAGCGCAACTACTGGCCGGACCGATCGCCTCCTACTATGGACATCCCCAGATCGAGGGGGTGTTCCGGCTGCTTTCAATCGCGTACATTTTCGCATCGGTAGGATCCGTTCATTTCTTTTTACTGCTCCGTGATATGGACTTCCGGGCACGATCTGTTCCCCCACTTGGCCAGGTAATTGTGGCTGGCGATCTTGCGGTGCTGTTTGCCGTGTGGGGATACGGGGTTGGTGCGCTGGTGGCCCGAGAGTTAGCGTCGGTCATAGCGGGAGCAATACTGCTCTGGGCGGTCTATCCGTTTCGCCCCCGGATACAGTTGGTGCCAAGTATAGCGTGGAAGCTCTTCCGGTACGGTGCATGGGTGGGCGCCGGCTTAACGATTCTCTTCCTCTCGCAGAACGTGGACGTCTTCATCGGGGGACGCGTCATCCGAAATCAGAGCGACATCGGTTTCTACACCACATCGTGGAAGCTGGCGTTTATTGTCGCGAGCATTTTCACGCTCGTCGCCAGTAGCATGGTCTTCCCTACACTCAGCCGCTTGCAAAACGACTATGGGGTGCTCAAGCTCAAGCTTCTCAAGTCAATTCGACAAATGGGGCTGTTGATGTTCCCCGCAGCAACCCTTCTGGCGGTTATCGCCCCCGTAGCAATTGTTCCGCTGCTGGGCGAAAAATGGGTGCACTACCGCGCATCCTTTCTCGTGCTTTCCCTGTTAGCCTTCTACGCAGGCAATCGTACGATGCTCTCCGTCTTCTTTGAGGCATACAAGTCGATTGGCAAGCCCTGGATCGTCTGGGCGTACAACAGCGTGAAACTGGCGGTAATGATCCCGGCGATGATTGTGGGCGCGCAGCATGGCATACTGGGTCTTGCCTCGGTATACATACCCGTCCAACTCCTGGAGTTCCCAGCTGCCCTGTATTTAGCCGATAGAGTATTGCACGTCTCCCCTCGGGCGGTCTGGGGCGCCGCCTGGGTGCCCGTGACCTCCACCGCCATCATGGCCGCGGCAGTTATCGCACTCGAATTCCTCCTGCACCAGGTGATGCACACTGGCGACCTCGTCGCGCTGGCCGCTTGTCTCGTTCTGGCGGCCCTCGTTTATCTCGCCTGCTTGGTGCTGCTGGACCGTAGGATCCTGAACGAAGCACGAGGCGTTCTCGCGCGCGGCTTGTAGACGCTGTGCCTCGGCAGCCCCGCGCGGTCGTTGTGCACCGCCTGGCACTGGCGTCGATTCTGGCAGTGGCCGCCGTGTTTCGCCTCTGGGGTATCAGCTGGGGGCTCCACGACGCTACCGTTTCGCGCCGTCCGCAGCCGGACGAATGGGCCATTTACTGGCTCTTTCAGTGGTTCAGCCAGCATCACAATTTGAACCCATGCGCGTACGCCTCCAGGCACTGCTTTTTCGACTGGGGCAGCTTGTATCCGTACCTGGCGTTCGCGCTTCACAGCATTTCTACACCGCTGATCGACCTACTCCCGTCCACCATTTTTGGTCCTCACGCCGAGCGTGCGTTCGTCCAGTCCGTTCTTGCCGGCCGTTTCTTATCGGTGATTACCTCTGTCCTGACGGTCTACGTGATTTATCACTTTGCCCGCCGAGCATACGCCCCACGAGTGGGTCTAATTGCGGCAATGATAACGGCCCTTTCGGGGTTGCTGATTCAGTTGGCGCACTTCGGCACGCCCGACTCCACCACGATCCTTCTCCTGTACACCGCACTGTTTGTGATATGGAGGTTTGTTCAAGAGCCATCGTTCTGGCGACTCAGTCTCGCGGGCGCTGCCGTCGGGCTGGCAACGGCAGCGGAGTACCACATGGGTCTTTTAATAGCGCCGCTCGCGGTGGCATGGCTGCTGGCGGAGCGAAAAAGGGTGGCATGGTTAGGAGTTGCGGTCTGCGTCACTCTCGCTGTCTACCTCACGATCAATGCCTACGCTCTCATCGACCTTCAGTCCTTTCTTGCGGCTACTAAGCACACTCTACGGATCAGGACCGTCGACAGTAGCGCGGAATACGGCGACCGCTGGTCGCGCTACGGTTCTGCCTGGCTCTACGTAGTACGCTATTCGCTTGGCTATGGGGTAGGCCTGCTCTTCACGGCATGGATGTTGATCGGCATGGGATGGGCCGCGGTGCGCAGACGGCGAACGGAACTGCTGCTACTATCGTGGCTCGTCCCATACTTCATCCTTGTTTCCCTCTCGCCCGCCAAATTCATGCGCTACAGCGCACCACTCATACCCGGCCTTGCTATCCTCGCCGCGGGTTGTGCGTGCGCCCTTGCGGCCGACTCTCGTATCCGTGTTCGACTCGGCTCCCTTTTGCTGGCCGCCGTCGCTGTCGTCTACACGGTCATATACGACAGCGCGTACATTGGCCTGTTTTCGTCGCTTGATCCCCGCTCGGTAGCTGCCGGTTGGCTAACTCAGCACGCGTCCCGCAGCAGTGCGATTGCATTTGAAGAGCTGCCCAACGGCCTGTTGAATTTGCCATACTTTGTGGCTGACAAACCAGCAGCCAACGAGCCATACCCTCAGTGCTATGCCCGCTTCAATACAGGAACCTTGGCCGGTCCAGAGCAGTACGTCCTGACCGATGACTACGCGCTGGAGGAACATCCCGGCTTTTCTCCACGTACCGTCGCCAAGTTCCGCAACAGTCTCACGAATAGTTCGAACTACCGGCTAGTCAAGACCATTCACGAGGTCCCTACCTTTCTCGGTGTGCAGTTTCCGATTGATGGAAGCCCTCATGATTGGCGTTACCCCGACCATGTCATACGGATATACCGACATGCGTCGTCCGCGGGACACGCTTCGTATTGCTACCCAACGCTGGCTGCAGCCGTAACGGCCCTCTATGTGCCGTCACACGGAAGCTAAGTGCGACGCTACGTCCTCCTTGCAGTCATCATCGTCCTTGCCGCTCTGGCAGCGAGTGAGCCACGGTCGACAAGTCAAGCATTGGGCGTCCGTGCTCCAACCTATACAGTGGTCATCGTGTTGGATGGCGCGAAACCCGATTACTTCCACCTCACGGCCATGCCCAACCTGCGCTGGCTACAAAGCCAAGGAGTGACGTACTCCCAAGCATTCGTGGGACAACTAATTGCCAACACACCACCCTCGCACGCAACGATCGGTACCGGCGTGTTTCCGCGCCGGCACGGAGTGGAGGGTTTTTGGTGGAAAGATTTTAGGACCGGTGAACTGATTCGACCAACGGACTGGGCTGAAGTGCAGGGCGGCATGCTCGAGCAGGTCATCAGCGACCATCACGTTCCTTCCATCGCGGCTCGTCTCAAGACATCCGATCGTAACGCACGGATAGTCTCGGTTAGTGGACACAAGTGCTACGCGGCCGACGCGATGGGAACGGCGAGCGCGGACTACATCTTGTGCGCGGACATCTACCACGGCCGATGGGTGGCCCAGGCGGTGCGCCGCCACTTGCCACCTCCAGGGGCGGTAAACAACCCGCGCTGGGACGTGCCGATTCCACCGCCTTCATCGGGTTTTGGCGCGGCTGTCCAGCAGTGGAAGATCGGTGCGGAGAATGACTGGACAGTCCGATATGCGCTCTGGGCGTTTCACCGCGTTCACTACCCACGGCTCATGCTGCTCAATCTCCCCGAGACCGACGTGACCGGCCATTTCACACTGCACGACACGCCGGTTGAAACCACCGTGATGGCTCACTTTGACCGAGAACTGGGAAGCATCATCGCCGCGTATCGTGACGCTCACCTACTGCAACACACGGTATTTGTCGTGACCGCGGATCATGGTATGAGCACCGTGCAAGCTCGCTTGCCCTTCAGCACGCTCGACCGCGCGCTCTATCTGGCAGGCGCGTCCAAGGTGTATCTGGAAGCCGACACCGGGGCAGCAATTGGTATCCGCCAACCTGATCGGGCTCGCGCGGTAGCCCTGGAAGTCGCTCGCCTGGGCGGCGCGGCGATTGACACGACCTACTACAAACGGTTGCACGCTGGAGTCTGGTCCTACGCTACGGCATATACGCGCGCCTCTCTGACTGTGCGCATGAGGCAGGCGTTTCAAATGCTGGCCGACACTGACGCGTCGGCTGAGGGACCGGAGGTACTGGCGATGTATGCGCCGCATGTCACTACCGGCGACCGTATCGCAAATGGGTACCACTGGTGGGCTGGACATTTTGGGCCCCAATGGGACGAGCAGCATATTCCGCTGTTGATCTCGGGGGCGGGGGTACAACACCATAGGGTTTCTAGCTATCCAGCGCGGCTAGTGGACATTGCACCGACAGTGGAGCGCCTGATGGGACTGCGGAGCGATGGTGTCGACGGGCAGGTGCTGGCCGATGCGGTGCAGTCGTCGAGCAAGGCCGAACGCTCGAGGCAGAGGGCGCGTGCCGCGGGACTTTTGACAGTCGTCGGAGCCTTGCAGGAGCGGTCGCTCGACGCCTATCCGATCACGCCGCCGGGCAGTTGAGCCAAGATTTCATTGGGCAGCGGCGAACCTGGACGTTCTCTGTAATGGAACGACGTGAACAGGTCCAGGTCATGGGCTGCGTTCGAGTCGCCCACCGCAGTCGCGTCCAGCAAGCGCTTTACCCCTGACTCGACTCGCCGGGCGGCGGGCGGGTGCGAAGGTAGCGCTCGAGCTCTTCGATTAACTCGGGCGCGGTTGGTCCGGGGTTTTCACTGGCAAAATGCGCCTCAAGTTGTCGAACATAGTCTCGTGCCTCCGGGTTCTCATTGAGTGCGTCATCAATCTGTCGGCGAAAGGCGGCGGCCTGCGTTTCGAGCGGCCCCAGAGGCAATGACACTTTGAGCAGGCCAGCCGCACGTTGCATGAGAGCCAGCGCGGCCTGGGGGTTCGGCGCCGCCGAAATATAGTGAGGCACGTTACTCCAGAGGCTCAAAGCCGGTCGCCCCGTCGCACTCCAGGCAGCGTGAAGTGCACCCAGAATGCCGGTTGGTCCTTCGTAGGAGGAGAGCCTTACACCGACCGAGCGCAACTCGGAAATGACGGTATGGCTGGTAGCGAACCCGGTGACCCGCGGCTCCACCGTGTGGGGCACATCCGCTAGCAGTGCGCCGCAGGTCAGCAGCGAGGAGGCATTGAGTTCCGCCGCCAACTCGGTAATCAATCCACAAAAAGTGCGCCAGTGGAGTTGTGGCTCGGTGCCGATAAGAAGCACGACATCCGTCTCGGCGTCCGGCATCTCACGGTAAAAGAATGCATTTTCAGGCCATTCGAGTTGGCGTTGCCCCGCCGCGCTCAAACTAATCAGCGGTCTTGTTTCGGTGAAATCGAAAAAATCCTCGGCATCAATGTCGGCGAAACGCTCCGCCGACCACGACCGTTGCAAACTGCGCAGGGCAAACGTCGCCGCCTGGCCGGCGTCATTCCAGCCGGCGAAAGCCGCTATGACGACCGGACGGCGCAGAGACGGTTGGGTAACGATCCGTAGGGCTGACTGATCCGACATTGGTAGGGATCCTGATTGAAAGCTGTGTGCCGATAACTATACAGGATCGAGGCGGCCCCCCTTGCACCCGCCCTGTCGAACTGTCGAACCTACAGGTGGCAGTACATACGGTATCGCAAGTGATCGGGGAATCCTCGCCGTTATATTTGATAGGATGACGATGTCGCTCCGTCGGATTCTCTGCAAGCCATAGATGAGCGAGTCGTTGAGCCTCCTGCCTTCAGGGAAGGAATCGCGGCCAACGTTGTTCAGAGAAGGACAGGATGAGCGAGATTATAGGCCGGGCTGGCGGCCCTCGTGAAGTGGGGCAGCGGCCAGGGGATAACGAGGCCCTGCAAGCCGACGAGGAGGGTGCTCGCTGGCTGCGACGTCACATAGTGGCGGGGGTCACCACCGTGACCACTGTGACGGACGGCGGATTCCGCGCCACGACGGTCAATACCTGTATAAGTACGTCGTTGGATCCTCCCCAGTTCTTGGTTTCGATCGAGCGTGACAGCCAAATGGAAAACTGGCTGTTGCAAAGTGCCGTGTTTGGACTGAGCGTGCTCCCCTGGTCCGAGCAGTTTGCGGCTGACCAGTTCGCCGGCTTCACGCCGCTGGCATCTTCCACATTTCTCGGCATCGATTACTTCACCTCGGCCACCGGAGCTCCACTACTCAGCCGCTGCGTGGCGTGGGCAGACTGTAGATTGGTGCAGAACCTGCTGACCGGAGACCATCGCTGCTTTGTCGGCGAGGCTGTAGCCCTGGGTCGAGGCCAGGGCAATCACGACCAGCCGCTGATCAGCTACGTCAGTCGCTATCGCTCGTTGCGCTAGCTGAGGAAGCCCTGGCCCACTGCGTTCGCAGCGCCATTTCAAGGCCAAATACCTCGGACACGTTGTTCTAGTCGAGCTGCAAGACGTCCCCTATTCGAGCCACGCGATACAGCAGCGTGGTGCGGTGCACGGGCAATTTACTTCACAGTGACACTCTTGGCAAGGTTTCTCGGCTTGTCTGGGTCGCATCCACGCAGCAAGGCGAGTTCGTAGGCGAGGAGTTGGGCGGTAGCTGAGATCTCGTACGGCGCTGACACGGAGCAAGAGACGGGCAGCGTCACGTCAAACTCGCTTTCGGGCCGGGGCGAAAAGCCAACCGTGAAGGCGCCTCGCGCATGCACTTCCGAGGCAGCGGCCAGGGCTTCATGCCGAAAATCGTCGTCAGGCGCCAGGATCAGGCACGGTGTGCCGTGGGTAATCAGAGCGATCACTCCATGCTTCAACTCTCCAGCTGCAAAGCCCTCGGCGTGAAGATAGCTGACCTCTTTGATTTTCAATGCGGCCTCGAGCGCCAGCGGGTAATTTCGATGTCGGCCCAAAATGAAGAGGTGTTGGTGGTCGGTAATGCGGCGCGCCGTGTCCCGAATCGTGCCCTGTTTCGCCTCGCGCTCGAATAGCGACTCCAGCCGAAAGCCAGCGTCGTGCACTTCAGCCGCGCCCCGCTCCACCTCGCCCACCAGGCCCCGCGCCGCCATGTGCAAAATAGCCAGCTTGGCAGTATACGACTTGGTTGAGAGTACGCATCGCTCCGGACCACAACCAAGAAGAACACTGAGATCGGCCATCCTGTCCAGTGCAGAACCCTCGGCGTTGACCAGCGCCGCGATTCGGGCGCCACGACCACGAGCCTCTCGCGCCGCTTCCAACACGTCGATCGTCTCCCCGCTCTGCGAAAAAGCAACGACCAGACTATCCGCGTCGAGGAGCGGAAGGATCAGATTCAACTCGGAAGCAGCCGCCACGGTGCTGCTCTTGCCCCCCAATTCAGCCAGCAGATAGCGCCCTTGCATGGCCGCGTGGTAGGCGGTGCCGCAACCAATCAGGTACACGTCCCGCGCCTCTCCGATGACCTGCGCCAGTGCAACGGCTTCGGCGCGCTTCCGCTCCGCGATTTCGCGTAACACCCGTGGCTGCTCGTGAATCTCCTTACTCATGAAGTGCGTGTGCCCCTCAAGTCCGGAATGCCTGACGTCCCAGGTTACGTTCCTGACCTCAGGAATGATCGGTTGGCCGCTCTGCGCGTTGTAGACCCGAATACCGTCAGGCGTCAATGCCGCGGCATTGCCATCGTCCAGAAAGTGGATGCGTCTGGTATGGTCGAGCAGCGCATTTGCATCCGATGCGAGATAGACCGCGCCATCGGCCCAACCCAGAGCAATTGGCGAGCCGTTCTTGGCAACCGCGACCTGTCCGGTATGAGCGTCGAGCACGGCAACCGCACTGAGGCCTTCCACCTGACGAAAGACGGTGAGCAAGGCCTTCAACAGGTCGGTCTCGCACTCGATTTCCTCTTCCAGCAAGTGGACCAGCACCTCAGTATCCGTTTGGGAGAGGAAGATATGTCCGGGGCGCAGCCGCGCGCCGAGTTCATGATAGTTTTCCACGATGCCGTTATGTATCACGGCGAATCGGCCTTTACAGTCGATATGCGGATGGGCGTTGGCTTCGGTTACTCCGCCATGCGTGGCCCAGCGCGTATGTCCCAGGGCCGCCGTGCTGTCCGGGAGGCGAGTGGTGGCCTGAGCGATTGCGCCGGTTTTCTTTTCGCTCTCCACTTCACCGTCCTTTGCAACGGCGATCCCCCAGGAATCGTAGCCGCGGTACTCAAGAAACTTGAGGCCAGTTAGGACCTCGGAGGTATGACGGTTTTGTGCCGCGACAAAACCAAAAATGCCGCACATGAGTAGCTCCTCAACCGAGTAGCGTGGTACGACGCATAGTCGAGGGCCGCACGGGCCATGCATCGCGTTGGTACAGTTTGATCAAAAAGTGTTGCACCCGGACGTTCTTTGTCTCGCGGTTACCCGTCTGGTTTGCTCCGTCCGTGACGACCGTGCAGGCCGAGAGGCCACCCGCCGAATGGTTCGATAAGCCTCTTCCTCGTCACCCGCTGTAGCGGGCCCGGCGCTGTCCTAGCTTTCTTCCTTGGTGCACTTCCTTTCGTACCCGGGTTCACCCCTTTTACACACACGACTCCAGGCGTAGAACCTTGGGCCATGCTGAGGGCAGGTCACCTTCGAGACTTTAACCGTCCGGCAGCCGTCCTGGCAAGGGTGGATAGTTTCAGTTTGGTTGCGACCTGGCTAAACTTCATGCTGGTGACAACTCGGGGAGCCAATCACGATTGAACTGATTCATCGCTTCGGACACGCCGTGCTGCGTCACGGCTTCAATCGCATCCACCGCGAGATTCAGTAGCTCCGACAGGAGCCCGGCCTCATTGGCCGGAAAGCGTTGCAGCACGTGACGCGACGCGTCGCCAGCGGGTCGGCCCACACCAAGGCGCAGCCGGCCAAACTGCTCCGTTCCCAGCGACTGGATAATCGACTTTAACCCGCCGTTGCCACCCGACCCGCCTGCCAATCGCAAACGCATAGTTCCAAACCGCAGATCGATGTCGTCGCATACCACCAGCAATCTTTCGCTCGGCACATTGTAGTACCGCGCCAGCCGCACCACGGCATTCCCGCTCTCATTCATGAAAGTCACCGGCTCGGCCAGCAGAATCGGTATGCCTTTGACGCTGCCTGTCGCAAGATCCGCGCGATGTTTTGATCTTTTAAAGCGAAGGTCGTGACGGCGCGCAAATGCCTCCACCGCCATGAACCCGATGTTGTGCCGTGTGTTTTCGTACCGGCTGCCTGGATTACCCAGGCCAACGACCAACCACCCAACGCCGATTTCTCGGACGGGCTCATCCTGTCGCCAAAAGGGCATCAGGCTTTCCCCATCTTCTGATCGTCAAGCCAACGCCGGGCTAACTCCGTCCACTCCGCGACGGAGAGAGTCTCCGCTCGCCGCTTTTCGTCGATATTCGCGCGTCCCAGCAACTCCTGGCCGGCATCACGGGACAGCGACAAACCGCTGGAGAGCGAATTAACGAGCTGTTTTCGCCGCATGCTAAAACCAGCGCGAGCAACCGCGAAAAAGGAGTCGCGAAGCGGTCCGGTAGTCGTCGACGCGTGGGGCACCAGGCGCAGGATGGCAGAGTCAACCTTGGGCCGGGGAGAAAAGGCACGCGACGGGACTCGCGTTACGATTTCAGCCGAGGCGTAAAACTGAACACTGACGCCCAGCAAACTGAGCGAACCAGGTGTAGCCACGATCCGCTCAGCCACTTCGCGTTGAACCATCAACACCAGGCGGCGGGGCGGGCAGGACGCTTCTAGGTATCGGCGAATGAGAGGACCGGTGATGTAGTACGGGATGTTGCCCACCAGCTTGTAGCCTTCCGGGTGAAGGCAGCAGGGATCAAAGTCGAGCGCGTTCCCGTGCCATATCTCGATGTTGCGGACCGACGCGAACTCGGTGCCCAGCAGGGTCACGAGCGAATCATCCAGCTCCACCGCGACTACTCGATGCGCTCGAGCCGCGAGAGCCCGAGTTAGCACCCCGGTTCCGGCACCGATTTCGAGAACAGTGTCGCTACTCTCGATCTCTCCCGCGGCAAGAATGCGTTCCAGATACGATCGATCGCGCAGAAAATTCTGCCCCAGGCTCTTCCGGGGCCTAAGCCCGTGCTGCACCAGAGCGGCGCGCGGCGACACGCCATCGTTGCGCGCTGTCACTGACCGCTACGTGCGAGTGGTGGATTTTAGAACGCCCTGGATGATCGTCCGCTGCGTATCCACCCAATACGGATAACAACTGATCAGCGTCACGGTGGCGTTCGTGGTCGGGTCCAGTGGGTGAATATCCGACGGGTCAACGGTCTGTTGGTTCACCACGGCATAGGTGTAAAGTGCGTGGCGCGTACGAAGTTCAATGCTATCGCCTGGGGCCAGCTCCCCAATCCGTTTAAACAGTTCGCCTTTTATATCGTCGTGGGCGGAGTAGGCCCCGTTCCCGGCCGCACCCGGGTCAGGCGTGGTTGTCAGGTGTCCAACAGCCCAGTCAGCGACTTCCCACACCCCCTGGATTGGCGCTGTTTGCACCACCGGAGCGTTGACGTGAATCTTGGGGATAATGATGCGAAGGGCGGGCTCGGAACCCGCCATGAAGACATACGAACGGTTCGATGCGGAGACGACAGGCCTCTTCTGATGTACGCGTAGCTGCTGATGTGCCGCTAGCTCTCGGGCCAGCGTACGAGAGGTTGACTGTTGTGCCGCGGTCCAGTGCTTCGGCGCTGCGGCTGGCTGGCGGTGCACATAGGCAAACGCGACGTACGCCAGGAGCATCATTCCGCCCAGAACCATCAGCGAGCCAAGCGCGCTTACAAATTTCTTCATAATGTTTCGCTTCTCTCCTTAGTTCGTTTCCAGTATACCCGTGGATACGACTATTTGGAGATAGTCGACGGCCGCGTTCAAGGCTTTCCCTCGATGACTTACCCGTGCTTTCAGCGACGGTCCAACTTCACCGAACGTTCTACCAAAGGGGGGGAAATAGAAAATCGGATCGTATCCGAAGCCCTCAGAGCCTCGCGCCTCCGTGGCGATCCTACCCTCCATCGTGCCTTCAAATACCGCTGTTTTATGTCCTGGCACGACCACAGCAACCGTGGCAATGAATCGAGCCGACCTCGCTGCGCCGGTCACTTCTTCCATCTCGTGGAGCACAAGCCGGTTGCGATCGGCATCGGTAGCTCCCGGACCGCCATAGCGCGCCGAATAGACGCCCGGCCGGCCATCCAGGGCATCGACCACCAGGCCCGAGTCGTCGGCCAGGACGATGCCCTGACGGGCGCGCGCAAACCCCTCGGCCTTGAGTACCGCGTTTTGGGCAAAAGTCGTGCCTGTTTCTTCGATGTCGAAAACGATGCCGGCTTCGAAAGGGGAGACGGCGTCTAGGCCATGACCGGTTAGCAAGGTACGTAGTTCGAGCAATTTTTTGCGATTATTCGAGGCAATGAGAATCTGTGACAACATATGAAGTGACTCGCCATGCAGCGTAACGCGCCGGTGCTCGAACGAATCCGGCATCTCTATGTCCATATTCCTTTTTGCCCCAGTAAGTGCGAGTACTGCGCGTTCGTGACCCACGTCGGCAGCCTCAAGCTCGTGCCGGACTACCTCGCCTCTCTGGTACGAGAGGCAAATACTCTCTTGGAGAATAGCCGGAGCGGTCGCCTGCACACGGTCTATTTCGGCGGGGGCACACCCAGTATGCTCCAGCCCGACCAGATCGAGGGGGTACTGTCGCACATTCAGACCGGTTTCGGCTTCGCTCCCGACTGCGAGATCACGATCGAAGCGCATCCACTGACCGTTGATCAGCACCGTCTGTCGAAGTACCATGAAGCGGGAGTCACCCGGGTCAGCTTCGGCGCCGAAAGCATGAGCGATATTGAGTTGAAGCGGCTTGGCCGCCGGCATACCACCGCACACGTCGAGCAGGCGGTGCGGTGGGCCCGAAACGCGGGACTCGCTTCCGTTGCCCTCGATCTGATGTATGGTCTACCGGGACAAACGAGCGATTCGTGGCGCATCACGCTGGAACGAGCACTCGCGCTGCAGACTGACCATTTGTCGTTGTACCCACTGTCCGTCGAGCCACGGACAGTATTTCGCCGAAAGGTGGCACGCGGGCAACTCGAGCTTCCCGATGATGAACTGGTGGTGGGGATGTATCGCGAAGCATGTGCTCTTTTGCGACACGCCGGATACGAACATTACGAGGTGGCCAACTGGGCGCGACCGGGAAAACGATGCGCTCACAACATGGCGTACTGGATGAACCGCGAGGTGATGGCGATGGGGGTAGGGGCACATGGGTATGTGAAGCCGTTTCGAACCGAAAATGTCTCGCATACAAAGCACTATATCGATGCGGTTTCGAGCGGACGCACGGCTGTTCATCATCGGGAGGTCATCGGCCCGGCGATCGAATTGGTGGAGACAGTGGTCCTGGGGCTGCGCTTGTTAACCGATGGCATCGATCTGGATCAGATCGGCCGGCAGTTCGGCATCAACGCCTTTGCTCTCTATGAGGCGGAGGTGGCAGAACTGACCACACTAGGGTTGCTCCATAGTTCATCAGGACGGTTGAAACTGCCCGAAGCGGCTGTACCTCTAGCAAACGAAGTATGGGAGCGCTTCGTGGCGCCAGGCGTGGGAGTTATGTAGAGTTCTCCATCCACAAGTTGACAAGGATTGGGGAAAACTGTAAGGTAGTATTTGCGTGCTGGTCCCATCTTCTTGTCTAGGAATAGACGGAGCCGGACCCTGGGCATCTGCGCGGGGTGCGGCTTCGGTCGCGTTCTGGCCGCGAGAGGAGCTTCTCTTTGCGTCTCACAGTAGTTCTCACCATAGCCCTCATGTTCTGCCTTCCCGGGCTGGTCCATGCCCAGGCAGGCGCCTCAAGTAGCATTCAACTTGCCCATCCGAGCGTGCTGAACGGCCAGCACCAGACGATCACGGTATACGCCCGCGATGTCGCCGGCCGTCCGCTGGCTCATGCGTCCGTACGGGCTACGGTGCAGTACGGAATTGTCCGACGAAGCTACACCATGCCATCCACCGACCTTCACGGTGTGTCGACTCTGACATTCCTGCCTCTAACGGCTACCGGGTGGTCGACCGGCGTGGTACAGGTCGTGGTGAGAAGCGGCGTGTTGACACAGGTGCTCTCCAGCAGCTTCACTGTGCCGGTTACCACCACGGCGCCGAGTCCCGTTCGCGGCCCCTCGCTGGTCGTCTCCACTCGCGTCTTGCCCGCCTCCGCCGTCCCACCGGAGCCAGTGTGGGTGGTTGTGTACGCGCACAATTCGTTGGGACATGCCTGGTCGGGCGTACGCGTATCTGCCCAGGTTCTCTTTGTAGATCGAAAGATGACACTCGCGGGGGTTACCGATACCAGCGGCATCGCTACGATGCGGGTGGACACCTCGCTCGTTCGAATTGGTCAGACGGTGCATGTCTCGGCCGTTGGACAGTGGAACGAGGTGCGGGTTAGCAGTGCGGCGCACTTCGGCATTCGCATGAGTTCGCCGAGCACTGTGCCCACGACGCGGCCCACCGCCACCGATACCCCGCTGCCAACGCCCACAGCCAGGCCAACTCCTGCGGCGGCCATCGTCGCACCTCTACCGAGCGCGACACCAACAGCGACGGCCACCATACCGCCGACAGCCACAGACACACCCACCGCCACAGACACACCCACCGCCACAGACACACCCACCGTTACGAACACACCCACTGCCACGCCTATGGTTGCGGCCGCGGCGCTTCCTACTGCTGCGTTTATGCCAACACCGACCTTCACGGCAATGCCCACCCCTACGCCTTTGCCTACACTTACCGCGACGCCAACCCCCTCTCCAACGGCCACAGCCACGTCTACCCTCGCACCGACCAACACGCCCACAGCGACGCCCACATCTACGGCGGCTGCCACAGCTACGCTGGTTCCGACGCCGACCGTTGCCCCACAGCCAACCGTTGCCCAACAATCGACCGTCGCTCCACAGCCAAACTGCCCCGGGACTCAAAACGGGTGCATCCAGGCGATGCTCAACATAATCAACCAAACCCGAGCACAAAATGGCGCGCCGCCGCTCAGCTTGAGCACGGTAGAAAGTTCCGGCACGTCATCCTGTCCTGGAGCGTATGGTCACTCGACGGCCATGGCCGCCAGTGGGCGCATTTGGCACCAGGATCCCAGCTATCCCGCGCAGTCATTCCCGAATAACTTCTGCGTGCGCGGCGGAGCCCTGGGGCAGAATGTAGGGGAGTACGGCAGCGGTAATGAGCTGAGCGATTTACAGGCTATGCAGAACCTGATGATGAGTGAGCCGCACGACCCAGCAACCTGTTCAGCGAGCGTGAATCACGCATGCAATATTCTGAGTACTACGTTTCAGCAGATTGGCATCGGCATCTACGTGTCTGGTGGAACCACCTGGCTGACCGAGGACTTTATCGGGTAGGGCTCTGGTCGCACACCGGGCACGGGCACAGGCCGCGCAGATAGTCAAACGAATAGATGCCACTGGCGTGCCCGCTAGCCCAGACGGGGCAGAGAGCATAGCCGCCTACCAACATCACATCCGTCAGCGTCATCTCATCAGCGGGCAAGCGATCGATCGAAGACAAGCGCCCTGGTCGGCCCCACTCCCCCTGACACACGGCACAGGGACAGGCCCAACGCAGCTCTTCGACGCGAAATTCGCTCCGGTGACCATCCTCCCATGAAATGGTGAGCAAGCCGGCCCGGCGATCGGCTTCGATGCTCAATGGGTTCATGGAACCTACGCCGGCTCCAAGAGGCCCGAGACGAAGTGCGCGACCGTCTCATAGCGCCCAAAGGACGGGACAACATAGATGCCCGCAGTCAGGTCGCCACACGCCTCAACCATTTCAGCGGCCATGGCAAGCCCTTCCCGCACGCCCTCGATGCCTGCCAGATCCATTCGTCGCAGAGCCTCAGCGGTAAGTTTAACGCCGGGAAGTTCGTTGTGAATGAAGAGGGCATGCCGGTAACTTTGCAGCGGCAGAATGCCCATCAGGATGGGTACCGTAACCGGCTCCAGGGCGGCCAGCACCTCTCGAAACAGGCGTGCATCGTACACCGGCTGTGTCATAACGAAGTCGGCGCCGGCCCGCAACTTCTCCCTGAATCGCGAGAGTTCCCAGTCGAGGTCCTCGGCAGTCGGGTTCAAGGCGCAACCAGCCAGAAATCGGGTAGGAGTCCCAATCGAATTGCCGCCGATATCGACGCCCAGGTTGAGTTGCTTGATGATGCGGATCAGACCAATGGAATCGACATCGTACACCGCATGTGACTGCGCGTAATCTCCGATGCTGGGTGGATCGCCGGTCAGCGCCAGTACAGTGCGCACGCCCATGGCGTGCGCTCCGATGAGATCGGATTGAATGGCCATCAAGTTACGATCTCGGGTGGTGAAGTGCAGAATAGTTTCAATCCCCACCTCGCGCTTCACGAGCGCCGCTGTGGCAATCGCGCTCATCCGGACTCGTGACATCGCGCTATCCAGAACATTGACGGCATCGACGCCTGCGTCCTTCAGCAAGCGCGCACCCTGCAGGACCTTGGCCGGGTTGGCGCCGCGCGGCGGCCGAACCTCGACGCTAACCACGTGTCGTAGCCCGAGCTTGCCCACCAGGTCCGACTGCTCTCCCACGCTGCCGTCCTCCGGATCTGGTTCCGGCGAGGGCACGATCTCCACCACCGGAGCGGCCCATGCACCTTCTCGAATCGTTCCGGCCAGCGCCTGGATATGTTCCGGGGTTGTCCCGCAGCACCCACCCACGATGGCTGCCCCCAGGTCCGCCATCCGCCGTCCATACTCCGCCATGTATTCTGGCGACGATAGATATAACACGCGGTTGCCCACCTGACTGGGCCACCCCGCGTTGGGCATGGCGGAAACAGGTGATGCGCCCGCGGCCAGCAGGCGTTCCGTCACATCCAGCAAGGTGCTGGAACCGACGCTGCAATTCGCGCCGATCACGTCCACTCCCAGCGATTGCAGAGCGGCTACCACCTGCTCCGGCGAGTGTCCCCGCGGAGTAAGGAGATCCTCGGTGAAGGTCATTTGCACCATGACCGGGAGGTCCGCGATGTCCTGAGCCGCGCGCACGGCCTCGGCTACCTCATGCAAGTCTCCAAAGGTCTCAAACACCAGCAGATCCACCCCACCCTCAAGCAATCCCAGGACTTGCTCCCGGAATATCTGGTAGGTCTCGGCTAAGGTGGCATTGCCGAACGGTTCCAGGGGCCGGCCGGTAGGCCCCACGGACCCGGCGATAAAGACTTGTTCCCCGGATATTTCTCTCGCACCGCGCGCAATGCGAGCGCCTTTGCGGTTGATCTCATGGACACTGTCCTCCAGGCCAAAGAGCGAAAGCTTGGCTCGATTGGCGCCGAAGGTATTGGTCTCGATCAGTTCAGCGCCCGCCCGGATGTACTCCAGATGAATCTGTTCGACAAGGTCAGGCTGAAGGAGATTCTGCCGGTCGAAACAGTCGTCATAGGCAACGCCGCGGGCATATAACTGAGTGCCGATCGCGCCATCCGCCAACAGAACTCGGCCCGTTGTCAGCCGTTCACGAAACGGATGCTTCATGTGCTTCCTCATGTACAATATCCTGGTATTCTAGCCGGAACGGCTTGCCACCTCTCCAAACAGCGGTCGCGTTTCAGGCAACGGATCTGTCGAAACCGGCGGTGTCGCTTTCGGAACTCAGGTTCATCACAGATTGACTCCTGCTGCCAGCCACGCGTATAGTACGGCGGCAAGCGGTGAGCTTGTCGGATACGTCCCATGGGAGATACTGCTTGAAGCGACTTGCACTTTTGCTGGGCGCCGCCTGGTTGCTCGCTGGATGCGGAGGTCCGGATCGATCTTCACTGGCGCGTCAGACCGTTCAGTCGTATTGGAATGACATAAGCCATAATCGGCCTGTGCAAGCGTTTCATCTGCTCACCTCCGGTAATCGGTCGTCACGCCAGCAAAAGCAGTTTTCGCAGGACGTTTTGTCGTACCTCTTACACGAACGGTCGTTGGCGGCAACTATCGGTTCGGCCAGCGTGAACGGGGACAAGGCAACAGTGCATGTGACTCTGACAGCGCCGGTTGAGCGAGGCCCGTTACACGGGTACCAGCATCTCTTCTGGGAGAACGGTTCCTGGCGCGTCACGGACTATCCCGGCTTGCTCTCCAACACCCGGTAACCTCCACGCGAAGCCTGTACTATGACTGCTCGGCGCCTCCCTCTCTCTCCCGGACGACGGATTGATCCGCGTCACGGCGTCCATTTCCTTGGTTCCCTACACCGTATGTCTGTGAGGACTCGATGGCAGTTTGGGCGTCATTTCTCGGTCCGCGTCAAACTGACTCTCTGGTACGGCGCTATGTGCGCGCTGACGCTGGCCGTGATCGGCTTTGCCATGCTGTGGGAATTGAACCAGCGGACTCAGGCCCGCCTCGACACCGATCTTGCCAGTAGTGCTTTTCTCATCGCGAAAGAGCTTCACTCGCAGGGCAAGGTCGAGCCGGCTCGCAAATGCAGGCTTGAAACTCGCCACTTTTGCGGGCGTATTAAGAAGGTTCTCGACGACACTTCAAATGCTCTCTCTCAGCCAGGACTGTTTGCCCAAGTGGAATTCGTCGACGACGTGTCGCAACAGTCGATATTCTTCCAACCCCACTATCATCCGGCGGTAACGTTAAGCCAGCCCCTGCTTTACTCTATGCTGCTCAGCGGTGACCATGGGTATAGGACTCTTCCCGAGGTGCCTCCCCAGCGGATCCGCCTCTACTGGAAGCTGCTGAAGCCTCAGCGTGCCGTGAAGCACACCCACGCCGTGCTCGAAGTCTTCCAGAACGAGAAGACGTACCTTGCTATCCAGCACGACTTCCAGGTCATACTCCTCATCGGCATTCCGTTTGGATTACTGGTCGCACTGATCGCCGGCTGGATCATCGCGCGCGCCGCCCTCCGACCCATCGGCCGAATCTCACGGACGGTACGCGCCATCGGTGAATCGCGCGATCTCAGTCGCCGGATCAACTTTATCGGTCCGCACGATGAAGTAGGCCGGCTGGCCGATACCTTTGACGGCATGATGGTTCGACTCGAGAAAGCGTTCGAGACGCAGAAGCGGTTCATCGCCGATGCGTCGCACGAGTTACGAACACCCTTAACCGCCATTCGTGGCAATGCGGAGCTCATGACCAGGGCACCGGCCGACGAACGGGAATTGTGTCTGACCGCAATTCGTCAAGAGTCGGAGCGAATGAGCCGGCTGGTCAACGACCTGCTCCTACTGGCAGAGGCAGACATCGAGGAACAACCGGTGCATGTGCAATTGATCGACCTGGACGACGTGGTCCGCGAAGCGTACCACTCGTCACTGGTGCTTGCCGGGGACAAAGTTACCGTTTTGCTTGAACACGCCGATCCAGTTTCTGCCTGCGCGGACCCCGACCGAATCAAGCAGCTCTTACTGAACTTGCTCGATAATGCGGTCAAGTTCACGCTGAAAGGTGGCACCGTCAGCCTCTCCTTGCGCGCCGAGCGCTCGGTGGCGCGTATCGAGGTATCGGACAGTGGCGTAGGCATCCCGCCGGAGGAACAGGAAGCGATTTTCCAGCGTTTCTATCGCGTCGAGGAAGCTCGCAGCAAGCGTGGCAGCGGGCTCGGACTGGCCATATGTTCCTGGATCGTATCAGCACACAACGGCAGTATCGACGTACGCAGCGAACCGGACAAAGGCAGTACGTTCACGGTTCGTTTGCCCGTCGCCACCGCCGAGCAGGTATCGTCGATTCCCCAGGTGGTGCGACCCAAGGCCATCCCGCATGCTACCTAACAGATCGATCTCGGTGAGAAAGGCTTGCATGCTCCGTAGCACCGCGGCGCTCCTGGCAGTATGTTCTTTTCCCTCGACCACGCAGGGGGCCACTTCGCACGCCGGAAAACGCGCCGGACCCAACGTCATGTTGACCGGTTTCGCGGTGGCCCAACGGCTGCATTTTGTGCTTGAGCGGCAGCGGCGTCTCGAAGCCCGCGGCTATTTGATTGGTCCGGGCTTGCTGCGCACTCGGTATCTGATTCGCTTCCAAGCGCCAAATAGGGAATATCTAAGCGAATCAGGCGGAAGCTGGACTCAGGTGCAAATTCCTCATCGTGAGCCCGCCGGATTTCGCGCCGTGTACATCGGAAAGCAGGCGTATACATCCACCAATGGATCGACCTGGATTGCCGGAATGCGGCAGAGCGCGCCGGATCCCGTCGACCTGTTAAGTGTGAATATGGCGCGTGCGCCTTGCTGCGCCGCCGGCCCTCCTCAATCAGCCTCTCAACTCTGGAACCTGGGTCTCACCACCTGGCACGGCTCCAGAGCGTACCGCTTGAAATACCTCTGCGAGGGGAATGGAATCGCGGTTCGAGGCTCAGCGCTGATCGATACGACCACCTTTCTTCCCCTCCTGTACACAGAATCCAGCGAGTCGCCCCATGTGTCAGGACGATTTGTTCTCTCATACGATGGTGCTTTTTCAATTACCGCTCCCCGGCAGCCATTGATGGGCGGATACTTTAACAGCACACCAAACCTCAGAACTGTCCGCCGTTAAACCGGTAGCCGGCACACGATGGCAGCCCGCGTCTCGCGGAGCTTTCCCGTGGCGAGGGATGGGAAGTCCATTGTTGGATGTTCCCTCCCACCGTAAAAGCGAGGGAGTACCGCGTGCTGAACGGGTCCTGAATAGCGTTACCCCGCCATCGCACGAGGTGAAGGTTCGCTGAAGAGATGCCGCTACGGTCTGGTTCCCATGCGAGGAAACATGAAGATCAGATGAACATTGGGTGAACAGCTCTTCACTTTGACGTTGACTTGTGCCGCTGATTGCTGTATATTGGCAGAGTTAAGGAAGCTTGGACGGACTCTATCCTGCTCCGGTTCGGGCAAGTCGTTGATGCGAAGGAGGTGGTCGCAGCAGAAGATGTTCAGAAGATCGGTGATCGCACAACGGTGGGCGATTACAGCCGTGGCGTCGGCCGTTCTACGCATGTAGGGCGCGTCCGCGAGGCACTCCAGCGATCTTCGCCTTAGGAACGCCGTTACCCATTCAGCAACTACTCTTAACGTCCTCAGGAGGTACATGTGCAGTTACACAAACGGGCGTGGCGCATAATCAGCGTCGCCGCTCTTGTAACCTTTGCACTGCCCACGGCATCGCTGTCGTTGGCAACCCCAGCAAACGCTCAGACTGCCCCGCTGTCGCCGAGCAGCATCAGTACCGCCGCCGGCGGAGCGATCGCGGCGGCAACACCAGGCCCTGTTGCCTTCAATCCCATCGGCATTCAACATACCGAGACCTTTACGTGCGGAGCCGGCCTGACGCCGAGCAGCACAAATGCCGGGTTCCCCGGTACGAGCACGAGTCCCGTGGGTCCCGAATCAATCGGTTTTACCAGTACGACAGTAAACCTCGTGCCGGGCTGTTACAACGTCACGGCTTCCGTCAGTGACATTACGCAGGGCACGTCGGCTACCTTTACGTCCGCCACCTGCGGCAATCAGGTCGCCACGGTAACAACCGCTACGGTGAACTGCGCGTCGTACGCAAGTCCGATCTGCCCGGTCGGCCAGACCGCGACTCCGGCCAACGCCGGTGCCGGCTTTAACTTTTGTTCGGGTAATCCCGGGCCGACGACCACCCCCGCTGGCGTCACCACCTGTCCTACCGGTTTCACGGTAAGCCCCGCGTTCTCCGGTAACCCGACGACGTGTGTGGCCAAAGCGACAAGTGCTTCCAATACGGTAACGGTCACGCTCAATCCAGGTGCGCCTCACGCGTACCTGATTACGTTCACCGGCTATACACCGACACAGAACGGGTTTCCTGGAACTGCGGGAGTCGCGGCGTGCGCGCCCGGCGAAACGTACATTCCCGGCCCCTACAATCTGACCATTTCCGGATCGGCGCCTCCCAATGAGGTTGTCACCCCGGTCCAGAACGGTGTGTGTCAGTTCACCGTTTCCGCGCAGAAGAAGTACGTCGAGATCACCAACGTGAACCTCACTGGTCCATGCACGGGTGGTCCCGTCCTCTTCTCCGAAGGTCTAAAGAGCTTCTTTGGTCCTCCCTGCACGCTCTCCGCGGTGGCGCTCGGTACGCTGATCCTCAAGACCGGCGTGAACTGCGCACAGCCGACCACGGGAGTTGCTCCCGAGCCGGTCACCGGTACCGCCGCTCCCGCCGAGTACGGCAAGGGAGCGAAGTATTCGTGCGTGGGCGACACGCTGTCTGTGATCAACATCCCGTCCTCCACGTTCTTCCCGGCCGGGCTGCCGATCACCTTCAGCACGACTGGACCTGGTGGAGTGTCGACCCAATTCCCGGCTGTTTCGCTGAACGGCCTCTGCGCCGGTAACCCCGGTTCAGGCTCCGTCGTCGGCTCGACCGTCGGCACTGTGACCCTGTGCCCGACCGGCTTCGGCGCCGGCTCAGTCAAGGCGTGCTTCACGGGCTACACAACTCCCGGCGGCACGATCAACACGCAGCCAGTACCGATCTGCAGCGCCAACATCAACTTCACCTTTACCGCCCCGAGCAATCAGCGCGTGGTCCCGCAGGTCCGATGGTCCGGTGAGAAAATCGTGCTGACCAAGTGCTTCGGTGGAGGCGGGCTCATGTCCGGCGCCGCGGTTGAGTTCACCTTACAGGGTGATAGCCGCGCCAACGCGACGCTCATCCCAACCTCGCTCCCCGATAGCAGCGCTAACGGTGGTGTGGGTGGACTCGGCGGTGGCACCGCTACCAGCGCGAGTCAGAACACCGTCTTCACGGTTACCGATGTCGACGGCTGCGCCAGTGTCATTGCGTACGCCCGTAACGAGGGTGTGGTCAGCGTGGACGCTGCCATCTTCTCGACGACAGCCGGTCCAGTTGGCGGCACGCCGCTCATTAACGAGCACGCCTTCCTGGTGTACTTCCTCAAGTTCGACCACGTCGATCTCGAGAACATCACCAGGACGACCTACCCCGTGGCCAACCTCGTTGCGTCCTTGACGTTCACGGCCAATATCGCGGTTCCCATCGGCTTCCCGGGACAGAGTACGTTCCCTGGATCCCTGGCCACGACCTTCACCCTGCCCAATCCTCCGGGAACCGGTCAGGTTGCTGGTACCTCGGGCATCGCGGTCCCGTTGTGCGCCATCGACTATGTGCGCGCCATGGTTCATGGGTACTTTGAGATCTCGGGCGATCCAAGCGGTCGACCGGCTACGAGCGTATCGATCCCCAACGCGCCTGCGGGCGCGGCCGCCAGCTACGTGCTTCCCGCCGGCCGCTGGGTACTCCCTGAGGACTGGCCTGTTCTGGCCACCCTCGCGGGCACCAATGGCTTCTCGGGAGACCCGACGACGAACACCGTGTTCCAGTTCGACCTGAACAGCGGGTTCGCCTTTAACCCGGGTGGTGAGCGCGCCGATCTGTGTCTTGGTCCCGCCACGCGACCTGCTATAGCAACCAACGGGGTTATTCCCGCTGCCAGCTACAGCACTGGCCCCTGCTTCGGCCAAGATGCCACGGGTACGCCGTACAGCACGGCTCCGCAGGGTCAATGCGCCGGTGGACAGACCATCGGTATCGGGCCCTTCGACCCGACGCAGGAGTGCACCAACACCGCTCCGTATACCAATCCCAATCCGTTCCCGCTGCAGTATGCCCCCTCGGGCGGCCTGCTGATCTCGCAGGGGACCGGCAACAACCCAGCCGCCTTCACGCTTGGCCCGCTTAGCGCCAACTCCACCTACCTGCCGAACGGCTCACTGACGCAGTGGGATGCGCCCATGCCGCCGGCCCAGGTGAGTTTCGGCATCACCGGCGGTCCTGGCTTCCTCACTGAGGTCAACAAGACCGGACAGTACGAAATCACCGCAGGCACGCTCTTTAACGCAGCTGGCGCGGTGGTTACGCCTGGTGTGGCGCTGTATCCGAATCCGTTCTACTCGGAGGCCATTCCGGCTAGTCCGCTGATCCCGCCGATCACCAATAACGGTGGGTATCTGTACGACAGCTTCGGCTTCCACGGTGGTGGCACCGCCGGCTTCACGACCGCCGGCGCCTTCGTTCCCGGCCTGTCAACTTCAGTGACCGTGCCGGCCGACTTTACGACCGCCTGCCCCCCCGGATTCTACTTACAGGGTCCCGGCGTGTGCGTCTCGTCGGACTTCGTGGCCCCGATCCCGTGCGCCGCTAACGGAGGCACGGATGTCGCCGGCGTCTGCACCATTGGCACCGCCAACGTCACGGCGCCAGGGCAGCAGGGCGGTACTCTTGCCGGCGGCACAAACAGCAGCAACTTCGGTCCGGGATGTTTGACCGCAGGCGTAGGTCTGTCGACCGCCGCCAATTCCCTGAGCGTCACCGTGCTTGACGGCACCGGTTTCACACCAGGAATGACGGTCTCGGCGTTCTCCACGGCCACCGGAAACGTCCTGGCTCAGAATCTGCAGCTTACCGCTGTTACCTTCGCTAACGCGGCCACCACGAGCGGAGCCGCTACCCTGACCTTCACTGGCTCATCCGTTTCGACGGGTCTCTGCATCTTCGCCTACACGGCGGTGTTTGTGTCGAACCAGATTGCTGTTCCCGTCCCGTCCGGCCAGGGGTCGCTCTTTGGAGCGGGTACCTCGATCGGCCTGGCGGCTCCAGGCGGCGGTAACGCCAGCACTACAGTCGCAACGTCTGGGCTGAGTGGTGGCGGCGCCTTGAACATCGTCATCAACGGCCAGACCTACGTCTTCCTGTCCGGAGCAGGAGCATTGGCTCGCGAAATAGGCAACTGCCTGCTGGGCATAGGGCCTGTCAGCGGACCAGTCGCCTTCGGCACCTGCTCGCCCAGCACGCTGTTCCCGGCCGGCACCCTGTTGACGGTCGGCCCGACCACCGGTGGAAACGGCATTGCGCCGGTCCGTGGTCCTGTTCCGAACCCGTACCCGTTCTGGCAGTGGGTTCCGAACGCCTCGTCGACCGCCGTTCGCACGGCCACCACGACCGGCCCGACGGCCGCTACCGTCTACTCCGACAACCACGGCGAGGCCGAGGTTAGTTTGCAGACCGGTATTGCGTCCCAAGTGGTTCCGGTAAGTGGTGCCTGCCCGGCCAACTACACCGCGGTTCCCACGGCGGCAGCTCCCACGAACTGCCTCCTCAACTTCGGAACGCTGGGCTCCGCCGCAACCACCCCAGGTGGGATCCCGTTTGCCACCGTCGCCTCCGCGCTGGCCGCTTACACGGCCGCCACCCCGGGCTGTCTGAATACGACGGCGACCGGCACGACGAGTCCCGCCGCGGTCATGTCACCTCTGATTGGCGCTACCGGTCCGGCCGCTGGCCAGATCTGTATCAACAACCTGGGTGGTCTCGACTTCGGTCCGGGCGCAACCTTTGGTTCGACCTCGCTCCAGGTCATTGCGGATTACCCGTACACACGTGGTGATCATGCACCGATCTCGTCCGCGGTCCTGACCAAAAACTTCACCTCGAGCTTCGCCAAGACTCTGACGGTCAGCCCTGGAACCGCGGCTCCCGCGGGCACCACGACCTACACCGTTACGATCTCGGCAACTGACGTCTGCGGTAACCCGCTGACTGGCGAGAACGTCAACGTCTTCGCCATCGGTAACGCCGGCGCCGTCGTTCTGGCCCCGTTGGGCACGAACGGCTCGCCGCTCGGCACCAACGCCGCCAACGTCACGATTGACGCCAACGGCAACGCCGTGCTGGCGCTCGAAGTGCTGTCCACCGCGCTCGGTAATAGCGGACTGATCGTGAAAGCGGTCTTCCCCGACGAGAAAGTCGAGCGATTTGTAACCGTCGTTCCCGGCTCGACCACGCCGACTACCACGACGGTACTCTACACCCCTGGCTACAACATGGTAGGTGGACCCTCGGGAAGTAACTTCGGCCAGGCGGAAGCCGTGTTCTCGTACAGCGCCGCGACCGGCCAGTACACGAACTCGACCGCCAGCGATGCGTCTCTCTCGAGCGCTGCACCAGCATGTCAGGGCTACTATGCGTACTTCGCCTCTGCCGCCGCGGTAAACTTGACGGTCTCAAGCAAGCCCGGTGACACGGCCCAGTGCACCCTCGCCCCCGGATTCAACCTGATCGGGAACCCGTTCGGCTCAGCCGCGCAGCTCCCATCAGGCACCACCGCGTACCACTTCAACGGCACGACCTACGATGTGGTTTCGCTGATCCCGGTGGGTGGAGCGGCGTTCGTCTACAACTCGTCCGCGACGAGCACGACGATCACGCTTACGGCCTCGTAAGGTCCTTCGGGACTGGCGGAAGGAGCGGCCCCTTCGGGGGCCGCTCTTTCTTTGCCCTGGTGCGGGCGAGCAACTTTGACACGCCGGCAAACCCTCTCTACAATCGATGAATGTTCATGCCTCCCCTCAACCCTCGACACTGAAAGGACCTCAATGAAGTTTCGTGTTCTCATGGTGCTGGGCGGGCTGTTTTACGCTGCAAGCGTCAATGCGCCTGCCGAGGCAGCAGGATCGGTCCCGCAGCTTCCGTTCGCTCATCGATCTGCCGCCGTCTCGCGCCTAGCATCCTCGCTCAATTGTCCCCCGCACGCGTACGACACGGGACAAGCCTTGCTACGCGCGCGTCAGTACCGTCAAGCCCAGAACCAATTCCAAGCGGCGATTCGTTGTCACGACCACCTAACGCAGGCCTACGCAGACCTCGGCACTTCGAGTTTCGACTTAGGAGAATATGCCGCCGCGTACTCTGCGTATCGCAGCGCCGCCGCACGTTCCCCGCACGATGCCAGTTTGCTGTACATCACAGGATTCGCAGCGTTCTATGCCGGCAAATGGAAGGAAACGGTGGTGTACACCACCGCGACGTTAAAACTCCAGCCGAAAAGCGATATCACCTACCATCTCCGATTCCTCGCCTACGGTCGATTGCTGCAGCACAAAAAGCAGGTACAGGACGCGTCAGCAGAAGTGAAGTTGAAGCCCTACAACTCGGATTACTGGGACGATGTGGGGATTGCTCTGTACAACGATTCAAAGCTGGCCGACTCTATCGGGGCGTTCAGCCACGCTATCCAACTCCAGCCGTCGCGGTGGAACTATTACAAGAATCGGGCCATCTCCGAGGTGTACAGCAAGAAATCGAAGATTGCGCTAAAGGATCTGGAAAAGGCGTATGCACTGGCTTCCCGTCCCGGTGACAAGAAGCAACTGAGCGTTGCCATTGCCAAGCTGAAAAAGAGCCTGCATCAATAGCGCTTCCAGTGTTACAACCCGGGGCTCTACCGCGTTACAGAAGAGGAGGCACACTGTGTCGAAAAAACAGGCGGGGCTTTGGCTGTCCCTCGCCGTACTGGTAGCCGGTTGCGGTTCGAGCAGTAATCCAGCGGCCAGCGTCGACGGACACGACATTGCTATGAACACATATACCGCCGAAGTCCATTACGATAGGGTCGCTCAACACAAGCAGTTGGGCTACGATGTCTGCGCCATCAAAGGGTTGGAGGTAGCCTGCCGCTACCTAAAACGACAGGCGCTGACCGGGGTTATAGACCGGCAGCTCATTCAGGAGTACGCGACGCGTCATCACCTGGCCGTCACCAAGGCCGAGGATACCAGGAACTGGGTCCTGATCTATCAAGGCAGGTTTAATCGGGATCCCAGACAGCTCAACGCGTTTGTCAAAGGCTTTGGCATCAGCATTTCGGAGTTACGCTCCCGTCTTACTGACCAATTGCTGCGTCAGAAGGTGCTGTATGACGTAACCAAGAACATGCCAACCACGGCCCCCGCCATCCGATTAAGTTTTTTACGGGTGGCAGATAAACAACACTTGACGCAGGTGCAGCAACAGCTTCGTTCCGGTGTGCCGTTTAATGCAGTGGCGAAGCGACTCGCGACCGACCGAAAGGGCGCTTGCGCCAGCGGCTGCGGCGATCTCGGCTGGATTCCACGCCGGCTGGTGCCGCCGACGGCTCCGCATGTCGCATCCGCCCGCGCCGGTGCCTTGATCGGGCCCTTACAACTGCAAACCGGTGGTTACACCTATTACTCCGTGGAGGCGAGCCAGCCGTCGTATGAGCTCACAGCGCAGCAACAACTCTCGCTACGCAGCTTGCTTTTCGATGACTGGCTGAAAAAGCAGGAACACCAGGCGCAAATTAAGCGATTTGTAACAGTTTGAGGGGCAATGGTAGCACTACCTCTCGTGGCATTGGCATACTTGTGAGCCGGTTATCGAACCTCGGGCGGGCTCGCTTAGTCCGCAATCAATCTAGGAAAAGGACATTTGTATGGAAGGGGACTCGTTGGTATGAAGCGACTCATCACCGCAGGGGCCGCTCTGGGTCTGGCGGCAATCATGGCAGTTAGCCCGAACCTCGGCTCCGCCCAGTCCACATCAGGCTGGAACACGTTTCACGGGGATTCAACGCGGGACGGACAAAGCACCTTGAAGGGACCAACCACGGGAATGAAGGTGGGGCAGTGGACTCTGCCCGCGCCGACCGAGAGTTCGCCGGTAGTGGATGGCAACGGAAACGCTTACATCGGCGACGACAACCATCTCGTCTATGCGTTCAACACCGCCGACCCCGGGATCGTGAGCGCTGCAGATACCAAGACAATACGCTGGTCGTTCGCCACTGGAGGACCGGTCAAGGCTGTCCCGTCGCTATCGCCTGACGGCAGCAAGCTGTTTGTCGGGTCGGAGGATGGGAACGTCTACGGCCTCAAAACAGCGGACGGCTCAAAAATTTGGTCGGTGAGCCTGGGTGGGCCGGTAGAGGGATCGCCTCTGTTAAGTAACGACGGCAGTACAGTGTATGCCTCGAACATTAACGGCACGATTATGGCTTTTAACGCCGCCGACGGCTCCACGAAGTGGACCATAGCGACGAATAACGCTATTCGTGGCAGCCTGGCACTCAGCCCGGACGGCACCACGGTGTACGCAGTCCTCGCCTCGTCCGGCGCCATTAATGGCTTTTTATCAAGCGGTCCCACTAAGCCCGGCTCGAGCACACCAAGCGTGATTTTCAACCCAAGCGGCCCGCCGATCTCCAGCCCGGCCGTGGACAGCAATGGCAATCTCTACGTTACTACCGCGTACGGAACGGTGGAGTCCTTTGCAGCTGGAGGGGGCGCCGCACGCTGGACGTTTATCATTCCGAATCACTTCCCTGCAGCGTCCACTCCCGCAATTTCGGGCGGCAACGTTTACTTTGGCGCCGGCAACGGGAATATCTACGCCATTAGTCAGGCCAGTGGGCAACAGGTTTGGCAGTTACATACCAACGCGACGGTCGAGTCGTCGCCGGCCGTTGCAAGCGGAAATGGAATTGTCTACGTCGGCTCAGATGACGGTAATCTGTATGCCGTGAACGGGGCCACCGGGACGGCCGCCTGGATCCGGCTGCTGGGGGGCCAAGTCATATCATCGCCGGCCATCGGACCGGACGGCAGTGTGTGGATCGGCTCTAGGGGCGGCGGTGTCTTCCGCTTCCTCGACGTGGGACTTCCCCCTCCCCCCGGTACACCCACTCCAGGGCCCTCCCCCACGCCGGTGTCAACGGCCACCCCTGGTCCCACCGCGACGGCTGCACCTCCCACGGTGACGGCAACGGCCGTGGCAACATCCACGCCGACCACTCTACCGCTGACGATCTCGGCTAAAACGTCGGTGAAGCCGGGCGCTTCGCAGATCGTGACGATTACCTCGGCACCGAACACCGTGATTCACATCCGGGTCGACTACGCGAACGGTGACCACCAATCGCACACGGTCACCACCAGCGCCACCGGATCTGCCACGTACCGCTACAAGCAGTCCGCCTCCAAAATAACCCGCACTCAGCAAACAGCCACGATTACGGCTACAGCGGGTAGTGGCGGGTCTCAGGCCAAGCAAACGAAGCAATACACCGTCAAGTTCGGCACCATCGACGTGTCGGCCGAACCCCGCACGGTAACCATGGGCCAGGTGGTCAGTATCTACGTACACGCCAAGAAGCGGACGTCCGTGGTTGCATACGTCACGCTCCGAACTGGCCACTCGGCAACCTTGCATGGCAAAACCGGCGCCAAGGGATTCGTTCGCCTGAAGTTGAAGGTGACGACAAAGTCTTTCCGACACGGCCAAAAGGTTAGCGTGCAGGCAAATCTGGTAAAGGGATCAGCGTACACCAAAACCTTCTTTACCGTGAAGTAAAGGATCGACGGGAGGAGGCGGCACGACTCGTGCCGCCTCCTCCCGTGCTCGCAAGGTCATGATCCCGTCGCCGACTCACACCTCTCGGGGAGATGATAATGCCCAGCCTCCGCTTCCTAAGCCTGTTCTCACTTGCCTGCCTGGCCGGATGCGGTGGCTCTAGCGCCTCTCCCAAATCGACTCCTCGAACCGCATCCGGGCACGCGGCCATCGGTACCGCCCCTGCCACCACACCCCCGCCGGTCCGTCCATCAAAGGGAGTAGCCACGGTGGGTCCCCGTGCTCCGTCGAATACACCGCCAATCCCGGCTCCAGTGAAACCGGTCACAGCCATCCCCGCCGCGGCCTACAGCGCCACGCTGCACGGCACCATCACCGATGCCAAAACCCATGCGCCGATTGTGGGCGCCACGGTGCGGGTCGGCAGCACCAACCATGTTGCCCGGTCGGATGCTTCGGGCCGCTATGTGTTGCATTTTCCGGCGGCCGTGCCACAGCCGGTCGAGGTTAGAGTACAGGGCTACGCGGAAGATCTGGCCATGGGCGCGGTGGCTCCTCACAGCCATACCAGGCTCGACTTCCGGCTCACTCCTTTGAAGGCCGGGGCGCCAGTGGTGCCTCCGCCGCCCGTCTCCTTTGGCAGCCCCTGATCCGATTAAACTTTCGGATTAGTCCTTTCACGGGACGCGACCCCGAGTGTGTAGGTAGGCCGAAACTCCCGGAGACAGCGAACGCCGTTGATAATGTGTGCGCAGCCAATCGATATAGCCGGGAAGCTGTGCGTAGAGACCGGTGGTGGGCACCGCGATTCGTACCGCGTACCGCTCCGTTACCGAGATGGCCTCGGGAGCTGTGAGATAGCCGGTGCGCAGTCGCACATTGGAGGGGTCGCAGAGAGGCGGAGCCACCAGCCGTTGCGCGCGATCGACCGATTCCAGGTCATCGACCACGACTATGTCCGCCGCGGTGGTGTGCGCGTCTAGGTATTTGGTGACTCGGGCCGTAAACGGTCGTTTCTCGGCGATTAGGGTATGCCGGTCGCGCTGTAGTGCCCTCGGCAGCAGCACGATGTACGCTGCCCCAGCAATCATGGCCAATACCAACCAACCCCGTCGGTAGTCCCGCACTCCCATAGCGATCGTGCTGGAACCGATGCCGGCGGATACCACGAGACCGGTTAGCAGGATCGCTAGGTGATGTGGAAAGAGCGGTCGAAAGAGGAGCAGCATTGCCATACTTCCCGGTAGCCAGAGGGTCAGAAACCCCAGTTCTTTCCACCGACGCGAGGCAATCAGAGCGATAAATCCAGCGATGCTGAGGAAGGTGAGTCCCAGATCGAAGCCCAGGAACTGGCTCAAGAGGCTGAGCGGCGACGCGCCACCAAAATTGATTTGAGCGGCCCGGTCATGCATGGCAACGACCTGACGCCATTGATCTGCGGGCTGAACCAACAGAAACTCCGCGCCAACCGGTACCAGTGCGGACAGCCCGTACAACAGCAGAGCGGATAGCCTCCGACGACCGCTCCCCGCTGCAAGCGTCAATACCCATAGGCCGGGGAAAATTGCCTCCAGGGCAAATAGCTTGAGGAGGATGGCCGCGGCCAAAGCCAGTCCGGCTAGCGACGCCAGGGGCAGCCGTCCACTGCGCCAGTATGCCGCGGCGAACAGCAAAGACAGCGTGACCAAGGCCATCATGGGGCCTTCTGCTTCGACGGTGTGGGAATAGACCAGGAAACCGGGTGAAACGGCCAGGAACAGAGCAGACGCCGTTGCCGCCAAACCATCTGCCAGCAGCCACGCCAACAGAGACGCGCATAACAACGAAACCAGCCCAAAGGCGATCTCGACCCAGCGAGCGCCAGATATCGAATCGCTGGTCAAGCGCATGCCGGCGGCGAGGGACGCAAACAGCAACGGTGGCTGCGCCGAGAACACCTGATCGAAGAGGCTGTAGCCGTGCGCCACGAGACGGCTGCAGGCCGTGTAGCGCCACTCGTCGGCATCGTCGAAGCCGTACGCAGACGTCGAGTACTGGTAGATGCCGCGGTGCACGACCTCCCAGACGAGATATCCGGCGGCCACCACGGCGATGGCGAGCGTCGTGTTCCGCCGCCCCATCCGGCCGAGGTAATTGACCAACCGTCGTAGAGTCAATGCGGCCGCCTAGGCAGGTCGTGTATCCGATACGGGACTCCAGCCGCGCGCCTTTTCCAGCAAAGGTTGCGGCGACGGTCGACGGCGCCCTGCCAGTTGAACAGTCATTGGAGATTCTAGCAGGGGTCCAAACACACCCCCAATTGGGACGCCCCTCAGTTCGCTACTAGAATTGACGGTGATGTACTCTACCGTTGCCGGCCAACTATGGCGATCGTCGCTGGTCCGGGCCAGTATCGTTCTTCTCCTCGTGGGAGAGGCTCTAATCATTGCGCGACTCCGACCGTATTCAGATTTTTACTTCCCTTTCGTCTGGCTTGGACTGATCCTGCTGCTGGACGGAGCGACGCATCTGCAGACGGGAAAATCACTGGTCTTTCATGCCCGGACGGCCTTTATTGCCATGTTTCCGATTTCGGTCGCGTTTTGGTGGCTCTTCGAGTTGCTAAATCAAGCAGTTCATAACTGGATATATATTGGCGCCGAACAATATACCGGCGTCGGTTATGTCGCGTTCGCTTCGCTCGACTTCAGCACCGTACTGCCGGCGGTTTGGGTGTCGGCCCTGGCGGTTCGCGCCCTGCTTCCTCGCGTATCGGCGCGGAAGTTGGCGACTGGGGCAGTCCCACAGTGGATGCTTCTTGGCATGGTTGTCATCGGCATCCTTTCCGTCCTGCTAGCTGTCACCTACCCCAGATATGCCTTCGGCGCCGTTTGGCTCTGCATGTTCTTTCTGCTCGATCCGATCAACCACTTTCTTGGGCGGCCATCGATGGTTGGCGCGATCTGGCGCCGTGAATGGCGTCTACCCATGAGCTTCGCGCTGGGGACGCTCTTCTGTGGCTTTTTCTGGGAGGGCTGGAACTTCTGGTCGACGCCCAAGTGGACCTACGCCATTCCGTATGTCTATCACTGGAAAATTTTCGAGATGCCCCTGTTGGGCTGGTCTGGCTACCTGCCGTTTGGCCTCGAGCTCTTCGCCATGACCAACTTTGTGTTCCCGCTACTCCGCTTACCGGTTCCCAGTCTCGACGCCGTCGCATCGGTTCCCGGACGCGAACGCGACCGCCTGGTGTCCTGATTCGCTATTGCTGCTTGCGCCACGGCAGCAGCACGCGCTCCAGAACGACCATGAGGCCGAAGAAGAGGATGCTAAGCAATGAAACTGCCAGCACTGCGGCAAACACGCCGGGCTTATCCACCCGCGAGATAAAGATTTGCATCTGCGATCCGACGCCGTCCAGATTTGCTGGATCGGTGGGAAAGCCGAAGATAGTAGCAACGCCGGCGCTCGACAGGGCGTGCCCGATCGGATTGAAGCCGCCCCCCACCATGTACTCGCCTACCAGTGCTCCCACGAAAGCCAGGGTGGACGTGATCTTGAGCGATGAAAAGAGGAACGGCATGGCCGAAGGAAACCGGAGTTTCACAAATACCTGAACCTTTGATGCGTTCAGCAATCGCATTAACTCGTAGATGCGCGGGTCTACTGCCTTCAGGCCGACGGTCATATTCACCAGGGTTGGAAAGAAGGTGATGAGAACCGCAACTCCGACCACCGCCGCAGCGTTGGAGTCGGCACTGAAAAACGGCATCTTAAAGAACAGGATGGCGAAAACAGGCGCGTATACCAGGATCGGAATGCTCTGAACCAGGATGGCCAGCGGATAAAAGGCGCGCTCAATGTGCCTGGAGGATACGAACATCGTGGCGCCTATGATAGCGAGGAGATTGCCGAGAACGAATCCCACTACTGCGTCCTGAATCGTAACCAGCAGCGCGATCCCGATGTCCGCCCAGTCGTCGTGAAGTCCGATCAAGGTATCGCTGAGGTTCGGTAGCTCATAGGACGGCAGGCCCAGGGCGCGGGGCACAAATTGCCAGATGGCCAGGAACGCGACGATGACGATTGCCGGCAGACCGTAACGAGCCAGTGCACCTCCCAGGGTAGTGACTACCCCGCGAGAATCGCTCTGGGCCAGGGGGCGAAGCAGAGGAGCAGCGTCCGCCTCCCGCCGCGCATCAACCGTATCAGCCATGCACCGCTCTCCCTTCTAGCGCGCCTAAAACGAGGGTCTCGGTAGCAAAAAACCGCGGGTCACGTTTGATGGCAGGCTCTCGTGGGCGATCGAGCGGCACGGAGATCACGTCGGTTATTCGGCCCGGACGCGGGCTCAGAACCACTACGCGATCGCTGAGATAGATGGCTTCGGCGATACTATGCGTAACGAACACCACGGTGCTCTTCTTTTGCTCCCATACTTTGAGCAACTCCTGGTTCATGTCGTCACGAGTGATCTGGTCGAGCGCCCCAAACGGCTCGTCCATCAAGAGGAGGCCGGGGTCGTAGGTGAGAGCTCTCGCGATACTCACCCGCTGCCGCATGCCCCCGGAAAGCTCATCGGGTCGTTTGTCGCCGAAGTCGCTTAGCCCGACCAGTGCCAGCAAATCTTCAGCCTGCTTCCGCTCCACCTGGCTTGCGCGCTTAAACACTTCGAGCGGCAAGCGAACGTTCTTGGAAGAGGTACGCCAGGGCATGAGCGCGGCATCCTGAAACACAAATCCAATCTGGCGTTTCTTGCGTGCGGCCGCCGCCGGTTCGCCGGCAATTCGGACCTCACCGGAGGTCACCGGCAAGAGGTCGGCGATCAGCCGCAGCAGGGTGGACTTACCGCAGCCCGACGGCCCGATCACAGAGATGAACTCGTTCTGCTGCACGGTCAGCTGTAGGTCGCGCAACGCCTCGACCGGTTGCGCACCCGGATACGTGTAGCTCACGTCCCGTATTTCTAGAAGCGTCATGACACCTCCCCGACGGCGATAGGGGGGACTGATAAAGTCCCCCCTATAGTACGGTGCCGGGCTATGCCCTATTTATACGGGTTGAATCTGTTGGTAAAGAGAGACGAGACGTTGGGCCTGGAGTGAATGAGTCCGTACCGGTACAGCGTGTCGACGCTTTCTTGCCAGTATTTCGCGGTCATCGTGCCACTGAAGGAGCCACGCGAATCGCGGGAAAAGGCGGTAAAGGTCTGAAGCTCCTTGATTTGCTGGGTCATGTTTTGCTGCGCGCTTATACCGCCCGACGCGGGGAAGCGGGTACGAACCGTGATGCGAGCTGCCTGCACCGGATGAGAATGCGCCCACTTGAAGCCCCGGGCGGCAACGCTCACTACCTTCCGTACCAGCGCCGGATTCCCGTTGATCAGGGACGTGCTGCTAAATAGCACGTCGTCGTAGAAGTGGAATCCGTAATCAGCGGCCTTGAAGCTCCGCGTCGCCACACCCTTCAACTTGAGCGCAATCGGCTCATTGGTCTGAAAGGTCAGGAAGGCGTCAACCTGCCCAGAGGTGAGCTGAGCAATATCGAATAGGACGGGGACCGGTTTCCAGTCGGTAGGCTTGAGGCCGGCATAGGCCAGCATGGTCTCTGGAACATAGAGCTCATGCGGCTGATAGCCGACTCGCTTGCCGCGCAGATCGGTGATCTTGTAGATCTTGCTGCTGGCCATCACGGTCAACCCGAAGACCGACTTCTGGGTGTCGGTGTACAGGGCCTCAATCGGCACATGCTGCGCCTTGGCAATGGCGATTGCGGCGCCACTCTGGAAACCAAAGGTGTTACCGCCACGCGCGGGCACGTCAGTTTCAGGGTGAACGCTTGAGCCGTACGGTTCGAACGACATGCGTATGCCGGCCTGGCGCCACCAGCCATATTGCTCAGCAACCCACAGCCCCGCGAACTCTACATTTGGCTCCCAGTTCAGGATGAAGTAGACCTTGGTCATGGTGCGGGACGTACGGTGCGCAGCCTCCATCCGATTGAGAGCGGCGGCGGCGACCTCTGCCGATACACCAAACTGGTCAGATTGTAGCTGCGGTGTCGTGCCGGCCGCACTGGAGGTGCGCGCCGTGCCGCTGCTCAAGGCTGTGGTCAATAAAACGGCGAACGCCACCAGGGCAGTAAGCCAACGACGGAAACGTTTCGAGAGCATGCTCTCCTCCTCAACAAGACGAGCGAAATTAGGGGGCGATAGGCGACTGGTCCTTGACGGTTCACTCTCGATTCACGAATTGCGATTTGGCCCGTGCGCCTCCTTTCATGCTGTGTCTGGCTTCCCTCTGTTGCATGCTGATGCCGCATAGCATACTGAACGGATCGCCGTGAGTCAACGTAACGGCTCGCCAGCGGCTCGCCACCGGCTCATCAAACGGCGCGACGCCGTGTTGTGACTGGCAGCTAAGACGCTTTCGTCGAGTTCGCGCAAGCTACCACCCTGTACTACCGTCCGACCACCCACCAGCACCGTATCCGGACTGACCCCGCCAAGCACCACTCCGGCCAGTAAATCCTCCTCCGCGCCGGCGCACTGTAAGGAGTCGCTATCAAACAACACCACGTCGGCCGCTTTGCCGATCTCCAGGCTGCCAATATCCTCACGGCCCAGGCAAGCAGCGCCACCTCGAGTTGCCATCCACAGAGCAGCGCGCACCGAAAGGGCAGTGGATCCGTCCCGAACGCGCGCCGAGAGAATAGCCTGTTTCATTTCCTGGCGAAGATCATTTGAGTCGTTGGAGGCGCTCCCATCCACCCCCAGCCCAACGTTCACGCCCGCCTCTATGAAACTCCTGGTTGGAGCTAGACCGGAGCCGAGCAGCATGTTTGAGGTGGGGCAGTGGGCCACACTCACCTGCGCCCGAGCTAAGCCCACGATGTCGGCCTCGCTCGGATGGACACAGTGTGCTACCCACACGTCGTCGGCCAGCCATTCGACCCTCGCGAGCAACTCGACCGGAGAGATGCCAAAGCGCTCCATGCTGAAGCGATGCTCGTCAGCGGTCTCGGCGATGTGGGTGTGCAATCTCACGCCTTGAGCGCGCGCCAATCGAGCTGATTCACGCATGAGCTCCGGGGTTACCGAGAACGGCGAGCAGGGCGCGAGGCCAATCTGCACCATCGCCCCCGGCGACCGGTCGTGATACCGACCGATCACCCGCTCGGAGTCGCTCAAGATGACCTCGGCCGTCTGCACCACCGAGTCCGGAGGCAGTCCGCCCTCCGACCGGCCCAGGTCCATGCTGCCGCGGGTGGCGTGAAAGCGGATGTCGATGCTTCCCGCGGCTTCTACCTGCGCATCTATAAATGACTCGCTGCCGGCCGGAAACACATACAGATGGTCGGCGCAGGTGGTACAACCGGATAGAACGAGTTCGGCTAGCCCGGTTCGGGTAGACGTGTAAATCATCTCTTCGTCGAGTCCCGCCCAGATTGGATAGAGTAGGCGCAGCCAATCGAAAAGGCCAGCGCCTTCGCTTTCGGGGAATCCCCTGGTAAGGGTCTGGTACAGATGGTGGTGGGTGTTGACTAGGCCGGGAAGAGCGATGAACCTCGAGCAATCCAGAGCATCGTCAAAAGCGCGTGCGGGAGGCACAGTATCCAGGTAGGTTACGAATCCGTCCTGAATGCCGACCCAGGCGCCCTGCAACTCAGTTTTGGCGTCGTCCATGCACACTGCCAGCCGGCAGTTGGTGAGCAGCAGGGATCTCACGGCACGCCGACCGGGACCAACTCGAAAGAGCGAACGTCAACGATGCCACGATCGGTGACGCGCATCTCCGGTATCACCGACAATCCCAAAAAGCTGAGATACATAAACGGGGTGGGGAGAGACACACCCATTTCCTGAAGCGAGAGTTCAAGCGATCGTAGGCCCGCTGCCACTTCCGTGGCCGTTCCCGTGCTCATCAGGCCTGCAATCTTCAAGAGAAGTTTGCCACAGACAACACCATCGCGTACTGCAACCAGGCCTCCTCCTATTTCCGCCAGCCGCTCCACGCACAGCACCATGTCGCGGTCATTCACGCCCACCACCACGATATTGTGGGCATCGTGCGCGACGGTGGAGGCAAACGCTCCGGCCTGAAGTCCAAAACCGCGGACAAAGCCAAGACCAATCCGTCCAGTTGCGTGATGACGCTCGACGACCGCAAGCTTCGCAAGGTCAGAGGCGGGCTGAGCCACGAATTGACCGCCTGCCCTGCAGGGACGGCGGGTGGTCGCCCGCGTGACCACCTGATCGCGGACAATCTCAATCACGTTAATCGCGGAGGAACCGTTATCGTCGATCCGAAAGTCGGCGTCCTTCACTGGATGCACGTGAACTGTGTCGATCACACCTGCCGGCACTGGGGGCGTCGGGAAAGACAAACATTTGCCCCCACCCACCACCAGCCGGCCGTCCTTGAACACGGCCTCGGGACGCAGACGGACGAAATCGGCCATCACCGTGATATCCGCCCAGTATCCGGGCGCGATTGCGCCGCGGTCGGCCAAACCATGGAAACGCGCGACGTTCAAGGATCCAAGTCTTACTGCATCTCCCAGAGAGAGGCCGTGGCGAACCGCTGTGGCCACCATGGAATTGATGTGTCCTTCCTCCAAGAGCGTCCCGGCCTCACGATCATCGGTCACGAACATGCAGAGATCGGTGCCGTACTGTTTGACCAGCGGCAATAGATCGATCAGGTTCCGGATCATGGAGGCTTCGCGGATCATGATCCACATGCCGAGCCGCCGCTTCTCCAGCGCCTCTTCCAGGGTGGTGCATTCGTGGTCGCTACTTGGTCCGGACACGAGATACGCGTTGAGCTTTCTGCCGGAGAGACCCGGCGCGTGGCCATCGATGTGACGGTACCCGGTCATCGCCATCTTCGCCATGACCTCGGGAGACCCTGCCACCGCCGCTGGATAGTTCATCATCTCCGCTACCCCGATAACCCGCTGGCGGGTGAGAAGTTCCGCGTACTCACACGCTTCCAGCGGACCCGCGGCCGACTCGAACGGGCTGGCCGGCACACACGATGGCGCCATGACGTAGACTCCCAAGGGTAGGCCCTTGCTGGCTTCCAGCATGTACTCCACGCCGGCCACTCCCAGTACATTGGCCATCTCATGCGGGTCGATCACCACCGAGGTCGTACCACAGGGCAACACGGTTCGGGCAAACTCATCTACGTTGAGTTTCGAGCTTTCGATGTGGCAGTGGCCGTCTATGAAGCCGGGCAGGAGGGTCGTTCCGCTGACGTCGTACGTGTTGCTCGCCTCGTAGTCCCCGACGCCGACCACGTGCCCGTCGCAGATTGCCACATTGGCCGGAAAGACCTCCCCAGTAAACACGGACAGCACGCGCCCGCCGCTCAGTACCAGATCGGCCTCGTCGTCGCCGCGCGCAACAGCGACCCAGCGTCTACGCATGTTCGCCAGGCCCGCCCTTTCCGCCCATCGTCAGCGCCATGATTGCTTTCGCCGTATGCAGCCGGTTTTCTGCTTCGTCGTAGACCACGGATTGCGGTCCATCGATTACCCCATCGGTGACCTCAAAGCCTCGGTCTGCAGGCAGACAGTGCATGTAGATGGCGTGCCGCCTGGCCAGAGCCAACCGGCGCTCATCGCAGATCCAGTCCTTGTATCGCGCGGATATGGCCAGCGCTTCATCAGGACGCGAGAAGAGTGACTCGATGCCCCAGCTCTTGGGGTAGACGATATCCGCGTCCTCGAAGGCGGTATCCATGTCGTTCACGATCTCGAAGGCGCCGCCCGATTCCTCGGCGTTGCGACGCGCGTCCTCGACAACGTGGTTCATCAAGGTGTATTCGGGCGGATGCGCGAGAGTTACCTGCATACCGAAGCGGGTCATCAACCAGATCAGTCCTTGCGGCACGGACATTGGCTTGGCATAGCTCGGCGCATAGGCCCAAGAGACCGCGATCTTGAGGCCCCGCACGCCCTCCCGAAATTTCTCACGAATGGTCATCAGGTCCGCGATGGTCTGGGTGGGGTGATCGATGTCGGACTGCAGGTTGATGACCGGTGCATCGGCGTACCGCGCCACCTCTCGCAGGTAGCTGTCCCCGGCGCCCGGCTCCAGGTCGTGACGTATGGCCAGCCCGTGACCATATCGCGAGAGAATAATGCCGGTGTCCTTGGGACTCTCGCCGTGCGAGATTTGCATCATGTCCGGGGTCAGGTCGTGGGCATGCCCGCCCAGTTGCGTTATGCCGGCCTCAAACGCGTTGCGCGTGCGCGTGGACTTATCGAAAAAAATCATGAAGAGTGTTTTGTCGGGCAACAACCGCGTCGGCGCCCCCAGAGCAAAGCTGCGCTTCAAGTCGTGCGCCACGTCGATGATTGTATCGAGCTCTTCCGTCGCCCAGTCCTGGGTGGCGATATAGTCCTTGCCGCGTAGAGTCGTGATCAAATCCTCTTCCTCCCATGACACGCGTCCATCGCACGTTCCTGCCCGCGGGGGTGGGTCACTGAGGCCACCCTAGCGGATGACGACCAGAGGGTGACGAGCCAGTTTTTGCGTGTCTGCTGCACTGGTCGGGTGCTCTCGGTCCGGCACTTCCACCGTTTCTGCTGGCCCGCAAAGCTCGGTAGATAAATAGCGCAAACCGTTATCGCAGACAATCGTGACAATTCGCCGCAGTTCTGGCCGAGTTCTCGCCAACTTCAGCGCGCCCGCCACGTTGCAGCCTGAAGAAATGCCGCAGAAGATACCCTCTTCCCGTGCCAGCCGGCGCGCCATGGTGACGGCCTCGTCGGAATGCACCTCGACGACGGCGTCAAGCATGTCGACGTGCAGGTTGTCCGGGATGAACCCGTCACCAATTCCCTCAATGCGGTGTGGACCCCAGCCGCCGCCGGCCAGAATCGGGCATTCTTCTGGCTCGATAGCGACCACCTGCACGCGCGGATTCTGCTCTTTCAGGTAGCGACCGACCCCTGTCAGCGTACCACCGGTCCCCTGTGCATCGATGAAGGCGTCAACCGTTCCGCCCGATTGCTCCCAAATCTCAGGCCCCGTCGTGTCGTAGTGGGCAGCGATATTGTCTTCGTTGGTGAACTGGGAAACCTCGTAGTAAGTACCAGGTAATTCGGCTTGCAGCTCACGTACCTTATCGATGACCAGGTCAACATCGCTCTCGCCACCCGGTGTCAGAAGCAGTTCCGCCCCGTACGCCTGGATGGTACGCTTCCGCTCGTCACTCATGCCTTCCGGCATGACAATGATCGCTTTGTACCCCTTGGTGGCGGCAGTCATCGCCGTGGCGATCCCGGTGTTCCCGGTGGTGGCTTCAATAATGGTCATTCCTGGTCGTAGATTACCTCGGCGCTCGGCCCGTTCGATAATGTATGGTAGGATTCTATCCTTGACGCTCCCGCTTGGGCCAAAGTACTCGAGCTTGCAAAGAATTTCCACATCGGCGTCATCGGTCACCCGCTTCAAGCGGACAAGAGGTGTCAGCCCGGGAGTACTAAGGACGTCATCGGCTATCTCGGACCTTCTGGCCCAATCAATCGCATTGCTCACTTCTGCCTTCCCCTCCGCTCACGCATGGACAGGCCGACGCTCGCGCTGCGCATCCAGCGCCGCCAGCACTTTTTCGGCCGTCATGGGCAGGGAGTGCAACCGGATCCCCACCGCGTTATAGATCGCATTGGAAATCGCCGGCGCGGGCCCGTTAATAGCAATCTCGGCCACGCTCTTGGCTCCAAATGGGCCGGTCGGCTCCTCAGCTTCAACCAGAATGGTGGTCAACTCAGGCATGTCGTCCGAGCAGAAGATTTTGTAATCCATAAACGACGGGTTGAGCACATTGCCTTCCGGCCCTATGATGATTTCCTCGGTCAACGCATATCCAAGTCCCTGCGCCACCGCGCCCTCGACCTGACCTTCGCAAATATCGGGGTTCAGCGCCTTGCCGACATCCACGGCCGTAACAATCTGGATGGGACGCACCCGTCCCGTCTCAGTGTCTACCTCCACCTCCGCGAACATGGCCACGAACGGCGGCGGACTCTCCTTGGTGGCATGCGAACCCCGCCCCATGATTAACGTCTTGTGTTCGCCGTAGAGACACTCCATGGCCACTTCCTGCAGGGTGACGCTCTTCCCGTTTAACGCGGTCACTTTACAGTCGTGCACCAGCAAGTCCTCCGGGTCCTCATCCATCATCCGTCCGGCCACGACCACGATCTGCTGGCGCGCGTCCTCGGCCGCTTTCAGGACGCAGGTACCGGTGATGTACGCCGTGCTGCTGGCGTACGCGCCGTAATCGAAGGAGATATCGTCAGTATCACCAGAACGAATGAGGATGTGGTCGAGTGGCACGCCCAGAACTTCGGCCGCCACCTGACAGAGCGTGGTATCACTGCCAGTGCCAATGTCCGCAGAGCCAACCATCAGGTTGAACGATGCGTCCTCGTTCATCTTCATGGCCGCGGCGGCCAATTCATCGCCGGCTACCCCGCTGCCCTGCATCAGAATGCACATGCCGATCCCTCGCTTGATTGGGCCGGAGCCATGCTCGCTCCGCTTACGTCCCCAATCGATGGCCGCGGCTCCCCGTTCGATACACTCCGGCAGCCCGCAAGAGTGCATGACTCGAGGCTTTTTCCCGCTTCCCTCGCCAGCGGCTGCACTCATCAGATCGGTGTCGCCGACGCGAATATGGTTCTGCCGGCGGAACTCTAGCGGATCCATGTCGAGCGCGTCGGCCACTTCATCCATGTGCACCTCCATGGCGAAGAAGCCCTGGGGCGCACCGTAACCTCGAAAGGCACCGGCAATCGGAAGATTGGTGTACACGATGTCGGCATAGAATTTTAGGTTTGGCGCGCGGTACAGCGGCAGCGGCTTGGTTCCAGTGTTGCCTGTTACCGTCAGCGCGTGTGTGCCATACGGTCCGGTATTGGTCAGCACATAGAGGGCATTGGCTACCACTGAACCGTCCCGCCGCACGCCGGTCTTCATCCGAAGGTGCTGCGGATGCCTCATGCGCGCGATGGTAAACTCCTCGGTTCGATTGAATTCGAGCTTGACCGGGCGACGCGTCTTCATAGCGAGCACCGCGGCGAGCGGCTCGGTCACCACCTCTTGCTTGTTGCCAAAGCCTCCACCCACGCGCGGTTTAATGACGTGAACATTGCGCACCGGTATATCGAGCGCGAAGGCAAGCATCCGGCGACAGTGATAGGGAATCTGCGTACTGGTCCGCACCACCAGGCGACGATCTTCGTCAAAGAAGCAGATAGTGACATGCGGCTCGAGGCAGGTGTGCTGCTGATACTGCACAAAAAACTCGTTTTCAACCACGACATCCGCTTCGGCAAAGCCGCGCTCCACGTTGCCAATGTCAACGTCGATGTGCGCCGCTATATTCCGGGACGAGTCGTAGATTCCGTAACTCTCGTCCTCGTCGTGAATTATCGGTGCTCCCAATTGCATAGCATCATGCATGTCGAGCACCGCCGGCAGCACCTCGTACTCCACCTCGACCAATTGCGCGGCCAGCGCCGCGATCTGCGGTGTCTCCGCGGCTACGGCCGCCACCGGATCGCCCACGAACCGCACCTTTCGGTCCAGAATGTACATGTCGTAGGGTGAAGGTTCCGGCCAGCTCTGACCGGCGCTGGTATATGGAATACGGGGCACGTCCTCGTGAGTTATGACCGCGTGTACGCCCGCCACTTGACGTGCGCGCTGGGTGTCGATACGCACTACACGCGCGTGCGGCCATGGACTCTTCACCAATTTGACGTGGAGCAAGCCACGAATCTCCACGTCGTCAACAAAGGCGGCCCGCCCCGTGGCCAGCTTCACCGCATCGACCTTGGGCGCCCGCCGGCCGATGATGCTCAGGTCTTGCTTCATGCCCGTTCCTCACTTATCCGCGCGGCGCGCAGCACTGCTTCAACCGGCTTTTTGTATCCGGTACACCGGCATAGGTTTCCAACGAACACGTGTCGGATTTCCTCCTCACTGGGCTGCTGGTTGTGTTCGAGGTAGTTCGCAGCGGTCACCACCATACCGGGAATGCAGAAGCCGCACTGGATGGCGCCGTTTTCGGTGAATGCCTCCTGCACCGGGTGTAGTGCTTCCAGCGTTTCCAGGCCCTCGACGGTGATGATCGTGGCGCCATCCGACTGCAACGCCAACTGGATGCAGCTATCAATGGCCCGACCATCGACAATCACAGCGCAGGCGCCGCATTCGCCGGACTCACACACGCGCTTAGCGCCTCGGAAGCCTCGCTGTCGTAAGGCATCGAGGAGAGTTTCGTTCGGCGCTACATCCCAGCTCTCGCACTCCCCATTAATCGTCAGTTCCATCTTCATGCCACGACCTCCCTTTGGCCGGCGGCGACCGCCTGCTCCAGAGCGCGACGCACCAATACACCACTCATTCGACGTCGATACTCGGCAGAGGCACGCCAATCTGAGATGGGTCTTACTTCCTGGCGGATGATCCGCTCCACCTCGGCCAGCACGTCGTCAGTTACGCGCCGGCCCTCCAGAGCTTCCTCGGCCCGGCGCACGCGCATCGGAGTAGGGGCCACCGCTCCCAATGCGAGCCGAACTTCGTGTGCCGCACCATCTTCCAAGCGCAAACTGACAGCCAGATTTACCTGCGCGATATCCGACTTGCTGCGTGAAAACTTCACGGAGACGGCACGCTTGTCCGCGTTGTGCCTTGGTACTCGGATCTCCCGAATAAGACGGTCGCCCAGCACCGTCCGGTGTGGGCCGACAAAGACATCCTCCAGCGACATGATCTCTTCCTGCTCACCGAGGAGGAGCAATTCGGCGTCCAGCACCAGCAGCGCGGGGACACTGTCGGCTGTGGGCGACGCATTGGCGATATTGCCCGCCACGGTCGCCGCATTTCGTATCAGCCAGGGAGCCGTCTCGCGGAACGCCTCCCACAGAGCGCCGTTGGCAATGGTCCGTACCTCACCCTCCGCCTGACAGAGCAGAGCGGACCCGCCGATAGCCAGATACGCCTCTTCCTGCCGCACGTAGTCCATTCCCGCGAACCGGATATCGATGGCCATCTCCACGCCGGTGGGGCGAGAAACCAGCAGGTCCGAGCCTCCGGCCAGGTATACCGCACGGGATCCGTATTCTTGCTTGATGGCTACCGCCTCTTCTGGCGTGGCCGGCCTGCAGTACTCGCGTAGATCTTTCATCTTAGGTCGTTTCCATGCGCGTCCATAATCGCGTTGCCTCCACGCGCGCCCTTGCGCGCACCTCTTCCTCATCCACTCGGCAGAGCCGTCGATCCTTCATGGCCCACTCGCCCGCCACCATCACGCTCTCAACCTGCTGCGCAGACATCCCAAACATCCAGTGCCAGGCTACGTTATCAGCGTCGAGCGGCGTTGGCGGGTCGTAGTCCAGTACCACCAGATCGGCGACCGCACCCTGTTCGATTACACCCACGCGGTCCTGGAAGTGCTCCGAGATAAGTGTACCGCCGCCAGACAGCATGGCAGCCGGCATCTCGGCGGAAACGGCCAGGTCGCTCTCTCGGGCGCGAAAGAAGGCTGTCCGGCTCTCCCCGAACATGTCGCCGTCGATGCCATCGGTGCCCAGTGCGGCGCGGTCTCCAAAGGACGCGACCGGAGCGCGGCCAACCGAGTTGTTCATGTTGGACCGACAGTTGTGCACCAGCCAGGTGCGCTGTTGCCGCAGTTCGTCCAGCTCGCTCTCGTTCAGGTGGACTCCGTGGGCGGCGATTCCGTGCTCGGTCAGCACTCCGGCCTTGAGCAATCGCACACCGGTCCGCATACCGCATCGACGAACGGAATCCTGCTCGTCGTACAGATCCTCCGCCAGGTGAATATGCACCCCGGTCCGAGTCTCGGCGGCCAGCGAGGCGAGAAGCTCCAGGGTCGGATCCTCCAGCGTGAAGCTGGCATGTGCGCCCACCATGCCGCGAATCAGCGGCCGCCGGTTATCCCGCAGAAAACGAGCGTTTTCGCGCACCCCTGCTCGACTCTGCTCCACGCCTCCTCGATCGGTGACCTCATAGCACACCAGACCGCGCATCCCAACCATCTGCAGGGCGTCCGCAATGATGTCGAGCGAGCCATCGATGGCAGTGGGCGAGGCATGGTGATCCACCAGGGTTGTGGTTCCGCAGCGAAGCGCATCAATGGCGCCAACGAGTGCTGAATGGTGAATTGCCGACTCGTCCAGCGATCGATCCAGGGGCCACCAGATCAGTTCGAGAATGTCCCGGAAGTTGCGGGGCGGTCGAGAGGGCGCCGGCATGCCGCGCGCCAGCGCGGAGTACAGGTGGGTGTGAGCGCACACATTTCCAGGCATAACCGTCTTTCCCGAGCAGTCGACAATGAGCGCGCCCGGCGCCGAGAGGGATCTGCCAATTTTCGCGATGCGGGCACCATCGACCAGGATATCCCCTCGCCGCACAATTGGCGGCGCCAGGACTACCAGCGTAGCGTTCGCCAGGATAACAGGCATAGAGAAGTGCTCCCAGGCCGGATTGGCAACGGTGAGTCAATAGTACGGAATGACCCCGAGATACGGCAAAGGGATCCCTACCGTCCGGGCTCTCACTCCAACAAGGACTTCAGATCCACTCGAAACCGGTCCGTGGAACCGAGCTCGCGGCGGCGCGTTCGATTCCATGGTGCTTCCGCAATCTCCGCGGCGGCGCACGCCAGGTCCACGTCTGTCGCGTCGCTGGCGAAGTACCGCGCGGCGTCGCCGAGTGCTTCGCGAAAAGCCGGTATGTCGGAGCAAAGCACCGGGGCCCGTAGTGCGGCTGCCTCCAGGAGCGGCATGCCGAAGCCCTCCTCTCGGGAGGACAGAAAAACCAGGTCTGTGAGCATCATCAGTTCCCGTACCGTCCGAGGTGAAAGAACGTCGCCGATCACGTCAGTGGCAACTCTAACCCAGGGGTCCAGACTACGAGTCAGAACTTCACGCCTAAGATCGTCTAAGAAGGACTGTGACAGATCCGGTTGGTGGACGGAGAGAGCCCCAGTGAACAGCACCAACGGGGTGCATCCCCGCGCCAACATGCCATCCGCCAGATCGAGTGCCCGGAAGAGATCTTTGTGTGGCAATATCTTGGCCGGAACCAACGCCGACGGGACGAACCGATGCAGTTGTAATTGCCCCGCGAGGCGATTAGTTTGCTCGCTCAGACCAAGCCACCGAGCAACATCAAGTGGCGGACGGATGACACGAACGGCGGTCGGCGAGATCGCCAGCGTTCGACACAGCTCGACGGCACGATGACGCGAGATGCTCACCAGGACCATCTCCCGCAGGGCGTCGCGGGCCGCCGATTCGATTGTCAAGTCACTCGGCGCAGCATATGCACTCGTTGCTGATAGGTCCTCACACCAGGCCACCCAGCGGAGGTACGGCGTCTTGTCCGCGACCTGGGCCAACGCCATGGTTAGGAACGGATTGAGAGTGATGGTGAGCGCGTTATGCACCCAGCAATCCGTACAGTCCGCCAGCGCCCACTCGATTTTACGGGCCAGAGAGCTTGTGACGGGGTGGGTTTTGAGCGGAGCACCGGAATCGCCCTTCGAGAGCTCTGTACCGGCAGCCAGGATGCCGGGATGATGCGGACACAGGGCCTCAACGATACGCAGTTCTGCTCCGGGGGGCTGCTGTCCAGACCCGACGACCAGGCGAACTTGATGGCCCAGGCTGAGCAGTCCCTCAACCTGGGCCTGTATCAGTTTCTCGACCCCTCCAACGGCGGGCTCGGCACTGAAGTGGAGGAGTGCTATACGCCGCAAGGTTCCCTCCACATTGGTTACAGTCTCCCTTGATACCTGCCCGGTGCAACTCAACCGGTGCCCCGCAACTGTACCCTTGTGGTCAATAGGCGAACAATTGACCGTTCTTCACGCCAGAAAACACCGCCGTGACTCATGAGCTGCAGCTCAGCCACGTGAAGAACGCATGTACTAAAATGAGCGGAGGAGTAAAACGATTGTCTGGACCCACTCGAATGTCCGCTGCGCTTGACCCAATGCATCTGGGGCGACCGGCGCGCTACGCTTAGGCCGGAGAGGGTGGTTCAGAGGCATGATTTCCTATATTCACGGAACGCTGAAACGGAAGTTGGCTGACCGGGTTGTGGTAGACGTCGGGGGAGTGGGTTATGACGTCTTCCTGCCGCAGTTTGTGATCCGGTCAGTGGAGGAGCGAGCCGTGGGACAACCCATTGAGTTTGAAATTTACTATCACGTGACTGAACGACAGATACGCCCCACGCTTATAGGCTTTAACAACGCATTTGAAAAGCGCTTCTTCGAGAAGTTCATCTCGGTGGAGGACATTGGACCGCAAAAGGCAGCGCGTGCACTCGCTCTGTCGGTCTCGACCATTGCCCGCGCCATCGAATCTGAGGACATCGGTTTGTTGCGCCAGTTACCTGGTATCGGTGAGCGCACCGCCCGAAAAATGGTAGCCACGCTGCGAGGCAAGGTAACCGAGGAGGCACTTTTGCAAGACGCCGGCTTTGCTTCTATGCCGGCTTCGAATGACACGCCAGGTCCCGCCACACAGTTGCGCGAGGATGTACTGCAGATCCTGGTGAATTTAGGACATCGACAAGCCGAGGCGCAGGCAAAGATCGATTCGGCGATCAAGCGCCGCCCTGATATCGACTCTCCCGAGACGTTGATTCATGAGATCTACCAGGGAGAGAAGCCAAAATAATTTTCAACCAGCACAGGTCTGAGCCGAGCTTCTCACCGCTCAGCACCAGCGGAGAGGAAACGTCATGCCACGCACCCCAGCGCTAACCACTGAGAGCGGTTCCAAAGCATTTGCGTCAGCCGACGATGAGCGCGTGGGCCAGAGCAATTTGCGGCCCACCAGCTTGCAGGAATATGGCCACGCAGGGCAACACGCCGTGGTCGAAAACCTGGGAATCGCCATTGAAGCAGCGCAGAAGCGTGGAGAGCCGCTCGACCACCTGCTGTTTCATGGACCACCCGGTCTGGGCAAGACGACCCTGGCCCAAGTACTGTCGAACGAGATGGGTGGGAGTTTCGTGCCAACGTCCGGCCCCACCCTGGAGCGACAGGGTGATCTCATGGGAATCCTCTCCAGATTGGAGACCGGGAGCATTCTCTTCGTCGACGAAATACATCGCTTGCCGCGGATCGTTGAGGAGTTTTTGTACTCGGCGATGGAGGACTTTCGTGTTGACTTCATCCTCGACAAAGGCACGCACGCACGGACCATCGAGTATCCGCTGCCGCGTTTCACACTGGCCGGCGCCACCACTCGCCTGGGCATGATCAGTGCGCCGCTGAGAGACCGCTTCGGTTTGCAGTATCATCTCGATTTCTATGAGCCAGAGGAGCTGGCACGCGTGGTGACACGCTCGGCTCAACTCCTGGAGACCGAGATCGACGACGCGGGCGCATTTGAAATCGCCCGCCGCTCTCGCGGAACTCCCCGTATCGCCAACCGGCTCTTAAAGCGGGTACGTGATTACGCTCAGGTACGCGGCGACGGCACCATCAAAGTCGAAATCGCGCGCGAAGCCCTCCTGCGCGAAGGGGTCGACGAGAATGGATTAAATGAGCTCGACCGACGATATCTGCAAACGATTATCGAGTTTTACGACGGTGGGCCGGTGGGCATCGAGGCCCTCGCTGCCACCATCAATGAAGAAAAGGATACGCTGGTAGATGTCATCGAGCCGTATCTACTGAAGAAGGGATGGGTTGTGCGGACTGCCGGCGGGCGCAAGGTCGGTTCCCTCTACCACGCGGCCGCGCTTCGACAGAAGGCCCTTTTTGACTAAATGACAACTGTCGCCGGCTCGGTAGATCGCATCGTCTTTTGCAATCCCGAGAGCGGGTTTTGCGTTGCTCGCTTCCAGGTGACCGGCGACCCTACCGGGAGCGCCGGCGCCACCACCATCGTCGGAACCATGCCTTCGCTGCGGGCCGGTGAAATGCTGCGCTTAACCGGCGAATGGCAGACTCATCCGGTGCACGGCCGCAACTTTCGCGTGGAGCGCTTCGAGCACGAGATTCCGGACACTGCTGAGGGAATTGAGCGATACCTCGCCTCGGGCGCGATCCAGGGAATCGGTCCCGTTACCGCGGCTCGCATCGTCGAGCACTTCGGCGCCGACACTATGCGGGTACTCGAAGAGCGCCCGGCATTGCTGCGGGAGGTGGCGGGTATCAGTGCCAAACGGGCCCGAGTCATCGCCGACTCGTGGGCCGAGCAGCAGCGCGTCCGAGACCTTGCCATGTTTTTGCAGAATCACGGCATCAGCATGGCGCTGGCACACCGGATCTACCGTGTGTATGGAGACAAGGCAATTGAGTCGGTCCAGCGCGATCCATATCAACTGGCCCACGAAGTACAGGGCATCGGCTTCAAGACGGCGGATGCCGTGGCCGCAACTCTCGGTATCTCGCGACAGGCCGCCTCGAGGTACGTGGCGGGGCTGAAATACACTTTGTCCCGTTCGACCGACGAGGGACACGTCTACCTATTGCGTGCCGACCTCTTGGCCAGAGCGTCTCGCTTGCTCGATGCTCCCGTCACTAACCTGGAACCGGCCCTCCTGGAACTGCTGCAGCGGGGGGATGCCCTCCTAGACGACGACGCGGTCTACCTGACACCGTTCTTCCGAGCCGAATCCGGAATTGCCCGGGCGCTGGAGGAACTGACTTCGACGGCGAGCGTCCTGACCCTTGATCGGAGTTTTAAGCCGGCAGAGGCGGTAGCGGCGGCGGCGGAGACGCAGGGCCTGGCTCTAGCTGCCCTTCAAACGCTCGGGGCGGAACAAGCTCTCTGCCGAAAAGTAAGCATTCTTACCGGCGGTCCCGGCACCGGCAAGACTTCCACGCTCCGGACCGTAATCTCGGCTCTCGAAACGGCCGGCACGTCATTCTGCCTGTGTGCGCCGACGGGCAGAGCGGCCAAGCGCGTAACCGAGACCACGGGGCGGCCCGCGTCAACGATCCATCGCCTACTCGAATTTCAACCCGGCCTCAACGTGTTTAACCACGATCAGGATCACCCGCTGCTTTACGATTTCGTCATTGTCGACGAGACCTCAATGCTGGATGTGCTGCTGTTTTACCATCTGCTCAAGGCCATTCCTCGAGAATCGCATCTCCTTTTAGTGGGGGACGCGGATCAATTGCCCGCGGTCGGTCCCGGCAACGTACTGCGCGATCTGCTGAACAGCGGAGCAGCCCCCGCGGTCACACTCACCGAGCTCTTTCGCCAGGCGAGAGGCTCGCAGATCGTGTTGGCGGCGCATGCGGTGAACCGCGGCGTTCCGCCATCGATTGAGAATTCGCCCGGTGATGATCTCTACTTTGTGCGTGCGGAGAACGATGGCCGAGTGGTGGAAAGCATCGAGCGTCTGCTCATAGAGCGTATTCCGCGGACCTTCGGTCTGGATCCAATCGAGGATGTCCAGGTGATGTCTCCCATGCACGCGGGAACGGCCGGAGTAACTGCCCTCAATGTGGCGCTGCAGCACCTTCTCAACCCGGATCGGCCGAGCGTGCCACATTTGCGACGCGGCGACCGCTTGTTTCGACTGGGCGACAAGGTGATGCAGACGCGGAATAATTACGAAAAGGATGTGTACAACGGTGACGTAGGCCGAGTGACACAGGTGCTATCCGAGGAGCAACGGCTGGTCATTTCGTATTCGTCTGGATCATCGCTGGTGGAGATCGAGTATGACGCGCCTGGGCTTGACGAATTGGTTCTTGCCTACGCGGTATCTGTGCACAAAGCCCAGGGAAGCGAATTCCCGTGCGTCATCATGCCGATAGTGCCGTCTCACGCGATGATGCTGCAGCGCAACCTCGTCTACACGGCCATCACTCGAGCCAAGCAACTGTGCGTGTTAGTCGGTTCGCCGCGCACGCTTGCCTCAGTCGCCGTCGCGGAACGCCGGCAGCAGCGAAACACGCGGTTAGCGGCGCGCTTGGCCAGCACCGCGGGAACCATGCTACAGCCTGAGTTAGTCTAGGCGACATGGCCTTTTTCGCTGCATCATTTGTCACCATCTTTAGCGTGATCGATCCTGTTGGAATTGCACCGCTCTTCCTGGCTCTGACGCCGGACATCCTTCCCGGTGATCGCACCCGTGTCATCCGTCGAGCTGTCGTGGTCGCCACCATCATTCTGCTGGCGTTTGCGGCCGGGGGTCGGACACTGCTGAAGGTCCTCGGCATCACCGTTCCGGCCTTTTCCATCGCTGGCGGCATTCTGCTGCTGCTCATTGCCATCGATATGCTCTTCGCCCGCACCTCGCGCACACGGGAGACCCCAGAGGAAGAGAGTGACGCGCTTACCAGCTCCGATGTCAGCGTCTTCCCACTGGCAATTCCCATCCTCAGCGGACCGGGTGCTATCGCCACGGTGGTTCTCTACATGTCCCAGGCGCAGACCAACCCCTTGAAGATTGTCTCAGTGGTGGCATCGATCATAGTTGCTTTAGCGGCGGCCTACCTGTCAATGCGACTAAGCGGCCTATTGCTCCGTGCGCTGGGAAAAACGGGAATCCATGTGGTTGGACGGGTGATGGGCATCTTGCTGGCCGCCCTCGCCGTTCAGTTCATTCTCAACGGTGTTGCCGGCTACTACCATCACGGCCTGCTCGGCTAAGGCGTTATATGCGCCGCTCCTTTACGTACCTGTCAACCGCTCCTTTGGCGATCGTCAGAGCAAGGGTGGCACAACGAGTCCGCGTCGACACCACTTCCTTGCCCATCTCCTCGATCACATCCTGGTAGCTCATGCTCCGGATCTCATCAAGCGTTTTCCCCACGAGTTCCTCGGTGAGCATAGAGGCAGCTGCCTGACTAATGGTGCATCCTTCACCCGTAAAAGATGCCTCGATCACGCGCCCGCCCTCACCTACCTTGGCATACATTACGACGAGATCCCCGCATCCTGGGTTACCCCCACTGGCTTCAATGTCTGCTGGATCAAGCACTCGCTTGTTTCTGGGATGATCGTGGTGGTCCAGAATGTTCTCGATGTAGTCCTGCCGGCTCAACACAGAAACACGTCCGCGGTCGATGAGTTTCGGGAGCCGTAGACATACCTTCGAGGGTAGCGGTACCCTTCCACCTCATCGTCATAGCTAGTTCTCGGTGCAGTCATGTGCGCAATTCTCCTCGATGTTATGCGAGCTGTGCAGGGCGAAAATTGACAACATGGCGCGACAAATTACTGTAGCGCTTGAATTCGTCGCGATACGTTCTTGGACGTGGAGATCGACGTGCTGAACTACTGTCATAATACGCCTCCAGCGTTTAAGGTACTCGGCGCGAAGGGCGGGGTTGGTACGGCAGGACCGGACGCCCCTTGCTATATGATGAGATATACAGGGGCTAGAGCGGAGCAAAAGTGACAGTCTACGCGCTATGGGTTGCGCTGGTCTTGGCGTCAAGCGTCGCGGTCTTCTGGAAGGCTCCGCGCGTCGTCTTTCTGCCATCGGTGGAGAGAACGCGGGATTGTCATGCTGGCTCCCTATTCAAGGTGAGGTCAGTAGCCAGCCGCAGTCCCTGCTGGCTGCTCTGGAGGAGCTATGACCAAGGAAAAGCGCCAGAGTCCAAGTACGTTACTCTGGTTTATTCGTCACAAATCGTACGTCCCTATCTCAGAGATACGACGTCGCTTTTTTGTCGATACCGACGAGGGCTCGTTCATTGAGGCGGGGAATCATCGACGCGCGTACGTAGGGCTGCCTCCTGGCACAGCGCAGTCACTGGAAAAACTGTGGCAGCAGGGCAAGATCGGCCTCGAATTGTCGGTCGAGTTTGATGCCAACGTGCTCATCGGGGTCTACCCAATGGTGCCATCCAAGGAGCCTATGAACGGCAATGGCCATGTGGGAGCTACCCAGTTCCGTCGTCCTCGGGTGTCCGATGTGCGCAATCTGCCCGTGCCGGCCGCGATACCCGCAGAAAAGCCTGAAGATCTCCCGGATCTCCCCGAGGCCGCCAACTCCTGAGAGGAGAAAGGACAGCAATGACAGTCGAAGCGGGCAAAGTAGCGAATCGAGCGGCCTCCACACTTCCAGGGAGAGGCACTTGGTGGGTACAGCCGGTAAGCGTGGCGATCGGATTTACCCTCTTTGTAATTTATAGTTTCTGGTCGGTGGTACTGGGCAGCGGCGCGCACGGATGGGAGAGGGGACCATATCTTTCGCCCTTCTACTCGCCACTCATCCAGCTCGGTTGGTTTCCGATTTCATCGGCCATCCTGGTCGCCTGGGTGCCCTTGGCCTTTCGCGGTACATGCTACTACTACCGGAAGGCCTACTATCGCGCGTTCTTCTGGGATCCCCCGGCCTGTACCATCGCAGAACCGAAGTTTCGCCACCACTATACGGGGGAGCGGCGGTTTCCCTGGATCCTGAACAACTTTCATCGATTCTTTCTGTACCTGGCCTTGATCGTCCTGGCATTTCTCTGGATCGATACGGTTCGTGCTTTTTACTACCACGGGGGCCTGTACATCGGTATTGGTTCGGTCATTATGCTGTTGAATGTCATTTTTTTGACCATGTACACCTTCTCGTGCCACGCGTTGCGCCACCTGGTGGGAGGCAGCGTTAACTGCTTTTCGTGCGTACGGGGCGGAGGGGCACGCCGAGGCATGTGGGGCTTCGTGAGCAAGATTAATCCGTACCACGGTACTTTTGCCTGGTTCAGTCTTTTTTCAGTCGCGGCCGTCGATATCTACATCAGAATCGTGTCATCCGGAAGCCTCGGCTGTCACTTCACTGGTCACTTTGGGTGTTGATATGAGTCATGCAATTGGCGGCGGATTCAGTGATCAGTACGAGACACACGAGCACGACGTACTCGTAATAGGAGCCGGCGGAGTCGGTCTTCGTGCGGCCATCGCCGCCTCTGCCGCGGGAGCATCGGTCGGTGTCGTCACTAAATCGCTGCTAGGCAAAGCACACACTGTAATGGCGGAAGGCGGCATGGCCGCTTCTTTGGGGAACGTAGACTCCGAGGACAGCTGGCAGGTGCATTTCGCGGACACTATGCGTGGCGGCCAATTGATCAACAACTGGAAGATGGCGGAGATCTTTGCCAAGGAGGCGCCCGATCGCGTTCTCGAGTTGGAACGCTGGGGCGCGCTCTTCGACCGTACATCAGAAGGCAAAATCATGCAGCGGCCTTTTGGCGCTCATACCTTCCGCCGCCTAGCCCATGTGGGCGACCGTACGGGTCTGGAACTTATCCGTACCCTACAAGACAAATGCGTGCATAGCGGGCTCAGCATCTACATGGAATGCACGCTTACCCGCCTGCTCAAGGATGGCGACCGAGTGTGCGGCGCCTTTGGGTACTGGCGTGACGACGGACGTTTTGTGCTCTTCCGCGCTAAGGCAATCATCATGGCAACTGGCGGGTGGGGGCGCATGTATAAAGTCACGTCCAATTCATGGGAAGGGACGGGCGATGGTGTAGCCATGGCCTATGAGGCCGGCGCGGAGTTACGCGATGCCGAAATGGTTCAGTTCCACCCCACCGGAATGGTTTGGCCTCCCGGGGTACGCGGCATCCTGGTAACCGAGGGAGTTCGCGGCGAAGGTGGTGTGCTGAAAAATTCAGAAGGGGAGCGTTTTATGCTCCGCTATGATCCCAAAAAGAAGGAATTGTCTTCGCGCGACGTCGTTGCACGGTCCATTTACCGTGAAGTACAGGAGGGGCGCGGTAGCGAGCACGGCGGCGCCTATCTCGACATCAGTCATCAACCGGCGGCCTTCATCAAGGCCAAATTACCCTCGATGCACGAGCAGTTCCTGAAGCTGGCGGACGTGGACATTACCAAGCAACCGATGGAGGTTGGACCAACCATTCACTACGCCATGGGCGGAATCCGCGTCGAGGCGGAAACCGGCGCGACGACGGTCCGAGGTCTCTTCGCGGCCGGTGAGGCGGCAGCCGGATTACACGGCGCCAATCGACTTGGGGGCAATTCTCTCACCGACCTCGTGGTCTTTGGCCGCCGTACCGGTGAAAGCGCCGCGGCCTACGCGCAGGGCATCCACGACCATGCCGAACTCGACGATGCAGCCATTGAGGAAGAGCGCTGCCTACTCCTGCAGCCGCTCACGCACGGTGGCAACGAGAATCCGTATCTACTGCATCAAGATTTGCAGCAGGTCATGACCGATCATGTCGGTATTGCCCGCGACGAAGAAACCCTCAGTGCCGGCCTTGAGAAAGTGTTGGAGTTGCAGGAGCGGTCCAAGAATATCGGGGTCACCGGTTCGCGCGCTTTCAATCCGGGGTGGCACATGGCGCGTGATGATCTCTTCATGCTCACGGTCGCTGAAGCCGTTATCCGTTCGGCGATCGAGCGGAGAGAGAGCCGTGGCGCCCATTACCGTACCGACTACACAGAAAAGAGCGACGAATTGTCGAGAATCAATTTCATCACCTGCAAAACGAGCGCCGGAATGACAGTGCAGCGGGCACCGATTACGCCCATGCCGCCAGAACTCGTCGCACTATTGGAGGTTCCCACGTAATGCCAGAAGCAACGGTGTACACGTTCAGGGTGTTTCGCGGCGACGCTACTGGAGGCGACGATGTTGAATACAAGGTTCCGGCTGTGCCGGGCATGGTTGTGCTCGACGCCATGCATTATATCCAAGCCCACATGGCCGGCGACCTCGCGATTCGATGGAACTGCAAGGCGGCCAAATGCGGTTCCTGCAGCGCCGAGATCAACGGCATGCCGAAACTGATGTGCAAGACCCGCCTGGACGACTACGAGGGCGTAACGGTGCACGTGGGGCCAATGCGCACCTTCCCGCTCATCAAGGATTTGGTGACCGATGTCTCCTGGAACTATCGGGTGAACGAACGAATCGCTCCCTTCACTCCTTCGCCGGAGGAACCCAGCCCTTTCATCATGTATCAGGAAGATGTAGAACGTCTTTACGAGCCGCGCAAGTGCATCGAATGCTTTCTCTGTCAGGACGTGTGCCATGTGTTGCGCAACCATGATGAGAAGAGCGAGTACTTCGGCCCGCGTTTTATGGTACGGTACCAATACCTAGCGATGCACCCCAAAGACATTCTGCGGCGCAACGGCGCCGTTAAGGAGAAGGGCGGTATTGGCCTGTGCAATGTCACCAAGTGTTGCCAGGAAGTCTGCCCTGAACACATAAAGATTACGGATAACTCGATCATTCCCTTGAAGGAACGGGTAGCCGACGAGTACTTTGATCCGTTGCGTTGGATCGTACGCAAAGCTATCGGCGGCCACCAAAACCAACCGCGTGAAAGCGACAGCACCGCCGACATAGAGGGTGGGACGAGCGGGTAGCATAGGGCAAGCGGATCCTCGACGAGTTGCTCCTTCATAAACAAGGGAGCGGCTCGCCGTGGATTTACGTCATTAAAAAAGAGAACCGCACTGGCAGCGGCCGATCGTCCCACCGGGGTAGACCCGGCAGTATTGTAGGTGCTGGGGTGTTTCACGACCGTGTTCGGGAAGGGAACGGGTGGGTCCACCGCGCCATTGGCC